>SDBU01000001.1_pt1 | contig 684193 bp, 659 predicted proteins | sample 2277071 | NCBI WGS metagenome assembly SDBU01 (sample SAMN10397929, study PRJNA504765) | marine sediment metagenome | isolation source: marine sediment core GS08_GC12, 126 cmbsf | place: Arctic Ocean: Gakkel Ridge, Loki's castle | collected 2008
AATGTGGGGTGGGCGAGGTAGAGTTTATAGTAAAGTTGATGAATATATCATACCAAAGTAAGTTGTAAAATTGGTGTGGGGGTTTAATTCGCAGACGGCTAAAGGCCTATAATTTATCATATTAAATTAATATCATAAATTATCGGCTCATTAAAGGAGGACGGTAAGATGAAAGAAAAAATACACCCACAGTATAAGGAAACGACAATAACATGCGCTTGTGGAGAGGTGATCCATACCCGCAGTACCAGGCAAAATATCCGCGTAGAAATATGTAGCAAATGTCACCCGTTTTATACCGGCAAACAAAAGTTGGTGGATACTGCCGGTCGCGTAGAAAGATTTAAGAAGCGATATGCAAAATAAACAGGTTTTTTTGAAAAATTTTGAAAAGCTTGAAAATCGCTTCCGGCAGTTGGATGAAGAGATGGTTCGCCCGGAGGTAATAAAGGATATTTCCCGGTATCAGAAGCTTGCCAAAGAGCGGGCTAATATTTCTGAGCCGGTCGGGAAATACCGGGAGTTTAAAAAAGCAAGCGAAGAGATCAAGCGCTTGGAACTCATTAAAAATGAGGCCAACGAAGAAGAAGAATTTCTGAAATTAGTCGAGGAAGAACTTGGCTTATTAAAAGCGAAGCAGGAGAGTTTAATCACCTTGCTTGAAGAGTGCCTGATTGAAGAAGATCCCCAGCTGAATAAAGATATTATTGTCGAAATCCGGGCCGGTACCGGCGGGGAGGAAGCTGCACTTTTTGTCGCTGACCTTTATCGGATGTACATGTATTACGCGGATAAATGTGGGTTTAAAGTTGAAGTGATAAACTCAAATTCTACCCAACTTGGTGGTTTTAAAGAAATTATTTTTTCGATAGAAGGTAAAGGTGCCTATAAAAGATTTAAATATGAAAGCGGAGTGCACCGGGTGCAGCGTGTTCCTTCGACGGAAGCCTCGGGCAGAGTACATACCTCGGCTGTTAGTATCGCTGTTTTACCGGAGGCGGAAGATGTAGAAGTGGCGATTAACCCAAAAGATTTAAAGGTTGATGTATACAGATCTATGGGGGCGGGGGGACAGAGTGTAAATACCACTGATTCGGCAGTGAGATTAACTCATCTTCCCACGGGGATTGTCGTGACATGTCAGGATGAACGTTCCCAGATTAAAAATAAGGCAAAGGCCATAAAGGTCTTACGGGCTCGGATCTTGGATAGGGCTCGTCAGGAACAGGAGTTAAAGATTACCCAGGAACGCCGACTGCAGATAGGTACGGGGGACCGCAGTGAAAAGATAAGGACATATAATTTTCCCGATCGCCGAGTGACAGATCATCGGATTGGGCTTACGCTTTATAAAATAGAGCAAATTTTGGCGGGAGACCTGGATGAGTTAATTTCTGCTTTGACGACAGCGGAAAGACAACTCAAACTTGATAAAAGCGATTAAATACTAATCAGAAGTTTGATATTATGGTTGAATTGGAATTGAAAAAAGAGTCGAAATTGTTTGAGCTGATTAACTCCGGACAAAAACAGTTAGAAGAAACCGGTAATAGATGTTCGCGTCGGGAAGCGGAATTACTGCTGGGATTTCTTTTGCATTGTGAACGAGCAGAATTGTATTTAGATAGACAAAGAACAGTTCCCGAAAGCTTGAATGAGCGGTTTCAGGAATTTATTGTCGCAAGATCTAAAAGGGTCCCACTGCAATACCTTATAAATGAAGTTTATTTTTTTGGCTTGAAGCTTCAAATTGCCGAAGGAGTATTTATACCCCGACCGGAAACCGAAGTTTTAGTTGAACGAATTATCAATATAGCAAATACTTATTTCCGCAAGTCAGTCCAGATGCTGGAGCTCTGTACGGGTTGTGGTAATATTTCTGTTGCATTGACAAAGAATTTACCCGATTGTAAAATAATAGCCACCGATATAAATAGTAAGGCAGTAGCGAAGGCGCAAGAAAATGCCGACTTGCACGGCGTTGGTAACCAGATATCCTTTTTGAGAGGAAACTTATTTGCGGGTCTGCCGTTATCAGAATTGCCGGCAAATAAATTTGATATAATCATCGCTAATCCACCGTATCTTGCCTGTCGAGAAATTGAAAACTTACCGCGGGAAGTATATTATGAACCGCAGGATGCACTTAATGGCGGTCGGGATGGACTCATATTTTTTGAAAGAATTGTATCAGGTTGCCATAGATATTTAAATAAAGGTGGATTTATTGCGTTTGAATTTGGTGATCATCAAAAAAAGGAAATTTTAAAAATTATAAACAGATCTGGAATTTTTGAAAATCCGGTTTTTTTTGCAGATTTAAATGGGATTTATCGATTTATAACCGCAAGGCGTACTGATGGATAAAATTATTATCGAGGGCGGAGTGCCCTTAAAAGGCACGATCGAGGTAAGCGGGGCAAAAAATGCCGCCTTACCGATACTCGCGGCTACGTTATTAACTGATGAAAAATGCACAATTAAAAATGTTCCCCGCTTACGGGATGTGGGAACAATGTTAAAGATATTGCGCAGCTTAGGGGTAAAGGTGCAGATGGAAGAAAACCGGGTTGTGGTTGAACCAAAAAGATACCAGCGGTTTGTTGCTTCGTATAAATTGGTTAGCACAATGCGGGCCTCAATCTGTGTTTTGGGGCCGCTTCTGGCAAAGCAGAAACAGGCCCGAGTTTCAATGCCGGGGGGATGTGTTATTGGCCAGCGGCCGGTAGATTTGCACTTAAAGGGGCTAAGAGCATTAAGTGCTAAGATTAAGATTGAGCATGGATATATTGTCGCGGCGGCAAAAAAGTTACGGGGTAATAATATATTTTTAGGCGGGGCTTATGGGTCTTCGGTGTTGGCAACAACAAATGTCCTGATGGCCGCCGTATTGGCTCAAGGCAGGACCGTTATTGAGAACGCTGCGTGTGAACCGGAAGTTGTTGATTTAGCAAATTTTTTGATTAAAATGGGAGCAAAGATAAGCGGCCAGGGTACGCCGAGGTTAGAAATTGAAGGAGTGCGGCGTTTACATGGTGCCACCCATAGTATAATTTCTGATCGCATTGAAGCCGGAACACATATTTTAGCGGCCGCCATAACCGGTGGTGAACTTATAATTAAAAAAGCAAAGATCGAACATTTATCTGCACTTATTGATAAATTAAATCAGGTTGGAGTTAAAGTAACGCAGCACAATGGCGATATTCATGTTAAGAAGAAAACACATATTTTGAAATCTGTTGACCTGACAACATTACCGTACCCTGGTTTTCCCACCGATATGCAGGCCCAAATGATGGCCTTGGTTGTAACCAGTGATGGAATTAGTGTTATTACGGAAAAGATTTTTCCGGATAGATTTATGCATGTTAGCGAATTGAACCGGATGGGTGCGGATGTTTTTCTGGAAGGCGCAAGCGCTATTATTAAAGGGGTAAAAAGATTAAGCGGTGCTCCGGTGATGGCATCTGATTTGAGAGCTTCGGCCGCTTTGGTCTTAGCCGGACTTGTGGCTAAAGGAAAAACTGAAATTTCACGAATTTATCATCTCGATCGCGGTTACGAAAAGATCGAGGAGAAGTTGATAAAGGTAGGCGCAAAAATTAGAAGAGTAAAAGAGTGATGTCCCGCCAAAAAGTGGCGGGATTCGATTCACACAGTGACTTACGTTCGCTAATGCTCCGTAAGCCACGTGTTCATTGAAGGAGGTGAAGGAGTGGCTGTTATTATTCGTTTAGCAAGAATGGGTTCGAAAGGCAAACCACATCATAAGATTGTCGTCACCGAAGAACGTAGACCCAGAGACAGTCGGTTTATCGAAGAGATTGGATATTATGATCCCTCAAAAAAACCGGCACTTATGGAAGTTAAAGCTGAAAGAGCTTTATACTGGCTGAGTGTAGGAGCAAAACTTTCCCCAACGGTCAAAAGTATTTTAAAAAAGAAAAAGATACCGATGAAGGGCAAATGAACCCACAGATCATCTGTGGTGCTCATTAAAAAAAGGGGGTAAGGATGAATATGCTTAGAATCCTAACGTTGTTGGTTTTGATCCTTTTCTCGATCACCGAAGGATCCGCCTTGGCGGCAAGGAAAAGAGCTGATAAAAAGGAAGCTTTGCCGACCCAGCCACAGCCGATTTTGTCTTCCGATGAGAAATTTTATTTAGAAACTTGGATGCATGCGGCAAAACTGGGGGAGGAAGTTAGAGATTATGAGACGGCAATCATGTATTATACTAAAGTTAAAGAATATTTTCCGGATACAAAAGAAGGAGTGCAAGCTGAGAAACGGCTTAAAGTGCTGAACGCCGGTTCAGAATAATAATATTGAAAGACAATAGCGCTGAGGATGCAAAAAAATTACTTATGCAGATTGATGTTTTGACTCTTTTTCCTGATATGTTTAAAGGGATATTAAGGGAATCTATATTAAAACGCGCTCAGGAAAAGAAGAAGGTAAAAATAAATATTTATAACTTGCGCCGCTGGACACATGATAAGCGTAAGACTGTTGATGATAAACCGTACGGTGGTGGTCCGGGCATGATTATCAAGCCGGAACCTGTTTATGAGGCCTGTGAAGAGCTGCGCCGAAGAAAAACACATGTTGTCCTGCTTAGCCCGCAGGGTGAACAGTTTAATCAAAAAGCAGCAAAGCGGCTTTTAAAATATAAACACTTGTTGCTTATTTGTGGGCATTATGAAGGTTTTGATGAACGCATAAGAGCACAAGTCGATCAGGAGATTTCTATCGGCGATTATATATTGACTTGTGGTGAAATCCCGGCGATGGTTGTTATTGATGCTTTGGTGAGACTTATTCCGGGCGTCTTAGGGCAAGAGTATTCTTTAAACGTCGAATCTTTTACTGATAATTTACTTGAATATCCTCAGTACACACGACCCCGCGTGTATCGGGGGAAGAAAGTCCCGCAAGTACTTTTATCCGGAGATCATAAAGAAATAGAAAAATGGCGCAAGATACAGGCATTAAAGAGAACGAAACAGAGAAGGAAGGATTTAATAAAATGAAGCTTATCCGCCATGGGTTGTGGCGGATTTAGCTAAATTTGACCCCCACACCAATTTTATACAGTGATATGGGGTGGGCGAAGTAGAATTTATACTAAAGTTGATGAATATATTACACCAGAGTAAGTTGTAAAATTGGTGTGGGGGTTTAATTCGCACAGCAATGTATGTTCATAGTGTTCCATAAATTGCGTGCTCATTGAAGGAGGGTAAAGAGGTGAGTCAAAAGAAAGCAAAAGAAAGCAAGCTGGTTGAGTTTAATCCAGGGGATACGATCAAGGTATATGTAAAGATTTTTGAAGAAGAAGGGAAAGTTCGGATCCAGGTTTTTGAGGGTGTGGTTATAAGAAAACATGGTGGCGGGATAAGCGAGACTTTCATGGTCCGACGCATCTCTTACGGGGAAGGGGTGGAAAGGGTATTTCCCCTGCATTCACCAATAATTGACCGGATCCAAGTTGTGAAAAAAGGAAAAGTTCGCCGCGCTAAATTGTATTATCTAAGAGGCAGAAAAGGCAAAAGCGCCAAGATCAGCGAGAAAAAAGCCGCCGAAATGCAAGCTTAGCCGAAATGATTGGTGAAAATGTGGAAATTCGAAGAAGAATTATTTGCTAAAGGTATCAATGTTATTGCCGGGGTAGATGAAGCTGGCCGCGGTCCTTTAGCTGGACCGGTGGCTGCGGCAGCGGTGGTTATTCGGCGCGGGTATAAATTTAATCAAAAGATTGCTGATTCTAAAGAGTTAAATGCCCGGCAGCGACAAAAGGCTTTTGAAGAAATAACAAATAATTGTCATTTTGCCTATGCGCTGGTAAGTGAAGTAGATATTGATCGGGATAATATCTTAATCGCAGCGCTTAAAGCGATGGCTGAAGCGGTTAATAAATTGGCGGTAAAGCCGGATTGGGTATTAATCGATGGAAACAGGAAACCAGATATTAGCTGGCCTTGTACGGCAATAATCAATGGAGATTCGAAAAGTATTTCTATTGCCGCTGCTTCAATCATCGCCAAGGTAATTCGTGATAATATTATGCTTGAATACGATAAGGAGTATCCTGTTTACGGTTTTGCTAAACATAAAGGCTATGGCACTAAAGCTCACCGGGAGGCGATTATCCAATACGGTCCTTGCACTATTCACCGGAAAACCTTCCAGCCAATAAAAAATCTGCTTAAAAAATAGAAGATCGGTCTAACCTTGCTCTAATCACAAGTTAATCCTTTGTATTTTTCCAGGCAATTACATAACTTATTATTTTCCAATAGGTTAGGGGTATAATTTTTTTCTGTTTCAGGTTGCACTGTAGTAAAAAGCATGGTATACTTTATAACTCTTTAAAATTGGCTATTTTTTACTTACAAAGAGTATATTTTGTAAATGAATCGTCTGACGTAACTGCTTTTATATCAGGAAGATTAGATGATGAATAAAAAACGTTTCTTAAAAATTATCGCCGTTATTTTGCTCCAGACATTTTTGTTGCTTGATTTCTGCTGGGCAGCAGAGGGGTTATCAGCAGTAAAGAATGTCAATGAGATGCTTGCTCCTTCTTTGGGGCTTGATCAAGCCGGGCTTAAAAGAAGTTTTCAGGAAGGATTGAGTTTACTTAGCCGAAGAAGAGCGCTGGAAGGTGAGCCATATTTCGTTGATGTCCCGGAATCTTTTGAAAAAATCTTTCGAGAAATAATATTTAATGATGATTTTTTAACCTGGGGAAGAATAAGAAATGAGGTCGCTCCAGAAAGCACAAAATTTATCCCCCTGAGTGTTAATTGGATAAATGAGGGGGCGTTAAAAAAGGTCTGCCGGATTGCCGTTAGGACCGATCAGGGTATATTAAGTTTGGGGATTAGATTTTATTATGAGAGCAGAGAATTCGATGCGCTGGCGGCAAATGGAAAGGCGGCTGCAGAAATAAGGTTATTAGACATGTTACATGCGATTGATGAGTCAGGTATTAAAATTTTCTTTTATACTGCCCGAGATAATTTTGAAGGGCAAAACAGATTATTATTTCATCAAAGCGGCGTTGTCGGTTTTAGTGTCGGAGAGTTTATTGATAGTTCTGCGTTGCAGCATGTAGCTAATCCTGATGAACTAAAGAGCATGTTAAGAAATAATATCGCAACCATAACTAACGTCTGGCTACGGACAGTGAGGCGGGAACATCGGAATAAATACCGGGGGTTTGTTATCGAAGATCTAAAACTGCCTAACTTTGTATATGACCAAACCCGGCGTAAGGTGAGGTATATTGATGTTGATTTACCGGAAAGGGTAACCCTTGGTGTTCTCCTTTCCTCTCTATATTCGTATCTTGGAAAAGCATTTGCGGAGAAAGGAATCCCCTTCCAAGAAGATACGTTAAACGATGTCTTTGCCGGGGTAAATGACGGGTTTAAAAGGTATTTAGAATATGCACAGCGTGAGCAAATAGATGAATCAAAGGTTGACTTAATCGCAAACATCGCAACCGGATATATAGCTAATGAGACTAAAGGAGATCATAAGATCAAGGATCAGGATAGTCCACGCTGGATGGAAAAGAGAGTTTTAGTTGAAGCTGTTACTCAGGCGCAAACGTTATTAGCGGCGCAAAAGAGAGCGAGGTCTAAAGTTGAGCCAATAACGGAACGTTCCGTTTCTGATGCTCCGGCTTTAGTCCTTTCATCGATATAAGTGCTTTATATCTGAGCAGTTGGGCATTCTTTTTTTTGGCTTCCTTTACAAAAAACTTTCCCGCCGGTAAAAATACCTTGCAAAAGTACTAGAAGACGACTAAAATACAACATTAGAAAAATTGCGAGAAGGCTAATTTAAAAAACAGGGATTTTTTAGCCGGCAGTAAAGTCAATCCTAATATTATAAATATTATGGAAAAAAAAGTTTGGTCAATAGAAAAGGCCAGAAAACATATAAGAATTTGCTCAAGGGTAGTTATTGTCGCGGGTATTTTTAGCTTGCTCTTAAGTATCGATGACTTTTTATTGCTTGGACAAAGGACTTCAGCATTTGTCTTTCCCTACTTATTTAATATAATTTCTTTTATTTTTTCTATATTTCATATATATGTTGGCCTGGCGATAAAAGATATAAAGCCATGGGCACGCAACGCGCTGTTTTATCTTATGGCGGGGAGATGTGTTTTGAATTTCTATGACACTTTAGAATTAGTGGTGAGCATTATCATGCTTTTTTATCTTGTCTTTGTCTTGCGAACATCAAAAGCCGGTTGGTTGTTTAGAAATACTTAGTATAGACACAGCTAGCCTGAGGAAACTTGACATTTGTCCGAACTTGAGGTACAATTTTTAGGTGGATAAAAGACAAATACGAGAACGGATATTAAAAAAATTAAGGAGACAAAAGGAGGAAGTAAGGCTTAAAATAAGTTTAAAGATCAAGAAGAAACTATTTACACAACCTCAGTTTTTGCAAGCAGTTGCAGTGATGTTTTATATATCAAAAGATGGTGAAGTAGATACGATTCAGATGATTAAAGATGCCCTTAGGATGGGTAAAAAGGTAGTCGTTCCGATGACATTGGTTAAAGAAAAAAAGATAATTCCTTCAGAGTTAAAAGATTATAAAAAAGAGCTGAGTAAAGGCCCTTATGGAATCTATCAACCTAAAAAGCCGTTTATGAGGAAGGTCTTACTAAAAGATATTGATTTGGTGGTTGTTCCGGGACTAGCTTTTGACCATAGTGGAAATCGTTTAGGACGTGGCGGAGGCTATTTTGATAGATTTTTAACAAAGCTAAAAAAGAGAAATATACCAATGTTTGGTCTCGCGTTTAAGTTTCAAATTTTAAAACGACTGCCTGTTTTACCCCACGATATCCCTGTTACTAAGCTCATCTTTGCCTGATCTGAACATCAATGCCAGCCATCTGTTACCTTTTAAGTTGTTATTTTTTGTAATGCTGAGGGATTGCTACTTAAGGAGGTGGAACTTGCATGAATACAGTAAACATAGTAATCGCCGTATCGATCGGTATTATTTGCTTTATCGCGGGGTATATATTTCGCCGTTTTGGGGCGAAGAAAAAAATAGAGAATGCCGAGGCCGAAGCGAAAGCAATTATTCAGGATGCCGAACGGCAAGCACAAGCTAAACGTAAAGAAGTAAGTTTAGAAGCAAAAGATTTACTTTATAAGACAAGACTTGAGTTTGAAAAAGAGTCAAAAGGTAGACGTCAGGAGTTATTTGGTTTAGAAAGACGCTTAATTCAGCGCGAAGAAAACCTGGACCGGAAAGTTGACCTTTTAGAAAAGAAAGAAAGGGAACTGAGTGGTTCGCTAAAAAGGCTCACCGAAAAAGAGAAAATAACCCAGAATAAGGAAAGCCAGTTGGACGCCTTGATATTGGAGGAAAAGGAAAGATTACAGCGGGTCTCAGGATTAAGCAGCGAAGAGGCTAAAAAGATACTCCTCAAGCATATGGAAGATGAGGTTCGCTATGATGCGAGTTTGATGATTAAGAGAATTGAAGATGAAGCCCGGGAAACAGCAGGGAAAAAGGCTAAACAATTAATAAGTCTTGCGATTCAGCGCTGCGCGGCAGAACATACTATTGAGTCAACCGTGAGTGTTGTGGCTCTGCCTAATGATGATATGAAAGGACGGATTATCGGACGTGAGGGAAGAAATATAAGAGCATTAGAAGTAGCGACGGGTATTGATGTTATTATTGATGATACTCCCGAGGCGGTGACTCTTTCCGGTTTTGACCCGATTCGCAGAGAAATTGCCCGGCTTTCTTTAGAACGGTTAATCACTAATGGACGCATTCATCCGGCGCGGATTGAGGAAGTAGTTGAAAAGATTAGAAAGGAAATGGAACAGACGATTAAAGAGGAAGGGGAAAAAGCAATCTTTGATGTTGGGCTGCAGCGAATTCATCCCGAGATTATTAAGCTTTTGGGTAAATTGAGATACAGAACAAGTTATGGTCAAAATGTGTTACAGCATTCGAAAGAAGTAGCATATATTATGGGTTTATTAGCGGGAGAATTGAATTTTGATATTGCTTTGGCAAAGCGCATCGGTTTACTGCATGATCTCGGCAAGGCCGTTGATCATGAAGTAGAAGGTACCCACGCGGCAATTGGCGCGAATTTAGTCAGAAAATATGGAGAGCAGGAACAGATTGTCAATGCTACTGCTGCACATCATGATGAAATAGAAGCGAAATCAGTATTGGCGGTATTGGTGCAGGCCGCTGATGCGATAAGTGCGACCAGACCAGGCGCAAGAAGAGAAACCCTGGAAAGCTACATTAAAAGATTGGAAAAATTGGAATCAATAGCAGATTCTTTTAAAGGGGTTGATAAAGCTTTTGCGATTCAGGCCGGCCGTGAAATAAGGGTTATTGTTAAGCCGGATAAGGTCGCTGATGCAGAAGTAGTGGTTTTGGCGCGAGATATTACGAAAAAAATCGAAAATGAACTGGAATATCCTGGACAGGTAAAAGTGACGGTTATCAGAGAAAAGCGTGTTGTGGAATACGCGAAATGAGACTTAGGGGATAGGGATTAGGGTATAGGTTTTTATGAATATTTTAATGATTGGGGATATCGTTGGTGAGCCAGGAAGAGAGGCAGTCCGGAAGATTATCCCCGTTTTGAAAGACCGGGAAAAGATAGATTTTATTATTGCTAATGGAGAAAATGCAGCTGGTGGCTCTGGCATTACTCCGAAAATCTTTAATGAATTGATAAGTCTAGGCGTCGATGTCATTACCTCCGGAGACCATGCTTTCAAGAAGAGAGAAATTCTGGATATCATAGATTATCAGGATAGACTCTTGCGGCCGGCTAATTATCCAGAAGGAGTTCCGGGTAAAGGGCACACAATAATAAAGACCAAGAATAATGAGAAAATCGGGGTTATTAATTTAGTCGGGCGGGTTTTTATGGAGCCCTTAGATTGTCCGTTTCGTCGGGCAACAGAGATTTTAAAAGAAATAAAAGCGGAAACTGAAATCGTGATTGTTGATGTGCATGCTGAAGCGACCAGTGAAAAGATTGCTTTAGGCTGGTACTTAAATGGAAAAGTGAGTGCGGTATTAGGAACCCATACCCATGTCCAAACCGCTGATGAACGAATACTTCCGATGCAGAATTCTACGGCCTATATCAGCGATATCGGCATGAGTGGATCTATTGATTCGGTCATCGGGCGGACGATAGATGAAATATTAGTTCGATTTTTAAATCATGTCCCGACGCGTTTTAAGGTTGCCGATAAAAATGTTCAGCTTCAGGGAGTAATTGTTGAAGTAGATAAAAATGACGGGAAAGCAAAGTCAATAAAAAGGATTCAGGAGGGGATCGCTTAAATGAGCCATTTAATAAAAAAAAATACAAGATTAAATTCGTCTGTTTGCCATCTCGAGATTGAAGCCCCGCTAATCGCTAAGAAAACTCTGCCGGGCCAATTTATAATTCTCCGGATTGATGAAAAAGGAGAACGAATCCCCTTGACTATTTATTCTGCTCATCCGGAATCAGGAACGATTGAAATTATTGTTCAGGAAATTGGGGCAACAACAATTAGATTATGCCGACTTAAAGGTTCCGAGCATGTCGTTGACATTATCGGGCCGTTAGGTATGCCCACCGAAGTTGAAAAATTTGGGAAGGTGATTTGTGTGGGCGGCGGGGTTGGCATTGCCGAGATTTATCCGATAGCTAAAGTGCTCAAAACAGCAGGTAATAACATTGTTTCGATAATTGGTGCCCGGAACAAAGAACTGTTAATTCTTGAAGACCAGATGCGGAGTGTGACTGATGAGTTGCATATAACTACGGATGATGGTTCATACGAAAGAAAAGGTTTTGTGAGTGATGTCTTAGAAGAGCTGCTTAAAAGTGAGCATTTTGATATCGTGTTTGCCGTTGGTCCGATTCCGATGATGAGGAGTGTGGCTAATATAACAAGACCTTTTAACCTCAAGACGATTGTCAGCTTAAATTCGATCATGGTTGATGGCACCGGGATGTGTGGATCATGTCGGGCCACGGTTGGCGGGGAAGTTAAATTCGTATGTGTGGATGGTCCTGATTTCGATGCGCATCAAGTTGATTTTGATGAATTATCCTTGCGACAGACGAGATTTTTTGATGCCGAGAAGATTGCTTTAGCAAGAATTAAAGGAGAGCATGAATCGTGTCACCAAAAATAGAACGACAGAAAATGCCGGCACAAAAAGCGCAGGATAGAATTAATAATTTTAATGAGGTAGCCTTAGGCTATACCGAAGCGCTTGCTTTATTAGAAGCACAACGCTGTCTTTCATGTAAGAACAGCAAGTGTCGAGAAGGTTGTCCGGTAGATATAGATATAAAGGCGTTTATTGAGACAACAAAGAAGAAGGATTTTGCTCAGGCCTTAAAGATAATTAGAGAAAAGAACAATTTGCCGGCAATTTGTGGGCGGGTCTGTCCGCAAGAGACCCAGTGCGAAGAGTATTGTATCTTAGGAAAAAAAGATAAGCCCGTAGCGATTGGCAGATTAGAAAGATTTGTTACTGATTGGGCGATTGAAAGAGGTTTGGCTGAGCCTAAAATAGACCAGATTCAGAGTAAGGGAAAAAAGGTAGCGGTTATTGGTGCGGGACCAGCGGGGCTCACCTGTGCGGCGGACTTGGCAAAAATTGGATATTTGGTTAGTATCTTTGAAGGATTACACGCTGCGGGTGGAGTTTTGCGCTATGGGATCCCTGAATTCAGACTGCCGAAAAAAATTATAGATATCGAAGTGGATCTAATAAAAAAAATGGGGGTGGATATTAGATTAAGTGTATTGGTCGGTAAGACAAAAACCATTGCCGAATTAAAAGATGAGGGATTCACAGCTTTTTTTATTGGGACCGGGGCGGGTTTGCCTTATTTCCTCGGTATTCCCGGTGAAAACTTAAATGGTGTGTACTCGGCAAATGAATTTTTAACCCGGGCCAATCTGATGAAAGCTTACAAATTTCCTGAATATGATACTCCGATTAAGATTGGGCGGCGGGTTTGTGTTATCGGCGCTGGCAATGTCGCGATCGATTCGGCTAGAGTTGCTTTACGCTTAGGCGCGGATGAAGTTTGGATCGTTTACCGGAGGAGTGAAAAAGAGATGCCCGCCAGAGCGGAAGAGATAGAACATGCAAAGCAAGAGGGGATAAAGTTTCACATCTTAAGCTCTCCGCTAAAGATTTTAGGTGACGATAAAGGTTGGGTTAAGGCGATGGAGTGTATAAGAAATGAGTTAGGTGAGCCTGATGAATCAGGCCGAAGAAGACCTCTGCCTAAAGCTGGTTCTGAATTTACCCTGTCTTGCCAGACAATAGTATGTGCTATCGGCCAGGGGCCAAATCCCTTATTATTATCGACACTTGGCGACTTAAAATTAAATAAGCGTGGGAATATAGTTGTGGATGAAAACTTGATGAGCAGTATTCCCGGTATATTTGCCGGCGGAGATATCGTTACTGGTGCGGCGACAGTAATCGATGCCATGGGCGCTGGTAAGAAAGCAGCCGAGGCAATTGATAAATATTTATCTTAAATTTTAGAGAATAGTTTTTGATTAACGTAACTCTTGCTAAAGTAATAAGATATGGCATATGGTCATGGTTTTCGCAAGATTTTATTAATTGAAACTATTATTCCTTTGCGTACTACATACCGACATTCCCCTTTATTTCCACTCCTGATTGTTATATAATAAGTAATAATTTATGTTTAACCCAATATTAGTTTCTTGAGCGGCATGTTCTTACTTGTTAATTGTATATATTGCGATATCAATAAATAATAGATGAGGTGAAAAATGACTGATAAACTGGAAAGATTAACTAAGCAGATTTATGAAGAAGGGGTAATGAAGGCGAAGGCAGAGGCCCAAAGCATTATTCAATCAGCCGAGGAGGAAAAAAAGAAAGTTCTTCGTTCCGCCCGAGAAGAAGCCGAAGACATAACTGCTCTGGCGCATAAAGAAGCCGAGGATTTGAAAAAGAAGGTTGAATCAGAAATGAGAATGGCAACTCGGCAGTCATTGACGTCGTTGCGCCAGAAAATTACAGAATTGATTTGTGTAGATGTTGCCAATTCTTCGGTTAAGGGAATTTTTAAAGAAGGGGAATTTTTGAAAAATATTATTGAGATCGTTATGAAAGAATGGACGGCGAGCGGATATAAATCAGGACAGGAGTTTTATCTTAAGCTCCCGGCAGATATTCAAAAAGATATCCAGGAATATTTTTTTGAAAAAGGAAAGCAGAAATTAGACAAAGGTTTAAAAATTCAGTTTGATGAAAACATTAAAAGTGGTTTTGTGATCACTCCGGAAGATGGGAGTTATCGCATTGGATTCACAGAAGATGATTTCAAAGCGCTTATTCTCTATTTTTTGCGGCCTCGGATGAAAGAATTTTTGTTTAAAAGTTAAGTTCGTTAATGTCGATAATAACGAGTAACTATGAATAAAAATTATTATTATTTAATTTCCTCTTTACCTTTACTGCGTCTGGATGATTATAAAGGGCCATATCGGGTCAATGATTTTGTGTTAGGACTTTACGAACATCTGTCTGCCGAACACGTTGAATGTGTTAGAAATATTTTAGCTATTTATGATAATCCTAATATCGTAGATGTTGCCTTAGGGTTAGCGGAGCCAATATCCGATAAAAAAGGCAACTGGCCGTTTGCCCAGATTAAAAAATCCCTGCCGGAAGAAGATAATCAGTTTGATGATTATATAAATGATTTTAATCAGGATTTGCTCCAGAGAAGAAAAGAACAGGATAATTTTACAAGGCAGGAAACAGAAGAACTGTTATTTTCGAAATTTTATGCCAAGATGATCCGACACGAAAATCAATTTATTAGGCATTATTTTAAATTTGATCTTGATTTGCGTAATATTCTTACCGCTTTAAACAAAAGAAAATTTAGTTTGGAAAATATTAATTTTATCGAGTTGACTGACGACGATGCGCTTGTCTATAAATTGAGAACATCATCTTTGGGCGAGTTCGGCCTGTCCCGGGACATTGATTACATCTCGGATTTAATTGAAAATTTTGATAAAAGAGATATAGTTTATGCGGAAAAATATATTGATCAATTGCGCTGGAAAAAGATAGATCAGATCAATACTTTTATGTATTTTGAAGTAGATATCATCTTGGGGTATCTGATTAAATTAATGCTTGTTGAGCGCTGGATAGATTTAGAAGTATCCAAAGGACGAGAGGTGTTTGCGCAAAGGACAAAATTGGATACACTTGAAGTATATCAATGAGAGTAGAGAGTAGGGGCTCATATTAGCTCATGGCTCATGGGAAAATAATATTTAAAATCCTAAACCCTAAATCTGAAACTCTAAATAAACACAAATAGTAAAACTCAAAATCTAAAACAAATAATTTTTAAAAGACCAAAATATATATCTTTTTTGAGTTTATAGTTTTAGGTTTCCCTTTTTGGGTACTCCAGCTCGGAAATTTACCCAAAGGTAAATTTCCGAGGGTGTGATTTATTTAGGATTTAGAGTTTAGTGTTTAGAGTTTTATAAAAAAGTGTCAACTATTGTAGGACAAGACATATCGGGAGGCAACATGGCGACAAAAGGGCGGATTGTGGCAATTGTATCAAATCTGGTAACCGTAGAAGTTGACGGGCCGGTGAGTCAGAATGAAATATGTTATATCATCTTAGCCGATGTAAAATTAAAGGCCGAAGTGATTAAGATCCAGGGCCGCCGTGCCTTTGTTCAAGTTTTTGAAAGTACGCGCGGTTTAAAAATTGATACCCCGGTTGAATTTACCGAGCATATGCTTGAAGTCGAGTTAGGTCCTGGGCTTTTGTCAAAAAGATTTGACGGTTTGCAGAATGACTTGATGGCGATGGAAGGTGTATTTTTAAAATCCGGCGAATCGACGACGGCATTTTCTTATAAGGATAAATGGGATTTTAATCCCGCGGTTAAAAAAGGGGACCGGGTTAAAGCAGGTGCTTGGCTCGGAGAGGTGAAGGAAAACTGGATTAAACATAAGATTATGGTTCCGTTTGTGCTGGAAGGAGTCTTTACGGTAGAAGATATCGCCGCCAGAGGCAAGTATACAGTTAAAGATAAAATTGCTGTTTTAAAAGATACAAAAGGAAAATTATTTGATGTAACCATGTCTCAGCGCTGGCCGATAAAAGTTCCGATTAAGATCTATGCCCAAAAGCCGATAGCTTTTAAATTGCTGCAGACCGGGGTTCGTCTTATTGATACGATTAATCCTATTGTTGAAGGCGGTACCGGCTTTATCCCCGGGCCGTTTGGATCAGGTAAAACTGTCCTTCAACATATCATTGCCGCCCATGCCCATGTAGATATGGTTATTATCTGTGCTTGTGGCGAAAGAGCTAATGAGGTTGTGGAGATATTTAAAGAGTACCCGGAACTGGATGACCCGCATACTGGGAGAAAGCTGATTGAAAGGACGATTATTGTTTGTAATACCTCTAATATGCCGGTTGCCGCCCGTGAAGCATCAGTATATACAGCGATGACGATTGGAGAGTATTATCGACAGATGGGGTTAAAGATTTTACTCCTTGCTGACTCTACCTCTCGTTGGGCGCAAGCGTTAAGGGAAATGTCTAACCGGATGGAAGAATTACCGGGTCCGGATGCATTTCCCGTGGATTTAACAGCAATAGTAGCAAATTTTTATTCCCGGGCAGGATTTGTGGAGCTGGGTAATGGGCAGACAGGCTCGGTTACCTTTATTGGGACGGTAAGCCCGGCGGGTGGAAATTTAAAAGAGCCGGTAACCGAAGCGACAAAAAAGGTTGCCCGTTGTTTTTATGCCCTCTCGCAAAAAAGGGCAGACAGCAAAAGATATCCGGCCATAGATACGGTTGAGAGCTATTCAAAATATTTGGAATATATAGAAGTACAGCAATATATGCGCAAGAATTTAGAACCGCATTGGGTGGAAAAAGTTTTATATGCTCGTGATGTTTTATTGCGGGGAAAAGAAGCATTTGACCAAATAAATATTTTAGGAGATGACAGTGTGCCGGTGGATTACCACCAAAGGTTTTGGCGATCGGAATTAATTGATTTCGGATTTCTTCAGCAGGATGCCTTTGATCCGATTGATAAGTCCACTTCGATCGAGCGTCAACGATACATGTTCAATCTTATTTGCAGGATTTGCCGGATAGAATTTAAATTTAATGCCTTTGGCGAAGTAGCTTCTTATTTTAAAAAAATAATTAATCAAATCAGGCAAATGAATTATTCCGAGTTTAAGGAAGAAAAATTTAAAAAGTTTGAAGATGAACTCCAAAGCCTGATTATGGAAAGGAAAGAATCATAATGCAACAACCAGCTGCCTTTACAACTGTTTATACAAAGTTGGAACAGATTACTAGAGCAACATGTTCTTTAAGGGCTAAAGGGATAATGAATGAAGAGATGGCGGTTATCGACGGCCGGCTGGCACAGGTAGTAAAGATTCAGGATGATTTTGTTACCTTACAGGTTTTTTCTGGCACCCAGGGAATCGCGACTAATGTCGACGTTATTTTCTTAGGAGAACCGCCGACCTTAAGAATCGGCCCGGATCTATCGGGAAGATTCTTTAATGCTTACGGACAGCCTATCGACGGCGGTCCTGAACTGGAGGGTAGAAAAACACCTATTGGTGGACCATCAGTCAATCCGGTAAAACGTCAGCAACCTTCCGAATTAATTACCACCGGGATTGCGGGGATAGATTTGAATAACTCGCTGGTGACCGGTCAAAAGATACCTTTTTTTGCTGATCCTAATGAGCCGTTTAATCAGGTCATGGCGAGTGTCGCTTTAAGAGCAGGGGCGGATCGTATTATATTAGGCGGGATGGGGCTTGCAAATGATGATTACCTTTACTATCGCCGGATATTTGAAGATGCGGGGATTCTTGAACGCATCACCTGTTTTATTAACACTACCGATGATCCACCGGTGGAAAGACTGCTTATTCCGGATATGGCGTTGACGGCGGCTGAGTATTTTGCCGTAGAAAAGAAAGAAAACGTTCTGGTTTTGCTGGTGGATATGACCCTATTTTGTGACGCCTTGAGCATTGTTTCTAACCGAATGGATCAAATCCCGTCTAAAGATAGTATGCCCGGGTCTTTATATAGTGACTTGGCAAAGATTTACGAAAAGGCAGTTCAGTTAAAAGAAGGGTCCATCACAATTATTGCTGTTACTACGTTAAGCGGTGGAGATATAACACATGCTATTCCGGATAATACCGGTTATATCACCGAAGGACAGTTATTTTTACGCCGCAATACTGATATATCAAAAGTTATTGTTGATCCATTCCGCAGTCTTTCGCGTTTAAAACAGTTGGTTATCGGAAAAAGAAGCAGAGAAGATCATCCCCAGGTAATGAATGCCGGCGTGCGGCTGTATGCAGATGCGGCATATGCTAAGACTAAACAAGAAAATGGATTTGATTTGTCTGATTATGATGAAAAAACATTGAAGTTCGCATTAGAATATGCCCGTGAATTGTTGGCGATAGATGTTAATGTCGATATCGACTATATGCTTGATGTGTCTTGGAAATTGTTTGCTAAATATTTCAATAAAGAAGAGGTGGGCATCAAACAAGAGATGGTTGATAAATACTGGCCGAAAAATCAAGATTAAAAACTTATGGTTAAGATCGAATACAATAAAACATTTCTCATTCAGATTGGTAAAGATTTAAAGGTGCGCCAGAATGCGCTGCCGGTTTTAAAGAATAAAGAGGCGGCATTGCGGGCGGAAACCAGACGTATTCGCTTAAAAATTAAGAAACTTGAACAGGAATTCAAAGCTACGAGCGAAGGATTCTCCAGCCTTGAACGCATGTGGAGTGAATTTCCGGATATTGTCAGAATTGACAAAATTGTTTTTGTTCAGAAAAAAATCGCGAGCATTAAAGCAGATGTTATTGACAAGATTATTTTTAAAACAGAATCTTTTAGTTTATTTTTTCACCCGGCATGGTTCTTGAAAGGGATCGAGATCATAAAGCAGATGATTACTTTAAAAGCTGAAATTATAGTTGAGAAGAAAATATTAGAAAGCATAGAGTATGCCCGGCGCAAGACAACCCAAAAAGTTAATCTCTATGAAAAAGTTCAAATTCCTTTTTTTGATGAAGCGATACGCAAGATAAAAAGATTTTTAGAAGATGAGGACAATCTGTCTAAATCGTCGCAAAAGGTTATAAAGAAAAGGTTGGAGTTAGTAGTCGGCGTATGATTGTTTCAATGGAGAAAATCACAGTTTTGGTTTTTCATAAGGCGAAGGAGTCGTTTTTGTCTTCTTTGCAGAATTTAGGTGTTCTGCATATTTCGCAAGAGAAAAAGGAGATTTCTGATGAAGTGCTTCGGAACATGCAAAAAAGGATAGAACGTGCTCGGGCTTTTTTGAATGCGGAGGAGAAAGCGGCCAAAGAAAAGCAACCCCCGGAAAATTTTAAGAGTGCGCCTGAATTAGCAGAAAAACAGCCCGCGGATCCATTTTCATATATTGCGTCTTACGAGGCGGTAAAAGATGAAATCAGTAATATTGAGAACCGTTTTGAAAAGCTTGACCGGGAAATTCGTAATCTTACCCCCTGGGGCGATTTCGATATCAACTCGATAAAAAAATTAACTCAAATTGGGGTCCGGATACGATTTTTCATTGTCCCGCTTAAAAAATTTAAAGCATGTGTAAATGAAGATATCTGTTATCAGAAAATATCTGAAGATAGGACTTATGTTTACTTTGTTGTTTTTGAAAAAAAGCGGAGGGTTCAACTTGATTGCGATGAATTTTTTTATCCGGATACTGATAAAAAGAAACTGGAAGCTGATTATGCTGATTTGCTGGCCTTGAAAGCAAAAAAAGAGCTCACCCGGTATAAGATTTTTGCTCAAGTTCTTGAGGTGCGGGAATATCTAAAGGCGCAGGAAACAGAATTTGCGTACTTGTCGATTAGCAACAGCTTGCCGTCGGCAGCTGAGGAGAGCGTCTATATTGTAAATGGATGGTTACCGCGAACGTTAAAGAACAAAGTAGAATCTTTTTTGCAAAAAGAAGAGGTGTATTTTTATTTTTCTGCGCCGCAAGTTGGAGAATCGGTTCCTGTTTTGTTAAAAAATAATCGCTTTTCACGGCTGTTTGAACCAATCACAAAATTGTTTGCTCTGCCTCAATATGGAGAAATGGATTTAACCGCCTTTTTTGCTCCATTTTTTACATTATTTTTTGGGTTTTGTTTGGGAGATGCTGGATATGGGTTGGTAATTTTTAGTATAGCTATTTATTTGAGAAAAAAACTATCTGTTGATAAAAAACCGCTGATGAGTTTATTGATGGTTTTAGGTGGCTCAACATTTTTGTTTGGATTAATTTCAGGGAACCTGTTTGGCGTAGACATTTCAAGAGTACAGGGGATTAAAAAAATTGTCTTATTTAATCAGGATGCTCTTTTCAATGTGGCTTTGATTTTAGGAGTTATTCAGGTTCTTTTCGGCATGTTCCTAAAAGCGATAAACAGAATGCGTCAATTTGGAGTTTTGGCTTCTTTTTCGACCTTTGGCTGGATTATTATGCTCTTGGGTCTTTTAGGATTAACAATTTCGCGCGGGAGCATCTGGGCAGTATATACCGGGCTCGGGCTTATTTTGTTATTTAACGATCTTAAGGCTAACATTTTTGTGAGAATCGGAAAGGGGCTTTGGGAATTATACGGGATTACGGGTATTTTTGGTGATGTATTGAGCTATATCAGACTTTTTGCTTTGGGTATTTCAAGCTCAATTCTCGGTTTTGTCGTCAATGATATTGCCTTTCAATTCAGGGGAATTCCATTTATTGGTTTTTTTATAACTTTTATAATTTTGATTGTTGGTCATACGGGGAATATGTTATTAAGTGCTCTTTCTTCTTTTGTACACCCATTACGTCTGACCTTTGTTGAATTTTATAAAAGTGCCGGTTTTGAAGGTGGCGGCAAAGCATACAATCCGTTTAGAAGAATCAGGTGAGAGTTTTTTTAAGGATCTGCACTTAAAATAAGAAAGGAGCTGTAAGATGACATTAGAACTGATATTGGCTTTTATCGGGATTGCATGTATGGTTGCGATGTCTGGTTGTGGAAGTGCGATTGGAGTTTCTATTGGAGGCTCGGCAACCGTTGGTGCGCTTAGAAAAAAAGAGGAGGTCTTTGCTTCGTGTTTAGTCCTAAGTGCACTTCCGGGCACACAAGGTCTATATGGATTTGGGGCCTTCTTTATTTTGAAAGATGTGCTGACGCCACAAATTTCCATGTTTCAAGCGGTTGCTATTTTTAGCGCGGGATTAATTATGGGGTTTGCGGGCTTAATCTCAGCGATAAATCAGGGAAGAGTCTGTGCTAATGGTATCGCCGGTATTGCCAGTGGTGCTGATGTATTTGGTAAGACGATGATTTTGGCCGTGTTTCCGGAATTGTATGCGATTATTGCTTTTGCTGTTTGCTTTCTAATTAAAGGCATTATTGCCTAAGCATGATGATAGAAATACAGGAGGTATTTTATCAAGAGTATTAGAACAGAATGCTTTCAATTTATGAAGCGAACGGACTGGCTGATTCATGGCCTATTTTTTTTACTGGCCTACAATTATGCATGGTATTTTTCCTACCTGCGCTTTTTATTAAATGTTGGACACGAAGAGCAAAGATTGATATTGTATTTGGCAAATTGTTGGCCGACCCCCAACCAATATCGGGTTTTAATCCCCTGGACGATAAGATGGCTTTACGAATCGACCCCGATCCCAAGGATATTTCTTGATAACATTTCGATTAAAGAAGTTTTTCAATCCATAGAGATGTTTTCGACCTTTTTTCTGATTATTGCCTTTAGAAAATATATTTCATTGTTTTTTAAAGATGTATTAAAAAGCACCATTTTATCACTTAGCTTATTATGTATTTTGCCGTTTAACTTTTTGTTATCACGTTGGCCTTGTGTTTGGTATCCATATGACATCCCGGCCATTTTATTTTTTACTTTAGGACTCATATTATTATATAAACAGAAGTGGACTCTTTATTACTCATTATTTATCCTGGCGACTTTTAATCGCGAGACGACTGTATTTCTTATATTTATTTATTTAGTTACAGCTATCGGTAAAAGTAAAATTAAGAAAGTAGCATTTCATTGTCTGCTACAGTTTGCTATTTGGCTGGCAATCAAATGTTTTTTGTATTGGCTATTTATTAGTAATTCCGGCTGGGGCGTGTATCAGTCTCAGTTTCTTTTTAATCTCAAACTTTTTTCAAATCCACAGTTATACCCGATCCTAATCAATATCTTATTGAGTAATTTTGCATACATTTGGATCCCCGTTCTATGCTACTTTCCTTTAATTCAAAATGGTTTTATAAAGCGCTCACTGTTAGTGATAATTCCTTTTTTTATGGCCGTAATCTGGGGCGGCGTAATACATGAACTGCGCATCTATGGTGAGCTTATCCCGATAATTATTCCGGCATTTTTACTTATTTTATGCGAATTGTTTAAAAAAGATACGACAAGGACCTGATTTTAACCGTCGATTTTGTTGAAAAATTAAAAAGGAAGCATTTCTCATGAAAAAAGTTTTATTGCTTAATCCTCCGGGCAAATTTAATTATACACGTGATTATTTTTGTAGTAAGGTGGCGAAGACTAATTACGCCGAGCACCCGATTGATTTGCTGATATTAAGCGGTTTTTTAAATTCCGAACATTCATTGCAGCTTATAGATGCGATAGCTCAAAAGTTAAGTTTTGAGGATACTTATAATTGTATCGAAGCAATAGAATTAGATGCGATTATTTTTTTGACCGGGACAACTTCGTGGGTGGACGATTTTCCTTTTTTGCAAAAAATAAAGAAAGAGCGCCCCCATATAAAACTTATTGGTCTGGGTGATTTATTCCGGGATGATAAAGTATTTAGAGCAAACAGATGGATTGATGCTGTAATTTTAGATTTTACAACGAATGATGTTTTGCAATATTTAAAAGGCAGATTCGATAATATAAAGGCGATGATGCTCCGCGATGATAACAATAGAATCATTATTAGAAAGCAAAAAGAAATTTGCGAGTTTAACATCCCTATCCCTCGGCACGAACTGTTCTTAAAGTTCTCTTACTCTTTTCCTTTTGCCCGGCATCTTCCATTCACAACAATCCTAACAGATTACGGATGTCCATTTAATTGCCGTTTTTGTATTTATGGAACATTAGGATTTAAAGTACGTTCTTTAAAAAATGTCTTTGCCGAATTAGACCATATTTCAGACTTAAAGATAAAGGAACTTTTTATTAAGGATCAATCTTTCGGCGCGAATAAAAAGAGAACGCTTGAGTTATGTCAGGGAATGGCCCGGGATTATAATTTTTCCTGGACATGTTTTTTGCGTACAGATTTAGTCAGTGATGAACTGCTTTCAGCGATGAAATCGGCGGGATGTCATACCGTGATGTTGGGGGTCGAAAGTGCAAATGAAAGGGTACTCAGGAAATATAAACCGGGAATAAACAAGCAAAACATCAGGCAGGCTTTTCAGCTATGCCGGCAATTAAAAATAGATACGGTAGGTATATTTATCCTCGGCTTTCCTGAAGATGATGAAGAAAGTTGTCGGCAAACAATTAATTTTGCTCTGGAACTTGGTTGCAACTTTGCCTCTTTTAATATATTTGTGCCCAAATTGGATACCCCCGTTCGCAACGAGATGGGGGATGATTTACTCCTTAAGGAAAAAGAGGTTATGGACCAATCTGGTATTGCTTCAATTCATGGTTCGAAAAATTTGTCTGGTGAGCAATTGTATAATTTGAGAAAGCTGGCGATCCGCAAATTTTACTTGCGGCCGAGTTATATTTTAAAAAAGCTAATCCGCATTCATTCTCTGCATGAATTAAGAATGCTTAAAAGTTCAGCTGTTCATCTGCTGCGGGAAGTTTGCAAGAAAACAAAGACAAGAGGGGCCTAATCGCTTTGCTTCTTTTAAGCGGGGATATATCAAAAATTAAATAATATAGGTTGATATATTAAGATGGAAACATTCGAAGATCTTTACCGGATCGAAGATGAATATTGGTGGGCTAAGGCACACCAAAAGGTAATTATTTCTTTGCTTGAGAGCACGGTTAACTTATCTAGCTTTAAGCGAATACTGGATATCGGATGTGGCGGAGGTGGATTATTATCTCGGCTCAAATCTTATGGTCAGGGGTATGGAATTGATTTAAATACGGAGGCAATCAAATATTGTAAGAAGAGACAATTATCTAATATAATTTGCGGGCAAGCCAACTCTTTGCCGATAAAACATGAGAGTTTCGATGTAATTTGTGCCGTTGAACTCATGGAACATGTTGAGGATGAACAGGTCTTATTAGGAGAGTTTAGCCGGATCATGAAGAAAGGAGCTGTTCTTTTGATTACGGCTCCGGCATTTAACTTTCTTTTCAGTAAGCACGATGAATGGGTAGGTCATAAAAGAAGATATACGGTTGCTGGATTTAAAACGATACTTTCAAGTGCAGGATTTAAGATAATTCAGGCAAGTTATTTCCATATGCTTCTTTTTCCGGTGTTATTCGTTATGTCTAAGTGGGGAAGGTTCGCCTCCGCGGCCCAAAAAAAGCAGACGGTAGTAGAACTCCCCCTTTTTCTTAATCAGCTTTTAACTTTGCTCTTATGTGCCGAGATCCCGATCTTAAAGCAGAAGATATCATTACCTTTTGGCAGCTCGGTGATCGTCTTAGCCCAGAAAATAAGATGAAAAAGCGGTCATGGTCTAAAAAATTGATGGTTCTTGTTCTGCTGGCGATTATAATATTGTTCGCGTTCAAGAATGTAGTGTTTTCCCGGGGGAAGCTTCTGTGTCCTGAAGTAATAAATGATGTAAATAGTTTTTTTTATTCCGGGTGGTATTTAAATGCGAAGATTTTTAAATTGGGCATTCCACTTTGGAATCCATTTCGCTTATGCGGTGAGCCCTGGTTTGCTAACCCGCAAAACCAATTTTTTTACCCGCCATATCTCGTGTTGTTTTTATTCCTCCGGCCCCATTTAGGGATCAACTATTCTTTTATTTTTCATATCCTGCTTGCCGGTTATGCCATGTATCTTTTTGCCCGGAGTATTAAAATTGGCCAATTTGGGGGGTTTGTTTCGGCTCTTGTTTTTATGCTTAGTCCGATGGTGTTTTTACGTTGCTTCGCAGGACATTTAAACACATTATGCGCCTACGCCTATCTGCCGCTAATTTTTCTATTTGTTGAAATGGGCCGTAAGCGCCGCTTGTTAAAATATATCCTTTTTGCCGCTTTGACGCTGGCCTTTCAGATTTTGGCGGGTAATCCCCAGTATACTTTTTATACCATCTTGGCCGTCTGTCTTTATTTAGGGTACTGGGCCGTGATCGATTTTCTAAAAACGAAGAACTTTTCGTCAGTATATTTTTGTATTAAAAGTTTACTTATCCAGGTATTTGTTGGCGTTGGTCTTGCCGCGGTAAAACTTTTTCCAAATATTGAGCTGGCCGGATTTTCAAGCCGGCGGGTTAAGAGCATTGATTTTGTCGGATCCTGGTCCTTGCCCCCGGAAAATTTATTAACTGTATTTTTCCCTGAAATTTTCGGAAATATAATAAATTTCCCATATTTTGGAAAATATAACTATTGGGAGATGTGTGCATATGTGGGTATCTTTACTCTGGGGCTATCTTTAATTGCGCTTTGCGGAAAAAGGAATAAACATATTTCATTTTTTTTCTTGCTCGCCATCGTCGGGATTTTTTCCGCACTCAGTATTCATACATTAGTCTTTTATCTCTATTATAACTTTTTACCGGGTTTTTCCTGGTTTCGGGGACATAATAAATTCCTTGTTTTATTTATTTTTGCCGTAAGCATCCTTAGCGGTTTTGGCTGCCGTTTTCTATTGCGCAAAAAAGATGATCTTCATCTAAAAAAAGTAAAAGGGATATCGATGGTCTTTATCGGCATCGCCCTATGCTGTCTGTTTCTGCTGCACAGCCTGTCTAAAGCGAATGGAGGCATAACCCTCCAACTATTTCAAAAATATCTTTTTATTTTTGTGCCGGAACGGTGCTCGGGGTTAGCTTACTATACATTGTTGCATAGCCTTAAGCGCGGGGTATTTTTATTTATAAGTACCGGAGGAATCTTTTTTTTCTTTGCGGCAGGAAGAATCCGGCGTTTTTCATTCAAGATGCTGATAATATTCTTTTTGCTCTTTGAGCTTTTGTCCTTCGGCACAAAATTTTTAAAGACTACGCCGATAAGAAATTTTTTCTGCCCGGAAGATATCGTTCGCTTTTTTAAAGAAGAGAAGGAGCTTTTTCGAGTAGGTGGATTAGAAACCATAAATTTTTTAGCAAATAATTTCTCGCTTGATGAAATTCAGTCGATTTCCGGTTATGAACCATTGCGCTTGGCCGATTTTACCCGCTATTTCAATCGCTTCCGTTATACTTACGTTAATAACGTAGTTCATATTCAGAATGTACAATTATTAAATGCGGCAAATCTTAAATTCATGATTTTGCCTAAGGGATATACGGCATTTGGGTTTACTAAAGTGTTTGCCGGGGAATCTGCCGATGTATTTAAAAATGAAGATTGTTGGCCGCGGGCATTTATAGTTTATAACCCCGTTAGAGAGGTGAGGGGAGGCATCTTTTTTGAGCCGGAAAATGTTTCAAAAGCTGTTCATCAGAACATAAGGCATGTTAAAGTTTATGAATATGGGTTGCATAAGGTTGTCTTGGAAGCGCAGCTGGACCGGGACGGCTTTTTAGTTCTTGCCGATGCCTTTTATCCGGGCTGGACGGCGTTGGTTCACGCCAAAGACAAAGGCCGCTCGCTTAAGCGCAAGATTATCCGGGTCAATTCTCTTTTTCGGGGAATATTTTTGACGAAAGGAAATTATATCGTAAAATTTATCTTTCGCCCGATTTTATTATACGTCGGTTGTTTTATTTCGCTATTATCATTGTTCATCGTGCTTTTTATGATTTTCAGGCTCAAAAATTTTAAATTATGAAGTCCAAAAAAAAGAAAATATTTCTTTTACTAAATTTAACTCCGAGGGAAAAACATTTTGCCGGAATAACCCTGCTTATCTTTATTACCGCGGTTGTTTATTTTAATTCCTTATATAATCAGTTTCTTTTTGATGATAATGTTGTAGTTTACGGAAATGCTTTTATTACCAGTCTTAAAAATATCCCCCAGTTTTTTTCTGATACGTATTTTTTGCGTTCAAAAGAGGCCAGCTATCGTCCGGTGGTAACTTTTTCTTATATGATTGATTATTATTTATTTAAGTTTAAGGCCTCCGGATTCCATTTTATGAATATAATTTGGCACATGTGTAATGCGATTTTTGTATACTGGCTTATGAATCTTATTTTAAAAAAGAGAACCTTAGCCTTGCTCTGTGCCTTATTTTTTGTCTGTCATCCTGTGCAAACGGAGGCCGTTAATTGTATTGGTTTGCGCGAAGAATTATTGTGCGCTTTCTTTTATCTTTTATCTTTCATTTGTTATATTAGAAAAAAAATAATTTTGGGCTCGATCTTTTTTTTGCTTTCCCTTTTTTCTAAAGAAATGGGCCTGACGCTGCCGATACTCATCTTTTTCTATTTTTTTCTTTTCGAAAAAAACAAGATTCCCGGCGGCAAAATAAGTTTTTCCTGGAGAAGTTCTTTCGGCCTATCGGAGTCTAATGAATTTCCGCCGCCAGACAAAGAGCAGCTGATCCATCAGTCGGAAATCTTGAAGAGCTTTTTTGCTTACGCTACAGCTTTAATTTTTTATTGTTACATTAGATTTTTTGTTATGGTCTCGCCGAAGACTTTTGATGTTTCACGCATGGGCGGAAGTTTATATACAAGTTTATTGACAACCATGAATATTGTTACCAAATATATTCTGCTCTTGTTGTTTCCATTTGAGCTTTCCTTGAAATATGTGACGGTACCGGCCCAGTCAATTTTTGAGAAAGATGTGTTGCTGTCTTTTTCCTTGATAATTACAATTTTGGCGGTGGCCATCCACAATCTTCAGAAAAATAAAAAAATTAGTTTTGGATTGATATGGTTTTTTGTCACGCTTATCCCGGTTTATAATATAATTCCTATATTTAACCCGATCGCCGAGAGGTACCTGTATCTTCCCGCGATAGGATTTTGCATTGTTTTTGCTCTTATCTGGCAATTCATTTTGCAGAGCAAGAATGTGGTTTTTAGAAGATCAGCATATATTATTCTGTTAATTGTGCTCGGTAATTATTCAACAATGACAATAATTCGCAACTTTGATTGGAAGGATAAAGAGAGTTTATGGACTAAAACAATGTTGACGACCCCGGATCATTGGGGCTCCCATAACGGAATGGGCATAATTTATTTAGAAAGGCAAGAGTATGATTTGGCCTTGCGAGAATTTATGACCGCGCTTAAGTTAAAGAAAGAATTGAAAGTTTATTATAATATTGGAGTTGTCTATTGGGAAAAGGGTGAGCTTGATGAAGCTTTGAAATGGTGGCAGTTGGTATTACAGAAGAACCCGATCCACATTAAGGCGGCAAATGGGATCGGATGTGTTTTTAGCAAAAAGGGCATGTCCGAAGCTGCGGCAGATATATTCCGGCAGACTATTCTTCTGGAGCCTTTTGATTACAAGTCGTATTTTCTTTTGTCTGATGTTTATTATAAAATGGACAGATATGAGCAAGCTATTATCTGTCTTAAAAAAGTAGCTGAGTTATGTCCGGTATTTATCGATGCGTTATATAATCTTGGCTTTATTTATAGCAAGAATGGTAAGCACCCGGAAGCTCTTTATTGGTATGACCGCGCTTTGAAAATAAATCCTGATGATGCGGGGCTGCTTTATGCCGTTGGCCGTGTCTATATGAGCACGGGGCGTTTTAAGGAAGCGGCTTCGGTATTTAAAAAAGCGCTCCAGACGAATACAGAAGTCGCAGATCTCCATTATTATCTGGGTCTTACGCTTAAAGAACTAGGCTGGAAGGAGGAGGCAGAGAAAGAAATCGAAAAGGCATTGGAAATCGATCCTGATTTTGAGCCAGAAAAAGAGACGAGAGAGAAATCAATGAAGATCGAAGGGGAGACTTAGTTTGGAAATGGGGGAGAAAATGAAAATTGATAGTCTACAGATTCCCCTCCCGGAGGGGGCGAATGTTATTATCGGGCAAGCACATTTCATAAAAACAGTGGAAGATATTTATGAAGCAATGGTTAATTCCGTGCCGACAATAAAATTTGGCATAGGCTTCTGTGAAGCCTCTGACAAATGTCTTGTCCGTTCGGCGGGAAACGATGCGAACCTAAAAAAAAGAGCAGAAAATATCGCGTTTGGTATCGGCGCCGGGCACACATTTATAATTTATATAAAGAATGCTTACCCGATAAACGTAATGAGAGCATTAAAAAATGTCCCAGAAATCTGTAACATTTTCTGTGCAACCGCTAATCCGCTGGAAGTAATAATTGCCCAGACGGATCAGGGAAGAGGGATAATCGGGGTAATTGATGGCGTAAAGCCAAAGGGTATCGAGGCAGAAGAGGATATTAAAGCGCGTAAAGATTTATTGAGAAAAATTAATTATAAGTTATGAAAACCGGTATTGCCCACTTACCTTTACATTACGGAAAAGCTCCGCATTGGTTATTCAAAAAAATGAAACTTCTTGCCCGGGAAATCAGCTTAGCGGTGATCCAGGAGTATGGCCGGGGAGAATTACTGCGCCGGTTATCTGATCCCATTGGTTTCAGGGCCTGGGCTGTATCTTGGGTTTTGATTGGCATTCCAGCGGCTTAACGACGACAGTATGTGGGGCCTTAAAAGAAGGGTTGAAAGGTCTGCAGACGGAAACCGGTATTTTTATTGCCGGGGGTAAAGGGGGGACAAGCCGCAAGACTCCCCAGGAAATAGAAGATTATTTTCAGCGCTTCAGCATAAAAGAAGAAGCGCAAAATTTAATCTATGCCAGCCGGATGTCGGCTAAGGTTGATAATTCCGCAGTGCAGGATGGTTATCAGCTTTATCATCATTGTTTTATTTTCACGAAAGATGGTCAGTGGGCAGTTGTGCAGCAGGGGATGAATCAACTCAATCGTTGGGCCAGGCGCTATCATTGGCTATCAGATGAGATGTCTGATTTTGTCTGCGAGCCGCATAAAGCAATATGTGCTAATGAAAAAAAAGAGATTTTAAATATGGTTGCCTCAGAAAGCGAAGACTCTCGGATTTGTTCTGCGATTTTGAGCCGGGAAAAACCAAAAAAGTTGATATCTGAAATAAAAAAGATTAAACGCTTGAATATGCCCCGCCGCCATTCGATCTTTTTCGAAGATTTAAAACCTGAGAGTTTAGAAAAAATTTTAACTACGACTTATGAAAGGAAACCTCATGATTTTGAGTCCTTATTAGGGATAAAAGGTGTCGGGCCAAAGACCATTCGCACTTTAGCTTTGCTTTCTGAGTTTATATATAATGCCAAACCAAGCCGGACTGATCCGGTAAAATACAGTTTTGCGCACGGCGGAAAGGATGGCATCCCTTTTCCGGTAGACAAAGGCGAGTATAATCGTTCTATTGTTACGTTACGGCGGGCGCTTAAAGATGCAAAGATAGGCTATACCGAAAAGATCAAGGCCTTCAAAAAATTAGCTGCGTTTGAGGCACAGGGGCAAACATAAATACCCCAACGGGATTTGCCTACTACGTTCGCAACTCAGTAGTCCCAACGGGATTTGCCTACTACGTTCGCAACTCAGTAGCCCCAACGGGATTTGCCTACTACGTTCGCAACTCGTTAGTCCCAACGGGATTTGCCTACTACGTTCGCAAATCGTTAGTCCCAACGGGATTTGCCTACTACGTTCGCAACCTCCTGTTGCTCTCTGCGTAGGCTCCCCTCATTCTCTAAATTTTCCATCCTGGAAAATTTGCGCTCCCATTTGGTCGCGCCGTTCATTTCGATTCAAATCCCTGATGCCACAGAGAAATAAAAAACCGCTCATGAAGAGCGGTTGTTTTATTCCTGGTAGCCCCAACGGGATTTGAACCCGTGTCTGCAGCTTGAGAAGCTGACGTCCTGGGCCAGGCTAGACGATGGGGCCATGGGCCTTATATGCGACGTTGTATTGACAAATTATATCATATAAAAGCCGAAAGTCAACGGCTATTTATGAGTGTAATTATATACCCTGATTCCTCCATTTTTAGGGGGATTATAAGTCTTTTTACGGCGGGTTGCCATCTCTAATTGTAACCCATTTTGTTTCAACATGTTAGGACACAATTTTTATTTGCAAAATTGAAAATGCTGTGGTATACTTTAATACCTTTTTTAACCCCTGTAAACTAAACGCTAACTTCATTATAATTATCGAGTTATGAATATTTTTAAAGCTGCTAAAAACATGACCAATAGAATAACAAGTTTGTTGATCATCCAGACGCTTGCTTTAAGTAACCTTGCGTTGCCCCCAGCAATGGCCCAGACAAAAGGCCAAGCTAATCTATCCCCAACCATACAGATTGAAAACCAACTCCTAACCAAGACCTTTTTAGATCTCTATCAGCTTTCCCGGGAGAATGTTGGACAACCGCAAGTACCGGGTGATGTTGCATTCGCTGATTTAATCGCTGAAGGGTACAACGTTGTTGAACACGAGGAATTCGATGAAACATTAAAGACCAAGCGTGTCCGCGTAGAAGTTTTTGCTAATAATGGTAAAGATGATCTGAACTCCTGGATTAAATTTTTGGTTGTAACTGAGTGCCGGACAATAATAATTGATAAATTCTATCCTTATTTTCCCGAAGAAACAAGAGGACGAGGCCGGGCTTTACTTAGATATCTGCTTAGCCGAACAGAGTATGCCGGATATGTTGTAATCTCAAATGCTTCTGAGCAATTCCAAAAATCATTTCTTAAGATGTCTGAATATGAGCTAATAACAAGCATTGAACACGGAGAACCAGTGCTCAATGCTTTTAGAAAGAAAGGCTTAAATGATTTGGAGCATCCGGAACAGGCAATGAATTTCATGGAAAAGCTTGAGTTGTACGAAAAGCTTAAAGAGCAGTGGCGAACAACAAGTATTTATGGCGTGGTTCCTGATACTGCTGGGTTGGATATGGTGCAGGATGAACATGCACCAGAAGCAGTTATTAATGCCGGTGAGGGAAATTATGTGCGCAAAGCAGGAGACTTCAGCATCGTTATAGATAAGAGAGAGGTGCTTGGTGAGAATGAAGAATTGGATAAACTTAATATCAAAAATTTACTTAAAAAAGCAATAGACCAGGGCATTAGTAAGATAGTTGTTTATCCGGAACTAAAATTAGTGTGTATTGGTGTGATTCATCATTCCTGGATTAATCCTGACTTCATAACTGCTTTTGGAAATTTATTAAACCAGCCTTCGGTTTCGTTCCGATACTGTTTTGTGAATACACCCAAAGGAACAAAACAGGCATTTTCCGTGGCCCATGAGGAAGGGATATTTGGTGAAGAAAAAAGTCCTAGTGTTGTTAGGGCCATCGATATATTAGATAAGCTTAAGCTGCCTACGGACTGGCCGCAGGAATTAGGGGCAAAAAGGTATAGAGCAGAAATTGTAAAAAGAGCGATAATCAAAAAAACTACACAAAAATTTCAAGATGAGAACGGCTATCGCCCGAACATAAAAGAAACTGCAGCTAATCTACCGGAGAATTTTAGAGCAAGTGTAAGCTGGCTTGGGCAATGGTTAAGTGCTACGGCTAAACGCCATGGAAAAACAACGCAGGTCTATTGTGAAAAGTTAGGGATTGATTATAGCCGAGGCCGACCTAAAAGAATAGACCGCCAAGCTCGGCTGGCGGAGATTAAGACAATAATAACCCAGCTAGGTGGTGTTGCTTCCTATACGCAGGTTGCGCAAAGACTAGGCATGCAAACAGGGTCTTTATGCGGCTGGGCTTATTTGAATGATGTTTATCTAAATAGTTTAAGAATAGATGAACTGCCTTCTTACCCGAAAGAATCTGATGCTGAAACCAGATATGAACAATACGATCAGGCTGTCGAGGCGTTGGACATTGATGATGTACGCAAGCAGTATATACAACGACTCGTTGCCACACTTAATGAGTTAGCGGCAAAATATAAATGGGATATACTCTCTCCGGTTATCGCCGTAGGCAGGCAAAAAGAAGCAGAAGTACCAACAGATACCTTGGCCGAGACTTTGTGGGCAATTGCCGATGAGGTAGGACGCGGAGAAACAGAATTGACATTGCGGCAAGCAGATAAAATGGATGAAAAGCTCATCCATAAATTTCAAGATCAAAAAAAGACAAGTTTTGAATCGGAAGAAGAATTAAAAGCCCTGCATATGCAGTTGGCGAAATTAGGTTATTACGTAGCCAAAGCCGAGGATCACCGGTGGCTTGGGGATCAATACTTGATCATAAACGGCTATATTTTTACCCGCGACGATAACGAACTGCCTGGTCAGACCTTAGCCGAAGGCGGGGCAATATTATATTCGCAAAAAGACAGGTTTGTAATCATGTCCGATGCGGTTGATGAAAAAGTAAAATCAGGGATAAGGCGCGCCTTGTACGGCAGAATGAAAATCTATGAGGTGCCGGCCGGGTTTGTGAGATTACATACTGAAGGCAAGCCGGATAAATTAATGAGGCATCATCATATTGACCTAACACTAGGTATATTAGAAGATGCAAAAATATTGCTAGTTGATCCGTTTTATTACCGATATCCATATCACTCGATTATTAGAAATATAGCGGACAAAGAAGGATATGAAATAGTAGTTGTTGATGAGTCAGAAGCATATCTGCATCCGGCAAACTTTGTTAAATTACCGGATGGCAAAATATTGATGGAGAATGCACCGCGGACCGTAGTCGCGATAAAAAGAGTATTGCCTAAAGGTTCAAAATTGGAAATTATTCCGGCGAAAAAGTCACTCCGGGCAAACAGCTTAAACTACGGGTCTTTAAAATGCGTTTCAACTCATTATTATCCGATTGTAAATGATCTGATCGAGGCTGGATTTAGCAAGGAAGAGATAGCCGCGTTTATTGCCTTTTTAGAAAGCCATAAAAATGGGGTCGCTATTAATGGTCAACGTCAGGTGATTATGAGTCCCCGGGCACAGCAAATATTAGCGACAGAGTTATTATTGAGATTAGTGATAAAGAAGGAACAATTTGATATAAGGCCCGAGGCGATTCGCAAGATCGCGGCAAGTTTTATGCAATTAGGTGATAGAAAAGCAGCGGCCAGAATTAATCGTTTATTACCCGAGGATGATGGTATTAGGATTGAAGCGGATGAAAGTAAAATTAATGATGAAACACAGGAAGTTTTGATTGAGCAGGCGATATAATACTCGGTTTTCGGGGTTCGGTTATCGGTGTTAGTAAAAAAACGATAACCTAAAACCGAGAACCGATAACCAAAATCATGAAGATGCATAAACAAAAAAACTACATATTACGAACGAAGTCCGGCGGAGCCAAGTTATGGCGTAGACGGATTATTTCTTTGGTGCTGGTGCAGGTGATGCTGTTAAGCAATGCAGCATTGGCTGGGGAGATTTTTTATGTAAAACAAATAGATTGCTTGAGTCCGGAATTAACGTTACACACTTCTATTATTCAGGATGGGTTTCGTGCTTTTATTAAAAACGAGCCTTTTTCATCTTCGGGAATGTTTGAACGCTTGCATAGTGATCCCCGGTTGGCCGAGGATCCGTTGTATGAGATCAGCCAGTATGCTTTTGCCTATCTTGAAGCAGCAGGAGAGAAAGCGCTGGAACGTTATTCAAACGTACACCGGGGAACAGGTCAGCATTCTTTGATATCAACATGGCTTTTTGATTATGCACGTGATATTGTGCTGGAATATCTTGATCTTGATCCTAAAGAATATATAGTCATCTTTGGCGGATTAAGACGGCTGGAGACACTGAAAGCGCAAATTAAGCAGAAAGGGAAAAGATGCTCAGTGCTTGAAAGCAACAAAGATTTTGGTCTGCCGCTGGGAGTAGGTGCCTTAGCCGTCCGCAAGAAAGATCTGCCGCGGGGAGTTCCATTTCAAACTGGAGGAGGAACCGTAAAACTGGTTTCGCGTGGCTTTGTTATCTGGGCTGATGCTCCGGAGAGATTTGAAGCAGGTACACCGAATATTATGGGAATTATTTTATTTGCCAAGGCACTGAGAATTAGTCAGAATTTTAATTGCCAAGATGTGTTTAAACAGCGAAAACTTGACGATAGTATTAAAGCGGATGTTATAACCGAAGAAATCCTTAGTGCTGATGATTTTGAAGGATTATCCGGAGAGGAGCTTTTTGTCGAATTAAGTAAGTCTCTGGTCGGAGGTGGGGTTACTGTACCGACTCTAGAGGGAGACATTCCATATATAAACTTTGATAATGGGGCAAGTACCCCGACATTTGAACCGGTTTGGCAGGCAGTATGTAAAACCTGGCGTAGCCAGGTAGATCTCTCTACAGCGATGCCTCGAGCAGTAAAAGATATTACTTCACGTTTTTTTGGAGCACCTCAGGGATCCTATGATATTACTTTTACTTCTAATGCGACAGAAGGAGTTAATGTGGTGGCTAGTAATATTCGGGATTCGGTAGATGAAGAGACGGAAGTTGTTGTAATTAATACCTTACTTGAACATAATTCAAACGAGCTTCCCTGGAGAACTATTCCCGGGGTAAAGTTAATAAGATTGCCTGTGGATGAGGTAGGATTTATTGAGCTGGAACAACTGCGGAAAGTAATGCAGCAGTATGTACATGAAAAGAAAAAGAAAAAACAGCGTATTATTGTTGCGGTTAGCGGAGCTTCTAATGTGCTGGGTACTATGAATAATATTTCTGAGATTTCTGAGATTGTTCATGATTTTGAAGATGCAGAATTGCTTGTTGATGCGGCTCAGCTAGCTGCTCACGCGAATATCAATATGGAACGCGACCGGATTGATCATCTGGTTTTTAGTGGGCATAAGATCTATGCTCCGTTTGGCTCAGGTGGGCTTATTTCCCGTAAGGGGCTTCTTGATGAGAAGCATCCTGATCTGGTGCATGCGCGTTTAGAGGGTGTTAGGAATCTGGTTGGGCTGGCTGCGCTGGGAAAATCCATGGACTTGATTATGCGCATAGGTAGGAAAACTATTGAGCATAAAGAGCAGACAATGACCAAGCGCTTGTTGGAGGGGCTTGCTGATATCCCGGGAGTAAGAGTCTACGGAGTGTCTAATCCGGAATCAGAACGTATGCATAACCGGGGGCCGGTAGTGGCATTTTCAGTAGACGGAATTCCGCATAATATTGTGGCTTGGGAGTTGGCAGAGCGTGGAGGTATTGGTGTTAGAAACGGATGTTTTTGTGCGCATTTACCGGTGAAAGAGATCTTGGGAGTAAGCTGGTTGAGGAATTTATTGAATATTATCGGCGTTATTATTATGCCAAGGCTTACCCATGCGTTCTTGCCGGGGCTAGTGCGAGTGAGTTTAGGGATTGAAAATACACAGGAAGAAATCGATCATTTCTTAAGTACCTTAAGAGAGATTACTCAAACTAGGGTTTCCGTAATAAATAGACTGCTATCGCTTACGCATAATGGTTCTCCTTTTGTGCCTTTTTCTTTGCTAGGAAAAGATATGGTAGATATGCAGGAAAAGATGATTGAAGAGGTGTATCTTTCTTTAGATGACCCATTTTCCTCACTGGCTCTAACTTGTAGACAGGCCGGAGTGACGGAAAGGGATATTGATCTTATTATTAATCAGATCAAGTCATTAGGAGAAAATGGCAAAGAAGTAACTAAAAGACTGCAGGAGCGTATTACTAACCGATTAAAATCAAGGCAAGCAAGAGGGGTATTAGAGCAAGAAGTTAGACAGGCAAAAAACAAAAAAGAATTTTCAAGAAGCATTATTAGAATTGTCCGCGATAATGATGTTGAAGGAAGCGCCTTTGTGATTGCCGAGACCCCGGATTATTATATCCTTTTATCTAATACCCATGTAGCCAAAGATAAAAAGACAGTTATTCTTACTACCAACTCAGAGCTGGTAAGAGCTGAGGAGTTTGTTGTTGCGCTTAACGAAGGGATCGGTAAAGCTTCCGTAGTCTTGCGTCATATAGAAGATCTCCCTGTTCCGGAAGATATTGCTATATTCGCAATTAGCAAGAAAGAGGTAGAAAGAATACTTGGTAAGGGAGAAAAGCTTAAACGAATCAACTTAATTAGTAGTTTTAAAGAAGGAGAGTTTGCTACTGTAGTGAGCGGTCGTAATGGCACTGTGTCTACGGGAGAACTCGTTTCTATAGGAAGCATGGTTATATTATTGGATAGTCATGTTGTCGGCGGTGATTCTGGGTCTCCAATCCTGATTAAAACTGAGAATGGATATTCTGCTGTAGCGGTAAGTGCACAAGGGGGAGATACTGAGGTTGTAGGTGTTATCGGGGTACGCATCACTCCTAAAATCATAAAAGATATGCTTGCTGCACTTGAAGGAAAGGATACATCCAGCTTTAAAGTAGTTACTGACGATGAATCACTGAAAAACGCTATTAAAGAATTTTTATTAGCAATGTTTAACCGCCAGGAGTCGCTTGATGTTATGCAGGTTCCGAAATGTGAAAGAACTTTTTTATTTGAAAAAGATATGTTGATCGAGCTAGCGATATGATTAGGGGATCGGGTTTAGGGTATGGGATATAGGGATTAGGTTGTAGGGAGTAAAAGTTAAAAAGTGAAAAAAATTAAGATACACGAAATAAAATACTACATATTACGAGCGAAGTCCGGCGAAGCCAAGTTATGGCGTAGACGGATTATTGCGCTGATGCTTATCCAGACTTTTTTTGTTTTGGATTTTGCCTGGTGCGGGGGTAATGATTTGCTTAATCTTAACACCAGTAGGCAGGCAGGGACCTTATCACCCACGATACAGTTAAATAATCTTCAGTTAAAAAACATCTTTAGACGTATCTACCGTCGGGAACAACGTTTAACGCGGCTTAGAGAGAAGAGAACTCTTGCTGTGCAAATGGCGGCATTAGCAGCGATACAGAAAACGATTGAAAGAAAAGCTGCAGAATCAGATCAAAAATCTAAAAGTAGAAAGAAAAAGTTTAATCTAAAAAAGAAGCTGCGTCAGATGAAAAGATTTTTTAAATATTTCTTTTTGCAAAATATTTCCCGTTTTGTTGTGGCCGGGATTGTGGGTGTGATTGGTGTATTCATCGGAATGGGCGTTTACTACTATGACAAGGGCGCGGATCTAAAGGGGATATTGCTTAGAGCAAGCGGTATGATAGTTGTATTTTTAGTTTATTGTGGGTACGAGATTTGGATGGGATATAAAAAGAAAAACCGTAGAGTTACCGATAAGGATATTGTTATTGTCAATTCTCTTATTGAAGCTGAGCGCAGACATTCAGGTATAGAACGCGACTCTACATTTTTTGTGCCTAATGCGAAATTGATTTTAAAACAAAACGGAGCTTATTATCTTCGCCAGGGGCCGGTACTTCTTGCGCACGGAATAAGCTTATTTGGTACATTTTATACAGGAGAAGATATTCGAATTGAGCGATATGTTGAATATTTGAGAGATACCTATAACATAACAAAGTTAACGGTAATATCGTGCAACCCAGAGGGGGTACGGTTAAAACCGATGTTCGTTGAGGGTGTTGATGTTGTTTATCCGTCGAGTCTTTCGGATATGGGAACACTTCCCGGTATGGCTGTGTACCTTTCCAGTATGTATGTGGGGGGGGTATTTGGCGTTCACCAAGTGGTAAATGAAGTTGTGCCGGTAGCTGATACTTCTGGCAATAACGGAGGAAGATGGATAAGCAGTGCTGGCAAGCAGATTGGAAATAGCATTAGTCCGGTTATTGCCGGTATCCCGCAAATTTCTGCTACTAAAGAAGGGATAATGAGTATTTTTGAAGACCTTTTGCAAGATGGTAAGCCGGAGTGGTTTTATGGAACGCTGGTTTATTCATTGGTTGGCATTAATCCGGCGGCTTATGATTTGAATCAATGGTTTGAAATCGAAGGCGAAAAAACCGGTTTGATTTTGAAGGGAATAGGACAGTATATGCCGGCTGGTTTTATAGATGAAGAGCTGCGTAATGATTTGTTAGCAGATGATAATGTCAGTAGAATAAAAAGCATTTATTTTAGTAGTGGGTTGACATTGATGAATATGGAACACCCGGCTTTTAAAGATAGTATTGAAGATAAAAAGACACAGATTTACACTTTTGCTCAGAAATATTTTTTTAGTATGCTTGCCAGGAAGGAAAGTTATGTGCAGAGCTTGTGTAAGTCGATGGGGTTTGGCATTACAGAGCAAGAATTGCTACAGGTTTCTGATATTCTTGGGCGCATGGCTGTTGATATGTATCTTGACAAGGGAAAACTTAATACGGATTTTCCGGAATACAAAAATCAGTATGGGGGGGTACGGAAAGTGCGGCGGTATTTAAAAAAGATGTTTGTTGCCATGAGCCACTCTTCCCATATGAAACTAATACCTGGAATATCCAAAATCATTGCTGAGAGATGCGTAGTGAATTTGTCGGCGTTGAAGTTGAATTTTATGACCTTGGTTGAGCAGGCGATATAATACTCGGTTTTCGGGGTTCGGTTATCGGTGTTAGTAAAAAAAAGATAACCTAAAACCGAGAACCGATAACCGAAATCATGAAGATACATAAACAAAAAACTACATACAATTGCCTATTGACTCACAATTGCGTTTTATGCTATTATTTTAAAGTGTGTACTGTAAGTTACGTGTCCATTAAAGGAGGTAAGTATGTCGCTAGAAAGGCTGCTTAAGCAAAAAGGGATTCTAGGTTTAATGTTAGCTATTGCTATTATTTGCGGAATGGCTCCGCAGAATGTAGGGGCCATGCCTGTTGGTTCACAGCCAGTTGTTTATCAGAGCGCGGCACAAAGTATTTATTTAGAAAAAATCCAGGGTTTTTTGAATCAAGAAGTTGTTAAACAGCGATTGTCCAAGCTCGGGATGAGCGAGGAAGCGGTTACGGCGTATATTACCAAGTTAGATGAACCTAAATTAGCACAGTTAGCCAGCAAAATTGATACTCTGGAATCAGCTGGTAGCGATGCCTTGGGTATTGTATTGATCTTAGCGTTGTTATTTTTTACCGTGCTTTACTTTACTGAATACAGGTTAAAACTAGAACCTCGCCATAAATAGGCTTTAAATTTGATTAGGCGCTTTGTGTTACAGATTTTAAAAAGCGGAAAAATTTTTGTTCTCACCGCGATAGTTTTGCTTTTCAGCGGTTGCGTTCGTAGCAACATTTCCCAGCTGCACAAAAAAATCTCATCATCCCAATCTTCTGGTATTATTCTGAAAGTCCCTTTCATTAAGCAGAAGAACTCATTTTGTGGACCAGCAGCCCTTAGTTCTGTTTTTGCCTATTGGGGATATAGGTGTCCACAAGAGCAGATAGCAAAAGATATATATCGACCAGAACTGTCCGGGGTATTGAATTTTGATCTCGAACAATATGCCAAGCAGAATGGATTTTGGGCCAAAGGATACGAGGGAGATTTTCAAGAGTTAAAAAGAAAGCTAAAAAGTAATATTCCGGTTATCGTGATTGAAAAACTTCATCCTTATCTTTTTAACCGGCGGCATTATATGGTTATTGTTGGTTTTATCGAGGAAGACAGGCTAATTATTGAGCATACCGGCAGCAAGGGTTTTGTGTTGAGAAGTTATGCCGGGTTTTTGAGAAATTGGCAGGCCGCCGGCAATTGGATGTTAGAAGTTATACCGGCAAAAGACGTTAGTCGGGCATTACCCCCGGAAGAAAATGCAGAATTGGGTTTTATCCTGGAAAGACAAGGTGCTTATTTGTCAGCTTTAGAACGCTATCAGCGGGCATTGCAAGCGGAGGATTATAATGCGACTGTTGTCTTCAACATGGGAAATGTGTATTTGAAGATGGACCGCTTAGCTGAGGCAGAAAAAGCATATCTTGAAGCTTTAAGCATAAGAGAGGACTTTGCGGACTGTTATAATAACCTGGCCTGGTTGTGCTTTAGGAAAAAAGAGTACACCCAAGCCCATATTTATATCGATAAAGCTTTAAGTTTGGACGATGATAAACGCTTTTACTACCTTGATACAAAAGCGCAGGTTTTTTTTGCGGAAGGGGATATTGAACAGGCAATCAAATTTTTTGTTCGAGCCGGGGCTGAAAATGAAAAAGTGGAAGAAAATATATTGATTGATTTTTATAAAAACTGGGCAGAAAATTTCAGAAAACAAGGGAAAAGTAAAGGAATCGACAAAACCCAGACTATTCAGAAAATAAATTGACGCAACTTAAATAATTTGATATGATTATATATTCACGAAAGGGATAAGTATGATCGAGCGCTATACTCTGGAAAAGATGGGGAAAATCTGGGAAGAACAGACCAAGTGGCAGAAGATGCTTGATGTGGAATTGGCGGTTTGCGAGGCTTGGGCAAAATTAGGCAAAATACCAAAAAAATCACTCTCCCGAATAAAGAAAAGAGCAAAATTTAATATTAAGCGTATCCGTCAGATAGAAAAAAAGACGAAGCATGATATTATTGCTTTTTTAACCAGCGTCGCTGAACATGTAGGGCCTGATTCCCGGTTCATTCATATGGGGCTTACTTCCAGCGATGCAATTGATACGGGAGCGGCGTTGCAGTTTAAGGATGCGGTGGATATTCTCATTGGTGATGTGCAGGAATCAATTAAGGCCTTAAAGAAAAAAGCCAAGAAGTTTAAATATACTCCGATGGCCGGCCGCTCCCATAGTGTTCATGCCGAACCGATTACTTTCGGACTTAAATTGGCGTTATGGTATGAAGAGATGGGCCGTAATCTTGAACGATTGGAGCAGGCGAAGAGAAATATTTGTATCGGAAAGCTTTCCGGAGCGGTGGGTACATATTCTAATATTGATCCACGCGTTGAAAGCCGTGTGCTTAAACAGCTCAAACTTCGCGTCGAGCCTGTAGCCAACCAGGTGGTCCAGAGAGACCGCCATGCCCAGTTTTTAACCACCCTTGCGATCATCGGTTCGAGTCTGGAAAAGTTTACCACGGAAATCAGAAACCTGCAGCATACTGAGATTTTAGAGGTGGAAGAGTTTTTTTCCAAGGGACAAAAAGGTTCTTCGGCGATGCCGCATAAGCGTAATCCAATAACCTGTGAAAGGATTTCCGGGATGGCCAGGATTCTTCGCGCTAATTCACTCGCGGCAATGGAAAATATCGCGCTCTGGCATGAACGGGATATTTCGCATTCTTCGGTAGAGCGCGTGATCGTTCCGGATTCATGTATTGCTCTTGATTATATGCTGGTGAAGTTTACCACTTTGATCGATAAATTAATTGTCTATCCAGAGAACATGTTAAGGAATCTGAATAAGACCAAAGGGATGATGTTCTCACAAAGAGTATTGATTGCTCTTATCGAAAAAGATTTAACCCGGGAACAGGCATATAAGGTTGTGCAAAGGAATGCATTGAATGTTTGGAAAAATGGGACAGATTTTAAAGCCGAATTGCTTCAAGATAAAAAGCTAAGAGGTATTCTTTCTAAAAGAGAAATTGAAAACTGCTTCGATTTGAAATACGTATTGCGCAATATTAATAAAATTTTCAAACGTGTAAATATCTAATCTTAGAGATATATCTGTGGGCTACTCATCAAAACTAATCTATTAATTTATGGTCATAATTTAAAAATGTTTTGGCGTATAGAAGTAAAAAATAAAGATAAATTTGCCGATCCAGTAGGCGAAGGGATAAAACGGGATATTATAGATTTGGGTGTGAACGGCGTTGATGATGTCAAAATGGTCCAGAGTTTTATCATTGAAGCTGATATTACCAAATCTGCGGTAAAGAGAATCGGCAATGAGTTGTTATGCGATAATGTGATACAAGAATATAAGTATGGAAGGCTCGAAGATAAAGTATTTCGCATAACGCATAAGAAAAATTTTTACATCGTGGAGATTGCTTATAATCCGGGAGTGATGGATCCCTGGGAAGAAAGCACCAGAAAAGGGATAAGCGATTTGGAGATAGAAGGTGTCGTTGGGGTTAAAACTGGAAGATGCTATTTAATTAAGGGTAAGCTTAGCCAGGCACAGCTGGTGTTGATCTGTGAAAAATTGCTTTATAATAAAGTTATTCAACACATTGTAAAAATAGAGGATTTAAAAAAAACTCTTTCTACCGATAAAGAAGTTGGTTATCAATTTAGAAAAAACACGGTTGATATCATTGGTTTGACCAATGAACAACTTTTGATCCTGAATAAAAAGATGCAGCTTTCTTTAAACCTGGCAGAGATGCTGACGATCAAGAAATATTTTTCTCAGCCCAAACGTGAGCCCACTGATTGCGAACTGGAAACTATTGCGCAGACCTGGTCTGAACATTGCGTGCATAAAACCATGCGCGGGATAATCGAATATGATGATCGATCTGCCCCAGGGCAAAAGCATAAAAAGACCCGTGTTATCCGTAATCTCTTGAAATCAACAATTATGGGGGCGACGAAGAAGCTGGCTAAGTCCTGGTGTGTATCGGTATTTAAAGATAATGCTGGGATTATAAAGTTTGATAAAGATTATAATATCTGTTTTAAGGTCGAAACCCATAATCATCCATCGGCACTTGATCCTTATGGCGGAGCCGGCACGGGTATCGGCGGAGTTATTCGTGATATTCTGGGGGCCGGCTTGGGGGCAAGGCCGATTATGAATACGGATGTTTTTTGTTTTGGCCTGCCGCATATTTCCTATCGCAAATTACCGAAGGGAGTATTGCATCCGAAAAGGATAATGAAAGGTGTTGTCTCCGGCGTGCGTGATTATGGCAATCGCATGGGAATCCCTACGGCAAATGGAGCGGTATTGTTCGATGAGCGCTACATGGGCAATCCGCTTGTGTATTGCGGAACCGCCGGGATTATGCCCAAGAAGTACTCTTTTAAAAAAGTTAGTTCGGGAGAATATGTAGTTGTTATCGGCGGGAGAACCGGCAGAGATGGAATTCATGGCGCGACTTTTTCTTCCGTGGAATTGACTCACGAGTCGGAAACAATTTCTAGCGGAGCGGTACAAATCGGCAATTCGATCACCGAAAAAAAAGTCTTGGATACCTTATTGCAGGCGCGAGATAGAAATCTTTATACCGCGGTCACTGATTGCGGGGCCGGAGGATTGTCCAGCGCGGTGGGAGAAATGGGCAAAGATACGGGAGCGCGGGTAGATTTGAATAAGGTTCCGATTAAATATAAAGGATTAACCTACACGGAAATCTGGATATCTGAGGCCCAGGAAAGAATGGTTTTATCAGTTAAGGGAAAGAACTTAAAGCGGTTGCTTGAAATATTTGATAATGAAAATGTTGAAGCCGCAGTTATTGGTCAATTCACAAACACAAAACGGCTTGAACTTTTTTACGATGGCGTTTGTGTATGTAATATAGATATGAAGTTTCTGCATGAGGGCGTTCCGGCTTTAGTGCGTAAAGCAGTATGGAATGCCCCACATATCAAAAGTTCAAAAACTAAAGAGCCGACAAAGTTGACCAAAAGTCTTTTGCAGGTTTTATCTGATTTAAATGTTTGTAGTAAAGAGTGGATTATTCGGCAATATGATCATGAAGTTCAAGGCATGAGTGCATTAAAACCTTTAGCTGGCGCTTTTAATGACGGCCCTCAGGATGCGGCCGTAATAAAGCCCTTACCTTATTCAAAAAAAGGAATAATTATATCTTGTGGGATAAACTCAAGATTCTCCGATATTGATCCATACTGGATGGCAGCTTCCTGCATCGATGAGGCTCTGCGGCAGATTATTTCTGTCGGCGGGAGCTTAAAGCAGGTTGCTATATTGGACAATTTTAGCTGGGGGAATACAAAAGATCCATCATGTTTGGGACAATTAGTTAGAGCTTGTTTTGCTTGCCGTGATGCCGCGTTAGGCTATGGGGTTCCATTTATTTCCGGCAAAGATAGTTTGAATAATGAGTATACAGTAGGCAAAAAAACTATTTCTATCCCGCCGACACTTTTAATTTCCGCGATGGCGGTGATGGATGATGTGGAAAAAGTGGTGTCTGCTGATGCCAAGCAGGCCGGGAACCTGGTTTATTGCATTGGAACAACCTTTGCCGAGCTGGGGGGCAGCTCTTTTTATGCCGTAAATGGATGGCGTAGTCCTAATGTACCAAAGGTTAATTTTCGAAAAAGTAAGACGATTTTTGAACGTTTAAGTTATTGCACAAATCGAGAACTTATTGAGTCAGCTCATGATTGCTCCGAAGGCGGCTTAGGGGTCGCCCTGGCCGAGGTGTCTTTTTCCGGCAACTTAGGCATGGAAGTATTTTTATCTAACGTTAAGCATCGTATGAGTAAGAAGAATTTAAGAAATGAGACGCTGCTATTTTCAGAATCAAACAGCCGATTTGTCGTGGAAGTTGCTCCGGCAAACAAGGAGAGCTTCGAACAAGCCTTTAAAGGTATCCCTTATGCAGAGATTGGGATATTGACAGACAATAAAAAGTTTAAGGTTTACGGGCTTGATGGCAATCCGGTTGTAAACAGCTCTATTGATGATTTAAAAGAAGCCTGGCAAAAACCGTTACGCTGGTAGGACTCCAGATGAGAAATCTCCGGATACAAATGAAGAAGGAAAAATTTCTAAAAACTAATTATAGAATATAACGATGAGTATTTATGCGTTCATTCCATTTATTTGCGCGATCTTAATTCTGGGCGCTGGCTGTTATGTCTTAATAAGATGTAAGCAATTAAGTTGGAACCGAGTGCATTTTTTTGCCTCGGTGGCAATATTTTGTTACTGTCTTTTATATTTTGGCCTTGCCCAGTTTGCATTATCACCAAATATTCTCAGCATCTGGACAAAGATATTTTCGATTGGTGCTTTTTTCGTTATTCCGGCACTTATAAATTTATTATTGTTTATAAGCCAGGCAAAAAAAGGTCTACCTAAATACCTGTTTATTCTTTCCTGTGTTTTGGGCGCATCCAGCTTTTTTCTCTGGACGGATATTTTTCCCCTAAAATTAAATTATTTTTTTTGGGGCACCACAATTTCCATCGAAAGCATTCCCTATTTTCACTTTTTTGTTAATACGGCTTTAGTTTTACCGCTTTGTATTATTTTATGTTGGGTCCAGAAAAGAAAAGACTATGCTTCCCGGTTTGGAAAAAGCCAGATAAATTTCAATGTTTTTAATATCACTCTTGGCGGATTAGGTATATTGCTGAATTTTTTACCAGGGTTTGGCATTGAGCTCTATCATATTGGCCCACCACTTCTAACCATTGCTTTTATTGGCATTTCTTATTCAATAATTGGGCGGCGGTTTTTAGAATTAGACCTCATTGTCAATAGAACCGCACAGGCGATATTGTTCATTGTCCCGTTGCTGCTTTTAAACATTTTTATCAGCGGCGTATGTTTAGAAGCATTGGGATTTTTATTTTCTACGACTTTCTCTTTTATGGTTATTATTGCAATTTTGTTGTTTACGCCATATAAAAAATTAATACGGAATATCGCCGATAAAGCAATTTATCGGGGACGATATGACTATCAGAAGATTCTACAAGAGCTTTGTCAGACTTTAGTTTCAATGCTCAATTTAGATCAACTACTGAACTCCATTGTTTGTATAATAGTTCAGACGATTGATGTGGAAAAGATTGCGATGTTCTTAGAAGATGAAGAAAGTCAAGATTTTACAATTCGGGCTTGTCACGGTCTTGATAAAGAAACTCAGCAGAAGTTGGTCCTCAAAGAAAATGACAAGATTGTCCAACTAATGAAAAAGAATGCTAAAATTTTAGTGAAGGCAGAACTTAAACAGTTTGAAAATGCAAGTGAGGTTGAAGAGCTTTTTGAAAAATTAAATACTATTGATGCGGAATTAGGTATCCCCTTATTTTTTAAAGAACACCTGGTCGGAATTCTTTTTATAAGCAAGAAAAAATCCGAACACATCTATAATCAGGGAGACATTGATGTGTTAAATGCTTTTGCTGCCGAGGCCTCGGTCGCAATTGAGAATGCCCGTTTGTACAGCGAAGCAATAATAGATGGGTTAACAAAACTTTTTCATCACAATTATTTTTTCCGGCGGCTTAAAGAAGAAATAGCCCGCGCGAAAAGATATGCACATCCCGTTGCTTTGTTGATGATAGATATCGACCATTTTAAGGATTTTAATGATACTTATGGACATCAGGCCGGAGATTTGTTTTTGAAACAGTTAGGTGCGCTGTTGAAAGTGAAGTTGAGGAATGTAGATGTTCCGGCTCGTTACGGGGGAGAGGAGTTTGCGATTATTTTGCCTGAGGTAGGACCAAAAAATACCGGGAAAGCAGAAGAGGAAGATAAGAGGTATATTAATACGGCAGTACTCGTTGCCGAAAGATTAAGAACGAGTTTTGAAGCTATGAGGATTGAATATGAGGGAAAAAAGCTCTGGACGACAGTAAGTATTGGCGTGGCCTGCTTCGATGGGATTGACAAGCAATTCGAGGCGGAGAAGTTTGTTAAACAGGCCGATCGCGCTTTATATCAGGCAAAAGATGCGGGGAGAAACAAGGTAATTTTTTATTATGGAGAAAGATGAGTAAGATCAGCGTTTTAATTTTAAGAACCGCGGGGACTAATTGTGATTTGGAGACTAAAATCGCATTTGAAATTTTAGAGGCCAAGGCAAAGCTTTTGCATGTAAATGAGCTGATCAAGGGAAGAGATAAAATATATAATTATCAAATTGTTGTTTTTCCCGGTGGATTTACTTACGGTGATGATATTGCGGCGGGAAGGATTTTAGCTAATGAATTAAAAATGAAATTAAAAGAACAACTCCGGAAGTTTTTAAGTAAAAATGGATTGATGATTGGTATTTGTAATGGATTTCAAGTTTTGGTGAAGACGGGCCTTTTGCCAGAGCACAGGGGATGCCGGCAAAGGGTAACGTTGGGTTTTAATGATTCAGGAAAATTTGAAGACCGCTGGGTATATTTAAAGAAACCAGAAACCAGAAACCAGAAACCAGATAAGTGTGTGTGGACAGAGGGCATAGATGAGATGATCTATTTGCCGGTTGCTCATGGCGAGGGAAAATTTATTGCTCAGGAGAAATCAGTATTACAGCGTTTGACAAATAAGGGGCAGATAGTTTTTCAATATTGTAACCAGAAAGGAGAACTATCGTCTTATCCGGATAATCCTAATGGGTCGGTTGAACATATTGCTGGTATTTGTGATGAAACGGGAAGGATTTTTGGTCTGATGCCGCACCCGGAAAGATATGTTTTTAAAACCCAACATCCGCGCTGGACAAGAGGAAATGGGAGCGCAGTTCCCGATGGGCTTAGGATTTTTAAAAACGGGATTGAATTTTTAAAGAAGGCGTGATTAAAGGAGAAGTTGATGGGTAGAGGGCTTACATACAAAAAAGCAGGAGTAAATATCAGCGAAGCGAACAGGTTTGTTAAGGATATTGGGAAAATGGTTCGTTCTACTTACCGCGCGGAGGTGTTAAGTGATTTGGGTGGATTTGGCGGTTGCTTTAATATCAAAAAAGAAAGCTATAAAGATCCGGTGCTCGTTTCTTCTGCTGATGGGGTTGGGACGAAAATCAAGGTTGCGATGATTACCGATAAACATAATACCATAGGCATTGATCTGGTGGCGATGAATGTAAATGATATTTTGGCTGTGGGAGCAGAACCCTTGTTTTTCATGGATTATATCTCAACCGGAAAATTAGTCAAAGATAGATTAGTTAGTATTGTTAAAGGCATCGTTAAAGGTTGTAAGGAAGCGGGATGTGCGCTTATTGGCGGAGAGACTGCGGAAATGCCTGGTATCTACGTCGATGATGAATATGATTTAGCTGGTTTCTGCGTCGGTATTATTGAGAAAAAAGATATTATTACGGGCCGGAAGATAAAGCTCAAAGATAAGTTGATTGGAATCGAGTCTAATGGCTTACATTCTAATGGATTTTCTTTGGTCCGCAGGATTTTTTCAGAGCGCCAAATCAAAGGGCTGGGCAAAGAGCTATTGAAGCCGACACGAATTTATGTTCGGCCGGTTCTTCATTTGAAGAGCAAGTTTGATATCCATGGCATTGCTCATATAACTGGCGGGGCGTTTTATGAAAAACTGGCCAAAATTTTTCCCAAAGGCCACTCAGCAATTATCAGAAAAGGAAGCTGGTCTATCCCTGAGATATTTTTATCTATCCAGAGCAGGGGAAAAGTCGAAGACAAAGAAATGTTTAGAATTTTTAATATGGGCATTGGGATGGTCCTGGTAGTAAATGAGGTGGATGCCGAAGGCATTAGAGCGCATTTAAAACGCTTTAAGCTAAAATCCTGGGTGATCGGTGAGGTGGTTAGACGCGGGCCAAAGATAAAGCTGGTCGGAGAAAAATAAAATGAAAGTTTTGGTAGTCGGTTCCGGAGGCAGAGAACACGCTCTGATTTGGAAGATTTCAAAGTCTCCACGGGTGAAAAAAATTTACTGTGCTCCCGGCAATGGGGGAATTTCTGAACAGGCAGTTTGCGTGGATATAAAGGCGGATGATTTAAGGGGTCTGGTGAATTTTGCCAAAACGGAAAAAATAGATTTAACGGTTGTCGGTCCGGAAATTCCGCTTACTTTAGGAATAGTTGATTTATTCAAAGAAAAAGGTTTGCGCATATTTGGTCCGACAAAGGCGGCTAGCCGTTTAGAAGGGAGCAAAGTATTTGCGAAGAATTTAATGAGAAAATATAATGTGCCGACTGCTGAGTATGAAGTTTTTTCAGATATTGATAAGGCTCTTGCCTATGTGCGAGAAAAGAATAAGCCTTTAGTGATTAAAGCCGATGGCCTTTGTGCGGGCAAAGGTGTATATGTGTGTTCTAATCTCAAGGAGCAGGAAGAAGCCTTAAGACAAATAATGCAGGATAAAATATTTGGTGAGGCCGGTAATAATATTATGATTGAAGAAATGCTTAAAGGCGAAGAGGCCTCAATAATTGTTATTAGCGATGGAAAAGATATAGTTTCTTTGGCTTCAAGTCAAGATCATAAAAGAATTTTTGATGGCGATCAGGGGCCAAATACCGGGGGCATGGGGGCTTATTCTTCAGCCCCGGTGGTGACGGAAGAGCTTTTTGCACAGATTCAAGAGGAAGTCATCGTTCCGATTATTAAAGGGATGAAAGCCCAGGGTTGTCCTTATGCTGGGGTACTTTATGTGGGGATAATGATTACCGACGCCGGACCAAAAGTTCTGGAATTTAATGTCCGCTTCGGGGATCCGGAGACACAGGCGATTTTACCTCGGCTTAAAACTGATTTAGCGGAAATAATGCTTAAAACAGACGAGCAAAGATTAAATGAGGTTAAACTCCAGTGGGATGAACGCTCCTGTATCTGCGTGGTCGTTGCTTCCGGAGGGTATCCGGGAAAATATGAAAAAGGAAAGCTAATATCCGGATTAGATGAACTTGCTGCGGAAGAAGACATTGTTGTCTTTCATGCGGGAACAAAAAGGGAGAATGAAAAAATATTAACCAATGGCGGCCGGGTTTTAGGTGTAACCGGCTTAGGCAAAGATATCTTACAGGCGATTGAAAAAACTTATGCCGCGGTTGAGAAAATTAAGTTTGATAAGATGCATTATCGTAAGGATATTGCCAAGCGGGCACTGGCGAGAATAACGTAAAAAGTATAGTTTTTCTAAAAAAACCTCTTTTCACTAAGCCTGTGACTGCGTCGTGCCTGCCTGCCGGCAGGCAGGCCGTCACCGTCGTCCCGCCAAGGCGGGACCGCTCAAAGAGGTGTTTTTAGACTTAATATCAAACATTTTAAAGAGGAGGCAGTATAGACCAATGAAAAAGAGGAATATTCAAGTAAGCGTTCTAATGGGCAGCAAGTCAGATATGGATACAGTACAGGAAGCAATTAATATTTTAAAAGATTTCAAGATTCATTATACAGTAAAAATTCTTTCGGCGCATCGTACCCCTAAGGATTTGGTCAGGTATGTGGAGGGACTTCCGGGAAAAGGTTGTGCCGTAGTAATTGCCGCCGCGGGGATGTCGGCAGCACTTGCCGGAACTATCGCTGCGCATACTATTTTACCGGTAATTGGTATCCCGATCGAAACAAGGGCATTGAAAGGTTTAGATAGCTTGCTTTCAACCGTCCAGATGCCCAAAGGGATTCCCGTTGCTTGCATGTCGATTGGTAAATCCGGGGCGCAAAATGCCGCTATTTTAGCTTGTCAAATTTTAGCTCTTAAAGATAAAAATTTAAAGAAAAAGCTGTTACAATTTAAAAATAATATGGCAAAAGCGATAAGAAAAAAAAGGTGAAATGTTAGTGCAAAAAACTAAGATTTTAAAGATAAACCCTAAAGATCCGGAACCAGAAAAGATTAAGGAAGCTTCAAGGATTTTAAGAAATGGCGGGCTGGTAGCTTTTCCGACCGAGACGGTCTATGGACTGGGTGCTTTAATAACTAAACGTGCTGCGGTTGAGAGACTTAAAGCAATAAAACAAAGGCCGGTAGAGAAAAATTTTGCTGTTTGTATATATGATCTGGGACAAGTCGAGCAATTTGTAGATGATATTTCACCGTTTACCTATCGGCTTATGCAGAAATTCTGGCCGGGACCGCTCACTTTAGTTTTAATGGCAAAGGATCTGCAGACGATCGGGTTTAGAATGCCAGATCATAATGTCGCTCAAAATTTATTAAGACAGACAGCCTGTCCTGTGTTTTCTCCTTCGGCAAATCTTGCCGGGAAAAACCCACCGGTTTGTGTTGAAGATGTTTTAAAAGATTTGGACGGGATGATCGATGCCGTAATCGATTCCGGAAAGACAAAGTTTGAATCCGCTTCTACTGTTTGTGAGGTTGAAAGTGCTGATTATAAAATCTTAAGACAAGGCCCGGTAACTGAGGAGATGATAAGTGAAGAGTCGAAATACAAAAATGTGCTATTTGTCTGCACCGGCAACAGCTGTCGGAGTCCAATGGCGGAAGGTTTACTAAAAAAAATGTTTGCCGGAGATAAGTATATAAATGTGAGTTCGGCAGGAGTTGCCGCCTTTGCGGGAATGCCGACGACAAAAGAAGCAGTTATGGTTATGGAAAAAGAAGGTGTTGATATATCCGGATATCGGGCCAAACAATTGACCAAAGAGATGGTTCAGGAGTCAGATTTTATTTTAGTTATGGAATATGGACATAAGCAGTTTATTACCGAACGTTATCCGTCAGCAGAAAAAAGAATTTTTTTACTTAAAGAGTTTGATCAGGAGCCAGGAGATGAATTAACCATACCTGACCCGATCGGTACGAATATAAGTTTCTATGAACAGGTAGCACAGATGATTAAAAATCCAATAGAAAGGCTGGTGTTGAGAATAAAATGAAAATTGCTATCGCTAGTGACCATCGTGGATTTAAGTTAAAGCAGGAATTAATTAAATTCCTTAAAGATAATCGACACCAGGTGGAAGATTTCGGCCCTGATTGCGAAGACTCATGTGATTATCCAAAATTTGCGCTTAAAGTTGCCCGGGCTGTATCCGGGAAAAAGTTTGAGCGGGGTATTCTTATTTGTAATAGTGGCTTGGGGATGACGATGGCGGCAAATAAAATTAAAGGAGTAAGGGCGGCGCATTGTTTTAATCCCGCGAGTGCGCAATATTCGCGTGAACATAATGATGCTAATGTATTAGTCTTAGGCGCGGAATTTACAAAAAAACCGCAGGCGAAGAGGATAATTAAAATTTGGTTTAAAACTAGATTTGCGGGGGGCCGGCACCTGCGGAGGATAAAGATGTTTTAAGAAATATAGTAGCGAGTACTCTCAGGAGAGGAAACACTAAACACTAAACACTAAATCCTAAATAAACTCAAATGAACCAAACACAAAACCCAAAACAAGATAAATTAAAACAGAAGGCCTTGTATTTATTAATATTTTGAGATTTGGGTTTGATATTTTGGAATTGTTTAGAGTTTAGAGTTTAGGATTTAGAGTTTTAAAGTGCATAAAAGGTAAATAGTGTTGACAATACCTAGTAGCGAGTAGGGGGTTGTATGAAACGTTTGAAAGATGTGGATCATCAAATATACAAAGTAATTCAAAAAGAGTTAAAAAGACAACGCGAGCATATTGAGCTAATTGCCAGTGAAAATTTTACGTCTCGGGCCGTGATGGAGGCACAAAGTTCCGTATTGACCAACAAATATGCTGAAGGATATCCCCGGGCACGCTGGTATGGAGGTTGTGAGTATGCTGACGAAGCGGAGCAGTTAGCTATTGATCGGGCTAAGCAGTTGTTTAGAGCTGAACATGCAAATGTACAACCCCATTCCGGTTCACAGGCAAACATGGCGGTATTTATGTCTGTTTTAAATTCCGGGGACCGGGTTTTGGCCATGGACCTTGCCTGCGGTGGTCACCTGACCCATGGACATCCTCATAATTTCTCAGGAATGTTTTATAATGTTAAATGCTATGGAGTTAATCGAAAAACTGAACAGCTTGATTATGATGAGATTCTGAAATTGGCAAAACAACACAAGCCGAAGCTGATTTTAGCTGGCGCATCGGCCTATTCCAGGGTTATTGATTTTAAACGGTTTCGTAAGATCTGTGATACGGTTGGCGCTTATTTATTAGTTGATATGGCTCATATTGCCGGTCTTGTTGCGGCCGGGATTCATCCCACTCCGGTGCCTTATGCTGAGTTTATTACAACTACCACCCATAAGACGTTGCGTGGACCACGTGGGGGAGCAATTCTTTGTAAGAAAAAATTTGCGAAAAAGATCGATGCTATCGTTTTTCCCGGGATCCAGGGCGGACCGCTTATGCACGTTATTGCGGCTAAAGCTGTTGCTTTTAAAGAAGCGCTTACCCCCGGTTTTAGAAAATATCAGGAGCAGGTGGTGAAGAATGCCAAGGCCTTGGCAAGGGCTTTGAAAAAAAGGAATTTCCGGGTTGTTGCCGGGGGAACGGATACGCATCTTTTGCTTATAGATTTAACAAATCGTAATATTACGGGGAAAGAAGCGCAGCTTATACTCGGAAGAATAAATATAACCGTAAATAAAAACCTGATTCCTTTTGATTGCCAATCCCCGGCAGTAACTAGTGGTATTCGTTTAGGAACGGCTGCGGTCACAACCCGAAAAATGAAGAGCATCCAGATGGATCAGATCGCTGAAATTATGCATCTGGTTCTGAATAAAAATTTAATGCCGGACTTTAAGAAAATTCGGCAGATAAAAAATAAAGCACGTGATTTAACTCGCCGGTTTCCTTTATATAGGTGAGTAATAATAACGTTTTGAACGTTAGGATCGTTTAAACGAACCTAACGATATTAACGAATATAGCTATATTAACGTAAAACAATAAAGAAATATGAAGAGAGCAGTTAAAAAAAAGAAGTTAAATACTCGTCCGAGCTGGGATGAATATTTTTTGGAGATTGCCGAATTAGTAGCAAAACGCTCCACCTGCTTGCGCAGACAAGTAGGGGCAATAATTGTCAAGGACAAACGGATTTTGACGACCGGTTATAATGGCGCGCCTTCCGGGTTGACGCATTGTGAGCAAGTTGGCTGTTTGCGTGAAAAATTAAAAATACCCTCCGGAGAGCGTCATGAGCTTTGCCGGGCCTTGCATGCGGAAATGAATGCAATTTTACAGGCGGCACACTATGGTATCGGTGTAACAGGGAGTGTAGTTTATTGTACTTCGGTGCCCTGTATTATCTGCGCAAAGATGATCGTGAATTCCGGAATAAAACGGATAGTAGTGCGCTCAGATTATCCGGATAAATATGCAAAAAAAATTTTAAAAGAAGCGAAAGTAGAGGTAATCAAGGTTAAAAAATCTAGATAAAATTTGTTTTTGTGAGAAATTTAAAGAAAAAGAGCTAAAAATATCAATTTAACCCGAATTTTGACCCAAAAAAAATATTGACAAGCTACTATATATAGTGTATAACAGTAGTTGTTGCACAACATAATGTATAAATAATCTTTTAACAATAACCAAATAACTTATCCCTATGAAATGTCCTTTTTGTGGAAATATAGAAGATAAAGTCGTCGATTCCCGCATTGCTTCCGAAGGAGATTCTATTCGCAGACGGCGTGAATGCTTAAAGTGTCAACGCCGGTTCACAACATATGAGTATATAGAAAAGAGTAGACTTATGGTTATAAAGAAGGATGGCCGGCGTGAACCTTTTGATCGCAATAAGATCCTGACTGGTCTTTTACGAGCTTGTGAAAAACGTCCGGTAAGTATGGAAACAATCGAAGAGGTAGTTGACTCCATTGAAAGAACATTACAGAAAAGATATGACAAAGAGGTAAATAGTCCGGATATCGGAGAACTGGTAATGAATAAATTGCATGATCTTGATGAGGTAGCTTATGTAAGGTTTGCTTCTGTTTACCGGCAATTTAAGGATATAAATCAATTTTTGGGTGAGTTGAAGGATCTTTTGAATAAGAGGAGGGAATAGCTATATGTTAATAAAGGATAATCGTATTTCCACGGAAGGAGACACTCTTAAATATGCAACCAAAAGGGATGGCCGTGTTGTTGCTTTTAACAAAGAAAAAATAAGTAAGGCTATTTTTAAAGCCGCGCAGGCCGTGGGCGGGGAAGACCGACTTCTCGCTGAAGAGCTGGCTAATGCCGTAGTGTTATTTTTGAGAAAGAAATTTGAAAACGAGGTTCCGGGAATCGAACAAATTCAGGATATTGTTGAAAAAGTATTGATCGAAACCGGCCATGCCAAGACGGCCAAGGCTTATATCCTTTACCGGGAAAAGAGAAGACGAATACGCACTAATTTGAAAGTAAGAAAAAAAGTGCGCAAGCAATCAAATTCAACCGATCTTTCACTTTTAGTTACCCCTTTAGCCAAAGACGAAATTTTAAATTGGGATAAAGGAAGAATCGCCCTCGCCTTGCAGAAAGAGGCTAATATTTCTGAAGATGTGGCGCTGGAAATTGCCTCGGGTGTAGAAAAAAGAGTTTTTAACTCAGGCCTTACCCGGATTTCGACGGCACTTATTCGGGAATTAGTAGATAATGAACTTTTTGAACGGGGCCTTGATAAGAAATTAAAAAAGCAGAGCATCATTGGGATGCCGGCTTTTGATTTGGAACAATTGCTTTTTTTGAAAAGTTGTGAAAATTCCAATATTGCCGCGAATAATCCCGAGGCTGTAAATTTATCTATTGCCGAGACAATATTAAAGCAGTATATGTTACAGAAAGTTTTTTCGGATGAAGTAGGAAATGCGCATTTACGGGGGATCATTCATATCCATGATTTAGGATATCCGCGAGCTTATTGCGGTTCGCATTCTCTTGAGTATTTGAAAAAATATGGTCTTGAGCTTGGAAATTTGTTTACCACAAGTGGCCCGGCAAAATATGCCCGCACGCTTACCGGACATTTAAATACATTTCTCGCCTCTTTACAGGCTTATTATGCCGGAGCGTTGGGAATCGGTTATGTAAATATACTTTATGCTCCCTATCTTGAAAATCTGAGTGAGAAACAGATGAAGCAGGAAGCACAATATTTAATATTTTCTGCTTCACAAAATGCATTTTCACGCGGAAGCCAGAGTTTGTTTATCGATTTTAATATACATACTGGTGTTCCAAACTATTTAAAGAAGATTCCGGCGATCGGACCGGGAGGTGGTTATACGGGACGAACCTATGGTGATTACCAAGATACGGTTATAAAGTTCGCCAAGGCGATGCTGGCTGTCTGGCGTGATGGAGATCGGGATGGACGGGTTTTTGCGTTTCCCAAATGCGATCTGCATATCAGTAACGACACGTTTGAAGACCCGCAGCAATTAGAACTGTTTAAATATTCCTGTCTTATTGCCAGTGAAAACGGTACTCCTTATTTTGTATTTGATCGTGGCGATGAGGCTGTTCTTTCCCAGTGTTGCCGCTTGCGTCAGAAAATAGAAGATGTGTATATGATTGAACATCCTGAGAGCATGCGATTTTGCGGTTTTCAAAATGTGACGATAAACCTGCCGCAAGCTGCTTATCGCGCCGGCAAAGGTGGTTGTTCGGAAGCATTGTTTAAAGAGATCGAATACGCAATGGATTTAGCGGTAAATGCCCATTTGGAGAAGAAACAATTTATTGCTCAGCTTATGAGTGAACCAGGAATGCCCATGTGGGAAGTAGGGAAACCGGCCAAGGATGGTCGGCCCTACATTGATCTTGAGAAAGCAACTTATATTATTGGTTTGATTGGTCTTAATGAATGTTTGCAATATTTAACCGGTAAAGAACTTCATGAATCAGATGAGATGTTAAAAATGGGCTTAAAAATAATTTCCTTTATGAACCAGAAGACAAAGGAATATGCAAAAAAACACGGAATTAAATTCTCCCTTGAGGAATCCCCGGCGGAATCTGCTTGTCGAAGACTTCCGAAAGTTGACTTAAGACAGTTTCCGGAAGCGGCAAATGTAATAAAAGGAGATATTGATAATGATAAATACTATTACACCAATAGCATCCATCTTAGAGCGGATGCTCCGGTGGATTTAATCACCCGGATTCAAAAACAGAGTAAATTTCATTCTTTGATCGAGTCTGGTGCTATTCTCCATGCTTTTGTCGGTGAGCAAAAACCGTCTCCGGATTCGATTCGGAATTTAGTGGAGAAGACGTTTAAACAGACCGCGGCGGCTCAGCTTACGATATCTCCCGAATTTACAGTTTGCAATAGTTGTTTTAAGACAACCCGTGGATTAGAAGACAAATGTGGTTTTTGCGATTCTCGGGACATCTATAATATTACCCGAATTGTTGGCTATTTCAGCCGGATTAACAACTGGAATCCTTCAAAACTTGCCGAATTGGAAGACCGACATAAGGGAGACTATAAAGTTAAAAGTTAAAAGCTAAAAATTAAAAATTAAAAATTAAAAATTAAAATTGTGGGGTTAACTTGTGAAGATAAAAATATTTGGAAAAGATAATTGTGGAAAGTGCCAGTCCACAAAAAATAAGATAAAATTTTTGCTCGCCAAGCTGGAAATGGAAGATAAGGTGGATGTTTATTTCCATAACCTTGATACCGTAGATGGTCTGGCGGAAGGGGCTTTTCATGATGTTTCGGATGCGCTTCCGACGACGATTATCGAAAAAAGCGATGAGGTTATTGCTCGCTGGGACGGCGAGGTGCCGCTTACTGAGAACATTAAGGAGCATTTAGAAAAATAATAGAGGGGAAGATTTATTATTAAAAAGGCAAGCAGGATAAATACTGTTTGTCTTTCAATGTTTTAGCCCGTATATTTCATCGCCAGAAAAAAATGGGCGATGAAACGGCATACCCTGATAGCAGAGATAAATTTTGTAACAATTTATCTCATCAGCCCTTCGGGTGGATATTTTACAAATAACATGAAAGATCCAGGTTAGGATAGATTTTATAGAGATGGGAAAAGTGGCATACCCGATTAAAGGTTTTAATCCAAATACTCTTATTGATTGGGAAGGAAAGCTGGCAAGTATTATTTATCTGCCTGGGTGTAATTTTCGTTGTCCATTTTGTCATTCCAGCCGTTTAGTATTAGAACCGCAGCTTATTCCCAGTATTCCCTTTAAAGAGATAAAACAGTTTTTAAAACAAAAAAAAGGCTGGATCGACGGAGTTGTAATTGGTGGAGGAGAACCAACGCTATATGAAGATTTAGCGTCCTTATTAAAAGAAATTAAAGATCTTGGGCTTTTAGTAAAGTTGGATACAAATGGCACAAAGCCGGAGTTGATTCAGAAATTAATTGCGCAGAAATTAATCGATTATATAGCGCTGGACATTAAGGCCCCTTTAGAAAGGCAAAAATATGAACTGGCCGCGGGGGGAAGCGTCGATATCGATAAAATAAAAAAAAGCATAGAAATTCTGCTAAAACGTGATATAAATTATGAATTTAGGACAACGGTTGTTCGCTCTCTGTTAGCCCGGGAGGATATTTTGGAAATAGCGCGATCTTTACCTGGAGCAAAAAGATATATTTTACAGCAGTTTAATCCAAAAGACACATTAGACCGTAAAATGTCTGAAATTAAACCATACCTTATTGAGGAATTAAAAAAAATGGCTCAATTCGCTAAAGAGTTTGTCCAGGATTGTTTTGTCCGCGGAGCGTAAGGGAATAGGGGATGGGCTTGCGGATCCGTAGGACATAAACTTGCACCTTCTGTCAATAGAAAAAGGGGATATGTTTGAAAGAAGCGTTATATTATAGCAAATTAGAAGGGAACAGAGTTAATTGTATACTCTGCCCTAAAAATTGCATTATAGAGGACGGCAAAACTGGTTTTTGCCGGTCACGCAAGAATATTGGCGGCAAGCTTTATTCTATAATTTATGAGAAGACTACCGGGATTGCTTTAGATCCGATTGAAAAGAAGCCTTTATATAAGTTTCATCCCGGGAGGTTAATTCTATCTGTTGGGACAAGGGGATGTAATTTTGGCTGCATATTTTGTCAGAATTGGCACATCTCACAGAATCCAGATGCCGATCTTGAAGATGTTAGTTGCGAGCAGATAATTCAGGAGGCAATAAAATTAGGCTCCTTAGGGGTGGCCTATACTTATAACGAACCATTTATATGGTATGAGTTTATCCTGGAATGTGCTAAGGCAGCAAAAGCTAACGGACTTGAGAATGTTTTGGTTACCAACGGATATGTGAATCCCGAGCCCTTAGAAGAAATATTACCATATATCGGGGCGATGAATATTGATTTAAAATCTATGGATGAAGAATTCTACAAGAAGAATTGTAAGGGAACGCTAGCGCCGGTCTTGAATACAATCAAGCGGGCAAAGCAGGATTGCCATGTTGAACTGACTAATTTGATTATCCCTTCACTTAATGATACTAAGGAACATTTTGAGAAATTAACAGATTGGATTGTTGAGAATGCAGGGGCCGATACACCGCTTCATTTTTCCCGTTACTTTCCCTGCTACGAGCTTAATCTTCCGTTGACCCCTGTAGAGACGCTATATAAGGCAAATGCTATTGCTAAGAAAAAGTTAAAATTTGTATATCTTGGTAATATGTAAGGACGAATATTATTAGGGATAAATACAGATGAAATCTTCAGGTCAGGTATTAACTACTGATGCCCAGCAAATTTTTTATAATCATTACATGAGCGGACACAAGGAAGTAGTTATTATTGCCCATGGGTTTTTTAATAGCAAGGAATCAGCGCTGATAAAGAGTTTATGCGAAAAGCTCCAGGAAAATTTTGATGTTATTGCTTTTGATTTTCGCGGCCATGGGGAAAGCGAAGGCCTCTTTTATTGGACTTCAAAAGAGTATCTTGACTTGCAGGCGATTTTAAATTATGCTCAGGATAAATATGAAAAGATTGGAGTGATTGGATTTTCCTTAGGCGCAGCGACCAGTATTATCACTCTGGCGAAGACCGATGTGGCCAGAAGTCTTATTGCCGTCAGTCCGCCGACGCAGTTGGAAAAGATAGACTATCGTTTCTGGGGGCTGGATGTTGAAAATGATATTCTTTACAATTTAGGTGAAGGCCGGATAGGTAAAGGGGTGCGTCCGGGCCCGTTTTGGTTAGAAAAAGACATGCCGATAAACGTGATCAGTGAACTAAAGATGCCGGTTCTTTTTATTCATGGTGATGCGGACTGGATTATTAAACCCTGGCATTCGGAAATGCTTTTTGAAAAGGCAAACACAGAAAAAAGAATTGCGATTATTAAAAATGGTCCGCATGCTGAATATCTCATGCGCGAACATGAAAATGAATTTTTGCAGTTAATAAGAGAGTGGTTTGCGCAAACCCTAACCCTGTAAGCGGAAACAATAGCATGCTTAAAATAAAACAGTTTCTAGTCTCACAATTTTGCCTGGACTGTAAAGCATGTTGCCGGTTTGACGAGGAAATATGGCTACCGCATTTACTTAAAGAAGAACGACAAAGTCTAAAGCAAAATGAAATGAAAATGGTTAAAAGCATTGATGATTTTATCTGTCAGTTTTTGAATGAGGAAAACTATCATTGCCAAATTTACAATCAGCGCCCCTTTGAATGCCAGCTTTATCCATATCTACTCGTGCGCAGGATGGAAACTTTGGATCTCGCGGTTCATCTCGGCTGTCCTTATATAAAAGATAAATTCGACAGTGAAGAATTTAAAAAACATTCTGATCAGTTATTAGCTGAGTTAAAAGAAGAGAAAGTCTTAAATGTCCTTAAAAATGAATTTAGAATTTTTCATTCTTATCCAGAGATTGAGCTCGTTATAATTAAAAGAGACATTATCCAGGTAGACCTGCCTGCCGGCAGGCAGGGAGTAGAACAATGAGTGTACAGATTCCCAAATCAAAATTATTGTCCATTGATGATCGCCAGCTATTTGACGAATTTTTAAGCATAGAACAACATTCACTTAGCCCGTATAATTTTTGTAATATTTTTATCTGGAACAAGCTTTTTGATATTTATTGGCAGATAATAAACGATTGCCTTTGCGTTTTTTTTAAAAGCGCATACGGCTATTTCATGTATTTACCACCCTTAGGAAAAAATGTTGATCGCGAGGTTTTAAGAGAATGCTTTGCGCTTATGGATGAGTTTAATTTCATTAAACAGATTTCCCGCTTTGAGAATGTTGAAAAACAGCATAAATCTTTTTACAAAAAGCTGGGGTTTTCGGCGAAAAAGAAAGACCGAGACTATTTATATTTAAGAACGGATTTAGCGAATTTAAAGGGAAACAAGTTTAAATCTAAACGTGCCGCGTATAACTATTTTATCAAGCATTATGATTTTAAATACGAGCCGTATGCTCTTGAGCAAAAAGATGAATGCCTTTTGCTTTATCAGTTATGGATGCATGAATTAAAGGGGGAAAATTCCGACTACATCTTTCAGGGCATGCTTGAAGACAGCTTTTTATGTCAGAAGCAGGCTTTGGAAAACTTCAACCGGCTCAATCTTATCGGGCGTGTGGTAAACATTGATGGACAAGTGGCCGGATACACTTTTGGCTATGAGTTGAACCCGGATACATTTTGTAATCTTTTCGAGACATGTAATCTGGCTTATAAGGGGATCTCTCAATTTCTTTTTCGTCAGCTGGCGCAAGAATTAACCGATTATAAATACATCAATATCATGGATGATTCAGGACTAGAAAACTTAAGACGCGTAAAATTATCTTATAAGCCGGTTAAACTAATTCCAAATTATATTATAAAAAGGGCGAAATGAGGTTATCTGTTTGACATATTTTTATTTTTATGATAGATTAATTTCACTATATTTTTTGTAATGTGCCGAGGTAGCTCAGTCGGTAGAGCGAGGGACTGAAAATCCCTGCGTCGGCGGTCCGATTCCGTCCCTCGGCACCATAAAAAGCTCCTGTTTTAGGACAGGAGCTTTTTTATTCCAGGTCTTTTTATTTTTAGTATTTTTCGCTCAAAAGATATTTTTCTATTTTATCGGCGGAGCTAAATTTTTTATCGATAATCTGCCATAAATTTTTATCTTCCATGCACAGGTAAATGGGAGTTTTCTTATCATAATCCCTAATCCATTTCACCATGTTTTTATATACCTGGCTTCTTAGGAAGTTAGGATATCTTAGTTTCTTATCTTTGCCCAAGAAGAGCTCTCCGTAAAATATATTGCTTTTGGGGAAACGCTGCTCCGCAACATTCTTTAACTTTCTCGTGCCGCGCAGGGTTCCTAAGCTAATCCATTTAAAAGAGGGCTTTAGTTCAGCATAAAGCTTGTCGATTACTTCCTTATATAGTTGTTGCCAGTTTTCAGAATAGATTATCGGGTCAAAATGAAAAGATAGTGAAAATCCAGCGTCTTGGACTTTTCGGGCTGCGGTTAATCTTTCTTCCAAAGCAGCACTGCCAAGTTCCTCGGCATCGATTATTGCTTGAGGATTGAGCGACCAGGATATAACGATATTAGCACTCGGCTTGGTTTTAAGCAGATTTTCAATATTATTGCTTTTTGTTTTAAGCTCAAAATATACCGACTTTTGCTTAAAGAAATCGATCAGCTGCTTCGCGTAACCGGTTATATGATCCAGAGCTAAAGAGTCGCAGAACTCGCCGGTTCCGATTCTAATCGGTGATTTAATTTTTTTGTAAAAATTGTTAAACTTGTCAAAGAAATCATCTAAATTTGCCGGCAAGACGATACCCGGGAAATTAGAATATTGCTGAAGAAAGCAGTAGGAGCAGTCATAAGGGCAGCCAAATCCCAGATTTAATATCCAGTAATTACAGCCGAGGTGATATTTTGTACAGGGGCACGCTTTTATAAAGTCCCATTGTTCTTTAACAATAAATACAAGCGGTTTTTTTAAATCTACAAAAGCAAACTTATTCTTTCTCAGATACTCCCAATAAAATTTGAGCTCTTCGACTTCGGTTTCAGGGAACTGTCTTTTGAATTTTTTGGCTAAGTAACTGTTGCGGGCACTTTTTTCGATAAAAATTTTCTCCGGTCTGAAATCTCTGGCAGGTTGTGGAATTTTTTTGAGCGGTTTTTTTAAATCCGCAAGAAAGACATTTTTTGTATCAATTTTTTCGTTTTTACTGGTCAGGGGAAAGCGCATTTCAATCAAACTCTGCTTGATTGCGTAAAATTTATTTCTGCCGCCGGCTTTGGCAATCTGCCTATTTTGTTTTACAAAGGCCAAAATATTGTTCTCGGGAGTACCATCACGGCGCCTGATTTCAAATATAAGTCTGGCTAAGTCCTTATACTGATTTCGGTTAAGGCGGAACTTAAATGTCTGTTCAATATTGGTTTTTAATCCGGTATCCATAGATATGGTATTATATGTCAAATTTATGGGTTTGTAAGCAAATTTTTGTTAGACGACGGACCTTTGGCCAGATTTTGCTTGTAGAAAAAGCAAAGTCTGGGTACAATATTATCTAATAATTCACCTTCCCCCGTTTTGCTTCTCAAAACGAAACGAGGGGGCAGGTGATTTCGAACGTTATATAGAGAAAGAAAAATAAGCATGGGAGAGAAAAGAGAGAAAATGGATAAAATAACTAAGGAAGTTCATGAACATGAAGAAATTTCTGAAGCTTTGGCATTTTTTGATAGATCGTTACTTGCCTCTTCCGCTGATATAGAGGGTTTTAGGAAATTTTTTGATGAGTATATTGTGGCCCATTTTAAATTCGAAGAAGAGGAGATATTCCCTGCGATCATGAAAAGCGGAACGCAAGAAGAAATATCTTTAGTTCAAGCATTACTGGATGAACATAGCCAGATAATGAATATGGTTAATCAATTTAAGAAGTTACTTTCTCGGTATGGTTTACAGCCTTCAGAAATACAACGTAATGAATTTATAGAATTATACAAAAAAATAATCAAAACAACGCTTTACCACGCACATAGGGAAGATGCTACGCTTTTTCCGATTCTAAGAAAATATGAAATCAATTTGAAATGAGTTCAAGGAATCTTCAAAGATAACATAACAACTCACGAATTTCGGATGTTCGATGTTATAAAAAATGGGAAATGGTAAGGAATCTGAAAATTGCTGGGAACGCTGGGATTGCGCGGTGGAAGTTCGCGGGTCCCGTAGAACTGATTAGACAAGATTAGGAGAGGAAAGATGATGAATAGTGCGTTGAGTATCGTCGTGCCTGTTTATAACGAAAAAGAGGCGGTTATCAAGACAGTCAATGATTTGAAGAAAATCATGGAGAAATCCGGCTTGAAATATGAATTGATTTTAGTTGATGACGGTTCTTTAGATGGAACAGGAAAAATTATCGATGAAAATATAAAAGATAATACGATTAAAGTCATACACCATACGATTAACAAGGGTTATGGCGCAGCCATAAAAAGTGGAATAAAAGTCAGCATTTATCCTTGGATCTGCATAACGGATGCGGATGGGTCTTATCCTAATGAGAGGATTCCTGAGTTGTTTGCCGAAAGCAAAGATTGGGATATGGTTGTCGGAGCAAGGACGGGTAGTGATGTTCATTTTTCCTGGTTGCGCATGTTGGCAAAATGGATTATTACTAAATTGGCAAATTATTTGCTTCAAGTCAAAATCCCGGATATAAACTCCGGGCTTAGAGTTTTCAAGAAATCTATGTATAAAAAATATGTTCATCTTCTTCCGTCAGGTTTTTCATTTACACTGACATTGACCATGGCTTCAATGGCGAAGGATGAAAGGGTCAAATTTGTTCCGGTCAGCTATTACAAACGAAAGGGTGTATCTAAAATAAGACCAATTCATGATACCACAAACTTCTTTATCCTCATCGTAAGAACCGTTCTCTATTTTAATCCCCTTAGAGTGTTTTTGCCCATGGCTGCTCTTTTTATTTTTACTGCGCTAGGTATCGCAATCTATAGTATTGCCCGGGGTAGATTTCTTGATGTCACCGTGACTCTTCTAATAATTTTTGGAGTTCAGGTTATGGTTTTAGGACTGGTAGCGGATTTAATAGACCGGAAGATGCAAATTCATGAGTAAATTTAATCCTGTGGGTTCATTGGGGTTGGAATATGCTGAAGCTAGAAAAGGTATAAAATCCCGGCGCTACCGCCTTTGGCGACGAACGTGCGAGGTATTGTTAAGCGTAGAACAATTTGCCGGCAATCCCATACGGGATGTTATCGATCTTGGCACAGCCGATGCCCGAATGCTTGATTCAATTCATCAAAAATATCCTAATGCGAACTGTGTAGGGGTCGAATGTAATCAAGAGCTTGTTGATTTCGCAAGAGCAACGTTTCCGCATTTAAAAATATTTAAAGGAGACGTACAGTCGCTCGATTTTCAGACTGGTTCTTTTGATGTTTGTATAGCTGCAGCTCTCATCGAGCATGTGCCTGATCCCCTCAGAATGGTGCAAGAGGTTAAAAGGATTTTAAAGCCGCGCGGTATATTCGTGTTAACTTCACCAGATCCTTTTTGGGAACGCTTAGCAGTTTTAGTTGGCCATATTAAACGGGAACAGCATCAAGTGGTTATGAATCTTAAAGAATTGCAGGATTTGGTAGAAGATTGTGGATTCACAGTCTTAAAAGCTCAAAAGTTTATGCTCTCACCGATTGGGATGCCCTTTGAATTCATTGTTGAAAAAGGACTGCGCAGTTTTCGCTTGAATAGCTTGATGGCTAATCAACTTCTTGTCGCCAGATCTTAGGTTTTTTAAATAATAAAACAAAGAGAAAAGAAATGAAAGTATTGCTGATTAATCCGCCTCGCGAACATGAAATTATAGGAAATAATCCTCCTATTATTGAGGAAGAACGCGGATTTAATCCGCCGCTTGGCCTTTTGTATGTAGCCGGATATTTAGAAAAGCAGAGTAATCACACCATCTCGGTTATTGATTCCCAAGTTGAGCAACTTGACTACTCCACACTCAAGTCAAAGATTGCGGAAAAAGAGCCAGATGTTGTCGGTCTCACAGCTATGACAATGACCCTTATTGATGTGATTAAAACAGTTGATCTCGTAAAGGAAATAAATAGAGATATAAAGGTTGTTTTAGGCGGACCTCATGTCTTTCTATTTCCTGATGAGACAGCAAACTTGCGAAATGTAGATTACGCAGTTCTCGGAGAGGGAGAGGTCACCTTCAAAGAACTGTTAGATAATTTGAACAATAAAGCAAAATTGAAGGAGATACCCGGTCTTGTATTTAAAGATAATGAAGTCATCATAAACACAGGAATGCGTCCTTTCATGAGAAATCTTGACGAACTCCCTTTTCCTGCCCGACACTTAGTCCCGTATAAGAAATATAGTTCACTTCTGGCAAAAAGAAATCCGGTAACAACAATTTTTACAAGCCGCGGTTGTCCCTTCCAATGTTCGTTTTGCGCTCGTCCGCATCTGGGGAAAATGTTTCGCGCGCAATCTGCGCGGCGGGTAGTTGATGAGTTGGAAGAATGTACGAAAATGGGAATTCGCGACTTTCTTTTCTACGACGACACATTTACGGTCGATAGAAAAAGGGTATTGGATATATGTCGGGGGATTGTAGAAAAAAGGCTTGATATCGGATGGGATATTCGCACCAGGGTCGACACTATAGATGAGGAAGTGATAGAACACTTACAGATGGCGAATTGTCGGGGAATTCACTATGGGGTTGAAGCGGGCACGGAAAAGATTTTGAAAGTGCTCAATAAAGATATTGCGCTTGAAGGGGTATATAGGATATTCGATTTAACGAGAAGGCATAAAATTTCTATATTAGCTTATTTCATGATCGGCAATCCCTCGGAGACAAAGGAGGATATATATACCACTTTTAAAGTTATGAAGATGCTAAAACCAGATTATGTACATATCACAATATTTACTCCTTTCCCGGGAACAAAAATATATATTGAAGGGTTAAAGAGCGGGGTTATAAAACGGGATTATTGGCGAGAATTTGCAAAGAATCCGAGAAAAGATTTTATCCCGCCACACTGGGAAGAGGTATTTACTAAAAGCGAGCTAGTTGATTTACTAACACAGGGCTATCAGGAGTTTTATGCCAGACCTTTGTATATTCTAAAAAAAATGGGAGAGATAAGAAGCATAGGAGAATTGAGGAGAAAGATTAAGGCAGGTTATCATATCTTGAAGATGAAAAGACACGACCATAAAAAATGATAAATTATCTTAGATAAGGTGGCAAAATGAAAAGATTTTTATTTATTACAATGTTAATCATCCCCCTTGCTGTTTCAACGGCGGCTCTTGCCCACGGAGAAGAACATTCGCATTTTGATTTTTCCCGATTAATTATTCCGGCAGGCATTACTACATTTATTTTTATGTTTTTGACTTTAACGCTGGGTTTGTTGATAAAGAAAAATAGAAAAATATTTTTCCCCTGGCATCGACGTTTAGCTTTTTTGACAATAGCGATGGCAGTTATTCATGTATCATTAATTTTGTTGTTGCATTAAATATTTAAGACTCTTACAACTCGGTAGTTTTAAGTGTTAGGGGTGGAAAAATATTACCTAAAGGAGGAGGGGTTATGATTGGAAAAATATCGGAAGAAGTTTTAGAAACACTTTTGGAAACTTTGCCTTTTGAGTTTTCAATTGTTGACGCCGAAGATAAGGTCCTGGTCTGGAACAAACACGAAACAAGAATTTTTAAAAGGCCGGAGAGTGTCCTTGGCCGGAATATAAGGGATTGCCATCCGAAAAAGAGTTTGGATAAGGTCGAAGCAATAATAAGCGAAATGAAAGCGGGCAAAAGAGATAAGGCAAGATTCTATATAGATATGGCGATAGAGCCGGACACTGAGGTGAAAAAAATACTGATTGAATACTTTGCCTTAAGAAATAAAGATGGGAAATATTTAGGGTGTTTAGAATCAACACAGGATATCTCTGGTATTCAGAAACTGTCCGGAGAGAAGAGATTATTGGGTTAACGGTCTAATGAATATTATCGAACAGTTTAGCGCTCGTGAAGCAGGGGGAGTCATACAGTTTATCAAGTATGGTATTGGTGGATGTATTGCTACCGTAACCCATATAATTATGTTCCATCTTGCGGCCTGGAAATTATTTCCGGCATTAGAAAAGACTGATTTTGCCGTAAAATTTTTAAAATTAACAGTGACCAAGCTTGATGCTGCCCTGCGCTCCCGAAATGCGATGATTGATAACGTTATTGCATTTGCTTTTTCCTGCGCGGTTGCCTATTTTATAGATATATACTGGGTATTTGAACCGGGAAGGTACTGCTTTTTTGTCGAGCTAGGATTGTTTTACCTTGTTTCTGGTATCAGTATTGCGATCGGTACGGCATTAATGGGATTTTTAATCAGGCGTTACGGGATTCAAACGACATATGCTTTTATGGCGAACATAATCACTTCAGTTATGATAAATTATGTATCGCGAAAATTTTTTATATTTAAAGGATAAATCTGCTTAGCCTTCAAAGATAATTGTCCTAAAAAAGTTAAGTATGGATGATGATAAAGCTTTCGACTCAAAGTTAGAGATAGGAGTTTATTAAGCGGGTATAGGATTTTACATCTTCAGTCTTACCACGTTTTTTCGCACCTTTAATATAAATCGTACATTTTCGTCTCAGCTCTTCAATCGCCAAGCCGCGTTGGGCTTTGTTTAACTTCCCGAATGTGAGTAATTTGTTGATGGCATAAATACGAAATTTATCCATTGCCGGATATTTTTTAGAAAGCTGATCAGAATGTCCCCCTTCTTTTAAAGTCAAAACTTCCGGGATAAGTTTAACCGGATATTTCGCTGTCGCTCTTAGCCAGAAATCATAGTCCTCACAGGCTGGCAGATTTTCGTCAAATAATCCAATATCGTCAAATATTTCTTTTTTTATCACAACCGTGGAAGTGCTTATACAGCAAAGAGTTAAGGCTCTGGCAAAGACAAGCCCATCAGGCTTTTTGTGATAGATTTTAGGGGGGAGCAACTTACCGTTTCGATACCATATTTCCTCAGTGTGAAATATTTTAACCTCACGAAACTTCTTTATATAGTTATAGGTTGTTTCTAACTTTGTTTGTTTGAATCTGTCATCGGTATCGAGAAAGGCAATAACATCCGAGCGGGATGAGAGAACGCCCTGATTTCTGGCGAAGGAGATGCCTTGATGCTCCTGTTTTATATATCTGAGACGAGGGTCGGTTATTGTTTTTATAAAATTGGGAGTCTTATCAGTTGAGCCGTCATCAACGATAATAAGCTCAAAATCCTTAAAAGTTTGCCTGAGCACAGAGTCAATAGCTATTTTTAAAAAATTACAGCGATTAAAAGTAGGAATAATTACACTAAAAAAAGGCATTGTTTTATGATCTTGCGTTTTCTATTATAGATATGGGAATCAGAATAATTATACCAACTTTTACGACGAAGGTCTATTTTTAATAAAGGGGTGTAAATGTGCTTGAAAATTTGCTATAATTAAGTTCGAAAAATTGAAAAGGAGGACTGGATTCAAAATGGTTACTTTGGAAAAGAAAATAGTGCAATGGATAAGAAAAAAGGTTAAACAGGCAAATGCAAAGGGTATAGTTTTTGGTCTAAGCGGGGGACTGGATTCTGCGGTTGTAGCGGCTTTGGTAAAAAAAGCGGTGGGGAAGAATCATCGGGCCTTGATACTGCCTTGTCAGAGTGCAAAACCAGCGGTTGCAGATGCTAAATCAGTGATTAAAAAATTTAAGTTAAAAAGCAAAACGGTTGATTTAACTCAACATTTTGATTCTTTTAAAAAGGCGTTGCCGAGAGGTAACAAGGTAGCTTTAGCAAATATAAAACCGCGCTTGCGGATGATCGTGCTTTACTACTACGCGAATAATTTAAACTATCTTGTCGCCGGGACGGGAAATAAATCAGAGCTCTTGGTTGGGTATTTTACTAAATATGGGGACGGGGGCACGGATATTTTGCCGATTGGTGATTTATTAAAGTCGCAGGTAAGAAAACTGGCTAAAGCCTTAGACGTCCCGAGACAGATTATTGAAAAGTCTCCCTCTGCAGATCTGTGGCCAAAACAGACTGATGAAGGGGAAATGGGTATAATGTATGATGAGTTGGATTTAATTTTATCCGCCTTAAGTAAAGAGAAAAAGGTTAAGGTATCAAAAACAAAATTAGATAAAGTAAAAAGAATGATGCACAATTCAGAGCATAAGCGCCGGACACCGGAAATATGTAAACTATAGGCTTTAGGAAAAGGGTTTATATTTTTAAAACCCTTCACCCTAGCCCCTAATCCCTAAAACTTGATAAAGGAACTTCGAAGAAGTTATGATCGCTATTATCGATTACAGAATGGGTAACTTGCGTAGTGTGGCCAAGGCCTTTGAGTCTTTAGGTGCCTTGGTAGAAGTTACCTCTAGCTTATCAAAACTTCGCAAGGCCAAAGCCCTGGTTCTGCCTGGTGTCGGTGCATTCTCAGCCGGGATGAGTAATTTGCGAAAGATGAAACTTATTCCGGAAATCAAAAATGCGGTAAAAGAAGGAAAGCCGTTTTTAGGGATTTGCCTGGGGCTTCAATTGTTATTTACCGAAAGCCAGGAGCATGGCCGGCATTTGGGTTTAGATGTTATTCCGGGTAAGGTGGTTAGATTTAAGTCGAATTTAAAAATCCCGCATATGGGATGGAATACTATAAAGAAAGTTAAAAGTGAAAAGTTAAAAGTTAAAAATGATATTTTAAAAACAATACCGGATGATGCGTATTTTTATTTTGTGCATTCTTATTATGTAAAGCCGAAAAACAGAAATGTTGTTGTCGCAACCTCAGATTACGGCCAAAAGTTTACCTGTGTTGTTGCGAAAGATAATATATACGGTATCCAGTTTCATCCGGAAAAGAGCTCTAAATTAGGGCTTAAGATTTTAGAGAATTTCTGTAAGATCGCTGGAGAAATAACTTAATTGAAAGGATACTTGATACTGGATGCCAGATGACTAGTATCCAGAATCTAGGATCTGGTATCCAAATATGGTTCGGAGACAAACGCTATGCTTGCAAAACGAATTATCCCCTGCCTTGATGTAAAAGATGGACGGGTTGTAAAAGGGATAAACTTTTTAAACCTTAAGGACGCTGGGGATCCTGTAGAACAGGCATCAATTTATAGTCAACAGGGTGCGGATGAGGTTGTATTTTTGGATATTACCGCCAGTCTTGAGCACCGTAAGACCATGCTTGATGTTGTGCGGCGCACAGCCGAGCAGGTTTTTATCCCCTTTACCGTAGGCGGAGGAATTCGCGGGCTCTCTGATATCGAGATAATTTTAAGATACGGAGCGGATAAGGTCTCTATCAATACCGCGGCAGTAAAAAATCCGCAGTTAGTAAAACAGGCCTCACGGAAATTCGGGAATCAATGTATCGTGGTGGCGATTGACGCAAAAAGAAAGCTATCAGCCATCAGCCATCAGCGATCAGCTAATAAGTGGGAGGTATATATTTATGGGGGTAAGCAGCCCACGGGAATAGATGTCCTCCGCTGGGCGAAGAAAGTTGAAAAACTAGGAGCAGGTGAAATTTTGCTTACGAGCATGGATCGAGACGGAACAAAAATCGGATATGATTTAGAACTTACCAAAGCCGTGTCCGAAGCAGTTAAAATTCCGGTTATTGCCTCAGGAGGTGCTGGGACGCTGAAGCACCTTTATGAGGCTCTATCTACGGGTAAGGCTGATGCTGTTTTAGCGGCTTCGATATTTCATTATGGTACGTATAAAATAAAAAAGACAAAACAATATCTAAGACGTAAAGGTTTAACCATGCGTTGGTGATCTCCCTCCTTTGTTGAGACGAAATTGTGCTCTCATTTCAGATAAAATAGGGAAGGCTCGAAAAAGGGGGTTTTAATTTGAAATTTTTTATGTAACTAATTATAAATAAAGAGGTTATATTCTTTAATATTGACATTGTAACCTAAAAGTGATAAAATTCATATCTTAACCATAATGACCATATGAAATTAGACAAATTTTTAAAAGACGCAGGTATAATGTTTTTTGCTACTATTCTTACCGGTGTATTTAATCTCTTCAGCCGGGAACGAATTTTATGAATGGCTGTCTTTCTAATAATCGTGGGTGGGATGGATTTTAAAGTCGTTTTAAAATTAATACTCGATGAATTTCAAAAAGAGAATGTGCGTTATGCGCTTATGGGGGGATTTGCGTTAGGAGTTCTGGGTGTGCCACGGGCCACCGTGGATATGGATTTCCTTGTACACAGAGATGATTTGTTTAAAATCGAAAAAATTATGAAGGATAATAACTATGAATGTGTATATAAAACAGAAAATGTTTCTCAGTATATCTCTTCGCTAAAGATATTCGGAGAGATTGATTTTTTACATGCTTTCCGAGAAATATCCGTCGGAATGCTGCAGAGAGCCACGGAGAAAGACATATTTGGAGAAGGACTTAAAATAAGAGTCTTGAGCCCAGAAGATATTATCGGCTTAAAACTTCAGGCCCTGGCAAATGATGAGACAAGAACCCTGCGGGAATATTCGGACATCGAAGCTTTAATGGAAAATTATAATGTGAATTTGGATTGGAATATCCTTGAGGAATATTTCACGATATTTAGTCAAATTGAAAAATACAAAGAATTAAAAGGAAAATTTTATCGTGTTAAGTGATGCGGAAAGAGAAGAATTAAAGGCTTCGGCAAGATCCTCGGAATTAAGAGAGGATTCGAGAAAAATATCACAGAACAGGCATAATCCTTTTATCGTAAACGGTTGTATAGACTTGGAAAAGGTGGTTACCTTTCTGACGGAATATAATTATTTTATTAATCATGCGCCAAAAACATTCCGTAGGATTATAGATAAGGCGAATAAACTTTAACGTGAAAATTCCGGTTATTGCCTCAGGTGGCGCAGGAACCCTGAGGCACCTTTATGAGGCTCTATCTACGGGTAAGGCTGATGCTGTTTTAGCGGCTTCGATATTTCATTATGGTACATATAAGATAAAAAAGACAAAACAATATCTAAGGCGCAGAGGTTTAGCTATGCGCAGTTGAGGCTGTAGTATTTACTTTTAACTTAATCCGGCAAGAATATAATATGTCGCTTTTTCTTTTTAAAAAAATAATATCACCGTTTTTCTTCCCCTTGCCCTTGAGTCTTTTGATTTCGTTTATTGGCGTATTTTTACTTTGGTTTACATCTAAACAAAAGATGGGGAAGATACTGATTTCTTTAGGCTTAGCAATTCTTGTTTTTTGCTGCTCTAAACCAACAGCTGAGGTCTTACTTCGACCGTTTGAATACAAATATGCCGCTTTTCCCAATGAAATTAGGAGTAGCGAAATTGACAATAGAGTAGAGCTTGTTGTTGTCTTGGGAGGAGGGCATGTATCCAATCCTGACTTACCACTAACTAGCCAGTTAAATAGTCCTTCTTTGACGCGTTTAATCGAAGGCATAAGAATATATCGCCAACTTCCAGAGAGCAAACTGCTGCTTTCGGCCGGCCGAGGGTTTGACCCGATATCCAACGCTAAGGTCATGGCCAGCATTGCTAAATTAATCGGAGTGAACGAGGAAGATATTATTATTGAATCTGAGTCCATGGATACAAAGGATCAAGCAATTTTCATAAAGTCGATTGTCCAAGATAAGAGGTTTATTTTAGTGACCGCAGCATCACATATGCCCCGGGCTATGGCTTTATTTAAAAAAGCTGGTATGAATCCAATTCCCGCCCCAACTGGCCACTTGGTAATAAGTGCACCACCTCCGGGTCGCATCTCATTTTTCCCGTCATCTGGCAACTTACAAAAGACGGAAAGAGCTTTTTATGAATTTTTAGGGCTCATCTGGGCAAAATTAAGAGGACAGATTTAACTAAGATTAGATTTCTCGAACCTCATTTTGACCTATATTCGACCGCAAAATGGTGATTTGATTTGTTCAGCCAGATAATTCACTACTTTTTAGACCGGGATGTAAAAATTTCCGTCGGATGTTAAAAAATATTTCGACAGGTTTTGCTCTGTAACTTATTTAAATACAAGATGTTACGTTGGGTGTGAGAAAAACATTGACAGGTTAAGGTAAAATGATATAATAGTGTTCAATGTCTGAACAAAGCATAATCCCAAAAGTAACCGAAATAAATAAAGAGGATAGCTATATCCTCCTCTCCGAACTCAATAGATCCCCTGAGGTTACCCAGAGACAACTTTCCCTAAAGCTTAATATATCCTTAGGCAAAACCAACTATGTTTTACGGCAATTAATAAAAAAAGGCCTGATTAAAATAAAGAATTTCACACACAACCCTTACAAACTTAAGAAAATAAGATATATGCTTACCAAAAAGGGGATGCAGGAGAAAATAAATCTCACCCAGCATTTTTTAAAGATAAAGGAAGACGAGTATCATCGCATTAAAGCAGAATGGGATGTTTTAACTAATAAGGGACAGGTAAAGGAGCAGGCACAAGAGCTCCACCTTTAACCGGGTAAAAATATAAGGCATTTAAAGAAGGAGGTGTCAGATGCAAGAAGAAAACTATCAAAATGATGAAATCAACTTAATGGATTATGTTAAAGTTATTAGAAAGCGAAAAAAAATAATAGTAGGCATATTGTTTGCGTGTGTCTTGACTACAACAGTTACAATTTTTCTAGCGCCTAAAGTATATGAAGCAAGTGCAGTCATAAGGCTAGGAATTATTGATGAATTTTTGATCTCAAAGGAAAATGCTATCTATATTGTTCGAGGTCAAAAAATACTAGATTCTACTATCAAAAAACTTAAATTAGATACAGATGCTACCAAGCTTAAAAAAATGGTAAAAGTAAAAGACATACCGGATACCGGGCTAATCGAATTTAGCGTGAGAAATACAAATCCTGATTTAGCAGCAAAAATTTGTCATTCTATAGCTGATACTTTTATTCTGCAAGGACAAAAGATTTATGAGGAGCGCGTTGCGTTGGCTAATGAAGAAATTAAACGGACAGAAGAGAAAATCAAATCAATTGAAAAGCAAAGTGAAAAACTTAATGAGGGGCTTGTTTCTAAGACGTTCACTGCTGACTTCCCGCTTATCCAAAATACCTTGTTTAGTTATGAAAGTATTATGGCAAATTTAGAGCAGAAAGTCTTCACCTTAAAAAAAGAATTAATAAGTGCTAAAGGGTTTGAATTATTCGAAGCTCCTGTAAAACCAGAAGATCCTATAAGCCTCAATATAAAGCAACTTATTATTATTTCGACAATCTCAGGGTTATTGTTAGGAGTGTTTATAGCATTTTCTATGGAGTTCTGGGAAAAGCAAAAATATTTAGAGGGAAAGAAGAAATAATCTTTAATGGTGAAGATATCCTCAGGCATATTGTTATTGTTTGTACTTTTGTTGTATTTTTTAACAGTTGAATAAGATAAAGTATATCCTAACCCAGAAAGGCATAGAGCAGCAGGAGCATATTACATATTATCATCTTAAGCTAAAAGAGAAAGAGTGCCTAGGCTTAAAAAACGAAGCAGAAAACATTACCCGATTAACGCAAACAAAAACAAAAGGATGAGAGAATATGTTAAATAACAAAAATATATTAATAACAGGCGGTACCGGTTCTTTAGGCAAGAAGCTAGTCCAGATGATTATAGAAGGCGGTTATAAACCCGCAAAGCTTATAATTTTTAGCCGTGATGAATTGAAGCAATTTGAGATGTCTCAAGTTTGGGATGTAAGAAAGTATCCATTTATGCGGTATTTTTTAGGGGATGTGAGAGATCTCAATAGGTTGCATCGCGCTTTTATGGATGTTGACTATGTAATTCATGCTGCTGCGTTAAAACAGGTACCCGCGGCTGAATATAATCCTTGCGAGTTTGTTAAAACCAATGTTATGGGGGCAATGAATATAATAGAGGCTGCTATATCAGCCAATGTTAAGAATTTAGTAGCTTTATCAACTGATAAGGCGTGTAATCCTATTAATTTATACGGTGCTACAAAGCTATGCTCAGATAAACTATTTATGGCCGCAAATGTTTATAGTGGTACGCATCCGACTAAATTTTCAGTGGTAAGATATGGCAATGTTCTTGGTAGCAGAGGTTCTGTCGTGCCTTTTTTTGATGAGCGTAAGTCCACAGGAGTTTTACCTATAACGCATCAGGATATGACAAGATTCTGGATGACACTCGATCAGGCGAGCCATTTTGTTTTCTTTTGCCTTGAGAATATGCAAGGTGGAGAGTTATTTGTCCCAAGAATACCCTCTATGCGTATTGTAGATTTAGCGAAAGCAATATGTCCTAACTGTAAGCAGGAGATCGTGGGCATACGCCCCGGAGAGAAGATACATGAGGTTCTCATAAGCAATTCTGATGCAAAGAATGCTCTAGAATTTAAAGACTTCTTTATAGTTACTCAGAATAAAAACTATAAAAATGAACTTCTAAATGAGGGAAAACATGGAAAACCATGCAGTGAAGATTTTGAGTATAACTCAGCCAACAATAAACAATGGTTATCCGTTGCTGATCTCAATAAAATTCTACTTACTATTAAGGGAGATTACAAGATAGAACAATCAAGGTGGTCAAAAGAAGGTGTTCCTGTTTAAAAATTGGAATTTAGTATGAAAAAGAAGCTTCTGATAACTGGAATAAGCGGATTACTAGGCAGCAATTTAGCATATATCTTTCGGGATAAATATGACATTACGGGTTGGTATAATTTACATAAGGTATTTATTCCCAAAGTAGATTCTTTTAAGGTAGATATTACCGATAAAAAATCAGTTAAGAAGTTTCTATCTGATTATAAGCCAGATATAATCTTACATTGTGCTTCCTTAACGAATATTGATTATTGCCAGAACAATAAAGAAGAGACAAAAAAAGTTAATGTAGAAGGCACAGAAAATATTGTTTTTGCCTGTAGTAACCACGAGACAAAGCTGGTCTATATATCAACAGATTCCGTATTTGACGGGAAAAAAGGTAACTATACCGAAGATGATTCCGCATCCCCTCGCAACTATTACGGATTAACTAAATACGAGGCCGAAGATGCCATAAAAGCACATGAAAACCATATTATAGTAAGAACAAACATATTCGGCTGGAATATTCAGAACAAACATAGCCTTGCTGAATGGATATTAGATAATTTGCAAAAAGGCCGCAGCATCAAAGGTTTTGATGATGCGATCTTTTCTTCGATCTATACGATGGAGTTTGCCCGAATTTTAGATAAAATGTTAGATGCAAATTTGACCGGTATCTTTAACCTGGTTAGCCATGGGGCGATGTCAAAATATGAGTTTGCCGTGCTTATTGCCGAAACATTTGAGCTAGACAAAAGCCTTATTGAATCGATCAGCATTGGCAATCATCGCTTTGTTGCTAATCGGGGCAAAAACCTCTCACTTAATGCAGAGAAGTTATCAAAAACCCTGGGAGAGGATATGCCTACGGTTAAGGATTGTGTTAAGTTATTTTTTCAAGACTATAAGCGTGAGTTGTCTGATGAGATAAAGAGGTGTTATTATCCTAGTCAGTGGTATCCGGAAACCGAAGTTATTGGCTATGGCCGGCAAAGCATTGATGATTCGGATATTAAATCGGTAATTAACGTTTTAAAATCGCCTTATCTTACTCAAGGGAGCAAGATAGAAGAATTTGAGCAAGCGCTTTGTGATTATACGGGTGCAAAGCATGCGGTTGCGGTTTCTAGCGGTACCGCAGCATTGCACATTGCTTGTTTGGCTGCCGGGCTCAAAGACAAAGATGAGTTTATTACTTCACCGAATACTTTTGTAGCTTCGGCTAATTGTGGAGTATATTGCAGAGCAAAACCAGTTTTTGCGGATATAAAAAAAGATACATACAATATTGATCCAGAAAAAATAAGAGAAAAGATCACTGCTAATACCAGGGCGGTAATTCCGGTGCATTTTGCTGGGCAGATATGTGATATGGTTGAAATTAAGGCTATTGTTGAAAAAAAGCAAGCAGAGGGGAAAGAAAAGATATTTATAATCGAAGATGCCAGCCATGCCCTAGGCTCTTTATATAAGGGTTCATCCGCCGGTTCTTGTGATTATTCGGATATGACAGTAATGAGTTTTCATCCGGTAAAACATATTACAACCGGTGAAGGCGGAGTGGTTTTTACTAATGACGATAAACTTTATAAAAAATTAAGGCTTCTTCGCTCACATGGCACAACCCATAGTGAAAATGATCTTGTGCAGAAGGATTATGCCTATGGGGTTAGTGGATTAAACCCCTGGTATTATGAGCAGCAGGCCCTGGGCTTCAATTACCGGATTACTGATATCCAGTGCGCTTTAGGCATATCGCAGCTAAAGAAATTAGATTTTTTTATAAGGAGAAGACGAAGAATAGTTGAAGCTTACAACAGCGCTTTCACCGGCAATAAGTTTTTAACCCTGCCGGCAGAATCTCCTTGTAGTTTTACTAATTGGCATCTTTATGTTCTTCAGATTGACTTTAAGGCTTTGGGCAAGAATCGAGCGGATGTCATAAAAGAGCTAAAGAAGCGTCGGATCAATACCCAGGTCCACTACCTTCCGGTGCATTTGCACCCCTATTATCAAAAAGAATATGGTTATGCCAAAGGCGATTATCCTCTAGCTGAGGAGTATTACCAGGGTGCGCTATCGCTTCCTTTGTATCCGGCTTTAGAGAAAAAAGATATAGAAAAAGTAGTGACGTCATTCTCTGAGGTTTTGAAAGGAACACCATGAGTATTGATCGATTGGCTTTAGGCACAGCGCAGTTTGGCTTAGATTACGGCATTAATAACCAGCGTGGTCAGATTGACAAAGATGAGGCTTTTGCTATTTTAAATATGGCCCAAGGTGCCGGGGTTAATACAATCGATACTGCTAGTGCATATGGTAATAGCGAAGATGTATTGGGCGCATTTACGACGCGTTTTCCCGGCGGTTTTAAATTTATTTCTAAGTCATCGGGCAATAGCTTAGTTAGTACCCAGCTAGAAGAGACTTTGTCTCGGTTAAAGATTGCGAGAATCTACGGTTATCTATTGCATCAGTTTGATGCTTATAAGCGGAATCCAGTAATCTTTGATCAGTTGGTGGGCTTAAGGGACCAAGGCAAGGTAAAAAAGGTCGGTTTTTCTCTATACTATCCTGCCGAGATAGAGTTTATTTTGAAAGAGAAATTGCCGGTAGATATTATACAGCTACCCTATAGTATTTTTGACCAGCGTTTTAGTAAATATCTAATTCAGCTTAAAGAGCGCAATATCGAGGTTCACGCCCGTTCAGTATTCCTGCAGGGTTTAGTTTTTAAGCAGCCGGATTCACTCGATAGTTTTTTTGCCCCGATTAAGGACCGATTAATCAGCTTAAGAGATATAGCTAAAGAAACAAAGATGCCTTTACATAGGCTATGCGTGTCTTTTGCCCTGGCAAATAAAAATTTGGATAAAGTTATAGTGGGGGTTGATAATCGGAATCATTTTAAGGAGATAATCCAGGACTTAGATCAGAGTTTATCATCGGAACTATATAATTCGCTTGTTGATATGGCAGTAGATGATGAACAAATCGTTGTCCCTTCAAATTGGGGAAAGGTTAGAGCATGAAGATTGTAGCAATTATCCAGGCAAGGATGAACGCAAGTCGATTGCCGGGTAAGGTTTTAAAAGACCTTGCCGGCAAAACAGTTTTATCCCATGTGATAGAGCGGGTAAAGGCAGCGCAGTCGGTAAACGAAGTGATTGTGGCAACTACCGTTAACAAAGAGGATGACCCGGTAGAGAGGCTTTGTGAGTCGCTCAAAATAAAATTTTTCCGAGGTTCCCAAGATGATGTGCTGGATAGGTTTTATAATACAGCGAAGATGTTTCAAGCTGATTGTGTATTGAGGATAACCGCAGATTGTCCACTCATTGATCCGCTGGTTATTGATAAAGTTGTTGGCGTACATTTAGCTAATAATGCTGACTATACAGCGAATACTTTAAAAGAAACATATCCTGATGGTGAAGACGTTGAGATTTTTTCTTTCATTGCTTTAGAAAAGGCATGGAATGAGGCGAAACTATCTTCCGAGCGAGAACATGTTACCCCGTACATAAGAAAGCATCCAGGATTTTTTAAACTTATTAATGTTGAGTGCGAGTCTGATCTTTCGAGGAAGCGCTGGACATTAGACAACCAAGAAGATCTTGATTTTATTAAAAAAGTTTATGATGCGCTGTACTGTGATAACAAAATTTTTATGATGAAAGAGATATTAGGGTTTTTGGCTAAACACCCTGAACTAGAGATGATCAACAAAAATATTGAGCGCAACCAGGGGTATAAGAAGTCGCTTGAGAATGACTTTATCGTAGAAATTGAGGAATAGTTTTATTATGAATAAATCGCAGCGACTATATAAAAAGGCAAAAACATTAATTCCCGGTGGAACCCAGCTCTTATCCAAGCGTCCGGAGATGTTCTTGCCTGGTGGCTGGCCAGCTTATTATAAAAAAGCTAAGGGTTGCCGAATATGGGATTTAGATGATAAGGAGTACCTTGATTGTAGTTTGATGGGCGTTGGGTCCTGCATTTTGGGCTATGCCGATGCAGATGTTAATAAGGCGGTTAAAGCTGTTATTAACGCCGGTAATATGAGCACGTTAAACGCTCCTGAAGAGGTAGAGTTAACTGAGCTTTTATTGAAAAGTCATCCTTGGGCCCAAATGGCCAGATTTGCTCGCACGGGGGGTGAAGCCATGGCGATTGCAGTGCGTACTGCTCGGGCAGCAACTAGGCGGAATATTATTTTATTCTGCGGATACCATGGCTGGCATGATTGGTATCTGTCCTCTAATTTAGGCAATACCAAGTCATTAGACGGTCATTTATTGCCGGGCTTGGACCCGGCTGGAGTACCCCGCGAGCTAAAGGGCACAAGTTTTCCTTTCAAATATAATAATATCGAAGAATTTTCCAAACTTGTTAAATGTCATAGGGATAAGATTGCCGCGGTAGTTTTAGAGACGGTGAGGAATGTCTATCCGAGGAAGGATTTTTATAAAATCATTCGCAAAACCACTAAAAATATTGGGGCGGTTTTAATTCTCGATGAGATAACTTCTGGTTGGCGATTGAATTGTGGGGGAGCCCACCTTTTGTTTGGTTGGCAACCGGATATTGCTGTATTTGCTAAGGCGATCAGCAATGGTTATCCGATGGCGGCAATCATTGGCAGGAGAGCGGTTATGGATAGTTTAGAGAATACCTTTGTAAGTAGTACCTATTGGACCGAGCGAATTGGTCCGGCGGCTGCTTTAGCCACAATAAAAAAGATCAAGACAAAGAATGTTCCGCTTCACTTAGAGAAGGTTGGTAAAAAAGTTCAAGCTGGTTGGAGTAGTCTGGCTAAAAAGCATAACTTAAAAATACGAGTTTTTGGTATTTACCCTTTAGGGCATTTTTCTTTTGAATATGAAAAGCCGATGGTTTTGAAAACATTGTTCACTCAGGAGATGTTAATCCAGGGAGTTTTAGCGACCACGGCTTTCTATGCTTCTTATGCACATAAAAGTAAAGATATAGAGGCTTATTTAGCAGCTTGCGAAGAGGCCTTTGCGGTGATCTCAAAAGCAGTTAAGAGTGGCAAGCCAGAAAAGTATTTAAAATATTCGTTTTGTCACTCAGGGTTTAAGAGGTTGACTTAAGATGGGAAAACCAAGAGTTCTAATATTTACCGAGGGGGCATGTCAAATAACGTTCCTGTATTCAGAGGGAGTTGATGTTGAATGGCTTTTCCTTTTAAGCTAGGGCTTAAACTCTGGTCAACCAATGTCGAGTTTTTATCTCAGCTTAGTAGCATGTATACGAGGGCAAGTTTTGATTATGTTGAGCTGTATTTAGTACCTGGAACATCCCAGAAAATTGTGGAATATTGGAATGGATTGGAAATCCCAATAGTTATTCATGCTCCACATTTTAGTCATGGTTTTAATTTGGCGGATAAGACTTTAGCTGCTAATAATTTAAAGATATTAGAAGAGGTACTTTGTTGTGCCGACATGTTGAAAGTGGACACAATAATTGTTCATGGAGGGAATGGGGGAGATAAGAATGAGACAATTCGACAACTAAAATTATTAAAAGATCCTCGGTTACTTATTGAGAATAAGCCAAAAATGGGGTTAAACGGTAAGGAATGTATAGGATATATGCCAGAAGAGATTGAAGAAATCGTATTTGCCTGTGGGTTGAGAGGATTCGTGCTGGATTTTAATCATGCTGTGTGCGCGGCGAGATCACTTGATATAGATCCGTTGAAATATATTTCAGAATTTCTTGCCATAGCTCCACGGATGTTTCATTTTGGGAATGGAGATTATTTTTCTTTGGTAGATAAACATATGCATTTAGACCAGGGGAATATGCCTTTAAATAAATTCATGGCTTTTTTACCTAAAGGGACGAGAGTGACATTAGAGACTCCTAATGACTTTTCTATGGGGGTTCGTGATTTTAAGAATAATAGAGCTTTTTTAAATCGTTTATGTGAGGCTCGTTAGAATGGGAGCTAATTAACTTTATGAAGATAGAAAGAATATGTTCAATATAGAGGGAAGAAAGATTGGTCTTGATGAGCCACCATTTGTGATTGCGGAGATGTCTGGGAATCACAACCATTCATTGGAACGAGCCCTTCAGATTGTTGAAGCTGCTGCGTATGCAGGAGTTGATGCTTTAAAAATACAGACTTATACAGCAGACACCATGACTATCAATTCAAAAGCTCCAGATTTCATGATTAATGATGAAAGGAGTTTGTGGAAAGGTCAGTGCTTATATCAACTTTACCAGAAGGCATATACACCTTGGGATTGGCATAGAGAGATATTTAAGAAATGTCGAGATCTTGGAATTATTGCATTCAGTACTCCTTTTGATTTGACTGCGGTTGATTTTCTGGAAAAATTGGACGTGCCTTGTTATAAAATAGCTTCTTTTGAGAATACTGATCATATTCTTCTTAAAAAGGTAGCTGGAACTCGTAAGCCTGTTATTATGTCAACGGGGATGGCTACGTTTAAAGAAATATCCGAGTCTGTATCATTGTTAAAAGAAAATGGCTGTTCTTTTATTGCTCTGTTAAAATGTACAAGTGCTTATCCCGCGCTACCAGATGAGTCTAATATTGTTACTATACAAGATTTTCGTGAGAAATTTCCTTACTGTGAGGTGGGATTATCTGATCATACGATTGGAATTGGTGCTGCGGTTGTTAGTATTGCTTTTGGATGTAGTATTATAGAAAAACATTTTACTCTTTCTCGGGCTGAGGGGGGTGTTGATTCTGCGTTCTCTGCGGAGCCAGCAGAGATGAAGCAACTGGTTAAGGAATGTGAGAATGCTTGGCGATCTTTGGGTAAAGTTAGTTATGGACCAACTGATAGTGAAATGCCTTCACTGAAATACAGGCGCTCACTTTATTTTATTACTAACATTAAGAAAGGTGAGATAATAACATCAATAAATGTACGTTCAATAAGGCCTGGATTGGGGCTTCCTACCAAATATTATGATGCTGTAATAGGTCGGCGTGTTGTTAAAGATGTAGAATGGGGGACTCCGGTTAGTTGGGATTTGATGGAGGATGAATATGCAAAATAAAAATGTTATACCGACATTGGTTCGTAAAGAGCAAGGGTATTGGCAGTACTCTCCGTTGCCTTCAGAAGAAGAACTAGAGCAATATTATTCTGAAAAATATTTTCAACAGGGTAAAGGAAGTTATGCGATTTCATATATTCCGGAAGAAATACAATATTTTCGTCTTAAAGCAGATCTGATTCATCGGCAGATATTGCGTCTGAGACCGGATATATCCTTGAATACGTTTTTAGATGTTGGGTGTGGAGAAGGTTGGGTTCTTGAACGAATGCATAAGGCCCAAATGAAGGTTAAAGGATTTGACTTTAGTAGTTTTGGATTAATGAAATTTCATCCGCATTTAGAAAAACATTTTATACAAGGAAATGTTTTTGATTTGCTTGAGAAGGAGAAGACGGCGGGATGTCAGTATGATATTATTTCGTTGGTTAACGTAATCGAACATGTGGTAGATCCTGATGTGATGATTGACTTATTGAGATCAATCTTGATCCGAGATGGATTATTAATTGTTGTTGCTCCTAACGACTTTTCCATTCTTCATGAGAATTTAATGAAAAAGAAATATATTTCTGAGAAGTTCTGGCTTGCCTATCCGGATCATATTTCTTACTTTAATAAAGATAATATGGAAAATTTTCTTGATGCTAAAGGTTTTAAGGTTGAGGCGGTAGTAGCGGATAACCCGATTGATCTTAATTTAATGAATGCAAATGTGAATTATATCAATGACCGAAGTAAGGGTAAAGAAACACATTATTTTCGTGTGCGTACGGATAATTTTCTGGCAAGCATTAGTGAGGATAAACTTTTGGATCTCTATAATATTTTTGGGTCTATGGGCTTGGGCCGCGACTTAAACTACTACTGTTCTTTAAAGATATGAAGATTTGTGTTTTTTCTGATATTCATGGTAATTGGCCGGCTTTTCGTGTTGCGCATGATATGATTATTTCTGAAAAAGCTGACCTAAATATTTTCCTTGGCGATTTATGGGGGTATTACTTTGATCACCAGAAGGTTTATGAAGGGATTTTATCTTTGCCTAATTTAGTGGCATTACAAGGTAACCATGATCAAATATTTTTAAAGGTAGCTCAAGGGGATGAAAATCTAAGAAGAGATTATTTAATAAAATACGGTAGATCTCTTGAGCATTTTCTTGAGAAGGATAATCATGAATTGTGTCTCTGGCTTTCAACATTGCCGGGATACTGTTCTTTTCCAAATTTGGGTTTGGTTGGCTACCACGGGAGCCCTTGGAGCCCCAGTGAAGGATATGTATACCCCGATACGCCGCTTGAAAAATTTCTTGATTACCCGGATTCACTTTTTATTTTGGGGCATACTCATTATCCAATGGAAAGAAAAATAAATAATAAATTGATTGTGAATCCCGGTTCACTGGGACAACCAAGACAGGGGGGATGGCCGACTTATGCTACAATTAATTATCCTTCTGAAAAGGTTATCTTTAAGGAGGTGCCCTACGATAAGTCGGAGCTTGTTAAGCAGATTGATAAATTAGACGTTAATAATCAGTATTTGAGAAAAGTTCTCTTTAGGTAAGTCAGTTATGGAAAAACCCATTATTCTAATTTCTGCGATTTGTGGTGATATCGGATGTTCTGCTGTGCGTTCACTTCGTGAAGTATCAAAGAAAATTATCGGATGTGACATAAATTTATATAGTCCTGTTGATCATCTTGTAGATAAATTTTATACAGCACCTGCAGCGAAAGACATAACTCATTACATGACTTTCTTGAAAGAAATTATTATTCGAGAAAAAGTAGATTTTTTTCTCCCCATATCAGAACCAGAAATAGAAGTCTTAAATATGAGAAGGAAGGAACTTGAAGATTTAGGTGTAAAACTTTTGCTCAATAATCAAAGCATAATTGATACCTTTCTCGATAAGCTAAAGACTGTGCAATATTTGGAAGCGATCAATATAAGAGTTCCAAAAACTATGTTTTTAAGCGATTATGATGATAGTTATCAATATCCTGTAATTGTTAAGTCTAAGAAAAGCTATGGCAGAAAGAATCTTCGAAAGATTGTAGATGTGGATGATTTAGACTATATGCGCAAGAAAAATGATGGTACTTTTCTGGTTCAAGAATGTATAGGCTCTGAGAAAGAAGAATATACAACAGGTGTTTTCTCTGACGGCAATATTGTTTCTTCTATTACTTTTCGGCGTAAGCTTGGCTTTGGCAGCATGTCTATAGAGGCTATTCTTGTGGATGAACCAGGAATTGATAACATTGCGCAACGTATTGCTAAAGACATAGGATTGATTGGAAGTATTAACATGCAGTCTCGAAGAGAGGGAAATGATTTTATCTTATTTGAGATTAATCCAAGATTATCAAGCACATTGCTTTTTCGTAAGCAATTTGGTTTTGATGATGCGGTATGGTGGTTGAATGTTCTTTTAGGGAAGGGTTATTCTTATGAAAGGAAGTTTAAGTCCGGAAGAGCAGTTAGGTGCCTAGCTGAATGTTATTTTGATATGGAGTAAATATGGCGATAGTAATTGATAAAAACAATTTATTATTAAAGACTGAACGTATTTATTTGCGCCCTTTAAAGAAAGAGGATATTACTAATGAATATATTGAAGGATTAAATGATCCCGAGGTTAATCAGTATCTTCTTTTTCGCCATGTCCAGACTTTTATATCGGTGAGTGAATACGTTTGTAAAAATTTGGAATCTTCCACTATGATTTTATTTGGGATTTTTCTTAAGGACGATCCATCTCCTTTTATAGGGACTATTAGGATATCAGATATAGATCTCTTTCATTATTTGGCTAATGTTGGAGTTTGTCTGTTTGCTAAACGTGTTTGGAAAAAAGGTTATGCTGTTGAAGCGATGAAAGCAATTGTTAAGTATGCTTTTTCTGATATTGGACTTCATTATTTAGAGGCAGGTGCTTATGTTGAAAACACTAATAGCATTGAACTTTTTCGTAGGGCAGGCTTTTCTGAGACGCATCGTATTAAAAACAAGTATCGACATGGTCGCAAATTTAAAGAAGTTGTTTGTTTGGGGATTGAGAATAATGATTTTGAAGAAAGCTTATTATGATTGTTGGATATATGGCTTTATAGGTAACTAATGGAAGGATTATTAAATGTGTATTTCTGTAAATGCTTGTAAGAACGTTGATGATTTTTGCGAAAGAGGAAGGTGGCAGGGGTTGAAGAATTCTATGCGACGGACATATCATATATTTTCAAGATTTATTTTTGGACAGTTATCATGGGGTGTAATTTATAGATGAATATTCCTTTTTTTACATTTGCTTTAAAACGGCTCACTCAAAAGCGTATCAGAAGTATAATGCTGGGCTATCGGTTTCTTAAAAAATCCAATCAGCTTGGTTTGGTAGCTGCTGTCAAATATGAACTAACAAATACACATATTAGTATAATTGACCGTAATGCATCAAGGCTTTTTTTTGCGTTGGTGCTAAAAAGTGGAGCTAATTGTTCGCTAATATCTATTCACTAGGAAAGGAAATATCGTAGGATGAAAGTGTTATTAATAAATTTATGCATAAGGGTCGATACTCCCAAAAAGATTTACCCGGTGGGGCTTAGCTATATAGCTAGTGCCATACACAGGGAAAACTATGAGCTTGAGATATTAAACATTGATACTCATCGGTATTCGAACACGGAGATTGAGGCGATATTGAAAGAAAAAGATTTTGATGTTGTGGGCTTTGGATGCATAGTTACGAAGTATAATCTTGTGAAAGACCTTTGCGCCATGATTAAGTCAATTAACAAGAATGTTACTATAATTGTTGGGAATTCAGTTGCTACAGCTATTCCGCAGATACTTTTGACAAAGACTAAGGCTGATATCGCGGTAATGGGAGAGGGAGACATTACTATTGTAGAGGTGCTGAATTGTTTAGATAAAGGTAGGTCTCTTGAGGAGGTAGATGGTTTATATTTTAAAAATAACGGCAATATAATTGCTACTCAGCCGCGTAAGCCGATTGAGAATTTAGATACTATTCCTATGCCCGCATGGGATTTGTTTGAAATGGATCTGTATTTGCGGGAATCTAAGATTTATGTTAGCGAACCTTATCCTATACCCAAAGAAGAAATAAGGGCGTTTCCTGTGAATACCGCGCGCGGATGTATTTTTAAGTGTTCGTTCTGCTATCATGTATTTCGTGAAAATAAATATCGTTTTAGATCGCCGACAAACATAATAAAAGAAATTAAGACGCTGATAGCGCTTTATAAGGTGAATTATATAAATTTTTGGGATGAACTTACATTTTTTTCCAAAAAACAAGCGGAGGCTTTGATTGATGCGCTGCTTGAGGCAAATTTGGGGATATTTTGGACGGCAACCTGTCGGTCAGATTTGTTTAAAAATGAGGAAGATATAATCTTGGCTAAGAAATTTAAAAAGGCTGGTTGTGTCGGGTTGGGGTATTCTTTAGAATCTGCGAATGCTACAATATTGAAATCGATGAACAAGTTTCTAAAAAGGGAAGATTTTTTAATGCAGAAGCGGATTCTGGACAAAGCTGGTATCATCACCTGGACTAGTATTGTGCTTGGTTATCCTGAAGAAACCGAAGAGACGATTGATGAAACGATGGAGTTTTGCTATGAGAACGATATCTATCCGAGTGCGGGATTTTTACTTCCGCAGCCAGGTACGCCTATATATAGGTATGCGTTGGATAATGGGTTTATAACCAACGAGGAAGAATATTTGCTTAGCCTTGGTGACCGGCAGGATTTGAGATTAAATATGACTAAAATTCCTTCCGATAAATTTGAAAAATTAATCAAAGTACATCTTGATAGAATAAACAAAAAAATGGATTTGGGCTTAAAAAATGAAACTCTTTTAAAAGTGGGTCATTATAAGGCAAAGTCAATAAAACCATGAAGAATATCATAGGTTGTGGGTTTATGAGTAGAAGGTAAATCGAGAAGTTGGTTATGGATTTGTTGGGAAGGTGTAAAATGTCGGGCATAGTACATAAAAAATATTTTATTTGTCGATCTGTGAAGCTGAAGTATTTTTTTAGCTTACTTATCAAGGAAAGATTAATCAAAAGGAATAGTGTGGCGCTGTGTTATTTGGAGTCAAATAATATATCCATTTTATTAGAAAAACTTAACAATCTATTTGCAAGAAATCATTCCAAGGGTTTTTCTCTCGTACGACTTGATTACGATTTTACAAAAATAAAAAATAGTGAAGGTGTTTCATTGTTAATATCATCAGCTACGGATGATTTATATGGAGTAATGGAAAAATTTGATAGTACAAATCAAAGTTTAAACCAATCCCTGCTAGGTTGTTTAGATGATCGTCGGGCTTTTGTTAAAAAAGAGATGTATCTTTATGTTAAGCAACAGATATCTATGGATATTTTTGAAGATATTTTTTTGGTTAATATGACGCATTGGTTTTCTGGAGAAAAGGAAAGCGAGTTGTTTGGAAAGTGTATAGTTATGCTTCTGGACAAAAAAAGTTATTGGATTAACTTAGTTTTAGATTTTGCGAAAAGTAAAAATGTAAATTATTTAGTTTTTCATGGGGTTAATTTTAAAAGAAACAAAGGAATATTATTCTTTTATCGGTTTATAAATATTTGCATTGAAGTCGGGATATCTTTTTTTAAGAGTAAAAGGATAAAAAGCAATTTAAAAGGGGTAAGGGTCGGCGTGCCTTTCCATGCCCCTCAAAATGCTACTAATTTTATTGATTCAAAAAATTATGATTTATTCTGGTTTTATGAATCAGGGATTAGTCCAGACAAAATTTTGTTGTATACTAACGGGCGTAATTTTGCTTTTAATGAAAAGGAGATTGCTGATATAAAAAAGAGCAAATTTGATATAATTTCATGTGAAAAACTCATAACAAGGAAAATTAGCAGTAAGGTTCCCTTATATACTTGCACATCTAAGATTGGGGAGTTATTGTTCTATTATCTGAAACAGATTATAGAAATACGTAAGCATGTTAAGAGTAAGTTTCTGAAGGAACAATGGAAGATCCTTTCATTATTATTCATACAATTACCGTATTGGGAAGATTTTTTTCAATCGAATAATATAAAAATTAAATTTGGATATCACGCTATATTTTCCATTCAAGATCTTGCCGCAAAAATATCAGGTGCGGTAATTGTGTGTTATCATTATTCCCATCAATCAGATATGGCGATTTGGCATCAGGAGATATGTGATGTTTTTTTTATTTGGGGAAAGCAATACGAAAATCTTTTAAATAAAAAATATTCCTTAACCAAATATTTAGTGCAGACTGGATATATTTTTGATTATACATTCAATAATTTTAAAAATAAGGCATTGGCTCTTAGAAAAATTTTTAACAATAATAATGTTTCATATATTATAGGAATATTTGATGAAAATATTGGTTATTTTGGGAAATCCCAAATGAAAGCCTATAGGGCAGTGTTAGAGTATGTGAAAAATCATTTTGAGGTAGGGATTATTATAAAACCCAAGAAGGAATTTGCTGAAGCCTACTTAAGATCGTCTCCTGAAACATCTCAATTGATATCTATTCTTGAAGTGCAAGGCAGGCTTAAGATACTCGATAGCCGTAAATACCCATCAGAAGCCGGTCAATCCTGCGATATAGTTATTGGTGTTGTTCCAGATTCTACGGCTGGTTTAGAATGTGCGCTTGCAGGGGTTCCTATGGTTGTTTACGATATTTATTCCATGCAATCTCACCCCTACTATAGCTGGGGGTACAATAAAGTTATTTTTGACGATATTAACCATTTACTCAGTTCAATAGAGGCTAATAAAGGGAGGCCAGGAAGTATAAAAGGTTTTGCGGATTGGTCTCCAATCTTGGATGCGGTTGATCCTTTTCGTGACGGAAGAGCAAATCAGAGGATCGGGTTTTATATCAAAACGATTATTTGTAAATTAGAAGAAGGTTTGTCCAAGGACGATTCCATTAAAATTGCTAATAGTGTTTATATGAAAGAATATGGTTCAGATAAAGTGATTCCTGTAAAAATGTTTTCCAATGAATCGGGTAAATTCCCGAAAAAGAATTGGGATAACAAAAAAACACTTTTATGATAAATGCTTATATTGATAAAGATTTGAAACTTTTAGAGGTTGCCAGCCAATATCAAGCATGGGTTGTTGCAAAAACCCAAGAGCAGATCGAAGGTATGGGAAAGTACCCGACAATTTCATGATGCACAATATTATATAATGGATGCTATGCTAAAAAAAACCGAAAAAACATTGAACGTAATAAGTTTTCATAACTCAAAGTTCTTAGTTACACACAGGTCCGATAGTTTTTTATATTTTAGGAATATCCCTGGGTTAAAGCTCGTTTGGCAATCAGCGGATGTAACTCTTTTTAAATTGTTAGCGAGCCAGTTATATGAGATTTTCAAGTGACAAATAAAGAGCAACAAATAAAAAACAGTTTTATTTATTTTTTTCCGATTATTATAATGGGTATATTGCCTTTTGTTACATTGCCCATATTTACTAGAATTCTTACCAAAGAAGATTATGGGGTGTTGGCCTTGGCACAGGTATATGCTGTTTTTGTTGGTGGATTGGCAAATTTTGGGATGACTGCGGCATATGATCGTAACTATTTTCAATATCGTAGCAATCCCCTTGAAACGGCAAAATTATTGTATTCTATTCTTTTGTTTGTAATCATGAATTTTATTTTTCTTGCTGGTTTGACTTTTGTATTCAGGGGGGCTTTCGCAAAACTTATTATAGGCTCTGCCAAACATGGAAACATTCTCTTTTGGGCATTTTGTGCCCAGTTTTTTGTAGGGGTAAATTATTATTATTTAGCCTATTTCAAGAACTCCGAAACCGCAAAAAAATTTACCGTTTATACAATAGCGATTAGTCTTTTAAATTTTATTGCATCACTTTTCTTTGTCGCCTACCAGCGCATAGGCGTTATCGGTCTCGTATATGCGCAATTATTCTCTGGGGTTATAATTTTTATTGTATTGAGTTATAAATTTATAACTACACTCAAACCCTCATTCAGCAAAACAATATTTATTGAATCGTTAAAAATAAGCTATCCCCTGACACCGAGAATATTCCTGGGCGTTATAGGCACGCAATTTGATAAATATATGATAGGTTTGCTTGCAACTATGAGTGGGGTCGGTATATATAGTATTGGACAGAAGATTTCAAATTCAATATTTATTTTTATGACAGCCATTCAAAATGTTTTTTCTCCTCAGGTTTATAAGAAAATGTTTGATAAAGAAGAAAATGGAGGGGAAGCTATTGGTAAATACTTGACGCCATTTGCTTATGTGGTTATCTCTATTGCTTTGCTTGTATGTCTTTTTTCGGAAGAAATAATTTTTATATTGATGCCTGTATCTTATCATGGAGCGATAGACATCGTTATTATTCTTTCCATGTTTTACGGATTTATGTTTTTCGGGAAGTTGAATGGGAACCAACTTATATTTATGAAAAAAACGCATATTACTTCTTTTTTAACAATGGGGAATATAGTAATAAATGTGGGGCTTAATATACCGTTTATTATTAAATGGGGGGCAATCGGTGCTGCATGGGCTACGTTTTTGGCGGGATTAATTTCAGGGGCAATTTCTTTTATGGTTTCGCAACATTACTATAAAATCACATGGGAGTATAAAAAAATAGGATCAATTTTTTCTATTTTTTTTACATCAGCGATTTTGATGATCTTTTTAAGGCACTACATGATTGATTATTCACTTAGACTGATGATAAAAGTTGTTATCTTATCGGGTTATTTCTATTTTGGTAATAGGATTGGGATAGTCAATCGCCAAAATTTTCAGATATTATTAAATATTTTTCGAGTCAAGAAAGTTACAGTGGGGGATTAATAATTGAAAATGGATATTAGAAAAGCGGCAATTATCGGTTATGGTTATATGGGTGAGATCAGAAGAAAGGTTATTGAAGCAAATCTCTCTTTGCAGCTTGCCGGGATTTTTGAAGTAGATCCCCAAACACGTGGCAAAATCACTGGCTGCCGGGTTTACGATAGACTTGAGGATGTGTTTAAGGATGATATCGATATTGTTTTTGTTTGTACCCCGAACGCTTTCTCGCCGGACTTGTGTATTGCCGGGATGAACGCTGGGAAACATATATTTTGCGAAAAACCGCCCGGACGCAATGTAGAAGACATAGAAAATATTATAAAGAGTGAAAAACAAAATTCTAAAATAAAACTAATGTTTGGGTTTAATCATCGCTTCCATCCCGGAGTTATTAAGGCCCGAGCGATAATTAGTAGTGGAAGATTAGGCAAAATCGTTGCTGTCAGGGGCGTTTATGGCAAGTCTGGGGGGAAGAGTTTTCCGCAGTCATGGCGCAATGACCGTAATATTTCTGGTGGGGGGATTTTGCTTGATCAGGGTATACACATGCTTGATTTATTCCTTTATTTTTGTAATGATTTTGAATCAGTAAAATGTTTTACCAGCAATTCTTTTTGGAAATTTGTCACGGAAGATAATGCGCACTTGATTATGAAGAATAAAAATGGGCAGACTGCTTCGATGCACTCATCGGCTACTTTGTGGAAACATACTTTTAATCTAGAGATAATCTTGGAAGATGGATATGCTACAATAGGGGGTCTTCTTTCTAAAACAGGCAGCTACGGCCGGGAAAGATTAGTCGTGGGTAAACGGCAATTTGAAGATGAAGCTCACGCGGTTGGTAATCCAGAGGAAGAGATAACCTATTTTGATCGTGATCTTTCTTGGGAATTGGAAGTCAAAGAGTTTCTCGATTGCATTGATAATGATAAGCCTGTGCAAATCAGCTCTTCGCGCGATGCGTTAAAGGTAATGAAAATAATAGAGAAGGCTTATATTGATTCCCAAACTTATGAGGAGGTACGCTAGTGAAAAACATTGTTATTTTTGATAGGTATAATGGAGTTGACCTAAAGCCGAGCAGTTTGTTTAATGAGTATATAAAACTTACGGCTGAGGGCATAAAGACTTTTTTTATTAAAGGACCTAAGCTCAAGAAGTGTTTTTGTCCCGGGTGTGAGAATAAGGATGTGGCATCGAGCTTTGAAAAATTTGGTTTACAATATAACGAATGCAAGAACTGCGGGACGCTTTATATCTCACCACGACCGGCGGAGATAGATGTAGTGCGTTATTACAAAGAATCCCCGGCGCGTGTGTTGTGGCATAACAAACTTTCCAAAAAAACCGATAAAGTGCGTAAGGAAAAGATTGTTGAGCCACGCTTTGAATGGATTGAAGAGTCAACAAGAGAATACCTAGATAATCCGCAGCATTATGCCGATATTGACACTGATCAACAAGCCTATGTCGACGAGATAAAAAAATCTCAGATTTTTAATCAAAAAACATTGATCAGTCCTTTCTTAGAGATTGATGCGAAGAAGGAAGGTGTAAATATTTTCAGCGGTTCGCTGGATACGATTGATGTTAAAAATGATATAGATGTTATTTCTCTTTTTGAAGTAACTGACCATACTTCAGATGTCAATTTACTTTTTAGAAAAGTCAATCAGTGGCTTAGGACCGGGGGCCTTTGTTTTGTTACCTCAATTTTAATATCGGGTTTTGATTTCCAGGTTCTTTGGGATAAATCAGACAATCTATTTCCTCCGGATCGGCTTAATGTTTTTTCAGTTAATGGATTTAACGAATTACTTAAACGCCATGGATTTGAATGTTTGGAGTTTAGTACGCCAGGTGTATTAGATTTAGAGAATGTAAAGCGTACGGCGGCACATAATTCCAAGGTAATATTGCCACGGTTTGTAAGGAATTTAGTTTCTTCAGGGGGAGACAAACTAGAACAAGACTTTCAGGAATTTTTACAGGCCAATCTCTTGAGCTCTTATGCCAGGATGGTTATCAGGAAAAAATAGGAGGAACCAATGTCTTATGTAAATGAGTATTTGAATGCTACAGCGGCTATTGTTAATGAAGTAGATCGCAACCAAATAGAAAAGTTGATAGATATGCTTTTGACGATACGCAGTAAAAAAGGCAGATTGTTTTTTTTGGGAGTAGGCGGTAGTGCGGCCAATTGTACACATGCAGTCAATGATTTTCGCAAAATTGGCGGGTTTGAAGCTTATGCGCCTGTTGATAATGTGGCTGAATTAACTGCACGCGCTAATGATGAAGGCTGGAATACAATATTTAGCGGATGGCTGAAAGGCAGCAATTTAAATGCTAATGACGCTATTGTGGTTTTATCTGTGGGTGGAGGTAATAAAGAAAAAAATATAAGCGTTAATATCGTGGAGGCACTCGAATATGCTAAAACAAAACAGGCTAAGATCTTTGGAATTGTAGGGCGCAAAGATGGGTATACCGCTAAGGTAGCCGATGTGTGTATCATTATGTTAGAAGGTAATCCCAATATGCTTACTCCACAAGCTGAAGCTTTTCAGGGTATTATTTTGCACCTCATAGTTTCTGATCCGCGCATTATGCAAATGGGCAATAAATGGGAAACCACGTTAGCAGAAAATAAATAATTTTTAATGGAGGTTTAAATGGCAATATTTTTAGATACTGGCAAAATAGAAGAGATAAAAAAATTTCACCGTATGGGGGTGATAAGAGGCGTTACGACTAATCCAACGATTTTATTAAAGGATGGCGTTAAGGGCGGCGTTGAAGGCGTAGAGAAGGTCTCGGTTGAGATCGCTAAGCTTATTCGGCCCTATCCGCTTTCTGTAGAGGTTACGACTAATGACCGTACACAGATGATTGCTCAGGCAAAACGGTTTGCTTCTTTAGCGGAAAATATCAATGTAAAAATCACCGCGCATGGCCCCAACGGTGAGTTGGATAATTTCGAGGTCATTCATGAGCTTGAGACAAAACACAATATACGCGTTAATGTTACAGCGATGATGAGTGCACAGCAGTGTTTTCTGGCGGCGATGGCGGGGGCGACTTATGTATCCTTATTCGGCGGCCGCGTAAATAATATGGGTTATAATTGCATAGAAGAGATTAGAAAATTACGTAAATTAATAGATGATTTTGGTTTAAAAGCTAAAATTATTGTGGGATCAACACGGGAAGTGTTAAATATTATTGAGTGGTTGTATGCGGGAGCGCATATCGTTACGGCTGTGCCACAATTGGTAGAGGGGATGATTGTACATCCTTACACTAAAGAAACAGTGCAGATGTTTTTAAATGATGCTGCTAAGGGGGCAAATTATCATGATGCAAAAATTGTGTCAAAAAAGACTTAAGCTAAAAAATAGATTACGCCGAAGAGAAAAGGTTTTAGCTGCTTGGACATCATTGTCCCATCCATCGATCACGGAGATATTTTCCCGCATCGGGGTGGATTTCATTGGGATTGATATTGAACATAGTACGATTAATCAAGAAGAGTCGCAACGGATTATTGCCGCTGCGCAGGCGGAGAGTTCTTTATGTTTGCCTCGGGTTGCTACGCACAATATGGAGATGATCAAGCGTTTGCTTGATTCGGGTGCAGACGGCATTATCGTGCCGATGGTTTCTAATGCTGATGAGGTAAAAAAAATTATTTCTTGGATGAAATATCCACCGTTAGGCAAGCGTGGGTTTGGTATCGCTCGTGCTCAAGGCTATGGCTTTGATTTTAATGAATATATTTCTCATTGGAATCGCGTTTCTTCATTGATTGTTCAAATCGAGAGTATTGAGGCGGTTAATAATATCGAAGAGGTGGTCTCTTTTGATGAGGTAGATGCAGTAATGGTCGGGCCTTATGATATATCTGGGTCCTTAGGTATTCCGGGGCAATTAGAGCGCCCTAAGGTAAAAGATGCCGCTAAAAGAGTTATCGCTGCCTGCCGGAAATATAAAAAAGGCTGTGGCACTCAGGTGATTGAGCCAGATATGAAAAATGTCGCTGCTAAAATTGAAGACGGCTATACTTTTATTGTGCTGGCTTCCGATATCTTTGTGTTGTGGAAATGGAGCGCTAAAATGAGAGATATTGTTAAGCGGATAAAACATTAATCCCGATGATTACCCGGACAATCATTTTAGATTTTGACGGTACACTTGTCGAATCGGTAGGGATAAAAGATAAAGCTTTTCGTGAGCTTTTTTCTGATTACCCTGAACATCTTGATGAGATCATGGCGTATCATCTGGCGCACAATGCCACAGTTAGATTTATTAAATTTAAACATATTACTGAACATATTTTGGGCGAAACGTATACACCAAGAAGAGAGAAAGAACTTAGCGAACGTTTTTCTCAACTAGTTTTTAAACAGATCGTTGACTGCTCGTTTGTGCCTGGAGCATTGGATTTTTTGGATTATTTTTACGGTAAAATGTCCTTATACCTTGTGTCGATATCGCCGGCCGAAGAGTTTAATGCTATCCTTAAAGCGCGTGATTTAAAAAAATATTTTAAAGATATCTATGCTGTGCCTTGGGTTAAGGTTGATGCGATTAATGATATTTTAATCAAGGAAAATATTACGCCTGGTGAAGCAATGTTTATTGGTGATTCTCAAGAGGACTATGATTCAGCTTTAGCAGCAGGAGTTTTTTTTATTGGTCGTGATAGTAAAAAATCTTTTAGCGAAAAAAATATGGTTTTGTGTGCAGATATGTTGCAGGTAAAAAAATATATTCTAGATCATTAAAATTTATGTCCAAAGATATTTTATTAAGGGTGATTGAACCTCAAGATTTTAAGGCAGTTGCTTTATTCTTAGAAAAGATGATGCAAGGTGAGTTTTCTTCTGCGATTTTGCAAGATCGATTTCGGTTATGGTGGGAGACCAATCCGGTTTTTACCCCAGGCATGATTAGAGGCTGGCTACTATGTGATTCGTCAGGCACAATTGGTGGTTTTGTTGGTAACATTGCAACTAATTACCTTATTGATGGTCAAGTAAAGGTTGTGTATTCTGCTACTAGTTGGTATGTTACCAAAGATTTTCGTCGTGCTAGTTTGCAGCTTATTAGAGCGTTTCGTAAGCAAAATGCGCCTCTTTTAGATACTACCCCCATTGGGAACGTAGTAACTATTTTATCCAAGTTAGGTTTTAAAAAGCTATCACAACCATGGATTGAGCGTGACGGTATTTATCCTTTAAACTATCAATTGTTTGGGTGCATTGTTGCTGATAAGCTTGCTAGAAAGATGCCGGCGATTGTAGCCAGGATTTTAGGTTTTAGTTCAGGCATTTTTGTTAAATTACAACAAGGTTTGGTATTGCCTAAAGCGGCTAATGGTGGTTTTGCTGTCGAGGAAATTAGTGAATTTAGTTTAGATTGCACTACTCTTTGGAATAAACTTAGCAAGCTATATAAAATATGTGCGGTGCGTGATTGCGCAGCAATGAATTGGTTCTTTTTTGGTACGGATGCGCTTAGGTCGCGGCGTATTGTATTAGCGTTAAAAGAGGATGGTACATTAATTGGCTACATTGCCTTTAAAATTCATAAACAGAAATCGAGAGGTAACGATTATGTTTATCTTGAGGTTGTAGATATTTGGATGTCGTCTTTGACGTTTGAACAATATAAGGATCTGTTCAGGATGGTTTTTTTATTTTTACAGGAACAGCATAAGGAAATTGTCTATTTGGCTATCAATGCTTTTAATGCAGCAATGTTTAAGGCGTTAAGCCAGGCGGGAGTATTTTGGATCAAAGGCCGTTCACGGTTTTTATATGATAAATTTCCGGTGATCGATGGGGATAGTTTTTTTGCTACGCCATTAGACGGCGACAGGTGTTATTTTCCATGAGCATAAAAGATCTATTAAAACCAGTGGTAGCAATGGCCGGTGGATTTTTTTATAATATAGTTTATCAGAAACGGTTAAACAAGGCTTTAACGGTTTTTTGTTATCATGATATTTCCAATACTCCTAGTGAATTTAGCCGCCGGCATAACTTAAATGTTTTGCCTGCCATTTTTGATTATCAGATCAGATTTATAAAGAAAAATTTTAACATCATTTCTCCGGAAGCCCTTATAAGGGAAAATATTCCCCAACGTGCTGCTTTGATTACTTTTGATGATGGGTTCAAGACGTATTTTACTAATGCGATTCCGATTTTAATGCAGCATAACGTGCCATCGATAATTTTTTTAAATATGGAACCTATTATTGGGGGTGTTTTTTTCGCAGGGTTGATTACCTATCTTTGCGAAAAAAAACCTGATTTTCAAGATTTTGCTAAAAGGCGTATTTCGCCGATGACGCTAGCAGATAAATCATTATTTTTATCTTGTACACCTGATATTATTGATGAATATCGCCAAAACGGTGGAGTGTCGGATAGTGAAGTTAAAGAATTTATTGGAGATTTTGCCAATGAGGATGATCTAGCTCAAGCATCCCGGAACCATCTAGTTTTTTATGGCAACCACCTTTACGCTCACGAGACTGCGACAAATTTAAGCGATCAAGAACTTTGGGGTTATTTTATCAAAAACGAGCAATTATTAGAGAAATATCCTAATTATCGTAAGATGTTTTCTTTTCCTTTTGGTCAGCCAGGAACATGCTATTACCCTAGGCAGGTAGATTTTTTATTATCCCAGGGAGTTAAGGCTGTGTTTGATTCTTCGGGAATGATCAACCTGGAGTATAAAAACTGTGTTTCTCGCATACCATTGACTTCATTTCATTCTTCGGCGTTAAAAACATGGTTTGGTATTTACCATCATGGTTTTTTGGAAATAAAAGATCAGAGTAAGGTTTATAATGGCTAAAGTAATTTTAGTGCACAAGAAGATGGCGCGTTTTATGTTGGCGGGATTGTCGCGTGGAGTCGAGGTCTATTACCTGTCTAGCGATTATCAAGGCTATAGGCATTTATGCGAGCGCTATTCGCATCTAACTTTTAAGCGGTTGGATGACCTGTTTCATCTGACTTTTAATAGGATAAAAGGTGACGTGCGCTTGATGATAGCCAAGCTTGGGGCAAGATATAACGATGTTGTTTGGTGGGGCAGCCAACAGGCATCTTTGAACACCGCTTCTACGCCATTGATAAAAAATATTACTTATTTTTTTTGTGCGCAGCAGATTATTGCCAATGGACAAGATATTGTTTTTATTTTAGAAAACAATACTTTAGCGAAGTCCATTAGCGGCTTTGTTCGTTCCCGTGGCCATTCTTGCAGATATTTCGGCAGTAGTTTTATGGGTACGTATATACTTTTGCGCCGTTTGTTTTGTTATCTTGTTGAGATCAGTTATTTTTTAGTGCAACTGGCCTTGGCTATGACCGCGCGAGGCATTGTGCCATTGCTTCCTACGCATAAAAATATACAAACCAAAAGAGTTATTTTACGTAGCTGGGTGACGGATGGAGCTTTTGACAAAGAAGGAAAGTTTAAAGACCGTAATTTTGGCATATTGCCGCAGTGGCTTAAGGATAAAGGCTATGAGGTATGGATTTTGCCGATGTTTTTTAACTTTTCTAAGATGACTCGTCAGTTTTGCCAGGCAGTTAAGCGGCAAGAACAACAATTTATTATTCCGTGGGATTATTTGCATATCCAGGATTACTGGTATGTTTTGCTGCAGTCTTTGGCGGTAACGCGTTTACCGGTAGATAATGTTTTTATAGAACACCATGATCTGTCTATGTTTGTGAAAGAGTCTTTGGTGGATAATGGTTTTGACCATAGTTTATCGATCCTTAATCTTTCTTTACCGTTGTTGAAGCGCTTGAGGGATCGGGGATACGAGATTGATGCGTTTTATTATCCATACGAAGGCAATGCGCCCGAAAAGAATTTTCTTATCGGTTGCCGTAAATATTTTCCTCAAGCCTTGGTGGTGGGTTTTCAACATACTGTATTTTTTCCTGAACAATTAGCTTTTTATTTAGCGCCGGGAGAGGACCAGTATCATCCTTTACCGGATAAGATAATCTGTAGCGGGGCTGTTTATGAGGATTTATATGCACAAGCGGGGATACCTAAGAAATTATTGGCAGCGGGTTCAAATCTGCGGTTTAGCGCTATTCATAACAGCGTGCCAGTGCAGCATTTAGATTTCGGCAAAACGCATAATTTTTTAATACTCACAACTTTTAGTTATGATCAAGATCTTGAGTTATTTGCTAAGGTTGTGGCTGCGGTCCGTGATTTATCAGATTATCGCATCTGGATAAGAAAACACCCATTGCTGTCGCGTGAGAAATTAGTTACTTTTTTGCATAAGATAGGTTTGAGAGATTTTGATTTTGCCGATAGCGGATCATTGAAGGATTGGTTCCCTAATATGCACGCAATATTTTCTTCCGGAGCCTCGGTTACTATATTAGAGGCTGTGGCTGCGGGGTTGCCGGTGATTAGAGTTGTACCCGAGAACACGTTTTTTTACGATCCATTTATTTGGTCAGAATATCCTTTAAAGCCGGCTTTTAGTGCGTTAGACATCGTGAAAAACATTGAATATATTGATAAAGTTAGGTATAATAATGAAACGATATTTTTCGACATCGCTGCTAAGGTAACGCCCGAATATTTTACTCAAACCAGTGAAGAAAACTTAAAAGTATTTTTATAATTCTTAGAAAGTAGGATAGTTAAGATAACATAAGACGAGGGGAATATGAGTTATTTGGAGCAATTGTTTAATCTCAAAGGCAAAGTTGCCGCGATAAGCGGTGGCGGCGGATATTTATGTGGTACTATGGCCATAGCCCTGGCTCATGCGGGGGTTAAAGTAGCGGTATTGGATAAAAATGAAGAAAATGCTGCTAAGATAGCTAAAAAAATCATTGCTGAGGGTGGCGAGGCTGTTTCGACAATTTTAGATGTAGTAGATAACCAGAGCAATAGACAAGCATTAGCTTATGTATTAAAGCATTTTGGTGATGTGGATATCCTTATTAATGGTGCAGGCATTAATGCACCCACGCCATTTTTTGAAATATCCCTAGAAGAGTGGCATGCGATACTTGACACGCATATTACCGGCACTTTTCTGGGATGCCAGATTTTCGGGGAACATATGGTTAAAAAACAAAAGGGATCGATTATTAACATGTCATCGGCTTCTTCTGGTCCGCCACTTTCTAAGGCTTTCACTTATTCCGTAGCGAAAGCCGGCATAAAAAATTTAACTCAGAATTTAGCTAGAGAATGGGCTTTGCACAAGGTACGGGTTAATGCCCTGCGTCCGGGATTTTTCCCGACAGAGTGGAGTAAAAAAAATTTCATTACCAAGGAAAGAGATAAAGCTATTTTAGGGCATACGCCCATGCAACGTTATGGTAGGCCCAACGAATTAACTGGTGCGGTGTTGTGGTTATGTTCGGATGCGGCATCGTTTGTCACTGGCTCGGAAGTAGCGGTTGACGGCGGTTTCTCCTGCATGACAATTTAAGAGGTATTTTATGAAACGAACTATTGTAATAACTGGTGGCAATAAAGGGATTGGTAAGGCGATTACTAAAGCTTTTTGGCAAGCAGGCGATTATGTTTTAGTCGGGGCAAGGTCTGATGCTGGGCTTAGTAGTGAATTTGATGATCGAGTCAGTTTTTTTAAGATCGATGTACGTGTTGAGGCGGATCATGAAAAATTAGTTGATAAAGCCTTGCGTTGGAATAAGCGCTTGGATGTTTTTATTAACTGCGCAGGATTTTCTCAGTGGCGGCCGATTGAAGAAGTTGACGAGAAGTTCCTGGATAATATGCTGGATACAAATTTAAAAGGCACTTTTTTTGGTTGCAAGGCGGCAGTTCCGCTGCTAAAAAGCGGCGGCGCAATTATTAATGTCTCCAGTTTGGCCGGTAAGCGTGGCAGCGCTAATAACTCGGTGTATTGTGCTTCAAAATTTGCTGTTAATGGCATTACCCAGGCTTTAGCCAAAGAACTTGGCCCGCGAAATATTCGTGTCAACGCGGTTTGCCCGGTTTATGTAAAAACTGACGGTTTAATAGAGGCATTAACGGACAAATATTCGCCTGCTAAGGGCGAAGATATTGATTTGTTTTTAGATAATTTTGCTCAAGCAAGTTCAGCGCTTAAACGCCTGCCTTTAGGTGATGAAGTTGGACAGTTATGTTTGTTTTTAGCTTCCCAACAGGCTTCAGCGATCACCGGCCAGTGTATTAACGTCGATTGCGGTGTATTGCCACAATAATATTTTAGAAGGAGCAACTAATGAAAAAACGTAGAGTGGCAGCAATCATTCCGGCGAGAATGGACGCATCGCGATTTCCCGGTAAGCCCATGGCTGATATTTTAGACTTACCGATGATTGAACATGTGCGCCGGCGTAGTTCTCTTTGCAAAAACATTGATGATGTCTATGTGGCAACTTGCGATCAGGTAATCTTTGACGCTGTAACAACTGGCGGCGGCCAAGCAATTATGACCAAAGATACCCACACACGTTGTACTGATCGTGTAGAGGAGGCGACGCATAAGATTAGGGCGGACATTATCGTGATTGTCCAAGGCGATGAGCCGCTGCTTGATCCCAAAGCGTTAGAGATGTTGGTTAAGCCGATGCTGGATAATCCTAACATAAATTGCACTAACCTTTTGTCGGTTATTTCTGATGAAAAAGATTTTTTAGATATTGATATTGTTAAAACCGTTATTGATAAAAATAAAAACGTTATCTATTATTCACGTTCACCCATACCTTATTTGCGTTGCGGTAAAACTAGGCCGATGTATCGTCAGACCGGCCTTTCTGTGTTCAGCAATAAATTTTTACGAGCCTTTTCGCGTTTACCTCAAACACCTCTGGAAATATCTGAATCTATAGACTTCTTACGTATTATCGAAAATAGCTTTACTGTGTTAGGAGTAATCTACAAAAAAGGGACAGTAGGGGTAGACCGTCAAAGTGACATTGTTAAAGTAGAGGCAATTTTAAAAAGCGATAAAAAGCAGAATGCTTTGTATAAAAGGATATTAAAGATATGAACCATAAATTTGCAGTAACCCTTTCTACTTTTGCGCAATATGATAAAGCTCCTCGGGAACTCTTAATGGATTTAGATTGTGTATTTAATAAAACTGGCAAACGATTGAATAGAGAAGAGGTCGTAGAATTATGCCAAGGTTGCGATGGGGTTATTGCCGGGGTCGAACCCTATGATGATTATGTTTTAGATAATTTACCAAAATTGCGTTGTATAAGTCGTTGTGGCGTAGGCATAGATAATATTGACCTTAAAAAAGCCAAAGCAAAAGGGGTCGTAATAAAAAATACTCCTGATGTTGTGACATTGCCTGTAGCAGAATTGACAGTAGGGATGATTTTTGATTTATTGAGAAAGTTATCTTATTTTACTCAGATGATGAGATCTCGCCAATGGAAGAAAGTAGGAGGCGGGCTGCTTTCAGGTAGAAAAGTCGGGGTTTTAGGGTTGGGCAGGATTGGCAGGAAAGTTTCCCAAATGCTTGTGGGTTTAGGTGCAGTTGTTTACGGGGCTGATATATGTCCAGATGTTTCTTGGGCAGATCAAAATAAAGTTCAAATAGTTTCTAAAGAGGTTATCTTAAGGGATTGCGATGTTATAACTATTCATATTGCATCACAAAAAATAGACGGTTATGTTATTGGTAAACAAGAAATAGAAAAGATGAAAAAAGGTGCTTTGTTGATAAATACTTCCCGGGGAAAATTTATTGATGAGGTGGCCCTGTACGAGGCTTTAAAAGCAGATAATTTGGGTGGAGCGGCTTTGGATGTGTACTCCAGCGAACCTTATGATGGTCTTTTATGCGATTTAGATAATGTTGTGCTGACTCCGCATATAGCTACTTTAACTAGAGAATCAAGGACCCAAATGGAAATTGAAGCTGTGAAAAATGTGTTTGATTTCTTCGAAATGGGCTAGCGATAGGTAAAAAGATTTAGAATTTTAAAGAGTTACAGAATGTGGGAAAGATCGATAGAAAACTAGGTAATGTGTAAAGTTTAAGCAAAGAGAGATTGTAATGATTATCGATAAAATAATCAACAGATTACAAGTGGTTTATTTTAGAATTAGTATGTTTATATATAGCCTGAGAGGCTTACCGGCGCAGACCGCTAAAGATCGCATAATTTTTAAATCTATTTTTGATCATTTTTTTAAAAAAAAAGTTAGAGTTTTTGAATGGGGCAGTGGTTTTAGTACGATTTATTATGCACAATATTTTAAAAAAAAGGGTTTACCTTTTCAATGGCATGCTATCGACAACAATAAGGTTTGGCATGATAAAGTTGTTGAGATGGTCAAAAATAAGGGTCTTGATGTTTGCGTCAACCTTTATCTTAGGGAATTTTTACCTTATTGGATGAAACCCGGCTGGGGCAAGATTCCACCACCATGCGGAATGTTTGCGCCCAAAACAGATAGCGAGCTCGATTATATTGGTTTTCCTAAAACGCTTACAGAAAAATTTGATGTGGTTATTATCGATGCGCGTTTTAGAAGGCGCTGCCTGCAAGTAGCCAAAGAAGTGCTTGCTCCAGGAGGGGTAATTGTTTTGCACGATGCTCATAAACAGTATTATCATCAAGGATTAGAAGAGTTTCCTCTAAGGAGTTTTTATGATACTGGTTCATGGTATCCGTTTCAGAAGAAGCCAAATAAAATTTGGGTAGGAAGTGTAGTGAATCAAACTGTTTTGGAGATATTAAAACCGTTTGCATTCTAGATAAAACAGAAAATTATAAACAGGAGATCCGATGAAAATATTTATCGAGCCAACTTTCAGCGAATATTATCGTGAATATCCATTGGTGTTGGTCGATGTAGGTGCAAGCGGCGGACTAGAATCGCATTGGAAAGCTGCTGGAAAGTATCTCTCTGTGATTGGGTTTGAACCGGATCCAAGAGAATTTTCCAATTTACAGAAACAACAAAATAATTTGGTTAAATATTTGAATATAGGTTTACATCGGGAAAAGACACAAGTCACTTATTACCTTACGCGCAAGCAGCAGACCTCGTCGATGTTTAAACCTAATCGGAAGTTTTTGGATAAATTTCCTGAGGCCCAACGCTTTGATATTATGAAGGAGATAAAAATAGAGGTTGATAGCTTAGATTCACAGTTTATGAGCAATAAAATCGATAAGGCAGATTTTATTAAAGTCGATACTCAGGGTAGTGAATTGTTTATTCTGCAAGGAGCGGAAAGGACTATTAAAGAGCAGGTATTGGGGGTGGAGGTCGAAGTAGAATTCAATGAGCTATATCAGAACCAGCCTCTATTCAGAGACGTTGATAATTTTGTCAGAAAACAAGGGTTCGAGCTTTTTGATATACAGACAGCTCATTGGAAGCGAACAGTTGGTAAAAATTACCATAAAAAGCGTGGTCAGCTGGTGTTTGGCAACGCTTTATATCTACGCAAAAGTGAAGATATTTTAAAAATCATAGATAGCATGCCAGAGATTAGGGCCAAGAAAGCAAAAGTGCTCAAGGCGATTGCTGTTTCGAGTCTTTATGGGTATTTTGATTACGCCAAAGAGGTGTTGGGGGTAGTTGCCGATATTTTCGATAAAGCTGAATTAGATGCGATAGAAAAGTTTATTGCCGGCAGCGTAAGATGGGAAAATTTTTTACCTAATTTTAAAGGGAGAGGGTGGATAGCCAGGTTTTTTTACTTTTTGTGGGAGATTGTCAGGCCTACGCATGACAAGTGGGCTACGCTTGAAAGAAAATTGGGCAATGTATAAAAGATAACGAAGAGTTAAAGGTGCTCCTGCTTGGTTCGGCGGCACCTTTTTTGACTATATGACGACAGGCTGCGCTGATGCTTATATTGGAGATAACATTATGATTTGGGATATTGCTGCGGGTTTGGCAATTCCCATAGCCGCAGGATTGCAGGCGAGTATTAAGCCAGCTGCTAAGGATAACGTTTTTTGTGTAACCGTAGGTAATGGTAATTTTGACCCAAATGGTTAATCCAGAGATAACAGTTTTAATGACCGTTTATAATGGCGGCCCCTTTCTTAAAAAATCCATTGAAAGTGTGCTTTGCCAGACCTTTGATCAGTTTGAATTTGTGGTCGTGGATGATTGCAGCAGCGATGGTTCGGCTGCATTGCTAAAAGGTTACTCTGATTCCAGAATAGTAATGTGTAATAATAAAGTTAATCTAGGCCAAACAAAGTCGCTTAATATTGGCTTAAATAAAGCTAGAGGTAAATATATAGCACGTATGGATGCTGATGATTTAGCGCTTCCCAAGTGGCTTGAAAAAGTTTACGATTTTATAAAGAAGCATAGGATGTATTCTGTTGTAAGTCCTCAGGCTATTATTATTGATGAACATAATAAGATTAAACAATATACCGCGTTACCACTTTCTTATCAGGAAGTTATCTTAAAGAACATAATTGAATCTACCATAAACCATGTTGGGTCATTGATGCGTAGGGAGGATATAGTCAGCGTGGGTGGATATGATGATAAGTATCTAATTGCCGCCGATTATGATTTGTGGACAAGATTACTTATTGCGGGACATAAGTTAGTAAATACGAATGAGATATTAACCGCTATAAGAATACATAATGTATCTGTGGGCATGCGCGGACAAAATATGCGGGACACGGAAGCTATTGATATAATGCAAAAGAATATAAGAAATTTTACAAACTGTTCTTTAACTAAAGATGAAGCAAGGATTTTATGGAAAATCTTGCATGATATTAAAAATTGCAGTGATGAAGCCTGTGATGCAGATAAACTATTAAATAGTATTTATGATGCTATAAAGCCTGAGCTTGATTTGCCAAATAGCTTAGTGCAAAAGATAAAAGAGAGAAAGAAACAGGAAATTTTTAAGAAACGAATATTTGTATTACTTCAAAATAGCAAATATAATCGTGCAAGAGATGCTTTAAAAGAATATATTCACGCAAAGGGCTGGTTTAATTTCTTTGGTTTAGTGTATTTTTTAAGTTTTTCTTCTATGTTTACTAAAAATATAGGATTTATATACAACAATATATTAGGTTTTCTAACAAACGTGAGATTCAGCAAGGCAATTAAAAGATTAAAAAGTTAACTCACGGTTGTGCAATTGGACTAATGAAAAGGTAGTCTCTTTTGAAACCGTTGGTGAATCCATTGTTTTTATTTTTTTTGTTGCAGATTGGCAGGATTTTATTTCTAATAAGGAAGCTTTAGGAGTAAGCACCACTTTCTTGCGTGAATGGGTGGGGGCATTTGGTATGCTGTGCTTGAGAAAGTTCATATTGGATAGAATGATACAAATAATTTAGGACGAGGATAATGCGTTTATATAAACTTTATACATGGTCAGTTGTTCTCGAGCCCTTATTATTCTTTACTGGTCTAGGTGTTGCGGTTGGCATTGGAATTTCTCTTGCAAGAGTATTACAGATTATTATATTTTTACATTTCTTAGCTTTACTAACTAAACTAACTAATCCCGTACACTCTTTGCGCAATTCCTTCTTTAGATCAAGTTTATCAAGATTAAAGAATCATTATTGGTTTTTTTTATTTATTTCGTTAATATGCTCATCCGTTGTGCTTTTGTCGCATTTATTAGCCAATGATCCAATTTTTAGAATAATAAATCGATCAGGCGAGACAGCTTTTTTGCATCAGGCCCATGTTCGTCCATTTTTTGAAATCATTATTTATATATATTACTTTTGGTATTTTGTAATCTTGCCACATAAAATCTTTAAAAAAATCGAGCATTTAAAGTATTTTTTTAAGGTATTCTCATTTGTATTTATTCTTAACCTTTTTTTAGGTTATATAGATATTATTGGCGGTTGGGCTTCTATACAAATAATTCCGCGTCATTTAATGGAGGCGTTGATGAGTTCAGCAAGATTTGTCGGACCGAGGTTTCACGGCCTGGCAGGTGAGCCGAGAGATGCATTTGTTTACTTAGTACTTGGACTTGCAGTTTATTTTTTGGCCGCAGTAGTGTTTAAAAGAAAATTCAACTATGTGTATATATCAACCATTTTGCTCGCTATTATCCTTACTCAGTCAGCATCAGGAATAATTGGTTTGATATTATTTGTTCTACTATTATTTATCTTTAGTGCTATGTCTAGGCATATAAAAATCCAGTATTTAATTCTTCTTGCTCTTCTCTCATCTATAATAATTATTGTTAGCATTAACACAAGCCAGCGCGTAATAATGCATCTTACAAGCATTAAGTTACTTTTTGAGAATCTTAATACTGGTCAATTTTGCGAAAATCTTGTTATTAGCCCGACACTTGAAGGCCAGTTAGTAAATATAATACCTATGTTGCATCTGTTAAAAGAGATTATGAGCTATAACTTTTTCCCTATTCTTTTCGGAAATGGGATCGGAAGTCACTCGATAGTAAATAGTTTTGTTTTAAGTGAGATGGGTTGGGAAAATGAGCTACTAAATTCGCATACACAGATTATTAGGCTCATTTATGATTTTGGTATTATAGGGGTATGTTTGTTTGTTTCGAGTATGGTTAAACCGATTATTTTATTATGTGATAAGGTCCATCGGTTAAACATAAACACGCGACCGATAGTTATATCCACATTACTCGTGCTTGGATGTAGCCTTGCGAATAGAAGTGCTGCGCCCTTTATTTTTTTGGGTATAACGCATGTGTCTTTACTTATATTAAAAGTTGGCAATGCGCCTAACACTTCTGCGAGCGATTTATCATCGAAATCAGCTTTATAAAAGAGGTTTCTCATGAGGGATGTTGTGGTATTTGGTGCGACAGGTTTTATCGGAAGGCATTTAATCGCCAGCATTTCATGTCAAAAAGAAATAAATCTTAGAGTTTTAGTGCACAAGAACAGTCCGGAAGATTTGTTTAACAAAAACAATATTACTTTGATCAGGGGCGATATTCTTTGCCCTGAGACTCTAGATAAACTTTGCAAGGAAAATGCTATAGTTATTAATCTGGCGTATTTGAGAAACCAGTCACGGCAAGATAACTTAACTGCAACCAATAATTTGCTTGAGGCCTGTGTAAAATCTAAAATAAGCCGTTTTATTCATTGTAGCACTGCTTCGGTTTTTGGTAGGGTTTATACCGATATCGTTACTGAGAATACAAAGTGTAATCCTGTCAATGAATACGAGATTACTAAAATGCAAATAGAAGAGGTTGTTCTTAAAAAGGCAGATAGCGCGTTCGATGCGGTAATTCTGCGTCCAACAGCGATTTTTGGACCCTGGGGGAAGAATTTATTAAAGTTAGCCAATGATTTGCGAATTGGGAACAAAATTGCTAATTACCTGAAAGCGTGTTTATGCAATATGCGCAAAATGAATCTTGTAAGTGTTCATAATGTTGTTGCTGCGATAAAATTACTTATGCAGGCGGATAAGAAAATTAACCGGGAAGTCTTTATTGTTTCCGATGATGAGGTTCAATCAAATAATTATGCTTATGTTGAAAGATATTTGATGAAAAGTTTAGGTCTTAATGATTATCCACTTTCAGTTATTCCGGTTCCTTGTTTTGCACTTAAGATGTTATTAAAGTTGGCGAATAAATCTAATTTTAATCCTTGCTGCGTGTATAGTTGTCAAAAACTTTTCAATTTCGGCTTTAAGAAAACAGTTTCTTTTGAAGAAGGACTAGCTGATTTTGTGAATTGGTATAAACATCATCTTGAAGTGCAGAGGAGTGTCTTATGAAGATACTAAATGTTAATATGTCGCTTGATCCGGTTACTGGAGGCGGGACGGTGGAAAGAACACTTCAACTAAGCCATGAAATGGCTAGGATGGGGATTAAAACCGTTATCTTGACTGCCGATATTGGGTTAACGCAAAGACAGAAAAAAAATAACGAAAATTTTGAGGTAGTCGCTTTGCCCTGTTTGTGCAGACGATTCTATTTTCCTAAATTTTCACTCCGAGCTATAAAAAAAATAATAGCGGAAACTGATATTGTTCATTTAATGGGGCATTGGACGTTTATAAACGCATTGGTTTATCACCTCGCGCGGAAGGTTAAAAAGCCGTATGTCGTATGCCCCGCGGGAGCGCTTCCAATATATGGCAGGTCTCAAGTCGTGAAAAAATTTTATAATTTCATTATCGGAAAAGAAATTATCCGTAATGCGAATGCCTGTATAGCGATAGCGGTAAATGAGGAGACTCATTTTAAGAGTTACGGAGTGGGGATCGACAAGATCTCTTTTATTCCTAACGGTATTGATTGCAATGAGTTTAACGTTAGGGGTGGAAATGGTTTTCGGAAGAAACATAATTTAGGCGATCATCCTTTTATATTGTTTGTAGGCCGCCTTAATTCGATCAAAGGCCCTGATCTGCTTTTACGGTCTTTCTGCAAAGCCCAGGAAGGGCTTAAAGGGTATCATCTGGTTTTTGCCGGTCCGGACGGCGGGATGCTCGCTGAATTAAAAAATATGACTGCACAGTTTTCCTCTCAGGACAGGGTTCATTTCGTTGGATATATTACAGGAGAAGATAAAGCAGCAGCCTATAAAGAGGCAGAATTGTTAGTTATTCCTTCCCGGCAAGAAGCTATGTCTATTGTTGTTCTTGAGGCCGGCATATGCGGGAAGCCGGTATTGATTACTGATCAATGTGGTTTTAACGATATCGCTGTTGTAAACGGCGGGATTGTTGTTCCGGCTTTAGTTGAGAGTATTAAACAAGGGCTGCTAGAGATTTTAGGGGACCAGGAAAGAGGAAGGTCGATGGGGTCGAACCTTAAAAAATATGTTGAAGATAATTTTACATGGAAGATAGCTGTGGAAAAATACTTGAGATTATATCGTATGATATTGGAGCGCGGGAAATGATATGAAGATTTTAATCGTTACCCAATATTTTTGGCCGGAAGATTTTCGTATTAATGATCTAGCTGCCGGGTTAGTAGAAAAGGACCATGAAGTTACAGTTTTGACCGGTATACCCAATTATCCCGGTGGAAAAATCTTTACTAATTATGGTATGTTTAAAAAGTTACGGCAAAATTATTGCGGGACAAAAATTATACGTGTACCATTGATTCCCAGAGGAAATGAGAGCAAAATACGTTTAGCACTTAACTATTTTTCCTTTGCTTTTTTGGCGTCTCTTTTGGCGCCTTTAGTTTGTCGCGGGAAGTACGATGTAATATTTGTTTATGAACCTTCACCGATTACAGTGGGCTTGCCGGCAATTGTTTTAAAATATCTCAAGTCTTGTCCTGTTGTATTTTGGGTACAAGACCTTTGGCCGGAAAGCCTATCTGCCACGGGAGCAATTTCTTTTTCTTTTGTTCTCTCAGTCGTTAAGCGGTTAGTACATTTTATATTCCATAAATGTGAGTTGATTCTTGTACAGTCCAAGGCGTTTATTCCCTCAATCCAAAGTTTTGGGATAGATAGTAAACGCATTCTTTATTTCCCAAACTACGCGGAAGAATTTTATCGGCCGGTTGCATTGAAAGCTGATGCGATAGAGCGCAAACTTATTCCACCAGGCTTTATAATTATGTTCGCTGGTAATATCGGCGCTGCGCAGGATTTTAAGACGATTATTTCTGCCGCAAGAAAACTAAGGGAATATTCAGATATTAACTGGGTAATAATTGGTGACGGGAGAATGCGTAAATGGGCAGAAGATGAGATAGCCAGGCGTAATTTGAACTCAAATTTTATATTTTTGGGAAGGCATCCTGCAAAGCTGATGCCGCGCTATTTCACTTTAGCAGATGTTTTGCTTGTTACGCTTAAAAACGAGGAAATCTTTAAATTTACCATTCCATCAAAGGTGCAGACGTATCTGGCATGCGCTAAACCAATAATTGCTTCATTGGCAGGAGAGGGAGCAAGGATTATTAAAGAATCTAAAGCTGGTTTTTTCTGCCCTCCTGAGAATCCATCTCTGCTTGCAGAATTGGTTCTAAAGATGTATCATATGGAGGAGCGTGAACGTCAGGCAATGGGTTTAAACGGTCGGAAGTATTTTGAAAACACCTTTTGTCGGGAAAAACTCATAAGTGAATTAGATATCGTACTCGAAGACGTAAGGGGAGCAAGGAGATAATGCGAATTTTAATTTTGGGCGCGAGTGGAATGCTAGGGCATATCGCTTGGCAATTTTTTCGAAATGAATTTGACGTATATGTTACGCTACGTAGCACTTTTGCCGAAGTAGAAAAATTTGGGATCTTTGACAAAAAAAAGACTATTTGTGGGGTCCATGCGGAAGATTTTCCGGCTTTTGAAAAACTTGTAAGTACGGTTAAGCCTGATGTAATCCTTAATTGTATCGGAATTGTCAAACAGATTAAAGAGGCTTCTGACCCCATAAAGAGTATCACGGTAAATTCACTTTTTCCACATAAGCTTGCTGTTATGTGTCGTATTAATAATTGCCGCTTGATTCATTTAAGTACGGATTGTGTTTTTTCTGGTGAAAAAGGCTATTATACTGAAAATGATAATCCTGACCCGTTGGATTTATACAGTAGGAGTAAATTACTAGGAGAAGTAAGTGTTGGAAACGTTCTTACTATAAGGACATCTATGATTGGGAGGGAGTTAAAAACTAAACACGGGTTATTGGAATGGTTTTTGAGTCAAAATAATGGAAGCGTAAAAGGATATACAAATGTTATATTCTCTGGATTTACCACCACTGCGTTATGTGCAATACTAAAAGACATAATAATTAACCATGTGGATTTTAAAGGCATCTATAATATCTCCAGCGAGCCGATTAGTAAATACAAGTTATTGTTGTTAATTAAAGAGAAAATGAGTCTTAAAACTAGAATAATTCCGGATGATGAGTTGAAATGTAATCGCAGTCTGGATTCTTCTAAATTTCGCAGAGAAGCGGCTTATTATCCGCCTTCATGGGAAGAGATGATCGATGAATTGGTAATCGAACTAAAAAAAAGAAGCCATCTCTGAAAAATTGCTTAACTAGCGTATTTTCCAAGAAAGGACAAACCTATGAAAATTATGACGATAGTCGGGACACGCCCGGAAATCATCAAACTTAGTCGAGTCATAAATGAAGTGGAAAAACAGCATAAAAATATCCTTGTACATACAGGGCAGAATTATGATTATGAACTCAATGAAATTTTCTTTAAGGACATGGGGGTTAGAAAGCCCAAATATTTTCTAAATGCGGCGGGTAAGACACTGGCGGAAACCATTGGGAATGTTATTGCAAAATCTGACAAGATAATGGAAAAAGAAAAGCCGGAGGCAGTGCTTCTTTACGGAGACACTAACAGTTGTTTGTCAGTAATTTCTGCTAAAAGGCGGAAAATTCCTGTTTTCCATATGGAAGCTGGTAATCGCTGTTTTGATCAGCGGGTTCCTGAGGAGTTAAACCGGAAAATAGTGGATCATTTAAGTGACATCAACATGACGCTTACGGAGCATGCTCGCAGATATTTGATTGCTGAGGGCATAAAGCCGGAAACAATTATAAAGATCGGCTCACCGATCAAAGAGATCTTGGATTTTTATATGCCTTCTATTTTAAAATCAACAGTTTTAGAGAAATTGCAACTGACTGAGGGAGAATATTTTGTTTTAAGCGCTCATCGCGAAGAAAATATAGATTGCGAACAAAATTTTAATGATTTGCTGGATGCTTTGAATAAGATAGCGCGTTCTTTTAAGAGAAAAATCATTGTTTCTACTCATCCTCGAACCAGAAAGAAGCTTGCAAGCTTAAACAAGCGAAATTTTAATTCAAACATATCTTTTCTTAAACCACAAGGATTTTTTGATTATATAAAACTGCAAATGAATGCCGCTTGTGTAATATCTGATAGTGGTACTATTACGGAAGAGTCATCGATACTTAATTTTCCAGCGGTAACTATTCGTCAGGCACATGAGCGGCCGGAAGGAATGGACGAGGGGACTTTGATCATGTGCGGCCTAAAAGCTAATAATATTATCGATGCAATTAAGACAGTATCCTCCCAGCATTCAAAGATTAATCGGCAATTTAAAATCATCCCTGATTATGAGGTGGATAATGTTTCTAAAAAAGTTATCAGGATTATTATGAGCTATACGGATTACATAAATCGCACTGTATGGTATAAGTAAAACCCCATTTCCCAATTCAAACGATAATGACCTCAAGCATAAAACAGAAGATTTTAGTAACTGGGGCAAACGGATTTATTGGACGCAATCTGTGTGTTTTCTTGAAAGAAAAGGGTCATAGTATCCGAGCAGCTATACGTAATAATGTGCGTGATGTCTCTGGGGTTGATGAATATATTCAAGTGGGAGATATAAATGAGTCAACCGATTGGCAACAAGCTTTAGCCGGAGTGGACGCAGTTATTCATTTAGCGGCACGTGTTCATATGATGGATGATCCAGTTGCTGATCCTGTTGAAGCATTTCGTAAAGTGAATGTCTTTGGAACCGAACGCCTGGCGCAACTGGCTGAAAAGACAGGAGTTAAGAGATTTATTTTTATCAGCTCGGTGAAAGTAAATGGAGAAGGAAAAACAGAACCGTATCGTGAAGATGATGCCGCTGATCCACAAGATGCTTATGGTATTAGTAAGTTGGAAGCGGAAAATATATTAAAGAAGATAGCGGATGAGACTAGTCTCGAGATAGTGATTTTACGGCTTCCGTTGGTTTATGGGCCTGGGGTAAAGGCTAATTTTAAAAATTTAATTAAAATTGCTGGCGTTGGTTTGCCGTTACCGTTTAAAGGGATTAATAACCGGCGTAGTTTTCTTTATCTTGGCAATTTGGTAGATGCTATTAGTATTTGTGTTCAGCATCAAAAGGCAGAGAGCGAGACTTTTTTAATAAGCGATGGGCAGGATGTGTCTACTTCGGATTTAATAAAGATGATTGCAAGCGCCAAGAATAAGAAGGCAATCTTATTTTCTTTGCATTCAGGTATTTTGAAGGCGCTGTGTAGGATTATGGGAAAGGCGGAAGAGCTGGAGAAATTAACCGGGTCGCTCCTTGTTGATAGCAGTAAAATCAGGAATTTGCTTGCCTGGAAGGCACCGTTTACTCTTGAAGAGGGGATTAGGGAAACTGTAAAATACTATAAATAATTATGAAACGAATTTTTGATTTAGTTTTGGCCGGCTTTTTATTATTTTTTTTAAGTCTGCCGATTATTATTATCGCATTGATCGTAAAACTCTCTTCAAAAGGCCCGGTGTTATATTGGTCGGACCGGGTGGGAAAGGACAATAAGATATTTAAAATGTGCAAGTTCCGGACAATGCGGAACGATACCCCGACAGTTGCTACACATCTTTTTAAAGATGCAGACCAGTATCTTACCGGAATAGGTTCTTTTTTGCGTAAATTTAGTTTAGACGAATTGCCGCAGTTATTTAATATAATATCAGGCAACATGACTTTTGTCGGTCCCCGGCCGGCATTATTCAATCAGGACGATCTGGTAGAATTAAGGACAAAAAAGAATGTACACAAACTTATTCCGGGAGTTACCGGATGGGCTCAGATTAACGGTAGAGATGAGCTTCCGATTCCAATCAAGGTTGAATTCGACGAATATTATTTAAAAAATAAAAGTTTACTTCTGGATGTCAAAATTATGTTAATCACCGGGCTCAAGGTTATAAAAAAAGAAGGAGTTAATCATTAGCAAGCCATGAAAAAAGCCATTAAAGAATTTATATTAAAATACCGAAAGGTCATTATCTTAGCGACTAATCTTTTCTTGATTATTTTTTCCTATTATGCGGCTTTTATGCTGCGTTTTGATTGTAATTTACCGGGCTATTATTTTAGGATTTTTCTTAAAACTTTGCCGTATCTTATTCTGGTTAAACTTTTAGTGTTCTATTATTTTGGTTTATTCCGCGGGCTTTGGAGATATGTAAGCATTTATGACCTGGGACAGATAATAAAAGCAAATCTGATTGCCACAGTGGTTTTTATCCTTGGCAACGATTTTATATACAGAAGCCATATTGTCCCGAGATTTATTTTTGTAAATGATTTTATTATTTGTACGGCGCTTATCGGAGGAATCCGGTTTTCCTCACGCGTTATCAGAGAGAAATTTCGGGGGCCGTTTTTAAGGCGTGAGCAGATTCATGTCCTTATCGTAGGCGCCGGGGAAGCAGGGGTATTGGTTTTAAAAGAATACAGGAATAATCCCAGATTAGGAGAGGTAGTTGGTTTTATCGATGATGATAAAGCAAAACATGGTATGGCTATTCAGGGGATTAGGATTTTAGGAGATAGAAATGCAATACCCAAAGCCGCTCAAGTCTACAGTGTAAAAGAGATTGTTTTAGCTATTCCTACGGCAACAGGCGAGGTTATCAGAGATTTAGTTGCTTGTTGTCAAGTGCCGAATGTTAAGCTGAAAATCGTTCCCGGCCTGGCTAAAATCATAAGCGGCGATTTGGAGATAGGTTTAAGAGAAGTCAGGCCTGAAGATCTTTTAGGCCGGGAAACTGTAAATATCAATGAGTCTGAGATAGCGAAATACCTGAAAAATAAAAGGATTTTAGTTACCGGGGCGGCAGGTTCTATTGGCTCAGAATTGTGCCGGCAGGTGGCAAGTTTTTCTCCGGCAGAAATAATTTTAATAGACCACAATGAAAACAATCTTTATTTCTTAACGCTTGAGCTTAAGGCTAACTTTAAAAATTTAAATATAAAATCAATTATTGGGGATATTAATGACATCGGCCAGCTAAAGAAAGTTTTTTCTGGATATAAGCCGCAAGTGGTGTTTCACGCTGCCGCTTATAAGCACGTGCCGTTGATGGAGGAAAACCCAATCGCAGCGGTAAAAAATAATGCCCTGGGCAGTAGAAATTTGATTTATGCGGCGCATCACTATAAAGTAGAGAGATTCGTTTTGATTTCAACTGATAAGGCTGTTAATCCTATAAATATTATGGGCTTAAGTAAGCGGCTGGCGGAAATATTTCTGCAGGCTAAGGCAAAGCGCAGCATGACCAAATTTATGGCCGTTCGTTTTGGCAATGTCCTGGGCTCTGACGGAAGCGTTGTACCTTTGTTTAAAAAACAAATAGAAACTGGTGGCCCGCTAACCATAACCCATCCGGATACAACCAGGTATTTTATGAGCATAAGAGAAGCTGCGCTTTTGGTGCTTCAGGCTGGGGCAATAGGAGCGGGCGGAGAAATATTTATTCTGGATATGGGCGAGCAAATAAAGATTGTTGATTTAGCTCGAGATTTAGTAACGTTATCCGGCCTGGAATTTGGCAAGGATATTCTTGTTGAGTACATAGGTTTGAGGCCAGGGGAAAAGATTCGAGAAGAGCTATTATTGGATAAGGATAAGGATAAAATTACAAAACATGATAAGATTTATATTAGCCCGGCCGATGATTTTGACCTTGTTTCTTTAAGAAAGAAAATGAAGGAACTTGAGAGATATGTTAATTTAATGGATAAAGAAAAAGTTCTCAAGAAGATGAAGGAGATAGTTGAAAAATAATAATGCTGAATAAGGACAAATTTTTTTTACTTTGCAAGTGCACAATAATGGCCTGTTTGTGCCTTTTATTTTTTTTACCTTCCGTTTCTAAAATCAAGGGGTTGAATCTGTTGCCTGGCTTGCCTTTTTTCTGGATATTTAGAAGGGTGCTGGAATATCGCGCTACCTCATTGTGATGGATGATTAGACGTTGGTGGAGAGGGACAATGACAATTAGTTTTCAGAATGGTTTATAATGAAACAAAAGATTGTAAATTTTCTTAAAAACTTACTGCTGGCAAGCTTAATAGTATTTATAATTCTTGCCCCTTTTTCTAAAAAAGCTGTTAAAATCTGTTTTATTATTGCTTTTGTTTTATGGGTAATAATAAATATATTGGAATTCAACTTGAGCTTTTATAAGCACTTAATCGCAAAAACATCTGTCAATAAACAACTGCTATTCTTTTTCATAGCGCTTACCCTCTCAACTCTATTTAGTTTGGATCCCTATCTAAGTCATGGTATCTTGCTTGAACGATGTCTGGGCTATATCTTATTTTTTTGCTTGGGAAGTTATATTGTCAATGACATGCGTAATGCAACGATTTTAATCGGGGCGATTATGTTCGGGGGTATCTTAATCGGAGTCGGTGGTATCTGGGACCACTTACATCTTGGAACGGAGCTTGCCTTTTATCTTGGTCCGGGAAGACTACAGACCGCTTTCAAGCAATCAGTCAGCTTCGCCCGTTTTATGGTGTTGTATATACCTTTAAATTGCATAATTTTATTTTTTGCCAAAAATAAAATTTTAAGATCAGGAGGATTGATAAGCCTTATATTGCTATTTCCCTGTATATTTTTTAATGCTGCACGTGCAGCTTGGGTTGCAGTAATAGTTGCAATATTAATGGTTTCTTTTGTGAAAAAGAAAAGAATAGCTTTATTATTGTCAATTTTTTCCATCATTTTATTTTTGTCGCCTCACATGAAAGAAAAAGCAGGCACCATTTTTAACCCATTAACCTGGGGAGAAAGAATTCCTTTGTGGAAGATAGCGATAAGGATGTTTGCTGATCATCCGATTTTTGGAGCAGGTTTGGGCATGCAAGAAAAACTTCTTTACAAATATTGGGAGCCATCGGTTCTATTTCAAGAGTATAGGTATTGGCATGTGCACAACACTTATTTAGAGGTTCTTGCAGAAGCAGGTATTATCGGGTTATTCACATTTTTATGGATTTTTATAAGATTTTTTAAGAATGCTTTTAAGGCGGTAAAAAATATCGCCGGTGAACAACAGGCCCTAGTGTTAGGATTAATAGGTGCCGTCATTTCTGCTTTAATTTTTGCTTTGTCCGCTTCAAGCATTACTGCCGGACTTCAGGAACCAGTGATGTTTTGGTTTTTGTTTGGTATGGCTGCCGGTTTAATCACGGATAGAAAAGGACAATTTGGAGCTGTTTAACACGTTTTTAAAGATGAAATCAGATAATTTATTCAAAAGCGCAGGGATAATGTTTTTTGCTACGATTCTTAGTAACATATTTAACCTGCTTTATCAGTTATTTATGGTCAGGAGACTCGAGCCGGTAGATTTTGCCGTCCTGAATACGTTATTGTCGCTTTTGATTATTATTTCTATGCCAACGGGAGCCTTGCAGGCTGTAACGGCTAAGTTTATCGCTACCTTTAAAGCAACCAATCAGTTAGTAAAAATTAATGTTTTTATGTCATTGTTTCTAAAAAGAGTGGTTATGGTAGGTGTTTCTTTGTTCTTTATTGTTTTAATGTTCAGCAAAAATATTGCTGCTTTTTTTAAGATTCAGAGTAATAGTTCGGTAGTTATGTTAGGATTATTGATAATGTTGTCCATAATCTTACCTTTTAATTTGGGAGGATTACAGGGACTTCAAAAGTTTAAAAGTATGGGCATAGCATCAATTATTAATGGAGGTTCACGTTTCTTGCTTGGCGTTATTTTAGTAAGCCTGGGGTTCCGTGTCAATGGTGCATTGGGGGCGGTTATTTTGGCTTCCTTGATTACGTTGATATTCTGTTTTGTGCTCTTGCGGCCGTATTTTCTCCTCAGCCAAAATAAAGAAAATGCGATCTCAAAGAGTGATTTAGATTTACCGTCAATCTATAAGTATTTTTTTCCGGTACTTATTGCCTTGCCGAGTTTTAGCTTGCTTACTAATATGGATGTTGTATTAGTAAAACGATTTTTTCTCCCACTTGAAGCCGGATATTATTCGATTGCCCAGATGGTCGGCAAGATAATTCTATTTTTACCCGGGGCAATAACTATTGTAATGTTCCCCAAGGTTTCCGAAAATCATGCCCGCAATGAAAATACAACATATATTCTAAAAAAGTGCTTAATCATTGTCGGTACCCTTTGTTTTTCGGCAAGTGCTTTTTGTATGATGTATCCTGAGCTAGTACTCAAACTGCTTTCGGGCAAGGTTTATCCTGAATGCATCCCCTTGATTGCTCCGTTTTCGATCAGCATGAGTTTTTTTGCCCTGTCCAGTGTTTTTCTTTATTATCATCTTTCTGTGCATAACTTGAGATCTATTTATATTTTTTTGTTTGCCATGATTGCCCAGGCCATTCTAATTATTTTATTCCACCAGAGTTTATTGCAGGTTTTATACATGCTTATGGGTTGCTCAATTTCATTATTTATTATTAATAGTTTTGGCTTTAGAAGGATAGCGAGAGGATGAAAAATATAGAGGGCAAAAAGATATCGATAATTATGCCGGCTTTTAACGAAGAGAATCATATTGTTTTAAGTCTTGAGGAAACCGTAAAAACATTCGATAATTTTAAATGCGATTATGAGATTATTGTTTTTGATGACGGCAGTAAGGATAAAACATTTGCCCTTGCTTGTGAGTTTGCGCACAAATATAATAACGGACGCATAATTGTTAAGCGCAATGTTGTCAATCACGGAAAGGGAAGGGCGTTAAGAAAAGGATTTCGCCACGCCAAAGGCGATTATGTTATTTTTCTTGATTCAGATATGGATTTACATCCCGGTCAAATTAATACATTTTTCGATATTATGCAGCTTACCAATACAGATATTGTTATTGGCTCAAAGCGCCATCCCAATTCTAAACTTTTTTATCCTTGGGACCGCAGAGTTATGAGTGCCGTATATTTCTTTTTAATAAGACTTCTTTTCGGGTTGCCAATTAATGATACCCAGACGGGTTTAAAGTTGTTTAAGTATGAAGTTCTTGAAGAAGTCTTCCGTAAGTTTGTCTGCCGAGAATTTGCTTTTGATTTAGAACTTTTGGTAAATGCCCATTTGCTTGGCTATAAAATTGAGGAGGCGCCGGTAAATATTAAATCGCAAAGACCATATAGCCGGATTGGGTTGGGGACGATATGTAAAATGTTTTTTGATACACTGGCTATTTATTATCGTTACGTGATAAATAGAGCAAAACGGCGCATTTCCAGATTAAAAGGTAAAACTGTAAAGTGAATAATAAATCCGTAGCGATCATTATTCCCGTAAAACGCTTTAATGAGAGATTAAGAAAATGTCTGCAGCAATGCCTTGAACTGGATTATCCAAATTTTGAAATTATTGTTTTTCCAGACGAATCTCCTGATGAACTTCCTCCCGAGTTTAAAGAAAAAATAAAAATTATTGCTACAGGAGATATGGGGCCTGCCGAAAAAAGAGATCTCGCCTTAGCGCATTCCCAGGCGGAAATATTTGCTTTTTTAGATGACGATGCTTATCCGGAACGCGACTGGCTTAAAAACGCAATAGAAAATTTCAAGGATCAGCAAGTAGCTGCTGTAGGAGGCCCGGCAGTAACCCCGGATAATAGCCCGATGCGTGAGATGGCAAGCGGGAATGTTTTAGCTTCCGTCTTAACATCAGGTCCGTATGCATATCGTTATGTCTCAGGAGAAAGAAGGGAAGTTGATGATTATCCCTCTTGTAATTTTATTATTCGCAGAGAAGTATTTGAAGAATTGGGGGGCTTTGGCAATAAATTCTGGCCGGGTGAGGATACAAAATTATGTCTTGATATTACTAAAACGTTAGGAAAAAAAATAGTTTATGATCCTTCAGTTCTTGTCCAGCACCATCGGCGTCTATTATTCTTGCCCCACTTAAAACAGGTGGCCAACTATGCTCTGCATCGCGGTTATTTTGCAAAAAAATTACCCGAAACATCTTTCCGATTGAGTTATTTCATGCCAAGTCTTTTTTTGTTGTATCTTATTACCGGTACAGTGCTTTCTTATTTTAATCGATCAGTAGCTTTAATTTATTTAAACAGTATGGTTTTTTATTATTCTTTAATTTTCTTTTGTACATTATTTACTGTTTTGCAAGAGAAGAAAGTTAAATCAAGTTTTAAAAAAATAAAGCTTATTTTATTGACCAGTGCAGGAATTATTTTTACACATCTTTGTTACGGACTATTTTTTATTAAAGGACTATTAAGTAGTAAACTCAAAGAAGAATAGATATTAGTTATAAACTTTAAGAACTTTATAACTTTTAACTCATAATGAAGATTATTATCTCTTATCCACCATTAAATACTGATAAAGGAATTCCTCTGCTTTCTCAGAATAGGCAGTTTCAATATTTTAAGGAACCCACCTTTATTTATCCAGTAGTTCCGGCCCAAGCAGCAACACTCCTTAAAGAAGCAGGATTTGAGGTTATCTGGAACGATTGTATTGCCGAAAATTGGACAGAGCAGCAGTTTATTGATTTCATAAAATCCGAACGGCCGGATGTTATTGCTTTTGAAACAAAAACTCCCGTGGTTCAAGAACATTGGAAAATGATCAATGAAATTAAAAAGCTGGCAACTGGCAACTGGCAACTGGTAACGGTTTTATACGGTGACCATGTAACGGCATTGCCTGAAGAATCAATGGCGAATTGCCAAGTGGATTTTGTGCTTACCGGCGGCGATTACGATTTTCTCCTCCTCAATTTATGTAAAGTTCTTAAGGAAACCGAGCCATCAGCTATCAGCGATCAGCTATCAGCTAAATTGGAAGCCGGGATTTGGTACAGAGCTGATGGAAATATCAAAAATACAGGCCAATTTAAACTTAAACATAACTTAAATTCCTTACCTTTTATTGATCGAGAGTTGACAAGATGGCAATTCTATGCCTATAAAAACGGGAATTATCGAAGTACTCCGGGAACTTATATCATGAGTGGCCGGGACTGCTGGTATTCACGTTGCACATTCTGTGCCTGGCCACAAATGTACCCTACATTTAGGACGAGGAAGGTAGATAATGTATTGGATGAAATCGAGAGTTTGGTTAATAATTTTAAAATTAAAGAGATCATGGATGATACCGGAACTTTTCCGACAGGTGTTTGGTTGAAAGAATTCTGCCAGGGAATGGTTAAGCGAGGATTACATAAGAAAGTTACTTTAGATTGTAATATGAGATTTGGAGCGCTAACTTACGAGGATTATAAGCTTATGCGAAAAGCCGGATTCAGACTGCTTCTTTTTGGCATTGAATCGGCCAATCAGACCACCCTTGATAAAATAAGGAAGAATCTTAAGGTTGAAACTATAATTGAATCCTGCAAAGATGCCAGACGGGCCGGTCTTTATCCTCACATTACATTGATGTTTGGGTATCCGTGGGAAACTTATGATCAGGCAGAAAGAACTCTTACGTTAGGAAAATGGTTGTTGAGGAAAGACTATGCCTATACCATGCAGGCGACAATCGTGATCCCGTATCCAAATACGGCGCTTTTTAAGGAGTGCAAAGAGAAAAATTTGCTTTCCAGTTTAGATTGGTCATATTATGACATGAAAAATCCGGTAATGAAACTAAGTTTTTCTCCAGAGAAGCTACGGGTATTGGTGCAAAGTATGTATTCAGTAAGTTTTTCTCCAGAGTTTATTCTTAGAAAGATAGTCAGCATGCGTGGAATAGATGATCTTAAGTATTTTGGGAAAGCTTTTTTTAATGTCCTGGGGCATATATTTGATTTTAGAAAATAATTTTTTTATCGGTGATGACGGATATATTTAGAGCCAGGCATCATCATTATTAATAGGGATCTATAGTCGGCGGTGATAGAAAAGATGGGTATTTCTGTAATTGTGACCACAAAAAATGAAGAAAAAAATATTCAAAGGTGTCTTAGCTCTCTTAAAGAACAAACGTATCCAGATATAGAAATAGTTGTGGTAGATAACCATTCTGACGATAAGACTGTTGAATTGGCAAAAGCCATTACTCCTTCAGTTTTTGATATTTTCCAGGATGTGAACATGAAGCAGATAAAAAATTATCGTGGCGCACAGGTTAATTTTGGGGTAAGAAAATCTAAAGGAGATATTATTTTCTTTCCCGATGCGGATATGACATTCGATAAGGATTTAATAGGTGAGATAGTTGAGCGAATGAAAAATTTAGATGCCTTATATATACCAGAGGAAGTTATGGGACGTGGTTTTTTTGGCAAAATCAGAAATTTTGAACGCAGCTTTTATAACCAGACTGCAATTGATGCCTTACGCGTGTTCAAAAGAGAAATTTTTGAGAAGATTGGCGGTTTTGACGAAAAAGATATTCTTTTTGGCCCGGATGACTGGGATTTGACAAAAAGAGTTAAAAAGATAACTAAAAAAATAGGGATTACGGAAAATAAAATTTATCACCATGAAGAATGGATGACTTGGGGCGTTCATTTGAAAAAGAAGAATAAATATCTTGGTGCTTTTGAGAGTTACATTAATAAATGGGGCCGGGGGGATGAAGATATCAAGCAGCAATTTGGTTGGTATTATAGATTTATCGGGGTATTTTTCGAGCAGGGAAAATGGAAAAAAATTATCACCCATCCGGTACTTTTCTTAGGAATTTATTTTCTAAAATGTATTATTGGCTTTAATTTTCTTATCAAAAGGTAATATGGTTGATTTAAAGTTTTGCATTTTAATGCCCGTCTATAATGGCGCTAACATTATTGGCCAGACAATAAGGAGTATATTATCGCAGAGCTTTTCTAATTATGAAATTATTATTCAGGATGATGCTTCCGATGACAATACCGAGCAGGTGATCGAGTCTTTCAATGATCGTAGGATTAAATTTTTTAAAAATGAGGAAAATTTAGGTTATACTCAAAATTTGGAAACACTAAGAAAAAAGGCAACCGGAGATGTTGTTTATTTAATGGGACAAGATGATATTTTAGGTAAAGATGCTTTGCTAAATACATATAAGGCCTTTAAGATTTCGGATGATATCGGCGCGGTTACCAGACCATATTATTGGTTTGATAAGGATATTTATACACCAGTACGTGCGAAAAAGCAGTTAAATCCGCGGAAGGATGAGATTGTCAAAATAACCGATGATTATCGAAAAGTAATAATGGTCTTCAAAACTCTTGATCAGTTATCCGGGTTAGCCTACCGAAGAAAATATATGGATGTACCGTTCCATAAGGATGTTTTTCCTTGCCATGTTTATCCTTTCGCTTCTATTTTTAAAAAACACCCGATAGTTTTCTTAAAAGATTATAATCTTGCGGTGAGAATTGGTTCTAGCCAGACAAGGTCTCTGGCGGCTATCTACGAAAAATCTCCTTTGCAAAGTTGGGTAGAAATGTTTGAATCTGTATTCTGCGAAGAAGAATTTAAAAGAATAAAAGTCAACTGTATTAAAAATTTTGTCGCTGTAAATTATATTGGTTTGGTTCAAATTAGGAATTATGGAAAATACAGACAGCTATTGCGAGAAATCAAATTACTCGTGAAATACCGCTGGCTTAATTTGTTAAATTTTAAATTTTGGTCTTTTAGCTTAGGGACGATGATTATGCCGCGTAAGCTGCTGAGGCTCTTGGTTGATTATTACAAAAATTTAATTAATGCGAATCTTTTAAAAGATATAAAGTTTGAATATCTAGTATGAAAAAGATTATTGACCGGTTACTCAAAAGTAAGATCTTAGGTAGAATTTGCCATACGCTTAATTACTGTCTGCAGAGAGAATTAAAGAATTACGAAAGTGTTTTGGATTTGGGATGTGGAATGTCTTCTCCACTTCAATTTTGCCGAGATATAAAGTATAGTGTCGGGGTGGAGGTTTTTACCCCTTACTTAGAAGAGTCAAAGAAGAAAAAGATCCACACTGAGTATATTAGTAAAAAAATCGAAGAGGTTGAGTTTTTAAAAGATAGCTTTGATGCTGTGATAATGATTGAGGTGCTTGAGCACCTGCCGGAAGAAGAAGGATTTAAAATTTTGAAAAAGGCAGATATATGGGCCAGGCGGAAAGTCATAATTTCCACCCCAAACGGCTACTTTCCGATGGGTGCGGTAGACGGGAATTCATATCAGAAACATCGTTCAGCATGGGATGTTGAGAAACTAAATAGTGCCGGGTTTAAATGTTTTGGTTTAAGCGGAGCAAAGTGTTTTTATTTAAAAGAAAATACGGTGGAGAGCTTATTTAGTGAAGATACCTATTATGCCAACATAAAGTTTAGACCAAAAAAATTCTTTTATTTACTAAATGGTATCGTTCAAATTTTTACTTATTATAACCCAAGACTCGCTTTTGGCTTGTTTGCCGTAAAGGAGAAATAAGATGTTTTATAAAATATTTTTTAGCACAAGTAAACTTTATACTTACCTGCTTAGGAAAAAATTTAATCATTTCGGTAAGGGGAGTATCATTAAACCTTTTTTAAATAGTGTTAACGAGCAACTTATCAGCATCGGAGAGAATGTAAACATTGGTTCTTTTTGTCGGTTAACAGTGACCACGGAATTTGCCGGAGTAAAATGTGGAAAGTCTAAGGGGATCCGTTTAAAAATTGGAAATAATGTTGATATTGGAAATAACTCCTTTATCAGCGTAAATAATAACGTTGAGATAGGAGACGATGTTATTGCCTCGGCATATGTTTTTATTACTGATCATGACCATGGTTTTGCAGATGTTGAAAAGGATTTGCATCAACAGCCGCTTACTGACAAGGGGTATGTTAAAATTGGTGATAACGTGCTTTTGGGTGTTAAATGTTCAATATTGAAGAATGTGACGATTGGAAGAAGATCGATTGTTGCCGCAAATGCGGTAGTGGTTAAGGATGTGCCGCCATATTCAGTCGTAGCCGGAAATCCGGCCAGAGTTATCAAAAAGTATGATTTCGAACAAAAAAAGTGGATAAGGGTTAAATAAGTGGATGGATAGAAATATTATGAAAAAAGTTTTATTGATAAATCCACCGCTTTCTTTTTCCGGAGGCCGGCCTTATTCTATTGATTCGGCTGTGCCTCCTTTAGGACTATTATCCTTGGCTTCGTATATAAATAAAAATTCGGACATTTTTCGAGCAGAAATTTTAGATATTACTGTGGACGGATTGACGCTCAAGGATATAAAAGAAAAAATATCGCCACAAAATTATTTTGTCATAGGATTGACTTCGATGACTCCCCAATTACAGGGTGCGGTTGAAATAGCAAGGTTTATTAAGAATGAAATTAAAAAAGAACAGATAATTTTTTTAGGTGGTTCACACATAAGTGGTGATAAAAATTTTATATATTTTTATCCGGACTTATTTGATTATGCTATTACCGGAGAAGCGGAAAGGACTTTTTTGGAATCATTAAATAAACTCTTAGAAAACCAGAATGTACCCAAGCTTCAGAATAGTGAGGCTATTGCGGACTTAGATACCATCCCATTGCCTGATAATTCTTTAATAGATAGAGGGAAGTACCAGAAAAGTGAGACGATTTTATTTTCCAGAGGATGCCCCTTTAAGTGCTATTACTGCAGCCGACCGGCTATTAGCAAGATCGTGAGATATCGTTCCGTAAAAAGTTTAATTGAACAAATAAAGGGAGCTTACCACTACTGTGATGGCTATATTGATTTTCAGGATGACACTTTTACTATAAATAGAGAAATTATTTTGGAATTTTGCCGAGAAGTTTTAAAGCAAGGTTTAAATTTGCACTGGTCGTGCGGGACAAGGTTAGATTTGGTTGATGAAGAATTGCTCGACAACATGAAGAAATCCGGTTGCCGGCAGATTAATTTTGGCATAGAATCGGGCAATGAAAGGCTCCGAAAGGACATAATAAAAAAAGGAGCGTTTAGCAACAGTGATGTTTATCGGGTTTTTAAATTGTGCCGGAAAAATAAAATCGAAATAGGTGCCTATTTTATGATTGGCCATCCTACCGAAACCAGAGAAGACCTTGAAGATACAAAAAGAATGATCCTTAATTCAAAAATAGATATACTTGGGCTATCTATTCCCACTCCTTTCCCCGGTGCCGAATTATATGAAATTGCCGAAAAAGAAGGCGTAATACATAGCGAGAAAATAATTCAATTTGCCGAAAAAAAGTTAGGTCAGGGGTATGCTGGTAATTATCCGGTGTATGTTTCTCAAAATCTAACTAAAGATTACGTTTATCAGCAGATGCAGGCAATCAACAGGAGGTTCTATTTAAATCCTATATTTATATTAAAACGGTTAAAAAAGGATGTACTTTCCTTTAAAAAATTAAAGAGAGATATTTTGGATCTGGTTTCTCTGCTGCTAAAGGGTGTTTCCCGGCGGAAACCTTATATTATAAAAAAAACAAATTAGGAAAATTATGTTTGTTGCAGAAGAATTAGTTTCGGTTGTTATTACTAACTATAATGGTAAAAAATATCTAGAAGATTGTCTGTGGTCAATTTTAAAGAATAACTACACTAATTGCGAAATTATTATTGTTGATAATGCATCCGGTGATGGAAGCCTTGAGTATATCGATCAGAAGTTTAAAAATGATAATGATAAAATTATCGTTGTCAGGCTGGCGGAGAATTTTGGGCCGTCGAAAGCAAGAAATGAGGGAGTGAGAGTTGCCCATGGTAAATATATCGCTTTCTTAGATAATGATACCAAAGTGCATCCGGATTGGATAATTGAGGCATTGAAGTTATTTGAAAAGGATGAGCAGATTGCGGCGCTTCAGTGTAAGTTGTTATTAATGGAGGAACCGCAGAAGTTAGATTCTGTCGGTGAATATCTTGGCCCTAACGGTTTTCTCGTGCAAAGAACCAATGTTCATGAAATAGACACCGGCCAGTACGACCAAGAAGTCGATATTTTAGCAGCAAAGTCAGCGGGAATGTTTATTCGTAAGAAAGCCTTTCAGGAAATAAACGGATTTGATGAGGATTATTTTATTTTTATGGAGGAGACGGATTTAGGTTGGCGTTTATGGTTGGCTGGCTATAAAACAGTATTTGCCCCAAAGTCGATTGTTTATCACTTGTTTTCCACGACTCGGAAGATTGTGGGTAAAGTTGGAAATAATTATTTAGTAAGATTCCACGGTACTAAAAATTATGTTATGACCTTGATGAAGAACTTAGGGGGGCGGAATTTGGTTTATATCTTACCGGGACATATCTTTATTTGGAATGGACTGGCCTTTGTATTGTTTTTTCAAGGTGATTTCAAGTCCAGCCGAAATATCCTACGAGCGATCAACTGGAATTTTAAGAATTTTTTTAAAATTTTGCGAAAAAGATCACAGATTCAGGCCGAAAGAAAAATCTCGGATAAAGATTTGTTCAAGAAAGTCATGAGAAGACAAGGGATTTGGAAGAAGATTAAACAATTTCAGGCCGCGCAAAAAACGATAAAAGCTGCGGAAAATTATTAGAGCGGTTATCGCCAAAAAAGTAATGATGAAGGGGAAGGGTTGGTAGATTGTTGTTAGTAAAATGAAAAAAAATTTTTTAGTTATAATTTTTTTTGTTTTTCTGAGTTGCTTGGCGACTTATCCGCTGCTCGTCAATTTCTTCGGGCAAGTTTATGGGGAGCCGAAGGATGCTTTAGTAACGGTGTGGCATTTTTGGTGGCTGGACTACGCACATCAGCATAATCTGCCTGCATTATTTATTCCGTTTATCGCGGCCCCTTACGGTTCAGATTTCAAAGCACTTCCTTATTATCCGGTTTGGAATTTTACGAATATGCATCTTACCTCACTTCTCGGGGAAATCGCTGCGTATAATTTACAGATCGTGCTCGGGTTTATTTTGTCCGGACTATTCATGTATTATTTAGTTTATGGCTTTACCAAAAATAAAATGGCGGCGTTGATCAGCGGGACAATTTTTACTCTTTCTCCCTATCATTTTGCTCAGGCCTTTGAACATTTGGGGCTTTCTAATATGCAGTGGATGGTGCTCTACATCTTTAGTCTTTTTAATATGGCAAGGAAAAAAACGTATATAAATGCCATAGTATGTGGAGTGTGTTTTTCTATAGTTGGTTTTTTTGATTATTACTATCTTTATTTTATGACAATTTTTACCGGCTTGTTTATTTTATTCAATCTTTATTATTACCGTCAAAAAATCAGAAGAATAGATATAAAGAAGGTTAAGATTATTTTGTTGGCAATTTTAATCGCAACGACGATATTATTGCCGTGCATTTTTCATATTATAAATCAATCATTCATTGCTCCGGAAGCTAAGAAGCTGGCGGCGGTTGCATATGTGCGTCCATTTCAACAGCTTTTTGCTGATTCGGCAAGAATTCTCAATTATTTCCTCCCGGCACATTTTCATCCGATTATGGGAAAGATAACCAAGCCGTTGATTGGAACTTTTCTGTATGGAGATAACCCTCCGGAACAGACACTTTATTTGGGATATATTGGATTACTGCTGGCATTTATGGGATTTAAACAGTGGAAAAAGAAGCGGATTGAGTTGGGACAAAGTTATAAATCTACAGAAGAAAATTTTATTATAAGTTTTTTCTTGTTTTCATTTTTTGTTTTTGTAATCTTTTCGTTTCCACCTTATTTGCAGATCGGTAAGATTTTTATTCCGTTTCCGTCTTTTTTCTTGTATAAGTTGTTTCCGATGTTTCGCAACTATGCCCGGATGGGGGTATTGGTATTAATTTCCATGTGTGTGCTTGCTGGATTTGGGCTGAAATATATTTTAGAATGTATTGCTTCGCCAAAAAAAAGAATGTTATTGTGTGGAACTCTTGGGGTATTTATATTTTTGGAGTTTTTGCCGTATCCGCCATTTAAAGTGATTGATACCCGCAAAGTGCCCCCGGTTTATGAGTGGCTTAAAGAACAAACGAAGGATTTTATTATCGCCGAATATCCGATAGATGCTGATGAGCGTCTCTATCTTTTTTATCAGCGGGTGCACCAGAAAAGAATGGTTAACGGAATAAAATTTGGAACATATGCGGATGAGGTAAGAAATAAGATTTTTGACCTTGAAACAGATACAACGCCAGGGATACTTAGTTTTTTGGGCGTGGAATATGTGATCGTTCATAAGGATAGGTATCGTGCTTATGAAGGCGGACGAATTTTGGGCAAGGTTCCTGATTTAAGGACACAAGAAGGTTTTAGAATGGTGAAAAATTTTGGCGATATCGAAGTCTACGAACTAAACGCTGAACCGATAGATCCAAGTACAGTTACTTTGCAAAAACAGGAAGGACTCGAGAGTGATCTCTCGACAATTCGCCACGAATTCCCTTTAAAAGATGTGTATTTTTCATTTAAATCTGGAGATTCTTTTGATTATACATTAAAATACATGGGGATAATTCCGGTTGCTGAGCTTGAAGTGGAAATAGGCCGAGAAATTGATTTTAAAAATAAAACGGTCATACCAATAAAAGCTAGAATTTATGGGAGCAAGTTTATTCGCAATTTTCTGGAAGTAAAAGGAGGAATGCAATCCCTTGTTAATAAAGCAAACTTATCCACTTGCCGGTATGAAGATAGCTTTCAGATTGGTAATAATTTTAAGAGCAGAAAGGCAGTTTTCGACCAACAAAATCAGATTCTATGCATAAAGGATAAAAAAATTAAAATATATCCGTATACCCAAGACCCGCTTTCGGCGATTTTCTTTTTAGCCAGCCATAGGTTTGAGCCGGGAAGAAAAATTGAAATTTTTATAAATCCAGGAAAATCCAACTATAAATTAAAAGCGCAGGTTGTGGGAAAAGAAAAAGTCAGCATTGCAGGCGAAAGTCTTAAGTGCTGGCAGGTAAAGGCTGGTTATTTTAAGTTCCAGGGAAAGGCTAAAGAAATCGCCCGCGTGACGATGTGGTTTGATGATAATGATAAAAAAACACCTATGTTGATAAAGGCATCTACAAAAATGGGATTTTTAAGCCTGGAGTTAAAAAAAGGACTTGAAGGAGAAGAATAACAATGGGGGGTAGACCTGTTGATTCAGCTTATTATGATGAGAACTATTATCTAAGTGACAACGATGGCTATAAGGAATTTGCAGCTGGGCTTGATCAAAATGTACACAAGAAATTCTTTAGAGCACTAAAAATCATGGATCCGCAAAAAGGCAAGAGCGTTCTTGATATAGGATGCGGAAGAGGTGAGATAGCCTATTATTGTGCGCAAAAGGGATGTAAAGTTAAAGCGGTTGATTATAGTCAGGAGGCAATAAAAATTGCTTATAAAACTGTTCAGAAATTACCTTCAGAGCAGCGTAAGCTTGTTAGCATTGAACATATAGATATAACCAAGTATGAATCGGATGAAAAATATGATTTAATTTTTTTAGTAGATGTTGTTGAGCATTTAACCCAAAAGCAAGTTTTAAACTTATTTAAAACATTAAAAAGAGTGCTTGCCGAAAATGGAAAAATTTTTATGAGCACACCGAATGGTAGCTATGAAAGATATTTTTATGTTTTTAAGCATATTATGCAATGGCCGTTAAAACCATTAAAAAATATACTTAGATTATTGAAAGGAAAAATGCAAGCAAAAAATCTGAGGGAATTTTTGGTAAAATCTTTTTGTATTTTGCCGAAAAAATCAAAGAGTTTGGAAATCATGCATGTTAATGTGATGTCTCCTGCGCAATTAAGAAAAATCTTATTGCAGTATGATTTAGTAGGCGATTTTTTTGAAGGACTAAAAATTACTGATCGTGAGATTGTCGCTATTATAGAAAAAAGGAAGGAAGCTGATGAGAATTTTAGTAACCGGGGGTGCGGGATTAGTCGGTTCGCATTGTGCTGAATATTACGCAGGAAAAGGTGCGCAGGTTATTGTTTTGGATAACCTGATGCGGTCTAAAATGTTTGGTTATAATAAAAAGAGTGTTGAGTATAATTGGAATTATCTTGGTGGTTTTAAGAATATAAAAAGAATAAAAGGTGATGTGCGTAATGAAAAGGATGTGCGCAAAGCTATTGGTAAAGGGGTCGATGCCGTTATCCATACTGCCGGCCAGCCGGGCGTTCCCTCGTCGGTCCGGGAGCCTTTGGAAGATTTTAGTATTAATGCCTTCGGCACACTCAATGTCCTTGAGTGTTTAAGAAAAAGATCGAGAAAAGCCGCTTTTATCTACTGTTCGACAAATAAAGTTTATGGCGAAAATATAGATAAAATTCCCTTGCGGAAGTTAAGGAGCCGTTACGTATTTAAGGGAATTTCCGGAGTAAATGAAAAAATGCTTACGGATTTAACCGGTCATACCCCTTATGGTGTAAGTAAATTGGTTGGTGACTTATATACGCAGGAATATGCACACATTTATGGGATGAAAACCGGCGTTTTCAGGATGAGTTGTATCTATGGAGAAAGACAGTTTGGGTTTGAAGATCAGGGCTGGGTGGCCTGGTTTATTATCGCCTGTTTAAGAGATGAAAAAATAACTGTTTATGGCGACGGACGACAAGTCCGTGACCTTTTATATGCCGGTGATTTAGTGAAGGCTTTTGATAATTTTATTAAAAGTAAAATCAAGCATGATATTTTCAATATTGGCGGCGGCCCGAATTTTACTATTTCCTTATTGGAATTTTTAAAAAAACTTGAAGTGCTTATGGCAAAGAAACCAAAGGTCAGCTTTAGCCAGTGGCGTCCTTCGGACCAGAAAGTATATGTCAGTGATATTACTAAGGTAAAACGAATTTTATCATGGCAACCCATGGTAAATATTGATCGCGGCTTAGAAAAGTTGATCACGTGGATAAGAAAGAATAAAAATTATTTTGGCAAATAAATCTGATATAATAAAAATAAATATTATTAGCGGAGCTAGGAAGAATCATGAGAATTGGGATTTTGGGTGCAGGAGTTTCCGGGCTTAGCTGTGCCTTACGCTTAAAAGAATCTGGGGTTAAGGATATTACCGTACTGGAAAAAGATGCACAGATCGGTGGGCTAACAAGATCAAAAATTGTAAACGGATATGTGTTTGATTGCCACGGCGGACACGTGTTTAATTCCAAAGATGAAAAAATCAGAAAATGGGTTTTTTCAATACTACCGAGAAAATATTGGAAATATCATATCAGAAATACAAAGATTTTGTATAAGCGCAGACTGGTCAGTTATCCTTTTGAACTGGCCCTGTCCGAATTGCCTAAAGCTGAGGCCTTAACCTGCCTGGTTGACTTTATGACTTCGAAAAGAACTCTTGAGCCGGATAATTACTATGACTGGTTAAAATGGGCGTTTGGCAATGCAATTGCCTCAAGATACATGATCCCTTACAATGAAAAAATCTGGGCGTATGATTTAAAAAAGATGAGTGTCGACTGGGTAAAAGAGAAAATGCCACAGCCGGACATCTGGCGGATGATTACGGCACTGCTTACCCGGAATCCGCAGAAGTGTCAGATGCCGCATGCGACTTTTTATTATCCCTTAAGCGGAGGAATGCAGGCTTTTATCGATGCGGCCGCAGGAGAGCTTAAACGGAAGATCATTACCGATTATAAAGTAGTAAGCATTGAAAAGATTAATAAGAAGTTTATCGTTAACGGGCAGGATAAATTCGATTTGCTTATTTCTACGATTTGTCTTAAGGATTTAGTAAAGAGCATAAAACATGCGCCCTTAAAGGTAAAAAATAGCAGCGCGAAATTAAAAGTTAATTCATTAACCGCTACGTTATGTAAAAGCAAAACGACTGAGTTTTCCTGGTTGTATATACCCGATAAGCGCATTCCCGTGCAGAGAATGGTGTTTCAAGGGAACTATTCTCCCTTTAACTGTCCAACAAAATGTAAGGGCTCAACCATCTCTCTGGAAATAGTTGGAAAAGTCGACTCGGCAAAACAAGTGCGTGAATTTAACAAACACCAGCCGATAAAAAGGTTGCGGGTTGGGGATGTTATCGACCATGTGTTTACAAAATATGCCTATATAGTTTATGAAAAAAATTATGCGAGAAACTTAGAAGTTATCAATCCTTATTTAGACCGACTTAATATTCTGCGCGTCGGCCGTTTTGCGGAATGGAAATATTATAATATGGATGCATGCATGAGGAGTGCATTTAAGACGATCGACAAGCTGGTTAAAATTTATAAACGAAAAAGGTAAATGAAAAATATTTTTATTGTAACTCCGGTAGCGAATGAAGAGGATACGATTGAAAAATCGTTGAAAGATATACTTGATTTAAATATACCTAATTTATGTATTGTGCCGGTGATTGATAAATACTCAAAGGACCAGACTAAAACTATAATCGAAGCTGTGCAGAAAGAGAACAGTAGAGTTAGATTGCTCGATCATAAAGATTCTACCGGTGCAGTATCCTGTTATCTTTACGGATTTAAATATGCCTTGGAGAACGGAGCTGATTATATCATCGAGATGGATTCCGGAGGCAGTCATGACCCAAAAGAAATTCCGAATTTTATTAGGTTTCTTGAGCAGGGATATGATTGTGTGTTTGGTTCAAGATTTTTAAAAGGAGCGGGAATAACTAATCACGCCATATACCGGAGATTATTAAGCCGCGGCGGGACGATATTGGCAAATTTGGTCTTGGGAACAAAACTCTCTGATATGACCAGCGGGTATGAAGCCTTTAAGCGTAACGTGCTGGAAAGAGTAGGGTTAGATAACTTTTTGTCCGCGAATATGACTCATTTTTATCAGACGGAAATGCGTTATTATTGCAGCCAGCTGCAGATCTGCGAAATTCCGATTATTTATAAAGGTTCAAAATCAGGTTTGAAGTTTGCAACGATTTTTAAATGCCTCAAGACCTTATTTACTCTAAAAGAAAGAAAGAAATTAGAACGCTGAAATTGGAGAATCGGGATGATTAATTTGAAAGATAAAAAGATTTTAGTCACCGGGGGCAATGGGTTTATTGGCCGGAACTTAATTGAGAAGTTAAAGGCGATGGGGATCAGGAACATAATTGCTCCGGGGAGTAAAGAGTTTGATTTGAGAGAGCAGACCGCGGCAAGAGAATTATTTACTAAAGCGAAACCAGAGGTCGTATTTCATTGCGCGGCGCTTGTTGGTGGGGTATTGGCGAATATGACGATGAAGGGTAAGTTTTTCTATGAAAATATTATGATGAATACTATGGTTTTTGAAGAAGCGAGAAAAAATGATGTAGAAAAATTAATCGTCATGGGCAGTGGCTGTATTTATCCAAAATTTGTCTCTGTGCCGATTAAGGAAGAATATTTATGGGATGGTTATCCCGAAGATACCAATGCGCCTTATGCTTTTACCAAACGCATGCAGTATGTTCAGTCCCAGGCGTATCGGGAGCAATATGATTTTAATTCGATTGTGATCATGCCCGGTAATGCCTATGGTCCATATGATAATTTTCATCCGGAAGATTCCCACGTAACACCCGCTTTAATTCGTAAGTTTGTTGAGGCGGTAGAAAATAATGATCCGGAAGTTAAGGTCTGGGGTGATGGTAGTGCGGTGCGTGATTTTGTATATGTAGAGGATATAATTGATGGAGTCTTAGCTCTGGCTGAAAAATATGACTCATCTGATCCGATAAATTTAAGTAATGGGGAAGCGGTCTCGATTAAGCAAATCGCTTCTCTGATTAAGGAGATAACCGGTTTTAAAGGAGAAATGATTTGGGATACATCCAAGCCAACCGGGCAGCAGAAACGATGGTTTGATGTCAGTAAATTGAAAGGAATAATAGATTTCAAGCCGAAATATTCTTTAAGCGATGGTTTGCGGAAGACGATTGATTGGTATAAGAAAAATAAACTCGATATAAGAATCGAAAAGAAGTAAAATGAAGGCCGAACTTATGGAGCATTTGTGAACATAAGTTCGTTGCCTGAATTTGACCCCCACACCAATTTTAGAGGGTGCTGCGGGATGGGCAAAGTAGGGTTTATAGTAAGGCTGATGAATATATTATGCCAAAGTAATTTGTAATATTGGTGTGGGGGTTCAATTCGCACAGTGACTTACGTTCACTGTCGTTCCGTAAGCCACGTGCTCATTGAAGGAGGTTTTTATATAATGATAATCATAAGAGGGAAAGCTCCGTTGAGAATTAGTTTTTCCGGAGGCGGCACGGAAATTTCTCCCTATCCGGAAGAATACGGCGGATGTGTGTTTAGCTCAACAATAGATAAGTATGTTTACGGAACGCTATGTCCGCGTAAAGATGATAAAATTAAAGTTTATTCATTGGATTATAATGTTCTGGTTAAATACAAGATAAAACGCAAGACCTCATTAGACGGAGAATTAAGGTTGATAAAGGCGGTGACAAACCGGCTCAAGCCCAAGAAGGGGTTTAACTTATTTCTCCACAGTGATGTGCCGACCGGTAGCGGCTTGGGGACCTCCGGAGCGATGACTTCCTTAATCATCGGACTTATCTGTGAGTATTTAAACTTGTCCTTAAGTAATTATGAAATCGCTGAGTTGGCCTATATGGTGGAAAATAAAGACTTGAAACTTGCCGGCGGCCGGCAGGATCAGTATGCCGCTGTTTTTGGCGGTTTTAATCTGATGGAATTTCAGGGTGATAAAACTATTGTTAACTCCTTGCATCTACCTAAAGATTTAATCCGGGAATTAGAGTATCATCTTATTTTATGTTTTACGCGAAAAACGCGCGAATCTGGTACTTTGATTGAGCAGCAGTTAAAAATGTATAAGACAAGAAAGCAGACGGTGAAGGCCTTACATAAGATGAAAGAATTGGCCCATGAGATGAAGGACTGTTTGATGTTGAATGATTTAAAAAATTTTGCCTATTTGCTGCGACAGGCTTGGCTGACAAAAAAACAGATGAATCCGTTAGTAACTACGCCTTTCATTGATAAATTATATGCTGCCGCGCTGAAAAAAGGGGCATTATCCGGAAAGATTCTCGGCGCTGGTGGTGGTGGATATTTATTGTTGCAGGTAAAGTTTCATAAGATACATAAAGTTGCCGATATGTTGGAGAAAATGGGAGGCAAGATTGTGCCGTTCCATTTTGATACTAAAGGATTAACAATTTGGAAGGTTAGGGAGAAAGATTTGGGGTATAAATTTAGAATTTGAAAGGAAGTGAATTTTAATGAAAATAGAAAAGGTACTGGTTACCGGAATAACCGGTTTTGTCGGCAGCCATCTGGCTGATTATATTTTGGAAAATCATCCTGAAGTACAAATTTTTGGGCTTAAACGATGGCGCAGCCCGATGGATAACTTAAAACATATACCCGAGGGTAAAATTACTTTTCATCATGGAGATTTAAAGGATTTACCTTCGCTCGTAGAAATGATGAAAAGCATAAAGCCGGATGTAGTATTCCATTTAGCAGCTCAGTCATTTGTTACGACAAGTTTTGTTGCGCCGGTAGATACATTCCAGAACAATATTATTGGCACGACAAATCTGTTGGAAGCAGTACGGATCACCGGGCAGGACCCGGTAATTCATATCTGCAGTTCTTCAGAGGTTTACGGCCAGGTAGATCCTGAAAATGTTCCGATAAGAGAAGACTGTCCCTTTAATCCCGCATCTCCTTATGCCGTAAGTAAAGTGGGAGAGGATATGGTTGCCTTCCAATATAATCTTTCCTATAACTTAAAAACAATAAGGACGCGAATGTTTACGCATACCGGTCCCCGCCGGGGTGAAGTTTTTGTTATTTCGGCGTTTTCAAAACAGATTGCCCGGATTGAAAAAGGGATGCAGGAACCGGTTTTAAAAGTAGGCAATCTTGAGTCCGTAAGGACATTTGCCGATGTGCGAGACACCGTAAAAGCATACTGGTTATTGGTCCAGCAATGCCCGGCTGGTGAGGTCTATAATATCGGGGGAGAGAAGACAATGAAGGTTGGTGAGGCATTGGATATGCTTTTGAACTTTTCGCCGGCGAAAAAAAAGATTAAAATCGAGGTTGCTCCGGAGTTATTAAGGCCTTCTGATGTTACGTTGCAAATCCCCTCTACGGAAAAATTTCGCAAAGTAACGGGTTGGGCGCCGGTTATCCCGGTAGAGCAGACGTTTGAAGATACATTGAATTACTGGCGGGAGAAAGTTGGGGCTAAATGAAGGTTGTTATCTTGGTCGGCGGGCTGGGGAAGAGGCTGCGCAATGTCACCGGTGATATTCCAAAACCGATGGTTGATGTAAACGGTAAGCCTTTTTTGGAATATTTGATTAGACATCTTAAGACCGCGGGCTTTAAGGAATATATTTTGAGTGTCGGGTATAAATCGGATAATATAATTGAATATTTTAGCGATGGCGTTTTATTAGGCGTGCAAATAGAATATGTGATCGAAAAAGAATTGCTCGGTACGGCCGGAGCGATTAAACTGGCGGAAAAGTTTCTAACCGCCCCATTTTTAGTAATTAATGGTGATACATTTTTTGAGCCGGATTACCGTGCTTTTAAAAAATTTTTCCGGGAGAAAAAAGCTGTTTTAGCAATCGCTTTGACTAAAGATAATAAAGGGCATCGTTATGCCCGGATTGAGCTAAATCCAGAAAACCGGGTTGTCAAATACCAGGAGAAAATGAAAAATAGCAAAAGTAAATTAATCAGCACCGGAAATTATATATTTTCACCCCGGGTTCTGAAGCTGATCCCCGAAAATAAGAATGTTTCCTTGGAAGAGGAATTGATCCCGGAACTGCTTCAAGCAAAAAGAAATGTATTTGGTTTGTGCTTTAATGGATATTTCAAAGATATCGGGACGCCGGATGGTTTGACTGACTTTAGGAATTATACAATAAGAGGCTAACCGCTTTCTCAGAAGGAGGAATGATGAAAAAAGTTGTATATTTTATTATGGCTGGCGGTCAGGGAATGCGCCTCTGGCCGATGAGCAGGTCACATTTGCCGAAGCAACTTCATTCGCTACTGGGTAAAAATTCGCTTCTCCAGCAGTCAATTAGCCGACTCATAACAAAGGATAATCAGGAAATGATCCTCATCGGTACGCGCCAGGATCTTTATTTTTCGATAAAAGAACAATGGGATAATATAAAATCAAGTTGTCCGCCTTGGATGATTTTGGAGCCGTTAAGTCGTAATACCGCGCCGGCAATTGCCTTGGCAATTCTCGCCTGCCGCGAACGATTTGGTGAGGATGTAATCCTTGTAACCCTGGCGGCGGATCATGTTATTAGACAACAAAAGCGTTTTAAGGAATTGCTTAAAACGGGAATCCAAGAAGCTCAGGCGGGTAATATTGTTACTTTTGGCATCATTCCTACATATCCTGAAACTGGTTATGGATACATTAAAACCAGCAGAAAGATAAAAAAGGATGTTTTCAAAGCGGCTCAATTTAAAGAAAAGCCGACGTTAGAAGTAGCCCGGAAATATTTAAAAAGCGGCCGCTACTTATGGAATAGTGGTATGTTTATATTTGATACTCAGGTCGTGGCCGATAATTTAAAGCAGTTTTCACCGGAAGTCTGGCGCATCGCAACAAAGCTCTGGAAAAAGAGAAAAGAGAAAAAAAGAACAGTGAGTTTGGAAAAAAATTTATTTAAAAAGTTTCCAAATATTTCCATCGATTATGCGGTAATGGAAAAAGCACGGAAGCTCTCAGTTATTAAAGCTGATTTTGAGTGGTGTGATGTCGGATGCTGGCGAATGGTGTATGAACTCTCAAAGAAAGATAAGGACGGAAATGTGTTTTCCGGGGATGTGTTTAGTCTGGATACAAAAAATACATTTGTTCGGACCGAGAAAAGATTTGTGGCGACGGTTGGAATCCGTGATTTAATCATTATCGATACCCCGGATGCATTGCTAATTTCTGAAAAAGGGCGGACCCAGGATGTTAAGAAAATCGTAGAAAGATTGAATGCACAACGCTCTCCGCTTACGAAATTTCATACTACTGTATATCGGCCCTGGGGAAATTATACCGTGCTCGAGGAAGGACCGGGATATAAAATAAAGCGCGTGGTCGTAAACCCAAAGCAGCAATTATCGCTGCAAAAACATGACTTTCGCAGTGAGCACTGGGTAGTAATTTCCGGTAAAACGTATATTAAAACCGGATTCGATTCGATTTTGCTCAAAGCCAATGAAAGTGTTTTTATTCCCAAGCGATGTAAACATCGGATTATTAATCCATTTGCCAAGGCAGTAGTTATCATTGAAGTTCAAACCGGCTCCGTGATAAGTGAAGATGATATTGTCAGGTTCGAAGACGTATATGAGAGAGCGTGATATTTTTAGATCGTTTTCACGAACGAAGACGGCAAAGCATATATGCTTTTGCTAAATATGTAATAAGTTGCAACTAAAAAAGCTAGAACAAATTAGCAATTTTTACCATTTTAAGGTATACTTATAATAGAGGTATAAAAGTACTTATTATAATATATATTTGTTACATCCTTTTACCGACAAAGGCAAACCTCACGTAAGTGAGGGGCGTCCTCAGGCTGCTTTAGTGATTATAATGAGGCGGCGGGACCCCGAAAAAAAAGCACTTATAAATAATTTATTCGGGGCAAAGCTACGGGTCTTGGGATGGCTCTAATAAAGAAATAAGGGGACCAGAACAAGATTGCCGGGTTACCGAAGGAAGAGGAATTAAGCCACTTAGCTTTTTAAAGTAAAAGGTGGCTTATTTTTTTTGCTAAAAAAAAGGAGGTGATCGGAAAAGGTTATTCCGAAGAATGGGAGGGGGTGAAAAATAGTATTTAAGACATAACAACTTGGAAAATTATCTTGACAATCAATGAATAATAGGTATATATTAGATTAGAGTAAGCTGGCAAATTTGACGCTTTGTCAGAAAGGAAAATGGAAGTATTTTAATGGATTATAAATATGGGGAAAAGGAGGTGAGTAAGCATGTTTAGTAGAAAAGGTTTCACCCTGGTTGAACTTTTAATGGTCGTTATTATCATCGGTGTTCTCGTTACCATAGCTATTCCTAATTATACAAGAGCAGTTGAAAGATCAAAAGGGGGCAAGGCCAAAGCTACGTTAGATGCTCTCAGAAAAGCACAATTGCAGTATCGGGCATTAGAAGACTCTTATACGGCCACGATTGCGGATTTAACAGATGTCGATTTCCCTTTTTCTGCGATTAGTAGCGACGGTGATTGGTCTTATAACGTGGGTTCGGCATCTACTAATACCGTAACAGTTTCGGCAATTAGAGTCGCTGGTCCTTACCAAGGCAGTATGATACTAATTAACGAGGAGGGAGTTGTATCGCTACCCGGGTCTTCTGGTAATGTGCCATGGTAATGCATTATTTATTGATTTAAGTAGATAAGGTAACTAGTAAAAGAAAAAATATGCAGAGAGAAGCTACACGGGTTTATGTTTATAATACAGGAAAACAGATTCCCGTGTAGCTTTTTTCCTTTTTATTATTGTGAATTAAGTAATCGCTTATTTTAGAGTTAGGCGGAAGGTTTTAAAAAATATTTTAATAATAAACAGGAGGCATAAAAATGCGAATTATCGCAATTGCCAATCAAAAAGGAGGCTGTGGTAAAAGCACAACCGCCATAAATCTCTCTGCTTGTTTAGCGCAACAGCACCGGAATGTTTTGCTTATTGATTTAGATCCCCAGGCGCATGCAACATTAGGATTGAATATTAATCTTAATGATGTAGATAAAAGTATGTATGATATATTAACACCCCGGCATGAAGAAAAAGTCAGATTGGATGAAATAATTATTTCGATTGGCGAAAATTTTGACCTTGCGCCGTCAAACATTCTCTTGGCGGCGATTGAACAGGAACTTTCCGGCAAACCGGAGCGCGAGGCTAAATTGGATCAGGCAGTTTCGCTAATGGTTACAAAAAAGACTTATGATTATATCATTATCGATTGTCCACCCAGCTTAGGACTTCTAACTTTCAATGGGTTGCGGGTTGCCCAGGAAATTATCGCTCCGATCGAGACTGGTTTTTTCTCGTTGCATGGGGTGAGCAAGTTACTTGAAGTAATAAATTTGATCGATAAGCAGTTGAATTGTAAAATTACAATAAAGGCTTTAATTACGATGTTTGATCGCCGGACGAAATTTTCTCAGGAAGTCAAAGCGGAAATTTATAACCACTTTTCCGATAATGTATTTAGCACGGTGATAAACAACAACGTTCGTTTAAAGGAAGCTTCAAGTTACGGGTTGCCGGTAATTGCTTACGATAAACGGTCGCGGGGAGCGGAAGATTATACTAATTTAACGAAAGAAGTATTGCAGGATGAATTAAATAAAGAGCTAACCAGCGCCATGGAAGTTGCTTGTAAATCTAACGGTGGCCCACAACGGGTAAAAGATGGAATTCTGTTTAGTCTTTATGCCCCGCAAGCAAATAATGTGGAAATTGCCGGGGATTTTAATCGCTGGGTATCAGTGCAAACACAAAAGTTAGAAAGTGTGAAGCAAGGGGTATGGGCAAAAATTTATAATTTAAAACCGGGTCGCTATCATTATAAATTTATTGTTGATGGACGGTGGCTGCCGGACCCCAGTAATTCTAACCAGGAATCCGATGTCGGTGGAAATATAAATTCATTATTGGAGATAGGATAACGGCTGTATCTTATCGGTTATTTTAAACCATAAAAGTATTATTTTAAAGTTAGAGAGATAACATAAATGCGGAGCATGAAAAAACTTGGCAAAAGCTTAGACGATATATCTTATTTATTTTTATCTTCAGCTGAAAAAGAGTCTCAAGTAAAAGATATTTCTGTCCAACCGAAGAAAAAACCCGGCTCAATTTTAGATGTTCCGGTTAAAAGTATTTGTTTAATTGGAGACAGTACGGGTTTTCAAAATGCATTTTTAGTTATAAACCTGTCCCTCGCTTTAGCGCGGTTGGGAATGCGGATTGCCGTTGTCGATATGGATGAGGAATTTCCCTGTTTGAATTTCTTTTTAGGCCGTGATGTCCAGATGTCAGAAATTAATAATCCGCAAGGTCTGATCAAGGAAGGCCCTTTAGGCGTAAAATTAATTGGTTTGAATAAATTAATTTTAGAAAGATTATCGGATGATGAAAAGAAAGAAAAGTTAATCTCCGAACTTGCCAAGATAGAAGATAATGTGGACTTAATTCTTATCGGCGTAATGCAGAAAAATTTGTCCAATATAAGTTGTCTGCTGGCCGAAACGATGAAAGAATTTTTAGTATTGGTTCCTCCCGATAAAAATAAAATGCTCAATTCTTATAAAATCATAAAGACGATTTTTCACCATAACACCTTGGCTAAGATTGGGATCGTTGTTATCAACATTGATCATATGTATGAGATCGAAGTAGTTTTTAATAAGCTGGAAGGTGCGGTCAAAAAGTTTTTAGATAAAGAACTTTATAAGTATGGTTTTCTTTTTAAAATTAAACCGTCAGCTAACGCCAAGGCAAACATCGCTTCTTTTTATGATGCCGATCTTACGGCGTGTATTTCTAATATTGCTCAAATTGTTGTGCTCAGGTCAAATGTGGAGGAAACGGTAGTAGCGGAGGGATCTTTTTTTAAAAAGATAATCACTGATTTCAGTAAACTCCATTAGCGAGCTTCGAGCTTTTACCCCGTTAGAAAATTTTTTTCTAACGGGGCGAGTGGTCTGCGCCGACGGTGGCTTTCTCTAACGGGTAAAAGAGGCAGGAGATGACAAGCATATTTCGCAACGCACTGATTGATAAAGAAAAGTTAAGAGAGATAATTTTAAAAAATCCTGAATATTTGCAGCCAGCCCTTAGTTTTATTGATTTACAATTAGGCAGTGAGGAAGAAGGGATCATTGACTTTCTCGGGGTTGATGCGTCGGGAGAGTTGGTTATTGTTGACTTTGATACAAAAGTAAATAATGACTTGTTGATTTCGGCGTTAAGTCAGATGCAATGGTTAAAAAAGAATCAAAGTTTACTAAAGCGATTGTTTTTTAGTGAGAATATAGATTTTAGTCAGACGCCCCAAGTTTTTCTGATTTGCCCCGCTTTTTCAGAAAAATCCATCTCGGCCGCAAAACAGCTCGCTTGGCTGGATGTTAAATTCATCCAATTTAAATATATCGTTGCCGAAGGCCAAGATGCGATTGTTTTTGAGGAGGTTTTTTGTAATAAAAAGCATGATCGGTATCTGCGTCCGGTAAGAAGCAAGGAAGCAGATATTGAAAAAATTCTTACATTTAAACCTCCGCTCGTATCCCCGGAAAGCTTACCGCGTGTAGAGCCGAGCGTAGATGAGGGAATATCGCTTACTCCGGAAGAAATAGCTGAATTCATGGATTTTGACAAGGCATTATTAGAAGAAAAGACTAATACCCCCGCCTAAGTTGTCCTTCCTCCGCGTATATATTTGATGGATACAGTCAAAATGAATGATCGGAAAATATTTAAAAAAACTCACCTTTCTTATATCATTGAAGATAAGATAAGCGCTCAACTAATCTGTGCGTTTTCTAAACGCATTTTTAATTATGACCTGCGCATCTTATCTGGGCGCAAGGAGAAGACCAAGCGAATAAAAGCCCGCAAGAAATTTTTTGAATCTTTAAAAATCGTCCCGGAAAATAGTATTTTTTTAGAACAACCGCATAAGGCGAATGTTTTAAAAGCCACCGCGAATGAGCGAGGCCGAGGGTTTTTAAACCCTAAAAATAGTGTTCCGGGATATGATGCGGCTTTAACAAATGAGCCGGAGGTAGCCTTGTGTTTGTTAACGGCGGATTGTCTGCCGATGATTTTTTTTGAGCCGCGCCGGAAAATTATTGGCATTGCCCATGCCGGATGGCGGGGAAGTTTCGCTAAAATAGCGTTAAGGATCGTTAAACAAATTTGTCAGCAATTCCAAAGTTCACCGGCCGATATAAATGTTTATATTGGACCGGGGATCCGCGAGTGTTGTTATGAAATAGGCGCGGACTTCAAACGAAAATTTCCAAGTGCGATTGTACAAAAAAAAGATAATTTATATCTCGACTTGGCAAAGGCCAATATTAATCAGTTAATTGCGGCCGGGGTCAAAAGAAGAAACATTTTTGATGCTCATCTTTGTACATCTTGTAAAAATGATGAGTTTTTTTCTTACCGTTGTGGTGATGAACATAAACGAATGCTTACCGTGGTTATGTTAAAAGACAGGAGCGCGGGGTAAAACCTCCGAACTTATTAATAATCAATGGGTTGCCGCGCAAGGGCTGGCTTAGACGGTGCCGCTATAAATTATCCGCTTGACATCTACCCCTAAAAGTAGTATAAATTTTATACTGTACAGTTCTAACTACTTTCAATAAAAAGAGATGGATCTCTTTAGCCAGAGGAGGCCGTGCATGAGGCAAAAGAGGAAAGTAACGGAAAAAAACAAAACAAGAAAAACGACTAAAAGAAAAAAAGTAACGGCTAAAGGCAATACAAAATTAACAAAAGCAAAAGGAAAAAGAACCTCTCTGATGCGCACAATAACGGATGCGACGCCTTTCTTTAAAAGCCGTTCGCTCGATATGTTACCGGCCCTGGCCAAAGCCGAACAGCTGGTTGGGGAAAGCAAATTTTTTATCAGTCCCGCATATGTTCCGCCTAAAGAGCAGGAAGATAATCTTTACGAACTACCGGCTGGATACGGGGATAACCGGATTGTGATTCAGGTTAGAGATCCTTACTGGATACATTCCTACTGGGAAATTGCCCAGGAAAAATTAAATTTATTACGCCGGGAATTTGGGGATATTTTAAATGACGCAAAATATATGTTACGGGTATATGACATTACCGGAGTAATGTTTAATGGGACAAATGCGAATCGCTTTTTTGATATAGAAATAAATGATTATGCCAATAATTGGTATATAAACGTTAGCAGTGCCGGAAGAACTTATTGTGTCGACATTGGATTATTATTACCGGATAATAAGTTTATTACCCTGGCTCGTTCTAATCTTGTGCACACACCGATTGACGGACCAAGCTGGATTACCGATGAGGAATGGATGATCGTCGAAGAAGATTTTAACCGGCTCTACGGTCTCTCGGTAGGCTTAGGCGTAGACCTAAGTTCCGCCCAGATAAGAAAACAGATAAAGAAAAGGTTAAAAAGTCAACTTTCTTCCGGGGCTTTATTTTCTCCGAGTAGTCCCCGCGGGAAAAAAGTCTCACAACGCAATTTTTGGCTGGTTGTAAATACGGAATTGATCGTCTACGGGGCAACAGAACCAGATGCCAAAGTCAGTGTCCAGGGCAAACCGATTAAATTGAATAAAGATGGAACTTTTAGCTTAAGATTTGCTTTGCCTGATGGAGAACAGATTATCCCGGTCCGGGCGCAATCTGCGGATAAAGTCGAAGTTCGTGAGATTACTCCAGTGGTGAAAAAGAAAACTGTTTAAGTTGCCTTAGATCCTTCCGCCCTTCGGGCTTCAGGATGAGTTCTCGGCGAAGAATAAAAAGAAAAACTCCCGCGGACTCAGATATATAGCGGATCAAACTTAAAGTTTAAGTCGGGATGTTTTAACATAGTGTCCCGACTTTCTTTTTGCGGCAAAATCACTTGAATAATAAATATGAGTGTGTTAATATAAAACCACATTATTTGCCAGGGAAAGAGAATTCGGGTAAAGAAATAGGTTGTTTTGGACAAATTTGTGCGCAATTGGTAGGAAAAAATAATGGAAAAAGGGTATCTTTGTATAGTTTTACATGGTCATTTGCCGTATGTGCGTCATCCGGAACATGAAGATTTCTTAGAGGAAGATTGGTTATATGAAGCGATAACGGAAACTTATATTCCGATTTTAACTGTGTTTGAGCAGTTAATAAACGACAATGTTGATTTTCGCCTTACCGTAGGACTTTCCCCCCCGCTGATTGCGATGCTCCTTGATCCTTTGCTGCAGGATCGGTACATAAGACACATTGAAAAATTGATTGAATTAGCAACGCGTGAAGTTGAAAGGACGAGATGGCAGCCGGAATTTAATAAACTTGCTTTAATGTATCTTGAAAAATTTAACTTTGCACGTTATTTTTTTGTTGATAAACATAAAAAAAATTTAGTCCAGGCGTTCAAAAATATACAGGATGCGGGAAAGTTGGAAATTATTGCTTGTGGGGGAACGCATGGCTTTCTCCCGCTGATGGATGTTTGTAAAGATTCAGTTCGCGCCCAGATTCGCTCAGCCGTAAACCAATATCGGCGAGTTTTTGGTCGCCAGCCCAAGGGGTTTTGGTTACCGGAATGTGCTTATAATCCGGGCAATGATGAAATATTGAAGGAAAACGGATTACGCTTCTTTTTTGTTGATACGCACGGAATTCTACATGGTACACCCCGGCCCAAATATGGTGTGTTTGCCCCGGTTTATTGTAAATCAGGTGTGGCTTGCTTTGGCCGCGATCTCGAATCTTCAAAGCAAGTATGGAGTGCTGATGCCGGCTATCCCGGGGATTGCTCTTACCGCGAGTTCTATCGCGATATTGGTTTTGATTTGGATTATGAATATGTAAAGCCGTATATTCATAATGAGGGTATTCGGATAAATACGGGTATAAAATATTACCGGATCACCGGAGATACTAATGAAAAACAGCCATATCTGCCGGAGGCAGCTCGCGATAAGGCCGCGGAGCATGCGGGCAATTTTATGTTCAATCGGGAGAAGCAACTGGAGTATCTTTATGGGCTAATGAAGAAAAAGCCGATAATTGTCTCTCCCTACGATGCGGAATTATTTGGACATTGGTGGTATGAAGGGCCGGATTGGTTGAACTTTTTGATTCGCAAAATCGCCGATAATCAAAAATCAATAAAAATGATTACGCCCTCAGAATATCTTGAAAAATATCCCCGGAATCAGGTGATTACTCCTTCCATGTCCAGTTGGGGCTGGAAAGGGTACAATGAGTATTGGCTGGCCGGTGCCAATGATTGGATTTATCGCCATTTGCATAAGGCTTCCGAGAGGATGAGTGAACTGGTTAGATTATACCCGGATGCCCAGGGATTAACTTTGCGGGCATTAAATCAGGCCCTGCGGGAATTGTTACTTGCCCAGAGCTCAGATTGGGCATTTATTATGAAAACAGGTACCCATGTGTCCTATGCCGAAAAAAGGACAAAAGACCATTTAATTATGTTTACCAAGCTTTATAACCAGATTAAAGCAAACAACATAAACGAGATATTGCTTGGTGATGTTGAGTCTAAAGATAGAATCTTCCCCAGTATTAACTATCGATTTCATTCCTAAGATGAAAAAAACCAGAACTATTCCTCGGCACATAGCGATTATCATGGATGGCAATGGACGTTGGGCAAAAAAAAGAAAGCTGCTCCGGATTGTTGGTCACAGAAAAGGAGTTGAGGTCGTAAAGGCAGTTGTGAACGCCTGTAGTAAAAGGGGAGTTAAATTTTTGACCCTCTACGCATTTTCTACCGAAAACTGGAAGCGATCAAAAAATGAAGTAAGCTTTTTAATGCGGCTTTTAAATCGCTCTTTGGAAAAAGCAATACAGAATTTAAAGCAGAATAATATAAGATTTTTGACAATCGGAAGAGTTGATGGATTGCCGCACAAAGTTCTGGAAATTATAACCAAAGCCAAAGATGCCACAAGGAACAACACCGGTCTTTGTTTAATTATTGCGCTTAATTATGGCGCGCGGATGGAGATAATCGATGCCGCTTTATCTTTGCATAACGATATTAAGACCGGTAAGATTTCCCCGGAGGAGGTTAACGAAGGCATTTTTGCCCGCTATTTATATAGTGCTGATATCCCGGACCCGGACCTTTTAATCCGCACCAGTGGTGAAATGAGATTGAGTAATTTTCTGCTTTGGCAACTTTCTTATAGTGAGTTATACGTCACGGAAAAGCTTTGGCCTGATTTTAATGAACAGGATTTGGAATGCGCTATTGCTGAATTCCAGAAACGAGAACGTCGTTTTGGCGCGGTCTAATCGAAGAAGACAGATGACAGAAATCAGAAAACAGATTTTTTTGACCCCGGTTATCTGAGTTTAGATAAGGAACCAAGGACCAATCATGAGTGAGGTAAGATTAAGAACAAGAATGATCACCGCTACTTTGGTGGTTTTATTTGTAATTATGGGATTGTTTTTTTTCCCGCCCATATTCTATGTTGGGGTGGTTATCTCTTTAATCGGAATTGGATTATATGAATTCTATACATTAATTGAAAAAAAAGGAATATTGATTTATAAATATTTCGGAGTCTTCATTGGGATAATTATCCCAATGAGTATCTATTTCCGGTTTGAACCGACTAAAGGCTGGGAATTGTTTTTTATTACTACCGCAACTTTGATTTTTTTTATCTTACAGTTTATCCGCAAGGATAGTTCCCAGGCTATTGTTGGTATCTCGACTACACTTTTTGGCATATTTTATGTTAGTTGGTTTTTTTCGTTTTTAATAAAGATTCGGTTCTTACCGGGAGGAATTCTGCTCGCGGCATTCCTGATTTTAGTGACAAAAATCGGGGATATCGGCGCCTATATTGTTGGCAGCAATTTTGGCAAACACCGGCTGATTGCGCGGATAAGTCCTAAAAAAACTTTTGAAGGAACCTTAGGGGGTTTTATTTTTAGTTTATTAGCGGCGATGATCAGCAAATTGTATCTTAAGCATATACCGCTTTTCCACTTGATCGCCTTGGGCGCGCTGATTGGATTGCTTGCGCAATTGGGAGATTTATGTGAATCCTTGATAAAGCGTGATTGCGGAGTTAAAGATAGCGGAGAATATTTACCTGGTCTGGGCGGGGTCTTGGATATTATTGATAGTATTATTTTTACCACGCCAATTTTTTATTATTATATAATATATTTCAAATTAATAAATTATCCCTAATCGCTATGAAGAAAATCGCCATTTTAGGTTCAACCGGCTCAATCGGCACCAATACTCTGGAGGTGGTTAAAAAAAGAGGAGCTGATTTTAAAATCATTGGTCTTAGTGCCTATTGCAATGTACGATTACTGGCTAAGCAAATAAGATTGTTTGGACCGAAACTGGTCAGTGTTAAAGATGAAGAGGTTATCAGACAGCTGGGCAAGTTAGTAGATTTATCAGGGATTAAGGTATACACGCAGGATGAGGGATTAATCAGAATAGCTACCCATCGCGAAGTCCAAACGCTGGTTGTGGCCACGACGGGGATAATCAGTCTCACCCCGACACTGCTGGCGATTGAAAAAGGCAAAACAATTGCTTTGGCCAATAAAGAAACGTTGGTAATGGCGGGCGAGATTGTGATCGATAGAATAAAAAAGAATAGCGGCACAATTATCCCCATTGATTCTGAACACAGTGCAATCTTTCAGTGTCTGCAGAAAGAAGATTTAAGCTCTTTGAAGCGTATTTATCTGACCGGCACGGGTGGGCCGTTTCGGAATTTATCAAAGCCGGATTTAAGAAAGGTTAACTCGGCGATGGCCTTAAGACATCCCAAGTGGAAGATGGGCCGGAAGATAACGATTGATTCGGCTACTTTAATGAATAAAGGTCTTGAGATTATTGAGGCGTGTTGGCTATTCGGGGTAAGCCCGGAAAAAATTGAGGTGTTGATACATCCGGAGGCCGTAGTTCATTCGATGGTTGAATTCTGTGACCACTCAATTTTAGCCCAGCTGGGGATAACCGATATGCGTTTACCGATACAATACGCCCTTGACTATCCAAAGCGAAGGGCTAATCAGCTTTCATCAGTTGACTTTTTAAAAGTCAATGAGCTCACTTTTAATAAGCCTGATTTGGATAGATTTGAGTGTCTTGGAATTGCTAAGCGTGTCGCCAAGAAAGGTGGCAGCAGTGGTTGTATTATGAATGCCGCAAACGAAGTTGCGGTAAATGCTTTTTTAAGAGATAAGATTGGTTTTACTAATATTCCCAAAATAATTAGTAAGGTGCTTAAAAAGCACAAGCATATCGATCATCCCACATTAGAAGAAATTTTTTCTTTTGATGATTGGGCGAGAAAGGAGGCAAGGTTGCTTTGTTATCATCAATAGCCTTTATTTTTGTTTTGAGCGTTTTAGTTATTGTGCATGAGTTTGGGCATTTTATTGTGGCCAAGCTTTTGAAAGTGCGGGTCGAGATATTTTCCATCGGATTTGGGAAAAAACTTTTGAGTCGAATCCACGGGCATACTGAATATCGTTTTTCTCTTGTTCCTTTAGGTGGATATATAAAACTGGCGGGCGATAATCCGGAGGAAAAACGGGAAGGGACAGACTGGGAATTTTTATCGAAATCCGTAGGCGAACGCGCGATGATTGTTTTGGCCGGCCCGATATTCAATTACCTGATTGCTTTTTTACTTTTTAGTTTTGTTTTTTTTATTGGGGTTCCGACTTCGACCTCAAAGATTGGCGAGGTCAAAAATGATTATCCAGCACAGGCCGCGGGTTTGCAAAAAGGAGACCGGATTATTTTTGTCGATGGCCAGAAAATTAAATTCTGGGAGGAATTATCTGCTTTAATTCATGAAAAAACTAATGGTGAACAGGTTTCCCTCCAACTGCAAAGGGAAGATCAAGTTGTCGCTTTAAGCATTATCCCAAAAGTGGAAAAGACAAAAAATATTTTCGGCCAGGAGATTAAAATCGGCCTGATTGGTATTGCGCCTTCGGATGAGGTAGAAACAGTGCGTTATGGCCTTCTAGAATCGGTGCGGATGGGAGCGCAGCAAGTTTCAGAATTGACAAAAATGACATATCTGGTCTTGTTTAGGATGATCACCGGCAAAATGTCCATCAAACAATCGGTTACCGGTCCGATCGGGATATTTTATATTACCGGAGCGGCAGCAAAATTAGGCCTTACTTACCTGTTACGAATTATGGCGGCATTAAGTGTAAGTCTGGCGATAATTAATCTATTCCCGCTGCCGGTACTGGATGGCGGCCATCTTCTTTTTCTTGGGGTGGAGAGGATTAAAGGCAAACCAGTGAGTATAAAAGTTCAGGAAATTTCGGCCCGGATTGGAATTTCCGTACTTATTGTTTTAATGGTATTCGTATTTTACAATGATTTGATGCGTTACGGAATTTTTGAAAAAATATTTACGTTTTTCCTGAAGAAATGAGTTTTCGGATGGAGATTAAGCGAAGAAAATCGAAGAAAATTTACGTGGGCAATGTAGCGATCGGGGGGGGTAGTCCGATCTCTATCCAGTCCATGACGACGACCGATACTAAAGATGTGACCAGAACGATCAGGCAGATAAAAAGATTAGAACGTGCGGGATGCCAGATCATAAGGGTCGCCGTGCCCGATGCAGAGGCAGCAAAAGCAATCGCCCGAATAAAACAAAAAATTAATATTCCGCTTGTTGCCGATATCCACTTTCAACCTGACTTAGCAATGCTTGCGATAACTAATGGCGCCGATAAAATCAGACTTAATCCCGGTAATATCAGCAAAAAGCTACAAATAGAAAAAATAATAAAGCTTGCTGAAAGATATAACGTGCCCGTGCGGATCGGACTTAACTCCGGCTCCGTAAAAAGGACATCTAAAGCGGGACTGGTAGCGGACATGATCTCGGCCGCGCTTTCCTATCTTGATATTTTCAAAAAACTTAAATTTGAGCAGATCATTTTTTCCTTTAAGAGCCCCGATATTGTCTCAACCATAGCGGCTTATCGGCAGATGGCAAAATTAACTGATGCGCCCATGCATCTAGGATTAACCGCTACCGGATTAATGCAAAATGGAATAATAAAATCGAGTATCGCTATTGGCGCTTTATTGCTGGAGGGCATCGGGGATACAATGCGCGTTTCTTTAACCGCTGATCCGGTAAATGAAATTGAAGTAGCGAAAAAAATCTTAAATGCTCTTAATTTGCGCAATTCCGGCTTAGAATTTATATCCTGTCCGACCTGTGGTCGCTGCCGAATAGATCTTATTAAGATTATCAAAGATGCAGAAAAAGCGCTTATCGCTAGTGGGATAAAATATCCTTCTAAAAAAATAAAAATTGCGATTATGGGATGTGTGGTTAATGGACCTGGGGAAGCCAGAGATGCCGATATCGGTATTGCCTGGGGCAAAAATTCCGGGCTTTTATTTAAGAAAGGTAAAAAAGTAAAGCTGGTAAAAGAACAGGAATTAATAAATTCATTACTGGCGGAAGTAAGAACTTTGTGCGCTGGTTCCGCTGGCGAACTTAAAGACTAATATCTGATAGTATCAAATAACACATGAAAGAAATTGGCAAAACAGATTGATTTTAAAAATGTTATGACTTTTATAGCGGGGAAAGAAATCCTAAACACTAAATCCTAAATCCTAAATAAACACAAATGAACCAAACACAAAATCTGAAAAGAGATAAACCAAGACAAAAGACCCTGTATTTATTAATGTTTTGAGTTTTAGGTTTGATGTTTTGGATTTATTTAGAGTTTAGAGTTTAGGGTTTAGAGTTTTAAAAACAGAAGATGTTTTTGACAGAACCTAATACCTTATTGGGAGGTAAGTAATGAGATGGTCTGAAATTTTGCTCCCGACCCTTAAAGAAGTTCCGGCAGAGGCGGAGGTGGCAAGTCATATCTTGATGATCCGAGCGGGATTAATTCGCAAGCTTGCTTCAGGGGTATATTCATTCTTACCACTGGGATTAAAAGTATTGAAAAAGGTGGAAAAAATTATCCGTCAGGAAATGGATGCAAAAGGTGCGCAGGAGGTTCTTCTGCCGGCAATTCAACCGGTTGAGTTATGGTTGAAGAGCGGACGTTTTGAATCCCTGGGCGAAGATATGATTAAATTCACAGACCGGCACAAGAAACTAAATGTTTTAGGTCCCACGCATGAGGAAGTGATAACCACTTTGGTGAAAAATGAGATTAGTTCTTATCGTCAGCTTCCGCTTATAATTTATCAAATTCAAACAAAATTTCGTGACGAAGCGCGTCCTCGTTTTGGCATCGTCAGATCACGTGAATTTATCATGAAGGATGCCTACAGCTTTAATCGCAATCGAGATGATTTGGATGAGAGTTACCAGAAGATGTATGATGCTTATTGTCGGATATTTAGACGCTGCGGCTTAAAATTTATTCCGGTCGAAGCAGATCCGGGGGTAATGGGCGGAGACCTCTCCCATGAATTTATGGTTTTGGCGGCGAACGGGGAAGATCGAATCGTCCGCTGTCTGGGCGGTGATTATGCCGCAAGCATTGATAAAGCGGAGTGCCCGCAAATAGACCAAAGACCAAAGACCAAAGACCAAAGACTAAATTTTAAAGAGCTTGAAATGGTTTCTACGCCAGGGGTCAGTTCGGTAAAAGAGGTCGCTGGTTTTTTAAAGGTTGCTTCGTATAGACTGGTCAAAACTTTAATATACCTTAGCGATGGAAAGTCAGTAGCCGTATTAATTCGCGGCGATCATGATTTGAATGAGACAAAATTAGGCCATGCTTTAAAATCTAAGCAGTTGATAATGGCTGATGAAAAAATAATTAGGAAGGTGACAAAAGGTCCTTTAGGATTCAGCGGGCCCCGCGGCCTGAAGGGGATTCCGATAGTTGTCGATCAGACATTAAAAAATGAGTACAATTTTATCGTTGGCGCAAATAAGCCTGATGCTCATTTTATTAACGTAAATTTTGATCAGGATTTCAAAGTTACACAGTGGGCTGATCTGCGCAATATTACCGAAAGTGACAGCTGTCCAAAATGTGGCGGCAAAATTGAGATTACGCAGGCAATTGAAGTAGGACACGTATTTAAGCTGGGAACTAAATATACAGATAGCTTTAACGTTACCTATCTAAATGAGCAGGGAAAAAGCGCTAAAATTATCATGGGTTGCTATGGGATTGGTGTGACAAGGATAATTGCGGCTTATATTGAGCAAAATTATGATCAAGATGGGATTATTTGGTCGCCTGAATTGAGTCCTTTTCAGGTGTTGATTATGCTTTTAAATTCCGAGCATGAATTATCAAAAGCGATTGCTGTTCAATTATATGAGAAGCTTAAAGTTCAAAACATCGAGGTTCTTTTAGACGATAGGAATATACGTGCCGGGATGAAGTTTAAAGATGCGGATTTGATTGGCATCCCGATCCAAGTTGTTATCGGGGAGAAGAGTCTGAAGTCAAATTGTGTGGAGATAAAATTACGCCGGTCAAAAGAGACATTTAAGGTAGAAGCGGAAGGGGTCGTAAATAAGATTATAGAATTGCTCCAGGCTTAGACGATTAGTACTTGAGCTAAGTTCTCGTAAGTCCCTAGAGAATACATAAAAAATCATTGACATGATTGGATTTTTATGATAAAAAAGATGTAAGCTGATGTGATTCTGAAACATAGCTAAAAAAGGGATTTTAAAAGGTTAAATGGATTTAAAGAGTTTGTTTACGTTTAATACGAGCGTGGGCTTATATGTCGGTCCGAACACTGTGCAATTAGCCCAGTTACGTAATATCGCCGGAAGAATTCATCTAACCAACTTTGTTCATGTCGATATCTTCGAAGATGAACAAAGGGGCGCTGCCACCGGGCAAGAAGATTTAATTGTTGCTGCCATCCATAAAGCCGTTCACAAATCAAAGATTGATTTAAGAAGAACAAATTCAATCCTCATGCCGGGGATGGTCCTGCTTCGTTATTTCCAGATGCCGCGTATCTCTGAAGAAGAGATGGAAGAAGCGGTAAGATTTGAAGCCAGGAAATATATTCCCTTTCGACTTGAGGAAGCAGTCAGCGGATTTTATATTCTAAAGGATGATCAAGAATCCAAGAAAATAGGAATCCTTTCTTTAGTTACCAAAGAAGAATCTATTAAGAATCATTTGGCCCTCCTGAAAAAAGTGGACGTAACCCCAAGCGCGATCGAAACCGCTTCCTTTGCCATTCTTCGCCTCCTGGAACACTCTCAAGCAATAGATAAGCAAAAATCGAATGTTGTGATATATCTTTATGCACAACGATTAAATATAATTATTCTTAAAAGCGGTGTTCCCTATTTTGTTCGTGATATTTCTTTAGCCAAAAAAGAAGAATGGATAGATGATGAAACCGCAGCTTTGCTTATGGCTAAGGGATTAAGCATGACCGATAGCCGGGTAATGATTTTAGAGAATTTTTTCAGTGAGCTTCGGATTTCTTTCGAATATTATAAAAAAGAGCTGGGCAAAGAAGATATCAGTAAGGTTATATTATGTGGGGAAACAGATATCTTTGATGATTTGGATGTGGTCGAAGAAGCGGCCAAAGACGTGCCTGATGCATCGTGCCCGTTAGCTGTTTTATTACAGAAAAAGTTAGAAGTGCCGGTTGAGCTTGTTGACCCTCTTAAAAACATCCAGAGTCCAAAGGCAAAGCCGCTACCTTACACTTTTGCGATGTTAGCGGTTACAATTGGTGCGGCGTTAAGAGGATTGACCAAGTCTACCGTAGAAATAGATTTATTCCGGGCCAGAAAAAAACCAAGTATTAAAAGGAAACTTTTTCTTAATAAACTGATTTTAATTGAATCGGGAGTTTTGATGGGATGTTTTCTCCTGGTTTTTCTTATTTGTTCAATTTTTGTTTCCCGGGAAAAGACCCTTCTGGAAAAGGAAAAACGACAGCGGCCCAAGTTTGTAGATTTGACGCATTTTAATGATACACTCTTGAGCAATGGGGCCAGAGAAATTAAGGAAAGGCTAGAAGTTTATAATAAGTTTGTGAAAAATAGAATTTTTTTAACCCAGAAATTAAATGTTATTCCCTACACAGTTCCCGAGGGAATATGGTTAAAGGAAATTAAGTATAAAAACATTTTATCTGCAGGTAAGAGAAGACTGGAGGTCGAACTTAATGGAGTTGTTTTTTCGGAGCAGATGGGATTAGAAATAGAAATGGTTAATGAGTTTGCAGAAAAGTTAAAGAAAGACGAGAATTTCTTTGGGGGATTTAAAACAATAACAACAGGATCGGTGACGCGGGCTAAACATGAGGGCATTCCGGTAATGTTTTTTAAGCTGCAGTGTACATCCTTAGCCACCGCACGCTAACCGGCAACCGGGAAAATGTGCGGAGCGGAGAAAAGAAAAGTTGAACAATATTAGGAGATTATAAGATGCTGGAAATATTGGCGCGATATGTTCCCCCGGAATTAAGAAAGACTTTACTTATTGCGGCTGTAATATTTATCTCACTGTTTTTTTTTGGCGGCCGCATGATTTATGAGAAAAATATAAATCGGATATTAAAATATAGGCAACAACGCAAGCGGACCGAATTAGAGAATAAAGTAGCCAAACAACTCACAGAATTAAAGAAGATTCGTGAGGGAATGAAACCAATTAAGGGGAGTTCTCAGTTTTTAGCTGAGGTTGCAAAGCTTGCCGGACGATTGAATATGAAATTAATAACCATCGCGGCGCAGCCGGTGGAAAAGCGTAATGAATTTACAAAGTTTGGTGTCCAGTTGGAAGTAGATACTACTTATCATGAACTGGGAAATTTCGTCAGCATGCTTGAATCAGATGAAAGGATTATTAATGTCGATGTAGCAAAAATTATAACCACCAAAATGACTCCGGAAGGTTCGGCCCGGATTAATGTGGTCCTTGATTTAAGTACGTTTGCTTTAAAAACGGTGAGTTTGGAAATATGATGCGTAAAATTCTATTATTATCTTTGACCCTGATAATATTATTGTCAGCTTTAATGATTTTTGATGTAGCAGGAGTTGATGCCGGAAAAGCACAAGATGCGCAAGATATTAGATATATTGGTTTTCAGGCCAAAAAAGACCCTTTTGGTTTGCCGGCTAAGGTGGTGCAGCTTCTTGTTCGGCAGGAAGAGATTGCCCCGGTAGAGGAAAAAATAGCTGTTCCTCGTGTTGATTTACAAGGGATAATCTGGAGTAAAACCAGACCGCAGGCGATTGTTAATAATAATGTGAAGAAAGTTGGAGACATGATTGGCAAGTTTGAAATAAGAGAGATAACAAAAAATGGCATAATACTTTTTCGTAAAGGACGGTCGTTTTCGATAAATGTACAAACATATAAAAGATAAAAAAGAAAGATAAGGGGTGGAATATGAAAAGGATTTCCCGATTATCGTTGCTATTTTTTTGCTTGTGCTTTATGAGCATTTTTTATAGCAATCCAGCCGCGGTGTTTGCCCAAGCAACGTATGCAATTGAAGACGCCGTAATGGCGGAAAAAGGAGCGGAAGAAGATTTAGTATCTTTGGATTTTAAAGATGCGGATTTAAAAGACGTGATGAAGGTTTTTTCGCAACAGTCGGGCCTAAATTTTATTACCAGCAAAAATATTGAAACGAGAAAAATTACTTTGTATATGGAGGATGTGCTCGTTGAAGATGCATTAAACGCTTTGCTTTTGGCAAATAATTTAGGACTTCAACAAAGTCCGAAAAGCAATATTATAATTGTAAAAGCTAAACCAACATTACCGGTAGAAACGATTACCAGGATCTATAAATTACGTTATTTTCATGATACGACGGCACCGGGACAGCACTTGATGGGCGGCGGCGGCGGCGGCGGCGGGGGCTCAGGAGGCTTGCTGGTAGAGAGCTTCATCAAGCCTTTATTGAGTAAATACGGGGTATTTGTTTCTTATGCGAATTTGATTCTCATCACCGATGTTCCGGATCGGTTCAAATTAATTGATCAGGTGATTAGTGAAATAGACAAACCAATTCCAGAAGTGATGATTGAAGTTGAGCTTATTGAGACAACCACTGATTTTTTGGAAAAACTGGGGGTTAAATTTAGTGAACAATTTGCGAAATATTACGGGCCATCACACAGCACATATATACCCTACAATTTATTTACTTCCCGCGCGATGCCGGGGACCGATCTTACTGGTTCGGGGTCGATCAGCTCGGGTGAACTTAGCTGGGTTTTAGAAATGTTAAATACGGATACAGATACAAAATTTTTATCAAAACCCAGGATTTTAGTCCAGAATAGAGAGTGGGCAGAACTCAAAATAGTTGCGGATCAGGTAGTTTCTGTAAAAAGCACTACTACATATAGTGAGAGCGGTCCGACGATCACAGTTGAAGCGGAAAGAATGGAAGTCGGCACGGTTTTAAGATTGCTCCCGATTATTAATGAACAAGAAGGGTATGTTTCTATATTGCTTGAACCAAGTGTTTCCAGACCAAAGAAGTCAATATTGGTAGGGCCCGGAGGTGAGGAATTTATTGACCCACAAACGCGGAGTCTGCGCACTGTAATTATGGTCGGAGACGGAGAAACGGTGGCGATTGGCGGTTTTATTACTACAGAAGACGAGACAATAAAAACCAAGGTTCCCTGGCTGGGAGATATCCCCTTTTTCGGTATGATGTTTAGACACAAAGAAATCAAAAGGATTGACAAGGAACTATTGATCTTTATTACGCCAAGGATTGTAATGCCGACAGATAAGGTAAAAATGTGGATAGAAGGTGGGGCTGATGCTCCGCAACAGGAAGCTCCTACGGTGAAACCTCAGGTCCAAGCTAAACCGAAAGCAGAAAAAGTTCAACCCCAAAAATCGGAATCGGTTCCGTTGCCGGTTAGCAGAAAGATAAAACTTCCCTTTAGGGAACAAGAAGATTTAAGGATGGATTTGACCCTTAAGGCTGCGGGCGCTGGTGTTGTGGATTTAGTAAAATAATTAGTTTCTCCAATTTTTTGAGGTAGAGATGATAAAGTCAGAATTAAAATTAGGTGAAATATTAATAAAACAGAATTTAATTACGGAGCAGGATTTAAAACAATCCCTTATCGAACAGAAAAGAATGGGTGGTAAACTCGGCGAAGTTTTAGTTAAGCAGAAATTTGTTACGGAAGCAGATATTGCCGTGGCTCTTTCTAAGCAGTTAGGCATAATGTATGCTTCGGCGTCAAAAGGGCTCCTGAGGCCGAATCTTCATCAAGGTTTAGAGAAGATAATTGATGAAGAATATGCGAGATTTCATAGGGTCTTGCCGCTTTCAAAACATTTAAATTCTATAACCCTGGCCATGGTTAATCCCTTAGATTTGATAACTATTGATGATGTTATGAAAATGTCCGGATTTGACGTTAGCGTAGTGGTAACGACGTCTTCAGACATGAAAGAGGCTTTGAATGATTTTTATCAAAGCAAGGAATTGAAAAAAAAGACGATCCAGGAAGAATTCATCCTAATGGATTCAGATGGTACGGAAAAGGTAAGAGATAAAATTGATGTCCGAGACATATATTCTGAATCGGAAGCTGCTCCGATTGTAAAATTTGTTGATTTGATCTTAATGGAAGCAATTGATCAAAACGCTTCCGATATCCATATTGAACATTACGAAAAAAGGGTGCGTCTGCGTTATCGTATAGATGGGATATTATATGAAGCAAATCCGCCAAATCCTCAATTATATTTTGCGATTGTTTCCCGGGTAAAAATTTTGGCCAGGATGGACATCGCCGAACGTCGGCTTCCCCAGGACGGTGGTTTTTCTATTGCTTTAAAGGATAGACTGATTGATGTGCGTGTTTCTTCGATCCCGGCAATTTTTGGAGAAAAAGTAGTTATGCGGTTATTAGATAAAACCAGCCTTCCCCTGAATTTTGATGTACTGGGAATTAGTAAAGAAGATGCCGCTCTTTTAAACAAAGAAATATATAAACCATTTGGTATGGTTTTTGTTTCGGGGCCTACTGGTTCGGGTAAATCAACGACACTTTACGCAATATTAAATACGATAAAAAGTCCCAAGAAGAATATTATTACCGTAGAAGACCCGGTTGAATTTAAGCTTGATGGTATTAATCAGGTGCAGGTTAAACCGCTTATTGGTCTAAATTTTGCTTCCGCTTTACGTTCATTTTTGAGGCAAGATCCTGATGTTATGATGGTCGGAGAAATTAGAGATTTAGAAACCGCGCAGATGTGTATCCGAGCGGCACTTACCGGGCACTTGGTTTTTAGCACCTTACATACCAATGATGCGCCGACAGCAATAACCAGAATTATGGATATCGGGATCGAACCGTTTCTTCTCGTTGCCTCGCTCCGCTTGGTAATTGCTCAGCGCTTAGTTCGCAGAGTGTGTATGCATTGCCGCGAAGAAGTCAAGCCAGGTGCCGACATAAAAGAGTTAAAACTTAAAGGTCCCATATATAACGCCAAAGGCTGTGAGGCTTGCCGATTTACCGGATATACCGGACGTGTAGGTATTTATGAAGTTCTCCCCATAACTAGAGAAATCCGAAACATGATTTACTATCGCAAATCAAGTGATGAAATCAGAAAAAGGGCAGAGGAAATGGGGTTCAGGTCTTTATATGCAGCTGGGATTGAAAAAATGGAACAGGGAATTACTACACACGAAGAAGTTTTGGCTGTCGCCGTCGCCGAATAGAGCAAAATTTAATGCCTTCCCAATGAGCTTATGGTATATTTAGCATAGATTTCCTGCACTAAAAACATGATAGAAAGTAGCCGGCGGAAAAATAAGGTGTTTTTTTTGGGTGCTACTCTCTACTTTTGATTTTGAAAGGAGTAAATATAGAAGATGCCTGACTTTTTATATAAAGCCAGAGATTCAGAAGGTAACCTCGTACAGGGAACAATGGCATCTGACACCCAGGATGAAATTATAGACATTCTTCAGCGGCGGGGTTTGCTTATTACTTCTATTGAAAAGATTATTGTTAAGAAAAGAGCCCGGAAAGCGCTTGCGGGCATAAAAAAAAAGGTAAGTTTTTCCCGGCGGATAAAACTTGATGATTTGTGTGTATTTGCTCGACAGTTAGGTACTCTTTTAAACGCTGGCGTTCCTTTGCTTCGTAGTCTTACGGTATTAGCTGCACAGCTGGAATCTTTACCATTGCGTGTGGCGGTGGAGAAGATAAAAGACGATATCCAAGCCGGGAGCACACTCAGAGATGCGATTGATAAGCATCCGAAGGTATTTTCATCGTTTTGGGTAAATTTGATAGGCACGGGTGAAGCTTCTGGACAGTTACCTTCAGTTTTAGAGCAGATTGCTCAATATTTTGAAGGTCAAGGGGAACTTCAACGCCGTGTAGTCTCCGCTTTGATGTATCCGGCTATTTTAATAACCGTATCCATCGGCTCGATATTTGTTTTTGTTATCAAGATTGTTCCTGTGTTTGCCGAGATGTTTAAAGGTTTTGGAATTACATTGCCGTTACCGACACAAATGGTTATTAATCTTAGTGATTTTCTTAAATCATTTTCCATTCCTATTCTTATCGGTCTGCCGATTGTTATTTTTATCCTGATGCGTTTACTCAAAACCCAAAAAGGTCGATTGATGTTTGACCATTTACGTTTACGGATGCCTGTATTCGGAAATATGTTTCGGAATATCGCTATTTGTAATTTTGCTCGCGGTCTAGGGACAATGATTTCTAGCGGAGTACCGATTCTTTATGCCTTAGAAATTGTTACCAAAACCGTAGGTAATCGAGTTATTGAGGAAGCCCTGGAAATGGTAAAGGACAGCGTTCGTGATGGAAAAACAATAGCTGAACCGCTCGAACAAAGTGGAATTTTTCCACCGATGGTTATTCTTATGGTGAATGTCGGTGAGGAGACCGGTGAACTTTCCGATATGCTTTCGCATATAGCTAAGTTTTATGAGGAACGCGTGTCGGTAATGGTCGAAAGACTGGCCGCATTACTTGAGCCGTTTTTATTGGTCTTTATGGGCTTGCTTGTTGGATTTTTAGTAATCGCTATGTTTTTGCCGATATTTAAGTTGGCAACATCAGTCATGTAGAGCAGATTCACCCTCCCCGAACCGTTTTTTGCGTTTGCTTAGGTTATAGTATCGGAGTAAATAAATATGCTTTACAGTAATGAAGATGGATATTATAATACAGTGTAAGGCGTAAAAGTGGTCTGGGGTTCAATTCGGCCCTTTAAGTTACATCACTTCGTTCCCTGCCTACCGCCTGCCGGCAGGCAGGTGTAAATTGTAGTTTCTTTTAAGGAGGTAGTCATGAATAAGAGAGGCTTTACCCTGCTTGAAGTTGTTATGGTTTCCATAATAATTGCGATTCTTATCAGTATTGCTGTTCCGACTTATATGAATACGATGGAAAGAACAAGAGGTCGGGAAGCAGTTGCTACTTTACAAGCAATACATGCTGCCGAACGCGTATATTCTGCGCAACGCAGGATTTATATTGACCTTCCTTTCGGGACATCGGCTGCGGATAACAGTACCTGGGATGCCGTAGCCATGGACAATCCTAATCAAAGTGGGCAACGTGCTTTTAACTATTCTTTAACTGTCGCTGGTGGCGGAACAACCTTTACCGCAACCGCATCGCGGATTGGCGGGCCTTATTCAAGTAGCTATATTACAATTGATCAGGGCGGTACGGTCAGCAAGAGCAACTGGCCTCTTCAGTAATGAGGCGCAAAATAGCCCGGGCGGCTTTTATGTTTGCATTTTTACCCTTAAGTTTTTCTCTTACCGCGTTCAATCTCTGTTTTAAATTATTCTGGAATTCCGGTCCTTTAGAGAAAATTTCTAAAGAGCATCTCATGATGTTTTCAGGACGAGCCTGGTACTGGATAAATTCGGGAACTATTTTTTCTCCGGCAACAATATTAACCAGTCCGATATAGGGTAGGGCAATAAGAAAAGTCGATACTAACCAGGTTGAAAAGCTTGTCTTGTAAATAATGAGCATCGGAATCCCCAATATTGCTGTTTCCAGTGTTGCCGTCCCTGAACATACCCAGGCAAAAGAACAGATACTTAGAAAATCGTATCTATTTTTGTCTTTGACCGCTATGTTTAAATGATTGTATTTTCCAAGAAGCTGATCAATCAATTGGTTTTTAATATTAGAAGCTTTGAGCAAAATAAACTTTAAATCTGGCATTTCCTTCGCCAGGATCTCGGCGGCTTTAATCATTACGGGCAGGATTCTTTCCACTTCGATTCGTCGTGAGCCGGGCAGGAGAGCAATTATTTTATCTTGTGGGGTGAATTTTAATTCTTCGAGAAGCTTATTTTTTTCTTTTGTGCATTTCACAATTTCTAATAGCGGATGTCCGACGAATTCGACATTAATAGAATTTTCAGAATAAAGCTGTTTTTCGAATTCAAAAACGACAATCATTTTATCGACAACTTTTCTAATAAGTTTAATGCGTTTTTTACCCCACGCCCAAATTTGGGGACTGATGTAATAGACTATTTTTATCTGGGGAGAGTCTTTTTTAATCCTTTTAGCAAGCCTCAGGTTGAAACCGGGAAAGTCGATAAGAATAACAGCTTGGGGTTTTAGATCTTTTATTTTTTTAAGCGTAAGTTCAAATGTTTTTTTAAATATTTGAATGTGTTTCAAGACCTCTACGAATCCAATCACAGCATATTGGCTAAGATCGGCAAAAATTTCTGCCCCGGCTTTGCCCATCCGTTTGCCACCAAGAGCGGCAATTTTTAAATCTGGACTTAAAAGTTTTAATTCTTGGACCAAAGCCGCCCCGTGCATATCTGCCGAAGGTTCACCAGCGATAATAATTATGTTATTATCCATATTTTTGAGAGACATTTTATATTCTATCTCTTTCGAAAATATATTAGACAAACAGATTTTTTGAACTCATGAGCTGGTAAATTAAAATGCAAAGAGCAAAAATCAAAATGTAATTTAAAATGTAAAGAGAACCCAATGTTAGGGGCAAGCCCTGTCCCAACAATTATTCTTTTTGAATTTTGATTTGTCATTTTGCATTTTGATGTTTAATTTTTGATCCACATAGATGTCTGTAGTCTGTGGTCTGTAGTCGGTGTCTTTGTATTTGCCTTGTTAAAGAAAGAGCGATAGCGAGGGCTTCTTTTGCATCTTCTCCGCAAACAACAGGCGATTTTCCTTTTTTTATGCAGCGAATAAACGAATGAAGTTCTTCAACTAACGGTTCTTTTTTTGTTACCCTAATTTCTTTTTTAATTATTTTGGCGGAGGTTTTTTTGTAGTAGATTATTTTTTGCGATATATAATCAAGACTGATATATGAATCTTTTTGAAAAATTCTTATCTTGCGCATGGCATCATCGCTGATTCTGCTCGCGGTGATATTACAAACTGTTCCATTTTTAAAGAGGAGGCGGGTATTAGCGATATCCGCGCAAGAGGAGAGAACATTTACGCCGAGAGCATGGTAACTTTTTAAAGGAGATTTGACAAGTGATAATATTATGTCGATATCATGAATCATTAAATCCAGCACAACACTTACATCTGTTCCCCGTTTAGGATAGGGACTTAAGCGGTGACATTCGATGAATTTGGGATCTTGGCAAAGGCGCTGGATGACTCTAATTGCCGGATTGAAGCGCTCAACATGACCGACTTGTAAAATTCGCCGATTTTTCCGGGCAAGAGTAACGAGTTTTTCTGCTTCCACTAGCGTGGTGGTGATTGGTTTTTCGACCATCACATGGACTTTGTGGGCAAGAAAGTCCTTGGCAATGGAAAAGTGCTTACTTGTCGGGGTGGCAATACTTACCGCGTCAATTTTATCCAAAAGTCGCTTATAATCAGCGAAGCTTTTTGTTTGGAAATCAGTAGCAACTATTTTTGCCTTTTTCTGGTCAATATCACAAATGCCTATTAATTCCACTTCTTTGCATTGTGAATAAATACGGGCATGAATTTTTCCCAGATGTCCTGCGCCGATAACGGCCACCTTAACTTGTTTCATAATGATAACTAATGTAGCAAAGTATGAAGGCTGTGTCAATATTAAAGAGTTTAAAGATATTGACGTCGCCGATTATTTATAGTAATCTATTATCCCATAATGAAGAAGATAATAAGAGCATTTATATCGTGGTTTGGTTATTTTGGTTTAAAATTCCTCATCTTTTGGGTTAGATTTTTACCAGAAAAAGTTATTTACTCCCTCGGGGAACTCTTAAGCGATTTATATTACATAGGTTCAGGTAAAAACAGGAAGCTCGCCTTGCGGAACTTAGAACTGGCTTTGGGGAGCCAGTTGAGCAAAGCAGGATTAAAGGTGATTATCAGGGAAAGTTGTAGGATAATGGGGCGAGCGATCCTTGATACAATATGTTATAAGAATTTGTCTGATGAGCAGATCCGAGAATTTATTGCGATTGAAGGCCTTGAAAACTTAGAAAAAGCATCAAAAAAAGGTAAGGGTATTATTATTGTAAGTGCCCACATGGGTAGTTTTACGCTCATCGGATATCGCTTAATGCTTGAAGGATATAAGGCAAGCTACGTTGCCCGGCACATGCGCGATAAAAAACTAGAACATATTCTTATGAATCTCAGCCGTAACACAGGACAAAAGATTATATTTAGTGAACCGATAGTCACTTTTTATCGACGGGGGATGAGGGTGCTTTCGAGAAATGAAGCCTTAATTTTAGAGGTTGACCAGAATTTTGGCCGGGAAGGAGTGCCGGTTAATTTTTTTGGCCGGCAGGCAATGGTGGCGAGCGGGCCGCTCGTATTAGCAATGCGGACAAAAGCAGTCATTTTGCCAATATTCATTACCAGTGAAACTGTTAATAGGCATGTTATCAAAATTGAGCCCCCAGTAGAATTAAATTTTAGTGGAAATCACGAAACGGATATCCGGAATAACTTACAGAAGATAATAAACGTAATTGAAGGATATATTCGCAGATATCCCGGACAGTGGTTCAACTGGGTACATAAGCGCTGGGAAGTAAAATAAAGATTAGATTGAGTCTGTACTAAATATAAATTGGCGCAGTGTGGTATCGGGTGATATTGACATTTGAGCCATAAGAATATAGAATATAAAAGATAAATTCTAAAGAGGGGATAAAAGGCTAATGAAGATAAAAAATAAAGTGAGATTTGGTTTGCCTAAAGGTAGTTTGCAGGAATCGACATTACGCATCTTTAAAAAGGCTGGTTTTTCCATCGCGACCTCAGGCCGTTCTTATTTTCCGGCGATTGACGATGTGGAGATTGAAGCCGTACTTCTTCGGGCACAGGAAATACCGCGCTATGTGGAAAATGGCGTTTTAGATTGCGGGATTACCGGTGCTGATTGGGTTTTGGAAAATAGTGCTAACGTGGTAGTGGTAACTGAGTTGTTGTATTCAAAGCAGAGCATGATCCCGGTGCGTTGGGTGCTTGCGGTTGCCCGTAATTCAAAGATTAAAACGGCTAAAGATTTAAAAGGCAAACGTATCGCTACCGAACTTGTTAATGTAACCAAAAAATATTTAAAGAAGAATAAAGTAAAGGCCGAGGTTGAGTTTAGTTGGGGAGCGACGGAGGCGAAAGTACCAGAGCTTGTGGATGCGATTGTTGAACTTACAGAAACTGGTTCAAGTCTGCGGGCACATAATTTACAGATTATTGATACAGTTTGTCAATCAACGACTCAATTGATTGCCAATAAGTCTTCCTGGAAAAATTACTGGAAGAAAGATAAGATAGAAAACGTTGCCTTGCTGCTTAAAGGGGCAATTAATGCCGAAGAAAAGGTTGGTTTGAAATTAAATGTAAACAAGAAGAATTTAAATAAAGTTTCTTCATTGCTTCCGGCGATGCGAAATCCGACCATTTCACCTTTAAGTAAATCAGGCTGGTTTGCGATTGAGATTGTGGCTAATGAAAAGATGGTCCGCGGTTTAATTCCAAAACTAAAAAAAGCCGGGGCCGAAGGTATTATTGAGTACAATTTAACTAAAGTTGTACCATGAAAAGTTTCGGCCACAAAGATTGGCAGATCCGCCATGTGTTATGGCGGAAAAATTCAAAATTAGAAATCAGAAGGCACAAGTAACAAGTAAACGCTTGAGTGGGAAAGGGGATAGAAAGTTATGCCTTGTGGAAAAAAAAGAAAACGCCAAAAGATGTCTAAACATAAAAGGAAAAAACGCTTAAGAAGAGACAGACATAAGAAAAAAAATAAATAAGCCAAGGTTAAGACTGCGGCATGCATAATTGCATTATTGAAGGTAGCTAATTAAACCTGAAAAGACCCTGAAATCGCGCATGCAACTAATCGATGGGATGGGGTAAAAGGCAACATTTGTATGAGTCAGATTGAGAAAATGCTCTTGCAGCTAATGGTTTCGTTGTTGGTCGGTTCTTTTATTTGTACCGGATGCGCAGCAAATAAGGGTTATTCCAAAAAACATATCGTTAGCTATTCCGGTCGAAGATCGCAAGAGAAAACGGAACGAAAAGATTTAATTTCGAAAGCCTATGCTCATTATTTGCGTGGGCTTTTGTATGAAAAACAGGATAATTTGGAAAAAGCAATAGCGGAATATAATCGCGCTTCAAAGTACGATAAAAAATCTTCGGCTATTTATATTAAACTGGGCGTTGCGTATTTTAAAAAAGGTGAGTTTAATAAATCTGTTACTCAGCTAAAAAAAGTTCTGGATTTAGAACCAGAAAATATAAAGGTGCGTTTGCTCTTAGGGGTGATTTATGCCACTTTGGGGAATCTCACCGATGCGGTTACTTTATATGAGGAAGTTATAAAACTTGATCCGGAAAACAAGCAGGCCCTTTTAAGTCTGGCCGACCTTTATGTCCTGGCCAAAGAGACTGAAAAGGCAATTCTTGTTTATGAACAACTTGTCCGTAACGAGATCAAGTTCCCTTATGTCTACTTTAACTTAGGCATGCTTTATAGCCAGCTTAACAAATATGATGACGCAATCCCGCATTTAGAAAAAGCAACTAAATTAGCGCCTAATTATTTGGAAGCTTATTTGGGATTAGGATTAGTCTATGAATTAAAAAAGGAAACAAATAAATCTCAGCAAGCTTATGAAGATGCGATAAAGATAAAACCTAATAGTCCCCTGGCTTATTTTCGTTTAGGGCAAATGTATGTGGAACGAAAAATGTATGAAAAGGCTCTTGAGCAATTTCAAAGAGTATTGGATATCAATCCAAAAGTTGTCGATACTTATTTTGAGGTGGCTTACATCTATCTAAAAATAAATAAAACCGATGAAGCGATAGACGTTTTATTAAAAGTTGAACCTTTATTAGAAGAAAGATCGCATTTATTCCTTTTATTAGGATTAGCCAATAGTTTGAAAGGAAATTTTACTGCGGCCGAGGAATATTACAAAAAGACGATAAAAGTAAGCTCGAATGACGAATTGGCACATTTTTACTTAGGAGCATTATGGGAAAAACAGGGAAAAAGAGAATCAGCTAAAAAAGAGTTTTATATGGCTTTGGAAATCAATCCTAATAATGCCGATGCTTGCAATTATTTGGGATATATGTTTGCTGAAGAGGGAAAAAATCTAGATGAAGCTCTTCGTCTGATAAAGCGAGCGCTTATTATAGAGCCAAACAATGGTGCTTATGTTGATTCTTTGGGGTGGGCGTATTATAAAAAAGGGAAGTTAAATGAAGCCCTTAAGTATCTTGAACAGGCGGTAGAATTGCTCGATACTGATCCCATAATTCATGATCATCTTGGTGATGCTTATTTCAAAAAAGGTCTCGTCGAGAAGGCGCAATGGCAATGGAAGAGATCATTAGAGATTGATCCCCAACAAGAACAAGTTAAGCAAAAATTGCAAAAGTTAATTCCTGGAGCTGACGAGGTTAAATAACCCCGAACCAATCCCTGCCTACAGACAGGCAGGTAGCCAAGGCGGGATGGTACGGGGTTCAATTCATGTATACACCTTATGTTCGCACTTCGTGCTCCATAAGTTGTGCATTCATAGAAGGAGAAGAAAATGGAACTATGGGTTAGAAAAATCAAAATTTTTATACAGGATCATTGGGTTATAGTCGTGGCGGTATGCGTAGTCGTGTTCTTGCTCATCCTTTCGGCAATAGGGATGTCGATGCTTGAGTCTTATGCTCGGATTTCCGCTCTGGCGAATATGCCGTTATGGATTTTGATTATGCTCATCAGTGGGGCAATTACCGCCTTTATATATGTTTCGGTTTTGTTTGGTTATATGGGGCGGATGAAAAAGGCGAAAGTAAAAAGTGGTGATGTGAATGTTCGTTTTTCCGATGTGATTGGGATTGATGCGGCCAAAGAAGAAGCATTAGAGGTGGTGCATCTTTTGATGGATAGGGCCCAGCTCAAGAGAATAGGGGGAAAATTAATCCGCGGTATTTTGATGGTTGGTCCGCCAGGGTGCGGCAAAACCTATTTGGCAAAGGCGATTGCCACAGAGACCGGATTGCCTTTTCTTACTATGTCCGGAAGTGAGTTTACGGAGATGTTTGTCGGCGTAGGTGCAAGCCGGGTGAGAAAAGTTTTTAAGAAAGCCAGGCGTTATGCCTATTCCGATGGGGGTTGCATTGTATTTATTGATGAAATTGATGCGGTGGGTCGAATTAGAGCGTTTAGCTGGGGCGGCGGGCAGGAAACCAATAATACCTTGAATCAGCTGTTGGTGGAAATGGACGGCTTACAGGGAGGAACGGAAAACGTGATTATTATCGCCGCGACTAATGCTGATGAGGAGGTTTTAGATCCGGCCTTACTGCGTCCCGGGCGTTTTGACCGCAAAATTTATATAGACAGACCAAATCTCGATGAGAGAGAAAGAATATTTAAGTATTATTTAAGTAAAGTTCAATTTGATGAAACAATTAATATCGGGCGATTAGCCAGACAGGCAGTGTATAAGACGCCGGCCGATATCGAGAATATAATTAAAGAAGCAGCACTTATTACTGCCCGCAACAAAAAAGATAGGGTAGGAAATAAAGAGATGACTGAAGCCATGGAAAGAATTGAGCTGGGGATTAAACATAAGAAGAAGATGACCGTTCATGAGCGAGAAATGGTTGCTTATCATGAGTCCGGACATCTTCTCGTGCTTTATATTCTGCATCCTTCTGATGATGTATTTAAGGCTTCAATTATTTCCCGCAGAAGTACCTTAGGGGTAGTTCATCATCAGCCACGTGAGGAAACATTTACCAGAAGCAGGGATGAATTAATGGCAGATATAAAGGTAGCGTTAAGCGGCTTTGTGTCTGAGAAATTGCGCTTTGGAGTTACATCTAGTGGGTGCGGTTCCGATTTTCCGAAGGCGATGGGGATTGCTCATGTTATGGTCTGGAAATTCGGCATGGGTAGTTCCGGCCATATTGGTGATTATACGGTGATCCCGGAAACTCAACTCTCAGAATTCATAAAGCAGCAGTTAAATGAAGAGACAAATCAAATCCTGCAAGAATGCGCAAAAGACGTTGAAGCCCTTTTAAAAAAAGAAAAGGTGATATTGGATAGATTTGCAAAAGAATTGCAGGAAAAAGATGAACTGGAATACGACGAAATAGAAGCTATTTTTAAGGAATATGGTAAAAGTTCTTCTTCCTAAGGGAAGTTTCAATAAACTAAACCTAGTTTTTATATTTGTTATCTTTATGATCGGATGTGCTCCGACTTATCCCAAGGAAGGATTAGGAGAAGCCATCAAAAGCATCTGCGAAAAAGAATATGACATTGAGGTTCAGGCAAAGCTTATCGGAAAAACTATTGTTGTATTTTTACCTTTGGATAAATTGTTTGATAAAAACCTGGATATTCTTGCCGCGCCGGTAGAAAAAATTGAGGATGTAATTTTAACTACATCACGGGTGATTTTCAGCACCGATGCGGATATTGATTTCTATATGATTATTGCGGCTGACACACAGACAACTGCGGCCGAGCTTGTGTTAATAAGATATGTAGAAGATGTATATAAGTTTATGCATATCTGGATAAAACGTGAAGAATACCGCAAGCGCGTACTTTGGCAGATTAATTTTAATCCCCGCCATTTAAAAAATTCGTCTTTTGATTTTGATGTTGAGGAAATAACATTACCTGTTTATTTGGCAAGACAGATTGCTCAGCGTCTTAATTTTGTTAGGGAATCCTCAAAAACTTTCAAGGGTAAGGTTAAAGGGGTATACCAGAAAGAAAATAAACAATTTTACTTTTCTCTGGTTGTCGCTGATGAACGTAAATTTGAAAACATCCATGTCCCACTAATTCTGCATGAAGCAGCTATGGTTTTAAAAAGCTATAAAATCGATGATTTTGAACAAGTAGAAGTTGTAAATTTGTTTACTAAAAAATCTGTGATTGTTAAGCGGGAGGAGTTAAGTGAATATTTGAATATTGACATCGGTGAACTTAACCCGACAAAAGACGCAAGTAGTCTCTAGTCGGCAACAGAGGAGTGTTGAAGGTGAAAATAAAAGAATTAGAAAGAAAGGCAAATCAAGTCCGACAACTTATAATTCAGATGTTAGGAAAGGCCGGGTCTGGACACCCCGGGGGGTCGCTTTCGGCAGCGGATATTATCAGCTGTTTATATTTTGAGGTAATGCGACATAATTCGAAAGATCCAAATTGGCCGGACCGAGACAGATTTCACATGTCCAAAGGACATTGTTGTCCAGCGTGGTATGCGTGCTTAAGTGAATGCGGATATTTTCCAAAAGAAGAACTCGGGAAATTGCGGGAATTAGGAGCCCTCTTACAAGGCCATCCCGATGTTGGCACACCAGGGATTGATGTGGCCAGCGGTTCTCTAGGACAAGGGCTTTCTGTTGCTTTAGGTATGGCTTTGGCTGGGAAAATAGATAAAAAGGATTACCGTGTTTATTGCTTACTGGGGGATGGAGAGATTCAGGAAGGGAATGTTTGGGAAGCAGCAATGGCTGCGGCCCATTTCAAATGCGATAACTTGTGTGCGATATTGGACCATAATGGTTTTCAAATAGATGGCCATGTGGAAGAAATTATGGGCATTGAACCGGTTGTTGATAAATGGCAGGCTTTCGGCTGGCAGGTGATTAGTATCGATGGTCATAACATTGGACAAATACTGGATGCTTTTAAAAAAGCAAGAGGGATAAAAAATAAGCCGACAATGATTATTGCCAAGACAGTTAAAGGCAAGGATGTTGCATTCATGGAAAATGTAGTTGATTTTCACGGTCGGGCACCGACCAAGGAGGAAACGGCGGTGGCCTTAGCGGCATTGTCCAAAAAATTAGAGGAGTTAGGTAATGAGCAATGAAAAAGTATATCAACGTGATGTTTACGGAAAGACGTTATTAGAATTGGGCAAGCAAGATACTAATATTGTCGTTTTAGATGCTGATTTATCGGGTTCGACAAGAACGTCATTTTTTGCTCAGGAATTTCCTGATAGATTTTTCAATTTTGGTGTTGCCGAACAGAATATGATCGCGGCTGCGTCGGGACTGGCAAGTTGTGGCAAGACAGTTTTTGCTTCTACTTTTGCGATGTTTGCTACGGGACGGACTTGGGATCAAGTAAGAAATTCAGTTTGTTATAGTAATATGAATGTAAAGATTGTGGCAACCCATGCCGGGATTACGGTTGGGCCGGATGGAGCAACGCACCAGGCATTAGAGGATATAGCATTGATGCGTTCGATACCGAATATGACAGTAATTGTTCCTTGTGATGGGCCCCAGACAAAAGATGCAGTAATTGCCGCGGCTCAAGTTAAAGGACCGGTTTATATCCGTCTTGGACGGCCGAAAGTGCCGACGATAGATGGTAAGAAAAAGTTTGAAATTGGAAAAGCCGAGGTATTAACCGAGGGGAAAGATGTAGTTATTTTTGCTTGCGGAATAATGGTCCAATATGCTCTTGATGCGCGAAAAGAACTATTAACCGAAGGTATCAATTGTGCGGTGGTCAATATGCATACGATAAAACCATTAGACACAGCCTGTATACAAGGAATGGTTAGAGAAACAAAAGGCGTTATTTGCTGTGAAGAACATTCTGTTATTGGTGGTCTTAGTTGTGCGGTATCGAGTATAATTGCGGAACTTGGAGTTGGTGTCCCGGTAGTCCAGGTCGGAGTAAAAGATCGATTTGGCCAATCGGGAGCGATTGAAGATCTGCTCAAAGCTTACAATCTTCGCTCGGAAGATATCATGACGGCAGTTAAGAAAGTATTGTTGAGAGATAAATATAATCATAAAAAGTAAATCAAGCCAAGCAGAGGATTTTTTCGTGTTGATGTTGAGAGCTCCGGCAAAAGTTAATTTGTTCCTTGAAGTTTTAGGAAAGAGGAAAGACGGATATCACGATTTAAATACTCTATTTTTGAAACTAAATTTCTTTGACCGACTATATTTTAGCAGAATAAAAAAGGGGATTGAAATTTCCTGCCGAGATTCTCGGGTGCCGAAAGATTCAACCAATTTGGTTTATAAGGCGGCATCTCTTATTCAGGACTCATGCGGGCTCAAGCAGGGGGTGCATATAAGAATAGTAAAAAAAATTCCTATTGCTGCCGGACTTGGCGGTGGTTCCAGTAACGCAGCAACGACCCTGCTCGGGCTTAACAAATTGTGGAATTTGAGGTTAAGCCGGCAAACCATATTTAAGTTGGGAAAGAAATTAGGCGCTGATGTGCCTTTTTTTCTAATCCCTGATGCCGCGGCCTGGGCAAAGGGAAAAGGTGATCGACTTACCCCGTTAAATTTAATGAGCAGGTTTTGGGTTGTTCTCGTTGATCCGGGAATTGCGGTTTCCACAGCTAAAATATTTAACGGGCTTTCCCTGGACTTGACAAACAAAAAAAATGATGTTAAACTGCTAAACCAAGCTTTAAAAAAGGCTGATATAAAGACTATCGGAAGGTGTTTGTTTAATCGGCTGGAAAGCGTAACTTTTAAAAAATATAAATGTTTAGCTAAAATAAAAAAGATGATGTCCGCCCTTGGCGTGAGGGCGGTTTTAATGTCTGGTAGTGGTTCAGTAATTTTTGGAATTGTTGAAAGCAGAGAGGAGGCGATGCGCATCAAGAGCAAACTACTGGACAAGGGTGAGGTAATCGTGGTAAGAAGTCTATAACTATGTACATCGTACATCTTGGAAAGGAGTGATTTGAAGATGGAAGTTACAGAAGTAAGAGTATTTTTGCGTAATAAAGACAGCAACAAAAAATTGAAAGCATATGTTACAGTGACTTTTGATAACTGTTTTGTCGTCAGAGATGTTAAAGTTATCGAGGGCAGCAAGGGTCTTTTTGTAGCTATGCCATCAGCAAAAATGAAAACCACATGCCCTAAATGTGGACATCGCAATGTAGTTAGAAGTAAATTCTGCAATCAATGTGCTGTTACTTTGGAACAGCAGTATAAGCCTGCAGCTTCTCCAGAAGAAAATCGTCAAACTGAACATAAAGACATTGCTCATCCGATCACCCCTGAATGCAGAGAATATATTCAGAAAAAGGTTTTAGAGGCTTATGACTTGGAACAGGGTAAAGCTCCTGATCAGGAATTTGCTTCTGGGCCATTTGCCTCTGCGACGCCGGCTAATACTGTAGAAACTGTTCCGGATAGTGGTGAAGAAAAATTAGAGGAAGAAATATAATAAAGCTTTTTTGCCCGGTAGTGTAATGGTAACACCCGAGAATTTGGATCTTGTATTCCAGGTTCGAGTCCTGGCCGGGCAGCTTTAAAAAATTTATATAACCTGACAGGACTCGAATCGAACGAACGCCGAGCGCAGCGAGGAAGAGCGAGCAGGACTGCGAGCGGAAGTGGTCAGAATGACCACCCCGACAAGCATGATTAAATCTTAAAAGATTTAATCAGTCGGCCCTTTGGGCAGATTTTTCAAGTTGAAAAATCTGGGTGAGTGAAGGGGAGCCTACGCAGAGAGCAACAGGAGGTTGGGAACGAAGTAGGCGAGTCCTGGCCGGGCAGCTTAATAAAAAATCAAAAATTAAAATGCAAAAATCAAAATGAAAAGTTAAAATTTAAAACGTTTAAGAGATAAAAATAATTTTATATTTTGATATGTCATTTTGATGTTTAATTTTTGATATTTGATCTTAAATGGTTTCGTGCTTCATATTTTTTCTAAAATGTAAACACATCCTTTTAATTAAACATAAGATTCAGCCAAAATCATGATGAAGAATTTAAATGCTATTATTCTTGCTGCTGGTGAAGGCACACGAATGCATTCTAAATATCCTAAGATCTTGCACAAGCTGGGTAGCAAGCCGATGCTTGGGCATGTTATAGATAATGTGCAAATATCCGGTATTAAAAATATATTTGTAATCACTGGCTATAAATCTAATTTGGTCGAAAAATATGTCGGCAACCGGGCAAAATGCAGAGAACAGAAAAAGCTTTTGGGTACGGCTGATGCAGTTTGGCAGATTAGAAATGAAGCGGTTCTAAAAAATAAAGATGCCCGGCTTTTGGTTATCTACGGAGATACTCCGCTGATAACGTCTTCGACGATAAAAGAATTGTTAAAGAAACATTATAATGAAGATGCTACTTGTAGCTTATTGACGGCGACGATAAAGAATCCCACCGGATATGGAAGGATTGTTCGAAATGATACCGGTGATATTTTAAAAATAGTGGAAGAGCAGGATGCCAATGTATTTCAAAAGGCGATTGAAGAAATTAATGTTGGAGTTTACGTTTTTAAAATTTATGAGCTTTTTGAGGCGATAAAAAAGATTAAACCGAATAATAAAAAAAAGGAATATTATTTAACCGATGTCATTGAAGTAATCAACAAGAAAAATCTTGTTATTAATTCAGTAGAGACTATGGATCTGGATGAAATAGAAGGAGTTAATTCAAGGGTTAGCCTGGCAAAGGCATATGAGATTTTAAGACATCGAACAATCGAACATATTATTGCTCAAGGAGTTACGGTTCTTGATCCAAGGACGACCTATGTTGATGAAGAGGTGAAAATCGGTAAAGATAGCGTTATTTATCCATTTACTGTAATCGAAAAAGATGTGGTTATCGGAGAAGATTGTTTGATTGGGCCATTTTGTCGTATTCGTACAGGATCTAAAATTGGAAATGGCGTAACGTTAGGTAATTTTGTTGAACTTAATCGTGTTGAGATTGGCAAATCCACGCGGATAAAACATCAAGCCTATCTTGGCGATACAATAGTTGGTGAAAATGTTAACATCGGCGCCGGAACAATTATTGCAAATTATGATGGTAAGAATAAGAATCAAACGGTAATCGGCGCTGGTGCTTTTATTGGTACCGGGACCATTCTTGTCGCTCCGGTAAAAATCGGCAAATCGGCAATAACCGGTGCGGGAGCGGTAGTAACCAAAAACAAAGATGTTCCGGATAAGACAGTAGTTGTTGGAGTTCCGGCAAGGATATTAAAAAAGAAAACATAAAAAAACAGAAAGTAAATTTTATTAAAGATTATGAAGAATAAGAGGTTAGCATGCATGAAAAATTGATTATATTTAGTGGTAATGCCAATAGAAAATTAGCTAAAGATATTTGTGCATATTTAGACAAATCCTTAGGCGCGGCATTAGTCGGTCGATTTAGTGAGGGAGAAATTGAGGTAAAAATTGATGAAAATGTGCGGGGAAAAGATGTTTTTGTAATCCAGCCAACATGCCCCCCGACAAATGATAACTTAATGGAATTATTGATTATTATCGATGCGTTGGCTCGTGCCTCAGCCGGCAGAATTACGGCGGTTATTACATTTTACGGATACGCCCGTCAGGATAGAAAAGATCAGCCCCGTGTGCCAATAACCGCTAAGTTAGTAGCAAATTTATTAACCAAAGCTGGTGCTAATAGAATCTTGACGATAGACTTGCATGCTGGTGCAATTCAAGGATTCTTTGATATCCCGGTGGACCATCTTTTTGCCGCGCCAGTGTTGATCGAGCATTTTAATAAACTCAAGAGTGAGGATCTGGTTGTTGTTGCTCCTGATGTCGGCGGAGTAAAAATGGCCAGGGCTTTTGCCAAGCGCTTAGAGGCATCTTTGGTCATTATAGATAAACGCCGCATTGATGCCGAAAGTGCAGAAGTGATGAATGTCCTGGGAGAGATTGAAGGAAAAACCGCAATTATAATCGATGATATGATTGCCACGGCTGGTTCTCTTGTCGAGGCCGCAAATGCTTCAAAGAAACATGGCGCCAAAGCTATCTATGCTGGAGCAACACATGCTGTTTTCTCGGGACCGGCTTTAGAACGTATTAATAAGAGTCCCTTAACGGAAGTCGTGATTACGGATACGATCCCTTGGGATGATGCTAAAAAGCATCCCAAGATTAAAGTTTTAAGTGTGGCTTCTTTGCTTGGTGAGGCAATAAAACGTATTCATAATGAGCAATCTGTTAGTTCATTGTTTATATAAAGAAGTTTAGAGTTACGGAGCACGTATAAAGTGCGAGGTAACTCTATAGCTGAATTATACCCCCACACCAATTTTACACGGTAGTGTGGGGGCAGCGAAGTAAAGCTTATGGTAAAGTTGATGAATATATTACACCAAAGTAAGCTGTAAAATTGGTGTGGGGGTTCATTTCGCGCCGGTCAGTTATGTCACATTGTTCCGTAACTGACGCGCTCATCGAAGGAGGAATTTGTGGAACGTGTGTTATTACATGCTGAAGTTAGAGAAGATACCGGCTCAGCGATTGCTAAAAAGCTTAGAGCGCAGGGGGTGATCCCGGGAGTGGTTTATGCTAGAGATGAAGCGACTGTTCATATCAGCACTAATTATCGAGAATTCATTAAACTGTTGCATAAAAATGGAGAAAATGTAGTAATTGATTTAAAACTAAAGGAAAATAATAAAGCGCTAAGTAAAACTGTTATTATTAAAGAGATACAGTATAATACGCTGAAGGAAGGAATTCTTCATATAGATTTTCAGCAGATAAAACTTACGGAAAAGATTCGCGTGGATATACCGCTGGTAACGATCGGTGATGCTGATGCCCCGGGCATCAAAGAAGGAGGGCTTTTAGAACACATTTTGCGTGAGATTGAAATTGAATGTTTACCGACACAAATTCCGAAGGAGATAGTTATAGATGTTTCCGCTTTAAATGTCGGAGACTCGATTCACGTTAAAGATTTGAATGTTCCTCAAGAAGCAGCGGTCATTACAGACTTAGAACAAATTGCGGTATTGCTAAAGAGAGAAGCTGAAGAAAAACTTGAGGAAGAAAAGCCGGAAGAGGAAGTTGCTACTGAACCTGAGGTTATCAGGGAAAAGAAACCTGAGGAAACTCAAGCCGAAGAAAAAGAATAAAGTAAGAGTCGAAAAACAATGTGCTATGGCCAAGAGACTTTTTAGGAAGTTTTTGGTTCTCGGTCAAGGTCTTAAAAGTAATGAAGTTAATTGTCGGCTTGGGGAATCCCGGTCTTCGCTATAAACAAACAAAACATAACGCTGGTTTTTGGCTGATCGATAGGGTTGCGAAAGAGGAAAAGATAAATGCAAACAAGCGCAAATTTAATGCCTTATGGGGGTCAGGGCAACTCAGGAGGCAGAAAGTTATCTTAGTTAAGCCGCTTACGTTTATGAATTTAAGCGGTAAGTCTGTAAAGAGTTTTATTGATTACTTTAAGATAAATCTCGACTCGGTCTTAGTTGTATATGATGATATAAGTTTAAAATTAGGAAATATTAGATTGCGGGCCGATGGCGGTGCGGGCGGACATAACGGGATGTGTTCAGTTATTGATAATTTGGGGACAAACAAGTTTGCGCGTCTGCGCTTAGGGATAAGTACCGCGAGCGAAGAAAAAAATTTATCAAATTACGTTTTAAGTAAGTTTAGAAAAAAAGATGATCAGTTAAGGAGCCAGGAGATGCTTCAGCAGGCAGAAGAAACTGTGCTTTGTTGGTTAGATAAAGGGATTGTATGTGCGATGAATAAGTTCAATAAATAGTTAAAGGAAGAGGTTCGAATTATGAATAGGTATGAAGGGGTTTTTATTTTAAAATCAACATTAAATAATGAAGCTCAGGAAAAACTTGTTGAGGACATCAAAGGGGTAATTACTAAACATGAGGGAGAAACTATCGAGGTTCAGAATTGGGGAAAACGCAAGCTCGCCTATCTTATCAAAAAGCAACATGAAGGGGTTTACTGTTTTCTGGAATTTAAGTTGGTCCCGACTTCGGTCAAGAAGATAGAAGATCTTTTTAAGCTGAATGATTCAATTTTAAGGACATTAATTCTAAGGAAAGATTAGAACTGGGGTTTAATTCCTGCCTATCGGCAGACAGGCCTGCCTGCGGTCAGGCAGGCGTAAATTAAGGGCGCATTAAAGGAGGAAAAATGGCAAATGTAAATAAAGTCATGATGATTGGAAATTTAACTAGAGATCCAGAGCTTCGCTATGCCCCGAATGGTACGGCAGTAACCACGTTTACGATAGCGATGAGCAGAGTTTTTAACACGGCTACGGGGGAAAAGAAAGAAGATGTTTGTTATGTGCGTGTAGTCTGTTGGGCGAAGTTGGCGCAAACGTGTAGTGAATATCTTTTTAAAGGCCGACCTGTATTTGTCGAAGGAAGACTTCAGAGTCGTTCTTGGCAGGCATCCGACGGAACAAAGCGCTATACCATTGAAGTGGTGGCACAGAATGTGCAGTTTTTAGGTAAAGGCAAATCGGCAGAGATGCCGGCACAAATGGAGTCGGGACAACAACCAGTCAGAGCGCCGAGTGAGGAAACTACGGAAACCGTGGATGTAGATGATTTGTCTATGGCCGATAAACAAGATGAAGAGGTTCCGTTTTAATCAGTCAATGTTGTTTAATAAGAGGTAGATCAGGATATGTTTATTAATAAAAAGAATAATAAAAAGCCAAAAAGAGATGGTAAGAGAAAAAGTAACTTTTTTAAAAAAAGAGTTTGTCGTTTCTGTATGGAAAAAGCAGAAAAAATTGATTATAAAGATATTAACCGTTTATCTAAATTTGTAACCGAACGGGGAAAAATTGTTCCTTCACGAGCAAGTGGGAACTGCGCAAAACACCAAAGAAAGCTGGCAAGGGCCGTAAAAAGAGCACGCTATATTGCACTTTTACCATATGCCGCAGAATAACTTCAAATGAACCTTATCGGGTTACGGCGGCCATGCCTAACGGCAGGTAAACCGGCAAGGCAGACAGGGCGCGAAGTGAGGTAACCCTTTAGATGGATTTGACCCTTGACATCAAAGATGTCAAGGGTTTAATTCGACCATATAGTCATATTATAAGGAGCAGATGTATGAAAGTAATTATAAAAGAAGATATGCAAAAACTTGGCAAAGCTGGTCAGATTGTTGAAGTGGCGGCTGGATATGCACGTAATTTTCTTATTCCTAAGGGGAAGGTTCTCGAGGCGACTAATGAAAATCTAAAACTAATCGAAGGATATAAGCGAAGCCAGGCCAAAGAACTGGAAAAAGAAAAACAAGTCGCGGTTGAAATGGCGGAAAAAATAGCGCGGACATCTTGCACGATAGTTGTCGAGGCACACGATGATCAGTTGTATGGCACCGTAACCGAACTCGATATTGCTAAGGCTTTGAAGCAGGAAGGAATAACGGTCGACAAAAAAAACATACTTTTGGAGGAACCGATTGAGACCCTGGGGGTATATCAGGTTGACATCAAGTTGCATCCAGAAGTAAAACAGCAAGTTAAGGTATGGGTAGTCAAAAAGTAAAATTTAAGGCAGAACGCCAAACAAAGTTTTTAGATAATGCTTTGATTGATAAAATTCCGCCTCAGAATATTGAAGCGGAAATGGCTGTTTTGGGTTCAATTCTTCTTGAAGAAGAGGCGATTTCGGAGGTTATCGAAATATTAGATGCCAGCTGCTTTTACAAGGATAATCACCGTAATATCTATAGTGCTATTTTAAATCTTTATCAAGAGAATAAGCCGATTGATTTAATCACATTAACTGACCAGTTGCGGAAGGAAAACGATTTAGAGCAGGTCGGTGGCGCAGCTTATCTAACAGAGCTTGCGAACGTCGTACCCACAGCAGCGAATGTTGTGCACCATGCGAAAATTGTTAAGGAAAAAGCGCTGCTCCGTAATTTGATTACAACGGCCACAAGTATCATCACCGAAGGGTACGAACCCGATCAGGAAGTTGATGCCCTTTTAGATAAAGCAGAAAGGTTGATCTTTGAAATATCCAGTTCAAAAATGAAAGGTGGATTTATTTCGGTAAAGGAATTAATAAAGGACAGCATTGAAACTATTGAAAAATTATATCAAAGAAAAACCCAAGTCACCGGTATTTCTACCGGCTTCCAAGATTTAGATCTAATAACTGCTGGATTTCAGAGCGCTGATTTGATAATTGTTGCGGGCAGACCATCGATGGGCAAAAGTGCATTGATGTGTAATTTTGCCGAGCATGCGGCAATGATGGAAAAAGTTCCCATTGCTATTTTTAGTTTAGAAATGTCCAAAGAGCAATTGGTGCAAAGAATGCTTTGCTCTCATGCCCGGGTAAATATGCAAAGTGTTAGAACGGGGTTTTTAGCCCAACGGGACTGGGGAAGTTTAGTTACGGCGGCAAGCAAAATTTCTCAAACCCCTATTTTTATTGATGATACTCCGGGGATAAATATTATGGAATTGCGAGCGAAAGCGCGTCGGCTTAAGGCCCAGCATAAGATTGGACTGATTATTGTAGATTATTTACAATTAATGCAATCTGCATATCGCTCGGAAAATAGACAGCAGGAAATTACGGAAATATCACGCTCTTTAAAAGCACTGGGCAGAGAACTAAATGTTCCGCTGATCGCGGTTAGTCAGCTTTCGCGTGCTCCGGAAAGAAGAGAAAATTTTCGGCCGCGCCTTTCTGACCTTAGAGAATCCGGTTCTATTGAGCAGGATGCTGATTTAGTTATGCTCCTTTTTCGTGAAGAGTATTACAATCCTACCGAAGAGAACAAAGGTCTCGCCGAAGTAATTATCGCCAAACAAAGAAATGGCCCGGTGGGCAATAAAAGACTTACTTTTTTAAAGGAGTTTAGTCGGTTTGAAAGCTATTCGCAAAGGGAAGATTGAGATATGAAAAAGAATATAGCAGTTTTAGTAACTTTGATTTTTTTTATTGTTAATGCTGCTTTTGCTCAGCAGACAAAAAGAATAGTACGAAAGATTGTCGTAAAAAACAACAAGGTTGTAAGCACTCAGACTATTCTTTCCAAAATCAAGACAAAAGAGAAACGGGAATATTCCCCGGTTACGCTCAGTGATGACATAAAAAGATTGTATGCGAGCGGATTGTTTAGGGATGTCAGTGCCGATGTTCTGGAACATGAAAAAGGGGTAAGTGTTATATTTAATGTTAAGGAAAAGCCGATTTTAGAAAAAATTGTTTTCACGGGCAACCGCCGGATAAGAACTAAAAAACTTCTTTCTAAGATGAAAACAAGAAAAAAAGAGATATTCGATAAGTTCAAGTTAAAAGAAGACATAGAGGAAATAGAAAAGTTTTATGCGGAAAAAGGATACTCTTTAGCCAGTATATCTCATGAGACGCAAGAAAAAGAGAATAAGGTTGGCGTAATAATTACGATTAATGAAGGTGGTCGGGTAAGAATTAGAAAGATTACTTTTTCCGGGAATAAGGCCTTTCGGGATAAACGTCTCTTAAAGTTGATCAAAACACGAAAACGTGCTTTCTTTCGTTCCGGGTTTTTTAAGGAGGAAGTTCTGCGGGAGGATGTGGAAAGAATAACGGCCTTTTATCATCGCGAAGGGTTTATTGACATTAAGGTGAGCCCGGTTATTGAATATGATCAGAAAAAAATAAAAATGTTTATCAACTTTGAAATTGAAGAAGGAAAGCAGTATAAGGTTGGTCAGGTTAGCGTTAAAGGCAGCACCATAGTTTATGAAGACAAGCTAAAAAGCATGCTTACTTTGGATAAAGATGTTATCTATAGTGAAGCCGGCTTAAGGGATGATATTTCATTTATCCAGAGTTATTATTTTGATCGTGGTTATATCGGTGCTTTAGTTAAAGCGGATACTTTGCTTAATTCCCAGACCGGTTATGTTGATATAAAATACGATATTACTGAAGCTAGTGTTGCTTATGTAGACAAAGTAAATATAAAAGGAAATGTTCGGACCAAGGAAGTGGTAATCAGAAGAGAAATGAGATTATTTCCTGGGGACCGTTACAATGGGAAGAAATTAAAAAGAAGTCGTCAACGGCTTCATAATTTAGGTTATTTCGAAGAAGTTACATTTGATACGGCCGAAAAACCCACCACTTTGCCGGATAAATATGATTTGGATATATTTGTGAAGGAGACCAAAACCGGGGAATTCAGTTTTGGGGCCGGGTATAGTTCGATTGATAATTTTATCGGATTTATAGATCTTACGCAAAGAAATTTTGATATTTTTAACCCCCCGACATTTACCGGTGCCGGACAAAAATTACGTATACGTATGGAATTTGGTGCAGATAAAAAAGACTATGAAGTCGGGTTTGTCGAACCATGGTTTTTAGGTTATCCTGTAACTTTAGGGTTCAATATTTATAATCGCACAAGAGAGTGGACGAAATATGATGAGAAACGTATCGGAGGAAACGTCTTTGTGGGAAGGGAGTTCGGTGAATACTGGCGGAGTAAATTAATATATCGTTATGAAGGCATCCGGATCTCCAATGTCCTCAGCGATGCCAGTCAGGATATTAAGGATGAAGAAGGCAAAAATTATATAAGCAGTCTAACTTCGGAAACTACCCACGATACCAGAGATAACATTTACAACCCGACGATGGGGATGCATAATGTGTTTTCTTGTGAAATAGCGGGAAGTGTTTTTGAGGGAGATAAGGATTTTGTAAAATACTATACCAAAAATAGCAAGTATTTCCCCCTGACTAAAAAGGCGGTTTTGGAATTTAGAGGACGGCTCGGCTTTGTCGAAGCCTTCGGGAGTACAACGAAGCAGGTGCCTATTTATGAGCGTTTTTATGCCGGAGGAGCAAATACAATCCGTGGTTATAAGGAAAGAAGAGTCGGGCCGGAAGGGGAGCAGGGAGACCCGATTGGTGGCCGACTAATGTTTATTTTCAATACAGAGTACACCTATAATCTTGCTAAAAACCTAAAGTGGGCATTTTTTTATGATATTGGCAATGTTTGGGCCGGGCAATCGGAATTTGATTGGGACAACTTGAAGCTCAAAGCAAGTATTGGAACCGGGATGAGGGTCAAGACCCCCTTGGGTCCTATTCGGCTCGATTATGGCTATGCGCTTGATCCCAAACCTGGTGATCGACGAGGCAGATTTCATTTTACCATGAGTCACGAGTTCTAAAGGGTAATTCATGAGCCAACTTTGCATTGACAAATTGTTATATTGTGTTAAAATAAGTAAAATGAATATGTTAAAGGACAAGTCAAATGAAGACAAGGCTTACGAAGTGTAAGCTCTGGTAAGACTTTGTCTGAATTTGACCCTTGACATCTTTGATGTCAAGGGTTTAATTCGCACAGTGACTTACGTTCACTATTGTTCCCTGCCTGCCGGAGGGCAGGCGTAAGCCACGTGCTTATTAAAGGAGGGCAAATGAGAAGGTTAATACTAATTATCGGATTTTTGGGAATTTTTCTGATAAGCCATCAGTTAAGCTGGGCGGAGGATATGACAATGGGTTTCATCAGCTTGACTAAGATTTTTAAAGAATATAAAAAGGTGTTGGATTCCAACCAGAAGCTTGATGAACGTAAAAAGCAGATTAGAGCGATGATTGATGAGATGCGGGAGATGGAGAAGAATTTTGATCAGCTTAGTGATAAAGCTAAACAAGCACGCAGAAAGCAAATGATGACTAAACAGGGAGATATCCGCAAACAAACTCTCGAGATAAGAAAAGAAGAAGATCGTGTGTTAAGAGAGATACTTATGGATGTAGAAAAAACCTCGGGGTTTTTGAGAAAAACTAAAAAATTAACTTTTATTATCGACGATCGGCTGGTTATAGATGGTCCAGAGGAGATGGACGTTAGCGATGAACTGATTAAACTTTTAAATGAGCGCTATAAAAGAAAGTAGTACAAACAGGTAAAAAATGAAGAAAAGTTTGAAAGAAATAGCGCAGCTTATCGATGGAACAGTTATTGGGGACCAGAATACTCAGATCCGGGGAGTCTGTGGGATCAAAGAGGCCAAAGAGGGAGATATTACTTTTGTGGCCAACCCCAAATATATTTCACTAATAGAGCACACGAATGCGTCGGCAATAATCACTTCCTTGGAAATCAAGAAAGCTTCCAAACCTCTTATTCTCACGGAAAATCCTTCTTTGGCGTTTGGAAAATTGCTTTCTTTGATTGCCCCCAATGAGTGTACTCATTTTAAAGGAGTGCATCCGACGGCGGTTATCGGTGAGCATGTTAAGCTTGGTAAGGATGTAGCGATCCAGCCTTATGTGGTAATTGAAGATTATGTAGAGATCGGTGATCGGACTGTTTTATATAGTGGTGTTTTTATTGGGCATCACACAAGAATCGGACACGATACAGTTATATATCCTCATGTCAGCATAAGAGAAAGGGGAGAGTTAGGAAGTCGGGTTATTATTCACAGTGGAACAGTGATTGGCAGTGATGGTTTTGGTTTCGCCACGTTAAAAGGGCTTCATCATAAAATTCCTCAAATTGGCATCGTAATTATTGAAGACGACGTAGAAATAGGGGCAAATGTTACAATTGACCGAGCCCGTTTTGAAAAAACATTGATAAAACACGGGACAAAAATTGATAATTTGGTTCAAATTGCTCATAATGTTGTGATTGGAGAAAATTCAATAGTTGTTGCGCAAACGGGCATCTCTGGTAGCACGACCATCGGAAAGAACGTAGTTTTAGCCGGGCAGTCTGGAATTATCGGGCATATCGACATTGGTGATAATGCGGTGATTGCTGCTCAAGCTGGTGTTACTAAGTCCGTAGCACAAAATACATGTGTTTCTGGTTATCCGGCAAAACCACATAAGAAAGCAAAACGAATAAATGCTTGTGTGCAAAAACTTCCTGATTTATACAAATTGGTTAATAAATTGGAAGAAAAAATTGCTGCTTTAGAGAATGCTTTAAAGGAAAAAAATAGTGGAATACCAGAAGACGATAAGAAAGACCGTTGAGCTTAACGGCATCGGTTTACATACAGGGCAAAAAGTTAATATAAAGTTTAAACCCGCTGAAGAAAATTCGGGTATTGAATTTGTCCGTGTTGACCTTCCTGGACGCTACCGAATCCAAGCCCACATTTCCAATTTAATTGAAAGCCGTCGCCGAACTTCTATTGGGAGAGAGGAAGTGGAAGTTCATACGATAGAGCATGTCCTGGCGGCCTTAGCGGGTTTGGGTATTGATAATATCAGTATCGAGCTGGACGCCGAAGAATTACCCGGCCTAGATGGTAGCGCTTTACCTTTTCTTGAGGTTTTAAAAGAAGCCGGCCTAAAGGAATTAAAATTTCCCCGCAAGTATTTCCAGCCTAAAGAGCCTTTATATATGGAAGAAGGAGATTCATCGTTAATAATTTTGCCGGCTAATGACTTCCGGATTTCTTATACCATGAACTATCCACATTCTCTGCTCAAGTCTCAATATGCATCTTTTGCGTTTGACGCCGAGATATTTGAAAAGGAAATTGCTCCGAGCAGAACTTTTTGTCTCCAGGAGGAAGCAAAAGAGTTAACTAGTCAGGGATTGGGCAAGGGTGCAAATTATAATAACACAATAGTAGTTGGTTTAGATGGTATCATCAATAATAGTTTGCGTTTTGAAGATGAATTTGTCCGCCACAAGATATGTGACCTTATTGGCGATTTATATTTATTGGGGCACCCCTTAAAAGGTCATGTTATTGCGGTAAAGAGCGGCCACCCTCTGAACATAAGGCTGTTGCAGAAGATTAAACGTCTTCACGAAAGACAAATAAAAGCTGGTATTGGTGCTCAAACTTTTGATTTTAATAATACTCCTCCGCTTGATATTAATGATATCAAGCGGATTTTACCACACCGCTATCCTTTTTTATTTGTCGATAGGATTCTCAAATTAGAAGAAAACAAATACGCGGTCGGCTTAAAAAATGTAAGCATTAATGAACAATTTTTTTCCGGCCATTTCCCCGGGATGCCGGTAATGCCCGGCGTCCTGATTGTTGAGGCAATGGCTCAGGTAGCGGGCGTTCTGATATTAAGTAATCGTGATAATCTTGGAAAACGTGCTTATTTTATGAGTATTGATAAAGTAAAGTTTAGAAGGATGGTTCTGCCTGGAGACCAGTTGCGGATAGAAGTTTCCGTTTTAAAGTTAAGATCCCGCACGGGAAAGGTTTATGCTCGGGGGACGGTTGAAGATAAGTTAGTAGCCGAAGCCATACTGATGTTTTCCCTCGGGTAAGGATACTTAAGTTAACCTAAAGACTAAAGACCGAATATTAGTAGTTGAATTTTATAACGAATGTGATGTTATTGTGATGAGAACTAAAGTAAAAATTCACCCTACGGCTTGTGTTCATCCGGAAGCTAAATTGGGCAAGGATGTTGAAATCGGTCATTATAGTATAGTTGGCGAACATGTAAAAATTGGCGATAAAACACAGGTTGAAAGTTCTTGTGTGATCAAAGGCCGCACTCAAATTGGGCAGCGTTGTAAAATTTTTACGGGTGCGGTTATCGGCAGTCCTCCTCAGGATTTGAAATATAAAGGGGAAGATACGGAAGTTATTATCGGAGATGACAACATAATTAGAGAATATGTAACCATTAATTTAGGTACCGTCTCGCGGGGAAAAACCATAATTGGTAATAAAAACCTGCTCATGGCTTATGCTCATGTTGCTCATGATTGTGAAATTCGGGATGAAGCGATAATCGCCAATTTAGGAACATTTGCCGGTCATGTAACTATCGAGAATAAGGCTATCGTCGGCGGGTTGGTAGCAGTTCATCAGTTTGTTCGCGTAGGACAACTAGCCATTATTGGGGGGTGTTCTAAAGTTGTCCAAGACATACCGCCGTATGCTATGGTTGACGGACATCCGGCAAGAATATATGGAATAAACAGCATTGGTTTAAAACGCAACGATGTCGGGCCAGAGACCATTCGCCATATAAAGACGGCTTTTAAAATTTTGTTTAAGATGAAACTATCTACTTCAAATGCCCTCAGAAAGATTAAAGATGAAATCCCTCCTGATTCTTGCGTATCATATCTGGTAGAATTCATTAAGAATTCTAAAAGAGGGGTATGTAAAGGCCTCTGATCAATATAGCAAGGGGGAGGGAAACACTAAACCCTAAACACTAAATCCTAAATAAACTCAAAAGGAACAAAACACAAAACCCAAAACAATACAATTCAAAGCTAACTCATTGGATTCATTACTGTTATAATGTATTTTGAGCTTGGAGTTTAATGTTTTGGATTTGTTTAGAGTTTAGAATTTAGAGTTTAGAATTTTTAGGAATAAGCAGAAGTTTTTGACAGAACCCTATTTTCCTTGGGGAGGATTTAAGATGGAAAAAATTGGACTCATCGCTGGTAACGGAAAATTTCCCCTGATTTTTGCTCAGGCCGCCAGAAGAGCGGGCAGATATATAGTTGCGATTGCGATAAAGGAGGAGGCGGAAAAGGAATTAGCAGACTTGGTGGATAAAATTTATTGGATCAGCGTTGGTCAGCTAAAAACACTTATTGAAATTTTAAAAAAAGAACAAGTAAAAAAAGCCATAATGGCTGGTCAGATTAGACATGAATTGTTATTTTCAGGCATTGAACTGGATGATGAGTTTAAACGGCTGCTTTTGCAACTAAAAGACAAGAAAACTGATACCATTCTGGGAGCCATTGCCGCCAGAATTGAACAGCTGGGAATAGAATTTATTGACTCTACTACATTCATCAAAGATTATTTGCCAGAGAAAGGTGTACTTACAAAATGCAAACCAGCAACTGAGCAATGGGAAGATATTGAGTTTGGATGGACAATCGCCAAGGCCATTGCCGGTCTTGATATCGGACAGTCCGTAGTCGTAAAAGATAAGGTAGTTTTAAGTATCGAAGCGATCGAAGGCACGGATGAGGCTATTCGCCGCGGTAGTTTATATTGCCGGGGCGGGGCGGTTGTGGTAAAGGTAAGTAAGCCCAAACAGGATATGCGGTTCGATATCCCTTCGATTGGGAAGAAAACTGTAGAAATATTAGTTAAGGAAAAAGTAGCTGTTTTGGCTTTTGAAGCCGGAAAAACATTGTTTTTAGATAGAGATTGCGTTGTTGTCGAGGCCGATAAGCATGGTATCTCAATCGTAGCTATATAATAAATAAATGAATGAATGTAAAATGCTCTTTGTGCTAAGCCCGCTGCGGCATCCATGCCTGGCGACCGCGCGTTCTCGCTTCCGCCACGATTCATGGCGGATTACGCTCGAAAGCGCCGCACAAAGAGTATTTTACATGACTTGCTTGATATATATCGGCCCACGTAGCTCAGCTGGTAGAGCAAGGCTTTCGTAAAGCTTAGGTCGGTGGTTCGAATCCACTCGTGGGCTCCATCCGTCTTCGTTTTTTGAGAGGAGCAGGGAAGATAAATTACGCCGGATTTAGAATTTATCCGCTGAAAGGATAAAACATTGGATGGTTTTCGCAGTATATTAAAAAATAAGAACTTCCTTTTTTTCTTGCTGGGGCAAATTATATCTCAATTTGGAGATAGACTCAACCAAATGGCTTTAATCGGCCTTGTTTACAGCCGCATCGGAGGTTCTGCTTTTGGCTTGGCAAAGGTTATGTCTTTTACGATAATTCCTTCTTTTTTAATCAGTCCGATCGCTGGCGCATATGTGGACAGATGGAATCGTAAGTACACGATGATTATCACGGACATTATTCGGGCCATTCTGGTTTTACTTATTCCGTTGTGTTTTGTTAAATTTGATTCTTTTATTCCCGTCTACATCATTGTCTTTTTTGTTTTTTCGACCAGTTGTTTCTTTTTGCCTTCTAAGTTTTCCATAATTCCCGAACTTGTTCCCAAAGAAAAGCTACTCATGGCGAACTCTTTAACGAACACAACAATGATGATTGCTGCTGTTCTCGGCGTAGGTCTGGGGGGACCGCTAATAGAAAAAGTAGGCGCAAAAATTGGTTTTAGGATTGACTCGGCTACTTATATATTCTCCGCAGTTTTGCTTTGTTTTATTAGCATAAAAAGTAGTAATATTAAAAAAGAGCCTGCGCATAAAAACATATCAGAGATTTATAATAAATCAATTTTTTTTGATATAAAAGAAGGCATAAAGTATGTTTTTGCCCATCCCGATGTGCGTTTTGTTTTCTCAACGGTATTTATGCTTATGTCTGCGGCAGGTGCTATTTATATCGTGACGATCGTTTTTATCCAGCAGGTCTTTGGTTCGGTGACAAGAGATTTAGGATTCTTGTCGGTTTTTTTAGGCCTGGGATTCTTCTTGGGAGCACTTTTATGCGGCCGATTTGGTAATAAAGTTGGCAAGGTGAGAATAATATTTTTGTGTTTGATTTTAAGCGGAGTTTTTATCGGCTGTTTTGTTGTTTTTTTGAAGCTCTATTCATCCTTGATTGTTGCCGCAGTTATTGCTTCTTTTATTGGACTGACTGTGGGCCCGATCTTCATCTCCGGGAATACCCTGATTCATGAGGTGATCAAAGCGGAAATGAGGGGGAGAATTTTTAGTTCTTTAGGTATTGTAATGAATCTTGGTTTCCTGGTATTTATGTTTATGGCCTCAAAGTTATCAGAACTTTTTAATCCGATGTGGATTATTTTGGCAATATCATTGTGTTTTATAGTCAATGGCTTATACGGTCTTTTAACTTTTAAAATTAAGCGTTAAGCAGCGCAAAGATGACGCCCGATAAAAAATTTTGATCAGAAGGGTGATATTTTTATAACTTATTGCTAATAAAAGAGTAACAAGTTAATTATTAAAGAAAATTAAAAGCGGTCTATCTTTATTAGTGACTTTGACATCGGTAGAAGTTTGTGTTAATATATTAAACCTATGCAGATATTAGAAAACATAAAAAATGCGGTTATAACTGGAAAATTGGATAAAATTGAAGAGTTGGTAAAGGAAGCGCTGCAACTTAAGGTACCGGTAAAACAAATTCTGAATAATAGTTTAATTGGCGGGATGCAGAAGGTCGGTGAATTTTTTAAGAAAAATGAAATGTTTATCCCCGAGGTAATGATTTCTGCTAAGACGATGCACGTGGGCTTGAGCGCGATTGAATCTTTACTTATTGGCGAAGGCTGTGCGCCTAAGGCGCGGATTATAATGGGGACGGTAAAAGGAGATTTGCATGATATTGGCAAGAATTTAGTGATCATGATGCTTAAAGGTGCTGGATTTGAAGTTATTGACTTAGGTATTGATGTGCCACCGGAAAAATTTGTAAATAAGCTCAAAGAGACACCGGCGGAAATTATCGCAATGTCGGCCTTAATTACTACGTCTATGCCGGTTATGGAGAAAACAATCTCTCTTTTAAAAGAAAACAACTTGTCGGTTAAGACGATGGTCGGCGGGGCTCCGGTTACTAAAAGTTTTGCCGATGAAATCGGCGCGGATGGATATGCTCCAGATGCCGCAACAGCGGTGGATTGTGCCCAGCAGCTTTTTAATAAACACGAATCAGCTACAAATCAAACATGAATAGTTGCGGATTTAATATCTATAAATTGGATTAGTCAGAAATTAATTATGATCCAATAAATTTAAATGTGTCGATTTAGATAGAGGAACGAATATGTTTGGTAAGCCAAAGTATACGATTGTAAAGCTTAAAAAAAAGGACATTCCTGATGGTTTATGCACAAAGTGTGATGAATGTGGGCAGATAGTTTTTAATAAGCAGCTTAATGAGAATATGAATATTTGTCCAAAATGCGACTATCACTTTATGCTTACTTCCCGGCAGCGGATAGAATTTTTAATAGATGGAGGCACATTTGAAGAATACGATAAAGACTTAGGACCTAAAGATATAATAGAGTTTAAGGGCCCGAAGACTTATACCGAAAAGATTAAACAGGATCAGAAAATAACCGGACTTTTAGATGCAATAATTAGCGGGGCTGGATTATTGGATCAAAAAAAGATAGTAATAGCGGTGACCGATTCCCGGTTTATTATGGGTTCAATGGGGTCTGTAGTTGGGGAGAAAATAAGCCGAGCTACGGAAAGGGCGACGGAGCTTAAAGCGCCTTTAATTATCGTGTCCGGTTCCGGCGGTGGAGCGCGTATGTATGAAGGGATGTTTAGTCTTATGCAAATGGCTAAAACATCCGCGGCCTTAGGTCGACACAAAAAAGCGGGACTTTTATACATTTCCGTACTTACTAATCCAACGATGGCTGGGGTCATGGCTAGTTTTGCTAGTTTAGGTGATGTTATTATGGCCGAGCCTAAAGCCTTGATTGGTTTTACCGGCCCCCGGGTAATAGAACAAACGATCAGGCAGAAATTACCTGAGGGTTTTCAAAAATCTGAGTTTTTACTTGAACATGGACTTATTGATCTTATCGTCCACAGAAAACAATTAAAATCCATGCTCGGTCAATTAATTGACTATTTAAGCTAAGATAGATGAGGGGTCGGGGAGGTTCCCGACCCCTCATAAGAGAAAGCAAATAATGAAGACGGGAGTGAGGATAATATGGCGGGTTCAAAATATACAATCGGCGTCGATTTTGGCGGTACGTATGTAAAATTGGCTTTAGTCCGTTTTACGGATAACGGATACAAAATTGTAGGCTATTCATTTTTCTCTACCCGCGAATATAATCGAGATGCTTTAATCGAGCAATTAGTGATCCGGATTATAAAACTGAAAGCGGAACACACATTTAAGGGGCACCGGGTCAGAGGAGTAGGTGTCGGGGTTCCGGGGCGCGTTGATTTTAATAATGGGGTTGTATTTGATCTTACCAATGTGCCGGGCTGGAAAAATGTTCGGTTGAGAGATCAGCTCGAAAAAAAAATTAAACTACCAGTTTTTGTTGACAACGATGCTAATCTGATGGCCTTAGCCGAAAGTAAATTTGGTAGCGCAAGGGGCTATAAGGATTGTGTTTGTGTAACCCTGGGTACGGGCCTGGGAGGCGGAATAATATTAAATGGAAGAATATACCGGGGGATGAATTTTGCTGCCGGTGAAATAGGACACATTTCGATAAATGAAAATGGACCGGTTTGTGCCTGCGGCAGCAGAGGTTGTGCTGAGCGTTATGTCGGTAACCGCTATGTATTAGAAGAGGCAATAAAGAGACTGCGCCGGGGAGCCAAAAGCAGTGTCATAGATTTAATCAAGGGCAGATATTCCAATCTGACGCTTGAAATGCTGAGCCGAGCGGCGAGAAATAAAGATGCATTTTCGATGATATTATGGCAGGAAATCGGCCGGCATGTGGGAGTTCTTTTGGCGAGTGTGGTGAATCTGCTGAATCCAGAGATTATTATTATTGGTGGCGGTATGGCTAATGCTGGGAAACTAATACTTGACCCGATAAGAAAAATAATAAAAGAGAGAGCATTTAAAATTTCCTGTCACAATTTAAAGATAGTTCCTTCTAAATGTCGAGATAAAGCGGGAATTATCGGGGGCGCCACTTTAGCTTTAACAGACAAGGTAAGAGAGTGAATATATTGATTACGGGTGGAGCCGGCTTTATTGGTTCTCATCTTGCGGAAAGCTTATTGCAGGATAAACATGAGATTATGGTTCTCGATGATTTGTCTACGGGAAAAATAGAGAATATTAGCCATTTAAAAAAAAACAAAAAATTTAAGTTCCATGAAGGAAACATTTTAGATTGCAAGCTGGTGCTTAAACTGGTAACTTCCTCTGATTGTATATATCATTTAGCGGCAGCAGTAGGCGTAAAATATGTGCTTGAACACCCGCTTGATTCTTTAATTACTAATGTCCGCGGAACGGAAATTGTTATTGAACTCGCCAGTAAATTCAAAAAGAAAATTTTTTTATCTTCCTCCTCGGAAATTTACGGAAAAAACGGCGACTATCCCTTTAAAGAAAGCGGGGACAGACTGTTGGGTTCAGTTACAATCCCGCGCTGGGGATATGCCTGCTCTAAGACGTTTGATGAATTTCTGGCCATTGCTTACCATAAATGCAGAAAGCTTCCGGTGGTTATTGGACGATTATTTAACATCTGCGGGACAAGACAAAGCCCTAATTACGGAATGGTTATCCCGCGTTTTGTTAAACAAGCCCTAATGAATAAACCGATAACCGTCTATGGTGATGGGCAACAGGTACGGTCTTTCACTTATATTACAGACGCGATCGCCGCGATGAAACATCTGATGAGTAAGCCGCGGGCAATCGGTGAAATTTTTAATATCGGCAGTACGGAGTTTATTGCGATCGCTGATTTAGCAAAAAAGATAAAAAAACTTTGCAAAAGCAATTCTAAAATTGTATTTATTCCGTATCGGCAAGCTTATGCAAACGATTTTGAAGATATGTTATTCCGGGTACCTGATATCTCAAAACTTGAACAGTTTACCGGATTTAGGCCAAAGATGAAATTAGATGAAATGCTAAAATGTATTCTTAATGAGCACAGAGGTAGTTAGTTGGGGCCACGTTACTTAAAAAGTAGAGCTTTGTTAAGAACTTTTTTTCTTGTCATAATAATCGGTTTTTTTTTCTTAACCTCATATCTTTTCTGCCAGGAAAATTCAAATAATCAAAAACAAGACCTCAGCCGAACCGAAAAACCAGTTATTGTCGATGCCGATGATGTCGAATACACAGAAGAAGGCGCTAAAATTATCGGTAAAGGTAATGTAAAAGTTACCTATGAAGGCATGAAATTAACCGCCGAGAAGATAGAAGTAGATATAAACACAAAAGAGGCCGTGGCCTCTAGGGATGTTCACCTTTATTATAAAGATATAGAAATGATTGGGGAACGACTTATTTATGATTTTCAAACCAGAAAGGGGTATTTTGAAGACCCGAAAAATGTCGGAAAGATTAACAAGCAAAAGAAAATAAAAATAATTCAAAATGATATGGTTATGAACTGCGAACACATTGATTTTGATTTAAAGAAAGAAGAAGCATTTGCATCGGGTGATGTCGAATTATTGCAGGATGGGTCCAGGCTTACCGGTAAGAATCTTATATATAATTTTAACACAGAAGAGGGGCATTTGACGGACGTAGAAGTCCAAGACGTGCTCTGGTATGGAAAGGCCGAAGAGGCTGATAAGTTCAATAAGAAGAAAAAGGTTGATTTAAAGCGTGCTTACATGACCTCCTGTGATCGTGAAAAACCGCATTATCGCATCCAAGGTAAAACTGTCCATTATTATATTGACGATAAAATCGTAGCCAAAAATGTGTTAGTTTTTATTGGCAATATCCCGGTGATGTATCTTCCATATTGGCGGCAGTCACTACATAATACAACCAATCTCACCGTAGTTGCCGGACACAAAAAGGATTGGGGCTATTTCGCATTAACTTCCTCGGAATATTACCTGGACAAAAATTTAAAAACCATACTTCATCTTGATCATCGGGAACTTAAAGGTTTTGCTTCGGGTGTGGATGCTGATTATAATCTGCCTGATTATGGAGAAGGTCAAATTAAGACATATTACATGAATGAACGGGACAAATATCTTAATGGTTTTAATAAATCTGAACGGGATGACTACATCGCCGAGAATGGTCTTGAGAAATACAATGAGGAGATTCAGGAAAGAGAACGCTATCGTGGTCAGGTAAAACACCGCTGGCAGATGGATGATTCGAGTTTAGTGCTGATGCAATATAATAAGAGTAGCGATATTGATTTTATGAAAGATTATTTCTATCGCGAGTATGAAGAGGATGTACAGCCGATATCGGATGCTGCGCTAAGTCATGCTGCGGATGATTATAACTGCAGTATTTATGCCCGCAAAAGAACAAATCGTTTTTATTCCGAAGTGGAAAGATTGCCGGAACTAAGCTTCAACTTAAACAGCCAGGATCTCGGCGAGACTGACTTATATTACCGGAATGAACTGGCTCTGGTGAATTTAAATAAAAAGACGGCTAATAGCGTTGAGGATGCCGATGTGAACAGATTTGATACCTATAACGAACTTAAATATCTAACTCAGTTGCCCTATATGTTTGATTGGATAAATTTTGCGCCTTATGTCGGCACCCGGCAGACATATTATTCTAAAGATAGCTTGGGAGAAGACGAAGACATGATCCGCGGAAGTTTACATACCGGATTTGATCTTAATACAACATTTTATCGAACGTCCAATTTTAGTGATGATATATGTGGAATCGAGATAAACCGCTTAAGACATATTGTCAATCCGAGTATAAAATATACCTATATTCATCGCCCAACGATACTACCGAATAAACTCGGGGCTTTTGATTCAGTTGACGCGCTAGACCGAACTGATTTTTTTACCTACGGCTTGGAAAACCATCTTCAGACAAAATGGAAGAAGCCCAACTCAGATGAGTTGGAAACTGTTGAGCTCATCTATTTTTATCCGCATGTAGATTTTTATACTAAAGTCGGCCCGGGAGAAAGGCACTTTGGATTATTTGAAGCTGACCTGGATGTGCGGCCTTACCGGTGGTTAACCGTGAATAGTGATAGTGTATATAATCAATACCAGCGGAGGGTTGAGACAGCGAATATAGATCTCTGGGCCACCGGTGAGAAGGATAAATGGTCTTTGGGTCTGGGCAAACGCTATGAGCGCGATGATAGTAAGCAGTTGACAACTGATTTTTATTATGAAATTAACCGGTTTTGGCAAATAAGAGCTTATACCCGCTATGAAGGATACACGGACTATTTTGAAGAACAGCAATATACTATTTACCGTGACCTCCACTGCTGGTTATTAGAAATTAGTTATAATCTTAAATTAAACCAAGATCGTTCAACTAGAGATATGGCTTTTTGGCTGATCTTCCGGCTCAAGGCTGCTCCCGAAGAAACACCGATAAGATATAAGATGGGGCGAGAGAGGATAAATAGGTTATAGAAGTGTAGTTGGTGCTATTTTAGACAAGATACAACTAATAAAGAAGAAAAAAGGATGGCGAGCAATGAAGATTGGTTTTTTAGGAGATGGTTTCCCGGAAGGGAAGATAAAGTATGAAGACAGTAGATTAGCTGCTCTGGGTGAGAAATTTTCTCCGGCTAAAGTCACTCCTTTCTTTGTTGAGTTCGCAAGAGATGACTTTTTAGCGTGTGATTCAATACTCCTCAGCAGAGAAAAAGCGCTGGACTTATTCATCTTAGATATGGAGAAGATTGAAAAGCGTTTAGAAAATACAGATGATGAAAAGGAAAAAGAGATTTTACAAGAGAGTCTTTCGTCCTTAGAGAAAGAAATTCCGTTATGCGATGTCAACTTTGATGAAGCAGAGCTTGCAATATTAAAAGAATCAGGCCTTTTTAGTTTAAAGCCGACGCTTATCGCCGAAGCGCAAATGGAAGAAAGTAAATTAATAGAAGAGATTTTGAAGAAATCAAATATAATTTTTTTCTATACAGCGATAAAGAAAGAAGTTAAATCCTGGGCGGTTGAAAAGGATTTAGATGTAGTTTCTTGTGCGGGTAAAATTCATTCCGATTTAGCCCGGGGATTTATTAAGGCGGAAGTGGTAAATTTTAGTGATCTTTTAAATGTTCATAACCTGCACGAGGCAAAAACCAAAGGTCTGGTTAAGCTTGTTGACCGGGATTATAAAGTAAAAGACGGTGATATCCTGGAAATAAGATTTAATGTTTGAATTTTTACCGGATAATAAAAAGAGTAAAAAGGAGCAATCAAAATGCAGAAAAGTGTGATAAGAATTTTGATTTCCGCCGTGATTTTTATTTTATTAAGCACAATGCATCTTTGTCGGCAAGAGAACTTAAAGAACACAGATGATTTAGCATATGCTGCAAGCGAGTTTAAGAGCAGCTATCAGGAAAACCGGATTAGATCATTAATCCATTACTTTTTTTCGCTTTTTGAAGGAGAGAATAGAAATCCGCAGGCAATCGTCGAACTTTTGGTAGATGATGATTTAGAAATGATTTATCCCTGGGGCGTTTTAAAATCACCCAGGGAAGTAAAAGAGTGGCTTGCTCAAATACCGCTGAAATCAAAAGACGCTCACCATATCAAGCGCATCGAGATTAAAATTTTGGATGAAACCCATTATCTTGTTTTGCTCGATGTGCTTTGGCAGAATCTGGACCCAGAGGGTAAGTTCGATAGCGCTAAGCTTCGTTATGAATTCAAGTTAATCGATAAAGGCGGAAAATTTCCTAAGATTGAGAAGCTTCATTCGAAAAACATGGAACGATCAGGGAATTAGGCCTGTACTTATATAACGTGCTGGTATTAAAAGAGAGGGGGAGTTCGATGATCAACAAAGAATTGCTTGAAATTTTGGCTTGTCCTTTATGTAAAGTGAGCGTGGAACTAAAGCAGGAAAAATTAGTCTGCACAAAATGTGGCCGCCGGTATCCGATTAAAGATGATATTCCGATCATGCTCGTTGATGAAGCCGAATTACCTGAAAACACAGATGACCACAGATAAAAAAATAGACACAGATTAACACGGATTTAATCAGCTTTCAGTCAGTCTTCAGCCATCAGCTAATTGAGTGCTCGGAGCGCTTTTTTCGTCTATCCGACTGCTCATCCTGAGGACATTGAGCGAAGCGAAAAGGACGAAGGATCTTGAGTGATCCTTCACTCGCCATTTTATAACTAATAACCTTACAATTTTTAAGCTTGCAAAAAGTCTGCAAATAAGGTATACTATATTTAGAACGTTTAGAATATATTAAACACAGTAAACGAAAGGACATAAGATGACCGAACAAATCAATGAATTATTGGATGAAATAATAGCCGGGGTAAGTAATATTAGCGCTTCTTTAGGGCTAAACCGTGTTGCCGGACAGCTTTACATTTTGCTTTTTCTTAGTGAGCGGCCTTTGTCTTTGGATGAGATGACCGAAAGATTAAAAGTGAGTAAGGGGCATGTAAGTACAAATATTCGGGCCCTGGAACGCTGGCAGGCTGTACGAAAGATTTGGGTGAAGGGTTCGCGCAAAGACTATTACCAGGCAAATACAGATACTATTAAAATAGTAAAAAATCAGTTAACACTAGGGATTAGGCAGAGATCTGAAGATTTAGAAAAAATTATTACAAAGGCAAAAGACAGAATCAGCCAAATATCGGATGGCCAGCCCAAAGAAAAGATAAAGAACTTAGAAGAGAAGCTCAAAAAAATTGAAAAGATGTATAAACAAGTAAATAGTTTGTTAACTAAGCTGGAATTAGTGTCGGTTTTTAAATAAATTATAAATTAAAAAATATTATGATATTTTGGGATAAACAAACACATAATGGGTCGCTTTTGGATTTAGTAGTAAAAGGTGGCTTCTGGGTATTTATCCTCAGGATATCTCAGAAAGTCTTAAGTGTAGTTAGAATAATAATCCTGGCCAATATTCTTAGCCCCCATGATTTTGGTCTGGTCGGGATTGCTTTTTTGGTAATGGCAACCTTGGAAACTTTTTCCCAAACAGGTTTTCAGCAAGCCTTAGTTCAAAAAAAAGGTAATATTACAAAATATTTAGATGCGGTTTGGACAGTTTTGATACTGCGGGGAATTATTCTTTTTTTAATCCTCTTTTTTTCTGCCGATGCAATCGCGGCATTTTTTAATACCCCCCTAGCAAAACCTATAATTCAAGTTATAAGTCTTTCGATAGTTTTTAAGGCGATTACCAATGTCGGGGTTATATATTTTGAAAAAGAACTTAAATTTAACAAGCAATTTATTTATCAATTATGCGGCACTTTGGCTGATTTTATGGTTTCCATTTTTTCTGTTTTGATCATTAGAAATGTCTGGGCGTTAGTATTTGGTCTATTGGCCGGAAATTTTGTAAAATTTGTTTTAAGCTATCATCTGCATCCTTATCGACCGCAGATATGTATTGATTTTGCTAAAATGAGAGAACTTTTTGGTTTTGGGAAATGGATTTTTGGTTCAAGTATCCTAGTCTTTTTGCTTACCCAGGGCGATGATATTCTTGTCGGAAAATTGCTCGGGGTATCTTGTCTTGGTTTCTATCAAATGGCTTACAAAATTTCAAACATGCCGGCGACCGAGATTTCTCATCTTATTGCAACGGTAACATTTCCCGCTTATTCCAAAATACAAGATAATCTTTTTAAATTAAAAGAGGCTTATTTGAAGGTTTTGCAAATTACTGCTTTTTTATCTATCCCTGTCGCCGGACTTATTTTTATCCTGGCACCTGAATTTATAAAGCTATTTTTGGGTAATAAGTGGATGCCGATGCTTTCCGCGCTACAGGTCTTAGCGATATATGGACTATTAAGAGCGCTGGGGGCAACTACAGGAGTCGTGTTTATGGCTGTCGGGCGGCCTAAAATAAGGACAAAAATACAAGCGGCACAATTAGTGTTATTAGCGATGATAATTTATCCGCTTATAATGCGTTGGGGGATAACTGGAGCAGCGGTAGCGGTGACGAGTTATGCATTGATATTTAATTTTGTGGCTATTGCTGAAGTTCTGAATATAGTAAGATCTGAGAAAAGTAAGCCCCTGCTGCTGATTATTTGTCCGTTGCTTTGTACGCTGGTTATGGTCGGGACAATCTTTGCCTTAAAAACATATTTATTTGATCGGATTGCGCTCATGCCTTTCTTCTTTCTTGTTTTTGGCGGGATAGTTAGTTATATAGGTGCTGTTTATCTCGCTGATCTTTTTTTAAATTATGGATATAAGCAGCTAATGAGCGGGCAGATCACAGATTTTATTCGGGGGCATAAATTGGGATGAACGGGAAATCTTTAAAATGCAATTTATGTGGCAGCAATAACTATAATGTTTTTAAAAAGATAGGAGACTATTTGCTTATAAGATGTAAGCATTGTGGTTTGGTTTGTTTAAACTGCGATTCCGTTGAAGAAAAGATGAACAAGAAATATTCGCTGCCATATTATGCTAAGACTATATTTGACCGGGAACCTAAAACGGAAGGTGAGCTTAAGCGCCAAATCAATAAAAATGCTGAAAGGGCAAAACAAATAATAAGTGAAGTTGGTAAGCAAGGGAAATTGCTCGATATCGGCTGTGGCCCTGGTTTTTTTATCGCCTGCATGAGAGAATATGGTTGGGATGTAACCGGGGTCGATGTTTCGGACTGGGCGACTGATTTTGCGCGAAAGAAATTGGGGCTGAATGTTTTTACCGGGGCGGTGGAAAAAATAAAGTTTAATGATAATTTTAATCTGGTTACAATGATGCATGTTCTGGAACATTTGCCGGATCCGGTTGTGACTTTAAAAAGAGTATATGAATTAATATCAGATGAGGGATGGTTATTTATTACCGGGCCTAATCTTGCCAGTTTTGACCGGATCTGGCATGGCCGAAATTGGCGGTGGTTTACTGATCGCTCACACTTATATTTTTTTACTCCCGAGACATATCGAAGGGTGTTGGAAAAAGCGGGTTTTTTAATCCAGAAGATTTCATTTCAGCGCTGGAATCCGCTTTCTCATTTAATGGAGATGCAATTTAGCGGTCGCGGGAGAGTAGATCATCAAACTGAGGTTATTAAAATGATTAATGCAAAGAATCCTTATAAAAATAGCTTTATTTTTAAGATTATCAATAAGCTTGTGCTGAATTTATCCGTAGCCTTTAGATTAAGGGGGAGAGATTTGAGTATCTTGGCGAGAAAGAAGATATAAAATGAAAATTCTGTTTTTTCTTAGATATTTTCGCGATAAAGCGAGTTCGCGGACAAGAGGTTTCTATCTTGCCGAAGCGCTAAGTAAGAAAAAGAAAGTGTGTTGTGAGATAGTTTGTGGAAACAAAAAAGGCAACTATCTAAGATTCCTATGGAAATTAATCAGACATGATATTGTTTGTTTTCAGAAAAAGTATTCGGGAATAGATATAATACTGAATAAACTTATGCGGCTATTGGGAAAAAAAACCTTGTTTGATATTGACGATGCTCCTTTTGGGCTATATTACAGTAACCGGGCATATAAACAGGCGATAATGATGATTAAGGCTTCCTCGGCAGTTATCGTCGGTAGCCATAAGTTAAAGAATTTTGCCCAGAGTCTCAACCATAATACTTGGCTTATTCCCAGCTCTATAAATCTTGATTGCTATAGGCCGCTGGTAAATAAGAAAGATCATGGTTGCATCACCTTAGGTTGGATTGGAGATGGCGTTGGTTATAAGGATGATTTACTGATGCTTCTTGAACCATTACAACAAGTTGGGAAGAATTATAATATAAAACTGCTGCTTATTGGGGCGCTCAAACAAAAACAAATTCATGATGCTTTTAGTAAGCTGAATAATGTAAAAGTCAAGATAATAGATGAGATAGACTGGGCAAACCCGGAAGCTGTGCCAGGGGCAATTGCGAATTTCGATATTGGTTTGTATCCACTTTTGGACAATGATTATAATCAGTACAAGTGCGGTTTTAAGGCCTTAGAATATATGGCGATGGAGGTTCCGGTAGTTGCCAGTCCCGTAGGCGAAAATAAATTTATAATTGAAGATGGAAAAGACGGCTTTCTGGCCGGCAATGCTCAGGACTGGAGCAGACATCTTTCTTATTTAATTGAGCAGGCCCAGGTAAGAAAAAAAATGGGTGAGGCCGGCAGAGATAAGATCGAGCAGAATTACGCTTTGGAAATCTGTGCGAACAAGTTTCTTGAGGTTCTTGGAAAAATTTAGAAAAGAGGACAAATTAGTGAAAGTATGTATGCTTGTTCATGATTTTGACCGCATCGGCGGTTATGAAAAGCAGGCCTTCGCTTTGAGCAAGGCCTTAAAAGGGAAAGGATTAGATGTTTTTATTCTGACAAATAAAATGAGAGCTGAACTCATTTCGTTAGAAAATCGCGAGGGGGTAACCATCCATCGGATATGGCCTTTTTTAGGATATACCCTATTTTTTCGGTTTACTATTTTTAACGCGCTTTTATGGTTTCTGCTCAAGAATCATAAGAATTTTGACATTATTCACGCCCATGCGTTGACACACCTGAGCGTAATGGCTATATTGCTTGGTAAAATTTTTGGAAAGAAATCATTGATCAAGATTGCTACGGCCGGTGACCTGACAAAAATCATGAATTCGCAGCAATTGCGCTATCAGCTGCTTTTTAAATTTTTCCGCTATGCTGATGGATTTATCAGTTTAAGCAATCAGATTACAAGTGAACTGTTAAAATCCGGGATAGATAAGGAAAAGATTCATTTTGCGTTTAACGGAGTTGATATTGTAAAATTTTATCCGGTTGATCCGGAGCAAAAAAATTTAAAACGCAAAAGCTTATTCTTACCCCAGCGGCAGACCATTGTTTTTGTCGGCCGGCTTGTGCCGCGCAAAGGGGTGGATATTCTGCTTAAGGCGTTTAAATGTGTCAAAGAAAAGCATCAAGGCACGCATTTACTGATTCTGGGTGATGGCGAGCAAATGCAGGCATTGAAAGGATTATGCCGCAGTGCCAATCTCGATAATAGTGTTAGCTTTCTGGGAGAAAAAGATAATATTGCTGATTATTTGCGCGCGGCAGATATTTTTGTTATTCCTTCAAGAAGGGAAGGCAATCCTAATGTTTTGCTGGAAGCGCTGGCTTGCGGTTTGCCGGTTGTCGCAACATCAATTGGGGGCATTGTGGAAGTCATTAAAGATGGGGAAAATGGTCTTTTAATCGTTTCGGAAGATGAGAAGATGCTTGCGGAAAAAATATTATTTTTACTCGGCAATGAAAATTATTGTGAAAAACTACGCCGCCGTGCTCGTGAGGAGGTTCGATCCCGTTTTTCTTTAGATTCGTTAGCAAGTAAATATTTAGAGCTTTACGAACGGCTGCTTAGCAAACAATAAGGAGACGACATTAAATGAAAGTGCTATTTTTGGTTCAGACATCCGAGATCGGCCCGGCGAGCAGATATCGAGTATACCAATATTTGGATTATCTGAAAACTAAAGACATCAAGGCGACGGTAAGCCCGGCAATATCCGCTAAACATTTTTTCCGGATCTATGGGGCGACTAATCCTTGGCGTAAAATTTTGTATTTTATTTTTGTAATCATCGTCCGCCTAAAAGATATATTTCGGGTTAAGCAATACGATGTAGTTTTTATACAGAGAGAGATTCTGCCCCAACTTTTTCCTGTTTTTGAGAAGATAATTTCAATCTTAAATAAAAATATAATATTTGATTTTGATGATGCGATATTTCTGGTGCCTCCGCAAAGACATAATTTTATATATAAATTTCGTTGTACAAATAATATAAAAGAGATAATCAAAATGAGCAAGTATGTTATTGCGGGTAATGAATACCTAAAAAGTTACGCCTTAGAGTTTAACCGGCAAGTATCTGTTATCCCGACGGCGATAGATACAAATAAATTCTGCCTTAAGAGTAAAAGATTCCATCGGCCGGATAAAATAACTATTGGCTGGATTGGCACGATGCATACTCTTTTTTATCTGGAAAACATAAAGGAGGTATTTAAACACTTGGCCGCTTCATTTAATATTTGTTTGTCTTGTGTCGGTGTGGAAAATTTTACGATTGAAGGCGTTGAGGTAATAAATAAACCTTGGAGTATAGTCAGAGAAATTGCTGATTTGCAAGAGTTCGACATCGGGGTTGCTCCTCTGTTGGATGATCGCTGGGGAAAAGGGAAATGCGGTTTAAAGGCTCTCCAATATATGTCGTGCGGAATTCCGGTAATCTGTTCAAATGCGGGAGTTTTTAAGGAAATAATTCAGGATGGGGAAAATGGATTTTTAGCTGAGAATAATCAGGAATGGATCGATAAACTGGGAAGACTGATAAAGGATGAAGATTTAAGAAAGAGAATGTCCGTTATCGGGCGGAAAACGGTTGAAGGAAAATATTCCCTCACGGTCAATGCTCCTTTATTAGGAGCAGTTTTGCAAAAAATATCTCTTGGCGATAATTAAGCGGTGGGAAAATGTGTGGAATTTGCGGAGTTTTAAATTTTAATTCACAGCCAGTTGATAAACTCTGGCTTACAGATATGTGTGGGGAGATGATACACCGTGGTCCGGATACCGAAGGCTATTATCTGGCGGATCGTGTGGGACTGGGTCATCGGCGGCTTTCCATTATTGATCTGGAAACCGGCAGTCAGCCGATTCATAATGAAAGTAAGACGATTTGGCTGATTATAAACGGTGAGATATATAATTTTATACAGCTGCGTAAGATGTTAGAGGAAAACGGACATACTTTTTATACCCAAACCGATAGTGAGGTTATTGTTCATTTATATGAAGATTATAAAGAAGATTGCCTGCGTTTCCTGCGGGGAATGTTTGCTTTGGCGATCTGGGATAGCCGCCAGAGAAAGTTATTTTTAGCCCGTGATCGGATCGGACAAAAACCCCTCCTTTTTTGGCAAGATGAGCAGAGATTCATTTTTGCCTCAGAGATCAAAGCAATTTTACAGGCGCCGGGGATAAAAAGAGAGGTTGATCCTAAAATTCTGAATCTCTATTTAAGTTTTCAGTGTGTGCCGGCGCCCGGGACAATGTTTAAAGGCATAAGAAAGCTATTGCCAGCCCATTATCTGATTGTGAAGGAAAAACAGGTAAATATCCAGCGCTATTGGCGGCTTGATTTTAGAGTTGGACAGAGATTAGGACTCCAGGAGTATAAAAGAGGGATTCAGGAACATCTCAGTGAGGCGGTACGCTTGCGTTTGATGAGTGATGTGCCGCTCGGTGCTTTTTTGAGCGGCGGCATCGATTCAAGCGCCATCGTCGCCTTTATGTCCCGACACTTAAAGAATCCGGTAAAGACATTTTCGGTTGGTTTTTCCGAGAAGTCATACGATGAAGTTAAATTTGCGCGGATGGTCGCTAAGAAATTTAACACTGACCATCATGAGCTTAAGGTTAGCCCGAAGGCGATTGAAATTTTGCCCAAAATCATTAAACATTATGGCGAACCTTTTGCCGATTATTCTTGTATCCCAACATATTATGTTTCCCAGTTTGCCGCAACTAAAGTAAAGGTAGTTTTAACTGGGGATGGCGGAGATGAATCTTTTGCCGGATATTACAGGTATACGGCCTGCAAAATAGCTCAGATCTTTGATTGTCTGCCTCCTTTTCTTCGAAAACTTATTCAAAATTTGCTTTATCTTATTCCGGATCGTGGCGATATGCGCACAACCAACTGGCAATTAAAAAGATTTTTTAGAAGTCTGCATCACCCGGCTCAAAAAAGATACTTAAATTGGATTTGCTCGTTTAATAAACAAGAAAAGAGTTTACTATATAGTAGTGGCTTTCTGACGGAAGTAGACCTAAATTATGATTTTGAATTTTTAACCGGCCTTTATCGTCAAAAACCCGGGCTGAATTTTGTCGATGATACAATTCAGGTTGAAATGGAAACGTATTTGCCTAATGATTTATTGGTAAAAATAGATATTGCGACGATGGCAAATTCTCTGGAAGCGCGATCTCCTTTTTTGGATCACAAGTTTATGGAATATGCAGCGACAATCCCGCTGGATTTAAAACTAAAAAGATTCAGAAATAAATACATTTTTAAGCAGGCCTTAAAAGGGTTCCTGCCGGCAGAGATTATTAAGCGCAAAAAGCTCGGATTCGGAATTCCGATTGGCCGGTGGTTTCGCGGCGAGTTAAAAGAATACATGCAGGATATACTACTTGATGCAAAAAGCATAAACAGAGGCTATTTTAGAAAAAAATATATTGAACGGATTATCGATGCTCATCTACGCGGGCTCACCGATAATGGCTATAAGCTCTGGACATTATTAATGCTCGAACTATGGCATCGGGAATTTATCGATTAAATCGATTAAAATGAAATATCTTAGATTATTAATAATTATTGTTGTCGCCTTTAGCGTATATGCAAATACCTTAACCAATGATTTTGTCTGGGATGGGGTAGAGCAGGTAAAAAATAATCTGCTGATTAGAAATTGGGAGAACTTGTCTAAAATTTTTACGCTTGATTTTTATGGCATGTACCGGCCCTTGAAATTATTTACATTTTTCCTGGATTACTGGTTGTGGGGCTTAAATCCCTATGGTTTTCACTTAACAAGTATATTGTTGCATGCCGTTTGTTCAATTTTGGTATATTTATTTATCTTGTTGCTGGTCAAGGATAAAGTTTTATCCTGGTTGGCCGCGCTGATTTTTGTTGTTCATCCTATTCATACCGAATCGGTGAGTTGGATTTCCGCGCGCGACGATGTCTTAATGAGTATATTTTACCTTAGCACACTGATCTTAGTTTTTAAGTATTTAAAAATAAAAAATTCAACTTTTCATTATAGATTTTTTTTCGCGAGTGCGGCGGCCAGTTGTTATTTAGGGGCGCTTCTTTCTAAAGAAATGGCCGTGAGTTTACCGATCCTAATTTTTGCCGGCGGGTATTTATATCAGCCAAAAAACGACAAGTCAAAACAACAAAAAATATATCAAGCGGCTTTTCTTTTTAGTGTGATTTCTGCGGGGTATATGATATTTAGATGTCTTTTTTTGAGTATTGTTGTCCAAGCGCAAACATTTGCGGGAGTAGAGAATTATTTAAAAATCGTCTTAACCGGCCCCCTGATATTTATCGGCTATTATTTAAGCTTGCTTATTTTTCCGTTAAATTTATGCCTGGATTATTCTTTTCCGGATATAAGTTTTGCACAAATAATTTTCTATAACGCAATTTTAATTGTGATGATTTATTTGTCGGTAAAATGGCGCAAAAAATCTCCATTAATTTCCGGCGGTTTTCTCATGATTGTGATAACGATCGTTCCCGCAATGAATATTATTCCCAAAGCACAACTTATTGCCGAACGTTACCTCTATTTACCTTCCGTGGGACTATCGCTGATTATTGCCGGAATCTTTCTAAAGTTGCGCGGTGCGGATAAGAATGCGTTATTAGCGAAGAGAAGTTTTAAGACGGTAATTTATTTTATTTATGTGGTGATGCTTATATTCTATTCGTACCAGACGTTCATTCGAAATACTCATTGGCGAACCCAAGCAATCCTTTTCGCGGAAACCGTGAGCAGTCCGCTCGCGAGCACCAGGGCTCATTTTAATTTAGCAGAGCAATTTCAAAAAAATTGTGTTTATGATGAAGCAATAATGCTTTATCAGGTTGTCATTGATGTTCTAACCGAAAAACAGGCGAGCAATTATGGCTTATTTGATTTCGGGGTCAGAGATCTTAAAAAAATAAAAAGATATAGTAGAATTGGTGATGCTTTGCTTGGACAAGCTGCGTGTTATAAAGAAAAAGGCCAAATAAATAAGGCGATCGCGGTCCTAAATAAGGCGATAAAATTAGACCCGCATTACTATTTGGCGTATAATGATTTGGGTATAATTTATTATGATCAAGATAAAATTGATAACGCGCTTGAAATATTTTTCATCACGAAAGCGATAAGTCCGCGTTATCCATCTGTATATTACAATATTGGACTTTGTTTTTTGAAAAAAGAGAAGTTTAATCAGGCCCGCCGAAATTTTGAAAAAGCTATAATTCTTAATCCGGATTATGAAAAACCCAAAAATCAGTTAAGAGTTTTAGGGAGGAGAGTAAAATGAAATTAAAGAATGATTGCCTGTTTTTCCGGGGAGATAAGCCGTGTCTGCACAAGATGGTCTGTGCTAAATGCATTAAATATCGGCCGGTAAAAATGAGAATACTTATTATAAAGCTGGCGGCAATCGGAGATGTTTTGCGAACAACGCCCCTGCTGCGGCGGTTGAAAAAGGAAAACCCGGACTGTTTTATTAGCTGGGTTGCGGATAAAAGCAGTGGTTCAATTTTAGAAGGCAATTCTTTTATTGATCGCATTCTGGAGCTCAATTTAGAAACCTTGCTGCGAATTCAGGTCCAAAAATATGATTTGGCGATTTGTCTGGACAAAGAACCGCGGGCCACGGCCCTGATGATGCTGACTAAAGCCGATAAGAAATTAGGTTATGGTCTGAACAAAGATGGGGTGATTATCGCGCTTAACAAAGAAGCGGAATATAGTTTGATTTTAGGCGTTGATGATGAACTGAAATTTAGAAAAAACAAAAAGTCTTATCCGGAATTAATTTTTGAAGCAACCGGGAAACAATATAAAAAAGAGGAATATGTGTTAAATTTGAATGAGCAAGAGTTGCGGTTCGGAAAGAATTTTTTAAAGCGCCATAAAATCGCAAATCATGATATTATTGTCGGCTTGAATACCGGTTGCGGAGATATCTTTGCCACGAAGAAGTGGACCGAGGACGGATTTGTAGAGTTGGCCGGGATGTTAAGCAAAGAGAAAGGGGTAAAAGTTTTTCTTTTGGGCGGGCCCTGCGAAAATCGGCGTAACCGGAGCATAAAATCTAAAGTAAAGAAGGTCATTGATACGCGCTGTGATAATACATTACGGGAATTTATCGGGCTTATGGCAGCTTGCGATGTGATCGTTTCCGCAGATACGATCGCCATGCATTTGGCAATTGCTTTAAAAAAACGGGTCGTAGCTGTTTTTGGACCGACCTGTGCCCAGGAAATAGAAATGTTTGGCCGGGGAGAGAAAATCACTTCGCGCATCAAGTGTGCCCCTTGTTATCGCCAGGAGTGTGAAAAGCATACTTGTATGAAAAGAATCAGCGCGGATATGGTTTTTAAGGCCGTAAAAAGACAGATTAGTTATGTTGATACTAAGCGCAAAAATATCTCTTTTCGCTAAGTCTGCTGCGGCATCCTTGCCTTGCAGCCGCGCGTTCTCGCTATTCCGGCATCCTGCCGGAATGACGCTCGAAAGCGCCGCGCAAAGAGAATTTTTGCGCACTTACAAGTCAGGTGAATAAGATGAATTTGGCAATTGTCATTCCGACCTATAATGAGGCAGAGAATATTGAGTTGCTTATTGATTCGGTCTTTAAAATTTATCCGGCCGCTAACATAATTGTGGTTGATGATAATTCTCCGGATGGAACGGCTGAGCGTGTCTTAAGGCGGCAAGACGATTATCCGAATCTGCATTGTTTAGTGCGCAAGGAAGAGCGCGGACGGGGATTTGCCGGAGTGGCTGGTTTTAAATACGCTTTGACCCTGAATGCTGATTACATTATGGAAATGGATGCGGATTTTTCGCATGACCCGGTGTATATTCCGGCTTTTATTGAAGCGATAAATTCTACCGATGTCGTAATTGGTTCACGGTTTGTAAAAGGCGGACAAGACGTCGATCGCCATCTTTTTCGCAAACTAACTAGCATCTTGGCTAATCTATATTTGAGAGTTGCTTTGGGGGTTAAGATCAGAGATTGTACTTCCGGATATCGCTGTTTTAGAAGAGAAGTTTTAGAAAAGATAAACCTGGAAAGGTTGTCGTCTGCCGGGCCAGCGATTATTGAAGAAATTCTTTATCGTTGTCGAGATTTTAGGCTAAAGGAAATCCCGATCAAATTCAAAAAGAGAAAATCTGGTTATTCAAAACTAAGTTTAAAAATGTTGTTCCAGTCTTTGATTATCCCCTGGCGAATGCACCGTTAGCAGCCCCATGTATATAAGCTGCTTATAAGCTTGGAGTTATTGCGTAATTAAAGAGCTTTTTAAGGCTCATGTAATGTTGACAAGTGATTTTCAATATGCTAACCTATTCTCAAGTTTAAATGAAGAATAAAGTTATAAACTCAAACATTGTAGTTTATATCGCGGTTATTATCGGGATCGTATTTATTTTTCTGAGGACGTATAACTTTTTTAATGAAAAGATTAATCGCCTGGGCTGCGAGGCAAATATTACAACGCTCCGGGCGTCGATTGAACGTTTTAGATCATATCGGCACGGAGAAATAGCTGACGATGAAGGGCGGATAGATATGTCGGTTTTAATTGCGGCAAAAGTTTTGCCGAACAAAGTAGTCTGTCCGATAAATGGTGATTATAAAACAGATCCCCGGGGACAAATATATTGTACTTTCCATGGGAAGAAAGCAGGAGGAAAATGATGGCCGAAGCGAAGAGACATTTTATGCGCCGGCAATATCTAGTGCAAAAGAGCTTACAGTTTAAGTACATGCTGCTGGTACTTTTTGCGATAATTGTCGTAAGCGGGATGATTGTCTGGACGGTTTATTTTACGCATTGGGTGCTGATTACCGAACACCTGGCGGGTATCGAGGCAAAAACTATGCTTACGGAAATTTTTCAGAAGATAAATATGATGTTGCTTTTGGAAATACCAGTAGCACTGATTATCGCCGCTTTTGCCAGTATTTTAGTTTCCCATAAGGTTGCCGGGCCGGTTTATCGTTTAGAGAGAGTTGCCAAGGAGGTAGCAAAGGGTAACTTAGTGCATCATCTGCAGTTAAGAAAGCATGATGAACTAAAAAATCTTGCTTCCGCTTTCAATAGTGTAATTGAAAATATGCAGCTTTTGGTTGTTAAAGATAGAAAATTGATTTCCGAATTGTCACAGATCACCGACCGGCTATATCAGGATCTTAAAGATAAAAAAATCGATGAAAGTGAAGCCCTGAGTTTAATTCGTAGATTAAATGATCTGGTCGGGGAGTTAAAGGCGCTGATAATGATGTATAAGACAGAAAAGGATTAGACCATGGAAATTTTTGACCTTATTCGTTTGGTCATCGAAAAAAAAGCCTCGGATTTGCATATCAGTGTTGGCGTACCGCCAACTTTTCGCATTGCCGGAAACTTAGTTCCTTCCGACCTGGAAACATTGACCCCCAGCGGTGCCGAGCAGTTAGTTTTAGGTATGTTAAATGATGAACAGAAGAATAAACTTCAAAAAACACGTTCCATAGACTTTACGTATAGCTATATTGGTAGATTCAGGGTCAATGTCTACATGGAGAAGGGGTATTTAGCCGCGGCGCTGCGAATAATACCGTTTGAAATCTCAACCCTGCAAAGTCTAAGATTTCCACCAAATGTTACTGATTTGGCGAGAAAGCAAAGTGGTTTGATTATCGTTACTGGTGCCCGCGGGAGCGGCAAATCCACAACTTTGGCGGCGATGATTGATTTAATTAATACGGAACAGCATTGTCATATAATAACGATCGAGGATCCTATAGAATATCTTCATCCCCACAAAAACAGTATCGTTAATCAACGGGAAGTGTATTCTGATACTCTTTCCTTCAGCGATGCCTTGCGCGACGCTTTAGGAGAAGATCCGGATGTGATTTTGGTTGGTGAAATGCATGATTTGGAAACAATCTCTGCCGTTATGAATGCGGCTGAAACCGGACATCTGGTTTTTGCCAGCCTGGGCACTCCCGATACGGTTCAAAGCATTGATCGAATAATTGATGGATTTCCGGAAAACCAGCAGTCATTAATCAGACTACAAACCTCCCTGGCTTTGCAAGGAGTAATCTCACAACGTCTTATTCCGCGCGCTGATGGAAAAGGTATGGTCGCCGCAGTTGAAGTGCTGACTGTAAGTACAGCCGTAGCCAATTTAATTCGGGATAAAAAAACAAATCAGATATATTCTCGAATCGAAACCGGTGCCAAGGAAGGGATGCGTAGCTTGAATCAATCATTAGCGGAGTTGTGTCGAGAAAGAGTGATCAGAGCAAGTGATGCTTTGGCTTATTCAAATAACCCAGAACTTTTAAGAAGGATGTTATTGTAATTATGGAACTTAATAAATTGCTTGAGATAACAAATCAGAGGAAGGCTTCCGATCTGCATCTGGTATGTGGCAGCGCTCCGGTATTACGGATAAACGGGGAATTAGTCGTGCTTAATGAGTTAGGTAAGGTTGTTCCACAAATGGCCAAGGTTTTGGCTTATAGTATGCTTAATAACGAGCAAATGAAAAAATTTGAAGCGGAATATGAGTTGGATTTTTCTTTTGGCGTGGCCGGCTTAGGGAGATACCGGGTTAATCTGCACAAGCAACGAGGGAGTATTGGAATCGCGATCCGCCGTCTGGAATCGGAAATAAAAACGATCGAGGAGTTAGGTTTGCCGAATATAGTTAAGGAAATGGCTTTATTGGAAAAGGGGATGGTTCTTGTCACCGGCGCGGCCGGATGCGGTAAATCGACAACCCTGGCGGCAATGATTGATCTAATTAATACAGAGAGAAAAGAACATATTATTACCGTTGAGGATCCGATTGAATATCTGTATGCTCATAAAAATAGTATTATTGAGCAGCGTGAGGTTGCTTCGGATACCAAGTCGTTTGCCAGCGGATTAAAGTATGTGTTGCGTCAGGATCCGAATGTCGTTCTGGTTGGAGAACTGCGTGACTTAGAAACGATGGCCCATGCGATTACCGCCGCGGAAACCGGTCATTTGGTTTTAGCTACGTTACATACGACCGATGCCGTCCAGGCAATAGACCGTTTAATCGATGTTTTTCCTGCGGATCAACAACAACAAGTAAGGATTCAAGTTTCCTTGACTTTACAAGGCGTGATTTGTCAGCAGCTTATGTTGCGCAAGGACAAAAAAGGCCGGATTGCCGCGGTCGAAATAATGGTTGCTACTGCCGCGATAAGAAATCTGATTCGTGAAGGAAAAACATTTCAAATCTATTCGTCCCTGGAAACCGGGGTCAAGCTGGGGATGCAAAGCATCGATATGGTTTTAGCGGAGCTCTTGCATAAAGATTTAATCAGCGAAGAAGATGCATACCTTAAAGCCCGGGATTTAGAGGGACTAAAACGAAGATTTAAAAAGTTGCAAGAAGGGAAAGATAATGCCGGTACCAGATAAAATTAAAAAAAAGCTTTTGGGCGAATATCTGGTTGAAACCGGACTGGTAACCGAAGCCCAAGTTGAGAAAGCATTAGCGGAGCAAAAAAAGGCCGGGGCCCGTTTGGGGCAAACCCTGATGGAACTCGGTTATCTCAAAGAGGACGACTTAATTGTTGCTTTGGCCCAACAGCTGAATTTGGCGCATATTGATATATCCAGTTATATATTAAAACCAGAAGTTGTTAACCTTATTCCGGAAGAAATTGCACGCCGTTACGAATTGATTGCTTTAGAAAAGGTCTCCGATAATCTTAGTATTGCGATGACCGACCCGCTCAATGTCTTTGCTATTGATGAGGTGCAGAAGTTAACTTCCTGCCGGATCGAGCCGGTAATTTGCTCGCGTTTAGCTTTGTTCATGGTTTTTGATGAATTTTATCAAAAGACTCCGCGTAAGCAAAAAACTAAAATGCCGTCTCCGGTAGCACAGCGAAAAGCTCCCCCGGCTCAAGCCGAGCCTAGAGAATCAATGGCCGCGGTGGACGGACAGGAGATTATTGAGTTGGTCGATAATATTATTCGTTTGGCCGTAAGCGAAAGAGCGACGGACATCCATATTGAACCAGATGACCAACAAGTACGTGTCCGCTGTCGCGTGGATGGATTTTTGCGTGAGATGAAGACGTTTTCTAAAGAGATACAACTTCCGATGGTTTCCCGCATAAAAGTTCTCGCCGGTATGGATATCGCCGAAAAAAGAATTCCTCAGGACGGTCGTTTCCACTTTAAAGTAAAAGATAAAAATCTTGATTTACGGGTTTCTACTTTGCCGACGGTTTTGGGGGAGAAAGTAGTCATGCGTTTGTTAGATAAATCGATGATTCTTATTAAACTTGGTGCGTTAGGTTTTTCGGACGAAATTTTAAAGCAATTTGAAGAATTAATCCGCCGACCATATGGGATGATTTTAGTAACCGGGCCGACCTCGAGTGGAAAAACGACAACGTTATATTCTGCGATTAATATGATAAATACGATCGAAAAGAATATTCTTACCGTAGAGGATCCCGTGGAATACCGCTTGGAAAGAGTAAATCAGGTCCAGGTAAATCCGCGGGCGGGATTAACCTTTGCCACGGGTTTGCGTGCCTTTTTGCGTCAGGATCCAAATGTGATCATGATCGGTGAAATAAGAGATTTAGAAACCGCGGAGATTGCCGTTCAATCATCTTTAACCGGCCATCTTGTATTTAGTACGATTCATACCAATAATGCTCCGGCAACGATCACCCGCTTAATCGACATGAAGGTTGAATCCTTTCTGGTTGCCGCCGCAGTTGTGGGTGTTCTGGCGCAGCGGCTGATAAGAACTATTTGTCCGAATTGTAAAGAAAAGTTTAAGCCGCCACCGGATTTGATTAAAAGTTTAGATTTTCCGGAACTTGAGTCAGAGCATGAATTTTATAAAGGGAAGGGTTGCGAGGCCTGTAAAGGATCAGGCTATCTGGGCAGAATTGGGATCTATGAATTGATGATGATCAATGACCAAATTAAAGAATTAATTTTAAAAAATGCATCCACGGAAGATTTGACCCGGCAAGCAAAACAATCTGGAATGGATACGCTCCGCACTGATGGTTTAAAAAAAGTTTTAAAGGGGATGACAACCATTGATGAAGTACTAAGAACCACCGCTGATGAGGCGAAAGGTAAGTAAGCATGATAAGATCAAGCTCACTCAAAAAACGGGTGAGAATAAACCTGATAATCGCAATTCCTCTGCTCATAGTCATTCTTGTCTTTGGCACCCAATTCTTCTCATATTATTTTATAAGAATAAATTTTTTAAATCTGGTTAATGACCACGATATACAAATTTTTGATAATGTTATAGATATTTTGGGAAAGCAGATTTGGCTGACATCAATTGCTGCCGGAATCTTTGGCGTTATTTTAGCCTACGCGATTACCTTGCCGATAAAAAAACTTACCGTTAGTGCCGAAAAGATTGCGACCGGTGATTTAACCCGAACCGTAGAACTTAATTCCGAAGATGAAATCGGCGCTTTGGGCAAATCATTCAATGCCATGGTTTCATCCTTGAATGAGCATATTATCGAGAGTATGACCGGTGGCGTTATCACCATAAATATGAAGGGGATGATTGTTACTTTTAATAAGTCGGCTGAGCTAATTTTGGATTATGCCAGCGAAGAAGTCGTCAAAAAGTCCATCTTTGAGGTTTTTCCGCCGGGCAGTAAAAATAGTGCTTTAAGTGAGGTAATTGAAGAAACTTTGGACGGACATAAGACAAGTTCTTCCCGGGAAATTGATATTTTCTCCCGAATGGGGAAGAAAATTCCGATTGGTATTACGACGTCTTTATTGAGGGATAAAAAAAATACATTTTTAGGAATCGTTGTTACGTTTAAGGACTTAGGTTATATAAAACATTTAGAGGAGCAAATGCGGCGGGCGGACAGACTCGCGGCGGTGGGAAGTTTAGCGGCCGGTATTGCCCATGAAATTCGCAATCCGCTGGGCTCGGTTAAAGGATTGGTCCAGCTGCTGCAGGAAGAATTTGAAGAGGACAGTCAGAAGAAAGAATATGCCCAAGTGATTGTCAAAGAAGTTGATCGTTTAAATAAAGTAGTTGAGGAACTGTTAAGTTTTGCCCGTCCTGACGATTCGGAAGTTGAGTCAAGATTTAGCCGCTTGAATATAAATGAGGTAATTGCCCAGACGTTACTTTTAGCAGAACATGATACCAAAAATGTCCATATTGAAATCGCAAAGAATTTTGCCGATGATTTACCGCTTATTTTGGCTGATGCAAAAAAATTGCAACAGGCATTTTTGAATATAATATTTAATGCTTTTGCCGCCATGGAAAAAGGAGGCACTTTAACAATTACGACCGGATACAAGCAAGAAAACAAGTTGGTCGAGATAAAATTCAGTGACACAGGTTCGGGCATCGCCCCGGAGATATTAAACAAAATATTTGACCCTTTTTTTACAAGAAAGGAAGGGGGGACAGGTTTGGGGCTGACCATAACCCATCAGATAATTTCAAGTCATAATGGTAAAGTCGATGTAAAAAGTATACCCAAAGAGGGGACAACATTTATAATTACTTTCCCGGCTAAAGGAGAAAAGGCTTAAGATATGGCTGCGAGAATTCTAGTCGTCGATGATGATCAAAGTTTTCGGTTTCTTTTAGAGGAAGCTTTAAAAAAAGAGGGTTATAGCGTGGCCGCGGCGGCTAATGGACAAGCGGCGCTGAAGATTTATAACCAGGAAGAATTTGATGTTGTTACGCTGGATATAAAAATGCCGGGGATGGACGGATTTGAAGTTTTATCGGAAATGAAAAAAATAAATTCGGAACAGCTGGTGGTGATTATTACTGCTTATGGGGCGCAAAAGATAGCGATCGAGGCGGTTAAAAAGGGCGCTTACGATTATTTTACAAAACCGTTTGATATTGATGAATTGCGTTTAGTGATAAAAAGAGCTTTAGAATGTAAGCGCTTAAATTATGAGAACAAGAAGTTAAAGGAAGAACTTCACAAAAAATATCATTTTAAAGAACTTGTGGGAAATTCGGGGAAGATGTTGGAAGTCTTTGAGATAATGAAGAAGGTTGTTAATACTGATGTCACGGTTTTAATCCAGGGCGAGAGTGGTACGGGCAAAGAGCTCGTCGCCCGCGCGATTGCCTATAATAGCCAAAGAAAAGATCATCCTTTTATTAAGATAAATTGTGCGGCAATCCCGGAAGGAATTCTGGAAAGTGAGCTTTTTGGACATGAAAAAGGAGCTTTTACGGATGCCAGTTTTAAAAAGATCGGTCGCTTTGAAGCCGCGGATAAGGGCACAATTTTTTTGGATGAGATTGGAGATATGAGTCTGGCGACACAAGCAAAGGTCTTGCGCGTGCTGCAAGAGAAGGAATTTGAAAGAGTTGGTTCGGCACAATCGGTTAAAGTCGATGTTCGGATAATTACAGCGACGAACAAAGATTTATTCCGCTGTGTAAAAACCAGGGAGTTTCGGGAAGACCTTTATTATCGGATTAATGTTGTTTCCATAAACTTACCGCCGTTACTTGAAAGACGAGAAGATATTCCGTTGCTTTTCGAGCATTTTATGCATAAATTCAATCGCGAGTTTAGTAAGTCAATAAAGCATATTTCACTTGAAGCGATGGAACTTTTGATGAAATATAAATGGCCGGGAAATATCCGTGAACTAGAGAACGTTCTGCAGCGGGCAATCGTTTTAGCCGAAAAAGATGTGATTACCAAGAATGACCTTCCCTTTTATATCCGCTGTGTTGATGAAGAAATTAAAATTGAAACCGAGTCTGTAGATTTTTCAAAATCTTTGCTTGAAACCGTAAGAGAGGTTGTCGATGATGTCGAAAAGCAGATTATTTTGAAAGCGCTGAATAAGACAAACTGGAACCGGACCTTAGCGGCAAAACTGCTGCAGATAAGCCGCAAGAGTTTATTTAATAAGATGAAGCGCTGTAACTTGCTGGAAGAAGAGGCCTAACTAATGCCGACATTTACTTATAAAGCTAGAGACCGAGCGGGTAAACTTATCAGTGGGGTCTTGGATGCTCCGCACCGGGGGATTGTTGCAGATAAACTCAGGGCGATGGATTATTTTGTCATTACCATCGCCGAAGAGAAAAAGCAGGTCCAGGTTTTGGGTGACGATATTTTTGATCGGTTCGTAAGAGTAAAAACAAGAGACCTTGTTGTTTTCAATAACCAACTGGCGACGATGATTAGTTCCGGGCTAACGCTGGTCAGCAGTTTGAATATACTTAGCCAACAGATTGAAAATAAAAAGCTAAAGGAGATTGTTAGCCAGGTAAGGGATGATGTGGAAGGAGGCTCATCTTTCTCGGCGGCCCTAGAAAAACATCCCACAGTTTTTTCCACTTTATTTATCAATATGGTCAATGCCGGTGAAACCGGTGGTGCGTTAGAAGAAATATTGCGCCGACTTGCTGGTTTTGCCGAGCAGGCAGAAGAAGTCAGAAATAATGTTCAAACAGCATTGACTTATCCATTAGTGATTCTCGCCGTTGCTTTGGGTGTTGTGCTTTTATTGGTGGTAAAGGTTTTTCCCCAATTTGAGTTGTTATTTAAAAGCATGGATGTTCCTTTGCCTTTACCGACCCAAATCTTACTTTCGTTGAGCCATTGGTTGCGGGCGAAATGGTATCTGGTGATAATCGTTATTACCGTATTAGGCGTGATGTTTTATCGTTACCGACGCACCGCAGTGGGTAGATACAATTTAGATTTACTTTCCCTGAAGATCCCCGTATTTGGAACGATTGTTAAGAAGGCGGCGATTTCGCGTTTCGGCCGAACCCTCGGCACGCTTTTATCCAGCGGGGTTCCGATCCTCCAAGCCTTGCAAATTGTCGAGAGAACAGTTGGAAATTCTGCGATCGCAAAAATTGTAGCGGCGATTAGTGAAAATGTGAACCGCGGCGAAAGCATGGCTAGTCCTCTGCGCAATAATAAGATTTTTCCGCCGATGGTCGGACATATGGTTTCCGTAGGAGAAGAGTCCGGAACGCTGGATACAATTTTGAATAAAATTGCTGATTTTTATGATAGTGAGGTCGACAGCATGGTTAAACGGCTAAGCTCAATTATCGAACCAATATTGCTTGTTTTTATCGGTGTCGTGGTCGGAGGTACCGCGCTTTCTCTGTTTTTGCCGATGTTTAGTTTAGTTCGTGTGTTCAGGTAGGGATGAGAATGGGCAATCAATTACCCAAAATTTTTTTCTTTGAGTAAAGAAATCCTCAAGGCCTAATAATCGGGTCGGTCTTTACGACGGAGGAAAAGAAATATTAATCGGCATGATAATTGCTATATTAGTAGTGAAACATATTACTTGACAAAGTTAGACATATGTTATATAAAGAAAGGAGGGAGAAGATGAAGCTAAAGTTAAAGCTAAAGCGAGGGGAAGAACTGAAGGTAAAAGGATTTACGTTAATTGAGCTGCTTATAGTTATTGCCATTCTCGGTATCCTGGTGGCGCTTATCCTGCCTCGATTTTCTGATGTCCGTTCTGATGCCAATACCAAAGTCTGTGTCGCTAACTTAAGAGGCATGGCTTCGGCTATGGCAATTTATGAAACCCGGGAAAATACTAATGCGCCTTGGGGTTCGATTGCGGTTAGTGACCTTGTAAACTGGGAATATATAGCGGCGGAGCCGATTTGTCCTTATGCAGGAGGCTCTTACACTTTGAGTGCTACTCCGGACAGAGCTGCTTGTCCGAATGTGGGTTCATATACCGACCACGTGTGGCCATAATTGATTTTAAAATCGTAAGAAGGGGGTGAATTAGATGAAAAAAAGAGGTTTTACACTAATTGAATTATTAATAGTTATCGCCATTCTGGGTATTCTGGTCGCCTTAATTCTGCCTCGGTTTGCTGATGTGCGTGAGGATGCCAATACCAAAGTCTGTGTCGCTAACTTACGCGGTTTAGCGTCAGCCATGTCCACATATGAGACAAAAGAAAATACAAGCGTTACCTGGGGGGCAGCAGGTTTTCTGGCAAGTGACCTTGTAAACAAGCAGTACATCGCTTCCGAGCCATTTTGTCCGTATTCGACTTCAACAGCCTATACTTTAGTGCCAGATTCTCCTCCAGATCCGGATAAAGCGACCTGTCCAAATGTTGGTTCATATGGCGATCATATGTGGCCATAATTTGGATGGCAAATAAAGATTTGATAATTAAGTGGACGGCAGATAATGTCGTCCGCTTTTTTATATTCACCAACTAAACGAGAGAAAATTCGATGCCTCATTTTTATGTTCAACAAAAAGACATAACGGCCGAGCATATATTTATTAAAGGCCGTGAGGCCAGACACGCTTTTTTGAGCTTAAGGCTTAAACCAGAGGACGAAGTAATCGTTTTTGATGGTTCGGGAAAACAATACCAGGTAGTTGTCCAATCACTAAATACGCGTAGCGGAATTATGAAAATCAAAAACACGCGGTCTGTAAAAAGAGAAAAGTTAAGGGTTGTTTTAGCGGCAGCTATTCCTAAAAAGTCCAAATTCGATGATCTTGTTGATAAAGCGACGCAACTGGGAGTAAGCGGGATAATCCCGATGACTACCGAGCGGACGATTGTAAGGATGAACCTTGAAAAGGCGCAAGAAAAAAGAAAACGCTGGCAGAGAATTATCATTGAAGCGGCAAAGCAGTCAGGCCGTGTCTATCTACCGGAAGTTGAGCCGGTGCAGGATTTTCCGGCAGTCTTAAAAAAGGTTGACGAATTTGATCTAGCTTTGATTGCTTCCCTGGGCAAAGATAGCCGATCGCTTAAAAGTATAGTTAGGCCTTCCGGCTTTAAGCGGGTAATTGTTTTTGTTGGTCCGGAAGGCGATTTTAGCGAGCAAGAATTGGCCATCGCCAAGAAAAGTGGATGCTTGAGTGTTTCTTTAGGTAAAGCCGTATTGCGCTGTGATACGGCAGTCAGTGCAATTTTAGCGATTTTAAATCATGAATGGCAAAATTAATCTTTTATTAAATAAGTTTAAAAATTTATTGCTCAGGAATAAGAAAACAGTTATCGCAATTACGCTTGTCATTTTTCTTTACTTTTTTGTGCTGATTATCTTTAAAGTATCCTCCGCCGTACCGAAAAAACCGCCAGCGCAAAAGAAGTATAGTTACTTAAGTCTAGAAGAGTTTATCGGTGGCTATCGTACTTACCAAGAGGATTTTGAAGTTGAGAAAATACGTTTTGGGGAAAAATTTTTATCGTTTACTTTAAAAGTGAAATCCAAAGCCAAAACAGAACTGGTGATAAGAAAATTGGCAATCGATATCATTTTAGGCCTACGCGATGAGTATCCCGAGTTAAATTCGATTGATATTGAAGTGCTTAGGGACTCCGGCGCAGGATCAGTCGTTGTTTATGGCCGGGCGATATATGCGTCAGATAATGACCGGATAAGCTGGCAGTTTCGCTGATCGGATGAAGAGCAGATTGTGCGATTTGTAGACGCAGATTTAGAGATGCAGATAAGATGAGGATATCGAAGAAGACTTGCAAGTTTTATACTTTTGGCTGTAAAGTAAATCAATACGAAACCCAGTTGATCCGTGAGAGATTTCAAAACTACGGTTTCAGGGAAACACAAAATAATCCAGCGTTTTACGTAATTAATGGTTGCACCTTGACTGCCGCAGCAGACAGGAAATGTCGTCAGTTAGTAAGATTGCTTCATCGAAAAAGCCCGAAAGCACAGATTATTATTACCGGTTGCTCGGCTAAAAATTATTGCGATGCGGATTTTTATCCGGAAGGCATCAGTCATGTTGTTCCTCAGGAAAAAAAAGAATTTATCCCGGAAATCATTTTTAAAAAAAATAGATCTGTTCAAACTCAGGAAACTCCTGACCCGCCAGATTTAAAAAAGCAACGCCTGCTTATGCAAATCAGCGATTTTGCCGGGCACAGCCGGGCTTTTATTAAGGTCCAGGATGGCTGCTCAAATTCCTGCACTTATTGCATTGTGCCCCAGATCCGGGGCAAACCAGTAAGTAAAGATGTTTCGACCGTTGCCGGAGAAATTTCTAATCTTAATCGGAAAGGTTTTAAGGAAATTGTCCTCGCCGGTATTGACCTTGGGGCGTGGGGAATAGATTTTACGCCGCGGTCTGATTTAGCTTGCCTTATTGAACAGCTTGAGAGACGTTGCGACATTAAAAGATTAAGATTAAGTTCGATTGAGTTAAAATATATAAATCAAGCGCTGATAGAGAGATTTTTGAAATCTAAAAAATTATGCCGGCATTTACATGTTCCCCTGCAGAGCGGCGACGATTTTATTTTAAAAAGAATGAAGCGCAGCTATACCAGTTACGAATACCTTAAAAAGATGAAAAAGATAAAAAAACTTATTAAAGGTATTTCCTTAACTACTGATATTATGGTTGGTTTCCCCGGAGAAAAAGATAGGCATTTTAAAAATACCTTGAAGATCGCAAGAGAACTCGGGTTTTCACGGATTCACATTTTCTCTTTTAGTCCGCGGGCAAAAACAAAAGCGGCCGGGTTTTCCGGGCGCCCAAGTAAAGAGATAGTCGGTGAGCGAAAACGCCAGCTTGAGATCCTCAGCGTTAATACTTCTTTTGCCTTCCGCAAGCAGCTGCTTAAAAAAAGAGTTGAAGTGCTTTTTGAGCGCAAAGAAGATGGGCATTGGTCTGGTTATTCAGATACATATGTAAAAGTAAAGACAAGATCCGGCCGGGATTGCAAAAATAAACTTATCCCGGTTAAAATAATTGATGTAACATTAAGCAGCACAATAGGAAAGATTTGAAACTTATTGTGTTTGCTGATTTTTTGGGATAAAATATAAATTATGAGATTCAAAGAGATGTTTGCAAAAATAAAAGGATTCACTTTAGTCGAAGTTATAGTGGTGTGTTTAATTCTAACGGTCGTGCTGGTTGGATTCTTAGGAGTTTTTAACTTAAGTTTATCTTTAAATGAAACCTCGATAAATTCCGTGATTGCCGTTAATGATGCCTGCTCGGTGTTGGAAAGGATTAAAAACATAGATCCTTTTGATAGCGCGGTTTTGGTTGCCGCTTATCCCGACGGAGGATTTGTTGCCGGCTATAATAATCTTCCTCAGGAAACAGTGCAGGTCAATTATGCTAATTTAGCTGCCGATCCAATCCATGTCTCAGTTACTGTGAATTGGCAGGAAAAAAGTCGCCTTTTAAGTGAAAGTGTGGTAACTTTGGTGACCCAAAGGTAAGGACAAAGTGGGCAGTTTAAAAAGAAAAGTTTTAAGGGCTAAATTCCCTTTAATTTCCGAGAAAGGATTTACGCTCATTGAAGTTTATATGGTAACTTTCATCTGTCTTTTTCTCTTGACTGTATTGGTAACGCTTTTAGCTACAGCCAGAAGTTCCTGGCATATAGCCCAGGTTAAGTCCGATCTTCTTTTGAATGGCCGCAAGGCGATGTATGAAATGTCCCGCGAGCTTGCCGAAACATCCAGTGGAACGGTACAGGTTTTTAGCTTTGTTGACCCGATAAATGGCGAGTTTAAACAGGGTATCTGGCTTGCTTGCGGCCGCGGAAGCAGTACGGTTGCCGGTGAAGATGGCAGTCCGGCAAATGATTATCTGCATTTAGACCCGAATAATGTCGCCAGCTGGCGTTCGGTAATTATTTATGGTCCTTATCAAACTGCTGATGGGCGCCAGCAACTCAGGCGTTATGTTGATTTTGGTCAAACAATAGCATATTATAGCAATGCAAACGTTTTCCCGCTTACGTTTAACGCGCTAACCAATACAACCTTTACCTTGGACCGGGCCGATGGAACTGTTTTAACTATTGACCGGACCGGGGGTCGCGTTTTAGCAAACTATATCGATAGCGAAGATGCGAATAACAATAATAGTTTGGATAGCAACGAGGATGATGGAAATATTAATCTGCCGGTCGATAATGCTGATGGGGTTTTAAATTACGGAGTGAATTTCATAAAAAATCCGGGCCGGGTGGATATTGCTTTATTTTTAAGCCGGGAAGCCACGCGCTTAAGGCAACAGGGATTGATCTTGACGCTTACCATGGATAATAGCGTAAAGACAAGGCAACCGTAAGATAGTGTCAAATAAGACATGAAAGAAATTAGCAAAACAGATTGATTTTAAAAGTGTTATGACTTTTATAGCGGGGAAAGAAATCCTAAACCCTAAACTCGAAACTCTAAACAAACGCAAAACCCTAAATCCAAATGTTCAAAACAAATGTTTTGAGTTTTGAGGATTTGAGTTTTGAATTTATTTAGGGTTTAGGATTTAGAGTTTAGAGTTTGATGTATGTTTAGGATTTAGAGTTTTTATGTAAGAGTAAACATAACAAGTAAGTTGGAATTGTTAGATATTTTTGACAGAACCATAGTTTTTAAAAGGATGGGGGAATGATGATCAAAAATAAAAAAGGAATAATGCTTTTGATGACCTATCTCATTGTTGTTGTCTTGTTGATTTTGGGCGGGATATTCAGTTTTAGGAGTATCTGGGAAATGAAAGCAACGCAGCGCTATAAACAGGGGATCTTTGCTTTTTATCTTGCCGAATCCGGCATTGATAAAGTAATTTCTAAGCTGCCGGGTGATACTTCCTCGGAAAGTAATGTTCTGATTACCGATAACAACGGAATAAATAAAGGGGAAATGTCTTATGTTGTTACGACCCTGGAAGCAGGGAAACGTTGGAAGGTTGAAAGTTGGGGTTATGTGCCTAATCAGGCCCAGGCGGTTGTCAGTCGGCATCTGGAAGCATTTATTTCTAAAAAACCATTACCGGGTAGTTTCTGGACTAATGCGATTTATACAGCAGGCAATGTGAGATTAAATGGTAATGCCTATACCGTTAATGGTGATATTATTTATGCCGGCAATATTATTCCCGCTGACCCCCAGCCACCGAATTTCATCGGTACCGATACTCAGGAGCCAGACGTAAATCCACTGGTTAAGCTGGACTATGAGAATTTAAGACTTATTGCCGAGGCTCAGATAAAAGCTGATGGTAGCGATAATGTTTATACCGCAGCTGAGATAGCTATCGGCAATCCGCCGCTACCCGATAGCTTCTGGTTTGATGATTCAGATGCAGATCCGGCGAACTGGGTGCCGAACGTTGTTTATATCGAAACGGATTTGATTTTAAATGGTAATGTTGGGACGATTGGCGGCTTTTTACTTGTCGTCGGCGATGTTGTCACTAATCCATCGGGAACATCGGAAACAACGATCAATGGAAATGGCCAAATCGACGGTTGTATTTACAGCACCGGAGAATTTAGAGTTAATGGGGGCGGGGCTGGACTTAATGTTTTTGGCGGTATTTGGTCGGGCAGCGATGGGGTGCGGATGAACGGGAATGTTACGGTTATATATAATCAGCCGTATATGGATGCGATAAAGACGGTTATTAATCCGGGCACGGTAATGCAGCTCATTTCTTGGCGAGAAATATAGTTTTTATTTATGGCTTGCCTGCGGATTTAATCTATGCTAAACTAATTTAGCTAAGTTGCTTTTTAGTAAGAGGTTATATATGTTTGATCCGAAAGAGTATTTTGATTTAATTGGGCAAAAGATCTTTAGTCGAAAAGCAAAATCTAAATTAACGGTTGGCTTGGATATTGGCAATTCCAGCGTAAAAGTTGTCCAGTTGTTACGCCAACCGAACACTAAAGAAATCGAGCTGGTAAGCTTTGGTATTGCGCCGATTAAGGGGCCGAATAGTAAAGATATAGTTCAATCCATCACACAAGTTATGGAAACCGCTCAAATAAATACTAAAAGAGTAAATACCTCTGTTTCCGGACAGGCAGTTATTGTCCGCTATATTCAAATGCCAAAAATGACCAAGCCGGAATTAGCTAAGGCTTTGCAATTTGAAGCCGGAAAGTACATTCCCTTTAATGTAGATGAAGTTAATTATGACTTTCAAATTTTAGATAAGACAAAAAAAGCGGAAAAGACGATGCGGGTTTTATTGGTCGCCGCAAAAAAAGAAATTATAGAGAAAAGGATAAAGATATTAAACCAGACGGACCTTAGTCCGAATATCATTGATGTTGATTCTTTTTCGATTATTAACTCCTTTGCCCTGGTTAGTCAGGAAAATAAAGGCGTTATCGCGATTGTCGACATCGGTGCGGATATAACCAGCATCACGATTTTACAAGATAATACCCCTTATTTTAGTCGCGATGTTCTTTTAGGTGGGAATGATTTAACCAAGGCGATTATTGAAGAATTCGAATTTAGTCCGGTCGAGGCAGACGAGTTTAAACATGATCCAAAACATCGCTATGGAGAATTAATAAGTGTTATTAGACCGGTCTTGGATTCACTTTGTGATGAAATGCATTCCTCCTTCAATTATTGTGAAAGCCAGTTAGGGGGGAGCGTACAAAAAATTTTTCTTACCGGAGGAACAGCTAAATTCAAGGGGATCGACAAGGTGTTGAATAGTATTTTGGGTATTGATGCGGAAGTCTGGGACCCAACTAAAAATTTGCAAATTAATCCGTCGCTATCTAAAGCGCGGCTAATGGAAATAGGACCGCTTTTGACGGTTTCTATTGGCTTGGCACTTAGGGGATAAATGATGATTGAAATAAATTTATTACCTAGCGTCTATAAAGAAGCTAAAAAGGCTAAGGAAAAAAATTTTCCTTTAACCTTGCTCCTCCTTGTGGTAAGTGGTGTGCTTTTGGCTGTTTTGCTTGTCGTTAGCGCGATAAATTTAAGTCGATCAGTTACGCTCCGGGCTTTAGATGCGCGCTTAAAAGATCTTGCTCCGGATAAAGCGAGAATTTTAACGATTCAACAAAAAATTGCAAATTTTAAGCAAACCAATACTGTTTTTGAACAACTGTATCGACGCAGTTTTTTGTGGTCGAAGAATTTAAACATATTAAGCGATTTAATTATCCCGGGCATCTGGTTGCGGGATTTGTCGATCCAAAGCGAACTCTTATCCGGCAGCATTGATGGTACCGCGCCGATAGCTTATTCAAGAAATTTGTTGATCGCGGGAACAGTCATTTCCGTGGCGCATGATGAAATGGCGGTTATTGGGAAATTTATGCGCAATTTAAAAAAGAACAAGGATTTTTTAAAAGAATTTAAAAATATTAAACTCGAAGGAGTCTTGCGCCGTAAGATAGCTACGGTAGAAGTTATGGACTTTACGCTGATTTGTTACTTTAAAGATGAGGTTGAATTTTGAAGATCGATCTTTCAATATTCAAAAACAGTAAAATGCCCATCTTGCCGATCATATTAGGGGTTGGGATTGTAATTTGCTTGGTATTGATTATTCCTCAAGTAATGAATTCAATGCGGACTTTAAGGGAAGTTTTACAGAAAAAAGCGATCTTGAAAAACATCGATTGTGGAATCGAGAATTTTGCGGCTTTTGAGGATGAACTGCAGTTACTGAACAGCTTATACGAAGATTATTTTAATCGCTTACCTCCCCAGAAAGAATTTCCCGTGTTTTTGGAATTAATTTCGGCGCTGGCAAAAAAGAACAATATAAAGATAATTGCGATTGAACCGCAAGCGATGATTGACAATCCGGATTTGTTTTATATGGAATTTCCGGTGCTTATTGATGCGCTTTGTGGCTATCATGATCTGGGGAGATTTATTAACAATTTGGAAGACGCCAAAATTTTTATGAAAATTAAAGACATCAAGATTGCAAATGATGATATAATACCCAAACAGCACAATGTGTTTCTTAATATAAGTACTTTTTGTTTAAAAGAAGTTGAAGATGAGAACGTTTCCAATTAAATTTTTTTTGCTGATTTTTGTTTTGTCTGCGCTTGCCTATGGTGGACAAAGTGAAAATGTTTTTGAATATAAAAGTAAAAATAAACGTGATCCGTTTTTGTCTCTGGTCACTAAAGACGGGCGGATTCTGCCCGGAGCCAGACCGGTTAGTGAGACCGGGAATATTGTTTTAGAGGGCATCATCTGGGATACGCAAGGAAAATCTGTTGCAATTATAAATGGCAAATTGCTAAGGGAACGGGATCGGATTTCTGGCGTACAGATTTTGAAGATAAAAAAAAGCAGTGTAATCATGCAAAGAGAAGGTAAAGTATTGGTCATTGAATTAAAAAAAGGAGGGGCCAAATGAATTTAGGGAGTAGTGCCTTGGTTTTTAAGTTTAAGCTCGGGGTCGGGATTGCAGTGCTGTTATTAGCCGTCGGTACATTTTTAGCCGCAAATGGAATAAATGAAATGCAAGTTGAAGAAGACGCGCAGACCGGAAATATAAGTGTAGAATTTAAAGATGCTGATATCCACGACGTTTTCCGCGTATTAGCTTTAAAGGGTAATGTGAGTATTGTTGCTGATCCCGAGGTGAAGGGGTTAGTTACGGTTCAGATTACAGACGTGCCCTGGGAGAAAGTTTTGGATGTAATCTGCAGAACTTATGGCTATGCTTATGAGAGAGAAACAAATATTATCCGCGTTACCACCTTGGAAAAACAGGGGTTGGAAAACTTGGTTACGGAAGTATTTGGTCTGAATTATGCTAATGCTAAAGATGTTTCGGAGGACATTGCGGAGATGAAGTCAGAAAGAGGTAAGATTAGATATAATGAGCGGGCTAATCTTATCATTGTTACCGATATCCCGACTAATATTTATAAGGTCGGAAAAATAATAAAAAGATTAGATTCGATGACGCCCCAAGTTTGTATTGAAGCAAAGATAATTGAAACAGCATTGACCAATGATGAACGTTTGGGCATGAAATGGAATATGTCCTATACCTCCTCAATGTCAAAACGGCCAACCACCTTTCCCTGGCACCGCGGTAAACCTGGTGCCAATCGGGAGATGGAGTATGATAAGTTTATGCCCTTTGGCGACAAGGGGGATGAGTTTCATTATGTCGATCGACCTGCATTTCCCTTGGCAACCGCAGATGATTTCTCATTTGGGGTTTTGGATGGCTCACAGTTTAGCCTCCTGATGGAAGCGATTGCGGCGCGTGGTAAGACGACAATCCTATCTAATCCCCGGATAACGACGATGGATAATGTTCCGGCTAAGATTCATGTTGGGACGGATTGGCCAATTGCCAAGTATAGCTATAATGAAGAGACAGATCGTTTTGTAATTACGGGCTGGGAGTATAAAAGCTATGGTATTCTTTTGGAGGTTACGCCGACAATCAATAAAGACGGCTATATTACTTTAAAGGTGCATCCGGAAATCAGTGACATGCAAGATGTTGTAGATTTTCAGGGGGCGACAGTTCCGATCCTTTCGACCCAAACTACTGACGCTACGGTGATGGTTAAAGATGGAGAGACCATTGTTATGGGTGGGTTGCTTAAAGATAAAGTAGTTACGACAAGAACGAAAGTTCCTATTCTTGGCGATATCCCGATTCTTGGTTTGCTCTTCAGTCATAAAATAAATACCATTGAAAAAAAAGATTTGTTAATTTTTATCACGCCACATATCATCGGTACAGATAAAATAGCGAAACGGCCTAAACTCGTAAAAGCTTTAGAATCAACAACCATCCCAAGCCGGTCTAAGCCCCAAGCCGAAGAGCCAGATCTAGCGTTTAAGGATGAAGGCTTTTTAGAGACAGATGAGTTAGAAGAAGATATCGAAACAGCATTGGAAAAAGAAGTAGAGATGGCGATCAAAGCTGAGGCCGAGAAAGAAAAAGCCGCAGGGCAAGTGCAGGAATTAACTGATGAGCTTGAGGCTTCTTCCGCAGAGGAGTATGAAGTATATTTCGGAGATGAGGCACGGCAAGAAGTCCCGAGCGAAGAAACGATTCCTGAGCAACCGATTAAAACTAAAACTATCGAATCCGTTGAATCTAAAGGGGGGAAGATTGAACCGCTTTCGGAACCGGAAGGTAATAAAGGGTATCTTTTTAAAAGAGAATAATATAAATTAGACCAAAGACACATCCTGCGCCAGGCAGGGGCGGGCAGGCCCACCGGCGCCAAGTAAGGTGGCTCAAAGAAGCAGGTCGGAAGAGTGAATTATTAGCGGCTTTGGTTTTTAGTTTGATTTTAATGCAAAATGTAAAAGTTGTTGTACGATTTAGTAAAAGTGGCTTTATGCGTTATATCTCACATCTTGATTTTGTGCGGTTGACTTATCGGATGTTGAGGCGGGCAGATTTGCCTTATGTTTTAACTGGAGGTTTTAACCGTCGTCCCAAGGTTAAATTTGGCCAGGCCTTAAAGCTGGGAACAGATGGGGAGATCGAGGTCACTTTTTTTTTATCAGCTAAAATAGACTTGCAAGAATTTAGGCAACGCATCGAAAAACAATTAACCGAAGGGATTAGAATAGTCGAGATAACCGATGGGAAATAGCGAAATTATTATTAGTGTTGATGAACAGGAAAAGCGGGTAGCCGTGATTGAGAATGGCCAGTTGGAAGACCTTTTTTTAGAAAGGGAAGGACATGATCAGCTTGCCGGCAATATTTACAAAGGAAAAGTTGCTCAGATAGCGAAAGGCATAGAAGCGGCATTTGTGGATATTGGTTTGGCTAAAAATGGATTTTTGTTTGTCCAAGAAATTTTGCCGGAACCTGCTGATCAGGAAGAAGGTCCGTTAGTGGCGGCAGACAATTTTAAAAATGTGAATAATTCAAGGTCGGCAAATGGACGCCCGGGAATTGAAAGCCTGGTCTCTAAAGGGCAGGAAGTTCTGGTCCAGGTCGTCAAGGAGCCATTTGGGACGAAAGGGTGTCGTTTAAGCAGCCAAATAAGTTTACCCGGCAGATTTTTAGTGTTGATGCCTTACAGTAGAAATATCGGTATTTCGAAAAGGATAGTTAACGAAAAAGAGAGAACGCGTCTTAGATCCCTACTCAAAGCGATTGGACTGCCAAAAGATATGGGCTGTATTATGCGCACGCAGGCCCAGGGCAAAGGGAAAAGAGAATTTGTCAGAGAATTGAGATATCTTTTAAGAATATGGCGCAATGTCAGATTAAGAGCGGCAAAAAAGGCTGCTCCTTGTTTGATACATAAAGAGTATGATTTGATCTTAAGGACAGCGAGAGATTTTTTCAGCGATGATACAGCACTCATGGTTTTAGATGGTCGCGATGATTACAGAAGGGTACTGAGTTTGGTTAAAGTCCTTGCTCCACACTTAAGGAGACGTTTGAAATTATATAAAGATAAGATGAATCTTTTTGAGAAATATGATGTTGATCATAAAATGAAAGAAATTTTTTCGCGAGAGGTCAGTTTGAAAAAAGGTGGTTATATCGTTATTGAGCGAACCGAAGCGTTTATCTCAATTGATGTTAACAGTGGACGCTTTGTTAGCTCGGAAAGATTAGAAGAGACGGCTTTTATTACTAATCTTGATGCCGTGCGTGAGATTGCGCGACAGTTAAGGCTAAGAGATTTAGCGGGCATAATTATTATCGATTTCATTGATATGCAGAAAAGTTCGCATCGCAAGAAGGTACTTCAGGTTTTGGAAAAAGCCACGGAGAGAGATAAAGCCCGGGTCGGAATTTACCCTTTTTCTGCCTTGGGCGTAGTTCAGATAGCCCGGCAGAGAATTCGTAAGAATATTGAAAGTATAACATTTCAAAATTGTCCGGTCTGCCTTGGCCGGGGGAAGATTAAATCGACGCAATCAATTGCGATTAATATACTTAGACAAATAAAACAGTTTTTATTATCCAAGAAAAAACGATATCTGGAGATTTATGTTCACCCCTTAATTGCGATGCGCCTTTTAAACGAAGAACGGACGGCAATTACCAGTTTAGAGAAACGGATGTGGATTAAAATTGCCATACTTAGCGATGAGCATTTAGGGATTGAAGAGGTTAGGTTTTTGTGATATACTCATACAAATTGCAAACGGCTAAATTTGCATTGATGATTTTAGAAAATATTAAGATTTGGAGGTGTGTCTCATGTATGCAATTCTAGAACTTGGTGGTAGACAATATAAGGTTGCCCCGAAGGAAGTTATTGAGGTCAATAAGCTTGACAATAAGCTGAAAGATAAAATAAAGTTAGACAAAGTGCTTTTGCTTGCCGACGGTAAGAATGTTGATATCGGACAGCCCTATTTGAAAGGTGTCTTTGTAGAGGCCGAAGTAATTTCTCAAATTAAAGGCAAGAAAGTCATTGCTTTTAAATACCGTCGCCGGCAGGATTCTCATACGAAGAGAGGACATCGTCAGAAGTTAACTCAACTCTTGATAAAAAAGATAAATAAGGCATAACTGTTGAGCCGGCCAAGGCTTAAGTGCATAGTTGTTGTTTAAGCACGCAAGTTTTAACCAATTATCGATAAAACGGAGGTTGTTCTATGGCACATAAAAAAGGAATGGGTAGTACGCGGAATGGACGAGATAGTAATTCTAAGAGATTGGGCTTAAAGCATTTTGGCGGTGAATCTGTACGCGCGGGATCGATTCTTATTCGGCAGCGCGGGCTAAAATTTAAACCGGGGAAAAACGTTGGATTGGGCAGAGACTATACGTTATATTCACGCATCGATGGCAAGGTATTTTTCCCCAAGGCGAAGGTTATTAGTGTTCAGGCTAGTTGATTAAACACGAAGCACCACAAATTCTAATCGAATTTACACTAATATTCGTAAGAATTTGTGGGTTCTTAATTCGTATCAATTTGTGTAAGCATGTTTGTTGACCGGGCTAAAGTTTATATTAAAGCGGGCAGTGGCGGAAAAGGGTGTGAAAGTTTTTACGCTAAAAAAGGCTTCCGGTTTCGACGACGAGACGGCGGTGATGGCGGCAAAGGCGGAGATGTAATAATTAAAGCCGATGGAAACATTTACACGCTGCTGGATTTTCGATATCGACAGCATTTTAAGGCCGAATCCGGCAAGCACGGAAGCAGTAATCTTAAGAAAGGCAAAGAAGGTAAAGATTGTCTTATTCTTGTCCCGCCGGGAACGATCATTCGCGATATAAATCAGGGGCTCCTGATTCGTGATTTAAATTCCGAAGATGAACGAGTAGTTGTTGCTAAAGGCGGTAACGGCGGGATAGGTAATTATAAAAAAAAGACTCACGCTACGGATGGGCAACTCGGACAGGAAAAAATAATACTTTTAGAGCTTAAATTAATTGCCGATGTTGGGTTAATTGGTTATCCAAATGCCGGCAAATCTTCATTTATAAACATAGCTAGCAGTGCAAAATCAAAAGTTGCCAGTTTTCCGTTTACAACACTAAGTCCGGTGCTTGGTGTCGTGAAATCCCCTCTTGCTGATAATCGTTTAGTAATTGCCGATATTCCTGGTTTGATCGAAAATGCCCATGCCGGGAAAGGGTTAGGCACGGAATTTTTGAGGCATATTGAGCGGACAAAAGTCTTATTGTTTTTGGTTGACATGGCTGGTGCTGACGGCCGGGCGCCTTGGCAGGATTATTCAAATCTTTTAAAAGAAATAAGGCTTTACAAGCGGGAGCTTTTAAAAAAGCCGCAGGTTTTGGTTGCGAATAAAATGGATCTTGCCGCAGCGGAAAAAAATTTAGAAATTTTCAGACAAAAGATCAAAAAGAAAGTTTTTTTAACATCTTGTAAAACACGTTTTGGTATCGAAGAATTAATCAATGTTTTATTTAAAAAGCTCTCCTCGGCACATAAAAAGGACGAGAAATGAAAATCGATTTAGGCAAAGGGAATTCGCGGGTGGTTATTAAAGTCGGCTCAAGCGTTTTGTCTTCAGAGTCTAACCAACTCGATAAAGCCCGCTTAAAAGAAATAATCAGTCAAGTTTGCTGGTTAAAAAAACAAAAGATTGAGGTAGTTATTGTCTCTTCCGGAGCGATTGCTTGCGGGATGCATCTATTGGGGTATAAAGAACGCCCCTTTGCGGTAATGGAGTCGAGCGCGGTAGCGGCGGTTGGGCAAACTCAGCTTATGCATACTTATGAGGATCTTTTTCGGGAAAGTGGACTTTTGACGGCGCAAATCTTACTTACTTCCGATGGCCTCCAGAATAGAACCCGATACCTTAATGCCCGTAATACAATTTTGAATTTGCTGGAAAAAGGGAATATCGTGCCGATAGTTAATGAAAATGATGCGGTGGTGACCGATGAAATCAAGTTTGGGGACAATGATAAACTTTCCTCACTTGTCGCTACGCTGATCGATGCTCAGCTGCTAATTATTTTATCTGATGTCGATGGATTATATGATGATCGGGGTAATGTTATTGGCCAGATAAGCGAGATTGATGATTGTATCGGGAAATTAGCTGGCGATACTTCAAAAAAAACAAGCGTCGGGGGAATGATTACAAAACTTGAAGCGGCAAGGATTGCTACAAATGCGGGCATTGCGATGGTTATTGCGAATGGACGAAGAAATGATGTGCTGGCGAAGATCGTAAAAAATGAAAAGATTGGGACCTGGTTTTTGCCGAAGACAGGTAAGATTTCCGGGAAGAAGCGTTGGATTGCATTTAGTTGTAAAAGTTGTGGAAAAATTATTGTCGATTCCGGAGCAAAAGCAGCGATTCTGCAAAGGGGAAAAAGTCTTCTCGCCAGTGGTATTGTCAGGGTCGAGGGAAAATTTTCCTTAGGAGATTTGGTATTAATTAATGATGAAGATGATCACGAAATTGCCAGGGGGCTTACAAATTATTCGCAAGAAGAGTTAGAAAAAATTAAAGGCATAAAAACTTCGGCGATTGAAGAAATACTAGGATATAAATTGTCTGATGAAGTTATTCATCGAAATAATCTGGTGATTATTAGATGAGAGATCACCTGCGGGCAATTATTTGATAAAATAAAACCGCTGCTGATCTGGGGTGGGGAGGATGTTGTGTCGATTGAAACCGATGTCGTAAAAACAGCAAAACAAGCGCAAAAGGCATCGCGCTACTTAAGCCATGCTTCGGCAAAAGAAAAAAATAATGCCTTGGCAAAAATGGCAGATGGTTTATTGAAAAAGACGGCATCTATTTTAAAAGAAAACAAGAAAGATATTGAAATTGCCAAAAAGGCAAAGAAATCAAACGCTTTTATCGAAAGGCTTAGCTTAAACGAAAAGCGAATAAAAAAGATGAGTGCTGATCTTAAGTCAATAATCGACTTGCCGGATCCGGTGGGAGAAATTTTCAAGATGTTAAGGCGTCCCAATGGTCTTATTATTGGCAAGATGCGCGTTCCCTTAGGCGTGGTCGGGATAATTTATGAATCGCGGCCTAATGTGACGAGTGATTGTGCGGGCTTGTGTTTAAAGGCGGGAAATGCAGTAATTTTGCGTGGGGGCAAAGAATCAATCAACTCTAATATTGCGATATATAAAATCTTGTCAAAAGCGATAAAGGAAAATGGAATGCCTGAAGGCTGTATTAATCTCATTCAGACCGCGAATCGAGAAGCTGTGAATGTAATGTTAAGGTTGTCGGACTATATTGATTTAATCATTCCGCGCGGCGGGGAATCATTAATTCGCATGGTCGTAGAAAATTCAAAGATTCCGGTGATTAAGCATTATAAAGGAATTTGTCATACTTATGTTGATGAATACGCAGATTTGGCGATGGCCGAGGAGGTAGCATTTAATGCAAAAGTGCAGCGTCCGGCTACTTGTAATGCGATGGAGTGTCTGCTGGTACATAAGGCGGTGGCCGGAAAATTCTTACCGAAAGTTGTCAAACGCTTGAAAAAAGCCGGTGTCGAAATTAGAGGCTGTGCTAAAACGGTCAAGTTATGCCGGGGAGTAAAATTGGCAAAAGATGCGGATTACGCCAGCGAATTCCTGGATTTAATCTTGTCGCTAAGGATTGTTAATAATCTGCGCCAGGCGCTTAATCATATTGCAAAATATGGCACCAGTCATTCCGAAGCAATAATTACAAATAATTTTCAAAAGGGAATGGTGTTTTTAAAAGATGTAGATGCGGCATGCGTTTATCTTAATGCTTCGACCCGCTTTACCGATGGCAACGAGTTTGGTCTGGGCGCAGAAATTGGTATAAGCACAGACAAATTGCATGCCCGTGGTCCAATGGGTGTTGAGGAATTAACTACTTATAAATACGTTATTATGGGCAATGGCCAAATTAGAGAATAAAGAACGGATTGGAATTTTAGGGGGAACTTTTGATCCAATTCATATTGGACACTTAACTTTAGCTAAGATAGCCAAAGAGACCTTGGCTTTAAGCAAAGTAATACTTATTCCCACCCGGATCCCCCCGCACAAAAGACGTACTGATATTGTTGCCGCCGAACTGCGTTATAAAATGGTAGAACTGGCGATCTCGGATAGTAAGTTTTTTTGCGCATCAAAATTAGAAATTGAAAAACCGGAGGTTTCTTATTCCATTGAAACGCTGCGAACGCTTAAAAAGAATAACCCAACAGCGGAATTTTATTTTATTGTTGGTTCTGATGCCCTGTCAGAGCTGGATACCTGGAAACAGATTAATGAGATATTTGAATTATGCAAATTTGTTATCGCTAAGCGGCCAGGTTTCAGAGAAAGTTCTTTGCCAAAAGAGGCGATCCTGTTAAGGGAAGAATTTTCAAGTGTTTCTTCGTCTGAAATTCGCAAATCAATTCGCTCAGGGTTATCAGTCAAGGATTTAGTCCCGGAAAAAGTTTATCAGTTTATTGTCGAACACTCTTTATATAAATAATATGGAATCGCAAGCTATTTTAGTAATGTTCTGCACGCTTATCGTTCTCGTCATGTTTTCGGCATTTTTTGCCCTATCGGAAGTAGCTTTTATAAGTTTGAATAAATTGAGATTACGCTACCTTTTAAAACATAAAAGAAAGAATGCAGATATTGTTCAGCGAATTGTGGCAAAAATGGATAAACTTATCGCGACAATTTTGGTGGGAAATAATTTTGTAAATGTTGCTATTTCTGCGATTGGTACGGCAATCTTTATCTATTTTTTCGGTAATAACTTTGCCGTAGTAATGGTCGCCACCCTGCTCATAACTTTGCTGATATTAATTTTTTGTGAAATTACACCGAAAATTTTCGCGGTCAAACATGCGGAAAATGTTTCGCTGAAAATTGCTTGGTTCATGGATTGGATGATTAAAATTTTGCAGCCGATGGTTAAAGTGTTCCTCCAGATCAGTAAATTTATTCTTAAAATTGTCGGCGAGGAGCCGGCGGGAAGAACCCCCTTAGTCACCGAAGAAGAAATTCGCCTAATGATCGAATTGGGTAAGGAAGAGGGGGTTTTAACGGATGGAGAACGGCGCATGTTGCACCGCATTTTTGAATTTGGAGATATTCATGTCTATGAGGTTATGGTGCCTTTGGCTGAAATAGTTGCGGTAAATGTAAACGTTTCGCTGGATGAACTTTTAGACCTAGTTATTGACGGCGGGCATTCACGCATCCCCGTATATGAGGAAGATTTAAACAATATTCAGGGGATTATTTATGCCCGTGAGCTTTTAAGTGTTTTGCGGAACAAAAAAGAGGTAATTGGCCTTCGGGATCTGTTGCATCCGCCGTACTTTATTAATGGGCAGAAGAGGGTGAGTGAATTATTGCGGGAGTTTCAGAAGATCCACGTTTATATGGCGATTGTAACTGATGATAACAAAAATACCTTAGGGGTTGTGACCTTGGAAGATTTATTAGAGGAGATTGTTGGCGAAATTGATGGAGATGTAAGTTAGAAAGATAGTGGCAAGGAGAGAGTAGCGAGGAGCGAGAAAAATATAAAAACTGAAATCTCTCTACTTTCTACTTGCTACTCGCTACTTTTCGGAGGGGGGATTATAAATTAATTCACGTCAAAGAGCTTTGGAAATTGTTAGTTATGCGGAAGAAAGAAAAGCCCTAAATGCTGTGGTTTTGGATTTGCGGAAAATTTCTAATTTTTGTGATTTTTTTGTAATTTTAACCGGTACGGCCAAAACACATATCCAAGCGATCGCGGACGGGATAACCGGAGGATTACTTAAACACGGATTACACAAATCTCATCGGGAAGGGTATCATGAAGCGAAATGGTTAGTGCTGGATTATGTGAGCATAATCGTGCATATTTTTGATGAAGAAACGCGCGACTTTTACGATTTGGAACATCTCTGGTCCGATGCCCCTCACGTTCTGAAAAAGCCGAGAAAAAGGGAGAAACACGTATGAATTTTTTGTCATTTATTTTTCCAATTTTGACATTTTTTACGGGGGTATTTGTCGGATACAGGATATATAAAAGGGAAGAAAAAATAAAGAATAAACGGGTCTGGAACCGGTTTGAACGTCGCAATCTCATGCGGACAATTAACTCCCTCGTCTCAGCGATTGATTTTAAAGATCATCTAACAAAAAAGCATTCTGATAATGTTAAACAGTTCGCTTGCGCCGTGGCTGAAGTTATGGGCTTTTCCCAAGCTGATATCGAGATGCTCAAAGATGCCTGTCAATTACATGATTTAGGAAAGATTGGTGTGCATGACTATATTTTGACCAAACCGGACAAGTTAAACGAAGAGGAATGGAAAGAAGTAAAATTGCATTCATTGGCCGGAGCGGTGATCTTGAAGCCATTTCATTTTTTGGATAAAGTGGTTAAACTTATCCGTCAACACCATGAACGCTATGATGGGCAGGGTTACCCGGACGGAATTAAAGAAGGTAATATTAGTCTGGGAGCAAGAATCATGGCGGTGGCTGATAGTTTTGATGCGATGACGAACAAAAGGCCTTACCGTAATGCACTGAGTCAAGAAGAGGCAATTGAAGAACTTAAAAAAAATAGCGGGACGCAGTTTGACCCGAAAGTTGTCGAGGCATTTTTAAAATTGCTAAAGATAAAACCAGAACTTTTCAAAGATTCCGGAGAAGATGTTCATGAGTCAGCCCCTTAAACGTGTAATTATTGATACGATTAAAGAAATTATCTTGGAAAACAATCTTAGCACGGGTGAGCTAAATATTTACCTGGAAAATCCTAAAGAAAAAATATTTGGCGATTGGTCAGTTAATATCGCGATGAAATTAGCAAAGCAGAGCAAGAAACCGCCACGCGAGCTGGCGGAATTCATCTTACGTCTTTTGCAGGAAAAGCTCAAAGTCCTGAAACTTTCTGATAAGATTGAAAAGATGGAAATTAAACCGCCTGGATTTATTAATATTTTTCTTGGGCCTAAGGCGCGCTCTGATGTCTTAAAAATAATCCAACAAGAAAAGGCAAATTTTGGTCACTCGCAATCAGGGAAGGGAAAAAAAGTTTTGATTGAGTTTGTTAGTGCCAACCCAACGGGTCCGTTGAGCATTGCTCATGCCCGACAAGCTGCGGTAGGAGATAGTTTAGCAAATATATTGAGTTTTTTCGGATATGAAGTTAACCGGGAATACTATATCAATGATGAGGGAAATCAAATCAAGATTTTAGGAGAAAGTTTAATTGCCCGGTACCGGGAATATGCTGGGGAAAAGAATATCCAGTTTCCTGAGGATGGATATAAAGGGGATTATCTTAAAGAAATCGCAAAGAAATTGAAAGATGATAACGAGTGTGAAAAGTATTCTTCAGAAGATGAATTTAAGCAGTGTTTTGCTGATATTGCGTCTGATAATACGTTAACAACCATAAAATCTGAATTAAAAGAATTAGAGGTTAATTTTGATAATTGGTTTAGCCAGAAAAAGAATATAACAAATGATAAAATTAAAGATGTATTGGAGGAACTAGATGTAAAAGGTTTTATTTATGAAAAAGATGGAGCAACCTGGTTTAAATCAACAAGCCTTGGGGATGATAAGGACAGGGTCTTAGTGAAAAGTGACGGTAATTATACTTATTTAACGCCGGATATTGCCTATCATAAAGACAAATTTAAGAGGGGATTTACCAGGTTGATTAATATCTGGGGACCGGATCATCATGGATACATCAAGCGGCTTAAAGCTGCGGTATGTGCCTTGGGACACAAAGAAGAAGATATAGACATCCTGATCATTCAACTGACAACTTTATTCCGGAAGGGAAAACCGGTGGCGATGTCCACGCGCGCGGGCGAATACATAACTTTAGTGGAGCTTATTGACGAGGTTGGAAAGGATGCCGCACGCTTTTTTTTCCTCATGCGCCGGTGCGATTCCCATCTTGAATTCAATCTGGAATTAGCGAAGAAACAATCGCCGGAGAATCCGGTTTACTATGTTCAATATGCATATGCCAGAATCGTAAACATCAAGAAATTGAAAGATGAAACTCATTCCGGTTTTAATGAAGAGAATGTTGATTATTCACTTTTAAAGGAAGAAGAAGCCGTGGAGTTAATAAGGCTATTAAGCCGCTTTCCCGATGTGGTTGAAGATTGTGCGATAAACCTTGAACCTCAAACTCTAACAGTTTATTTAAGAGAATTGGCTGGTCAGTTTCATGTTTTCTATGACAAACATCGGGTAGTTGCTTTTAACAGCGAACCGGAATTATCATTAGCCCGCTTTTGTTTAGTTGATTGTGTGCGGCAGGTTATTCATACCGGATTAAAACTTCTTGGAGTGAGTGCTCCGGAGAGGATGTAGGTTATGGAAAAAGTTTATAATATTGCTGTGTTAGGTTCGGGGCCGGGGGGATATGTCGCGGCGATAAGGGCAGCCCAGTTGGGATTATCGGTTTGTTTGATTGAGAAGGATAAATTAGGCGGGGTTTGTTTAAATCAAGGATGTATCCCGACTAAAGCGTTAATTAAAAGTGCTAAGACGCTTGAGGCGTTGAAAAATTCTGCAGCGCTCGGAATAAAGGCAGATAATTTCAGCTTTGATTTTGCTCTTTGCCAGCAGAGAAAAGAATCGGTTGTCGAGGCTTTAAGAAAGGGCATTGATTTTATTTTAAAAAAACGCGGGGTAGATCTCATTTATGGATTCGGGAGGATAAAGGATAAGAACACGATTGATGTCGAGGGAAAGAATGTTAAGTTTGAAAACTGTATTATTGCGGTTGGTTCCCGGCCTGCGGACTTGAGGACAATTAAATTCGATGAAGGAAAAGGAATTATTTCCAGTAATGATATTCTTAAATTAAAGGATATTCCTAAAAGTTTGTTGATAATTGGTGGCGGAGTTATTGGCTGTGAATTTGCCTATATCTTTAGCTGTCTGGGAAGCGAGGTTTCTATTGTCGAGCTTACCGAACAAATTGTGCCGACGGAAGATGCCGAGATTATTCGGTATTTACGGAACGATTTTAAAAAACGGGGCATTAAAGTGCGGACGAAATCTCAAGCGACGCTGATTGACAAACCAGCTTCAGGGATGAGTGAGGTAAGTTTGGATTCGGGAGAAAAAATTAAAGCCGACAAAATTTTGCTGTCTGTTGGCCGCAAGTCTAATACGGAAAACTGCGGGATTGCCGAGTTGGGAATTAATCTCGATAAAGGCCGGATTTTAGTTAATGAGCGCATGCAGACTAATATCGATAATTTTTATGCCATTGGCGATGCGGTTGGCCGGACATATCTTGCCCACGTTGCTAGTAGAGAGGGGATAAATGCGGTTGAAAATATTACCGGGAAAAACTCTAAAATAGATTATCATAATGTGCCCCGTTGTATGTATACAAATCCTCAGGTGGCGAGCGTAGGCCTCCAAGAAGGAGAAGCTAAAGAGAAAGGGATTGATGTAAAGATTGGAAGATTTCCTTTCCTGGCGTCGGGTAAGGCGGTAGTTGAAAAGCAGACTCAAGGATTGGTAAAACTCATTATCAATTCAAAAGATGATAAAATAATCGGTGCTGCTATCTGCGGGGCGTTGGCGACAGAGTTGATTCATGAGATATGTGTGGCGATGGCGGCGGGTATTTCCGCTAAGGTGCTTTCCGAAGTAATCCATGCTCATCCAACGCTTTCGGAATCGATAATGGAGGCTGCCGAAGCGGTAGAAGGCGAGGCAATACATATTCTCTAGTTCAAAGTTCAAAGTCAAAAGTAAATTGTAATATAACAAAGATGTATTTACAGGGGGTAAAACATATGTTTTTGAACGATTCACTATTTCCGGTCTTAAAAGAGCGCGAAAATTCTCTTTGAGCGGTGCTTTCGAGCGTAATTTCAACAGGAAGTTGAAATAGCGAGAACGCACGGCTGAGACCACACGATGTTGTCTCCGGTTTAGCGAAAAGACGTGTTTTTGCGCTCTGCAAACTTAACGTCATGGCAAAATCGTGCCGGAGTGAAAAAATATATGTTTTAATTTGGGTTGTGTTAACATTGCCTTGTTAACGTACATATCTCTATGGGGGATAGGTTGGATTGTAAGATTTTTGACTTAGGTTGTCTGGATTATGAGGACAGTTTTTGTCTCCAAAAGCAGTTACATAAAGAAAGACAGCAGGATCTACAGCCAGCGGCATTACTAATTCTCGAACATCCGCCGGTTATTACTTTTGGACGTTCAGCCGATAAGAAAAACATCCTCGCCGGGGCCGATTATTTAAAAAAGAAAAATATAAAAGTTATCGGTGTAGATCGCGGTGGTGATGTTACCATACATATGCCGGGGCAGCTTGTTGCTTATCCTATTTTTGATTTGAGATTGTTGGGCAAAGATATACATTTATTTATCCGGACATTAGAACAAGTAATGTTAGAATTTTTATCTATCTACCGGATCAAAGGACAACGGGTGAAAGATTTTATCGGGGCTTGGGTTTCTGATCGAAAGATCGGGTTTGTTGGTATCGGCATAAGTAAGTGGATAAGTTTTCATGGCCTAAGCATTAACATAAATTGTGATTTAGAATTTTTCTCTCTGATCAGGCCTTGCGGGATTCCCGATAAAAGTGTTACCAGTCTGGCTCAACTTGTAGAAAGCAATATCTCTTATATTCAAGCAAAGCGTAACTTCTTAGCTGTTTTTAAACGGGTGTTTGACCTCAATTATATTGAGCAACAGCAGCTGGTTCAAATTTAAGCCTATATTTGCATAGCTGTTTGTCAGCAAAAGTGTTATAATAAAACGATAAGTGAAGACACAACTTAGCGAGCCTGCCTGCCGCCAGGCAGGTATAAGCGCGGCTAAGTTGTCTGTCTGAACTTATCCCCACACCAATTAAAGAACCATATTGCCGGAAGTTTATTATAATAATTGGTGTGGTGATTCAATTCGACCAAATAATTTACGTCGCTTTGCTCCGTAAATTATGGTTTCATTGAAGGAAGGGGGAAGAATGAGAGAAGTATTTTTACCTGATTTGGGAGAAAATATCGAAGAGGCGACGATATCTTACTGGCATTGTCAAGAAGGAGATCAGGTAGAACCGGGTCTTGATATTGTTGAGGTGACGACTGAAAAGGCTACGTTTAATGTTTCGGCGCCATGTGCGGGAGTTATTATCGAATGCCGCACTGCCGAAGGAACAACCGTGCACTCCGGGGATGTCTTGGCGGTTATTCAGGAGGGGGGATAAGATGGATGAGATTTTAGAGATTCTGGAAAAAGATGCCCGAATTACGGTGGAAGAAATTGCCAAACTCGTGAAAAAGGATGCAAGTTCGGTTAAAAGAAAAATAAAAAAATATGAAAAAGAAGGTATAATTTTAAGATATAAAACCGTTATTAATAAGGAATTAGTACGCAGCCAGGAAAATGAAATACGTGCTCTGATTGAAGTCAATGTCCTGCCCCAAAAGAATCTGGGCTTTGACCATATTGCGGAGCGCATTTATCAATTTTCTGAGGTCACAAGCTGTTATCTTGTTTCGGGAACTTATGACCTTTTGCTGGTTGCCGAAGGCAAAGATATGCAGACGATTTCAAACTTTATTGCCGAAAAACTTTCCCCGATGGAGAATGTGCGGGGAACAGTTACTCATTTTTTGCTTAAGAAATATAAGGAAGATGGAGTGATATTAAAACATCGCGAAAAAAATAAGAGGATCGCAATATCTTATTAGTTTCCGCCACCCGCCATAAAGTGTGGCGGGGCGGAAAAAGTTGAAGGTAGATTTTTAGCTGTTATGAAAAAGAAGAATTTCGTTGCCAAAAGAGTGGAAGAATTACCGCCTTCAGGGATCAGGGCTTTTTTTGATCTTGTGTTGGAGATGAAGGAAGTTATCAGTTTAGGGGTTGGTGAACCGGATTTTGTGACCCCCTGGAATATCCGGGAAACAGGTATTTTTTGTCTGGAAAAAGGTTATACTTCGTATACCTCGAATAAAGGTCTTTATAAGCTTAGACTTCTTATCCAGCGGTTTTTAAGGCAGCGTTATGGATTAGAATATTCTGCGGATGAAGAAATTTTGATCACCGTCGGCGTAAGTGAAGGATTGGATTTGGCAGTTAGAGCAATTGTTAATCCCGGCGAACAGATTATCGTTCCGCAACCGAGTTATGTTTCTTACAGCCCGGTGGTTGAGTTAGCGGGCGGAGAGTCAGTTCTTCTGCCGGGGAGCGAAGAGACATGTTTTAAAATTACTGCGCGAGAAATTGACCGTGCTTGCACAAAAAAGACCAAAGGTATAATTTTAAATTATCCATCTAATCCCACTGGTTCCTCCTATACCCGGAGAGAGCTTGAGGCGATAAATAAAGTTTGCAAAAGACATAATTTAGTGGTTATAAGTGATGAAATATATGGCGAGTTAACATACAAAGAAAACCATACCCATTATCCGTCATTAAAAGGAGCAAAACCGTATACTATATATTTAAATGGTTTCTCCAAAGCACATGCGATGACGGGTTGGCGGATCGGATATGCTTGTGGTCCAAAACGAATGATTTCGGCGATGACGAAGATACATCAATACACAATGCTTTGTGCCCCGATTATCAGCCAAATGGCGGCTTGCGAGGCGTTGCAAACCGGCAAACGCAGTGTTGATGAGATGAGACGTGAATATAAACGAAGACGGGATTATATGTTCGAAAGCTTAAATAATATTGGGCTAACGTGCGCAAAGCCTGAAGGGGCTTTTTATATTTTTCCATCGGTCAAGAAGTATGGCTTGACTTCATTGGAATTTTCAAATCGTCTTTTAAAAGAACAAAAAGTAGCCGTGATCCCGGGAATTGCTTTTGGTAAAGATTATAATGATTATGTGCGGATGTCCTATGCTAGCGACTACATGCAGCTTAAAGAAGCAATCAGGCGCTTAAAGATTTTTGTTGAAAAGTGTACCATTAGAAAGATTAAACCTTGCCGGTCATGAACCAGAACGGTACATGGCCTGCCGGCCCCGTGAAAATCAGAGATTTTCCGGGACTAAAGTCCTTGGAATCTTTCAGATTCCTAAGGGTAGGCAGGGACCAAAGACGATTTGAAAGATTTTCGGGTTACGGATATTGGTTTATCTGCGGGGGGTATTATGAGTAGAAAAGCCTTAAGAGTAGTGCTTGCAATTTTGTTATTAGTAATGTTTTTTAAAACACCTAATTCTGTGTATGCCCAGGAGAATTTATTAGAACTTTTGGTAAAAACTGATCGAATGATCTATCGGTTGGATGAAAGTGTTTTTATAACCCTTTACCTTATCAACAATACTGATGAACCGTTAGAAGTTGTCGAACCAGCGGTAGACCGGAATTCCTTTAATGTCGAAATCATGCAGCCGAATAACAAAAAAGAAAAACTTTTAGCTATTTATGGCTTAGAGCTTAAAAAGATTAGATTGTATTCGAAAAAGAGATTGAAGTTTGTAACCAAATTTACCCCGGAGCTTCTTGGTGAGTATCAAATTAATGTCCGGTATAACGGCTTTGGCCAAAAACCATTAGTTGGCAATCCGGTTAAATTATTTGTCGTGCGGGGGATAAAGAAGTAGTTTTAGTCTTGGTTATAACTCACAATCTTTCGAATTAAATTATATTCCTTCCCGGAGTTGTTTTTCTGCATCCACCTCATCACGATTGATCATATTTATCGACTCTTGAATTCTTTGCTTGAATGAGGGGCTAATGAAGGGGATATCTCGGAGTTGACGCAGGATCTGGATAACCATTCTAAAGTAACGGATGATTTCTCCTTCATCGGTAGATGTAAGTGCTTTGAGTTTTAAGAAGTCTTCCCCGGCTGACCAGCTTTCGATCGCTTGGGCTAAGTTAAAAAAAGGCTTTTTGCTTAACGGATGTATTTTGTATTTTCTTTCCGTCTTAATTATTGAGTCGATTAAGGGAGAGATGGTTTTGTGAATTTTTAGTATCGGCGAGCGCAATTTGATATGTAATTGATTTTTTCGCGGTTCAAAAACCAAAGAGGACAAAACGATGTTCAGATCAATACTTGATAGCTTTTCCAGGATGCGTGAGCTGAAAAGTTCTGTAATTGGTAATTCATATCCATAAACTTGAGAAGCAAACTCTCCCTTATATGTCAACCGGCCATTTTCAATATAACCCATTGCTTTCAATAGTTTTGTTTTTGAATGCATAAGTATCAGTGCATTGCGTCGAGATTTTTTAGAAGATTGTGAATAATGCAGGGTTGATGGATATATTTCGTATAACTGCTCCGCCCATTTACGATACAGATGCAGAAGACTTGCGTAGGAGATGTTAAATTGGCTAATGATTGGTTCTGGTTGTCCGTAAATTATCTTTTTTATTTTGTCGATGCTTATATATCTTGGATTTATGCGTGAATAAACAAAACCTTCCTGGTCCATTCCCCGGCGTCCGGCCCGGCCGGCCATTTGATAATAATCCCGGCAGCGCAGATCGGCGTAATAGTATCCGTAAAACTTTCGGAGTTCATCAAAAACCACGGTTTTTGCCGGCATATTGATACCCAGCGCAAAAGTCTCGGTAGTGAATATGAGTTTTATCAGCCGGCTTGTAAATAATCGTTCGATAACTTCTTTTAAGCTTGGCAGAAGTCCGGCATGGTGGAAAGCAATGCCATGAGAAATAAGTGGCCATAGTTTTTTAGCGGAGGGGGTTTTCTCCAGGTCAAATTTTTTGAGCAAACTTTTAAATAAAGTGGTGAGGCTGTCTTGCTCTGCTCCCTCTAAAAAGTTAAATCTGCTCATTTCATAGCCTAATTTCTCACACCGTTTGCGACTGAAGGCGAAGTAGAGAACGGGCAATTCCTTATTTGCTTGCAGGCTCAAGAGGAGTGAGGAGACTTTATTCGCCGCTATATGCATATGTTTTGATTTGCGAAAGTGTTTTGTTTTCAGGGGCAGGTAGACATTTTTTCCTAATTGAGTGGTATTTAGAAATATTTTGTTGTCCGCTTGAAATCTGTGGACTAGCGGAACAGGCCGTGTTTTTTCGATGACCGTGGCAATAGGATGTTTATGGATTTTGCTAATCCAGGCGGCGATTTGTGCGGCGTTAGGGATGGTCGCGCTGAGAGCTAATATCTGCGTATGTGCCGGGCAGAAGATGATAGATTCTTCCCAGACTGTCCCTCTTTCGGGATCATCCAGGTAATGCACCTCATCAAATATCACCCAGGATATGTTTTTTAGCCGTTGGGGGTTCTCGAGCAGAGTGTTGCGAAAAATTTCGGTCGTCATAATCAAAACCGGAGCATTGGCATTTAAACTGACATCTCCGGTTAGAATTCCGATATGTTTATCATAGACCCGTGTAAAATCTCGAAATTTCTGATTAGATAAAGCTTTTATCGGAGCAGTATAGATTACCCCTTTATTTTGAGATATACATTTTTCAATAACGTATTCGGCGATTACGGTCTTTCCCGCTCCCGTAGGTGCGCAGACAATTACGGAATTATTCTTTTCAATAAGATTGATTGCCTTTTTTTGAAATTCATCATAAATCATAAGTAATGCAATTATAAGATAAATTAGGCGGTTAGACAATTCAATTGTTTTTTTCCCTTAAGATGTTCTTTACAAGTTTGTTGTAACATGTTAAAATAAAATCTGTTATGTAAAATTGAACCAGGTTCTTAAAATTCTAACAATTCTTAAGAGCTCACCGGAAGAGGGGATCAGGGGATGGAATTCTTGTTAACTATTCATAAAGTTCTTCCCGTAATGTTTGAAATATTTCTAATTATCTTGTCTGGTTTTCTCCTCTTTCGATTTAAAATGCTCAGTAATGAGACGTTAAAGGGCTTAACGAGTTTAACAATTAACTTATTCCTCCCGTGTCTAATTTTCAATCATTTAATTAACAGGTTCAGTTTTAACGGCCCCAAAGATTGGTGGATTTATCCAATTTTAGGGATAGTTGTATCTTTGATTGGAATTATTATTGGGCGCGCTTTTTTAATTTTGGATCGAAGCATCCAAAACAGGCGAGAGTTTATGAGTCTGGTTGCTTTTCAGAATTGCGGTTATCTACCGTTACTCCTGGTGGCTAGGATTTTTCCTGAACCGGTAGCCGGTAATCTATTTATCTATATTTTTCTTTTTATCCAGGGTTTTAATCTTATATTCTGGAGTTTTGGCGTTGGGCTTTTACGTGAAGCCGGTAGTAACCCGCAAAAACTCAAGGGGGTCATTAATGCCCCGTTCATGGCATTATTATTAAGTTTGTTGTTAATAAGTCTTAAGTTACAGTCATTCATTCCAAAACCGATTATCCAAGCAACACAATTAATCGGTGATTGCACGCTCCCGATCGGCCTAATTACGTTGGGTGCGGTTTTAGCTGCTCATGCCGGGCCGGTTTTACAAATAAATCGTTTCTTATTAAAAGTAATTGCCGCTAAGTTAATTGTAATGCCGGTATTGGCGCTTTTATTTATATGCAAATTTAGGTTACCATACCTTATGGCCTTGGTGCTTATTATTGAAACTTCAATGCCTTCGGCGGTAAACTTAAGTATTGTCTCCCATCATCAGAATTCAAAATCCGGCATTGTCAGCCAGGGAGTACTCCTAACGCATTTGTTCGGCCTGGGGAGCATCCCCTTGTTTTTAAGCATATTTATCTGGCTGGGTAGATATTAATTGCCAGATTAAGAGGATATTTATATAATAGATACCAGAAAATGAAGGTAATTTTCTGCGCAAGTTTGGGAACTTTTTTGTATTTGCTTTGTCTGACTAAGCGAAAGGGGTGATAGTTATGAAACAGTTAATATTTGCAGGGTGTATGTTATTTGCTTTTATATCGATTGCCGGATTTGTATTTGCCGATGAAGAGAATATCCAGTTGGATCCCACTACAGTTTTTATGCCTAGTTATGTGATCCAAGAAGCGGATTATAGGGGTAAAATAGAGGATGCCATGGCTTTTATCAATGCTAAATTAAAGATTGAAGTCCTATCTGAGCATCAGGTGAGTATTCCTATTTTAAATAAAGAGATTGCGATAATCAAGACGAATTTACCCAAAGGTGTTTTGCTTATTCAGAGGGGACAAGGGTATAATTTATTTTTTTCAGGGCGAGGTAGTTATAATATACAGGTCCAGTTTGCCGCCCAGATAAAACGAAAGGATGACCGCAATGTTTTAAGGGTCGATATAAACCCCGCGGCAATTTCCAAGCTAAAGATTGTTTTTCAAGGGACAGATTTGGATATTCGCAGCCTTCCTTCGATAAGCACCCAGCTAAAAATTAAGGGAAAACAAACAGAATTTACGGCTTATCTGGGAATGTCTGATAAAATCCAGGTTGACTGGTTTGCCAAACCGACGGCATTAGCAAAGGCAAAGCTGCTTTTATTTTCCGAAAATAATACCTTAGTGACAATCGTCCCGGGGCTGATTCGGACCCAGACTTTTTTGAGTTATAAAATTGTGCAGGGGAAACTTTCTCGTTTTAATGTGAGTCTGCCGGTGAACTTGAATCTTTTAACCGTTAAAGGGGAAAATTTGCGAAACTGGAATTTAAAAAAAGAAAAAAGTCGGCAGGTTTTAGAATTGGAATTATCGAAAGAAGCCTCCGATGTTTATCAGTTGGTGCTTGAGGCCGAAGAGATCAGAGATCGCCTGGAAGGTGCTTATACTGTCGTCGACATTCTTTCTTTAAATACGGAAAGAGAAAATGGATATTTTGCCTTTGTCGTAAAAGATGATTTTAAAATTCGGGCGGTAAAAAGAAAAGGCGTTAGTCAGCTAGATGTCGGGGAATTGCCGGAGCAATTAAAAAGAGTAGCTGGTGGTGAAAACAATATTTCCTTAGCTTATCGGTTTTTGCGGCACCCAAAAGAATTAGTTGTAAATATTGAGAAAATAAAACCGGAAATTATTGTGCGCAGCAATATCTTTTTGGAAAAAACTGAAGAAGTAATGAAGCTTTTAGTGCAGGCTGATTATAAGATTACTAAAGCTGGCGTATTTAATTTTAATCTGGAGCTGCCGGCGGATATGGAGGTCATCGATGTTTCCGGCCCAAATATCGAGAATTGGGAAGTAAGCGAAGGAACGATACAGAATTTAGAGGTTCAACTAAGAACGAAAGCGATCGGGGATTACACGTTAAGAGTTGAGATGGAAAAACAAACAAAAGATTTATATCAGGATGTAGATATGCCTAAAGTCCGCATTTTTCATGTCGACAAGGTGACGAACACTATTCGGGATGTTGATAAGATTACCGGTTTTATCGGAGTGAGCTGTGATAGCAGTATTCGCCTTAAAACAAAACATCGCAGTAAATTGACGGAGGTGGATTTAAATGAATTAATCTTCCCGCCGAAAGGAATAACCAGAAAGCCGATATTGGCTTATAAATTTTTAGTCCAGCCTTATGAGTTAAAATTAGCCGTGGAAAAGGTCGATCCGCGGATGATGGCCGATATATTTACATTTTTATCTGTTGGCGATGGGCTTATGCTGATAAATTCCGCAATAAATTTTGATATTCTTTTTGCCGGGGTGGATCAGTTTTCTTTAGTCTTGCCGGAGGATGTTAGTGCGGTAGACATCACCGGAGAGGGGATAAAATCTAAAGATGAAAGCATCGAAGAACAGATCGTTAATGGAAAAAAAGTAAAGCTAAAAGTTTATAAAATCGCGCTGCATTCTAAAGTAAAAGGTAAATATACCCTTTATTGCGCTTATGAAAAAGCATCGCAAGATATCTCACAAAAAACGCAAATGCCTTCCTTGGGCATCTTAGGGGTGGAACGGCAAACCGGCTATATTGCCATTGGTCCGCGGGCAAATGTCGAGATCGAACTTGCTAAGATTGAAAACGCTTCTCAGGTGGATGTTAAAGAACTGCCGCCGGATAAAATGTCAGGCATAGACATTCCTATTTTTTATGCCTTTAAGTATGTAAGGTATCCTTATGCGATTTCCTTAAATATTAAAAAGCATGAAGATGTTTCAGTGCTGGTCGCGGTAGTTGAGTCGGCAAATATTACCACAGTTTTAGGGAAGGACGGACAGATTATTGTTAATGCTTTATACCAGATCAAGAATCGCTCTAAACAATATTTAGATATTGTTCTGCCTGAAAATGCCGCAATCTGGAGTACTTTTGTTGATGGCAAAGCCGTAAAGCCGGCGAAGACAGAAGAGGGTAGGATTTTGTTGCCCTTGGTTAAGCATGAAGAAAAAAATCGTAGTTTTCCGGTAGAAATAATCTATGAGACAAAGCAGCCTAAACTCTTTATTTTTGGGGCGATCAATTTATCTGCACCTCAGTTTGATATCCCGCTTACTAATGTTACCTGGAACGTTTATTTACCGTTTGGATTAAATTATTTTAACATTAGTAGTAACTTAGAAAGAGGCCGCCGGGCATTTGCCCACAAAAGAGAAGAGTCGAGAGCACCTTCCTCATCCCAAGTTTCGGTGGGCACAAAAAGAAGACGACGTGAGCTGAAAAAATCTCGGTATGCGGGTAAAGCAAAGATGGAATTAATGGAATTAGAAAAGGCGGCTCCTCGTGAGGCTTACCGGTATGATGCTGTTGCTGATGCTGATAAGGAAATGCTATTCCGCGATGAAATGCGAGCACCGCAAAAAGACTTGAACTTTTTATCTAATATAACTTCTCAGGTTGCCAGGTACTCTCAACAGCTTGCTCCAACTCAAGAAAAACAAATTACCGAGGGCCGGCAAAAGGGTGTTTTACCTATTCATATTACGATTCCCACGGGTGGGCGCTTATTTACATTCAGTAAGCTAATCAACCGTGAACCACTAAAAATCCATGCTTTTTACGCAAGAAAGTTTGGCAAAGCCGTATTTATTCTCCTTGTGATAATAATTATTTTTGCTTTTTTACAAAGAGAAAAGTGGCTAAAAAGAATGAATCAATTGATCTCCTCGGCCAAGGGAAACGTTCAAGCCAATGCTCAAATAAAGAATGATGAACATGAACATAAAGGTTAAAACTAAAAATATTGAGTTTTATCCTTTAATCTAGTGTTATTTCAATCCGGATGTGCGCATTTTGAGGAAAATTTAATATCTGTTTTCGCTTTATGGAAATCTCTTTTGGGGAGATTTGGCGGAAAGGAATACGACGCGGCTTAATCTTTATGTTTGATAGGGTATATTGATCGAAATCCAATTTTCGTGGATTTTGTAAAATAATACTTATGCGTCTTTCGGCAAAATAACAGGAAAGAGAAATGGTATCCGAATACTTGAATTGTTCCCGGCTGAGTTTCGGGGCAATCATTAAATCCCCGAAGTGACCTTTAACTCCCAGAACTTCGGTTAACATCGTCATTATATACCAGCTCGCTGAACCGGTCAGATATGAATACATCCCTTTACCTTCGAGATTGAAATATTCCGGCAAACACGGATAGATTTTACTGACCTTTGTATTTGTGGCTAAGCTGAACAAGCTTTTTAATACGGAAAATCCCTCCCGGACAAAACCACGCTGATAGAGGGCATTAGCAAACATAACACACATGTGGCTAAAAATAGCGCCGTTTTCCTTGTCCCCGTAATAAAAGGCAAAAGCCCGCCCCAGATCGAACTGCGGATTTTTAAAATTGGTGTTCAACCGCAGACCGCCGAGCTTTTTATCCGTTAGGAATTTAGAGGCCGCGCGAAAGATTTGAGCGGTTTGCTTCTTCGAAGAGAGTCCGCTCATTATCGAAAAAACCTGTCCGGTGAGGGTCATCCTTATCGAACCATTTATTTTTCCTTCAACGCGTCTGCCTTTATTGTCATAATAACCGTTAAAAAATCCGGTATTTTTGTTAATTGATATCCATTCCTTTTTTCGTACGTGTTCAAATGTCCATTGCCATTTTAGAGATAAATCTTTAATCAAGTGATCAATTTTTATCGATACCTTCTTGCCGCTTATCCGGTATTTAACGGCATTAAAATAGCGATGAAGAAGTGCGGTTTTTGCATTTACATCGTTGTAATTAATCGGACGCCGACGCAGGCGATCAAGGAGAATCAACAGCTCTTTTGCCAAAATTACATTTTTTTTCTTTTTCTGGGTTTTTAACTCGATTAAAAGCATCATAATATCATATAGGTTGCGGGCGTAAAAACAGGTAAAGGCAACACTTTCTCCTTTTAGGTTGGCCATATCAAGGCCATCATTCCAATCGGCGTCTTCAAGCTTTATATTGTTATGTTTACCAACATTAAAAAACTGTACCAGGTGCTGGATAAGAATATGTTCGAGGATGGTCCCTTTGTAGATGCGACCGCTTTTGGTGTGTAGCCGCTGCGCGTGCTTATAGTTAGGGTTCCAGGAGTGGTCGATTGCTTTTGCGCGAGAGAGTTGCTGGTCGTAAAAATATGTGCAATTTTCAAATAGAACATTAAAATCACCGGTTTGATGAATGTAGAGTTGGAGCGTGAAATAAGGCCAAACCCCGTGATCCATCCAGACCCGGCTTATTTTGTTGCGATCAGCAATAAAATAACCGGGTTTTTTGGTGATAATTGTTGCATTTGTGCCGTCAACCCTTACCCCGGAAAAATTAGCGCAGAGAATTGCACGCGTTTGTTTGGGGTGGGTAAAAATAAGGGTAAAGCAGTCTTGCCAGAGGTCCCGCCAGCCTTTTCCTCCGCGACCGTAATCAAAATCCGGAAGAAAAGAGCAGCCGAATATTTTTCTTAATATTGGTTGCAGGGTTACCCATCTTAACCAGTTGTCAAAACTTTGCTCACCAGTAAAAAAGCTAATTGCATCTATTCTCTTTTTCCAATAATCAATATTTTCCGTCAGGGCCGATTCAACTTTGAGCTTACTATTGAATTTTTTGAACATTTTGTTAATCAACGCTGGTTTTTCAGCGATTCCGAGCATCAGGATATAAACAATTGATTCATCAGGAATCAACGTTTTCGTCCTAAAACGTAAGGCCCCAATCGCTTCTTTACCTTGATGGTGGTATTCAATTTTTTTAAACGGATTTAAGTTTTTTAAAATCGCTTCTGGGGCTTCAAGGCATCCGCCTTCGCCGATAAATGATTCAATGCTCGGAAAGCAGCCGATTGGCCGCTGGCCATCCCCCTCGCAGCCAAGGACAAAGTAGGAGAAATGATTGATTTTATGGCCGCGTTCATCAAAAGACATCAGTGGTTTTACAACGACCCCGGAGTTTAATAATTTAACTCTGTTTAATAGGCTGGTTACGTGTCGATGATCACGTAGATTGTCCGCGGAGCGGGCAAATATAGGAATCGCAGAGGTTGGCGTAAAAGTTATCGCTTTTGCCGAGAGGTTGGTAATCTTTATCATCATAAGTTCTTCGTGCTCCCCGCTCACCGGGACAAAATTTGTAATCTCGGCCTCAAGTCCGATTTTTTTATTTATTCTTTTAATCGTATGCCAAAGAATTCCCGCTTTTAGTATTGTTTTTTCACGTTTGTTTTTGCCGCTGGAAACTCCGGTAACCGACCAGATTCTATGGCGATCAATATAAATCCAGAAATTTCTATTTGATTTTATGTTATAAAGGTCTGCGCTTGTTACCGGTTGCATTAAAAAATGGTTTTGGCTTATCTTTATATCGCCTTTTAGGTTTGGCGTAATCGAAGACATAAATTCTGCTTCATTGGCAAGGGGAAAATAAAGACGGTTTATTTTTTCCGAGTCCGGGAAGAGAAAGTCGCCATTCTTATTGGTAAATTCCCATAGTTGGTTTTTCATACTTTTTTAATTTCGCCTTTTTTAGATAGTTTAAGAATTTAAAAATGCAATAGTTACGTGAGGTGGCGGGAAAAACACCTCGCCCCTCAGTTACGTTCACTCCCGCAAGTATATCTTAATAGTATAAGACAAAACCTGAGTTTAGGCAAGAAAAAACATAACATCTGAATTTATCAGAGGTTAGAGGGGGGAGGCGGGTGCCTTTTGAACTTTGATTGACACCTGCTCTTTTCTGTGCTAAAATTTTTTTAGCATTGTTGTTCGTTTTTTGTAAAAAACAAAAATGTACCAATAAATTAAGGAGGGATATTGCCTAAATGATTGATGGTGTTAGGATAAAACAATTAAAAGTAATTCCGGATGAGCGCGGCCGGCTGATGGAAATATTGCGTGCTGATGATGAAATTTTTCTTGAATTTGGTCAGGTTTATATGACTACCGCGAGGCCGGGGGTGGTAAAGGCCTGGCATTACCATAAATTGCAAACCGATAATTTTGCCTGTGTTCACGGAGAAATCCGTCTTGCCCTTTATGATGCCAGAGAAAGCTCGCCCACTTATAAGCAATTGGACGAATTCACCTTGCATCTTAAAAATCCAATATTAGTACAAATTCCGCCGTCGGTTTTTCATGGATTTAAATGTGTAAGTCGCGAGGAGGCGATTGTTATCAATAATCCGACTAAACCTTATAACCGGGCCCAGCCTGATGAGTATCGAATAGATGCCTTTGAAAATGACATTCCTTACGATTGGAAGAGGTGATAGATTTGAAAGGGATAATTTTAGCTGGTGGATTAGGCACGAGACTCTCACCCTTAACCCGGATAACTAATAAACATCTGTTGCCGGTATATAATAAGCCAATGATTTTTTATCCATTGCAAAAATTGGTTGATGCTGGGATTAAAGATATTTTGATCGTAACCGGCGGGAATAATGCGGGGGATTTTTTGCGTCTTTTGGGCAATGGAGCAGAATTTGGCTTAAAACATATAAATTATACCTATCAAAAAGGAGAGGGTGGCATTGCCGATGCTTTGCAATTGGCTGAACATTTTGCCGCTGGAGAAAAAATAGTGGTTATTTTAGGGGATAATATCTTTGGCACTTCCATAAAACAGTTTGTAAAAAAATTCCAAGCGCAACGTGCCGGAGCACGTATTTTAATCAAGGCCGTGGATGATCCCGAACGATTTGGGGTGGTGGAATTTAAACGCGGGAAGATTGTATCGATCAAAGAAAAGCCTAAAAAGCCTAAATCCAACCATATCATAACCGGTGTGTACATGTATGATCATCAGATTTTTGACCTGATTCGCACGTTAAAACCTTCCCGTCGCAACGAGCTTGAAATTACGGATGTTAATCGTGCCTATTTAAAGATGAAGAAACTTGAATACGATGTGATGAGGGGCTGGTGGACTGATTGCGGTACATTTGAGTCATTATTTGCCGCCAATAAGCTGGTTTTATCAGGGCAAAGGATAAAAAAATGAAGATGTTGGTTACGGGCGGATTGGGATTTATTGGCAGCAATTTTATCCGCTATATGTTAAAGAGATATCGCCGACTTTGGGTTGTCAATCTCGATAAACAGACTTATGCGGCCTGTGCCTCTAATCTTGAAGAGTTCAAACATCATTCCCGCTATGATTATATAAAAGGAGATATCTGCGACAAAAAAATAGTTAAGAAGGCGATGCAGGGATGCTCGATCGTCGTTAACTTTGCCGCGGAAACCCATGTTGATCGATCAATAAAAGATGCGCAGGCTTTTATAACATCCAATGTTTTTGGGGTTTATGTTCTGTTAGAAGTTGCCCGCAAGTTGAAAATTAGAAAGTTTATCCAGATTGGGACTGATGAAGTTTACGGTTCAAAAAGGAGCGGCAGATTTAGCGAAGACGACCCGTTATTGCCGAACAGTCCCTATTCGGCTAGTAAGGCCGCTGCGGATTTATTAGTCCGCTCTTATTTTAAGACTTATAAGTTGCCGGTTATCGTTACCCGCTCAAGTAATAACTTTGGACCATATCAATTCCCGGAAAAAATGATTCCGCTGTTCATAACGAATCTTATCGAAGGTAAGAAGCTGCCGCTTTATGGAAATGGAGGTAATATCAGAGATTGGATATATGTACTGGATAACTGCCGGGCAATTGATTTAGTATTAAACAGGGGAAAAACTGGTGAAATTTATAATATTGCTACGGGGATTGGGATAAAGAATATACAGTTAACTACGGCCATTTTAAGGAAGTTAGGTAGATCTAAAGCTTGGATTAAATTTGTAAAAGACAGGCCCGGGCATGACTGGCGGTATAGCTTGGATATTGCCAAAATTCGCAAATTAGGATTTAAACCAAAGCTTAATTTTTCGGGAGGCTTAAAGCTCACGGTTAACTGGTATAACCAAAATCAAGGTTGGTGGAAAAAATTAAAAAAAAGATACTAATTACCGGCAGCAGCGGGATGCTCGGTGAGGATATTATCAGCCAAATTGGCGAAAAATATGATCTGACGGGTATTGATTTATGGGCACCTAAAACTCCCGGAATCAATTTTTTTAATTGTGATATTAGTAAGCAGCAGCGGCTGGCGGAAATTTTTCAGGAAGTTAAACCCTGGCTTATAATCCATGCCGCTGCTTATACGGATGTGGATGCTTGCGAGCAGGATTCTGATAAAGCCGATCTTATAAATGCCCAAGGGACAAAGAATATTGTTGATGTTTGTAAAAATATTAAAGCTAAGCTTATCTTTGTCAGCACAGATTATGTTTTTGATGGCACAAAGGGTAGTCCCTATCAGGAAACTGATCCGGTAAGTCCAATAAATAAGTATGGCTATTCGAAATTGGCAGGTGAGAATTTTGTGCGGGCGGGCTTAGATGAATTTTTAATTATCAGAACAAGCTGGCTTTTTGGTCGCGGGGGTAAGAATTTCGTTGATACGATTATTGGCAAGGCAAAGCGGGAGAAGCAATTAAAAGTAGTTGATGATCAAAGAGGCTCTCCAACGCATACGGTTAGTCTGGCGTTAGGGATAGAAAAGTTGATCGATAGTGTTTTTCAAGGGGTGTCCGCTTCAGGTAACTATGGCATTTATCATCTAACTAACAGCGAACATTGTAGCTGGTGTGAGTTTGCAAAGGAGATTGTTAAATTAAAAAAGCTCCCCACAAAAATTATCCCGATCGACTCATCAGCGATTAGAAGACCAGCCAAAAGGCCCGTAGTTTCAATTTTGGATAATTCTCGTTATCAGAGGGTAACCGGACATACGTTATGCCGTTGGCAAGAGGCGCTAAAGGAGTATTTAAAATGAAGATAGTCATTACAGGTGGAGCGGGTTTTATCGGTTCGCATCTTTGTGAAAAATTACTGGGGGGGGGGTACGAAGTAATTTGTGTCGACAATCTGATAACTGGTAATATGGATAATATCAGGCTGTTTATGAAAAACAGAAAATTTCAGCTTAAAATGCATGATGTAAGTAAATATATTCATATTGAAGGAAAAGTTGATTGTGTTTTGCACTTTGCCTCACCGGCAAGTCCGGTTGATTACCTTGATTTTCCGATTCAAACACTTAAGGTTGGTAGCCTGGGCACTCATAATGCTTTGGGTTTGGCAAAGGGAAAAAAAGCAAAATTTCTATTAGCTTCGACAAGTGAAATATACGGAGATCCATTGGTTCATCCGCAACGAGAAGATTACTGGGGGAATGTAAATCCGATCGGCCCGCGCGGTGTTTATGATGAAGCAAAACGTTTTGCTGAAGCTATTACTTTGGCCTATCACCGGGTTCATAAGGTGGACACGAAAATTGTGCGCATATTCAATACGTATGGTCCGCAGATGCGTAAACATGACGGCCGAGCTATTCCTAATTTTATTTCGCAGGCCTTTAATAATGAGCCCTTGACAGTATATGGTAGTGGTACACAAACAAGGTCCTTTTGCTACATTGATGATTTAGTTGATGGGATTTTACGGCTGTTGAAAGTTCGTTTAAACGTTCCCGTTAATCTTGGCAACCCCCAGGAGATGTCTTTATTGGAATTGACCAAGCTAATTATTGCTTTGAGCGGTAGTAAGAGTAAAATAGTATTTAAAAAGCTTCCGATCGACGATCCTAAACAAAGACAACCGGATATCAACCGGGCAAAAAAGAAGTTGAAATGGAAGCCAAAGGTAAAAATAAAGGATGGTTTAAAAAAGACCATTGCCTGGTTTAAACGCTCAGGATAATTGCTAATGTATAGAACAGAAAAAGAAATTTCAGCCGGGGGGGTAGTTTTTAAACCTGTTGGTAGCGGGCATGAGGTAGCGCTTATTAGCCGAAAGCAGGGAGCGGTTTGGTGCTTGCCGAAAGGGAAAATCGAGCCGCATGAAAAAAAAGAGGAAACCGCGTTGCGCGAAGTAAGGGAAGAGACCGGTTTAATTGGAGAAATCGTAGCATATTTAGATGATATTCATTATTGGTATATTGATAAAGCACGGGCCCTAAGGTTAAATAAAACCGTGTATTTTTTTCTCTTAACGTACACGGGTGGAAACATAAATGAACATGATCATGAAGTGGACGCGGTAAAATGGTTTCCGATAAGTACAGCGATAAAACAGGCAACATATCCTAGCGAGCGTCAGATATTAGAAAAAGCAAAATCAGTTTTGCCCGAAAAGTAAAAGAGAAACTAACATGAAATTTAAAAATCTTGCTCAATATTTTCAGAAATTGGAAGCAACCGCTAAACGGCTTGAGATGACGGAAATTTTGAGCGAGCTTTTTAAAAGTATAGGTGATGATATCGGCGCGGAAGTTGATAAGATAATATATCTTTGCCAGGGACAGCTTTTGCCCGTCTTTAAAAATATTGAATTCGGGATGAGTGAAAAATTAATCCACAAGACCATTGTTGAAGCAACCGGTATTGCTCCGGAAAAGGTTCTGGCGATGTTTCAGGATTTGGGCGACTATGGAAAAGTCGCCCAGGATTTATGTCGCGGGCAGCCGCGGATTTTGACGATTATTAATGTTTACGATATATTAAAAGATATTGCCGCGACTTCCGGGGAAGGAGCGGTAGCAAGAAAGGTGAGTCTTTTGTCCGGACTCCTAAAAGATGTTAGTTCCTTAGAAGCAAGATATCTGGTCCGCATAATTCTTGGAAGATTGAGATTGGGCGTTGGCGACCCGACGGTTTTAGATAGTTTATCTGTAGCTTACCAAGGCGATAAGTCATTACGTCCGAAACTAGAACGCGCTTATAACCTTTGTTCCGATCTTGGCCTTGTCGCCCGCACTTTGTTTTCAAAGGGGATAAAGCAGATTGAAAAATTTAAGGTTATCGTCGGTTGTCCGATCCGCGTGGCTTTAGCGGAACGCCTTTCGAGTCCGCAGGAGATTATAGATAAGATCGGCACCTGTGCGGTGGAAGCTAAATATGACGGGTTTCGTTGTCAGGTGCATAAGGATGGCAACCAAGTAAATATTTTTTCGCGGAATCTGGAGAATACGACACACATGTTTCCGGAAATAGAAAAAGCGACTTTAAAACAGATAAAAAAGAGGCAGGTAATTTTCGAAGGCGAAGCGATTTCTTACGACCCAGATACGGGGAGAAATTTGCCTTTTCAGATTACCGTACAGCGAAAAAGAAAATATAGGATTGCGCAGATGCAAAAGCTTTTCCCCCTTAAAATTTTCATTTTCGATATTTTATTTGCTGATACCGACTTAACAAATAAGCCTTACAAGCAGCGCAGAGAGATTATGAATAAGGTGATAAAGAAGGGCGGGATACTTGAGAAATCACCCTTTGAAGAAGTAGACAATCCGAAAAGATTAGCGAGCATTTTTGAGCGAGCGCTGGGAGACGGGCTTGAGGGTGTTGTTGCCAAACGTCTTGATGGGGTTTATCGTGCCGGGGGGAGAAATTTTAATTGGATAAAATTAAAGCGTTCTTATTCAGAGAAGTTGAGCGATACTATTGATTGTGTAATCGTGGGATATTATTCCGGAAAAGGGATAAGAGCTTCCTTCGGGATTGGTTCGCTTCTGACTTGTGTTTATGATAAAAAGAAGCATAGATTCAGGACGATTGCTAAAATTGGTTCGGGGTTAACTGAGAATGAATTAATAGAAATTAAGAAGAAACTGGATAAATTTAAGTTAAAGACAAAGCCGAAGGAGGTTGATTCGTTGCTTAATCCCGATGTTTGGGTTGAGCCAAAGTTTGTGGTTGAGGTCCAGGCTGATGAAATTACTAAGAGTCCGATCCATACATGTGGGAAAGTTAAAGACGAGGGTTCAGGTTTTGCGCTAAGGTTTCCGCGAACAGTAAGTTTTATTCGTCCGGATAAGCGTGCGGAGGATGCTACGAGCGTGGATGAAATTTTAAAAATGTTTAAAAATCAAGGAAGGAGAAAATAAGATGATGAAAGAGGCCTTATTTTGGGAAAAGACAATGGACGATTTTGTTAATTGCCAGTTATGTATGAGGAAGTGCCTTATAACTGAGGGAAAGCTGGGCTGGTGTCAAACACGAATAAACAAAAATGGTACTCTTTATACACTTACCTATGGTAACGTATCGTCGATGAGCATTGCTCCGATTGAAAAGAAGCCGATGTATCATTTTTTCCCGGGGACGAGTTGGCTTTCTCTTGGTGGCCTTGGTTGCAATTTTGGATGTCGCGGCTGTCAATCCTGGAGATTCTCTCATTGTAATGTGCAGGAAAAGCTATTGTCAACTACTTACCTGAGCCCAGAAATGGTAATTAAGAAGGCCAAGAAAAACAACTGCCAGGGGATTGCCTTTACTTATAATGAACCAACAATGTGGTTTGAGTATGTCCTGGATGTTTTTAAATTAGCGAAAAAAGAAGGTCTTTCGACATGTTGCGTTAGCAATGGATTTATGAACCCCAAGGCCCTAGAGATGATTAATACCTATCTGGATGGTTTTTGTATAGACATTAAAGGGGCATTTATGGAGAGCTATACGCGGATATGCGATATCTCGGATATAAATACTATTTTTAATAATGCGACTGATGCTAAACGTAAGTTTGCCGTGCATGTAGAAGTAGTTACAAATGTAATTTCCGGATATAATTCTAATGAAAAAGAACTAAAGGAAATTGGGGCTTGGATTTTTGCCGAGTTGGGCAAAGATACGCCTTGGCATCTTACAAGATTTTTTCCCGCTGGTGAATTGAAAGACGTTGCCCCAACATCGATCGGCTTGCTTGAAAACTTCCAGCGGATGGGACTCAAAGAAGGGATTTATTATGTATATATTGGCAATGTCCCGGGGCATGAATGCGGAAATACTTTTTGCCAGAATTGTAAAAAAATACTAATAAGGAGAAAAGAGTATGATGTGGTAGAAAATTACTTGGTGGAAGGACATTGTCCTTATTGCCGGGCATCAATTTTTGGCAGGTTCTCGCGTGCTTCAAAATAAACGCATGAGGACCGTAATCGCTGATAAGCTTTTAAAAACATTTCGATAATAAATGTCTAAAAAAAAGGGTAAACTTTTTGTCGGCACCAGTGGATATAGTTATAAACATTGGCAGGGTCGTTTTTATTCCCCGGAATTCTCTCCTCGTCAATGGCTTGAGTTTTACACGTGCCATTTTAATACCGTTGAGTTAAATGTAACTTTTTATCGTCTCCCCAATCCGGCAACTTTTAAAAGCTGGCAGATGAGAACCCCGAAAAATTTCTCCTTTTGCATTAAGGGCAGCCGGTATATCAGTCATATTAAAAGGCTCAAAAGTGTGAAAAAACCGCTTGAACTTTTCTTTAAACATTCAAGTCTATTGGCCAAAAAACTGCATTGTGTTTTATGGCAACTGCCACCGGGATTTAAAATAAACATAGAACGCTTAGAAAAATTTTTAAAACTGATTAAAGCTTATAAACAGAGAAATGTATTTGAATTCAGGCATGAGAGCTGGTTTGACACGGGAGTTTTTGCTTTGCTGAAAAAGTACAATTGTGCCTTGTGCCTTGCTGATTATCCTGATCTTGAAGTGGAAAAACCAATCGATCTGAGTGATTTTATATACCTAAGAAGACACGGAGTCAATAATTTATATGCCGGGAGTTATAGCAAAAATGAGCTTGCTGACGATGCCAAGATGATAAAAGAATTTTCACAAGCCGGTCGAGATGTTTATATCTATTTTAATAATGATGCCGATGCCCATGCCGTGTTTAATGCCCTTACGCTGAAGAAGATGCTCGGGTAGCTTTAACTAATACACTTTTTTAGTTAAAAACACCTCTTTTCGCTAAGCCCGTGACTGCCTCGTGCAGTCCCGGCCGCGCGTTCTCGCTATTTTGGCGTCCCTGCCAAAATAACGCTCGAAAGCGCCGCTCAAAGAGGTATTTTTAACAGCACCTGTGAATATTATAGGATGAGATGAAGAAAAGGATAAGAGCGGATAAAATTTTCCGTGAGATTTATGTTCGGCTTTATAAGTTTTACGGTCCAAGGTTTTGGTGGCCGGCCAAGACCAGATTAGAAGTAATCATCGGCGCAATACTCACGCAGAACACATCCTGGAAGAATGTTGAGAAAGCGATAAAAAATTTAAAAAAACATAAAGTACTCGCAAAAGAAAAACTACTTAATATTGATCCGGTCGAATTAGCAGAGTTGATAAAGTCTTCCGGTTATTATAATATAAAATCCGGGCGCCTTAAAAATTTTATTACTTTTCTATTTGAAAAGTATGAAGGCTCTTTGGATAAAATGTTTAAAGAGGATTTTGGGATTTTAAGAAATAATTTACTTGCGATTAAAGGCTTGGGGGAAGAAACGGTTGATAGCATCTTATTATATGCGGGTCAGAAGGCGGTATTTGTCATCGATGCTTATACGCGAAGAATATTTTCCAGACATAGATTGATTCACGAGTGCGATTCTTATCAGGATATTCAGAATAAATTTGTGAGAAATCTCAAAAGTGATGTTACGTTATTTAATGAATATCATGCGTTAATTGTTGAATTGGGCAAAAATTTATGTCGCAAAGAACCAAATTGTAATGCATGCCCGTTAAAAGATATCCCGCGGCGGTAGTCAGTTCCAATAAGCCGCACGCTGCAGGTTGCATGTTACCCGCTAAAAATATAGAGTTTTAACGTGAGGGTTCTGATTTGAAGTATGAGGCATAATTAGTTATGCGAAAACATAACTGTGACGGTTGTGGAAAACAGATAAAAAAACGAAGCGGCTATTGCTTGCGGATTGAATTATTTGCCTCGGGCGAGGTCGAATTCGATGAAGAAGAGTTATGGCAAGACTTAAGCCAAGCCCGGGAAAAGCTCAATCAGCAGATTAATAAGATGGATCCTAAAAAGCTTGAAGAGGAAGTGTATGTTGCGTATAATTTAAGTCTGTGCAAGCGGTGCCGGGATAAGTTTTCTCAACGGGTTAAATGTAAGGAGTTTATTTAGTGCGAGTTTTGCTGACAAACGATGATGGGATAAATGCTGATGGGCTTTATGGATTGTACAAAAGACTAAACAGTGAATTTAAAGTAACAGTTTGTGCTCCGGAAGCCGAACAAAGCGCTATTGGCCACGCGATAACTCTTAGCCGGCCATTGCGGGCTAAAAAAATTTATCGCAACGCCAAGTTTTTTGGCTACGCGATAAATGGGACACCCGCTGATTGTGTAAAAATAGCGGTGAGATCTATTTTAAAACAGAGACCACAGCTGATTATATCCGGGATAAATCATGGACCGAACCTGGGTTCTGATATTATGTATTCCGGAACGGTATCGGCGGCGACCGAGGGGACGATTTTAGGGATACCATCAATCGCTGTATCTTTGGCTACTTATAAAGAGCAGAGCTTTAATTTTGCCGCTGATTTTATATTTAAGGCGATAAAGATAATAAAGAAGACCGGGCTCCCGGACGGCATCCTTTTAAATATTAATATCCCGGGTGTGCCCCGAAGCAAGATTCGGGGTGTAATTATTACCAAGCAGGGTCGGTCTTTGTATAAAGAGGATTTTGTTAAGCGGTTTGACCCGCGGGGGCGAACCTACTATTGGCTATCCGGTAAAGTAAAATGGCTAAACAAACCAACCGGCTCGGACATCAAGGCGATTGAGGGAAATTATGTTTCGATTACCCCATTACAATTTGATTTGACCGCTTATAAATTTATTCCGGAGCTGAGGAAGTTCAATTTTAAGGCCGTAAAATGAAATCACAGGAAGATTTAATTAGTATTTTAGGAAAAATTTGCCAAAAAGATAAGCGCTATAAAATAGATGCTTATACCTTTGTTCTGGTTGGCTTGAATCAAGTTATGGAAAAATTAGAAGAGAAGAGACACATTACTGGCGCAGAGTTAACTGAAGGAATTAAAGAACTGGCGATTAAAGAATATGGGAGAATGGCGAAAACCGTGCTTGAACACTGGGGCATCACAAAAACTGAAGACTTTGGTAACATCGTTTTTAACATGATTGATGAGAAGGTACTAGGCAGGACAGACTCAGACAGCATTGATGATTTCAAGGCCCTTTTTGATTTTAAGCAGGTTTTTGAAGAAGAGTTTAAATACTAAGTATTTGATTTTTAATTAAAAAATTAAAAAACATCAAGCGCCCCTTTTACTTAAAGCGGACAGATGATGAGTAAAATAAAAAATTTTTTCAATAAAGCGGCGATTAATCGAAATGTGAAGATTGCGGCAAAGCCTATTGTAAAATACGAACAGACTGTCCGGGCGCAAATGGTGATGTCTTTGCTTGATCCTAAACAAAATGAGTTTATTCTTGATGTCGGGTGTGGAAGTGGCCGGGACATAGTAACCCTTGCTCAAAAAAAGTGTCGATGTATTGGTTTTGATGTTTCGAAAAATATGATTGAAGAAGCTCGCAAAGAATTATTAAAAAATAATATTAGTGATGTCGAATTGAAAATAGGGGATGTGATAAATCTTGATTTTTCGAATGAAATGTTTGATAAGGTTTTTGCAAGTGAAGTGCTCGAACATGTCCCGGACTGCAATAAGGCTGTCTCTGAAATGAGTCGGGTGTTAAAGCCGGGGGGCGCTTTGGTGATTACCACACCGAACCGATATAGTATGTATGGCTTTGACCGTTACGTAATACTTGGAAAGATGTTAAAAAGGAAATGGCCTCATCCGTATGATGAATGGAAAACCTATTCGAGCTTGGCCCTTGCGATTAAAAATAATGGGTTGAAAATTATACGTGTTTACGGAATATGTTATATCCCGGGTTTTATCCTGTCTTATCGATTGCCGAAATTATTGCAGAGAATACTCGTTGGGGTTATCAAAACTGTCGAACCAATTTTGAGCATTGTATTTTCCAGAAATGGTTACATGTTGGCGATAAAGGCAAAAAAGGAAACAGGAAAGTAAATAAAAGCATAAAAAGTTGATGTAGAAAAAATATCCCTGTTTATTGATGTTTAACAAGCAAAAATTAAGGCATTAGCTAATATGAAAAAAATAAAATCATTTACGACGATTGAGATGATTATTGTTTTAGGGATTATCAGCATAATTATGGGTCTAACAACAGCCTATTTTTTTAGTTTTAAGTCCGGCAGCGCATTAAAGTTATCCGCGAAGGAGATTGCCGCGGCTTTGGGACAAGCGCGAAGTTTGGCGATTACGACCCAGAAAAACCACGAAGTTGCTTTTAACGTTACGACCTCTGAATATTGTATTAATGAACTGGATGAGGATAATAATTTTGTTCAAAAAGTAGGAATCGATCATAAAATAAGAAATGGTATTATTATTGACCGTACGACTTTTAGTAATGATGCGGCGATTTTTGGGATTACGGGCAATTTGCGGGGTGCCGCGGGCAGTGTTTATATCAAAAACAGTAACGATAAATTCTCTACCATAAGGACAGATAATACAACCGGGCGCATAAAAATATATAATTACGAAAAGACATAAGTGTTTAAAAATATTCTCCTTGTAAATCCCTGGATTTATGATTTTGCGGCTTATGATTTATGGATGTTTCCGCTCGGGCTTTTAAATATTGCCGCTCATCTTAAAAATAAAAATGTAAAACTTAGCTTCATAAATTTTTTAGACCGCAATGCGGCTTTGCCTTTAAAACCCAGAAAAGATTACTCCCATACTGCCCGCTATGGAACCGGTCATTTTTTTAAGCAAGAGGTAGAAAAGCCCGAAATCCTACATCGAGTCAGGCGTAAATTTTTCCGTTATGGCCTGCCACCAGAATTAATCCAAGCAAGATTAAAAGGCCTAACCCCTGATCTTATCCTGGTCACTTCCGGGATGACCTATTGGTATCTGGGAGTGAAGAAGACAACTGAACTTTTACGCAAAACTTTCGCAAGTACTCCGATAATTTTAGGCGGAGTTTATGCGACCTTGTGCGCTGAGCATGCCCAAAGAAATACTTCTGTAGATCGCGTATACTCGGGAACAGATATTGCAGATATAATCAAGCTGATCAGTAGGTTTCTGAATATCCCACTTAATATCAACAATTCAGACCCGATTCCCAGTTTCGAATTACTTCCGAATCAGAAGGCGTTACCGATTATGGGAAGCTTGGGTTGCCCTTTTCGCTGTACGTATTGCGCTTCGAACCTGCTTTATCCAGGTTTCCGGCAGAAAACACCAGCGCAAATAATAAACTATATCCAATATTGTGTTGAAACATTCAGGACAACTGATTTCGCCTTTTATGATGATGCATTACTGCTAAACTCAGAAGACTTTATTAAGCCAATTTTGAGGACGCTTATCGGAAAAAAATTAAATATTCGTTTTCATACCCCTAATGGTTTACATGCCAAATTTATCGACCAAGAATTAGCTAATTTCATGTACAAGGTTGGATTTAAAACAATCCGCCTTTCTCTTGAGTCTTCGCTTGATTGTCTGCAGGAGAGGAGCCGGGGGAAGGTTACCAATGAGCAGTTAAAAAATGCCGTCCGGCTACTGCGAAAAGCCGGTTTTAAAAAAGAAGAATTAGGGGTTTATACACTGTTAGGTTTTCCCGGACAGACGCTCGCGGATGTCGAGCGGGATATGAAATTTGTGAATGCGTTAGGGGTGGAAATTCATCTTGCTGGTTTTTCTTTGGTGCCGCAGACAGATGAGTGGCATGAGTTTATAAGCCGCAGACAAGAGGAACGGGAAATAGACCCTCTACTTTTAAGCCATACTGCGTTTGGTATTCTGTTTGGCAATTTTGATTCCGATTGCATAAGACACTTAAGAAGACAAGCCGCAGTGCTTAATAAAAATAATTTTGCAATAATTTAGGCATTAATCTACAATAAAGAGTGTAAACTTGCGGACATTTGTTATTTAGCAGAAGATAAAGGATGAGGAAAAATTAAAATGGCTCTCTTACATGAGCAAACATATAAAGGCTGGGGAATATCCGCTTTAGTTCATCGCGCCAGGCGAAATAAGATTTTTGAAATATTTTCAAAGATAAAAATAGCACCGGAGGGAAAACTGGCAGATTTTGGCTGTTCCAACGGATACCTTGTATCATTACTTAAGAGAAAGTTTTTTGACGGGAAAAAATGGAAGTTCTTTGGATTTGATTTCTCTGAAGAGTTGCTTGGGCAAGCGAGAGACAGAAAATTGCCGGATGTTGAATTCCATCATTTCAATTTAAATGAGATCAATGATGCCTGGAATGATCGCTTTGATGTTATCGTCTCATTTGAAACACTTGAGCACGTCGCAAATTATAGAATTGCCTTGAGTAATTTATACAATACATGCAAGAAGGGAGGGAGAATAATTATTTCCGTGCCTAACGAGGTTGGGTTGCCTGGATTGCTTAAATATATTGGCCGAAAACTAACGCGTCTAAACCCTCACGGTAACTTTTTCAAAAATCAGAGTGAATGGAAATATTTTTGGTATTTGATTTGCAATAAGCCGATTGAAGATTTTAGAAAATCAACAGCGCATGGCTATGGCCCTCATTTGGGGTTTAACTGGAGAACTTTTGAAAAGTATCTTTACGGGAATTATATTGAAAACAAAAAATGTAAATTGCCGTTTAAAAGTAGTTCTTTTTTACAATTTAATTTTATATACGTATTAGAGAAAGAGCAATGATCTAGTCTGCTGCAAATTTAGTAGATCGAATAAGAGATTAATAATTGCGGAAGGGAGTTATTAAATGGTTAGCTTTGAAGAATTTAAAAAATTAGAGCTTAAGATTGCGACAATAAAAGAGGTTAAAGACCATCCCGATGCCGATAAGTTATATGTTCTTAGGATTGATTTAGGTGGGTTTACAAAGCAGATTGTGGCTGGAATAAAGCTTCATTATCGTAAAGAGGAGCTTATTAATAAACAGGTTGTTGTTGTAAATAATCTTGCTCCGGTAGTTTTAAGAGGTATCGAAAGCCAGGGCATGCTCTTAGCTGCTTCTGATGGAGGCAGGATTATTATTTTGGGCCCGGAGAAGCAAGTAGCTTCGGGAAGCATTATAAGCTAAACCCTGCACCATCCTGCCTTGGAGGCCTGCCTGTTGGTAGACAGGGATTGATTCGGGGTAAAAAGTTATTAAAACCATTGACTTAGTAAGGCTTTTATATTATTATAAGAACAACAGAATAAAGTACTTGTATTATTAAAGTTCTGTGAATAGTAGGACATTTCAACCGGTGCTGCTTGCTGCGCAAGGTCAGGATGTCTTGTTAAGGAGATGGAGCTTGATGTTTAAAAAAGGACTTTTGATTCTTGCCTTTCTATTTATCGTTCTAATCTTAGCTCCCCAAGCTTTATTCCCCCAAGAAAAGTTGATTTCCATTGAAGCTGATCATGCGGATATTGTCTCAGTTCTTAAATCTATCGCCGACCAAGCGGATGTCAATATTGTCATTAGCAAGAGTGTGCTCGGGACAATAACTTTAAAACTCAAAAATGTTCCCTTGCGGAGGGCCTTAGATGCGGTCTTAAAATCTAACAATTATCTTTATACCAAAGAAGATGGTATTATTAATGTTTACTCCTATGAGGAGCTAAGACAAAAAGAAAGATTTTCTAAAATCACAACTAGAGTTTATACGCTAAAACATGCTGATGTCGCTGATTTGCAGCGAGCTCTTTTGTCCATGAAATCAACGCGGGGGCGCATTGAGCTCAATGAAAAAGCTAATCAGGTGATTATCAGTGATACTAAAGAGAAGATTGAGGAGATTGAGTGCGCTATTCAGAGGCTTGACCAGGAAGAAATATTAAAAAAATACCGCCTGATATTTGCCAAAGCTCAAGACCTAAAAGGAAAGTTAGAACAAGTTATCCCTAAGAAAAAAGGGAAAATTTTTGTCGATCAGCGTACCAATAGCATCGTTGTCAAAGCGACCCCGGTTATCTTATCCAATATAGACGAGCTTATAAGCGGTTGGGATGTGCGCAGCAAACAGGTGCTTATTGAGGCTAAAATTTTACAAGTCACATTAGATGATACTGTAAAAACTGGTATCGACTGGGAATATCTTAAAGGCAAATATGATTTAAAGGGTGAATTTTCACAAGGCCTTACGACCGGTGGAATATTTCAGGTCGGGATGCTTTCCCGCCGAAATTACGAGGGAGTTTTAGAATTGCTCCAAGCAACTTCCGATACGGATGTGCTTTCTTCGCCCCGAATTGTAGTTATGGATGGCAAAGAAGCGAGCATCTTAGTCGGAAGCAGTGAGCCGTATCTTGTCCAGCAAAAGGATATCGATACCGGCATAGTTACCACGGAAACAAGATTTATCGATGTCGGCATAAAATTAAATGTTACGCCGACGATAACCGAAGGTAATTTTGTGATCATGAAAATCCATCCGGAAGTAAGTTCTGCCCGCCGGGTGGCGGAGATAGATAATGCCTTAGCGATAGATACCACCGAAGCCGATACAACAATGATGGTTAATGACGGAGATACGGTTATTCTGGGTGGTCTTATGAAAGATTCAAAAGTAGTCATCACAAATAAAGTTCCGATATTAGGCGATATCCCTTTGCTCGGATTATTCTTCAGAAATGATAATGTGCAAAAAATAAAGCAGGAATTGGTTGTTTTTATAACCCCCTATATTTTAACCCACGATAATGAAGGCGATGTTTTAAAAGCCGAAGCAAAGAGAATAGAAGAGTTAACCAAAAGAAACATAACCCTGCGTCAGCAGATCGATAATTTCATTGAACAGGAGTAATATAATTATCTGTGAAGGAATCTTTTTCCAAAGCCCAGGTAACGACAAGAGATTATCTTTTTATTCTTTTTCAACGTAAGAAATACTTTTTACTCCCCGCGCTTATTGTTTTTTTTACCGCTTCTATCGGCAGCTTTTTCCTTCCCAAATATTATTCCTCCTCAGTACTTCTTTTAGTTCAGGAACAGAAGGTGATCAATCCTTTAGCCCGGGAGCAGCGTACGTTCGTAACCGCTCCGGCGAGTTTGGGGGAACAGTTGAGGAACTTTACGGAAAAAATACTGAATTTTCCGCAGTTGCTTATGGTCATACAGGAATTAGGAGAAGATAAAAAGATTACCAGTCCCCTGGCATTAGAAAAACTTATTTCAACAATCCGGAAAAGAACAGATATCCGTCTTCGGTCGCCGGAAGTCTTGGAGGTTCGCTATGAAGATAAAGATCCCAAAAAATCTCAGGCGCTGGTTAACACTCTTGTAAAGAGTTTTATAAGATACAATATCCAGAAAAAAGAACAGCTGGCCTTAACTGGTGTTAAGTTCGCCGAGGCCCAAGCCGAGGTTTATAAAACAAAATTAGAAGAATCAGAAAATAAATTGTATGAATTTCAGAAAAAATTTCCCTCACAGAAGCCCGGAAAAGATACAGATATTAATGTCTCTTTATTGATTAATTATCAAACATTATTAACCAATACTCAGCTTGCTTTAAAGGATATAGAGGCTGCACAGACAAGATTGAGTGATCAACTAACGGGCAAAGAACCGGTAACCCTGAGCAAACAATTATTAGATTCTAGTCCGATCATCGATACCCTGAATAATGAGTTAAAAAATACTCAATTACGGCTTGATGATTTAATGCAAGAAGATCCGACATCAGCTAAGATTTTAAACCTGGAGCGTCGGATTGATGATTTGCGCCGGCGTTTGATGGAAGAAACGGAAAGAATAATCGATACCCATACCCCGGAGACAGCGCCGCTTTTTTATCAGCAGCTTGGGCAAAGGCATCGGGAGTTTGAAAAAAAAGCTCTTGATTTAAAAAAAAGGCAGGCCCAATTAGAAAAGTTGGTAACCGAATATGAGGCGCGGATTGCAAGCTTGCCTGGACAAGACCGTATTTATGCCCAGCTTATCAGAGATAACCGGGTGAATAATAATATTTATGAGATGCTTCGTCTTAAAGTAGAAGAGAATCGACTCGATGCTATAGAATTACAGCAAAAAGGCACGCGCTATGAAATTTTAGAAGAAGGTAGACTCCCGCTAAAGCCATCTAAACCGCAAAAGCTTGTGATTTCCATCGTTGCTTTTGTTTTAGGAATTCTTACCGGGACCGGATGTGTGTTTTTGGTAGAACGCAGCGATCATTCTTTCCGTAATGCTGAAGACGCACGTAAATTTTTGGATGTTAAGGTTATTGGTTCGACGATGAAAATTCTAACGGAAAAAGAATTTATTGATTTGAAAAACAAACAGCGGCGGGCAGTTGTTACGTTCATTTCTATTTTTTTATTGTTTACGATCATCGCCGTGATCAGTTCGTATATTCAGGAGAAAAGACTTACGGAGAGAATTATAAGAGAACAGATGCAAACTGAACCTTAAAGGCTGGTATTATGTTTACCAAATTCATTGCCAAAACCAAAGATGAAAGTCAGATTGATCCCCGAATTGTAACCTATTATGCCCCGGACTCTACACTTGCCGAGCAGTATCGTAATATTCGCACCTATATTAGTTCTTTAAATGGGGGAGAGTTATTCCGTTCGATATTGGTTACCAGTGCCAATCGCCGGGAAGGCAAAAGTATTACCTGTGTTAATTTGGCAGTAACTATGGCCGAAGAAAAAGAGAAACATGTGGTTTTGCTGAATACCGATTTCCGGGCTCCAGTTATTGAGAAACTTCTGAATATTAGAGCCGAAAAAGGATTGAGTAATTATTTGAATGGAGAGATAGAATTAGATAATGCCTTAACCTCCACCGCTATTAAAAATTTAACTGTTTTAGCCACGGGTGATATGATAGTTAATCCTGCCGAACTTCTTACTTCCAGTAAAATGAAGGATTTAATCAAGGAACTTGAAAGGCGCTTCAGCTATGTCATCCTTGATACTCCTGCGTTCATTCCCTTTGCCGATGCCCGCAGTTTGAGCCCCTTGGTTGACGGGGTCTTGCTGCTGGTTCAGGCGAGTAGAACCCGGCGTGAAGTTGTCTGGCGCTTGCAGGAACAATTACATAGCGTGCGGGCAAAGTTATTAGGAGTAGTCTTAACAAATGTCGAGTATTATATTCCCGAATATATACACCGCCATTTGTAATTAACTGGATATTTATTTCATTAACTTTTTAAATAAAAGGTAAATACTTGTCATTTTTAAATAAAAATTAAAAGGATAAAAAAAGTAAAAATATGATGTCTGTAAGGAAGGAAATAATAAAGGATGTTTCTATCTTTTCCGGTAGTACCTTATTGGCGAAAATAATTCTAGCCATTCGAGGTATTATAACGGCGAAATTCCTTGGCCCGGCTATGTACGGATTATGGAACGCACTTAGTATTATCTTTACCTATGCCGGACAGGCGCATTTAGGAACACTTAACGCCTTGCAGAAGGAAGTGCCGTATTACCGTGCAAAAGGAGAAAATAGCCGAGCCGATGAAATTAGTAATACGGTATTAAGCTTTGAAATAGTTAGCGGTGCGGTTATTGGTATTGTTATATTTATAATTTCATTTTTTATCCAAGCCTCGGCTGCTGTTATTATTGGATTGCGGGTTGTGTCCGTCATCGTACTATTGCAGTTGGTCGAATACTTTTATTATACTTTGCTGCGGACGGAAAAAAAGTTTGTCATTTTAAGTAAACTGACAGTTCTTTACGCTGTTGTTGCCGTTGTCTTGATTACCCCCCTTGTAATCTTTTACAATATTTATGGACTATTCGTTGTGGTTTTGATGATGCCGGTGTTATTGATATTAGTCTACCGCCGCCAGACAGATTTTCGATTCCGGTTTGTTTTCAAGTCTAATGAAATAAAGCGACTGCTGGGAATAGGCTTTCCGATTCTCGGTATGATTTTACTATATGGATTTTTTAGAGGGATTGATAAAATTATGATTATTGGACTCCTCGGAAAGGTTGATTTAGGATATTACAGTATTGCGGTTATGGTAAGCAACGTACTGTTTCTTGCCCCGCGTTCGGTGGCTGATTCCATATCACCGAGGATGTTTGGTAAGCTTGGGGAGACAGAGAATATAAAGGATATAACGGTTTATTTAATAAAACCGACCATTGTCCAGGCTTATTTAATTCCGGTTTTAACCGGACTGGCAATAATTGCGGCTGAAGTTGTGTTACGAATTTTTCTTGCCGAATACCTTGTGAGCTATAAATTGATCGTCATTTTAGCTTTTGGCACGTTTTTTATGTCCGTGCCGATGTTAGCCTGGAGTTATATTGTGGCCATAAATAAGCAGCGCAATATTTTGCCATTATTTGTCGCCGCGATTGTTTTGAGTATAAGTTTGAATTATCTGTTTATCAGCTTAGGCATGGGAGTTAGCGGCGTTGCTATTGCTACCGCGATATCGTATTTCTTTTACGGCACATCTGTAATGGGATATTGTTCATATTTTTGTTTTAAAAACATTAAACAGATAAGCGGATTTTTTGTAACGATATATGCGCCCGTATGTTATATTATGGCGGTTGTTGTGTCTTTGAATAGATTGTTTGCTAAAAGCGTTATAATGCAAGACTCTGTTATTCTTTGTGCAATATTAAAAACTCTTATATTATTAGTTGCGAGTGCCCCATTATTCATTATTGTTGATAAAAAATTTGGTGTGTTTTCGCTTTTCGTTGGACCCTTCAAAAATTATTTTCGTTCATCCAGAAAAAAGTGATTAGACTTTTGATCTGCCAGGGAAAGCATGAAGGATAAAAATAGGATATTTTTAGAGGAAGAAAAGCCGTTACTGGAACTTCCCCAGCTCATTTTTCTTGGCATTGTATTTGGATCTATCTTGATTGGATTGATGGTCCTGTTTTTGCCATTAACACTGGTGATTGCTTTTTTTGTCGGTTTATTATTTACGATTGCTATCTTCTTTAAACCGGTAATCGGACTGTTTGTTTTATTTTTCTGCATTTATGTGACACCATTTGAATTTATTCCTGCGCTCCGCTCCTTTCATATTACTAGATTACTGTCGATCGTCACCTTATTTACCTGGCTGGCAAGAATTATGATTTTTCGAGAGAATGTGGCAAAAAGTCCTCATAATTTGTTTGCTTTTGCCTTCATCGGGCTAGCCGCGTTGTCATTGTTTCAGGATTTTGATCATTTCTTTATGTGGCTGTTAGAATTGATAAAAGTAATCATTCTTTATTTTCTCGTTGCTAATCTAATAAATAAAAAACGACATCTTGTGGAATTTATCGGGATGTTGATAATCGTAAGTGTAATTCTTGCGGGAATGGGCGTATTTGAGTATTACACAGGAAGACAGATTTTATCGTATGCTGCTGAGCGGGCGGTTGAGAGCAAGGATGATATTTACCGAGTAAGCGGGACCAGGGGAGAGCACGGTGAGTTTTCCACTTATTTAGTAATTTCCGTCCCATTAATTTTGGGATTTTTTTTCCATGTTCGGTCTAAGCTCTTGAAATTGCTGTTGCTTGTCCCGTTTGCTTTGGTATCGTTAGCGATAGTTCTTTCTTTTTCCCGGGCCGGGATGCTGGCTCTTGCTGCCGTCTTGTTCTTGTCTGTTTTAAGGAAACGGAAGGCATTTTTTCTTTTAATCGCTCTGGCGATCTTGATATTGCTGGTCGTTGTTTTATTGATACCACCGGAATATTGGCAGCATACAAAGTCAATAACAAATTTACAGGATCCTGCTATCCGGGCAAGACTAAATATTTACCAGGCGGCCTGGAGAGCGCTGTTAGCTCATCCAATCTTTGGGATTGGTTACCGGACCTTTTATTATCATTCCTTTGATTATGCGCCGGTTGAGGCCCTGGAAACAGGTTTTTTTACCCCGCATAATATATTTATTCAGGTGGCAGCTGAAAACGGTCTTGTCGGATTAGCTTTGCTGATCGGTATTATTATCTGTGTTTTTAAACAAATAGCGTTTGCGGGGAGAAGTTTTTACAAAAACAATGAACCGTTAATGGAAACATTGACCTATGCCATAAGAATAAGTTTTATTGGGTATTTAGTCGGTTATATGTTTTTAACCCAAGGCGCGTATGTTTACAATTTTTGGATGCTTATCGGCTTATCGGTTGCGCTTAAGAATCTGGCAGAAAAGACACAACAAGAAAAAGAGCTGATGTTAATGCCAGCTTAAAAGTAAATTAATAATGAGCATGGAAAAGATAAATATATTATACGTTGTGGCCTCCATGAAATTAGGCGGCGCAGAAAGAATGGCTGCTAATCTTGCTCTCGGACTTAATAAAAGCAAGTACAAGGTAACTTTTTGTGCTTTTGAGCCGGGACCGCTGAGCAAAGAGCTTAGCGAGAGTGGAATTGAAGTATTTATATTTAGACGGAAAATGAGGTATGATATTTTTCTTTTATGGAAGGTGCTTATGCTGATGATTCGCAAGAAAATAATGATCGTGCACGCACATGCATTTCAACAGAATTGTTATGCATTCCCTGCGGCTAAAATAACTGGTGTCCCATTGTTTGTGATGAGCGAACACGGCAGCATTGAAAAGCAGTTAGCTAAAAAAAGGAGATTTTATATCAATAAAGTTTTTATGAATTCTGCGGATGCTTTTATTACCGTTTCCAATGCGCATAAAAACGAATTAGTTGAATTTCTCAAGGCACCACGAGAAAAAATTACAGTGGTTTATAATGGAGTTGATATAACAAAATCCACAGGAATTAAAAGCACAGAAACGATAAAAAAGGGCTTGAATATTGATCTTAATACTTATCTGGTTACGAATGTTGGTAATTTTAGGCCGGTAAAAAATCAAGGCTATTTTCTGCAGGCCGCAGTGCAGGTTCTAAAAAAACTTCCGCGGACCATATTTCTACTTGTCGGTGAGGGCGGAATGAGGTCTGAGCTTGAGGATTTGAGTAAGAAGCTGGGGATTGCCGAACGCGTTATGTTTTTAGGTAGCCGTGAGGATGTGGCTGATATATTAAGCATTACGGATGTTGCGGCAGTATCATCTTCATATGAAACCTTTGGGATCGCGGCTGCCGAGGCGATGGCGATGTCTAAACCGGTAGTGGCGACAGCGGTGGGCGGGATACCTGAGCTGGTTAAGGATAAGGTAAGCGGGTTCTTGGTCCCCCTGGAAAATCCGGAAAAAATGGCCGGGCGTATTGTCCAATTATTAGAGGATAAAAATTTAGCAGAAAGCATGGGAAAAGCAGGCCGAGCATGTATTGAGAAAAATTTTACCTTAAAGCTAATGATTGATAATATTGACCAATTGTATCAACGCTTAATGGCCAAAAAAGGGATAAATAGGCATTCATGAAAGTCTTAGTTTTATCACATATGTATCCGACGAGGAGAAAGCCGCTGGTTGGAATTTTTGTAAGAGAGACAATCAAGCGACTATCCCGGCAATGTGGGATTAAAGTAATATGTCCATACCCCTGGATACCGCCTTTGGGAACTCTTAATGCGCTTGCAATGCCCGCCCAAGAACTTCAGGACGGCATTGAAGTATATTATCCGAAGTATCTACCCTTACCCGGCAGGATCTTCCTTTGGATAAAAGGGTTGTGGTGTTTTGGTTTTATTTGGCGGGCAGTTGCGATGATTAGAAAGAACTTTAATTTTGACATCATCCATGCCTTCCGGGTCTATCCGGACGGATTTGCGGCCGTATTATTGGGTAAATTTTTAAATAAGCCGGTGGTTATCAGTGTCCATGGTTCGGATATTAATATTATTATAAGGAATTATTTTATTAAACAGATGATTCAGTTTAGCTTGACAAGGGCAAAGCGGATCATCAGCGTGAGCTATGCCTTAAAAGAAAGAGTTATTTCCCTCGGGATTTCCGAAAATAAAGTTCGTGTTATCTCAAGCATGATTGACACCGATGCGTTTAGGCCTAAGCATAAAAATGAGGCTAAGCTAGCGCTAAATTTACCTACCGGAAAAAAGATAGTTCTTTTTGCGGGAAATTTTGTTACCGTAAAAAATCCACAGGTTCTGATAAATGCCGCTCTGATGATGAAGAAAAAAGGGCGCAGAGATGTATTATTTGTTCTGGTCGGAGATGGTCGCCTTAAATCAAGAATGGAAAGGCAAATCAAAAATTTTTTGCTGGAAGAGATGTTTTTATTAACCGGGGCAAAGATGTATCAGGAAATGCCAGTCTGGATGAATGCCGCTGATGTTTTTGTTTTGCCTAGTCTTGCCGAAGGCAGGCCGAAGGTACTTATAGAGGCCATGTCCTGTGGATTAGCCATCGTAGCAACAAGGGTGGGCGGGATCCCAGAGATAATAAAAGATGGGCAAACAGGCATTCTCGTAGCGCCTAAAAATCTGGATGCATTAGTGTCCGGGATTGAAAAGGTGCTTGATAACGAAGAGCTAAAAGAAACTTTGTGCGAAAACGGGTTGATTTTTATCAGGGAAAAAGAATCGACATCCCGCAAAAAGGCGGATGAGATTATAAACATTTATAAGTCAGTATTATAACAACAAAAGAATGTTTAGCTATATTCCAATAAAGTTAAAAACAATACTTACCAGTACGCTGATACTATGTATTAGTGCTCTGGCCACCGCAGGGTCTTCCGATGGACGACAGATGCCGGCACAGTTCACTGTTTGGGGAGCACGCGCTTCGCAAATTGTACCCCCTAAAGCATGGCAAGAAGAGACTGTTTTAAATAAAAAAGAATATTTATTCTCTAAAGAAGAAAGCCGCATTGGGTATGTTCTGTTTAAAAGGCATTATCTGGATTTAGTGTATTCGTATACATTGCCGGAAAAGCATCAAATAAGTACGGTTTTAAAAACGTCTATTAGCCGGGGGGAATATGAACCAGTAACATTCTGTGTGCGCGCATTGGATGGTTTGAAAGATGTAAAGGTGAAGGATGCAGATTTGGTGAGTAAAAGCGGGGCGGTGATCGGTAAGGAGAATATTGATGTTCGGGTGGTGCGACAGTTTCCATTGATAATAAAAGATAAAAAGCAAAAATTTAGCCGGCAGCCTTTAATATTAGAGAAACACGATTCTATTAATATTGAAAAGGATACAACTTGCCAATACTGGATTACAATTTATATTCCGGATGATACGGAATCCGGTGATTATGTGACACAACTTATTTTTGAACCGAAGGGGAGAAAGAAAAAGGAAATAACTATAGAAGTAGAAGTGCTTCCGATAATTTTGAAAGAGCCGTCTCGAGTATACGGTATTTATTATAATGGTGATACTCGCTGGAAGGGGTTTTATCCCAAAAATATAAGAAAACATTTCATCGATATCAGGGAACATGGATTGCAGACGATAACTTTATTTGATACCCCGAAAATCATACAAACCGATAAAATAGATATTGATTTTTCTGTATCCGGGGCAACTTCGCCATGGCCGATAGATGAAATGATGCGTATATATATAGAATCAGGATTACCCGGGCCGATAATTTATACGGGAGTCAATAGAATAATACGATTTTCAATAAATTCAGCTTTTGGATTTAAAATATTTACGGATGATTTTGATCGGGTGTATAAACAACTTATTATAAAGATCGATAACTATGTAAAAAACAAAAAATGGCCGGAGTTCTTCTTTTCTCCAGTTGATGAACCGGCGACTACTTTTGAGAAGATGAAAATGGCAAGTTATTATTTAGAGTTAATCAAAGAGACACTCCCGTCAATAAAGACATATACTACCCTATATGGAGGATGGAAGCAGATAGATGACGGGAAACTATTGGATGAATGGCTTGATGTTCGGTGCTACGATTGGCTGGATAAAAAGTTAATACGTGATACCCGGAAGTCAAAAGATGAGCTATGGGTGTATAACGGTGGTTCCTTTGGAAAAAGGCCGGTAATAGACCGATTCTTTTATGGATTTTATGCCGAAAAAATTTCTGCCGATGGTATAATGCAGTGGGTATATCAATGGCCAAGTAGTCTGGGAGTTGACCCCGATCATGAGTTTGAGGTCGGAGCGCAGGGCTGGTACTATACCTATCCATCTGCGGAGGGCCCGGTGCCGACGATTGGCTGGGAGGGGATAAGAGAAGGCATTGATGATGCCCGATATTTAGAAACGCTTAAGTCTCTGATTATCGAAGCGGAAGGAGTGGGTACCCCTGAATTTATTGAAAAGGCGCAGGCAGCTAAAAAGACGATAAACAGTATATTAAAAAATATAGATATTGATTCGCAAACCGAAAAGCGTTATGCTCTGGCAAAACAACTTTCCCGGGGAGCGTTACCGTTTGACCAGTGGCGGAGGGAAATTGCCTTGAAAATTATGGATTTGCAGAAGCTGTTGAAAAAACAGAAAAAAAAGAAGAGTTTGGAATGAAAAAAAAGGTGATCATCTTATTGATCAGCCCGTTGGAGATAGATAACCGGATGTGTAATGAAGCTAAAACGCTGATGTCTGCTGGTTATGATGTGGTCGTCTATGCTTGGGATCGGGAGCGAAGGTACTCTAACAAAGTTGATGATCTGGTAGAGGGGATCCCGGTTAAACGCGTTCTGGTAAAATCTGCTTATGGTCGGGGCACGGTAGAATTATTCCGGTACTTTTGTTTTTGGGTAATTGTGTTTTGGCGGCTTATGCGGGCAAATTTTGACATTGTCCATTGCGTTGACCTGAACACCTTAGGCCCAGGCGTACTCGCGGCAAAAATTAGAGGTAAGAAAGTTCTCTATGATGCGCATGAGGATTTTCCGGCATTTATGCTTGATTTAAAGACCCGGTCGTTGGCGCCGCTGGCTGAAAAGTTAGAGTCGTTGCTTATCAGGATGGTTGATCAGGTGATTACGGTAAGTAATCCGATTGCCGAGATTTTAAAAAAAAGGGGAGCGCGAAAAATAAGCGTAATAAGAACCACAAAACTTCTTAGCAACTATAATCTCGAGGCCGAGGAAATTAATGCTTTACGCAAAAGATTAGGATTAGAAAACAAGTTTATTTTCTTTTACATCGGCTTGCTTTCACATAACCGGAAACTGATGGAAATTGTGGAAGTTTTTAAAAAGTTTGTTGATCAGGAACATGTCTTCCTGGTCGGTGGAAATGGGATCTTGGAGGGACCGTTGAAGCAAGCGGCCGATGCGTGTAAAAATATAGTTTATATTGGCAGGATTTTAGGCCGCGAGGTGCCCTTATACACAAAAGCATCAAATGTGCTTTTAGCGATTAATACAAAGGCAAGCAAAAACAGTAATGCCTCAATTCCGAACAAACTCTTCGAAGCGATTGCTGCCGGCCGGCCGATCATTGGCAGCGCCCTTGGCGCCTTAGGCCGGATTATAAAAGAGACCGGGTGCGGGATAACCATTGCCGATCCGGACGATCCCGCACAGATAAAAGATGCGATATTGAAAATCGCTGCGGATAAGGTCTTATACGAACAATTATGCGCCAATGCGGTAGTCGCGCAGCCGGTTTATAGTTGGGAGCAAACATCAGAAATTTTGATTGATTTGTATAAAAAGCTGGAGAAATAGGATGAAAAAGAAAATTATTATCGTCGGTGGAGCGCGTCCAAATTTTATAAAAATTGCACCGTTAATGCGTCAATTTAGCAGCAATAGGTACAAAAAACGTTTTCAGAGTGTGCTGGTGCATACTGGGCAGCATTATGATTACGAAATGTCTAAAATATTTTTTGAAAAGCTGCATATCCCTGCGCCTGATATTTACTTGAGAGTTGGTTCTGCTTCTCATGCGGTGCAGACGGCAATAATTATGACGGCATTTGAAAAAGTAATCTTGAAGGAAAAGCCGGATTTAGTTATGGTTGTCGGGGATGTCAACTCTACGCTTGCTTGTTCTCTTGTTGCGGCAAAATTAGATACAAAAATTGCGCATGTCGAAGCGGGTTTGCGGAGTTTCGATCGACAGATGCCGGAAGAAATCAACCGCCTGGTTACGGATGCGGCTTCTGATTATCTGTTTGTAAGTGAAGAAAGCGGTCTTAAGAATCTTCAAAAAGAGGGGATCGCCTCGAAAAAAGTTTATTTTGTCGGTAATATTATGATTGACACTTTATTATCCAACATGAAGGCTATCGACAAGAGCCGTATTTTAAAAACACTGAATTTGAAGAGTAAGACTTATTGTGTTATGACGTTGCACCGGCCCAGTAATGTAGATACGAAGCATACTCTGGCGCAGGTATATGCAATGTTAAAGGCGCTGCGGCAACGGACAAAAGTAATTTATCCTATCCATCCGCGGACTATGAAAATGATTAAAAAGCACAGATTTTTAGCAAAATTTAAAGCGCTTGAAAACCTGAAGATGATTGAGCCGCTGGGATATATCAATTTTGTTAAGTTGGTGAAAGAATCACAGTGTGTCTTAACAGATTCCGGGGGAATTCAGGAAGAAACAGCGGTTTTAAATGTGCCCTGTTTAACGATGAGAAAGAATACAGAACGGCCTCTGACAATCAGTAACGGCACCAATTATCTTGTTGGGAGAAATAAAGGACAGATAGTTAAAAAGATTGAGTTGGCTTTAAAAGGCAGGGCCAAGCAGAGTAAAAGGCTTAAATTCTGGGATGGGAAGACAGCCGAGAGAATCGTACACATTATCTCTAGAACGTTATAAAAGATTTAGCGTTAATCTAAAAGATAATGGAGTCTGGGGAAGGAATAGATAAAATGAAAAACGGTAAACGCATAAAAGTCATTACAATCTTAGGCACGCGTCCAGAAGTCATAAAGCTCGCTCCGGTGATAAGCCGGCTTAAAAAGAATAAAGCAAAGATAATCTCTAAAGTCGTGCTTACCGGCCAGCATCGCAAGATGGTCGATCAGTTTTTAACTTTATTCGATATTAAACCGGACTATGATCTGGATATAATGCTGAAAAATCAGACGCTTTTTGACGTTTCCAGCCGCTGTTTGTTAAGGCTCTCAAGTGTGTTAAAAAAAGAAAAGCCGGATTTGATTGTTGTCGAAGGTGATACGACTACGGCCTTTATCTCCGCGCTTTGTGCTTTTTATCTTAAAATTCCAACCGGTCATGTCGAAGCCGGGTTGCGGACTTACGATAAATACCGCCCATTTCCGGAAGAGATAAACCGGCAGCTTTTATCAGCCGTAGCTGATTTACACTTTGCTCCGACAAAAAAATCTCGTGAGAATTTATTACGGGAAAATATCAATCCCAAGAAGATCCATCTTACTGGTAATACGGTTATTGATGCTCTATATTCTATAGCTTCTAAAAAACATACGTTCAAAAATAAAAACTTAAGACGCATTGATTTTAAAAACAAAAAGGTTATTTTAGTTACCGCCCATCGAAGAGAAAGCTTTGGCGGGCCGCTGATGGCGATTTGCAAGGCGATAAGAAGAATTTCTGAATTTCCCGATGTCGAGATAATCTATCCGGTCCATCTGAATCCCAATGTCCAAGCGCCGGTAAATAAGCTTTTAAAAGGCAAAAAAAACATTCATCTTTTAAAACCCTTGAATTATGAATCATTTGTTCATGTTTTAAAGCAGTGCTATTTTGTGCTTTCGGATTCAGGTGGGGTACAGGAAGAGGCACCGGGTTTTGGTAAGCCGATCCTGGTAATGCGTGAAGTTACTGAACGTCCGGAGGGGGTAGAAGCCGGTATTGCGCGTCTAACGGGGATGAATTCAGAGCGGATAGTAAAAGAGGCCAAAAAGCTGCTTTTTTCAAAAATCGCTTACAAAAAAATGGCAAAGGCGGTAAATCCTTATGGCGACGGCCATGCTGCGGAACGTATTGTAAAAGCAATATTAAGAAATTTTGGATAGGTAAATTTGATGGAATTATTTTTTTGGGCTAATCTTTTTTTAATTATCTTTGTTTATTTTGGATACCCATTAGTCCTTATTGTTCTCGGTGTATTTTTTAAAAAGAAAGTCGAAAAATCTGATTTTTTTCCAAAGCTTAGCTTAATAATTGCGGTATATAATGAAGGGAAGGTTTTAGAAGACAAATTCGAGAATATCTTTGCCCTCGATTATCCAAAAGAGAATCTGGAAATTATTATTGTTTTAGACGGATGTACTGATAATAGTAAACAGATTGTCAGTAAATATCTAGAGCAGGGAGTTAGACTCATAGAGCAAAATACCCGTCAGGGGAAAATGGCGGCATTAAATATTGCTAACCAACAAGCAACCGGTGAAATATTGGTTTATTCAGATGCCGATATTATATTCGACCAGAAAGCGTTAAGGGAACTTGTTGCGAATTTTAAGGATGAGCGGGTAGGTTGTGTTGGTGGCCAGCTGAAATACCTTCTCCAGACCGACTCCGGGATTGAAGCCGGCGAGAGACTATATTTTAGATATGAGAAATTTTTAAGAATTAAAGAAAGTCAATTGCGTTCGTTATTAGTTGTGAGTGGGTCTATTTATGCCATGAGGAAGGACTTGATAAGCAAAATAGATGAGTCGCTTGCTGATGATTTTGTAAATCCGATCCGGGTGATGAGCAAAGGATTTGATTCGATTTATGAACCGAAAGCTTTGGCTTTTGGCAGGGCATCACATATAATAAAAGATGAATTTTTGCAGAGGACGCGAATGGTTGCGCAAGGTATGCGCGGCACGCTGTCGGAACTCAAGAATATAATGTCGATGAGCGGGCTGCGGGTGTTTGAATTTTTATTTCATAAACTCTTCAGATGGTTAATGCCGTTTTATCTTGCCCTGGTACTTATCGGGAGTGGTTTATTGCGGGAGAAGACTTTTTATTTAGTTTTTTTTATAGTGAATGTTATATTTTATGGTTTTGCTTTTCTGGGATATGTATTACAGAGAAAAAACAAAAAATTTAAGGTGTTTTATGTCCCATTTTATTTTACCTTGGCGAATACCGCAGCCCTGCTGGGGATTATGAGGTTTTTATGCAAGGAACCCAAAGGGACATGGGAGCGGGCCCAGAGCACAAGATGAATATCATTAGCTTATATTTAGTTATATTTTTTAGCGCCTTGATAAGCTCATATGCTGCGACTTTTCTGGTTAAAAAAATGGCTTTAAAAAAGCGCTATTTTGACAAGCCGTCAAAGCGAAAGATTCATACTCGTAAAATTCCGACCTTAGGCGGTATTGCCATCTGGGCTGGTTTTAATATTGGGATGGCATTGGCTTTTTGTCTCGTTCCGGGTTTATATTATGACTTTTTTATTCGCTTTGCCGGCTTTAGTATTTCGGCTTTTATTATTGTGTTCATGGGCATATACGACGATTTACATAATCTTAATGCAAATATAAAATTGATCATCCAGATTTTAGCCGCCGTAATTCTGATTGCCGTTGGTTTTGAAATCAAGATAATTACTCGGCCTTTAGGCGGCAGCTTGCCTTTAGGGGCATTGGGTTTTTTTGTCAGTGTTCTCTGGGTAGTTGGGATGGTAAATGCCATAAATCTCTTAGACGGTCTGGACGGATTGGCAGCAGGGGTTACAGGAATTGCCGCTTTTTTTCTTTTTATTGCTGCTTTTCAGATGAACGCTTTACCGGTAGCTTTTTTAAGCATTTGCTTGGTTGGGACGGTATTAGGATTCCTGCCGCATAATTTTTATCCGGCAAAAATTTTTATGGGAAATGCCGGGAGCATGTTTTTAGGGCTTGTACTTTCGGTAATCGCCCTGGCTGGATTTCAGAAAAGAACGGCTATTTTCACTTTATTTGTTCCGCTGATGGCGGTTGCTGTTCCGATTCTTGATACGTTTTTATCTGTAGTACGCAGGGTATTAAAGAGAAAGCCGGTTTTTAAAGCAGATAAAGAACACATCCATCATAAATTACTAGTCGAAGAGAAGTCCCAGCTTCGGGTAGTGCTTTCATTATATTTTTTAACCATTTGTTTTGGACTGATTGCACTTAGTTTTTCAAGGCTTCAAGGTGTTTATGGCTTGCTGGCTTTGATTATTGTTGCTTTGGTCACGTTTAAATGGCTGAAAAGCTGGGGCTTCTTAGAGTTTAAATAGGTTATTTTTTTGACAGCCAAATAGCGAATAGGGTAATATTTTAAAAGTATATTTAATCTATTAGCGTCTTATTATGGATAGGAGTATTTAAGATTATGGGTAAAGCCTGGACGAATAGCTTTCGGATAATCAGGAGCCATCCTTCGGTTGTTTTACCATTTTTATGCTTAGCGGTATTGGAGACTTTATGGCTGAGCATGTGTTATTATGCTCCGCGGCCGCCGGTATCACTTGTTTTGGCGCCGCCGATAAAAGCTTTCATGGGCGAACAATTCTTACACTACCCGTTAAATTTTCTCACCCTGCCGAGGCTTATTTTTATCGGCAGAGTGCTTATTTATCTTAGTTTTGGTCTTATTAGTTTCGGCATGACGATTTGTGCTGTTTATCAAATAAAAATTGAAAAGGAAAGCATCAGATTCTGGGGCAATTTAAACCGTTCGCTCCGGCGTTATCCGGCGGTGCTTTTTATGGGCATGATTTACAGTATTATTGCTTTCGTTGCTCACCGGATACCCCGTTTTATTGTCGGCAAATTAGTTACCGATGCCAATTTACTTACCGCGGCTTCTTATGCGGCTTTTGCAATTTCGTTTATTTTGATGATCCTTATAGAAGCGACACTTATATTTGCACCAGCATTTTTACTTATTTATCGACAGAAATTATTTTCGAGTATTAAAAATTCATTTGTATTCTTTAAACAGCACTTAATCGCTACTTTGTCTTTTATTTTTATATTTCGAGTTTTTAATGCGGCTTTGACTCTGGTTAAATGGAATATTCCGGATATCGTTAAAAAAATCTTTCCTCTTTTTCCGGAAGTCACTTTAATTATTTTAGGAGTAGATATTTTGATTTTTTTCATTGCTAATGCCTCAATCGCGCTGGTGGCGACACAACTTATGTTAGCAAATAAGGAGACTTAATGAAGTATCGTAAAAAATTAATATTACTAATTATGCTTATCGCTATTTTCTTGGGCTCAGGATGCGGCGAAGGCACCTATCGGGCCGAGAAGATGTTTTGGCAGGCGAACTACAGATTAAAGAATTTGATAGCGCAGAAAGATGAAAAATCACTAACTCCAGACCAAATAGATTCTCTCATATTTTCTTTTAAAGAAATCACCATCCGCTATCCACGTTGGGAGAATACATCTAAAGCACATTTTATCCTGGCGAGTCTCTATTTAATGAAAAGCAAACCGGAAACAGCTAGGCAGGAATATGAGCTCGTTTATAAAGATTTTCCCAGCCAGATAGAACTTTGCGCAATGGCTTTAAAAAATATAGCAGTATTATATGAACTTGAAGACAAATGGGAGCAAGCAGAACAAATCTACAGGAGAATTATTGAAGAGTATCATTATACTAACGTCGGGTTAATGGTTTCTCTTAATTTAGCTCAGCAGTATAAGAAAAAAGGACATCTTGAGAAGGCAAAAGTTGCTTTTCAAGATGCGCTTAAATGTTATAAGGAAGTGATAAGACAACAGCAAAACTTATTGACTGTAATTAATGCTGTTGATTTTGCTGTTGCTTGTGTTTTGAATCTTGAAGGGCCGGAACCGGCGATTGAATTCTTACAGTCATTAAAAGTCAGATATGCCGGTTCAGAAATTGAGTTGCGGGCCATTTTTAATATTGCTAAGGTATATCAGTATAATGTAAATAATAAAGAAGAAGCGATAAAATATTATCAGCAAATTTTAGAAAAGGATCCCAACCGGAGTCTCGGCCAAAAGGCCAGGGAAGAGATTGAAAAACTTAGCGAATGATTATAATCTGATGTTTAGGCTTGTCAAGCTGATCCTGATCATTTTATTAATGTGTCTGATTTTTTGGCCAACCTTTGTCTGGATGAAATTCAGATTTTCCGAACCCGAGTCTTTTTATGCCCATGGCTTCTTAATCCCCTTTGTATTCGGCTATCTTGTTTTTAAACAAAAGGAGGAGCTTAAAGCTCTAAATTTTAAAACAGCGCCAGCGGGTATCGTCGTGCTTATTTTGAGTTTACTTTTACATCTTTTTGCTTATTTTTTTGAAATAAATTTTTTGAGCGGGTTTTCCTTGATTGGGGTTTTTTGCGGGCTTATTTTATATAATTGCGGTCTTACATTTGTTCGTCAGATAAGCTTTCCGCTTTTCTTTTTGATGTTTATGATTCCACTGCCAAAAGCGATGACCTTGGGCGTTAGTTTTCACCTGAAATTGTTTGCTGCGAATATTGCCAGTTTTATAGTAAGCTTTATTGTTCCGTTAAAAAGTGCAAATAGCATGGTCTATCTTCCAAACGGTGTTTTGACTGTTGGAGCACCTTGTAGCGGCCTGAAATCCCTGATTACGCTTTCGGCATTGAGCTTACTTTTTGCCCATCTTTCCGGATTTAATATAAAAAGAAAAATCATATTTTTTATTTGTTCGATACCGATTGCTATTCTTTCTAATATTGTCCGGATTATGCTCCTTATAATCGTCTTTTATGTATATGGTTCTGAGGTCACGATGGGTTGGTTTCATGATTTTTCCGGATTTTTAATCTTTGTGATTGCCTTTATTGGTTTAGCGATATTAAGGAAGTTAATGTTATTATGGCCAGAAAAATAGATAGCTTAACAATAAGTTGTTTGATTTTAGTTTGTTTTGTGGTTATGACGTTTAAGATCAACGCGACCAAGGAGTCAACCTTTAGGGAAACAAAAAAGCCAAAACTGCCGGCTCAATTGGGTGGCTGGAATTTAAGGCGAGAACTCCCCATTTCTGATGATATTTTAGCAATTTTGGGGACAAAGGGAGCGGTAATTGGTGAATATGTTAATGAAAAGCAAGGCAAGATCCTTGTCTATATTTTAAGGAGTTCAAGCCGGCGGACAAGTATTCATCAGCCGGAATACTGTTATATTGGCTCTGGTAAGAATGAATTACTGCAAAAGGGAACGGTGGATATACAATTAAATACAGGTAAAAGTATCGCCGTAAATTATCTTTTTATCCAAACCGGACGCGGTTTTCAGGTGGTAACCTATTTTTATACAGCTAATGAATTAGTAAGTAATAGCTACAATAAGCAGCAATTCTATTTTTTGCTTAAACGCCTTAAAAATGAGCCTGTTGAAGGGAGCCTGGTAAGAATCTCAAAATTCTACAGAAAAGGCAAATTTGAAGAAGAATTGGAATCATTGCAACCTATTGTAAAATCACTACTTATGAATAGAGAATTCTGATATTAAAGAGTTTTAAAATTATTTTAAAAAGGCGTTGACAAAATCAATTTTTTGTGGTATACTTTCCTTTACTGTTTTAACATCTCAGACTTAATCTAAAGATTTTTTAATCCTAAATTAAAAAAATTATGAAGATGATTAAGATATGTTTACACATTAAATTGGTTGTTTTACTTTTTGTGAGTGCAAGTCTGCTCTCATTTACGGCATCAGTTTTTGCCCAAAATTGTGAAATCGGTGCATTTGTGGGCAATGGAGATCATCGTGCCCCATCCGCATCGGAAATACAGAATTTTGAAAATTTAGCCGGGCGTCATGTAAATTCAGTTTTATTTTATTGGTCATGGAATGACGGAGATTTTCCTGCTGCTGATTTAAATAGTGGTATTCGCTACCATGATGGATATGATACCCAAACCAGTCTTAATCTTACCTGGGAACCTTGGTCTAGAAGCCAGACCGCTGATCCTTACCCTTTACAAGAAATAAGTTCCGGTAATCATGATAATTACATTACAAAGTTTGCCCAGGATTGCCGTGATTGGCAGGCCCCGATTAGACTTCGTTTTGCTCATGAGATGATTGATGATAACAACCCGGATACTCCGGGCTGGTATCCCTGGCAGGATAGGCCGGCTGAATATATTCAGGCGTGGGATCATGTATATGAGATTTTTCAGGATGAAGGGGCTGATAATGTAGAATTTGTTTGGGCGCCAAATCATCATAGTACTGACTTAGGTGTTTTGTCATCATATTATCCCGGTAAGGATAAGGTAGATTGGCTGGGGATTGATGGATATAATTGGGGTTACTATGATCAACAGCACCCCTGGGGATATTGGCTTACCTTTGATCAGGTTTTTGAGGATATCTATAATGTAATGGTAGATAATCCTGAAATTTTTGGCGATGATAAGAAAATGATGCTTGGCGAATTTGCTTCAGCCCAGCTAAGTGCTATTGTTGGCAAGACAAAGGAAGACTGGATTAATGATGCGTTTTCAAAAATTGAATCTCAGTATTCTGAAATTGATGCCTTTTACTGGTTTAATATTTTCAAAGAAAGAGATTGGCGTATTGATTCAAGTCCGGAAAGTCTTCTCGCTTTCCAGCAAGCGATCCAGGATCCGTATTTTACATCACATATGGTGCCTGAACCGGCAACGATAATGTTGTTTGGAACGGGTTTTGTATATATGTTAGTAAATTTAAACAAAAATAAGTCTGAAGAAAGGGGGTAAGGTAAATTGAACAAAAAGATTATTTTAGTTTTGGTGTCTTTATGTATAGTTAATATGCTAGCGATCCCATTAACGGCCGGCGCATCGTCAGAGGAATTTAAATCTTTTGGTGTGTATATTAACCGCGGTAGCCGGGCTAATCACTTTGTGCCTTCGGGCTGGATGGGTGATTATGGCGATATAAAGTATACGGAAGGTAATAAACAAAATCCTCATTCTGGAAAAACAAGTATAAAGGTTACTTACACTGCCGAAGCAAAACAGGGTGCTAACTGGGCCGGAATGTACTGGCAGTGGCCGCCAAACAACTGGGGAGGAAGAAAGGGTGGTTATGATTTAACCGGAGCAACAAAACTTACTTTCTGGGCCAGAGGAGAAAAAGGTGGGGAAGAAATCATCGAATTTAAAATCGGCGGTTTAACCGGGACTTATTCTGATTCTGATTCAGCGAGCATTGGCCCGGTGGCGTTGACCCAGGAATGGCAAGAGTATACTATTGACTTAACAGACATTGATATGTCTTACATTAGTGGTGGTTTTTGTTGGGTAACTAACTCTATGGCAAACCCGGATGGATGTGTGTTCTATCTGGATGATATAAAGTATGAGTAAAAATAAAGGAGGTGTTAGGGAATATGAAGATGATTAAATTAAAATTAAATAAAATATTGAAAGGAGGTGAAAAAATGAAAAAAATTGCCATTTTAATCGCTCTTATGCTTATGGTTTCTTCAATAGCAAGTGCTAATGAATTAACTAATAGTGACTTTGAAACCGGTTCTACAGCTCCCTGGGTTCAAATAGGGTATCATACTGCTAGTGCTACTACTGCAGCTGCTTATTCAGGTACCTATGGTTTGAGACTGGGTGTAGCCGCAGGTGGTGATGGTTGGGGAGGAAGATTTCAAAATAGACTTGCATCACCAGGTGATGTTCATACCCTCTCAGCTATGGTTAATACTTCCAACTTGAATAGTCAAGCTAATGCTACTGTGCAGATTGCTTATTTTGATGTTCTAAATCCGAGTTTTGCAGACGCACCGATAGCCACTTTTGATACTTCTCCTATAACCGGACAAGGTTGGACTAATGTTAGTTTGACGTCCAATCCAGCTCCTGCAGGTACATTAAACGTTCGATATGTTCTCGCAACGTGGGCAAGTCAGCATCCTGCTGGGCCTGGTGCTGGTCAATCTTACTTTGATGATGTTTCTGGAGATGTTATTCCAGAGCCGAGCAGCTTATTGCTTTTAGGAACTGGGATTATCGGAATGTTATCTGCTACGAGAAAGAAGAAAAAAGCATAATTGTAAAATGCTGAATTGAATTAAAAAAAGGGCAGGGCAACCTGCCCTTTTTTTGTTTCGTTATTGTTTGCGTATTTTGGCTGTGATATAATTAAATCAGAAAGTAGAAATCCCCTTCCGGGGAGAGAAGAGTTATGAAAAGTAAAAATGGCGGAATAGCTTTAATCTTAGCGGTTGGAATTTTGGCGATTTTGGCCATGGTTGCCGTAGGATTTTCTGTGTTCGCCCGGTTGGAATTAAAAGCGACCGAAAACTATACAAATCAGATTAAAGCAGAGCTTATTGCCGAGGCTGGAATTGCCCGGGCAATCCAGGAATTAAAATATGGAACAGAGGGGCCAACCCAGGACCCATATGATACGGCTGATGAGAGCTTCTTTTATCAAGGCAATGCCTCTGGTGAAGGGGTAACGGTTGATCTTAAAGATGCAACTCATCCTTCCTTTGATAATCTTGATGGGGATTCAATCGGAAATAGTAGGACAAGTGAGTTTGGCGGGGGCGAATTCAAGCTGAAAGTGATTGATTGCGCCAGTCAAATCAATATCAATGATTCTAACCCCAATCTCTCAAATATGCTGGAAAAGCTGCCAGGTATAGGCAGTGCTCTGGCCCCAGGAATTTTAGCTAAACGGACAGAACTCGGTGGAGAGTTTTCCTCAAAAGAGGAGATTAAACTTGTTACCGGGATTGGCGAGGGGACATACGGAGCGATAAAGGATTACCTTAGTTTGTATGGCGATGCAGATACCGGTGATTATACTCTGGCTGGATCGTTGGGGCTTCAACCCGGACACTCTAATATTTGTTTTATTAATGTTAATACCGCGCCGAAGGAAGTATTAATCGCTGTCCTTGCTCCGATCATGACTAGTGGCAGCTCGACGTTAGCTGATGATATTATTTCTAGGCGGATTACAAATCCATTTGACGGCCTTGATCCGCAAGCAGGGGTTGTGGATAATTTTTTGTGTGCGCGTAGTGAATGGCAAAGATTTCTTGAATATAAGCGAACTCAGGGCGTGATTACTTCAGATGCTGATCTGCAAGATATATTAAAATATACAAATCCTAACCGCTATGACCCTGCTGCTACCAATACACCAACAACGTATTTTTCTTTTGATTCCGGTGGGTATTATGAGATAGAAGCAATTGGCGAGTATAAAGGAGCAACTAAAAGAATAAAAAAAATTGTTCAAATTTATCGCAAAATATACCAGACAACCAAGGCAGAGTTTGATGTTAATAACGGAAAAATAGCGCGAATTACTACTCGAGATAATGTCCCAACGAATTTAAGCATGTCTTACTCCGGCTATGCTTATGATCCAGACCCGGCAAAGGCAGAGCCGATTGCTAATTCGATAAAATTAGGATTCTGGGATGACTTTTCCGATGCCGGTTATACTGATTCGGTATGGCAAAAAGTGACGGGAGATTATAACATTGTATCTGAGAAGCTTGTGACAATCGGATTTGGCTATTGGCCGACCATTAAATTAGGAAAGGATGCAACTCCGGCGCTGTGGCGTCTAGCTGCTTTTTCGGCCATTGTCCGGATAGAAGATGAATTTAATAATAAAGGACGTCTTAATTTGCCTTATCCATCTCTTCCCGCAGGCTGGGGTAATGTTGAAATTCCTACTCCACCGCCATCTCCGCCGCCAAGCCCGGAACCTGGACAATACTCTGTGGATATGTGGGGAAAGTGGCATGGTCCAATGTATCAAAAGTCAATGAATACAGGTCATTTTCTTTTTCGAAGACAAGGTGTTACGGATACAGGAAGTGTATATATATCTGCTTTGCAAACCGAGCAAGGATGGGTTAATACCGGAAGTTTCTATCAATATTTTAAACCAGAAATGGCAACATTAAGTAATAAGTTGATCCTCGCCCGGGGTGAAGATAATAATTCGGCAGATTGCACATATCGACCTAATAAAACATTTCATTTAAAAGTAGTTGATAGTAGTGCAACCTCAAAAGTGTACTGGGCAACTGGTGGGCCGGTCTCTGTATCCTGTACTTGGACCAGTGGACTGCCTGATGAAGGATATCTTGCACTTTATGGCTCAGATAATCGGCCGGATATGGATGATGTCCGGGTTATCCCTACTCAGGGAGTATATACTTCTAAAACGTTCGACCCCACAGAAAGCGCAGCTGTAGATACGATTGAATGGGGGACGATTTCCGCGAGTGTTAGCCTACCGGATAATGCCCAAGAGAGTACGGAAAAAGTATTTATTCATACGGGCTTTGGTTTTAATTTGAGTACTATCCCGGGGCCGGCTGATTTACCACCAGTTGATCCACGAGTACATTCTCCAAGTGGTGGGCGGATAAGTTCAGGCACTTGGCCGCAAATAGTTTATCGCGCATATCTATTTTCCGGATATCAGGATTCAAGTAGTAATTTTGATAAAGCACCGGTGCTTGAAGATGTTACGATTACCTATCTGCCAAGAACACAAATTGTATATCAAAATAAAAACTAAGCAAAATTTAAATATTATCGCCCTATTTATCAGAAGAAGGGAGGGAGAATTTTGGAAGAAAAAAGAAAGTATCAGCGTTTAGAGCAAACGATGCCGGTCCGACATCGTCAGGAAGTTGAAAATGGTATTCAAACCACCCAAACTAAGGATATTTCTACCGGGGGACTTAGGATCGCCAGCTATTCTAATTTAGCCGTGGGCTCAAAGATAGATATTGAAGTCCATATTACAAACTCCAGCACTCCTTATTATGCCCAAGGCGAAGTAGTCTGGCTTAAGGAAAATGAGGCCTCCGACGATATGAAATTTGATGTTGGGATAAGGTTTCTGCGCTTAGTAAGTAAAGCTGAACTTGCCGGATTTTAAAAGAACGGATGGATACCAAAAAAACTCTTTATCGAGTATTAAACTTTTCGATTGTCATTTTCTGGGTTGTGATGATCGGAATTTTATTGGGTCGGGAAATATTTTTCAAAAATAAAACTACCGGCTATCAGCCGTTTCTCTCCAAAAACACTCTCCTGCGCGACCAGTGGATGGGGATCTACTTCAAAGAAAGTCCCGTTGGTTTTGTGCATACCTCATTAGAGCCTTATATGATAACAAAAGGCCTTTCCGGCTATCGAATTATAAACCGCACTTTTATGAATTTTTTGCTCCTAAGAAAAAGGCATAAGGTTTGGTTTGATGCTTCGGCGATCGTCGATGAGGATTATCAACTGGTAAGTTTTGAATCGGAACTAAATTCCGGGTTGCATCGAATAAGAGTTGCCGGCGAGGTCTTAGATAAGAAAGTGATGGAATTAAAAATAGAATCTCAAGGCTTAATTACCAAAAAAAGGATTGTTCTGCCGCGCGAAGGCCATGTGATTATTGCCAGCATCCTGAGTCCGTTTAATGCCTTTGGCAAGCTCAAAACTGGTGCCCGCTATAATCTAAAGGTTTTTAATCCGTTTAGCCTCGAATTTGAACCCTTAGAAATAGAAGTAACAGGCAAAGATACAATTGAGCATCAAGGAAAGACCGAAGAGGTTTTTGTTGTTGAATCAGATTATCGTGGGCTTAAGCAGACGGCCTGGGTTAATGATCGGGGTGAGATTCTAAAAGAAGAAACGGTTTTAGGCTGGGTTCTTATAAAAGAAGATGCTGATGTTGCCAGCCGCGTTTATAAGAATATGGCGAAAACCGATACGGAATTAGCGGATTTGGTTTCGATAATTTCAAATGTTACCTTATCAAAAGAAGATCTAAACTATTTAAAAATAGTTTTAAGTGGAATCGGAGATGAATTCTCTTTGTCTACTCAACGCCAGAAAGTAGTCAAAATAGATAAGCCAAAAGATATCAAAGTTATTGAAATAAACAAAGACTCAGTCGATGAAGAGCAGTTGTTAACAATACCGATCAAGCTATTCAAAGAATTTCAGATGAAAAGTGCTTTTGTCCAGTCCGATGACGAGCGGATAAGAAAACTGGCCAAGGATATTATAAAAGGAGAAAAGATGAGTTTTCAGGCCGCAAAGAAAATAAACCAATGGCTTTTTGAAAACATTCGCAAAGTTCCGGTAGTAAGTATCCCTTCCGCAATTGACGTTCTAAAAACAAGAGAGGGCGATTGCAATGAACATGCAGTCTTATTTACAGCTTTGACGCGTTCGGTTGGCATTCCGACTAAAATTAACGTCGGACTTACCTATACAGAGGGACGTTTTTATTACCATGCCTGGCCAAGTGTCTATGTCGGGCAGTGGGTGGATATGGATCCGGCTTTTGGTCAGGATATTGCCGATGTTACCCATATCAAGTTTATTGAAGGCGATTTAAATAAACAGCTGGATATTATAAAGCTCTTAGGTAAAATTAAATTGGAGGTGATCGGGTATAAATGATAAAAATTGAAAATCTTACCAAAAAATTTGGTGATCTGGTGGCGGTAGATAATCTTTCTTTAGATATCCCGCAGGGTGAATTTTTCGCTTTTTTGGGACCGAATGCCGCGGGCAAAACAACAACGATTAAGGTTTTAACCGGCTTGTTAAAGCCGACCCGGGGGAATGTGAGTATTGGCGGATATAATATTCAAAAAGACTATGTAAAAGCCAAATCATTAATAAGTTATATTCCGGATTTTCCTTTCCTTTATGAAAAACTTAGTGGTTGCGAATTTCTTGATTTCATTACTAGTCTTTATCCGCAACCGGAAAGGTTAGCCCAAGTAGAATTGATGAATGAACTTTTATGCCGGTTTGGTTTGGAAAAAGACAAAGATCATTTAATCGAGAATTACTCGCATGGGATGAGGCAGAAACTGGTCTTTACCGCTGCCCTTCTGCATCAGCCGAGGGTGATGATTATTGATGAGCCGATGGTTGGTTTGGACCCGCGTTCAAGCCGGGTTGTAAAAGATGTTTTGAAAAAGAAAGCTAAGGAAGGTGTGACCATATTCCTTTCCACCCATACCCTTAGTGTGGCGGAGGAATTAGCTGACCGGATCGGGATAATTGATAAGGGTAAACTCATTGTCGTTAATACCTTAGAAAACTTAAGAGCATTGTCCGGGGGCCGGGAGAAATTGGAAGATATATTTTTGCAGTTGACCGAAGAAGAGACAGATCAGATGACAGAAAACAGATAACAGATAAATCTGACCTCTGACTTCTGTTCTCTGGCTTCTGAAAAATGAGGTTTTATGAATGGAGCTGCGGCAATATTTAAAGTAAGGCTGCAAATACTGCGCAATAAGCTACTGAATATCCGTCAACATTCGTTGCTTAAGATTGTTGTTGTCTGGCTTATGATTATCGGTATTTTTATCGGGATGTTTTATGTACCGCTGCGGGCCTTTTTGTTCCTTAAGTCCATGGGCCATATCGGAGTTGTGATTATTGACCGCTTAATGTATTTATTTTTTATGGGACTATTTATAATGTTGATTTTTTCGAATTGCATAATTTGTTATTCGACCAGCTATAAATCTCAGGAAACAGAACACTTATTTACACTCCCGATAAAGGTCCGCGATATATTTCTGGTTAAATTCATTGATTCGATAATATTGAGTTCCTGGACTTTTTTATGTTTTTTAGTTCCGATTATGAGTGCTTATGCTGTTGTCAGAGGGCTGGGGCTGCTTTTTTATTTTTCTCTGATGGCGTTTTTTGTCCCCTTTGTTGTTATTGCCGGCGCGATTGGCTGCTTAGGTGTAATATTGATGGCCAGGTTTATGCCGCGAAAGGTGTATCAATTCTTAGGCTACTTTTTAGTCATTTGTTTTTTAATTGCGCTTGTATTGATCTTGATAAAAAGCAAAGTTGCGACGCAAAGAGAAGATGATTTTTTGTTTTTGCTCACTAATCTTATTCCCCATTTTGGTTTTACACAATTTGCTTTTGCTCCTAATTATTGGATAAGCGAGGGGATTTTCAAGGTTATCGCCGGTGATTTTAAGAATAGTTTGTTCTGGTGGCTTTTATTGCTCAGCAATGCCCTCTTTTTGGGACAAATTACTCTTCTTGGCGCGAGAAAATTCTATTACCGCGGCTGGCAAAAAAACATTTTTTCCAGTGAATTAAAAAACTATTATTCTGGAAAAAGCCGATTGGATAAATTATTTAAAAGATTATCTTTTATCGACCCCAAAATGCGAAGTTTAGCGTTAAAAGATATTAAAGTTTTTTGGCGTGATCCCTTGCAATGGTCACAATTTACGATATTTTTTGGTCTGTTAGCAATATATTTTGCTAACATTCGCAGCTTGGGTTATGAACGGGTATTGCCTTTCTGGAAGAATATTATAAGTTTTTTGAATCTCGCTTCCACAAATTTAACGCTTGCTTCTTTATCCGTGCGATTTGTCTTTCCGCAGTTTAGTTTGGAAGGAAGGAGGTTTTGGATTTTAGGTCTGGCGCCGATCAAAACAAGGGCTTTACTCTATGAGAAATTCTGGTTAAACAGCATTGCTGCTCTTTGTATAAGCCTGCCGCTTATAATCCTTTCAAACTTCATGCTTAAAGTCTCATGGCCACTAATGTTCTTATCTATCTTTGTTGTTATTCTGATGGGCTTATCGTTAACGAGCTTATGTATCGGTTTAGGAGCAATATTCCCGAATTTTAAAGAGGATAATCCCGCTCAGATTGTCTCTGGTTTTGGCGGGACCCTGGCGCTTGTTTTATGTCTTTTATATATTGTTTTAAGTGTCGGGGCATTGGCGATACCTTTTCATCTTTTGTATACTCAGGCAGTTCCCCAGGCATTTTTTAGAAAGCTGCTTTTTGGGGCCTCGGCATTTGTTTTGATTTTGAGTTTAGGCGTGATTTTTTTGTCAATAAGTTTTGGTTGTCGGGCCATAGAAAAGATGGAGATTTAAATTAGCGAACTAAATTTTGCCGGTTAAAAGGTATATTTTTAGAAAGCTTTTATTTTTATAAAGCCTATGATAGAATATAAATAATTCAATTACAGAATGTAGCAATAGGTCGAGTTGGAAGCGGGGTAAATGACTATTTATTTCTTTTGCCGGAAATAGGAAAAAAACAGAAAGAAAGGGATAATGATGTTAAAGGGTGATAAGCGAAGATACCTGCGATTTGCTGCCTTTCTGGAAGGAACGTTTCAAAGTGAAGATGGTTTAAATGGATTGATCATGTTGACCAATTTTAGCCGGGAAGGACTCAAAGCCTCTTTGAATCGAAAGGTCCAGGCTGGCAAAACTGTAAAAATCGATGTCCAGCTGCCGGACAGTATTGTACCGATTTTTGCTGAGGCCAGAATAATCTGGATCAAAAGAAGCAGTAAGGAATGGACATATGATTTTGATGTTGGCCTAAAATTGGAAGAGATTGACCCGGTAGATAAGGGAAGGATTATGGAATATGCCTATGAACATTGGCGCAAATCAAGGAAAAGTGAATGAGGCCGTATTGGAATAAAACAAAGGTCATTTGTACGATCGGTCCGGCTTGTGCTAAACGGGATGTGCTAAAAACAATGATTTTGGCGGGCATGGATATCGCCCGGTTTAATTTTTCACATGGCAAGCCCGCAGACCATATATCACTTATAAAGTCAATAAAGACTCTGGCCGCTGGTTTGAAATCTCCCTTAGCCATTTTACAGGACTTGCCTGGTCCGAAGGTTCGGATTGGGCCTTTACAAGATGACTATGTCGAATTAAATGAGGGGCAGAGATTTTTTCTTACCAGTAAAAAAATTATCGGAAGCGCGGCGGGTGTTTTCATAAACAATCCGTTGTTTATCCGCCAATTAAAAAAGAAAAATATTGTTTATCTTAATGATGGAATTATCAAGCTTCTGGTTGTATCAAAGAATGAAGATGAGCTTGTTTGTGAAATATTAGCGGGGGGCAGGATTTATCCTAAAAAGGGCGTTAGTTGTCCCGGTAAATTATTGGATCTTGATCCGGTTACCGATTACGACCTCGAATGTATTAAGGCCGGGATTAAAGCTGATGTTGATTTTATCGGTGTTTCTTTTGTCCAGCGTTCTGGAGATATCTTAAAAGTAAAAAATTATTTAAAGAAAAAAGGAAAAAATATTTTTGTTATTGCCAAGATTGAAAGAAAAGTCGCCCTTGAAGATATTGATCAAATTATAAATGTTAGTGATGCGGTCATGGTTGCCCGGGGCGATTTAGGGATCGATGTAAGTTTGGAAGAAATTCCTTTCCTGCAAAAGCAGATAATAAAAAAATGCAATTTGCTCGGGCGCCCGGTTATTACCGCCACTCAGATGCTGGAATCGATGGTAAATAATTTACAACCAACCCGCGCCGAAGTGACAGATATTGCTAATGCCGTACTTGATGGCACAGACGCGCTGATGCTTTCCGAGGAAACAGCGATTGGTAAGCATCCGGTTAAATGTTTGCAGGTAATGGTTAAAATTGCCAGCAAGGCCGAAAGAGAACTAAAGTCACCTAATGTATCCGAAAATTCGGGCCGCCAAACGGATGAGAGCTTAGTTGAGGCCTTTAGCCGTTCGGCGGTAAAGGTCGCGAATAATATAAAAGCAAAGGTTATTATTGTCCCGACGAAAAATGCGAATTCTATTTCTTGGCTGAGCAGATTGCGCCCGAAGAGTGTTGTGGTCGGGATTACTACCGAGCCGTCGACATTTAAAAAATTAATCCTATTTTGGGGGGTTTATCCGGTACTTATAAAGAGATTTAGTGATTTACAGCAGACACTTAATAGATGTGTGCGTTTAGTTAAGTCTTGCCGGTTAGCTAAAAAGAATGATAATGCTCTGATCATGTTAACCGAAGACAGTCTTTTATTTGCATCAAATATAATGGAGGTTCGCAAGATAGAATAGGAATATCTTGAAAATTAGAGGATTCTAAACTTATCCCTGCCTCAATTAAAAAAGCATATTGCCGGAAGTTTATTATAATAATTGAGGTGGGGATTTTCCCGCCCTAGCGGGATCCCGCAGAAGGTGGGAAATTCGAACATATAATTTGCATCACTGAGTTCCCTACCTGCCGCCGGCCGGCAAGCAGGGCAGGCCGGCGTAAGTTGCGTGTGCATTAAAGGAGGAATTGTGGACAGGAAAAAAATAAAAAAGGCAGTTAAACTTTTTTTGGAAGCAATCGGCGAAGATCCAAAGCGCGAAGATCTTCTGAATACACCAGAGCGCGTTGCTTCTATGTGCGGGGAAATCTTTGAGGGGATAGACAAAGACCCGCAAAAGGAATTAGAGGTTTTTTTAACCGAAAATCATGATGAAATTGTCCTCTTGAGAGGGATCCCCTTATATTCTATATGTGAGCACCATCTTTTGCCGTTTTTTGGCCGGGTCCATATTGCCTATATTCCAAAGAATAATCGAATTACAGGCTTAAGTAAATTAGTTCGGGTAATTGATATTTGCGCGCATCGTTTGCAGGTCCAGGAAAGACTGACGACCCAGGTAGCCGAGATAATGATGAAAAAGTTGAGGCCGCTGGGCGTTCTGGTCGTAATTGAAGCGGAACATTTGTGTATGAGTATGCGTGGGGTAAGGAAACCGGGCGTGATTACGGTTACGAGCGCGGTAAGAGGGATATTTAAACAAAATCAAAAAACACGCATGGAAGCGTTTTCACTCATAAAAACTAAAGCCTAAAATCTAAAATGAAAGTTAAATTCCCAGCACTTTTATTCTGTTTAGCTGTATTCTTCCTCACCAAAGGGGTTATCGCGCAAGCCGAATTTCCGAAGATTACGGCCGTCTGGCCTGAATATGCCGCTTCTGATGTCGATACAACTATAGAAATTTCGCTTACCTTTAGCCTCGCGATGGACAGAAAATCAGTCGAAACGAATTTTTATATTTATCCTAAAACAAAAGGGAGATTTCGCTGGGAAAAGAATAAACTGATTTTTAAACCGTATCAGCCTTTATCGCCGTCAACAACTTATGTTGTCAGTTTTGCTCCGCAAGTAAAAGATACAAATGGTAGCCCGCTTATCTTGACCTATTTTACTACGATTGCGCAAGGTTTATGTGTGGGTCGGGACGGAAAGATTCGCATCGTTAGTAAAAACAACAAACCCGAACATGTTTTAACCGAGGGTAAAAATCCGGTTTGGTCGCTGGATAATCGGAGTATTATTTATGATGATCAGGGCGAAATTTGGAGAATCAATAATAACCGTAAACACCAGATTCAGCTCACCGATGAGAAACTCATCAGTTGTACGATGCCTGTTTACAATCCGGGAGCGGATATTATTGCTTTTGTCGGTACAAATTCCGCGCAGGTTTCAAATGTATATACGCTCGACCCTAACGCAAAAATCGTCAACCAATTAACGGCCTTTTTTCAGCCCGAGAGCATCGATGTTGTCCGCTGGTCTCCGGATGGATTATATCTTGCCTTTTTAAGAGCCGGACAGATTTGGATAATAAATCAAGATGGTAATGATCTGCGCAAGCTGACCACAAACGAGTTGACTTGTAATGTAAATTTCGCCTGGTCTCCGGGGGGAACAAAAATTGCCTTTGTTGGCGATGAGAATATCTGGGTGGGAAATATCTATTCGCTAAAATTAAGAAAAGTCTCTTTTGATAATCTTAAAACCGGCGCCGTTGATTGGTCAAAAAAGAATAAAATTGTGTTTGAGTGCGAAGGACTAACGATCATGGATGCTGATGGTAGTAATGAGATTCAGATTGTTACGGCTGGGAAAAATCCGGTTTGGATAAACAGTGGAGACTATTTAAGCTTTATTTTACCGCTTTATAATAAAGACAACTTTGATCAGCTTTGGATTATGAGTGCTGATGGGTTAAAAAAAGAAAAGATTGCCGATATTAATTCTGATTATAACTCTGTATCGTGGTCGAAGAACGTAAGCTTTCTTAAATCACCTTCTTCTTAGATAGGCCGGTGGTACTTTTAGGGCATTCCGGTACTTTGTTACGGTTCGCCGTGAAATATGTATGCCTTTGCCGACCAGAATCTTAACGATTTGTTGATCACTTAAAGGATTATTTGGGGCTTCCGTTTTTATTAGCTCGTCGATAGTTACTTTGATCTTTTGGTTGGAAAGATCCCCGCCTTCGCTGGCAATCGCCTGGGAAAAGAACTTTTTTAAGGGAATTGTTCCGTAGGGGGTTTGGATATATTTATTAGATACGGTTCGGCTTATAGTTGAAGGATGCAGGTCTAACTTTTCCGCGATTTGTTTTAAGATTAATGGTTTAATGTTAAAGATGCCTTTTTTTATAAAATCTTTTTGATATTCAATTATGCATCTGGCAACTCTTTCTAATGTTTGTTCTCGCTGGTTAAGTCCACTGATTAAATTTTGGGCACTTTGCAGCTTCTCTTTTATGAACTTAATCGTTTCCTTGGTGCATGATTTATCTTTCAATAATTTTTTATAGACTTTAGAAATAGAAAGTTTGGGTTGGGTTTTGCTGTTAATGGTTATTTCATAATTATCTGATGTTTTTTCTAAAATAACATCCGGAATAATTCGCAGGGCCTCAGTTGAAAAATTTCTCCCCGGTTTTGGGTCTAATTGGCTGATTTTTTTTGCACAGTTTTTTACTTGGGGCAAAGGGATTTTTAATGCTTTACTGATTTTTATATATTTTTTTGTTGCTAGTTCGTTTAAAAAATTTTCCACAATCATTTCTTCATATGAATTTTTTTGATTCTGAGACTTGAGCTGGATCAGGAGACATTCTTTTAAGTTTCTTGCGCCGACCCCGGCTGGCTCTAAACACTGGACTTGTTTTAAGACATGTTCAACACGCTCACTGCGGCAATTTAAACTTTGGGCAATCTCCGCAATCGGGGTTGCCAGATACCCGTTTTCATCGATATTGCCGATAATTTGTTCGGCGATTACCCAGTTATCAGGATCGTCGTTTATGAGTCTAAATTGTTGTGTTAATTCATCTTGGAGAGTGGAAGATGTGGTGATAAGAGTTTGTTGAAAATTATGTTTTTCAACCGCTTGGGATATCCTGCTTTTATCAAAAAAATCCGAAGCCCAGATATTGTCATTATCTAACCAATCAAGATTAAGTTCCACATGTTGCTCGTCTAATATTAGGGGGCTTTCGACGTTAACTGAATCTGCTTCTGCGCTTTGACCTTCGGCCGGAGATGCCGCATCAGTGAGTCTAGTCTCATCGCTGCGATCATCTGTATCTTGAGATGTGGCGGATTCTTCGAGGAGGGGGTTAGTGGCCATTTCTTCGGCAATAAGCTGGTTTAACTCTAAAATCGGCAACTGTAGCATGTGCATAGATTGCTGCATCTTGGCCGACATTATCATTTTTTGAACCTGGCGTTGCAATAATCTTTGTTTAAGTGCCATTTTCTCCTCCACCTTAATTATATATTAAGTGTTAAGTTAAAGCAAGCTGCCTGTGGTTTGAACCGGCAGGATAGGTTTGCTCGCCGTTAAAAGTTATGTTATACTCAGACGATGATGGAAAAAATACTTCTGCTTAATCCGCCGGGTAAATATCAATATTTAAGAGACCAATATTGCAGTTCATCAGCCAAGGCAGATTATTACTGGCCGGCAGTTGATCTTTTAGTCCTAAGTGGCATTCTCGCTCGGGAATTTAATGTTAGCGTTTTGGATGCAATTGTTGAAAATTTTGATCAGCAAAAAACGCTTAACCTAATAGAACAGGGTAGATTTAAAGCAATCATTAGTTTGACTTCCTCGGCAAGTAGCGCGGAAGACTTTAGCTTATTTAAGCGGATAAAAGAAAAATACGGGATAACGATTGTTGCTAATGGCGGGTTTTTGCGTTATGATACCCCGCAAATTTTAAAACAATATGAATTCTTAGATGCCGTAATTCTTGATTATACCCAGGATGGAATCTTGAAATTTCTAAAGGCTCAGGCCATGGGACCCCTTGCCGGTTTATGCTACCGGCGTGATTCCCGGATTATAGAAGCGGGCTTATCGTGTAAAGCGCCCTATTTTTCTTATCCCGTACCCCGGCATGACCTTTTTCCGCTTAAGAAATATTTTGTCCCGCAGGCAAAAAACTTTCCTTTAACATGTATTTTAAGCACTAGTGGTTGCAATTATCGCTGTAGATTTTGTTCAAGCTCAAACATCAATTTTAGGCCAAGAGACATTTCGAATCTTATCGAAGAGATTAAGGCCGTGCGAAATCTTGGCATTAAAGAGATACATTTTTCTGATTTCACCTTTACCAGTGATCGGCGGCATTGTTTGCAGGTATGTGCAGCGATTTTAAGAGAGAACTTAGAAATAAGCTGGGATTGTTTAACCCGGGTTGACTGTTTTGATGATCAGCTGGCGCGGATTATGAAGAAGGCCGGTTGCCATACCATCCAGTTTGGGGTGGAATCTAAAAACGAAGGAGTTCTTAAAAGTTTGCGCAAACCGCTAGATAACGAGACCGTAAAGCGGGCCTTTAGTATTTGTCGCAACCAAGGGATAGCGACAATTGGTTTTTTTATTATTGGTCTGCCGGGTGAAGATGAGCAAAGCACAAACCAAACAATAGCCTTTGCCCGAGAACTTGATTGTGATTACGCTTCGTTTTCTGTATTTGTGCCTGATTTTGGAACTGATATCCGGAAAGAACTCCAAATTAGAAAGCCAGATTTAAAAAACATGTTCAATTTTGACCGGACAAAGTTTCCCGTAATCGGAAATGAATTTTTAAGTCGGGATAAAATTTGGCGTTTAAGAAATAAAGCGATAAGGAATTTTTATTTTCGTCCTGATTATTTTTGGAAATGTTTGAAAAGAATAAAGACGTTTATTGCTTTTAAGCGCGGATGCCGGATATTCTGGTCACTTCTTAAAATGCAAATAATACACAGATAAAATATATTATGAAAATAGCGATAATCGGTGCCGGATTAAGTGGGCTTTTGAGTGCATATTACCTTACCCGGAAATTTGATGTAACTGTATATGAACAAGCTGATGATCTCGGGGGCTTAAGTCAAAGTATAGATTGTGAAGGTATAAGTATCGAAAAGTATAATCATTTTTTCAGCCCAAAGGATTACGAGTTGCTTCGGGTTTTATCTGAGCTCGGGTTAAAAAATAAGCTTTATTGGAAAAATGTAAAGCAGGTTTTTATAAGCCAAGATAGCGTAATTGAACAAAATAAGCTAGGCGATTTATTTTCCTTGCCCGATCTGTCAATTAAGGAAAAAATTAAATTAGCTAAGTTCATAGCATATAATTTTATTGGCAAAGATTCGGCACGACTTTCGCAAATTACAATAAGCGACTGGGTCAAGAAAGAATGTGGGGAAAAAGTTTTTTATAGTTATTTTCAACCTCTTTTAAAGTTTAAATTCACAGAATACGATGATGTTTGTGCAATTTATTTAAGATCGCGGATAAGGGAGGGCAAAAACAGAAGAATAGGATATCTGCATGGCGGAACCAAAGTTTTGTTTAAAAAATTAAAGCAACGCATTTTGGATCAGGGCGGCAGGATTTTACTCAAAACAAAGGTTAATCAGCTTATCCCCGGAAAAGCGAATAAATGGTATCTTCGGACAAAGCATGAGAATAGCCACTTTGATTTAGTCGTCTCAGCGATACCTTTTATCCAGACCGCGGGGTTGTATCCGGGCCTTTTTGAACAGGTAAACGGTTCAAGGAGCATAAAGTATTTATCAATTAATTCATGTCTGCTTTGGCTGACGGCGCCTCTAAAAGATGGATATTGGTTGTTTACGGTTGATTTGCCGGAAAAAGGCCGAAGAATCGTCGTGGACACATCAGCCCTGACCAAGGATAACTTTATTTATTTCCCGGTGTATAAGACAAGAATAGGATGTTCGGAACGTGAGCAACAGGAAATAATCGATGATTGTTTTGAGTGTTTAAAAAAAATCAACCCTGATTTTAATCAGGGCTGGGTTAAGCGAAGCTTCTTTTTCTCAGATTGTTATAGCGAGCCGATTTTAACGAGAAGGTTTTTAGATATATTTAAAAATTCATTTTCCGGTCATTTTAAAGGGCTTTATATCTGCGAATTGATTAATGACTCGTGTTTTTTGAAAAGCTTAAATACGGCAGCAATTAAAAGTCGAATTGCAGCTAACCAGATAATCGAGAATTATGTTGGGAACAATTCAAGTTGATTTAGATGGGATTTGGACTTATCGGCGCTACTTAGGCCAGCAGACCGATAATTGTACAGAGGATGCAGTTTATCGGGAAGGTCTGCTGTTTTTTTTGGGACTTTTTAAGCGTTATTCGATAAAAGCAACTTTTTTTATCGTTGGCCGTGATGCTCTCAAATATGAGCACCGAACGCTTATTAAAAAAATAATATCAGACGGACACGAAATAGCTAATCATACCATGAATCATCCGCAAGGGTTTAGTCGTCTTTTGCCGGAGGAGATGGAACAGGAGATTGGTCTTTGTGAAGATATATTAAAGCAGATTAGTGGCCGGCCAGTTAGCGGATTTCGTGCGCCCACATTTAGTGTCAATCGCCGGGTTTTATCAATGTTAAGCGAGCGAAAATATGTTTATGATGCTTCGATCCTACCGTCAATGATTTTGCCGTTCATTTTAAAAGTATCACATTCAATTTTAAGAAAGCGCATAATAAATGTGCAAACCGGAAATTATAAAAACGCATTTTCCCCGTTAAGTATCTATCGGCCTGACCAACGCTTGATCTGGAAACGGGGGGTAAATTCGATTTTCGAGGTACCGATCAGCGTTATCCCGCACGGGCGGTTACCGATGCACAGCACTTACGTATTCATTTTGGGAAGGAAATATTTTGAACTGGGCTTAAGCCAATTAAAAAAAGATAATCTTTCCCTGTCTTATCTGTTTCATGGGATAGACTTGGTTGACCTGAAAAAGCAGAAATTAGCTCTACCATTTTTTGGTGATTTAAAGAAAAGAGAAAAGATGTGCGAATATATTATCCAGAAATTACAGTCATCTTTTGAGCTGTTGACGACAGAGCAATTAGTGGAAAGGCAGCGATGATTTTTGTTCTTCTCCCGGCGTATAATGAAGAGAAAAACATTAGCGTAGTAATAAACGAGATCACCAATGTTTTGACCGGTTTAAGGCGGGACTTTAAACTGGTTGTTGTTAATGATGGCAGCACAGACAAAACCTTGGATTTATTAAAGGGCGATGCGGGTACGCGGGCGCTTGAAATTATTAATTTTAAAAAAAATAGGGGAGTCGGGGCAGTTTTTAGCGCGGGGATAAAGAAAATTTGTGAACTTGCAGGGCAAAGGGATATTCTTATTAGTATGGATTGTGATCAGACACATCGAGCCGGCACGTTTAAAAGCTTATTAGAAGTTTTAGACAAAGGGGCGGATATTGCAATTGCCTCTCGATATCATGCCTCAAGTAAGACGATCAAGCTGCCGGCTTTTAGGGTGTTTTTAAGTGACACGGTAAATCGGCTATTAAAAATTGCTTTCCCGATTAGGGGCGTTCGCGACTATTCTACTTTTTTTCGCGCCTACCGGATTGAAATTTTAAAGAAAGCATGGTTATTATTGGGGGATGAGTTTATCACTTGTCAGGGTTTTGCTTGTATGGCCGAGATTATAATCCATTTGAATATTTTAAAGCCAAAGGTAGTTGAGGTGCCATTTGAGCTGCGATTCGATTTGCGCACGGGAAAGAGTAAATTAAAGGTTTTTGGTACGATTTATGAGTATTTGAAATTAATTTTTAGAGAATATCGGCGCAAATTTAATGGCGTTTTTCAAAAACAAGGTATTTGAGCATATACAGACTTAATTTTATCAGGTAAAGAACGTAGCGAAAGGTAATTGGTTTATTGAGGAGAGATCGTAAAAATTTTGGACTTAAAAGATAGCGCAGATATATCTTTTTTTGATATCTAATCAATTCTTTAGCCTCAACATGTTTTGTCCCCCAGGCAGGATTGGCGTGCATAAAATTTAATTTAGACCAGCTAATATCCTTTATCAGGTTTTCTTTTTTCATCAGTGAATAGATTTCTGTGCCTGGATAGGGACAAATTATTCCAAGTTGAAATACATCTGGTTTGATCCGGTGGAGTATATTTTCAGTCTGCTTTATGTCTTCTCTGGTTTCTTCCGGATGGCTGCCGATAATAAAAAAAGCACAGGCGACGATATTTGCCTGGTGGGTCCACTTAAACGCATTTTCTATCTGGGCAATCGTAATATTTTTTTTCATTAGCTTTAAAACTTTGGGGCTTCCTGATTCTACGCCGTAGGCAATCTTCAGACATCCACAGTCTTTCATGGTTTTTATTAATTCTTTATCAACAAGACTAACCTTTGTTTGGCAGTCCCAGGTCAGATTGAGATTTTTAAGCCCATAACAAATTTTTTCAAACCGCTTTCTGTCTAAGGTCAGGTTCGTATCCTCAAAGGTTACGTGATTATAACCAAATTTATTACGGCACACTTTTAGCTCAGCGATTACATTTTCAGCGCTGCGGAAACGCACCTTAGCGCCATTAGTGTTTTTTACAGCACAGAAAGTGCATTTTTGAGCGCAGCCGCGGGTCGTAAATACAACCGTTGATTTTTTGCCGGACATATCAATTCCCGCAGCATAAATATGTTTGTATAAACTATGTTTAAATAAGGATCGCGCGGGAAAGGGGATCCGGTCCAGGTCTTGGATGTATGTCCGGTCTTTATTTATAACGATCTGACCGGCATCTCTAAAGCTGAGGCCGGGGATATCGCCGGGATGTTCTTTTTTATTTATTTTTTCGCATAGTTTAAGCACTGATTCTTCGCCCTCACCGATAATAATATAGTCAAAAGCCGTAAATTCGCGCAGCGATTCTTCCGGCAGAGCCGATACATGTGGTCCGCCGGCGATGATTTGAATCTCAGGGGTAATTTTTTTGAGCATTAGGGCGAGCTTGTGGGCATTGTTAACGGTCGGGCTCATCGAGGTAAGACCAGCAACCCGTACCGGATGCTGATCAATTTTTTTTCTTAAGATTGCTTCGGAAAAAGGCTCAACCTCAAAATCCCAGAGATCAACTAAAAAACCATGGATTTTGAGATAAGCCGCGATATAAGCAAGGTTTATCGGTTCTTGAATAAGTATCTTTTCGAAATTACCTGTGATTTTTGGGGGGCGAATTAATGCAATATTCATATCTTACTTTATTACCGATAATAAGTTGCGTTGTTGTAACCAATTGGATATTATGATAAGATTTAATAGGGTTTTGTTCTTATGTTACGCTTAATCCATGCATAAGTCAACAGTGGCCTTTGTAAGCATGGAGGCAAACCTTGATATTATGTAGGACAATTGATAAAATACTCTAACTTTAGATAATAAATCGAATTAGGATAAATTTTTTGAAAATATTACTGTTGAATCCCATTGACATACATATTGCTTGGCCAGTTAAAAATGACTTTGCCAAATATCTTTTCTGCAATCCAGGCATTACGTTCCCGCTTTTGGCAGCATTAATTCCCAAAAAGCATACGGTTTTCTATTTTGATGGATTTTATCATCAAATCAGCATCAAAGAATACAAAGCGTTGATAAAACAATATGATATTATTCTCCTGACAATTGTAGATTCTCTTGTGTCCTTGAATTACGAAATAACCATAAAATTAATAAAAAAACTTTTTCCCGAAAAAATTATTATTGCCGGAGGAATACATGCTAACATCTATGCAACGGAATGGCTGCGAAAAGGGGTAGACATTATTGTAAAAGGAGAAGCAGAAAAGAGCTTGGCAGAACTAATAGAAGCTATTGAGCAAAAAAGCGCTTGGCAAGGAATTAGTGGGTTGATCTATTTGGAAAATAACATGCTTAAAGAAACAGCTTCTCTAGAGTTATTAGATAATCTTGATGCTTCTCCGATGCCTAACTGGGACATTGTTGATTTTAAATTATATAATTTGATGTTAAGAGGAAAAGGATATACCGCAGCGCTGGAAACTTCGCGCGGATGTATTAATGCGTGTAATTTTTGTTTAGTGAATTCATTTTGGAAAAAAAAGCAGAGGTATAAATCAATCGCACGTGTTTTGGCGGAACTAAAAATTTTAAAACGCTATGGGGCCTCGCAATTTGCGATGCTTGATGATGGATTTGCCAATGATATTAATCGCGATACGCAGCTTTTAGAATCAATGTTAAGTGCGGAGTTGGATTTATTTTGGGGTTGTTTTTTAAGGATTGATACAATAATGGAACATCCAAAATTTGTTGATTTAGCGGCAAAATGCGGCTTAAAGAGGGTAATTATAGGGTTTGAACATACTAATGCCGATGTTTTGAACAAAATCAATAAGGGATTGAATAAAGATATTGGCGATGAACGATATGTTAAAGCGATTGATGTTTTAAAAAAGAATAGGATATTCACAGTCGGCCTTTTTATCGCGGGGTATCCTGGCCTTAAAAAAAATGAAAAACTTAAATATAGTATGGCCAGAAAATATTGTACGGATGCCCGAGCGGGCAATTATAAAGCTCTGCCCAGCACTTTTGGTTATAATAATATTTCTGAAAACTTTGATATTGAAGACATGTTTTATCATGACGCTAGATTAACCTCTTCACCGCAATCTTCCAAAGAACATTTTATCTTTAATCTCTTGGCGACATTAGATCCGGTAAAATATTTGCTTTTATTCGATCGGCGCTATCACTATCGAGAGTATTTTTATAAAAGCCTTTTCCTCCTTTTTAGGCAAATGTTTGATTTTAATTTGTCTAAAGTTAAGGAATTTATAGTTTTGAAAATATTGAAAATTCCGATTAAAGATAAAAAACAGTACTTAATAAAAAAATATTTATCGGACAAGTTTATTAATCGATTGATTCCAAAATAAAAAGGTAGTGTTTTCGGCAATGAGTAATAAAGCAAATGTAGTTTTGATTTATCCTAAAATCGGGGGGCCGTTTGTTAATCTCCGCAGGAAAAGGCCAATGCCGTTAGGATTATTAAATGCATCGGTATATTTAGTTAATGATTATGAAGTCAAAATTTTTGATCAAGCCCTGCATTATGACTGGAAACAAGCCCTTAAGAATATAATCAATTCCAATACTTTGATTGTCGGCATTCATGCGATGGCGGGATATCAGCTTCGGCATGCTTTAGAAGTATCTGAATTTGTAAAATCTAGATGTAATGTCCCAATAATTTGGGGAGGCGTACACCCATCATTAATCCCAGAAACAGTTTTGAAAGAACGTGTTGTTGATTATGTTTGTGTCGGAGAAGGGGAAAGAACATTCCCGGAATTGGTAAAAGCAATCAAATTCAAAAAAGACATCAGTTCTGTTAAAGGAATTTATTATCGAGAAAATAACAGGAATATCTTTACGGGCGAGCGAGAGGTCGTTGATTTGAATGATCTTCCGGAATTGCCATATCATTTACTCACCGTGTCTGATTATAATGTTAGCGGGGGTACGAGATTCGATAAAAACGAAATGAAATTAGCGATAGAAACATCTCGTGGCTGCTATAACGATTGCATTTTTTGTTACAATCCCGTATTCCATAAACGAAAATGGAGAGCTCAAGATGCAAACAGAGTTGTTGAACGCATTGAATATTTAGTGAAAAAATATCGCGTGATTTATTTAGATTTTATTGACGATGCTTTTTTTACAGATCTAGGGCGTATCGAGAAAATTGCTAAAGCATTAATCGCCAAGAAAATTAAGATCAAGTGGTTTTTGCAAGGAGTAGATATCCATAAATTGATGCAGGCCGATGATGCATATTTAAACCTATTAGATAAAGCTGGCTGTCGCGTAATGCGCATGGGAGCAGAATCAGGATCGGCCAGACTCCTTAATCAAATGCAGAAAAAAAGCTCAGTCGATGAGGTCGTCAAGATTAACAAGCGATTGCGCAATACAAACATTGTTTGTTATTACTATTTTACAATTGGCATGCCTGGTGAAACAGAATCTGATTTAAAAAAGACCGTTGATTTAATCCTAACTTTGTTAGCGGATAATCCTCAGGCCAGAATAATGTCTGCTTTCTGTCTGACTCCTCAGCCCGGTACTCGTTTGCTTAAGGAAGCCGAAAAGCAAGGTTTTTCCTTGCCTAAGTCCGTGAAAGAGTGGACAAAAATTGATGGGACAACGATTATTACTCCCTGGTTTGATGATCAGATGAAAAAAAAGCTGGATTTTCTTTTTTTTACAAGCTTATTTATAGATCAGAAAAACCAAGATATTATTGATTCCGCCTTTATTCGATTCTTGTGCTTACTTTATCGTCCGATTGCCTTATATCGTACTAAGCATCTTAATTTTAAATTCCCTCTGGAATATGCGATGTTTAACTTGCTTAAAAAGAAGTTTTAAAGGGGCAAGCCTTGATATGAAATATAACAATTGATAAAATGACTCCAACGTAAGAGCATAAATCAAATAATGAAGAAATACACGTACGGGAGAAAAATATATGCAGTTTAGAAAAAAAATAAAGAAGGTTATGCTGATTTTTCCTACGGGAAAAGTCTTAAAGTGGCGTTTTCACCATTGCGAAATTCCGATGGGTTTGGCGTATTTAGCTGCGGTTTTACGCAAGGATTTTGATGTTAAGGTGCTTGACGGCCGGGCTAAATTCCAAAGGATAGTACCGAAAAACAGCAAGTGGGAATATTTTGGATTTACTCCCGAGGAGATTATCGAGCAAGTTAAAACTTATTCTCCGAATGTGGTGGGGATTAGCTGCCTTTCTTCATTTCACTTTCCCGATGTTGTTGATTTGTTTGAACGGGTCAAGAAAATCGATAATGAGATTGTTACCGTAACCGGTGGAACTCATCCGACGTTTTTAGCGGACCAGGTTATGAAAAAACATTCCAGCATTGACTTTATTGTTATGGGTGAAGGGGAGGAAACTTTTCATCAACTTCTTCTGAATATAAATTCGGAAAAAGAATATAATCAGCTGAATGGCCTGGCGTTTCGTAACAATGGTACTTATCAAATTAATCCGAAGACAAAATATATTGAAAACCTGGATGACTTGCCATATCCGGCATTTGATCTGTTTCCTTTAGATTTTTATGAAAAGAAAAGCATCCCTTTTAGTGTGACTTTTCGTAGTAAAAAGACAATGCCGATTTTAACCAGCCGCGGTTGTGCGGCCCAGTGTGTATTCTGTGCTTCTAGAAATTACTGGGGTAAGCGTTACCGCATGCGCTCTGCGGAAAATGTATTAGATGAAATAGAATACGTGATTAAAAAATTTGGTGTTGAAGAAATTCAGTTCATCGATGATAATCTTACCTTAGATAAAAACCGGGCGCGCAAAATTTTTCAAGGACTGATTGACCGGTATCTAAATATCCACTGGAATACGCCTAATGGCATTGCGGTCTGGACGTTGGATGAGCAAATGCTTGAATTGATGAAGGCCAGTGGTTGTTATGAATTAACCGTAGCTTTTGAAAGCGGGGATCAAGAAGTCCTAAAAAATATAATCAAAAAACCCCTGGATTTAAACTACGCACAACAAATGGTAAACAAGATGAAAAGCCTGGATATTCAGGTGCATTCGTTTTTTATTTCCGGATTTCCCGGAGAAACTAAAGAACAAATATTAAGGACTTATTCTTTTGCCGAAAAAATGGATTTAGACAGCGCCTGGTTTTTTATTGCTAATCCGACTCCGGGGTCTGAATTGTATGAAATTTGCAAGAATGAGGGATATATGAAGGATGATTTTTCGTTTGAAGATATCGAATATAATATAGCGCATATCCAAACCAATGAGTTTACGCCCCGGGAAATGGAGAAACTTGTGGTGGCACAGTTTAATAAATATAATTTAGGCCAGATGATAAAACATCCGATGCGTTTTTTTAAAAAATATTTTAAAGTGATTATTGCGCATCCGATTATGTCTTTGCGAACTATTTTGGCTGACATCCTGAAAATTATGGGTAAATGAATAAATTTAAACAAAATATCAAAAAAGTTTTACTGATTTTCCCGCCGGTTGTGTGTTCACAGGAAAGCCCTAAGCAGATTATGCCACCGTTAGGGATTAGTTATCTGGGGGCGTATTTAGAGCCTGATTATGAGGTTAAGCTGCTTGATGCGGCTTTAGAAGGATATAATTATGAGCAGAAGGTGTCCCCGAGATTTTTTCAGTACGGACTCAAGAGTAAAGAAATAAAACAAAGAATTGCTGAGTTTTCACCAGATGTAGTCGGAGTGTCGTGTTTATATTCCAGCCAGTTTCCCGCGGTTGCCAATATTTGTCGGGTGGCTAAGCAAGTATCCGCTGAAATAATTACCTTTACCGGGGGTACGCATCCGAGTTTTCTCCCCCAGGAGTGCCTGAAATATGAGGCGATTGACTTTATCATCCTGGGCGAAGGGGAATTACCGACGAAAGGGTTGCTTAGGTGTATTAGTAGCGGAACATCATATGAGCAATTAGATGGCATTGCTTTTCGGTCTAATGCAAAAGTAGTGATAAATCCGCAAAAAAAGATGATTGAGGATATTGATATCTTGCCTTTTCCGGCCAGACATTTATTACCTTTGGATAAATATTTTCGTATTGGGTTGCCGATGGGGCTGATCAGCCGCAAGACTCCGGCGATTAATATCATAACCTCACGGGGGTGTTCGTTTAAGTGTTCGTTTTGCTCATCATGTCATTTTTGGGGGCGGCGCTATCGTACGCGTTCTGTGGAAAATGTTTTAGCGGAAATGGATGAACTCAAAGATATGGGAGTAAGGGAATTAAAGTTCTTTGATGATAATCTAACCTTGGATAAACCGCGGGCTAAAGCTTTGTTTAAGGGAATGATTGAACGCAAATTCAATTTTAGCTGGAATACCCCCAACGGGATTGCTGCGCAAACTCTTGATGAAGAATTGCTATCTTTAATGAAAGATAGCGGGTGTTATGAGATAACTTTAGCCATCGAAAGCGGAGATGAACAGATCTTAAGAGAAGTTCTTAAAAAACCGATTAATTTAGCGCATACTTTAGAGATCGCTAAGCTGATTAAAAAGTACCGGATGGATACCTACGGATTTTTTATTATTGGATTTCCTCAGGAGACAAAAAAGCAGATTTACAACACTTTAAGATTTATGGATGAAATTAAGCTGGACAGAATTTCATTATTTATTGCCAACCCCTTGCCGGGAACTGAGATATATGATGTTTGTAAAAACAAAAATTACTTACGCGGTCAGGTTACCGGACAGGCATTAGATTATTTTAGTTCCGTTTTTGAAACTCCTGAGTTTAATTCAGTGTTCCTGGAAAAAATCCGGCGCCGCTGGTATTGGGGATATAATTTAAAGCTTTTACTAAGAAACCCTTTTAAATTTTTCCAAAAGTATAGTATATTTATATTTAAGCGTCCGCTGTTTATGTTGCGGGTTTTAATAAAAAAACTAATTATGCCGAGTGTAAGTTATGGAAGATCTAAAGCTTCAGAACACTAAATTTAAATACACAAGTCTGATTATTTCCTTAGGTATATTCTTTTTTGCGTTTTTTTTAAGACTGGTCTATCTATATCAGTATAAAAACAGTCCTTTCTTTACAAGTCCGGTAATTGATGCCTTAACCAATTATTTGTATGCTGTGCGTGCTTTTGAGGGAGATTGGCTTGTAAAAGGTGAAGTTGTTGGCCGGGGACCGTTATATGTTTATTTTCTAGCTTTTTTGTTTAAAATTTTCGGAACTAGTTTTACGGCCGCACGCGTGGCCCAGATCGCTCTCGGATCAGTTAATTGTATTTTGATATATTTTCTGGGGAAGAAGATTTTCTCACCTGCGGTGGGCGTAATTAGTGCGCTTATCGGTGGTACATATGGGGTGCTGATTTATTTTGACGCGGAGTTCCTGTATGTGGGGCTTTCAATATTTTTGAATTTGTTGTTGCTCTTAGCCTTATTACATACAATTGATCGGCCTAAAGTTTGGAAGTGGTTTGGCTGCGGTATGTTGCTCGGGGCATGTCTGCAAACCAATGCGACCATAATTTTGTTCATTCCGCTGCTTTTTGTGTGGATATTTTTATTTGTTGATAAAAAGAAACAGGAAAAGGAGCCTGAAATTAAGAAGCTGCGTTTTAAAAAAGCTGTGGGCACATTCTTATTAGTAGTTTTAGGTGTATGCCTTATTGTGCTGCCGTTTGCCTTGCGGAATTACCTTATGGGTGGAGATTTGGTGATGATCGGTTCTGCTATCGGAATTAATTTGCATATCGGGAATAATCCGAATGCTGACGGTAAAAGTGTATCTGTGCCGACACGGGATTTTTCTTATTCTGCACAATGGTACGATAATGTGCTGATTTCCGCTTTAAAAGGCGCCGAAAGGGATCTGGGAAGGGAACTATTGCCGTCTGAGGTTTCTAATTATTGGATGATGAAATCCGTAAATTTTATTTTAAGTCATCCCGGAGCTACTTTGTGCCTTGCGGCACGAAAGTTTTTTTATTTTTTTAATGCCTATGAGATTGCGGAAAATCAGAGTATTTATTTTTACCGAATCTGGTCGCCGCTGCTCAAAATATTAGTCTTTCATAATAATGTATTGGCTTTTCCTTTTGGGGTAATTTGCCCATTGGCTCTATTAGGGATTGCGGTTTCTTTAAAGCGGGATAAGGCAACGATGCTGCTGATTGTTTTTATGGCGGCATATCTTATGCTGATGATGATCTTCTTTGTCTGTAGCCGGTATCGGACGAGTATTATCCCATATTTTATAATTTTTGCTGCAGCTGCTCTTGTGTGGTATGGACAGCAAATTATACAGCGTAAATTTAAAATTATATTTTTTTCGTTTATACCACTGCTTTGTTTTTTTGTTTTTTGCAATGCTACTATTCTTGAAGTTCGGGAAGAGGATAAATCTCGCTGGTTTTTGAATATGGGCACAGCCTATCGGCATCAGGGACAGAAAGAAAAGGCGCTTAAATCCTTTCAGGCGGCCAAAAAACTAGGCCCGCGTAATCCTGATGCGGTGTACAATCTTGGAGTTTTGTATCTGGAAAAAGAAGAATATGAAAAGGCTATTGAGGAATTTAGAAACTCAATTAATATAGATGAGTATGATTCTGCGGCTTATTCCAATATGGGCATCGCATTGCTTAAACAAAATAAGCTAGACGCAGCTGTTTCCAGTTTTGAGTCAGCGCTGACGATAGACCCTGCCGATGTGGGAGCAGCGGCAAACCTGGGCGCTGCTTTAATTGCGAAAGGCGACTTTCCGGCGGCGCTGCGGGTACTTAAAAACGGGCTGGCGAAAGATCCGGATTTTTCGCCGCTTCACTTGCATTTGGGCATACTGTTTGAAAAAACGGGGGAGTTTGCGGATGCAGAGAAGGCATATTTAACGGCGATAAAATTTAACCAGGAATATTTTCAGGCTCATTACAATTTGTCTAAACTTTATGATAAGATGGGACGACCGGATAAGGCTAAGCAGGCAAGGGGAAGAGCGATGAATATATTACCGGACATGCATAAATAGGATTTAAAAATAAAATCTAAGACCTCTTTTTTAATTTTTTATCCAAAGATTTTGAGAGCATCCATCCGGAAAGCATTGCCGTAGTTACTCCGGTTCCCGGAATAGTCCAATGCCCGGATAAATAAAGATTTTTAATCGGAGTTTTTTGTTTCAGACGATATATTAAAGCTTGCCGAGGTGTATTAGCCCAACCATACATCGCTCCCTGATAACTTAAAGAAAAATTATTTAAGTCCAGGGGCGTAAATATTTTTTTAACCACAATATGATCAGACAAGTTTTTGACTTTTTGTTCTACAATTCTAATCATTTCATCCGCAATTTGTTCTTTTGCCCTGCGCCAATCACGTTCTGTTTGCCAGGGGAAAAAAGTTGTTAAAATCAATGTGCTGTGTCCTTTTGGCGCCAAATTCGGCTCAAAATGGCTCGGACTATAAGCACTTAAGCAGGAAATAATACCTTTTTTGAGTTTTTCAAAACATTTCGCAAAATCAAGGGATTCATAAAAAAAGTATTCGTGTTTGTCCAAGCCGTTTTGTGCAATATCAAAATCAAGGCCTAAGAATAATTTAAAAGGTCCTATCGACGGAGATAGTTTTGATATTTTCTCAATATATTTCTTAGGTGCCGTATCAGGCGCAATGAGTTTTGTAAAAGTCTGCATTGGATCCGCATTAGAAATAACTATTTTGGCAAATATCTTTTGACCGTTTTCTAAGACGACTCCTTGGGCTTTATTATTTTTAATTATAATTTCTCTAACCCCGCTTTTAAGCAAAACCTTGCCCTGATTTTCCGTTATGGCGCTGACAAAGACATCGGCAAGTTTTTGTGAATTACCTTGCGGATAATATGTATGTTCACCATACAGGCCACTCATGCACGATATTAACAGTAATCCGGAAATTCTATTCGGAGGTAATCCCAGATAAGGCCAACACGCCGCAAACAAGGAAGCTAGGTGTTTGTTTTTAGTTAATATTTGAAAAAATTTATCTGCAGTTTTTCGAGAATTTAATAACCAAAATAAGCCGGTAAAAGGATAGGTTATTTTTTTTAACAAATTAATTTTTTCATAATCACTTTTTTCCACTGCTTGTTTGCCCTTAAAAATCCGCGCGGTAATCATTATGTCCTGACGCCAGGCAATCATGACCTTAAAAAACCGGCGGATATCTTTTTTATTATCCGGAGACTGCTCAAGCATAATTTTTTCAAGGGCTTCATAATTTCCGGGAAGGGGAATTTCGCGATCAGGTAAGATTAAAGTAACAAAAGGATCAATTTTAAAAAATTTAAGTTTATCTTTAATTTTATAAGCATCAAGGATTCGCGCACAATTGCCTCTTTCATCAACCCCAGTTAATTGGTGTACTGCTAAATCAAATGTATATTCTCCTAAAGAAAAGGCAGAACAATTCCCCCCCGCAACCGGGTTGCGCTCGCAAACAAATACTCTTTGCCCGGCCCGGGCTAATCCTAAAGCAGCGGATAAACCTCCCATCCCACTGCCAATAACGATTACATCTACATAATCTTGCATATAAATAAATGTTGGTTTGAATTTTTGTATTAGTATCCTATAAAAAACAATCCTATCTTCAGCATTATTAAAGATAGGTTCTTGTGCGTTCCCGCGTACTGTTACAGGGTATCCGGCACATTCATATTCTATGCGCAGTACTTTAGCAAGCATACATCTTACCATAATTTTACAACTGAGTCAAGTTCAACCGGCCCCTTACGTTCCTGTGATTCCTTAGATTGTTGAAGATTAATTTGCCCTTGACAGGATACTAGTTATATGGTATATTTTACAAACAAACCTTTAAATTAGTCCGGTGAGGCTAGTAAGGAGAAGGTTAAAAATGAAGGAAAAACCTGCTTATCCGAATAATAAAATAAACGGAAGGGCAGGTTTTTTTATTGATATTCTATCCAGATGCGGGGGTTTAGGCGCCAAAAGTGAATAACATAACAGGAGTTCAGATATGAGGTTAAAAACAATATCAAAATTGATGGATCGTCAGATGATCAAGCGGACACTAATGCGGATAAGCCACGAAATTTTAGAAGCTAATAAAGGCACAGAGGATTTAGCGATTATTGGGATCAGATGCCGGGGGGCTTATTTAGCAAAACGGATAGCGGAGTTCATTAATGAAATTGATGGCCGAGAAGTGCCGGTCGGTATATTAGATATTACTTTATACCGGGATGATTTGACAATGATTGCTGCTTGTCCGGTGGTGCACAGCACGGAAATTGATTTTGATATAAATAATAAAAAGCTTATTCTTGTTGATGATGTTCTTTTTACCGGTCGCACTATCCGGTGTGCTCTGGATGAACTTATTGATCTGGGCCGGCCGCAGAATATCCAGTTGGCGGTATTGATTGACCGGGGACATCGGGAGTTGCCTATTCGTGCTGATTATGTGGGCAAAAATGTTCCGACCTCACTTAATGTGAGTGTTGAAGTCCGGCTCAAGGAAGTTGATGATCTTGATGAAATAGTTTTAGTGGCGAAGAAAGAAGAGAAAAAATGAGTGATTGGATAAGAAAAGACCTTTTAGGTCTTGAGGAGTTAAGTAAGGAAGAGATTGAATTGATTTTGCAAACCGCGGATTCTTTTAAAGAGATTTCCACAAGACCGGTAAAGAAAGTGCCGACCTTACGCGGAAAGACAATCGTCCTTTTCTTTTTTGAACCATCCACCCGAACCCGTTCCAGTTTTGAATTGGCGGCTAAGCGCTTGAGTGCGGATACCTTGAACCTTAGTACAGCTTCGAGCTCAATCGTAAAGGGGGAAACATTAAAGGATACATTTAAGAATATCGAGGCGATGCAGGTAGATATTATTATTATCAGGCATTCTTCAAGCGGGGTGGCGCATGTTTTATCTAAGTGTGTAAGTCCGTCGATCATTAATGCCGGTGATGGTTGTCATGAACATCCGACGCAAGGCCTTTTGGATATATTTACAATTAAGGAAAAGAAAGGGACGGTTAAGGATTTAAAGGTTACGATCATTGGTGATATAGAACATTCACGTGTTGCAAGAAGCAATATCTGGGGCCTCAGGAAATTAGGTGCGCAGGTCACTGTTTGTGGGCCTAAAACTCTTATTCCGCGTGACGTCGACAGGTTGGGCGTCAGAGCAACTACGAGTTTGGCCGAGGGTTTAAAAGATGCCGATGTAATAAATATTTTGCGGATTCAGCGGGAACGACAAAAGGGAGGATTATTTCCCTCTTTAAGAGAATATGCGATTAGATTTGGCGTTACCAAGGAGAAATTACACAAATTTGCCAAAAAAGATATTTTGGTTTTGCATCCCGGACCATTGAATCGCGGGGTAGAAATAACTCCGGATGTTGCTGATGGTTCGTATTCCGTAATTTTGGACCAGGTGACAAATGGTTTAGCGGTTAGAATGGCGGTGCTTTATCTGGTTTCTCAAATTCGATCCGAAGTTCAAACGGAGTGACAAAATGCGATTAATTATAAAAAACGGACAAGTAGTTGACGCAAAATCTAATCTGGATGACAAATTAGATATTTTAATTGAAGGGACAAAGATTGTAAAAATTGGAAAAAATTTACGGGGCAAAGAAGCCCGCCTGATTGATGCCAAAGGAATGATTGTTTTGCCGGGACTGGTGGATATGCATACACATTTGCGGGAACCGGGCGATGAGTATAAAGAGACAATATTGAGCGGAAGTCAAGCTGCAGCGCGCGGGGGATTTACCAGTATTTGCTGTATGCCCAATACCAGTCCGGTGATTGATAATCAGGGAGTTGTCGAGTTTATTTTTAGCCAAAGTAAGAAGGCCGGGTTGGTTAATGTTTTCCCGATTGGGGCGATAACTAAGGACTGTGCCGGAGAAGAACTTTCCGAAATCGGCGAGTTAAAAGCTTCCGGGGTTGTCGCGCTTTCCGATGATGGTAATTCAGTGGCTGATGCGCAGATACTGCGCCGGGCAATGGAATACGCGTCGATGTTTGATTTGCCTATAATTTCTCACTGCGAAGATAAAAAGTTATCAGCCGATGGCGTTATGAATGAAGGATATATGTCTACGGTATTGGGATTAAAGGGGATTCCCCGCATCTCAGAAATTACGATTGTGTCTCGAGACTTAGAGATTGCTCGTTTTACGGGCAGTCAGCTACATATCGCACATATAAGTTGTAAAGAGTCTGTCGATTTAATAAGACAGGCAAAAAAACAAGGGATTAGAGTAAGTTGCGAATGCTGTCCCCATCATTTTACATTAACGGAAGAGGCCCTAATCGATTATGACCCCAACACAAAAGTTAATCCCCCGTTGCGTTCAAATGAGGATCTGGAGGCATTGAAGAAAGGTTTAAAAGATGGAACGATTGATTGTATTGCTACAGATCATGCCCCACATGCGCAAGCGGAGAAAGATGTTGAATTAGATCAGGCGCCTTTTGGGATTATTGGAAGTGAAACTGCCGTGGCGCTGGCATTAACCGAATTAGTTGGCAAAGGGGTCTTAAGTTTCGAGCAGTTGGTCGAAAAGATGTCATATAATCCCGCCCGGATCTTGAAGTTAGACAGAGGATATATTGCTCAAGGAAGTATTGCGGATATCACCATAATCGACCCGCATAAAAAATGGGTTGTCAACAAAGATGAATTTCAGTCCAAATCCAGCAATTCACCATTTCTCGGAATGAATTTAACGGGACAGGTTGTTTTAACTGTTGTTTCCGGAAAAGTTGTTTTTGCCGTACGAAAAGAATAAGTAGCTAAATCAGATTCGTGAGTAAAGAAATTAAATTTCTAGTCACCCAAGAATTAGGAAGATTAGCCAAGTGGTTGAGAATATTGGGATTTGATACAAAATCTTCTCAGTCCTCGAAAAAAAGCCATTTAATTATTAACAGCTTACGGGAAAACCGAATTATTCTTACAAAAAATAAAAACATCGGCTCTCGTCAAGGAGTCCGGGTTATCCAAATCAGGAGTGATTTTTTTAAACAACAATTGAAACAGGTGATTGAAGAATTGAGTTTTAAGCCAAATGAAGATAAATTTTTTATGCGTTGTGTTATTTGCAATGAAATATTGGAATTGGTTGAAAAAGATAAGATAAAAGAAAGAGTTCCCGCTTATGTATTTGAGACCCAAAAACATTTTGTAAAATGTCCATCGTGCCGGCGTGTTTATTGGCCGGGAACACACTGGGGAAATGTTGAGGTCTTGCTCTCGAATCTGATATAAAGGTTAAACCATAAAAGTTAGCATGAGGAAAGATGGAATTTATTGCTGATTTTCATATTCATTCAAAATACTCTCGTGCGACCTCTCCGCAGATGGAACTGGGGCCTTTGGCGCAGTGGGCAAAGATTAAAGGGGTTACCCTTTTGGGAACCGGGGATTTTACGCACCATTTATGGCTTTCCCACCTCAAGTCAACATTAGAATCAACCGGAAATGGTCTTTTTAAATATAAAGATGTGAGTTTTATGTTAACGGCAGAGGTAAGTAGTATTTATTCAAAAAAAGGAAAGACCTACCGGATACATAATATAATTTTTGCGCCGTCCTTTAAAACGGTTGATAAAATAAATAGAAGTTTATCCGCGATTGGTAATATTGCTTCTGACGGACGGCCGATACTCGGGTTGGACGCGGCGGAACTGGCAAGAATAGTTTTTGATATAGATGAGAACTGTTTTTTAGTCCCGGCGCATATCTGGACCCCATGGTTTAGCCTTTTTGGCTCAATGTCCGGATTTGACGCTTTGGAGGATTGTTTTGAAAAGCAGGCTTCAAGAATCTATTGTTTAGAAACCGGGCTTTCCTCTGATCCAGCAATGAATTGGCGCTTAAGCGCATTAGACAAGTATTCACTTATTTCAAATTCCGATTCGCATTCTCCGCAGAGAATCGGGCGAGAAGCAAACGTTTTCGACTGTGAATTATCTTACCCGGGCATAATTGATGTTTTAAAGAAGAAAGATAAAGCCCGGTTTCTCTTCACGATTGAGTTTTTTCCGGAAGAGGGTAAATATCATTTTGATGGCCATCGTCTTTGCCAGGTAAGGTTTTCGCCGGAGATGACGCGAGCGCATAATAATATCTGTCCGAAATGCGGTAAATCTCTGACCGTGGGCGTCCTGAATAGAGTAGAGGTATTGGCGGACCGCCAGATCGGTTTTACGCCTAAAAACTCTATTCCATTTAAGAATCTTGTCCCGCTTGAGGAGATTATTGCCGAGGTTAGAGGGGTCGGCAGGACTTCTAAAAAAGTAATGAAGGAATACACTCAAATCATTCAACATTTTGGCACGGAATTCGAAGTTTTATTGAAAGCTGAATCTGATGCGTTATATGAATTTTTACCGTTCAAGATTGCCGAAGGGGTTTTGAAAGTACGCCAAGGCAAGGTAGATATTAATCCTGGTTTTGATGGCGAATATGGTAAAATTAAAATTTTTAGCCAGGAAGAACGGGACACAGGGCGGGAGAAACAGTTAAAATTTTTTTAAATTACAAAGCTACGTAGGCCGGTAGTTGTAAGGATAATAATTTTTATTATGAAAAAAGCAATGGCTAAAGGTAAGATTTTAATTTCCGTAGTTGGCGGGCACAAAATCGATAAAGGAGGAGCTAAACTTGCACTCGGGATTGGAGAAGTGATTGCCCAGGCGGGGGCGATTTTAGTTTGCGGGGGGTTGACCGGAGTCATGGAATATGCGGCAAAAGGAGCAAAGAAGGCCGGCGGTATGACCGTCGGAATTTTACCAGGAGATGATAAAAATGCGGCTAACGCCTATATTGATATTCCGATTCCTACCGGGCTCGGGCTTTCGCGCAATACTTTAGTTGCCGGGGCGGCGGATATTGTTGTGGCCTTGCCGGGAAAAGAAGGAACGCTTTCGGAGATTGCTTTTGCCTTAAACGCAAAAAAGCCGGTTATTGGTTTAAAGACATGGAAGATCCCCGGAGTTATTCAGGTGTCTTCGGTCGCCGAAGCCGCTAAGCGAATTAGCCGATTGATTGAGAAGTTAAGCTTATAGGTCATGTTTGATTATGGAAAAGTTTAATCTAAGTACATCCAAACAAGTAGAACTGATTGATATAACGGACAAAATTCAGTCTTTGGTTGCCAAGCGCCGGATAAAGGATGGGGTTTGTATTATTTTTATACCCCATACAACTGCGGCGATAACGATAAATGAAAATGCTGATGCTTGTGTGCGCAAGGATATTATTAAAACTTTAAATAAGATTATACCCTTTGATGATTATTATTTACATAGCGAGGGCAATTCCGCCGCGCATATTAAGGCTTCACTTTTAGGATTTTCAGAAACTGTTTTTGTGGAAAATGGAAATTTGGCGCTGGGCACCTGGCAGGGCATATATTTTGGAGAATTTGACGGTCCGCGTACCCGGCAGGTATGGGTGAAAATGATCTAAAACCAAAAACCAAAAACCAAAAACCAAAACAAGAACTAAAAGTAGGATTAAAAAAGAAAGACTAAAATTCAGAAATAAAACTAGATTTTTAACTTTTAGCTTTTAATTTTTAATTTATTTTATATGCCAGAACTACCAGAAGTTGAAACGATAAAAAGAGATTTAGAGAAGGTGATTCTTGGAAAAAAGATAATCGCGGTTGTGATTAATCGGACAAATATTATTAAAGAGCCCGGAATCGGAAAGTTTAAGCGTTTATTATTGTATTCGCAGTGCATCAAAATTTTTAGAAGAGGTAAGCTTTTAATCCTGGAACTCAGAACAAAAGATAAACAAAAATACTTCTTAACTATTCATCTGAGAATGTCCGGTCAGCTAATTTTTGGCAAAAAAGAACCGCAAAGCAGGTTAAGCTTAGAATTATCTGATAAAAACTTTCTCAATTATATTGATCAACGCATATTGGGCGAACTGCGGCTGGTAACGGATTGGCATAATTTGAATATTGTAAAAAATATGGGACCCGAGCCATTTGATAAAGATTTTACCTTGGATGAATTCAAACAGCGTTTATCAAAAAGGAAAATGAAAATTAAACCGCTTTTACTTGACCAGACATTCATTGCCGGGATCGGTAATATATATGCGGCAGAAGCGCTTTTTGCTTCCGGCATCAGTCCCGCACGGGGGGCTAATCGGTTGGCCAACCACGAGAAAAAGGAGTTATTTGGAAACATCAAGAAGGTTTTATCTAAGGCCATCAAATCCAGAGGGACAACTTTTGGCGCCTATCGGGATGGTCAAGGGAAAAAGGGAAAATTCAAACAACAGCTTCTTGTTTATGGCCGCAAAGGAAAAGCTTGTTTTAAATGTAGAGGTCCAATTAAGAGAAGAGTGCTTTGTGGTCGCGGGACATATTATTGTTCACAATGCCAAACGTAGAGGGAGTAAAGGACAGTGATTTACCAGGTTAAAGCAACAATTTTAAAAAACATCAAGCTTAGGGCGGATATTTATAGCCTGGAGTTAGACATCCCAAAACTGGCGAAATCATTACGTGCGGGCCAATTTTTACATTTGAGGATCGACCAGGCCTTGGATCCGCTGCTGCGCCGACCGTTTAGTATCTATAAATTGATAAAGAAGAATAATGGCCGGAAAAATTCGGTCGGCATTTTATATAAAGTAGTAGGTAAGGGAACGCATCTTTTATCTGAAAAATGTATGGGAGAAAAAATAGATATTCTGGGTCCTTTAGGCAATGGATTTGATCTGCGGCCGGCACAGGTTAAAGGGCGTCAAATTATTCTTGTTGCCGGCGGCATGGGCATTGCGCCATTGTTTTTTCTTGCTCAGACGTTAATGAAGCGCAAAAATAAACAACAGATTTATCAAATTACAGTATACCTGGGTATGGAAACGAAAAAAGATATTGTCTGTGCTCGCCAATTAAAGAAAATGGGATGCGCGCTTAAAATTGCTACGGATGATGGTACTCTTGGATATCGAGGTTATGTTTCTGATTTACTAAAGGATTGTCTCGCTAAGTCCCAACCCCTGAGCCCAGAGCCCTACATATATGCCTGTGGTCCTTTTCCGATGCTTAAAGAATTGAATATAATTGCCAGCAAATATGGACTTAAGGGACAGGTTTCGGTCGATGAGATGATCGGCTGCGGATTAGGTGCTTGCCTGGGATGTGTGATAAAGACAAAGGGCGATAATCCTAAAGAAAAAAGCGCGAGTACATATAAGCGGATTTGCAAGGACGGTCCTGTTTTTGATATTGATGAAATAATTTATTCAGATATTTAAAGAGTAAGGAGGATAAAAATATGACTGTGGCATCCCTTTTGGTCGGGCTTATCGCTGGGATATTTGGAGGATTTTTTGGTATTGGTGGGGCCGTGATTATCGTGCCGACTTTAGTTTTTCTTTTCGATTATAGCCAACATCAAGCCCAGGGAACAACACTTGCGGCGTTGGTTCCACCGATTGGGCTTTTGGCAGCCTGGCATTATCATGCACATGGTAATGTAAATATCCGGATGGCTATTTTTATTGCCTTGGGGTTTTTTCTTGGCGGTTACTTTGGCGCCTTGTTCGCCGGGAAAGTTCCCGACTTATTGTTAAAAAGGATATTTGGAATTTTTCTTTTTTTTGTTGCTGTGCGGTTGGTTTTTATTAAGTAGAGGGTGATATGGATTTAAGTGTTAATTTGGGTAAATTGAAATTAAAAAATCCAGTTACGGTTGCTTCGGGAACTTTTGGCTATGCCAAGGAATTTGAAAATCTGGTTAATTTGAGAGATTTGGGTGCAATTATTACTAAAACGATTACCGGCAAGCCAAGGTTAGGCAACCCGCCGCCAAGATTAGTAGAGACGGCGGCCGGGATGTTAAATGCAATTGGCTTGCAGAATGAAGGGATAGATGATTTTTTAAAAGTTAAATTCCCGGCGCTCAAAGTACTCGGTACGAAAATAATTGTAAGTATTAGCGCAGAAAAAATTGAAGAATTTGCTCAGCTGGCTGGACGCTTGGAAGATCAAGGTGTCGAAGCAGTAGAGTTAAATCTATCCTGCCCGAATATTAAATATGAAGGCAAAAAGTCGCGATCGGCAAACATGTTTGCGCAGAGTCCGAAGGCCGTATCTAAGATTGTGAGTTTAGTGCGCAAGAAAACAAAGTTAATTATAATTCCGAAACTTAGCCCGAATGTTACCGATATTGTTGCCATCGCCTGTTCCGCTGAAGATTCTGGTGCGGATGCGGTAAGTTTGGTAAATACTTTTTTAGGCATCGCAATTGACAGCGAAACTTGTCGTCCAAAATTAGCGAATATAACTGGCGGTTTAAGTGGGCCGGCGATAAAACCCATGGCTTTAAGAATGGTTTATGAGGTATCAAGATCAGTAAAGATGCCGGTCATTGGGATGGGAGGGATAATGAACCTTGAGGACGCGCTGGAGTTTATCGTGGCCGGGGCCGCAGCAATTAGTGTGGGCACAGCAAATTTTGTCAACCCAAAGATTTCGGTAGAGATTATTACCGGATTAAAGAAATATCTCAAACAGAAAAAGATAAAAAAAATCAGTCAACTTGTAGGGAGTTTAAAGGTTTGAAAAAGAAAACAGAGTTAATCGTCGCATTGGATACTGCTTCCTTAAAAGAAGCACGGCGTATTGTTGATGAGCTCGCTTCCATCGTTAATTTTTTTAAAATTGGAAGCCAGCTGTTCACCTCTTTTGGGCCGCTGGCGGTAGAAATGGTCTTGAAGGCGAAGGCAAAAGTTTTTCTTGATTTAAAATTTCATGACATCCCCAACACCGTAGCTAGTGCGGCGGTAAGTGCATTGGGTCTTGGTGTGTCTATGTTCAACGTGCATGCTTTGGGCGGAAAGTTAATGCTTTTGAAATTAGTGGAGACTCTGAACAATGAAGTGTCCAAGTCAAAGCAAGCAAAACCGATTATTTTGGGAGTAACGGTTCTCACCAGCTTAGATCGACAACAACTCAATGGTATTGGTATAATGCGCAGTGTAAAAAATGAGGTCGGATATTTAGCTCGACTTTGCAAAAGTTGCGGGCTTGATGGAGTTGTTTGTTCCGGAGGAGAACTGGAACTCCTGCGCCGGGTAGTAGGTCATGATTTTGTTCTTGTCGTTCCGGGGGTAAGGCCGAACGATTCGCGCCAAGACGACCAGCGCCGGACGGTTACGCCAAAAGAGGCGGTGCGTTTAGGTGCCGATTTTATCGTCGTGGGCAGACCCATTATTGCCCAGGATAACCGGTTACAATCCGCAACGGCTATCCTGAAGGAGATCAATCAACTTAACCGTAAGTAGTTTTAGGTAGTTAGCACCAAGGTCAGGGCAATACTTAGATTTAAGCTTTAAGCGGCAATGGTTGACTTTTAATCTTTAATTAAGTATACTGAACGGATATCACAGATCAGGCAAAAATCTGGGATTTTCGTAAAAGTTAAGGTTGAATTACAAAGCAAAGGGGATAAATATTGGTTAAAAGCATGACAGGTATTGGCCGGGGCAAGGAGTCATTTGCCGGTGGGTATATTCGGGTAGAGATAAAGACTTTTAACCACAAGTTTTTTGAATTAAGTTATAGATTACCGGAGAACTTACAGGCTTTTGACGAAAAAATAAAAAAAATAATCAGAGCAAGAGTAAAACGCGGAAAAGTCTATCTCGGGGTTAATTATGAAAAGTGTACGGATAATTGCTTAAATATTGTTGTTGATGAGAAAAGATTAAAAAGATACCATAAGCTTTTGCTGAATATCAAAAGGAAATTCAATATCGCCGATGAGATTACCCTGGCCCAGCTATTGTCGTTCCCCGAGGTTATAATTTACAAGCCGCAAAAAGAGAATAAAGCATTAGTTTGGCGGGCGACAAATTCGGCTTTTAAGAAAGCCCTTGTGTCTTTAATAAAAATGCGCCAGCGCGAAGGCTATGCTCTTTATAAGGATTTAGTCTTTCGTGCGAATAATATAAACCGGGCACTTAAAAAAATAAAGACCTATATTCCCCATCAAAAGCACAAATATGAACGAATGCTGAAATCAAAATTGAATAATGGGTTGGAAAAGAATGTTACCAGGACCGAGAAATTACGGACGGAGATTGCCCTATTTGCTAAGAATAGTGATGTTAGTGAAGAGTTGACACGCTTGCGTTCGCACGTAGATAATTTTAAAGACATGCTAAAGACCAATAAAGAGACGGGAAAAGTGCTGGATTTTATAGCCCAGGAAATACATCGCGAGATTAATACGGTGGGAGCAAAATCTTCCGATTTTAAAATATCCAAGGAAGTAATTTACATAAAAGGTGAAACAGAGAAGATTAGAGAGCAGGTTCAAAATATCGAATAATGTTATCGAATAAATATCTTATTAATATCGGTTTTAATAACGTGGTTGTCTTTGAGAGAATCATTGCCGTAGTGAATCCAGATGCCGCACCAGTGAAAAGATTAAAAGAGGAAGCCAGGCGACGCAATAAGCTGATCGATGCAACTAACGGCCGGAGGACGCGGGCGGTATTAGTTACGGATAGTGATCATATCATACTTTCCAGTATTCAACCGGAAACAGTAGCGCAGAGAATAGAAGAGAAAGATGTCTGAAAAAGGAAAATTGTTTGTTGTTTCTGCTCCTTCGGGGGCGGGGAAGACAACTTTATGCCAACAGTTGCCTGAATCTTTGCCGAATATCGTGCGCTGTATTTCGATGACAACACGCATGATCCGGCCCGGAGAGAGAGAGGGAGAAGATTATTTTTTTGTGACGAAGAGCGAGTTCAAAAACAGATTAAAGCACGATGATTTTCTTGAATATGCGATAGTTTTCGGCAATTATTACGGGACGCCGAGAAAATTTGTTAAAAAAAATCTTAGCAAGTGTAATGATGTTCTTTTGAATATCGATGTCCAAGGCGCGATGAAAGTGAGGAAAAAATTTCGCAAAAACTCTGTGTTTATTTATATTCTGCCCCCATCGATGGAAGATCTAAAGAAAAGACTGATCAAGAGAAAAACCGATAGTGGTGCGCAGATTAAAAAACGGCTTGAAATAGCGAGGAAAGAATTGTCTTACTTGAAGCATTACGACTACCGGATTATCAATGATGATATAAAAGAAGCATTTAGAAAATTGTTATCTATAGTTATCGCACAAAGGTGTAAACTTAAGGGGTGATATAAGGGCAATGCTGAATATCCCAATCGAGAAATTATTAGAAAAAACGGGGAGTATTTATAAACTGGTTATTTTGGCCTCAAGAAGAACGATTGAATTAAGCGAAGGGGCGCCGCCGAAGATCGATGATTTAAAAGGTAAGAAGCTTGTCGACATAGCGTTGTGTGAGCTTGCCGAGGGAAAAATTAAAATTGGTACTAAAAATAAAACTAAAGCTAAAGCTAAAACTAAAACCTCAGATAAGATTTGATAAATGAAAAGGACAAATAAAAATCATATAATTATCGGTGTCACCGGCGGCATCAGTGCTTATAAGGCCTGTGAAGTTGTTCGCATTTTGAAGAAAAAGAATTATTCGGTTAGCGTATTAATGAGTAAAGCGGCGGTCAATTTTATCGCTCCGCTTACCTTTAGAACGCTTTCAGAGGAGCCGGTAGTTGTTGATATGTTTGCGGAGAATTTTGCCTGGGAGCCACAGCATGTATCATTGGCCGATAAGGCTGACTTAATTGTCGTCGTGCCGGCAACGGCAAGTATTATTGCAAGATTAGCTTCCGGTTTATGTGATGATATAATCAGTTGTGTTATTGCGGCGACGCGAGCAAAAATTATTATTTGTCCGGCAATGAATGATAATATGTATGAACATCCGGCAACAAAGGCAAATATAAATAAACTGAAAAGTTTTGGTTATAAAATCATTCCTCCGATAAAAGGCAAGCTTGCCTGTGGTAAAATTGGCTGGGGGCATTTGGCTGATATTGATACAATTGTCAAAGCCGTTGAACAAACGCTTAAATGAGAAAAATTCGCTCAAATGTAAAAATCCTCATTACCGCGGGACCGACCCGTGAATTCATTGATCCAGTCAGGTTTATTTCCAATGCGGCTACGGGTACGATTGGGTATTTGCTTGCAAATATAGCTAAAAGGAGGCAGCATAAAGTAATTTTACTTTCCGGTCCGACATACCTTAAACCGCCGCAAGACGTAAAAACAATACATTTTAATAGTGCGCTGGAGCTAAAAAAAGAGGTAGATAAATATGCCGCCTGGGCTGATTGTATTATATGTTCGGCTGCGGTTAGTGATTTTCGTCTTAAGAATATGAGACGGAAGAAGATAAAAAAGGCAAATATGTCAAGAAGTTTAATTTTAACTAGAAACCCTGATATTTTAAAACAGCTTGGTAAAAGGAAAAAGCATAAAGTATTGGTTGGTTTTGCCTTGGAAACAGAGGATATGGTAAAGAATGCTACTTTGAAATTAAGAGAAAAAAAATTGGATTTTATTGTTGCTAATAAGCTCTCATCACGGGATTACCCTTTTGGTGAGGAAAAGACCTCAGTGACGATCATTAGCGAGGGGAAAAAGGAAAAATTCAAGGGGATCAGAAAGGATATGTTGGCCAGAATTATTCTTGACAGGGTTGAGAAGTTATGTTATATTTTAGACATTAAAAACAGGAGGTAACCCATGATTAAACGCAAAAACGGGTTTACACTTATAGAACTGCTGGTCGTTATGGCCGTTATTGTAATTCTAGCCGGAGTACTCTTGCCGGCTCTGGGCAAGGCTCGTGAGCAGGGCCGTAGGACAAGTTGTATAAACAGCTTAAAGCAAATCGGGTTAGCCATTGCGATGTACAGACTTGACAGCAATGAGCTTTTTCCGGAGGACTTAGATGGTCTTTATAAGTCCTCGGCGCCTGAGGAAGGTTATATTGATAATCTTAAAATTTTTGTTTGTCCCAGCACGGGAAGTGGAGTTCCTGCTAATCCCTCCGCAGGTGACTATACATACACAAAGCCAGGTTCAAATAATCCTATTTCTTCAACGGTAATCGTTGAGGATGATGCTGACAATCATAAGGGTGGACAAAATAAGCTTTTTGTAGATGGTCATGTTGAGTGGGTTTCGAATTAATGAGCTTAACATGTGGTTATGAACTAATTAGTTTGAAATTTTTTAAGCACTTAAGAGCAAGTTGTCTTAAGTGCTTAATTTTTGATTTTTATTTGGCGGCGTAGCCAAGTGGGAAGGCAGAGGTCTGCAAAACCTTTATTCAGCGGTTCGAATCCGCTCGCCGCCTCCAGTGAACTACGTTGGGTTCACTGCAGGCAAGTGAACCATGTTGGGTTCACTACAAGTATTTGAAATTTGCAATATACTTTTTGATATTTACTTCGGGCGAGTGGTGGAATGGCATACACGATGGACTTAAAATCCATTGGCTTTGCGGCTATAAGGGTTCGACTCCCTTCTCGCCCATTTAACAAGATAGGTGGAGTCGAATCGAGCGAACGCCGAGCAGATGTGAGGAAAAGCGAGTAGGACTGCGAGCGAAAGTGAGCGAAGGAGAGCCTACGCAGAGAGCAACAGGAAGTTGCGAACGAAGTGGGCGACTCCCTTCTCGCCCATAATAAGCAGGGTATAGGTTATAGGGTTTAGGGTTTTGTATAAAAAAATAGTTTTCGCTGTTCCCTAATCCCCAAACCCTTGACCCTAACCGGGGCGGTTAGCTCAGTTGGTTAGAGCGTTGCGTTGACATCGCAAAGGTCGGAGGTTCGAGCCCTCTACCGCCCACCAGATAGAACAATAAATAGGGCTCGAAGCGAATTGAGCGCCGAGCAAAGCGAGAAAAAACGAACAGGATGTGAGTGGAAGCGAGATGAGGTGGGCCTGCGCAGTGAAGACCACGACGGTCTGAGCGTAGTAGGCGAGCCCTCTACCGCCCACCAGATAAATGAATACATCAGTTAGGGAGCAATGTGACCTAACTGATAAGTATGAATTTATCCCGAAGCGTACAGGGAAATTATTGAGAAGAATTTCCCTGTGATTACGCAAGGGAAAAATTTCTTTGAAAAGAACGAAGAATCTAAAAAAGGATTTTATAATTCTAAACTTATAACTTATAACTTATAACTTTTAACTAAACCATGGACATTTCAACCTTACGACATAGTTGTTCGCATGTAATGGCGCAGGCGGTTAAGGAACTTTATCCGGATGTGAAGTTGGCGATCGGGCCATCGATTGAAGATGGTTTTTATTACGACTTTGATATAAATGAGTCGTTTACACCGGATGATTTGGAAAAGATTGAAGAGAAGATGCGCAAAATCATAAAGGATGATTTGCCATTTATAAATGAAGAGTGGAACAAGAAAAAGGCAATCAAGTTTTTTAAGCAGCAGGATGAACCTTATAAGATTGAATTAATTGAGGGCATACCAGAGGAGACGGTTTCGGTTTATAAAACCGGTTCGGATAAGTTTACTGATCTTTGTCGCGGTCCTCATGTCGAATCAAGCGGGAAGATTAAGGCCTTCAAATTATTATCGATTGCCGGTGCTTACTGGCGTGGCGATGAACACAACCCGATGTTGCAACGAATCTACGGCACTTGTTTTAATACCGAAGATGAGCTCCAGGAATATGTAAAAAGAAGGCAAGAGGCTCAAAAGAGAGATCATCGTAAGCTTGGTCCTGAACTCGGGTTCTTCGAGATGTCTCCAGAAATTGGTGCGGGACTTATATTGTATCATCCCAAAGGGGCGATACTGCGAACAATCATTGAAGATTTTGAAAAGGCAGAACATAGAAAAAGGGGGTACAAGTTAGTTATTGGTCCGCACATATTGAAATCAGATATCTGGATACGTTCCGGGCATTATGATTATTATAAGGAAAACATGTACATTTTTAACAGCGGAGACCAGGAGTATGCGATAAAGCCGATGAATTGTCCTGCACATATGCTTATTTATAAGTCGAAGATCAGAAGCTATAGAGAGTTACCGATTAGATACTTTGAACTGGGCACTGTATATCGCAATGAAAAGTCAGGTGTTTTACATGGGCTTGTGCGCGCACGAGGCTTTACCCAAGATGATGCTCATATTTTTTGTACGCAAGAACAGATAAAGGATGAAATTAAAGCAATTATTGATTTCTCTATTGATACGATGAAGATATTCGGTTTTAATGAATGGCAGATGGAATTAAGCACGCGGCCGGAAAAAACTATCGGCACCGATGCTGATTGGCAAAGAGCGACTTCCGCCTTAGAGGATTCTTTAAAAGAAAAGGGGTTGTCTTTCGATATCAATGAAGGTGATGGTGCATTTTATGGTCCCAAAATTGATATAAAGCTAAAAGATGCTTTAGGCCGGTCACATCAATGTGCAACTATCCAATGTGACTTTGCGCTTCCCGAACGTTTTGATCTAACATTTGTGGATTCTGATGGGAAACAAAAAAGGCCGATTATGTTGCATCGGGTAATTTTGGGCAGTTTAGAAAGATTTATCGGTATTTTGATCGAACATTACGCTGCTGCCTTCCCGGTTTGGCTTTCACCGGTTCAGGTCCAAATAATTCCGGTAACTGAAAAGCAACATCAGTATGCTAAAGATGTTCAGCGCCTTCAAGAGCAGGCCGGGATCAGGACGGAAATTGATCTTCGCCGGGAAAAGGTTGGCTACAAAATTCGAGAAGCAGTAATGCAGAAAGAACCTTATATTTTAGTGTTGGGAGAAAGAGAAGTTTCCTCGCAAACACTTTCTGTGCGCTATGAACGCGGGGAAAAGAAAGGAAAGATTGATAACGCAGTTAGAATAGAAGATTTTATAAGTAAAATAAAGGAAGAAATTTCATTGAAACAAAATTAGAGGAGGTGGTAATATTCCTAAATTTGTAAGAGTAAATGGGCAAATTCGCGCGAAAGAAGTTCGTCTAATTGGTGCTGAGGGGGAACAGTTAGGTATAACAGCTTTCAATGAGGCACTTACTATCGCTCGGGAAGCTCAACTTGATGTTGTCGAAGTTGCGCCGCAATCTACACCGCCGGTATGTCGAATTATGGATTATAGTAAATTTAGATATGAACAAAGAAGAAAGGAACGTGAAGCGAAAAAGAAATCAAAGACGGTGCATTTTAAAGAATTGCGGTTAAAACCGAAGATTCACGAACATGATTATCAGGTTAAATTAAAACAGCTTGAAAAATTTTTGGGACATCATGACAAGGTCAAAGTAAGAATGACTTTTAGAGGTCGTGAGATGACACATATGGAATTTGGGAAAAACATTCTTGAGCGCTTGGTGAATGACGTTTCTAAAATTGGAGAATTAGAAAGGCCTTCGATGAGAGAGGGCCGAAATATCATAATGATTTTCAAGCCAAAATAGAAAAAGAGGTAATGATTTATGCCAAAAATTAAAACAAAAAAGGGTGTAGCTAAAAGATTCAAGATTTCCGGAAAAGGCAAGGCAATAAGGAGCAAAGCATGCAAAGGTCACTTAAAGGCTTGTAAGAATGCCAAGCGAAAAAGAAAATTACGCAGACCAGAAAACGTGCATAAATCAGAGCAGAAGATGATAAAGGTTCTTATTCCATATAAATAAGACATAAATGCACACAGACCAGCTGTAGTTATCACCGTATCTTAGAGTTAAGCTCACACCCCCCTTGGGGGCAGGGTAGTGGGTGGATTTAAGTAAATGGGTTTGGAATTTAAATGGAGGGAATATATACATGCCACGTGTAAGAAGATCACCCGCTACAAAACGGAGGAAAAAAAAGGTTTTAAAGAGAGCGAAAGGGGCTTTTGCCAAGCGCAGTAATGTTTATCGCCGGGCAAAGGAGACCATCCAGAGAGCTTTAGTTTTTGCTTATCGTGATCGCAAGGTTAAGAAACGCATCTTCAGGCGGCTTTGGACGGTTCGTATTAATGCGGCATTGCGTGAGCATAATGCATCATATAGTCGTTTTATTTGTGCTCTCAAAAAGGCAAATATTATCATTGATAGAAAGATGTTGGCGGAATTAGCGGTTAATGATAAGAAAACTTTTACGGCGTTAGTGCATAAAGTAAATCCGGTTAAGGATGCTAATTAGTTTTCACTGAAAAGAGCCTCAAAATTATGGAAGAAAAATTAGACAAGCTAGAAAAAGAGGTTACACAAGATATCGCACGCATCGAATCTGAGGAAAATCTGGAGTTAATTAGAGTAAAATTTTTGGGCCGGAAAGGCCGATTAACGCAAATTTTCAAAGGATTACCACAGTTATCGCCGGATCAGAAGCGAATTTTTGGTAAGAAGATAAATGAGCTTAAAATTGCAATAACGCAAAAGATTGAGGATAAGGGAAAAGAACTTCAGGCGAAATTAAAGGCCGGAGTTGCTTGCGGGCACGCCCGGATGTTTGATGTATCACTCCCGGGGATTCGTTCGGAGGTCGGGGGTCGGCACCCGGTTAGAATAGTTATTGATGAGATATGTGATTTATTTGTTGAGATGGGATTTAAAATTGTTGAAGGGCCGGAGATTGAAACGGAATATTACAATTTTGAGGCCTTAAATATTCCGTCCGAACATCCTTCCCGGGAAGCATTTGATACCTTCTATCTGGAGAATAAGTTTTTACTGCGCAGTCACACCTCTCCCGTACAAGTGCGTTATATAGAAAAAAACAAACCACCGGTGCAAATTATAGTTCCGGGAAAAGTTTATCGTCCTGATGCTACCGATGCCAGTCATTCCGTTATGTTTAATCAAATAGAAGGACTATTAGTAGATAAAGGGATAACCTTTGCAAATTTAAAAGGCGTACTTACGGTCTTTGCTAAGAAATTATTCGGAGAAAAAACAAAAATGAGATTTCGGCCAAGCTTTTTCCCGTTTACCGAACCTAGCGCCGAGGTAGATATTTCCTGTATCATCTGCGAAGGCCGAGGCTGTCGTGTCTGTGGTCAGAATGGCTGGCTGGAAGTGCTCGGTTCCGGCATGGTGCATCCTAAAGTATTAGAAGCTGGAAAAATTGATAGCAAGATATATTCCGGGTTTGCTTTTGGAATGGGTGTAGAAAGAATCGCCATGCTTAAATACGGGATTGATGATATACGTCTGTTTTTCGAAAATGATCTGCGATTTATTAAGCAGTTTAGATAAAAATGTAACATAATTTAAATAATAACATGAAAATTTCATATAACTGGTTAAAAGAATATGTAGAGTTAAATATATCAGCCAAAGAGGTAATGCGTCAACTTACATTTGCCGGGCTCGATGTTGCCGCAGAGGAAAAAATTTCCAATGATACTGTTTTTGAAATCGAAATCACCTCCAACCGCCCGGATTGGTTGGGCCATGTCGGTGTCGCCCGTGAACTGGCGGCGCTAACACAGGAGAAGATGAAAAAAATGGCGGTTGATACGATTGCGCCGCGCAAGAAAAACCCTAAATCATTTACGATCGAAATAAAGGATAAAATCGGCTGTCCTCGTTATACCGGAAGAATTATCCGCAACGTGACGATTGGTTCTTCTCCTAAATGGATGCGAGAGCGGCTTACTAATATCGGCTCCCGGCTGATTAATAACGGCGCTGACATTACTAATTATTGCTTATACGAAACCGGGCAGCCGATGCATTCCTTTGACTTGGATAAACTCAAAGGAAACAAAATTGTTGTCCGCCGCGCAAAAAAAGGGGAAGAAATAGTAACAATTGATGGCGTCAAAAGACCCTTAGATAAGACGATCTTGATTATTGCCGATGCGGAAAAACCAGTTGCTATTGCCGGAATAATGGGAGGAATCGATACGGAAGTAAGCGAAAGCACAAAAAATATTCTCTTAGAGAGTGCCTATTTTGACCCGATAACCATTCGCCGGGCCTCGCGAAAACTTGGCTTATCTACGGAGTCAAATTACCGTTTTGAGCGCAGTGTGGATGTGGATAATGTTATCTTTTCATCAGCGCGTGCTGCTTTATTATATAGAACATTAACAGAGGGAGATATTAAGGAGCCCTGTATTGACATAAACTATATAAAAAATTCGGTAACGACAATCATGTTTGATCCCAAAAAAGCTGCCGAATTGACGGGAGCGAATATCTCCGCCAGGGAAGTTAAAATCATATTAACGGCTTTGGGTTTTGCTGTCCAAGCAAAAGGTAAAAAATTAAAAGTAAAAGTTCCTTCTTTCCGCAAAGATGTAAAACAGGAAGAAGACCTCGTTGAAGAAATAGCCCGCATTTGGGGGTATGAAAAAATCAACGCGTCGATGCCTATCCTTAAAGCACATAGTGATCCGGCATATCCAAAAATGTATAACTATAAACGCCGGATTAGACAAATAATGCAAGGATTAGGTCTTGACGAGGTAATTACATATTCCCTGCTCAGTAAAAACGCAGAGGAAAAAGCAAATATAAACACTAAGGATTCGGTAACGATTATAAATCCCTTAAGTAGTGAACAGGAATCTATGCGTACTTCATTACTGGCTTCATTTTTAAAAGTTATTAATCTTAATTTAAATCACAAAAACAAAGAAATAAAAATATATGAAATTGGAAAAATTTATCAAAAACAAAATAAAGCATATAATGAGCGGGAAACACTAGCGATTGCTCTTTGCGGAAAAAGATATCAGGACTGGCAGGATCACAGCCGGGACTTGGATTTTTATGATATCAAAGGAAAAATTGAGGTCTTGTTAGAGCAATTGGGTATTACGGATTACTCTTTAAGACGCTGTGCGTTCAATTTTTATCTGCCGGCAGAATCCGTTGAAGTCGTAATTAAAAACGAAACCGCCGGATATTTTGGCAGATTAGACAAAAAAGTATTAAAAAATTTTGATATTGGCGAAGATATCTACTTTGGGCAGCTTGAGATAGAAAAATTGGCAGAAAACGCAGAGGTCGATTATAAATTTAAGACACTAGCAAAATATCCTTCTGCGTGCCGTGATATTGCGATTATTGTTAAAGAGGAAGTCTCTGCCGAAGATGCCTTACAGATTATAAAAGAGGTCGCTGGGGATCTGGCGGTCAAAATAGACCTGTTCGATGTTTATAAGGGCAATCAAATTGCGGCGGGGTTTAAAAGTTTAGCTTATTCCGTCGAATATCAAAGCAAAGAGTCAACCCTTATTGATGAAAAAGTTAATTCGTTGCATGCCGCGGTTCAAGACGCTCTAATTTCCCGCCTTAACGCTGTCTTGCGCTGATTTTTTCAGGCAGGAAGTTGCCAATTTTGTTGCTCGCATCAAGTATCTGGATGCCAAAATTTTTCTTGATTTATAGAATAAACTGTGTTATATTATTTCATAGAAATAGATCTTTCCCTGCCATGTTCGTACGCATAAGATGATTTTGAACCAACACTAAGAATAAGGGAACCTTACTTCATTAAGCTTGTGAGCGGTATGAGAGGGTACCCACCTAGGTTAACTGGGTTCCAAAATCGTTAGATGTCTACGGCAATGTGCGGGGAATTTTCTTAATATTAACAGGCGCAAATGGTCAATATGAGTGATAAAACTGATCTTTTTGGGGTTAAAGAAACACAGAAGCAAAAGTCTGATTTTGATAGTTTGCCTCTCGCGATCAGGATGCGCCCGCAGAGCCTTTGCGAATTTGTAGGACAGAAACATATTTTAAGTAAGGGTAAACTGTTGCGCCGGTTAATAGACTCGGATCGGATCAGTTCCCTGATTCTCTATGGGGTTCCGGGGACAGGAAAAAGTGCCCTCGCCTACATAATCAGTCATCTTACAAATTCACAATTTGTATCTATAACCGCTACCTTTTCCAGTGTAAATGAATTAAAAAAAATAATTCAGACGGCCAGAAAAAGAAAAAGCATGTTGGCGCAGCGAACGATTCTTTTTATTGATGAAATTCACCGATTTAATAAAGCCCAACAGGATGTATTAATACATGATGTGGAATTTGGAAACATCGTTTTAATCGGGGCGACTACGCATAATCCTTTTTTCTACATAATACCGGCTTTAATTTCACGTTCTCATATATTTGAATTCAAGCCGCATTCCGAGCAAGACCTGTTATTTATCATTAAAAGAGCAATAAGCGAAAAAGAAAGAGGTTTAGGGAAAATTCCGATCAATGCCGATCTGGGAGCACTCAAGTTTTTATGCCGGGCGAGTGATGGTGATGCCCGCCGCGCGCTTAATGCTTTAGAAGTGGGGGTATTGACGACTCCGGCAGACGATAATGGAAAGTTAAATTTTACTAAGGAGGTTGCCGAAGAATCTATCCAGAAAAAGATCGTACGATATGATCGGGACGAGGATGATCATTATGATACGATTTCAGCATTTATCAAAAGCATGCGGGGCTCAGATCCGGATTCGGCTATTTATTGGCTGGCCAAAATGTTATATGCGGGAGAAGACCCACGATTTATTGCCCGGCGCATCGTAATCTGTGCCGCCGAAGATGTCGGCAATGCTGACCCCCACGCCGTTGTCTTGGCTAATGCTGTATATCAGGCCGTTGAGTTTGTCGGGATGCCGGAAGCCCGGATTTTGCTGGCCCAGGCGGTTACCTATGTTGCGAGTGCTCCGAAAAGTAATGCTTCATATTTAGCGATTGAAGCGGCGACCGAAGACCTGAAAAATGAGACGAGTGAGGAGGTGCCCGAGCATTTAAAGGATGCATCTTACAAATCAGCAAAAAAACTCGGACGCGGAGAGGGCTATGAATATGCTCATAACTTCAAAGATCATTATGTTAAGCAGATATATACTAAAAAAAGGAAAAAATTTTATCAGCCGACTAATATGGGATATGAAAAAACAATAAAAGCATGGCTTGCCTATTTAAAGAAAGAGTAAGAAGTTATTTATTTTCTATAGCCACGGATAAAAGAACGGATTTTTTTAGCGGGACATTAAGAGTCTTTCTGCTTTTTTTGTCTTTTATCTACGCAATCATTCTTAAAGCAAGATTTTTTTATTATCAAACCGGCAAATCGAGCATTATTTTCGATAAGGTAAAGGTTATTAGTGTCGGTAATATAACTTTAGGGGGTACGGGAAAGACCCCCTTGGTCGAATTGATCGTTGAATATTTGATTAGTAGAGAATCCAAAGTAGCGGTTATCAGCCGGGGGTATATGGGTATCAAGGCGCAAACAGGTTTTCTCGCTGATGAACCGGAAATGTTGAGGAATGTTTTTCCCCACGTCCCAATTATTGTTAATAAAAACAGGGTGCTTGGTATTCAAGCGGCTCAAGGAAAATATGGAGCAGAATGTGTCGTTCTCGATGATGCCTTTGGAAACCTCAAAATTTCTAAAAATCTGGATATTGTTTGCCTTGACTGTAGAAACCCGTTCGGCAACGGATTCCTTTTGCCAAGAGGAATATTAAGGCTTCCTTTGCTTTATTTAAAAAAGGCTGATATCTTCATTTTAACTCACTTCTCAGCAGGTAACAACAATATAGATATGACGATAAAGACGCTGAGAAAATTTAATGAAAAGGCATTAATTTTTAAAAGTCGGCATGTCCCTGAATTTTTCTATGATCTTCGCAATAAAAACAAAGAGAAGCTTTCCCTGATTGAAGGGACAAGCGTAGCGCTGGTCTGTGGCATCGCCAATCCTGAAGGTTTGAAGCAGACGTTGAAAGATTTAAAAGCGCAGATTATCTCAGGGTTTTATTTTCCGGACCACCACCCGTACGCTCAGGAGGAACTGGATAATATTTTTCAAGACTGTCGTAATAATAAAGTCACCACTCTTATTACTACGGCAAAGGACGAGCCGCGCTTAAAACCTATTTTAACCGATAGATATCCGGAATTTAAAATTTTGGTTTTAAAAATTAAATTACAGATAATAGAGGAAGATGAAGAAAGATTCCTGGAGTTCTTATCTACTATATCTACCGCTTAGCATTATAATGATCCTTGTGCGGGTATTACCGGTTGAAGCCGTGCTCGCCTTTGGCAGATTCATCGGCCGGCTGGTATGTGTGATTGCGGACAGACGCCGGAGAATAACGAATGCTAATCTTAAAGCCGCTTTTGGAAACCGTTACAGTAGCAAGGAAAGAGCCAGGTTGGTAAGCCAAGTGTTTGAAAATTTTGGGCAGTGTATCATTGAACTGTTTCTCTTTCCCCGGATGGATAATACGTATTTTAAGAAATTTGCAACAATTGAACACTTAGAAAGGATTGAAGCGGCAGTAAAAAAGAACAAGGGAGTTATCTATTTGAGTGCACATTACGGGAATTGGGAGCTAGCGGCTAGTATTTCCGCTGTATACGGTTATCCGATGCTGGCTTTGGCCAGAGAGCAAAGGCCGTATTTTTTAAATAATATGCTCAATCGTTACCGGGAAAAAAAAGGCACAACAGTTATTAAAAAGGGCGCCCAGCTTAAGGAAATGCTCAAGCATTTAAGAAATAAGGGTCGTGTTGGCGTGATTGGGGATCAAAGCGGACGGCAGGGGAAAGAAATGGATTTTTTTGGCCGGCCGATATTTATGGCCGACGGGGCTTTTCGGATCGCTGCGAAAACAGGAAGTGTTTTATTGCCGGCATTTAATATCAAAGAAGGAAATAAAAATAGACTTGTGGTTGAAGAACCGATTGCGTTTGGTGATCAGTTAAAATCGGAAAAAGATATTGAAGCCGCGATGTTGCGTTATCGCGATCTGCTGGAATTTTATATAAGTAAAGATCCAAAACAATGGATGTGGGGCAATAAGCGCTGGAAATATACCCGCGTAAAAAGAGTATTGATCTTGGGCGACGGGAAAACCGGGCACTTGCGTCAAGCGCAAGCCGTAGCCGATTCGGTATTAAAACAGTGCCCCGGGTCCAAAATGACTAAAATTGAGTTGTTATATAAAAACAAATTTTGGAAAAATTTTTTAACTGTGCGGGTGTTATTGTTAGGCAGATTTATCCGCCATCCTTTGCGCCTGCTTCGTCTAGCCCTGAAAAGGGAATGTTGCGAAAAATTGGAGAATGTTTTTACGGATATTATTGTTTGTTGCGGCGCTTCAACGCGGGCGAGCGCGCTTCTTTTGGCCCGCGAGAATTTGGCGAAAACGATAAGTATTATGAGGCCGGTCCCATTTAAAGAGAGCCGATTTAATTTATCGATTATTCCCAGACATGACTCTCCGGCGTCGGATGAAAACATTTTAGTTACGCAAGGTGCCTTGAATTTAATAGATCCGGAATATATCCGTAGAAATGTTGCTAAGTTAAAAGAAACAGTCAAGATCAGAGAAGGATTAAAGGTTGGGCTATTCATTGGCGGTGATTCCAAATATTATACGCTCAGTGAGGTTAGAGTAAAAACACTTATTAAGCAACTAAAGAAATTCTCAAGCGAATTTAACGCCCAACTGCTCCTGTCATCTTCACGGCGGACCCCGAATATTATTGATAAATTTCTTCATCAGAGTTTAGATGATTATTCACGATGTATTTTTAAAGTTTTTCCCAATGAGAAAAATTTTGAATTTACAATCGGTGGAATACTCGGGGTCGTTCAGGTGATTATTGTAACCGGTGAGAGTATCTCCATGGTTTCTGAGGCGGCTTCTGCTGGTGCTTATACGATTGTGCTTTCTCCGAAGAAAAGAAAAGGGGCAAAGAAAGTAAAACACGATTTATTTTTAAAGCACCTTGCCGAGCAGGGGATAATCCGGCTCGCAACTCCGGATACAATTTACGAGGCTTTAATAAATTTCCAGAAAAATCCTGGTAGATTGAAGAAACTTGATGACCGCGAAAAACTGGATAAGGCGATAAGAGAGAGAATTTTAAATTTGCCTAAAAACACCTCCTTTCGCTAAACCCGTGACTGCATCGTGCAGTCCCGGTTGCGCGTTCTCGCTATTTTGGCGTCCCTGCCTGCGGCAGGCAGGCCTGCTAAAATAACGCTCGAAAGCGCCGCTCAAAGAGGTATTTTTAGGCTTACTGGGTTATTTATGAAGATATTGCAGATTCTTCCTCAGCTTGAAAGCGGAGGGGTGGAAACCGGAACCATAGATTTGGCGAAGGAATTAGTACAAAGGGGCCACCAGGCCGTGGTCATTTCTGCAGGCGGGCAATTAGTGGGGGGCTTAGAGTCCATAGGCGCTAAGCACTATACATTAGATGTTCACAAAAAATCATTGTTATCTATTCTCTATTTAATCCCGAAGGTCATAGATATTATTAATAAGGAGCAGATCGATATCATTCATGCCCGAAGTCGTGTCCCGGGGTGGATTGGTTTCCTGGCGGCGAAATATTCAAAGGCAATATTTATAACCACCTGCCATGGTTATTATAAAAAACATTTCCTCAGCCGGGTTATGGGCTGGGGTAAATTTGTAATTGTAATCAGTCAGATTATCGGGCAGCACATGATTGATGATTTTAAGGTATCCAAAGAAAAAATCCGTCTAATTTATCGTGGGGTAGATCTGGAAAAATTTACGTTTAGAAATTTTTTTGTAAAAAAAAATTCCAAAAAGAAGACGATCGGAATTATTGCTCGAATTTCCCCGCTTAAAGGGCATGTGCATTTTTTAAAGTCCTTACCGGGAGTATTGAGTGAATTTCCTAATCTTGAGGTACTGATTATTGGTGAAGCTCCGGCTCACCGGCGGGCTTATTTAAAAGAGTTGTTCGAACTTGCCCAGAAGCCTTACTTAAACGGAAAAGTAAAATTTTTGGGTCGGGTTCAAGATATTCCCGCGGTTTTAAAAAAGCTTGATTTGTTAGTTTTGACGACTACTACGCAAGAAGCTTTCGGCCGCGTGATTATTGAAGCGGGAGCAGTCGGCGTACCGGTGGTCGCGACCAGAGTCGGCGGGGTGGTTGAAATTATTGAACATGGAAAAGATGGGCTTTTAGTCGAGCCCGCGGATCCCCATGGACTCTCCTGTGCAATTTTGAAGTTATTAAAAGATGAAAATCTGGCCGCAAATTTTGCCCAAAACTTAAAGCAAAAGGTCGAAGAGAAATTTTCCTTGAAGATTCTGGTTGAGAAAACAATTGCCGTATATAAAGGAGCAATAAATGCGAAGCGAATAGTAGTGTTTAAATTTGGGGCGTTAGGAGATGTAATATTAATAACCCCGGCCTTAAAAGCATTGCGCCGGCAATTTCCGCGGGCTTATATTGAAGTAATGATCAAAGACGAATGCAAGGGTATTTTACAAACCTGCCCCGATATTGACGATCTTATTGTTTTGAAGAGCCGCGGGGTGATTGAAATATTAAAAAAAATTTTGAAATTGCGAAAAGCGGAAGTTGATTTTAGTATTGATTTGCAGAATAATAAACTAAGTCATCTGATTGGATTCGGGGCCGGAATTCGTAAGCGTTTTGGTTATAAAAATAAAAAATTTGGATTTTTACTGAACCTCGGTATTCCGGATAATGTGGCAAACCTTGATCCCGTAACGCATCAGTTTCAGATTCTTAAAAACTTAGGTGTTCAACTTACCGATCGCCATCTTGAATTATGGATAACCGAGCATGATCAAGAGAAAGCGCAGGAGTATTTAACGAAAAACTGGTACAACAAAACTCAGCTTTTGATCGGCATTAACGCATTGGCAAGTAATCGTTGGCAAACTAAATTATGGCCGCCGGAGTATTATGCGGCGATTGCGGATTTGCTGGCCTCAAAACTACATGCCCGGATAATGTTTACCGGAACACGAAAAGGAAAAGGGTATATTGATGAAATAATTTCCCGGACTAATTGCAAACCGATTAATGCTTGTGGACAGACCTCAGTGATGCAGCTTGCTGCGCTTATTAAATCCTGTTCGGTATTTTTAACTATTGATAGTGCCCCGATGCATATCGCGGCTGCGGTAGGGACGCCATTTGTAAGCTTGTTTGGCCCGACCGATCCTGAGCGCCATTTGCCTTATGCGGAAAAATTTGTTTTAATAAGGAAGGATTTAGATTGTTCTCCTTGTTACCGTTCTCGTTGTCAGCTGATGAGCTGTATGAAAGAAATTACGGTTAATGAGGTATATGCGGCAATTGTAAGCCTGATCGGAAAGAAACCAGCCTGTCCCGCTAAAGGCGGGGAAACCAGTAACCAGTAACCAGAGGATTAAAATGAAGATACTACTCTTAACAACCCATCTTAATTACGGAGGAATAAGTTCCTACTGTGTTTCTTTAGCTAGGAGATTAGCTGAGAACGGTCATACCGTAACGATTGCCTCGGCGTCTGGTGATTTAGTCGGCCAGTTAGAGAGAAGTAATATAAGCCATATTCATATTCCGATTAAAACAAAATCAGAATTAAGTCCTTTGGTTGTGATAAGTATGCTCAAACTTTTAAGATTTGTCCGTCAAGAGTCGATAGATATTATCCATGCTCAGACACGGGTAACACAGGTATTAGCCTGGTATTTAAGTAAAATCACTAAAATTCCGTTTCTCACCACATGCCACGGGTTTTTTCGGAGAAATATAGGCCGCCAATTTCTTCCTTGTTGGGGGAGGCAAGTTATCGCGATCAGTGAAGCGGTGAGAAGACATCTAATGATCGACTTCTATGTTAGCGATGAAAATATAGCTTTAATCCACAACGGCATAGATATCGGGCAGTTTAAAGTTTCTCCTAAAAGAAAAGACATAAATCATCCGGATCGAACAGTGGGAATTATTGCCCGATTATCTTTAGTTAAAGGGCATACATATTTAATCGAGGCGATGGCGGAAGTCTTGAGTGAGTTCCCCGATGCCAGACTTTTTATTTTTGGTGAAGGAAAGATTAAATATAAGCTCGTTCAACAGGCAAAGGAATTGAAAATAAATGAAAAAGTGTTTTTTATGCCTGCGGTTGCCAATACGGCTGAAGTTTTGCAGGAGATAGATATTTTTGTTATGCCGTCTTTGAATGAGGGATTGGGTTTATCTGTTCTCGAAGCACAGGCTTGCAGTCTGGCCGTAATTGCTTCAAATGTCGGTGGAATTCCGACCTTAGTAAAGGATGAATTGACCGGTTTGCTTGTTTCGGCTAAGCAGCCGCGGGCGCTGGCCGCAGCGATTATGAAGATCATGCAAAATAAAGAGGTTGCGATGAGACTGGGGCAGTCCGCCCGGCGGGAAGTGGAAAAGAAATTTGATTTAGAACAAATGGCTCAAAAAGTAGAAAAGGTGTATAAACAGGTGCTTAAGAGATGAAAAAAATAATTCCGGCTATTATTTTTGTTCTGATTATTGGTTTTGTAGTTTATCTAAAAAGTGTATACTCAGTTCCGGTATTAATGTATCACCGAATCGATACGAACGGCGAAGAATCACGTTTGAGTGTTGCGCCAAAAAGTTTTGAAAGGCAAATGGACTTTTTAAAGCAGAGAAATTACCAATTTTTAACTTTAGGCGAATATATAGATTTGTTAAAAAGCGGCAAAAAACCAGAAAAGAAATCAGTAGTTATTACTTTTGATGATGGTTACGCGGATAATTATACCGCGGCTTATCCGGTGTTGAAAAAATATGGTATCCCGGCCACAATCTTTGTTGTTGTTGACTGGGTGGGAAAAAAAGGAATGATCAGCTGGCCACAGCTTGAAGAATTAAGTAACAGTGTATTAATTGAAATTGCAAACCATAGTTTAACTCATCGAGAATTACAAAAACTCGATACAAAAGAAGTTGTCAGGGAAATAAAGGAATCAAAACACATCCTGGAATCGAGATTAGGAAAAAGGGTTGATCATTTTTGTTATCCCTGTGGATTTTTTAATTCCCTGGTTAAAGAAACCCTAAAAACTGTTGGCTATAAGGGGGCTTGCGCAACTCATCCGGGAAAGGAGATTGCGCTTGACGATGTGTTTGCTATCCGCAGGATTCGCATATCGCGTTCCGCGGATAATCTATTTATTTTTTGGGTCCAGGTTTCTGGTTACTATACGTTTTTTAAGGACCGGCGGATAAAAAAGAATGAAGAAAATACTTGTTATTAACGTTAATTGGCTGGGCGATGTTTTGTTTTCTACACCGGCACTTAAGGCATTAAGGCAGGAGAGTCCGGATGCTTATATTGCTTGTTTAGTGGTCTTACGTTGCGAGGAAGTTTTAAAAAATAACCCCGTTGTCAATGAGATTATAGTTTATGATGAATATGGTCGCCATCGGTCAATTTGGAACAAGTTAAAATTTGTTCGATTTTTGAGGAAAAAAAAGTTTGATGAGGTATATATATTGCATCCTTCTTTAAAAAGAGCAATGATTGGATGGCTAGCCGGTATCCCAAAAAGAATCGGGTACGATACCAAGCGCCGGTCTTTTTTGCTTACCCATGCCGTTCCTGCGCCTGAGGAAAAACTACATAAGATTGACTATTTTTTATGCCTGCTGCGCAATTGCGGGATCCAAGCTAAAGAGCGAATCTGCGAATTTTACATAAGCCGTGAAGATGAAAAAACCGCGGTCGATATTTTAAAGCGAGAAAATATTTTGGAAAATGAAACGTTTGTTATTATTAATCCCGGCGGCAACTGGTCGCTTAAACGCTGGCCGGCAGAATATTTTGCCCAATTAGCAGATTTATTGATTGAGCAGCGGGGAGTAAAGGTGCTTATCGCCGGCTCAAGGAAAGATAGAATGTTAGCAAAAAAGATTTCCTCAAGGATGAAGAATGAGCCGATTATTTTAAGCGGTCAGATGACATTAAGCCAACTCGCAGCGCTGATGAGTAGTGCAAGTTGTGTGGTTTCTGCTGATTCCGGGCCGATGCATATATCCAGTGCCGTCGGGGCGAATACGGTTGCAATTTTTGGTCCGACATGTGCAACATTAACCGGCCCCACTGGAAAGGGAAAAGTAACAATTTTACAAAAAGACATCGGCTGTGAGATTCCTTGCTATAAACTTAATTGTAATGATAACCGTTGCATGAAAGCAATATCTGCGCAAGAGGTCTGTGCGGCCGTTGCCAAATTCGTGAAAAAGGTTGATAAGGATTAATTTTATTATGCTTAAAAGAAAATTTATTTTAATTTTGTGTTTGGTGTTTCTTTGCCAGGTTACCGGGTGCAGTGTTTCGCGAGGGGTCAAGTCAGCGGACAGACCTGACTCAAGACGAAAAGGAAAATTTTGGCGAACTAAGATTGTTGATCCGAGCCGGAAGTTGACCGTTGGAGAAACTTATATATATAAAGTACGCTGGTTAGGGATAAACGTCGGTGATGCCCAGTTGAGCATTAAAGAAAAGCTGGAAATGGATGGACGGCAGGTCTATCATGTTATTCTAACTGCTCGGACAAATAAATTCTTTTCATTTTTCTATAAAGTAAATGGCAATGTCGAATCCTTTGTCGATGCAACAGATTTTAAACCCGTAAGATATAATTCCGAGACAACAATAAACAAGAAGTTTGTTTTCAAGAAAATGGATTATGATTTTAATTCAAAGGTTGTCCGGGCCGAGGACAGAAAAGGCCACTATGAGATAGAAATAACGGATGATGTTCTTGATCCTTTGGGAATTTTTTATTATTTCAGGCTTAATTCGGTTAAATTAGAAAAACCGGTAACGTTGCTTATAAATGCCGGCAAAAGAAACTTTTCGGTTACCGTCTATGTGCGTAAAGTAAGAAGGTTGGGTGTTCCCGCCGGCAAATTTTGGGCTTTTTTAGTTGAACCTACTCCCGCCTCGGCAAGGCAGTTTGATGACGTTTTGAATGCCTCAGGTAACATGTTAATTTGGTTTAGCTCTGACGAGAGAAGGATTCCTTTGATTATAACCTTAAAGATTCCGATTGGTACCGCACAAGCTATTTTAACGAAAATAAAATATCCGACACCTGAACCGGAAAAAAAGATAAAATAAATAGCGCTAAAAAGTAGGGCCGTAACGCCGCGCGGGGATTTATTGCACGATTTGGATGATTGACGAGAGATAGTTTGTATGTTAAAATAACTTCAATTAATAAATAATTATGAAAAAAAAGACCTCATATTTAGACCTTTCAAAGCTAAAGACGGTTTCGCTTCGCAAACGCCATAGTAAAGTAAAGATTGGGGAGTTCGCGAAAGCCGCAGGAAAAGGAAAATCTTTTGTAAATTTCATTGAAAGCCTGCCCCATGTTCTTGCCGTCAAGGATTTTAGAAATATTGTTACGGCGATAAAGAAAGCCAAAAGCAAAAAAAGGCTTATCTTGTTTATGCTCGGCGCGCACGTTGTAAAGTGCGGTTTAAATCCGTTATTAATTGATTTAATGAAGAACGGATTTGTCGGGGGAATTGCTCTCAACGGAGCGGGAGCGATCCATGACTTTGAACTTGCTTTTTGTGGTCAGACTTCGGAAGAGGTAGATACGGCAGTAAGAGATGGCAGTTTTGGCATGAGCCGGGAAACAGCTGAATTTATAAACGGGGCCACGAAAAAAGCAGCCTTAGACGACGCTGGTTTAGGTAAGACGCTTGGAAAGATTATTTTAGAAAAAAAACTCCCCTTTAAAAACTTGAGTTTGCAGGCCAATGCTGCTAAATACCGGATACCTTTAACCGTACATGTAGCGATCGGAACCGATATTATTCATCCGCACCCCAGTTGCAATGGAGAGAATTTAGGTAAAGCCGCGATGAATGATTTTCGTTTGTTTATCGAGTTGGTTTCTCGCCTTGAAGGTGGGGTGGTTTTAAATATCGGGTCGGCGGTCATTATGCCGGAGGTCTTTTTAAAGGCGATTTCAACGGCAAGAAATCTAGGGTATAAAGTCAATAATTTTACCGCGGTTTGTTTGGATATGATTAAACATTATCGGCCGTTGCAAAATGTGGTTAAGCGCCCTACGGCAAAAGGTGGACAGGGATATTATCTTCTTGGGCATCATGAAATTATGGTGCCTTTATTATACCGGGCATTAATTGAAGGGTTATAGGCATGAGTGTTCATGATAAGTCATTATCTTTGATTATCGATAATTTTGTGAAAGCTAAAGTGCTTGTGGTCGGGGATTTGATATTGGATCAGTTTATCTGGGGAGATGTTTCCCGGATATCGCCGGAGGCGCCGGTTCCGGTTGTACTCGCTGAAAGGGAATCATTTATGCCCGGGGGGGCGGCAAATGTTGCTTGTAATATAACCGCCTTGGAGGGGAAGGCCTTTATTAGCGGAGTCCTCGGTAATGATGAGTGGGGGAAAGTATTGAAGTCAGAATTAAAAAAGAAGAAAGTTAATACCCCGGGGATATTTATTGATAAAAAGCGTAAGACATCATTAAAGACGCGAATAGTGGCCCGCCATCAGCAAGTGGTCCGGGTAGATCGGGAAATTATTGAAAATATTAGTGCTCTTGCTTTGCGCGGGATCATAAAGTATATAAAGGGTGGTTGTGATTCTATCCAAGCAATAATTATTGAAGATTATGGCAAAGGGGTGGTGATCCCTTCCTTAATTGAAGAGATCGTTAAAATTGCGAAAAAAAGAAATATAATTGTTATGGTTGATCCGAAGGAAGAGCATTTTTCCAATTATCGGGGAGTAAGCTGTATTACCCCCAATCAGCATGAAGCCAGTCAGGCGACGGGGATAAAGATCGTTGATGACCGGTCTTGCTTGAGGGCGGGGAAAAAGCTTTTAAAAAAGCTGCAGGTAGAAGCGGTCCTGATTACCCGCGGCGAGCAGGGTATGTGTTTATTGGAAAAAGGCAAGAAGCCGGTACAAATTTCTACGCGCGCCAAGGAAGTGTTTGATGTCTCGGGCGCGGGAGATACGGTAATTGCTGCTTTTACTTTGGCGCTAGCCAGTGGAGCCGATTTTAAAGCAGCAGCAGATATTTCCAACTACGCTGCGGGGATTGTGGTCGAAAAAATTGGCGTTGGTTCGTGCACTCGGCAAGAATTAATCAAGCGAATAACTCGTGATGTGTTTTAGGATGATTATCAAAAAGCCTTAAGTATATCTCGTTTACAATTCAAATTTCTAGGATTATAACTTCTAAATTTGTTGTAATAAAAAAGGAGAAATCCGATGCTTACGATAACCGAACTTCAGGAAATTTTGCCCCAGGAATATCCATTTCTATTAATTGACAGAGTTATAGATATCGAAGAGGGTAAGAAAATTACAGCAATAAAAAATGTAACCGCCAACGAACATTTTTTTGTTGGGCATTTCCCGGAACAGCCGGTTATGCCCGGGGTATTAATTTTAGAAGCAATGGCGCAAACAGCAATTGTTTTGTATGCGAAGAGCAAGCATGTTGAAAAAAATAAGGTCCGTTACTATTTTGCAAAAGCGGAAATTAGGTTTAAGGCACCCGTTGTGCCTGGTGACCAGTTATGCATTGTCGTAGAATCAGAAAAAATGTTAGCGACGGGCGGCATCTTAAAGGCGCAGGCGATGGTTGAGAAAAAAATAGTTGCCGAAGCTGTAATCGGTTTTAGTGTTAAAAATATCGAGTCGATAAAAAATAAAAAAGAAAAAAAGGGTTGACAATACCTTAAAAAAATGGTATATTTTGTTTCGCTGTAAAGAAAAAAAGGAGCACTTTGACAAAAAATTTAAACATGAACAAACTTGTTCTTGTGCAAAAATGTTCTGTAGAAGACAAGATTAAGGAGGGGACGATAATACATCCTTCCTGATCTTGTAAATAAATAAGTGACTTAAAGACAGGGCATTCTTGAATGTCCTGTCTTTTTATAATTTGTTCTTTGAGAGAACTAAAAATTACATAGCCAAGCCTGTGTCAATTAGCCAGAAACTCTTTTTCTTGGAGAGTTTGATCCTGGCTCAGAACGAACGCTGGCGGCGTGGATTAGGCATGCAAGTCGAGCGATCCCCTTCGGGGGATAGCGGCAAAAGGGTGAGTAATACGTGGGTAATTTTCCCTCAAGTTGAGGATAGCCTTGCGAAAGCGGGGGTAATACTCAATATGACTACGAACACATAAGTGTATGTGGTAAAAGGTGGCGTACGTTTCGGCTACCGCTTAAGGAGAAACCCGCGCCCTATTAGCTAGTTGGTGAGGTAACGGCCCACCAAGGCGAAGATGGGTAGCTGGTCTGAGAGGATGGTCAGCCACACTGGGACTGAGACACTGCCCAGACTCCTACGGGAGGCTGCAGTCGAGAATCTTTTGCAATGGGCGAAAGCCTGACAATGCGACGCCGCGTGAGCGATGAAGGCCCTCGGGTTGTAAAGCTCTGTTTGCCCGGAAGAAATACTGCGATCTAACAGGTCAAAGGGATGACGGTACGGGCAGAGGAAGCCACGGCTAACTCCGTGCCAGCAGCCGCGGTAATACGGAGGTGGCAAGCGTTGTTCGGATTTATTGGGTGTAAAGGGCATGTAGGTGGTTAAGTAAGTCGAATGTGAAATCCTTTGACTCAATCAAAGAACTGCATTCGAAACTTCTTGACTTGAGTTCGGGAGAGGAGAGCGGAATTCCCGGTGTAAGAGTGAAATCTGTAGATATCGGGAGGAACACCAGTGGCGAAGGCGGCTCTCTGGACCGATTCTGACACTGAAATGCGAAAGCTAGGGGAGCAAACAGGATTAGATACCCTGGTAGTCCTAGCCGTAAACGATGGGCACTAGGTGTCGGGGCGAAAGCTTCGGTGCCGCAGTTAACACATTAAGTGCCCCACCTGGGGAGTACGGCCGCAAGGCTGAAACTCAAAGGAATTGACGGGGGCCCGCACAAGAGGTGGTGCATGTGGTTTAATTCGACGCTACGCGAAGAACCTTACCAGGGTTTGACATGCAGGAAGTACGAACCTGAAAGGGGGAGGACCTGTTAAATCAGGAACCTGCACAGGTGTTGCATGGCTGTCGTCAGCTCGTGCCGTGAGGTGTTGGGTTAAGTCCCGCAACGAGCGCAACCCCTATCCTTAGTTGCTACGTTTATTGATGAAAGTCGATAAGCAGCACTCTAAGGGGACTGCCAGTGATAAACTGGAGGAAGGTGGGGATGACGTCAAGTCAGTACGGCCCTTATGCCCTGGGCTACACACGTGCAACAATGGCCGGCACAAAGGGTTAAGCCAAACCGTGAGGTGGAGCAAATCCCAAAAAACCGGTCCCAGTTCGGATTGAAGGCTGCAATTCGCCTTCATGAAGTAGGAATCTCTAGTAACGGCAGATCAGCTATGCTGCCGTGAATACGTTCCCGGGCCTTGTACACACCGCCCGTCAAGCGATGGAAGTTGGGGGTACCCGAAGTCCCGTAAAGGGCCGAAGGTAAAACCAGTGACTGGCGCTAAGTCGTAACAAGGTAGCCGTATCGGAAGATGCGGCTGGATCACCTCCTTTCTAAAAAAATCTATAGTATCGGTGAACTATAGTGGGCTTGGCTAATTTTTATTACAAGCAGGAATAAAGTAATATCATTGACAATGCATGGGCTTGTTTTACAAGGGTCAGTTTAATCAGACGGAATGGGCCCATAGCTCAGTCGGTAGAGCACTGTGCTGATAACGCAGGGGTGACTGGTTCGATCCCAGTTGGGCCCACCATTTTTGCTTGAGGCAAAAATGGACTCGAACAAACAAGAAATTCTTTCATTAGAATTTTTTGTAAAGTGAGAGACCTTTAAAAAGGCATCTCACCCTAAACGGGTTCGATGCCAAAATTTGCGTTGCAAATTTTGGGGATGTAGCTCAGTTGGGAGAGCATCTGCTTTGCAAGCAGGGGGTCGCCGGTTCGAGCCCGGCCATCTCCACCATGAACCATTCGACAAAACTATGCGTATTGTTTCAGGTTCATGGCGGGCCACAGTAAATAGAGCTTTAGAGTGGAAAAGGATGTAACTTTGAAAAGACCTTATTTTTTAGTCTTAGTTGTTATATTAATGTTGGCATTTTCAAGTGTAGCTTCTTTTGCCGAGGAAGTAAATACGCTTGTCAGCATTACCGCTGATTATTGGATGCCCGGGATAGACGCAAATATCAAAAGTTCTGAATTGGGCGCAATTGGAACGGATATTGATATTATTGATGATTTAGGATTTGATGATTCTGAAAACATTCCGAGTATTAAAGCCTCAATAGATTTACCCTTTTTACCCGAACTTGTAGTTTCTTACTTTAAAATTGACGGTAGCGCTTCAAAAACAATCACGAAGAATATAACTTATAAGGGATACTCATATACAGCTGCCGGAAATGTTACTTCTAAATATGACATTACTCACTACGAAGCATTTTTGCAGTTTAATCTATTGAATCAGGATTTTGGGAAACTTGGTTTTCTTGTTGGTGCTAAATATTTTGAGGTAGATACAGAGCTAAAAGAGACGGCTACCGGTACTACTAATACAGAAAGCGTTGATGGCCCAGTGCCGATAATCGGTATCGCGGCCGGGATTAAATTACCAGCAAAGTTTAGATTTGAAGCAATGGCGCGCGGCTTGAGTTTGGAAATCGGTGACATTGACGCTGCTTTATATGATATAGAAGCAGCCCTTCATTATGATTTCAATAGGTTTATTAGGGCATCTGTTGGTTATCGTTATTTTCTTATCGATGGGGAAGATACCAGCACTAATGATTCTGTAGATATAAAATTTGCCGGTCCCTTTTTGGGAATCACCGGTAGTTTTTAAAGATCCCGCTGTGGCGGGATTAATTTGTTCTTTGATAACTGCATAGCCGAATTATAGCGAGTTTTTTGTGGTCAAGCTACAAAGGGCTTACGGTGAATGGCTAGGCACAGATTGGCGATGAAGGACGTGGTAAGCTGCGATAATCTGCGGTGAGTTGCAAACATACTTTGACCCGCAGGTCTCCGAATGGGGGAACCCATCCCGCGTTATGGTGGGATGCCCAGATGTGAATACATAGCATCTTGGGCGCAATACCAGGAGAACTGAAACATCTAAGTATCCTGAGGAAAAGAAAGCAAAAGCGATTCCCTGAGTAGCGGCGAGCGAACGGGGAACAGCCTAAACTGGGTATGTGTAAACCTGTGTGTGTTGCATATCCAGGGTCGTAGGGTTTAGCTGGACTAAAGCACAGTTTAGTCGCCTTGAATCTCTTTATAGATGAATGATTTGGAAAAGTCAATCAAAGAAGGTGAGAGTCCTGTAATCGAAATAAAGATATCCAGGGTGAGTTGAATTCCTGAGTACTACGGGACACGTGGAACCCCGTAGGAACCTACCTCGACCACGAGGTAAGGCTAAATACACATCTGTGACCGATAGTGAACAAGTACCGTGAGGGAAAGCTGAAAAGTACGCCGGTGAGGCGAGTGAAATAGTATCTGAAACCGTAAAGCCTACAAACTGTGGAAGGCCTATGTCCTCTACTTCGGTAGAGGAAATGGCTGACCGCGTACCTCTTGCATAATGGTCCGACGAGTTACGTGTATGATGCAAGCTTAACCCCGTTGACGGGGGCAGGCGAAGCGAAAGCGAGTCTTAATAGGGCGATTGAGTATCATGCAGTAGACCCGAAACTGAGTGATCTACCCATGGCCAGGATGAAAGTTGCGTAATAGTGACTGAAGGTCCGAACCTGTCAGCGTTGAAAAGCTGAGGGATGAGCTGTGGGTCGGAGTGAAAGGCTAATCAAACTCAGAGATAGCTGGTTCTCCCCGAAATAGCTTTAGGGCTAGCCTTATAAAATGGACAATGGGGGTAGAGTACTGAATGGGCTAGGGGCCCTACCAGGCTACCGAACCCAATTAAACTCCGAATACCATTGCACCTTATTATAGGAGTCAGACCTTAGGGGATAAGCTCTATGGTCGAAAGGGAAACAGCCCAGCCCACCAGTTAAGGTCCCTAAGTATGAACTAAGTGGTAAAGGATGTGAAACTTCTAAGACAACCAGGATGTTGGCTCAGAGGCAGCCATCATTTAAAGAGTGCGTAACAGCTCACTGGTCGAGTGGTTTTGCGCTGATAATTATCGGGGCTCAAGTTCATCACCGAAACTGTGGCTATTCGCCTTTTTTGGCGGATGGGGTAGGGGAGCTTTCCGTTCTGCAGTGAAGCGGTAGTGTAAACAGCCGTGGAGCGTACGGAAGTGAGAATGTACGGAATGAGTAGCGAAAAAACTCGCGAGAAACGAGTTCGCCTAAAGTCCAAGGTTTCCTGGGGAAGGTTAATCCACCCAGGGTTAGTCGATCCCTAAGGCGAGGCCGAAAGGCGTAGTCGATGGGAAGTTGGTTAATATTCCAACACCAGTGACTTGGCGTTATAAAACAGGCAGTGACGCAGTAGGCTTTGACGAGCGGCCGGTTGGATGTGGTCGTTTAAGCCTGTAGCCCTGGATTTATCCAGGGTAAGGGGTGATGAGGAGCCCAATCTACGGAGCGGGTAAACTCGTTGCAGCCATTCTGCCAAGAAATAACTGCTTTGTAAGCCGAGTAACTGATCGTACCGGAAACCGACACAGGTAGACTAGCTGAATATGCTAAGGCGCTCGAAATAACCCTCGTTAAGGAACTCGGCAACCTCGCCCCGTAACTTCGGGAGAAGGGGTGTCTCTAAGGGTGTAGATCCTTCAATCGAAGCCTTTAGAGATCTCAGTAAAGAGGCCCAGGCGACTGTTTAGCAAAAACACAGCACTCTGCTAAGTTGAAAGACGATGTATAGGGTGTGATACCTGCCCAGTGCTGGAAGGTTAAGGGAACATGTCATTCTGGCTTGCCAGAAGAAGCATTGAACCGAAGCCCCAGTAAACGGCGGCCGTAACTATAACGGTCCTAAGGTAGCGAAATTCCTTGTCGGGTAAGTTCCGACCTGCACGAATGGTTTAACGGTCTGGGCGCTGTCTCAACGAGGGGCTCGGCGAAATTGTAGTGGCGGTGCAGATGCCGCCTTCCCGCGATAAGACGAAAAGACCCCGGAACCTTTACTTCACCCTGGTATTGAATTTTGGTCCGTTCTGTGTAGGATAGGTGGGAGGCTTTGAAGCTTCAGCGTTAGCTGGAGTGGAGCCAATGGTGAAATACCACCCTCTTCGTACTAAGATTCTAATTTCGACCCTTGAATCAGGGCGAAATACAGTGCCAGGCGGGTAGTTTGACTGGGGCGGTTGCCTCCTAAAGAGTAACGGAGGCGCACAAAGGTTCCCTCAGTGCGGTTGGCAATCGCACGACGAGTGTAAAGGCATATGGGAGCTTAACTGTGAGGCCAACAAGCCGAACAGATGCGAAAGCAGGTCTTAGTGATCCGGTGGTTGAATGTGGAATTGCCATCGCTCAACGGATAAAAGGTACTCCGGGGATAACAGGCTTATCGAGCCCGAGAGTTCACATCGACGGCTCGGTTTGGCACCTCGATGTCGGCTCATCGCATCCTGGGGCTGGAGAAGGTCCCAAGGGTCTGGCTGTTCGCCAGTTAAAGCGGTACGCGAGCTGGGTTCAGAACGTCGTGAGACAGTTCGGTCTCTATCTATCGTGGGCGCAGGATATTTGAGGAGATCTGTCCTTAGTACGAGAGGACCAGGACAGACGAACCTCTGGTGTTCCAGTTGTCACGCCAGTGGCAAAGGCTGGGTAGCCACGTTCGGAACAGATAAGCGCTGAAAGCATCTAAGCGCCAAGCTTCCTCCAAGACTAGATATCCCTCCCGCTTCGGCGGGACTAAAGGCACCTTGAAGACTACAAGGTTGATAGGCTCTGAGTGTAAGCACAGTAATGTGTTCAGCTAAAGAGTACTAATCTGCCGTGAGGCTTGACCACTTAATTCCTCATTATAGAATAATACGCTATAATTTGGCTATGCGGTTTTCATTAAACCAAGATTTTCCCAGTGGCAATACTGGAGGGGAAACACCCGTTCCCATTCCGAATACGGAAGTTAAGCTCTTCGAGGCCGATGGTACTGCGCCGGTAACGACGTGGGAGAGTAGGAAACTGCTGGGTTTATATTTACCCCCGCTATATTTTATGGCGGGGGTATTTTTTTGTTGTCCAATGCATTATGTTGTTGTATATTTATAACATAGGATTACGAATAGATTTTTTGATAAAAAATTTTTTTCATGAAGAAAAAGATAGAACTTTTTCCAAACAATAAGGTTGATATAATCTGGTTTTTTGTCCGCTGGGTTGTAATTTTTTCGGCGATAAGTATTTTTTTTATTTTTGCTACACATATGCCTGGTGAGTCTTTTAAGGGAGATTTCCCGCCATTAACCGATTCAGAATCCAATCTCCTGATTTTTTTAAAAAGACATATTCTGAAATTATCAAATGAAATTGGGATAAGAAACATATTGAAGCCTAATTCACTTGATCTGTCTGCAGAATATATTGAAGATTACTTTAAGAGCTGTGGTTATCAAGTAAAAAGGCATGCATTGCTTCTTAAAAAAGAAGAAATAAAGAGGCGTTTTGCTTCAATATTAAGAATGAAGAAAAATGTTATAGATGAGCTGCTTAAGCCCTTGGATGAGCAAATAACGTTATATAATATAGAAGCAGAGCTAATCGGCAAGACTTCACCCAGTGAGATTATCTTGGTGGGGGCACACTATGATTCTTTTGGCAGTAGTCCTGGCGCAAATGATAATGCCTCAGGGGTTGCGGCAATCTTAGAGATGGCCAGACTTATTTCAAAAGAAACTTTGCCGAGGACGATACGCTTTGTTGCTTTTGTAAACGAAGAACCACCGTTTTATAACTCTAACTTAATGGGCAGCTGGGGGTATGCTCACCACGCCAGAAGTAAAAATGAAAAAATTGTAGGCATGATCGCAATTGAAACAATTGGTTATTATACAAGCCGGCCAAAAAGTCAGAAGTTTTTATTTCCCCTCAATTTCTTTTATCCGCAGCGGGCTAATTTTATTGGGTTTGTTAGTAATTTTTCTTCACGAGCTCTTTTGCGAAAGTGTATTGTTTCGTTTAGGAAGCAAGTTTCCTTTCCGTCAGAAGGAATTATCGCACCGAGTTGGTTTGCGGGCGTATGCTGGTCGGATCATTTGTCTTTTTGGAAGCAAGGGTATCCGGCAATAATGGTTACGGATACGGCCCTTTTTAGATATAGCCATTACCATGGCGCTTCTGATCGTGCTGATAAAATCGATTATCCTTCTTATGCCCGTGTTGTTTTGGGCCTCGTAAAAGTTATCATCGACATTTCCCGCCAAGAAAATATATAAAAAAAGAAAAAAGGGGGGGAACAACTCTTTTATCTAAAGAATTTTGTCTTTAAATTGATTATCTGTGTTTTTTAGTGTTTTTTTGTTGCCTTAAAATGTATCTTTGGTATAATAAAATCATGAAAGCAAAGAGGGGTCGCCCCAAAAAGCAGGTTAAATACACAAAGACGATAAATGTAAGGCTTACCCAGGAACAGTGGCTAAAAGTTTTACTTGCTGCCCAAAAAGCACATCTTGAGCCGTCGGTATTTATCCGCAAGTCTGTTCTGGATGCGCTTCGCGATTAAAATTTTAGTGTTCAAACCGAAAAATTAACGTTCAGGGGAAGGAATGAATTATGAAAAAGTGTCCGTTCTGCGCAGAAGAGATTCAGGATGATGCCTTAAAGTGCCGTTTTTGTAACGAGTTTTTAAATAAATCCGGAAAACCTAAAGAGAAATGGTATTTCTCGACAATGGTTGTTGTGATTGCTCTTTTGTCTTTGGGGCCGTTAGCGTTGCCACTGGTCTGGATCCATCCCCGTTATAAACGTCTAACCAAGGTTATAATAAGCGTGATTGTTCTTGTGTTGTGTGTTGTTTCTTTTGTTATTACCAGGGATTTGTATCTGCAGTTAATGAGCCAGTTTAAAGCACTGGGAATATAGAAAAAGGGAGAAAATATGAAAATATTTACTATTTTTTGTATTTTAGTCCTGATAATTTTACAGAGCAGTGTATTTGCCGCAGAGGTTAGAGAAATCGTATTAAACGATGGTAGTATAATTTACGGGAAAGTTATTTCTTTGAATAATGGTACTTTTACAATTAATTGCGAGGACGTTGGTACTCTAAAGATTGAAGAATCGAAAGTTAGATCAATCCGTTCGATGTCTCAAGGCATAGAGGCTGCTAGTCAGACAGCAACTGGCGAGTTATCGAGCTCAACGGTCAAGGCCGGAGTAAAAGCGCTTAAGATGACGATGAAGAGTAACGAGGCGATCATGCAATCAATTAGTAATTTACAGTATGATCCGGCGTTTAAAGATATTTTAAACGACCCGGCTATTTTAAGTGCGGTAGAATCTGGTGATATCAAAACGCTCATGTCTAATCCCAAATTTTTGAGAATATTGCACCATCCTACGGTCGGACAAATAGAACGCAACCTGGAGTAGTAGTTAAGATAGTAAGTAACTCTCTCATATAATATTCCGCACAAAAGATGGTCGTATATTAACTTGTTAGGTGAAAAATGGCAACTAGGCAATATAATATTTTAATAAGGAATTTAGAAAACACAGATGATTTTGCTCAGACTATCCCTGGCTTAATTAATGTATTGCCAGATTGCGTGACAGATTTTAACTTTAAGATCTTCGATGAGTTGTTAACAGATTTAGTGGTGTGGTTTGTTCAGGAATTTACACGAAGAATCAGCAACGAAAAAATCCAAGAAGAAAGAATAAAAGATAAGCTTCAGAAAATATTGGAAAGATTAAAAAAAAATTGCAAAACGCGCTGTGTGCGAAGGATTAAAGAAATAAAACATCATAGATTAATATCTAGCAAAATAGAATTATCACGGAAATCCTGCATCGTTTTGTTAGTTTCTTTTTTTGAGGCATATTTGAGAGATTCTTTTGTTTTTATGATTAATAAAAAACCTAAATTGGGATTGTGTTTTTTGGAGAGGGTATTAAAGTTAGAAGAGCTCAAAGAATATAATTTTAATGTCTCAAGAAGGTTGGGAGATATTATTGCAAATAGAATTAATTTTCAGGACATAAAAGAGACGCAAAAGAATTATAAAACGGCCTTCAAAAAAGATATATTCTGCGATGATAAGTTATTAGAACGAAAAATGCGAAGGCTTTTTCAGATAAGGCACGTTATAATTCATAATAATGCGAAGATTGATAGAAAATATCTATCGATCACAAAATGCAAGAAAAATCAACTTGGTAAAGTTATTAAGGTTGCCTATAAAGATATTAAGGAATTCAAGAATGCAGTGCTTCGTGTTGCTAATAATATCGAGAGAATGTTTCATAATAACCCAATGCAGAGGACGCTAACGCGCCACTGAGTTCCGATGTTATATTAAATAAGATAAAAATGAAAGAAAAAACAGTAACCTGGAAAGAGTTTTTGAAAGAAGCAAATTTAATAGAGAAAGAGAGCAAGAAAAGCCCTAAAGCGATATACTTGCCAACACCCTTACCTGGAGAAATAAGAATTAATGAAGACTGCAATAGTCCTTTTTTTAGAGGTGTTTCAAAAGCATCTTATGATTTAGAAACCAGCTTGGATAGAGTAAAAAGAAATATGACGCTAAGTGAGTATTGTAAAATTTTCGGTCAGGCATTTGCCCAACTTAGCCCTAAACAGCAAAGCTATTATTCCTTTGCAATAGAGAATGGGACTACACAGAATGCTTACGAGAACTATCAAAGATTCAATAGTTTCTTAAGACATTTTGGCTTACCATCTTCATTGTTAGATTGGACGGCTGATCCTTACATCGCCTTATTTTTTGCATTTTCTGATATTTATTCGAAGGATAATAAAGCAATTTATGCATTCAGAGCTGATTTAAAAATGCAATCAAAATATAATTACCTATTCAAAGAATATGATGTTACTTTCTTTAAGCCTCCTCAAGATCCTTTCAATCGCAGAGCATTGAAACAAAAAAGTTTTTTTTCAACTTGTTTGAGCAAAGACAAAAATAATCTATCTTTTGGGATCCATCATGAAGTACTGTCTAAATCAGATGACTTGCTTATTAAATACATTATTTCAAATATAGAAAGGGAAGAAATATTAAGAGAGCTTTCTTCGAAGAAAATAACTTTTTGTTCCTTGTATAGGAAAAGTAAAGAAAATAAATTAAAGGATTATGCCTTGAAACAATTCTAAAAAATATACTAATATAATAACTTGTTAGGAGAATAAAAATGAACAATGAAAATTATGAAAAACCAATTTACGATGGAAGAAAATTTGAAGTGGCAATGATGCTTTATGAAAATCAAACGTCATTATTGAAATATATGTCGGAAATTGATAATAAAATTATCACAGGATTTATTACAATTCAAATAGCAATTGGGTGGTGGTTAACAACCGTTATCCCTGAAGCTGAAATACCCAAAATAGTGCTATTCGGAATTTGGCTCATTGATTTAGGAGTCACCATTATTTTTGTAAAATTGTTTTTTGTCCATCGACAGCGCAGAGATGAAGTGGTAAAAACTCTAACAAATGTTAAAGAAGTGCTCGGTATTACTATGGAGGGAGCATTTTTAAAATGCAAAAAATTAATGCCGTATTGCGGATTTAAACCGTGGGCTAAATATTACGTATGGATGACAGTACTAGTTTTTTTAGGGATTACATTCATTGTATTTTCTCAAATGAAACAGTTATTTTGTCCTATATTAATAAATTTATGTAGATAATTGGCTCCTAACAATTCGCTACAGGCAATCGTAAACGCTGCGCGTTTCCTCTGCCTGAGCTCAAATGTTAGAAAGAAAAATGGAAAAATTTAAGGAATTTGAAAACATAACAAAACCAGACCGAAGGAATTTAGGTTTCTGCAAAATTAACAATGAAACTGGTGAAACCAATCCATTAGAATTAAAAGATATCTATAACTCTATTTCCTCTGTTCAACTTGCGAATAGAGTCCCAGAACAGATAATAAGTCAATTCAATGTGGCGAAAAATTTAACTGTTTACTCATGGTTTTCATATTCTTTTCATCAAATTGCCGAACTAAAAGCATATTCTACTCTTGAAATGGCTCTTAGGTTAAAAATTAAAAAAGATTATGGGCTTAAAAAGTTACTCCAAGAAGCTGTTAGATTAGATCTAATTAAAGATAAAGGCTTTTCACATATAGCAGATAAAATCAAAGATATAGATGCAACAACATACTCTAAAGAATTACCAAAGATAATTACAGATTTCAGAAATAAATTAGCCCATGGGAGCACAATGCTTCATCCAGGTGCAATATTAAGTTTAAGAATTTGCGCAGATATTATAAATCAGTTGTTTAATAATAAACTTTCTAACAACTCAATCGAGCGGACCTAAACTCGCGCTTTCAGCGCTCCTTTAAGCCGCTGATTTCGAATGTTAGGATAAAAGAAAAATATGACGAATGTAAACGAACCGGAATTGGTAAAAAGCCTATTTGAACAACTTCTAACGAAAAAAATCTATCAATTCCCAAAGGAAAGAGAACAACTCCATGCCCCATTAGAAAAAGGGGTTTATATTATACGTAGCAAAGATGGGCGAGTGCTCCACGTAGGACGTACGCCTCGTGCACAAGGCGGAATAAAACAAAGACTATATGACCATCTATATGGGCGTTCTTCTTTCACCCATAATTACCTTAACGGCAATGGATGTCAGTTGAGACAAAAAGAGTGTACCTATCAATGCATTGTTATTAAAGATTCCAGAGTTAGAGCTTTTGTGGAAGCTTATGCGATTGGTCATTTGTGCCCAAAACATGTTGGGGAAGGATAAATAAATCCTAACAACTCATTCCAGCTGACCTTGCCACTGGCGACTTCAGAGCAGAATCCCGGCGGGCCACTGATTTCGAATGTTATAGGAAAAATGAGATATGGATATAACAGAAATAAAAAAACAACCTTTAAGTACCTTGATTTCTAATTATTTTGAATGTCAGAAATGCAAAATAGTGCATAGAAATCTTGAAGTGTTGCGGGTTGGCTTCAAATGTCCTTCATGTAATTATATAAGTAATGGAGGCAGGCTATATTTTCATATAAATATCCACATCCTTATTGACCTGATTCAAGAGGCATATCACTCAGTAAATAGTGAGTCAAAAGTAACTAGATTCTATGAAGGTGAAGGAGCACATGATATATCAGTAATAATTTTCTTTTGTACCTTACGGGAATCTTTGCTTGAAAATCTAATCAATAGACTTATGCAAGCACAGAATCTTTCTAAAGGAGTGTCCGATAGATTATTAGCTGATAATAAATTTCACATACAGAAACAAGATAAATTATTTAGGGCACTTACTAACATCAAATGGAACGAAGCAATGTTAAAGCTAAATGATGAAAGCGAGTTAGATTATAAGAAAATTGATGAATTTATTTCAAGTGTTGTAATAGCTAGAAACAATTTCATCCATGAAGGTAGTAAGTGGTCAATAGATAGAGAACTATCTACTGGTTGCATTAAAAACCTTTGGGGGCTGATTAATCTTTATGTGGGTTTACATAACACTTATGTGCAACCATATTATAAAAACACATAGCAACGCACTATAGCTGACCGTAAAGCTGCGCTTTCCGGCCGCTGAGCTCAAATGTTAGATTCAAATTATGAAAAATAAAATTTTACGAATAATAGTGCTTTTAGTTATCTGCATCTTTAGCATGGGAATAGGATATTGTATCGCTTTGTTTAAGCATATTCCTAAAGTGGCAGTGAACATACTTATGGTTCAAGAAATGGAAATTTTTCAATTTGGACAGATAGCTGAAGATGCTTATTTTAATCAGACTCATGAAATAGCAATATGGTCACTAGAAAAATATATCGATGTCTTAAATAGAATAAAAAGAGAACGATCTTCAATGAAAAAGGAACGCCCTTTCTGGATGCTTGCACCAGATGCGGAACTTCAAATTTCACATACTCGGCTTGCGCTTATATATAAAAAAATGGACAATTTAGAAAAATTTAAATTTCATATTAAAAAAGGAATAGAAGCACTCCCTAGAATGATGTCAGAAGAAAAGCTAGTTAGTTTTGTGAAAAAGCTGGACAAAATATTTATTAATAAGCAATAAAAATCTAACAACTCAATTGAGCGGACGTAAACCTGCGGTTTCCGTCGCTCATTTCAAACGCACGAAATGATGGAGATTAGAAAATGTCAAAAGTAGTCTACGCACTTGTAGCGGTGATTATCGTTCTTATGGTGAACCCAGTTCTTTCCGAGGAGAAAGGACTATCTGGATTGGAAGAACTCCGACAGAAAGCTGATGCCGTGTTGAAACAATCTAACGTCTCCGCCCGAAGAGATATTGATGTGGTTTTCAAGCTAGTCGATCTGCTTCTTCAAGAAAATCAGCCGGGAGAAGCAGAGAAGTATGTGGTCGAGGGACTGAAGCATTTCCCTTGGAATCTGGAATATCAGATGATCTATGCCGAACTGCTGGCCAAGTCAGGAAAACAGGAAAAAGCCGAAGAAAAGGCAACCCTTGTCTTTCAATATGCAGAAACAGAGGAGCTGATTAATCGAGCAGGGAAGCTGCTCAACAAAGAGCCCCTTCCACAATTTGAAAAAATAAACAAGCCATCAGGTGCAAAGCCCTGTGTTGTCTTAGTCCCTTTTCAGAATTGTGTCAGATATTTGATCATGCGCATAAAGGAAGAACTGGCTACTAAACTTGAAGTACCGGTATTCATACAAGAAATTGACATAGAATACCCATCGTTCAGCCGTGACCGCCGCGGAGCTACCATAAATCGAATGCGTAGGCAGTTCATTAAAGAGGTCAATGATGTCCAGATAGCTAATGCCATGAAAAACTTGAACCTAACCAAAGAGGATTTGGATGAAGAAGATAATGTTCTTAAACTCATGAAATACCTGCTACGCAGTTATGGTACCGAGGCGATAGCGGAATTTGATGTAGATCTTGAAGACTCATTCGGAAAAGATTCTCAATGGAATGCTGATCAGTTGCTGACTATTCTATTGCAAGTGGTGAAACCTTACCGCAGAAAGAATGTTGCATATCTTGGCATCACCTCCGTCGATATTTACGCCAAGGACTACAACTTCCTTTTTGGATGGGCAAACCGTTCAGGTGGAATCATGTCTTACCATCGATTCACTGCTGATTTTAACAATGACATTCCAAATCAAGATAGACTCATCAAAAGGACCTTAATGCAATGCCTTTCCTCGGTGGGTCATATTTATGGCATAGAGAGATGCACAACCCCAACATGTGCGCGAGCATATCCGAATTCTCTGCCCGAGCATGATGCAAAAAAGGGGACACTATGCTCTGAATGCAAAAATGGATTCAGAACAATATTCGAACAAGACAAATCCAGCGGACGCTAACGCGCCGCTGATTTTTATGTTATCTGAGGAAAATAAATTAAAATGGCATGTATTTATTGTAAAAAAACAGAGAAAGAAACAAGTTTCAATAAATCTGAACATATTATCCCGCAGTCTTTCGGTCGGTTTAATGATAATTTAACATTGGTGGGTGTTGTCTGTGATGACTGTAATCAATTTTTTGGTAATACTCTCGAACTTCCATTGGCACGAGAAACAAAAGAAGGACTCCAAAGATTTGAATTAAACATAAAAGAAGCGTCAGTATTTAAAAATCCTGGTAGAAATAGCAGGATTTTAATACAAATTGCTGAGGGGCCAAATAAAGGAGCATATGCTTATAGAGAATATTCACAACAAACCAAGAGAATTGAACTGTTCCCTGCTTTACAGATAGGTTTATTGAAAAAAAATTCTGATGAATATGAGTTTTTCTTAAACTCTCAATTTGTTAAAAAAAATATTTGCAAAGAAAAATATGACACGGATGCTCCTATGGGGATTGTTTTCATTCCCGAAACAAATCAAAAAGCAATAGAACTTTTAAAACAAAAAGGAATAAATTTTAAATTATCAGAAAATATCCCAGAGCAATCAACTATGTCGAAAAAAATCAACTGTGATATTACATTTACAATTGATTCAATTATTCTTCGGGCTTACGCAAAAATAGCATTTAATTATTTAGTTTCTACTCAAGGAACAGCTTTTTCTTCCCACATAGATTTTGACATCATTAAAAAGTACATACTAACTGGGAAAAAGCCTGATTATCCACTTGTTGTACCTAGCAATGAAGCAGTCTTGGGAGATGAAAGTGAATCAGGAATGAGAAGAGAGGGACATATTATCACGCTAGATTGGGCAGATGATAGCATTTCTATCTTATGTCGAATAGCACTCTGTAATGATACCACCTATAAAGTTTCTCTGTCCCGAAATTTTACAGGTAAACATAATAATATTAGGAGTGGTCATTTTTTTAATTTAGCCGATAAAAGCATTTTAAAAATTGATAAAAAAACCAGATAACGACGCACTGCACCTGACCGTTTCCCGCGCCGAAATCGGCGCGCTCAAAGTCAGGTGAGTTTAAATGTTAGGTTAAGAAGATAAAATGAAATAAAGGAGGGGATATGAATCCTAGACTTTTTAATGTTCGTTATCTGGGATGTTTGATGGTTATTTTTATGTTCCTCACCGGTTGCGCAACCATACGTCAATATGATCAAAATATAAGGAAAAATTATCTTGAATCTCTTCAGTCCCAAGGCAAAATGGAAGATCAGCCTTTACAAGAAAATGAAGGTGTTGTTTTTGGTTCTTTAGTTATTCAATCTTTTAACCAAAACGGACAATTATTATCTCCAGAAGAAGCTCCCAAAGCAAGCAGTCCAGAATTGTTTATTGCTGAAACTAAAAAAATTGATTGGGATAAATTTTCAACTTATTTTTTTAAAGCGATACACAAAAAAGCAGTGATTTATGGCGCAGTAGAACTACCGTATATGATTTTCGCAACACGTCTCCCGGCAGGAGAATATACCATTTATTACTTGCAAACTACGAGCAAAAGGTATGTATATCAAGATATTCGTTTTACCGTTACTCCGGGAAAGATTACCTACATTGGCTCACTCGAAATAGACCTTTATAATCATCGTGGAGTTGGCACCAATTATTTAGACAAAGTCCAAACTAAAATTGTCGATCAAGAAAATAAGGATAAAAAATCCTTCCAATCTCAAAATCCTAAACTTGATTATGAGATTCGCACAAAACTTATGAAGGAATATAATAGAAATTAACGGAATTATGTTATTAACTCAATGAAAATTCATATAAATAAAACCTAACAAGTCGTTGAACCTGACATTTTTCCGTCGCTTTGCTCAGGAAAAACGCAGGTTAACTCCGGCGTTATGTAATTTAGCAAAATGAGGAAATAATGGGAAAAAGATCAAAAGGGATTACTGTTTTTGCCTGGGTCGAAATTGTGCTTGGCGCTATTGGAAGTTTGCTTTGTATTCTTACGGGTTATTTGACTTGGTTTTGCGCTTCCAGCAGCGGTGGGGGCTATGCTGCTGTGTTCATGTTAGTAATTAGCGTACTTTCATTTCCGCTTATTTTTATCCTAATAACAGGTATATTTCTCTTAAAGCTTAAATCCTGGGCCAGGATGGCAAATATTATTATTTTGATGGCGCTGGCCTTCTTTGTTCTTGCTGCGGGGTTCTATCTTGGTCCGATGTCAGGTATTAAGTTCCTCGTAACATATTATCCTATTATATCGTTCGGTTTGTTTCTCATAATAACTTTCTCTGCTTGGTTTCTAACACGTTTCAAAGTAAAAGAACAATTTAAGAAATAAATCACATAACAACTCAATCCAGCGGACCCTTACGACACGTTAACGAAAGGCCGGGCCGCTGATTTCTTACGTTAGACATAAATAAAAAAGGAGGAAAAAATGAAAAATAAAAATGGCCCCGCAATTTTGGTGAAACTGACCTTGATAATTTTGATAGGATTGATTCCAATTGCATGTAGTAAAACTGAAACAGATAAAAATAAAGAAAATGCTGAATTCAAAAAATTCTACAAAGACTTGCCTTCTTCTTCGAAAGAGCAGCTAAAACAATTTGATGCTCAGATGAGAGAGCAAGGGATAGGACACATAAGAGCCTTCGACGACCCTTCGCTTAAAACCAAAGCGGATTATGCAAAAATAACAGCTGAAAATTTTAAAAAGATAAAAATGAGAATGGGCATTGATGAAGTAAAAAAGATCATGGGTTCGCCGACAAGCATCAGGGGAGACGAATATATTTGGGGAACGAAAGATGACAGGGTGGAATTCCAGGTTAAAATCGAAAATGGAAAGGTTGCCTGGACAACTACTGTAAACTACAAGTAGATCTTAGAAAATGATAAAAAAATGTCTAACGTGTCAATCCACCTGACCAAAAAGCTGCGCTTTTTGGCAGGTGATTTCTATGTTAGACGAAATAAAGGAGGAGGAAAAATGAGGAAAACCATATGTGTTTTTATATTAACAGTTCTTTTGATAGGTAATATTTCACTAGGTGCGGAGGAGTTGAATGAAGAGTCACTGTCTCGTTTGTCACATTTGCTTAAAAAGGGAGGCACCGCGGGGGTTCAGCTACCCAGTAATGAAAAAAAGGAAATTGAAAGACTGTTAGTTTGTATCCTACCAGACAAAGATTATATTGGTGAAAATAAAGAGTGGGCGATCAGCTATCACGATATGGAAGAAGGAGATTTCTTCCAAGTAGATCTAAAAAACAAAGGAGATGAATCTTTCAATAAAGATATGTGGTTTCATATTCTATATATCCAAGAAAAACCATCGTTTTATGGAAATGAAGACTTTGAGGGATATCGTGGAATGGGGATGAAAGATGTTCATTATTTTATACTCGTTGGCAATGTAGAAATTAGGGCCGTTGCAAGTTCGCAGGAATATAAAAATGATAACAAAATTAAAGAAATGTTGAAGGCTTTTAAATTAAAAAAAATCGAAAATTTACCCTAATCCCCATACCCTACCCCCTATATCTTACCCCTGCTGTCTCGATATTGACTCCCTCGATAATAGATGGTATATTGAGAAAAACTAACGAAGGGAGTGAACTAATATGAGTATTGTTGTTCTGGGAACAGTGGCCCTGGATACGGTTAAAACGCCGGCGGGTTTTAAAAAAGATTTACTTGGCGGCTCGGCTGCACATTTTGCGATGTCCGCTTGCCTTTTTACCAAAGTGATTCTGGGAGCAGTAGTTGGCGAGGATTTTCCAAAAAAATATCTTTCCTTTTTTAGAAAAAAAGGTCTTGATCTATCTTGCCTGCAAATGGAAAAAGGGTGTACTTTTCGCTGGCAAGGTGAATATAAGCAGGATGATTTAAATACGGCGTGTACTTTAAATACGGAATTGGGAGTAATTACTTCTTATGTGCCCCGTTTAAGTCGTGCCCGAAAGAAGACTAAAAATGTATTCCTGGGCAATTATGATCCGGATGTCCAGCTTCAATTTTTAAAGCAAATGGACAGCCTTGAGTTTGTCGGCTTGGATACGATGAATTTATGGATTCATAATAAACGCAAATCATTAAAACCGCTCTTAAAAAAGACGCATATTTTAATCATTAACGATACTGAAGCAAGAGACCTAACCTACGAAAAAAACCTTCTGCAGGCAGCCCGCGCTTTAAATTCCTACGGTCCGAAAATGATACTTATCAAAAAAGGGGAAAATGGAGCGCTTTTTTATTCGAAAAATATTATCTTTGCGCTGCCGGCTTTCCCGATTGAAAAAGTGGTTGACCCGACCGGTGCCGGAGATACTTTTGCCGGTGGCGTTATGGGGTATCTGGTCAGAGCAAAACGAATTAATGATCGGGTGCTCAAAAATGCCTTGGCTTATGGAACAGTGCTTTCGAGTTTTAATGTCCAGGGATTTGGATTAAAACGCACGGCACCTTTAAAGAAAAGGGAAGTAGAGAAAAGGATAAAAGAGTACAAGCGGTTTTTCCGATTTTAGCTCTCAAGGGCTCCGCATGTAGCGAGTGAGGTATCTGTAAACCTTTTCCCTCTCAGTATCGTCTTATAAATTAGGGAGGGAAAGTGAGGTAATAATGAAAAAAGATAGAATATTACTGATGATCATGATTGTGTTGATCGGGATTGCTGTTGCGGACAAGGAAGCTTTTGCGCACGAAGTTGATAAGGATGAGCTGAAGGCGGCCGCGCATAAGCACGATGCCCAGATGAATTCAGAGCGCAAAGATGCCGGGATGGGTTCTGAAATTATGAAGCAAAGAAGGCTTCAGCGGCAAAAAAGACTTAAATATTTAAAAAAGATGGATCCGGAGAAGTATGGCGAAATAAAAGGACGGATGATGCAGCACCGGCTGGAGAAATTAAAGAGATTAAAAGAAGAAGATCCGGAGAAGTATGGCGAAATAAAAGGACGTATTATCCAGCATCGGCTGGAAAAATTAAAACAATTGAAAGAAAAAAATCCGGAAAAGTTTAGGCAGTTTATGCGCCAAAGAAAAAAGCATTTAAATAAGAAATTGCGTTATTTAAAAGATAAAAACCCGCAAAAATTCGAGCAACTTAAAGCTCATGTCCATAAGCAAAAGGTCGAATGCTTAAAGCAATTAAGATGGCAAGATCCGGAAAAGTTCAAACAGGTGATGAAAAAGAGAAAAGAAATATTCCAGGCTCATTTGCAAAAATTAAAAGATAAGGACCCTGAAAAGTTTAAAAGGATCCAAAAACGCATAGCGATTATGCAGGAATATAATCAATTAAGACAAGAAGACCCGGCGCAGGCACGGGAATTTTTGTCAAAGCATCCGAAGCTTAAAATGTTTATAAAGAAGCGTGGGTTTGTTTTAGCAACCGACGATTAAAAATTTAAAAAAATGGATAAATTGCAGGAGCGAGAGAAACAATTAATCCTAATGGCGCAGAAAGGCGATATGAGCGCCTTTTATACGTTGATAAATAAGTATAAGGAGATGGGGGTAAGAATTTCATTTTCAGTTACCGGTAATTTGGCTGATGCTCAGGATATTGCTCAGGAAGCATTTGTGCGCGTGTTTAAGAATATTAAAAAATTTAAATTTCGCTCTAAATTTTCAACCTGGTTTTATAGAATTTTAACTAATCTTTGCCGTGATTTTTTAAGAAAAAAGAAGCATAGCCGGATAATCTTAGCCAGACAAGCGGACGCCGGTGATTATGCACCAAAACCGGTTGTTGGCGATGGCCATAATCCGGCAAAGGCATTGTTAAATAAAGAACTAGGGCAGGCGATTGACGAAGCAATTACGGAGTTATCGGAAAAGCAACAAATCGTTTTTATTTTAAAACATAAGAAAGGTCTGAAGATTGAGCAAATAGCCGAGATGTTGGGAATGAAGTCATCAACCGTGAAGGTTCATTTATTCAGAGCGCTCAGGAAATTACAGAAAAAGTTACATGTATATTTACAATCAGCGGCATAAAAAAGGAGGCGACGATGTGGAACTGCTTATTTTTTAGAAAAGATTTATATCAATATGCCGAAGGAGTGCTGGACTTGGATAAGGAGAAAAAAATAAAGAATCATTTATCCAGATGTTCTATTTGCGGACAACGTTTAAAGGAAATGCGAAAGGTTTTGGCCGCAATAGAAAAAACCGAAGAGCCATTTTTAGGTGAAGTTTTCTGGAGAAAATTCGATGAACGCTTAAATCTCAAGATTCCTCAGGAAAAAATACGAACTTCAAAATATGAGGTTATTGTCCCTAAGTTTAAACCGCTGCCAAAGTTTGGTCTGGCCGTGGCGGTGTCTGTTTGTATTCTTTTAATCGTAATTGGTCTGCCTTTGCGAAATTATCTTTTTATGCCTTCGGCAACATTCGTAAATGACCAGGAGTTGGTTGAAACTACGCTGTTGCTTGAGGAGGAGGAAGGGTTAAGTTTCAATCATGATGAGGATGCGTATCTTGAGGAGATGCTGCTTCAAATGGAGTTGGAGCGGGTGTAGTCTTGACATTTTAAGGGGTGAAAGGTTATAATTTGTGTATATAGAAATGGTGTTACTCCGCGGCGTAAACAATCGAAAATTTCTTGTGAAATTTTCCCTATTTCTTGCGGGGTTAATTCGCGTAGATAATTTATGTCGGACATTGTGCTCCCTGCCTACCGGCAGGCAGGCATAAATTATACGCTCATTAAGGAGGATGTGTATGTCAAAGGCGAGAGCCGGTAAAGAAATACATGCTGTTGCTGATAACAAAATCGGCACTTTAGCAGATGCAAGCCAGTGGTTGGCGGATAAAGGAGTAAATATAAAAGCGGTTTGTGCTTTTGCAGACAGTGGTAAAGCTCATTTTCTCTTTATTACTTCGGATAATAAGAAGGCGATAGAGATACTCCGGGCTAAAGACGTAGAGGTAACAGAAGACGAGGTTGTTATGGTCGAAATGATTGATAAGGTTGGAACGCTTAAGGATGTGGCAAAAAAGCTAAAGAATGCAGATGTTGACATAAAACATGTTTACGGAACAGCTGCAATCACACCGAATGCGCCAAGCATTGTTGTGTTCAACTCTGATGATAATAAAAAAGCAATAAATGCGATAAATGGATAAAATAAAGACCAAAGACCGAAGACCAAAGACTGAAGACTTTAAACCATAGTCTGTGGTCGGTTTTTGGAGCTTGACATCCTGTTCTTTGTGTGATATATTTTAACGGTCTTCGGGAATGGGTGATCTTCGCGCCATAAGCGAAGAAATTCCCAACTGGCAGTAAAAGCCTGCGAGTCCCGCCATAGCGGGGCAGAGAAGGTGAAATTCCTTCGCCAATAGTATAGTCTAGATGGGAGGAGACAAGAGAACTAGTGTATTCTAATCCCGAAGAGAGTATCTTCGGGATTTTTTATTTGAGGTGGAAAAATGCAATTTAATACGATACAGGAAATAATTGATGATTTTAAAAAGGGAAAGATGGCGGTTATTCTTGACGATGCCGATCGGGAAAATGAAGGGGATCTGGTCATGGCCGCTGAGTTTGTAACCCCGGAACATATAAATTTTATGGCTAAATTTGGCCGTGGTCTGATTTGTATTGCGATGGAAGAAAAACGTTTAGATGAGTTAAATATTCATCCGATGGTTGGCAGAAATGAAGCTCCTTTAGCAACAGCATTTACTGTTTCTGTGGATGCCCGAACGGGAATCACGACGGGTATTTCCGCATATGACCGGGCAAAAACTATAAAAGTTTTAGTCGATCCAAAGGCAAGGCCGGATGATTTGGTAAGGCCAGGCCATATATTTCCTTTGCGGGCTCAAAAAGGTGGCGTTTTAGTCAGAGCCGGACATACCGAAGTTTGTGTTGATTTTATGCGCTTAGCTAATTTGTATCCGGCCGGAATTATCTGTGAAATAATGAATGAAGACGGGTCGATGGCGAGAACGGGTGAACTGATGGAATTTGCTAAGCATCATGGTTTAAAAATCGGCACAATTGCTGATTTGATAAAGTTTAAACACCGCCATGAGAAACTGGTTCATCGCGTTGCTTCAACTAAATTGCCGACAAATTATGGTAATTTTAGGCTGGTTGTTTATAAGGCTGATGTCGACCAACGTTCGCATTTGGCGCTTGTTTTAAATAAGGTTGAAGATAAGGAACTTGTGCGTGTTCATTCTGAGTGTCTAACTGGTGATGTTTTTATGTCCAAACGTTGTGATTGCGGAAACCAGTTGCGCCGGGCTTTGGAAATGATCCAAAATAATGGTTCCGGTATTTTGCTTTATATGAGACAGGAAGGTCGCGGGGTAGGCTTGGAAAATAAAATAAAAGCCTATGAGTTACAGGATCGTGGCTTGGATACGGTTGAGGCGAATGAGAAACTAGGATTCAAGGCTGACCTTAGAGACTATGGTATTGGCGCCCAGATTTTGGCTGATTTGGGGGTTAAGCAGATACGCCTGCTGACAAATAATCCGAATAAAGTTATTGGTCTGGAAGGTTATGGTCTTGAGATAGTTGAACGCGTGCCGCTGGAGATAGAACCGTCAAGCTTTAATCGACGCTATTTGAAATCAAAAAAGGATAAGTTAGGACACATACTGACATTAATAGATTAGTGGGATGAGAAGTTTTAAATTACAAAAAAGATGGAGGTGAATAATGAAAGTTGTAGAGGTGAAGTTGAATGCCGAGGGTAAGCGTTTTGCGTTGTTGGTATCGCGGTTTAACAATTTTATTACCAAGAGATTACTTGATGGCGCAATAACCGAGCTGCGCAGGCATGGAGCTGATGATAAAAAAATAGAAGTCTTCTGGGTGCCGGGAGCGTTTGAAATGCCCTGCCTTGCCCAGAAATTAGCAAAATCAAAAAAGTATAATGTGCTTATTTGTTTAGCGTCTATTATCCGAGGTGATACCCCGCATTTTGACTATGTGGCTGCGGAAGCAGCTAAGGGTATTGCCGGTGTTTCCTTAAGTACGGGAGTTCCCGTAATATTCGGGGTGATTACAGCTGATAGTTTGGAGCAGGCCATAGAGCGGGCCGGTACTAAAGGCGGAAATAAAGGAGAAGATGCGGCAAGAGTAGCAATAGAAATGGCTAACCTTATAGAAGAAATAGGCTGATCGCGATGAGAAAAAGAACAAAGTCTCGTGAATGTGCTTTGCAAATTCTCTATGCTTTTGATATTCGCAAGGAAAATGCACAGACAATTATTGAGAATTACTGGCAGCAACATGAGGTGGAAGTAGAGGTTAAAAAATTTGCCGGTTGTTTAATCAAGGGGGTTATGAAAAATTTGTCAGGGATCGATGAATTTATAAGTAAATATACGGATAACTGGAGAATTGAACGCATGGCCGTAATTGACCGCAATATTATCCGGATGGCAACTTATGAGCTTTTATTTGAGGAAGATATTCCGCCCAAAGTGTCGATCAACGAAGCAGTTGAACTGGCTAAGAGATTCGGCGATGATGAGTCCGGACGCTTTGTTAATGGGGTATTAGATAAAATCAATAAAACTGAATGTAAAAAAGAAAAGTGACTTTAAACGAAAATTTCGTCGATTTACACGTTCATACCAATTTTTCTGATAGCACTTTCTCGCCAAAAGAAGTTGTTTTGCATGCGATAAAGAGTAGGCTGCGGGCAATTGCAATTACCGACCATGATTGCGTAGATGGCGTTGGTTTTTGTCTGGAAGCTGCTGCCGGCCAAACCCTAGAAATCATTCCTGGTGTCGAGCTTACCGCAGAGATAAATGATATCGAAGTTCATATTATTGGATTACTTATCGATTGGAATATCCCTTGGTTTCTTAAAAAATTAGAGCAGATAAGGAATGACCGTGTTCTGCGGATGCAGAAAATGATTAAGAAATTAAACAATTTGGGTGTCGATATTTCAGAAGATGAGATTTACACTTTCAGTACTTGCGAAGGGTCAGTAGGACGCCCTCATTTAGCGAGAGCTCTTTTGGAAAAAGGAGCGGTTAAGTCTATCCAGGATGCTTTTTGGCGTTATCTTGGTGAAGATAAACCCTGTTATGTAAAAAGATTGAGAGTTTCTCCAGAAGAAGCGATTGGATGGATCAAAGAGTTAAACGGGATTCCAATTTTAGCGCATCCCGGGATCAGGCCTACGGATGAGTTTATTCCCGAGCTTGTACACCTTGGTTTAATGGGAATCGAGGCCTTTCATACTGATCATAGCGAAAAAACAGTCCGTTATTATAAAAAATTAGCAAAAAAATACAATCTTTTAATAAGCGGCGGCTCCGATTGCCACGGGATGGGCAAGACCGCCCCGCTTATGGGTAAGGTGAAGGTACCGGAAGAGGTTTTGGAAAAGCTTAAAGAAGCGAAAAAACAAGTTTTATAATTATGAACATACAGGATTTAAAATATCTTCAGCTGGCCGTTAATTTAGCCAAAAGGGCAGAGGGTAGAACCAGTCCTAATCCTTTGGTTGGTGCGGTGCTCGTAAAGGGTAAAAATATTATCAGTACCGGATTTCATGCTCGCTGCGGGAGTGCTCATGCTGAGATTAATGCGATCAGGAAAGCCGGACAACGGGCAAAAGGGGCAACTCTTTATGTAAATCTGGAACCCTGTTCTCATTTTGGCCGGACACCGCCGTGTACGCAAACGATTATAGATTCAAAAATAAAACGCGTCGTGGTCGGGCTAAAAGACCCTAATCCGTTAAACAACGGAAGAAGTTTAAGAAAACTCCGCCAGGCAGGAATTAAGGTTGAACTTGCCGAGAATGAAAGAATTTTTAAGCAGCTAAACGAAATTTTTATAAAATATATTGCGAAAGGTGAGCCGTTTGTAATCGTAAAAGCCGGACAGAGTCTGGACGGAAAAATTGCTACACGAAATAGGGATTCAAAATGGATTACGGGTAAATATTCGCGTGAATATGCCCAATTGCTGCGCCATAAAGTTGATGCGATAATCATTGGCGTAAATACACTTTTAAAAGATAATCCCGATTTGAGTTGTCGATATCAGGGAAGACTTAAAGGAGACAAACCGATAAAAATAGTTGTTGATACCAATCTTAAAACACCGCCCGGCGCAAATATTTTTCGCAAATCCAGCCCGGCGCCGGTAATAATTGCGACGACGAAAAATGCGCCCTTAAAAAGGATACGTTCATTAGAAGCCCAAGGAGTTAAAATTTTAATCTGCCCATTTGATAAAAATAAAAATGTGGATTTAAAGTTTTTGATGCGTGAGTTAGCAAAGCAAGAGATATCAAGTGTGCTTGTTGAGGGTGGAGGAAAATTAATCGGCTCTTTTTTCGATGCCCACCTGCCAGATAAAATTTATTTTTTTATCGCACCTAAAATTATCGGCGGCAGAACGGCGCTTAGTTCAGTGGAAGGGGAGGGGATTTCTTCTTTACAAAAAGCGATAAATTTGGATAATGTAAAGATAAAGAAATTAAAAGCAGATATTCTGGTTGAGGGAAATGTGAAATATGGACCAAAGACCAAAGACCGAAGACAATAGACCTTTTATCATAAGGTCGTTGGTCATTAATCTTTTGTCTATGGTCTATCCCCAAAGTTTAACCATTGAGGAGTTATTATGTTTACGGGAATCGTAGAAGAAATGGGGATTATCCAGAAGGTTGTCAAAGGAAAATTAATGCACATAATAATTCGGGCGCAGACTGTGCTCAAAGAAACAAACATTGGTGATAGTATTAATGTGAATGGTGTCTGCCTGACCGTGGTTAATCTGGATAAGAAAAGTATTGCTTTTGATGTTATGCGAGAAACCCAGGAGCACGCTAATTTTAATAGTTTAAAGATAGGTGATGGCGTAAATCTAGAAAGAGCATTAAACGTTAATTCTCGGCTTGGCGGACATATTGTTTCCGGACACATTGATGGAGTTGGCATTGTGCGGAAAAAGGTTAAACAAAGAGAAGATTTTTGGCTTCAGATAAGTGCGGATAAAGAGATAATGTCTTTTCTTGTGCCTAAAGGTTCTATTGCCATTGATGGAGTGAGCTTGACAATTTTCGATGTATATAGAGATTATTTTAGTGTCGCACTTATTCCGCACACATTAAAAACAACGAATCTGGATTTTAAAGAGACTAAAACACGGGTAAACCTGGAAGTGGACATGTTTGCTAAATATATATTTCGCTATCTTGAAGGGCAGGGCAAAGAGGCTTCAAAGCTGAGCGAAGGACGCCTCAGGAGTCTAGGGTTTGACGAATAATGCCTTCCTGTGTTACACTGCTCAGGTAAATTTTTGAATATAAGTTTGGTTGTGTGAAGACGGGGCGTGGCTCAGTTTGGTTTAGAGCGCTACGTTCGGGACGTAGAGGTCGGTGGTTCAAATCCACCCGCCCCGACCAGAATAAAAAAGCTCTAATTTGGGCTTATAAGATATAGCTCTATACTTTAGATGCATTATTGAGTGTAGAGCTTTTTTATTTCCATATGGGGAAACGATGTTTCCCCCTCTTGGCGTTCGCCATCCTGCATGGGGCTCACTATCACCCCCTTCCAAAAGGTTAAAATTTTTAGTCAAGAAAAAGGAGGAATATTGTCCCCCTTTTTCTTAAGAACAATATCCCCCTAAAAAGGTGTGGCCTTTGGCCACGGTTAAAAATTAAAATTAACATCTTTTGCTTCAGAATTGAGAAAACATAGCGGTGTCGAAAAATTCAGCCCAATAATTTACACAACATATTGATTTTACTATAGTTATAGCGTTTGACAAGGGGCGATTTTTGTGGTATACTTATTGTGCGATTTAAAAAAGTATTTAATTTGTTTAATTATATAATGTTATAAAAAATATAATAACCGAAAATCTGCCATAGGCAGATCCGCCTAGTGAATTGGCGGAGGCAAACCTAGAGAAATCAAGGGGCGCAAAGCTACGGGTCTAAAGCTATTGCTATGACCGCCGGGCTCACCGACAACGTTATAGCATGTTAAAGATAGCCGGGCTGCCGGATTATATGCAGTTCGGCTTTTATTTTTTATTAAAGGCAAAAAGGAATGGCAATGAAAAAGAAAAGAATGATCTTTAACTATTTACTTGTTATTGCTGTTACGTTTATTTGCTGTGCATCAAGAACAGGTTTATGTCAAATTTCGAATATTGATGATTTAATGGGTGTTGGGAATAGTAATCAAGACCAGACATATGATCCAAGTCAGGCGAATATTTCCGAAACACCTACGGATTCAAGTGTGACCTACATGAATAATCTGCAGAGGAGCAATGCCTCAGACCAACCCCTCCAAGCAACAATGATGGAGTCAAATCTTGCGCAAGCAATGATGTTTTCCATGGATATGCTCATAACAGAGCCAGTACAGGATGTAATCGAAGCATTTCTCCTAAATGATTATACCCTACTTGAGATTGCCCAGATACTCAAAGGCGCTGGAATTTCGCTGGAAGAAATTTTTATGGGAATTGTTACTGCCGATGGAGACCATGTTTTAAAAGATGTAATTGGTGCTTTAATCGAAGCAAAATTTACGACCACTGATGTATTTAACGTAGCGATAAGATATCTTCAGAATATAAATCCGGAAATTTCTGATGAAGAAATGGTATTGGAAATACTCGGAGAGGTTTACGATGCTGATATCTATCAGGGGTTGATCCAAGAAATATATATAAACAAAATGGTGGGCGTGAGTATTGCAACTAAAGCGGAAATAGTAAAAGCGATGCTTGTTGCGGGATTAACATTGGAAGAAATAACTATTGCCTTGTTTGATAATGGATTTAGTTTAGAAGAAGTGGTTAATATTCTCAGCAAAGCGGAAGTGGAAATATCAGACGCCTATTATGTGGTGATTAATATCCAGGGTTGGGATAATGTAAGAAATGTGTTTAACGCCTTATTGGATTCTGATTATGAAAGTGTGGATGTCTGTAGTTTTATGATTACTGATATTAGCTGGGAAAGTGCCGAAGAGATTATTAACGAGTTAATTGGCAGTGTCGCTTCGGGTGAAGCTCCGACACAGCAACAGATGGATAATGCCAAACTTTTATTAGAAGCTCTTTATGATGCGGATAGTCCTTATTCAATAGAGATGATTAGTGAAGGTTTTATTGCCTGCGGGTTTAATTTGGATGAAACCATCGAGATTTTTAAAGAACCAAAGGTTAATGTTAGCATCGGGGATGCCTATAACGGGTTGATTGCGGCGCTCGGCGGCGTAAATACCGAAAATGTCGCGGTAGTCGCTAATGCTTTGATCGACGGTGGATATGAAATGAACGAAGTGTATTCGATAGTAGTTTCCGTTCTTGCGGATGAACTCGGTCAGGATACTATAGATATTGTTATTACTTTGATCGGGGAAGAAATTGGTATGCCATCACAAGAGCAGATAAATAAGGCCAGGATATTAGTAGAGATATTGTTGGAATCCGAATATACAGTTGCGCAGATAAGTGCGGCATTCGTTAATAGTGGTTTCGGGATGGAAAACACGGTGGAAATTTTCAAGCAAATTGCCGTCAGCTTAGATGATGCTTTTAATGGGTTGATTGCGGTTCTCGGGACGGTAAGTGCCGAAAATGTCGCGATCGTCGCTAATGCCTTAATCGACGGTGGATATGAGATTAACGAAGTCTATTCAATAGCCGTTGGGGTTCTTAAGGATGAGCTCGGTCAGGATACCGGAGATATTGTGATTACACTTCTCGGGCAAATAGATACGCCCGTAACTGATGCGCAGAAAAGTAAGGCCCAGATTTTAGCCGGGATATTGCTGGAATCGGAATATACAGTATTGGAGATCAGTGCGGCATTTATTAACAGTGGATTTGGGTTAGATAACACAGCGGCAATTCTCAATCAAGTTGGTGTTAGTATTGACGATGCCTATACCGGCTTGATTGCGGCGCTCGGGACAGTAAGTGCCGAAAATGTCGCGATCGTCGCTAATGCCTTAATCGACGGTGGATATGAGATTAACGAAGTCTATTCGATAGTCGTTCCCGTTCTTGAGGATGAACTCGGTCAGGATACCGGAGATATTGTGATTACACTTCTCGGGCAAATAGATACGCCCGTAACTGATGCGCAGAAAAGTAAGGCTCAGATTTTAGCCGGGATATTGCTGGAATCGGAATATACAGTATTGGAGATCAGTGCGGCATTTATTAATAGTGGATTTGGGTTAGATAACACAGCGGCAATTCTCAATCAAGTTGGTGTTAGTATTGACGATGCCTATACCGGCTTGATTGCGGCGCTCGGGACGGTAAGTGCCGAAAATGTCGCGATCGTCGCTAATGCCTTAATCGACGGTGGATATGAAATTAACGCCGTGTATTTAAGCGTAGTTCCAATCCTTAAGAATGATCTTGGACAAAATGTTGAAGATATTGTTATTGCCCTGTTGGGGCAAATAGATACGCCCGTAACTGATGCGCAGAAAAGTAAGGCCCAGATTTTAGCCGGGATATTGGAAACTGAGTATACAGTTTCGCAAATCAGTGCGGCATTTGTTAACAGCGGATTTGGGCTAGATAACACAGCGGCAATTCTCAATCATCTTGGAGTTAGCATCGGCGATGCCTATGACGGATTGATCGGGGCTGTGGGCGGAGTAACTGCCGAAAATGTGGTGATCGCAGCTAATGCTTTGATCGACGGTGGGTATGGGATCAACGAAGTGTATTCAAGTGTAGTTCAGATTCTTAAGAATGATCTTGGACAAAATTCTGAAGATATTGTTATTGCCCTGTTGGGGCAACTAGATACGCCCGTAACCGCTGCGCAAAAAAGTAAGGCTCAGCTTTTAGCCGGGATATTGCTGGAATCTGAATATACAATATTGGAGATCAGTGCGGCATTTATTAACAGTGGATTTGGGCTGGATAACACGGCGGCAATTCTCAATCAAGTTGGGGTCAGCGTTGGTGATGCCTATGACGGGTTGATTGCGGCGCTCGGCGGCGTAAATGCCGAAAATGTAGCAATGATCGCTAATGCTTTGATGGAAAATCTGTATGGGGCTAATGAAGTGTATTTGGTAGTAGTTACGGTTCTTAAGGATGAACTCGGGCAGGAGACGGAAGATATTGTGCTTACACTTTTGGGGCAACTAGATTCGCCGGTAACTGATGCCCAGAAAAATAAAGCTAAAGTTTTAGCGAGTATACTGGAGGCTGAGCATACCGTCTCGCAAATCAGTGCGGCATTCATTAATGTTGGATTAGGGTTAGATAACACGGCTTGGATTTTAAACCAGCTCGACGTTAACATCGACGATGCCTACGACGCGTTGATTGGCGCTCTCGGCGGAGTTAATATAGAGAATGTCGGAATGATCGCTAATGCTTTGATGGAAGCGGGGTATGATATTACTAATATATATGAAAAAGTCATCCCGGTTTTAAGAAGTGAAGGGGCAACGGCAACAGTAATTGTTAATATGCTCATCAGTCCGATAGCACCGGTAGGGCAGCCAACCACAAAACAGATGAATAATGCCAAACTATTGGCCTTGATGCTTACAGATGCGGGATGCACTGTGCAACAAGTTACTGATGCTTTTATTGATATTAGTTTTGGTTTAGATAATACCGCCGCTATGCTCAATTATTTAGAGCTTAGCACAGAAGATGCCTACTTTGCCCTGCTTAGTAGTCCGGGTGGATATACAGTCCAAGATGTGGTTTTCAATTTATTTTTAGGCGGATATATTGGGGAAGAGATTCTTGCCACGGCCATTGCAAATCTTCAAGACCAAGGCGATACAGCTTCTCAAATCATTACGGCAATACTAGGGACAATCGAAGAAGGTAGTTCTGCAACTCCCGAGCAGTTGAATAATGCCAAGTTATTAGCGAGTGCCCTGAATGACGCTGGTTATTCAAAGCAGCAGATTTGTGATGCGTGCCTGGAAAATAATTTTGGCTTAGAAGATACAACGGCAATTTTTATAAGCCTGGGAGTAAATATAGAAGACACCTATTATGTTCTGGTTAATTCTACTACTTCCTCGACAATTGCCGAGATCGTGCCGGCGTTAGTTGCTGGTGGATATAATGCTTCGGAAGTCTTCGCCACAGTTGTCGCAATACTTGAGGCTGATCCAGCGGGACACACCGTAACCGATATTGTTGCCTTGATATTAGGTGAGCTTATTGACGGGCAACCAACACTCGCTCAGATGGAGAATGCAAAACATCTCACCGGCGCATTAGTTGGTGCTGATTATACCCTAATGGAAGTTAGTGAAGCTTTGCTTAATAATGAATTTAGTTTGGAGAATATAGCAAAAGTTCTCGACGATACAAATATTGGCTTAGCGGATGCTTATCAGGCATTAATTAATGCTAATGGCGCTCAGGACATTAAAGATCTTACTTATGCTTTGGCCGCTGCCGGATATGATTCTTTTTCCGTATTTAATATCGCTACAACTCAACTTAAAAATGAGGGCCGGGAAGATAATGAGATTATTCAAATATTGATTGGTGAATTAGACCCTGATAATAGCCAGCAAATGGAATATGCTCAGGAATTGACGAATGTTCTAAAATTCCAATTTGATCGTAATTTAGCAGAGAATACTTCTGATTCATTCATATCACTTATGAATCAAGGGTATACTTTTACACAGATTATAGATATGTTAATTGAAAGATATACCCAGGCCGAAATTGAACAAACGCTAAGTGAGAATATCGTCGAAATCGTGAAAGAACTTGCCAAAGATGGTAAAAGCGCAAACCAAATTGTTGAGATGATTATTGAGAATGATAGTGGGAGTGGCAATCGTAATAATTTGATCGCGGAGGTCATGGAACAATTAATACGTAATGATTACTCGACTTTTAGAAGCGAAATAGCGTTTTATATAATCGGAGTTAATCAGGCAGATATGTATCAAATGAGGTTAGGCAAGCGGAATGCGGCTGATTATGACATAACTACGACTGAACATGCAAATCATGTTTATGGGATGTTGGCAGCGGGAAATACATGGGAAGAAATTAGTCAGTTTTTTGCCCAGGCGGGATACCAGTTGGAATATGTAGCGAAACTTTTTAAAGCTTTAGATGTTGTCGTGCGAGAAGACGTCAGTCTGTACCTGGAAGACTATGGATATCAGCCGATTGATGTGACGACAATTTGTGACGCTCTGGAAAATTTATCTTTAAGCGATATCCACTCGATGTTAAGTAATACGCAAGCAGAATTTAGGGATAGTTTGTTGTGGAGTGATAATACCGTAATTTCCAGCTTGCTGAGCACGGGCTATACAGAACAAGAAGTTTTTGAAGTTGCGACTGTATATTTACAGGCGCTTGGGCTTAGTTCTGAAGCAATTCTTATAAAACTGACTACGGCAAAGGTTAAAACAGATGAGAATGAATTATTGTCCCAGGCTTTGGTGGGGCAGTATTACAAGTCTATTGCTACAAATACGCCGCAGTCATATATAACGCTTTTTACCGCAAGATATTCGTTGACCTGGATTAAGTTAGTATTGTTGGAAAAGGGATATTTGGAAGCCGATATTGATAATACGATTACGGATAATTTTGAGGAAATCTTTTCAAGATTAGATGATAATGGCTTGTACTTTTTTACAATCGCTAGTCTTTTTGATATTGAAGAGAATCCAGACTCAGACTATGTAATACTACTTGCCGAACATGCAATTTATAATGGATACAGTGAAAATAATGTAAGATCAATACTTATTGATAGTTACGGTGCCAATCCCAACCTGGTCGCGGAAGGTATTCAGCGCGCCCAACCATAAACCTCCCCATCCCTTTAAACTAGCCGGACAAATCAAAGAATTTTTTAAAATTGACTTTCTTTGTTTCACATAGTATCATCATACTTTATAAGGAGAATTGTATAAACAAGGAGGTGAGGGGATCCCCCTCTTTTTTATTAAAGAGCTGTTTTTGGGCTGAAAAATGGAGGTAGTTATCATGCATGAGAAAACAAATGAAATAACACAGCTAGTTCTTAAATGTGCCGAGAAAGCTAAAAAAGAAACGAGTGCCGAGCCAGAACCAGAACTTACCAAACCAATTAAATGGCCGATTGATTGTATTGTTGGTCCGGGACTTGAAGGAGCAATCGCTTGTGAGACCAAAATCGGGTATGTGAACGGATCTAAAGGCTGGCTGATTTATCGCGGCTATAACATATTTGATCTGTGTGCTTATTCTACTTACGAGGAAGTAAGTTACCTTCTTTTACATGGAAACCTGCCGACATCTTCTCAACTGGAGGTATTTAATAAGAAGCTTGTTGAATACCGCAATGTGCCCAATACTAAAAGAATGCTCATGGGGTTTCCAATCGAAGAAATGAATGCGATGTCAGCGTTGCGATTGGGAACGAATCTTATGCGTTATAAATTCACTGATGTATACCGTGATGAATATACTCCGGAACTTAGCCAAGTAATTAGTACGGATGAGGATTCGATTCCCATGGAAACAAAACCGAGGGGAGAGAAGCACGCGATTTATGAATTCAAAAAGAGGCAAGCTAAAAAGAAGACAAAAGACGGCTGGCAACCGGCAATCGGGTACGAATCTTGTTATCACCTAATTGCTGGCCTTGCTTCTGTGGCTGCGGCAGTGGCAAGGCTACGGGCCGGGCGCCTGCCGATTGAACCTGATCCTGAACTCAGCCACGCGGCTAATTATATTTACATGATAACCGGACGACGTCCTTCTCTGGTCCAAGAACGGATTATGGATATAGCGCTTATACTTCATGCTGATCATGGCATGAATGCCAGTACCTTTGCAACGATGGTCGTCGCTTCAACCCTTTCTGATATCTATTTATCGATTGGTGCGGGTGTTGCTGCTTTGAAGGGACCGCTCCATGGTGGGGCGAACGAGAAAGTAATACAGATGCTTAGGGAAATAGGCAGTGTTGAGAATGTAGAGCCGTGGTTCAAAAAAGCAAGAGCAAAAAAACGTAAAATTATGGGGTTTGGACATCGGGTATATAAGGCATATGACCCCCGGGCACGTGTGTTAGCTCCGCTTATAAAATATATGTTTAACGATGTCCCGGCTAAGGAAAAGAATGAGAACAGGAAATTATTCCAGATTGCCAGGGCATTGGAAAAAGAAGTAGTATCTACGCTGGGTGAAGAAAAGCATATTTTCACTAATGTTGATTTTTATTCCGGACTATTGTATTCCTGTCTGGGGTTACCGACAGATATTTTTACGACAATTTTTGCGGTAAGCCGGGTTGCCGGCTGGACAGCAAGGGTACAGGAATATCTTAAAAATAATCGCATTTTCCGTCCCCGGGCGATGTACGTTGGCTCATTTGGAAATGAATATCTGCCAATTAAAAAACGCGCTGTCAGGAAGGCTCAAGTTAAGCCGTAACGACACTCAAGATGTAGATGTTTTTTAATTACGCGCTATTAGCGAGAAAGGTGATCGTAAGTGAAGGTTCTTACGGAACATCTGTTTTTTAATACAAAAACAAGACGGGCCTATATAAATATTACTTCCAAGATAGAGGAACTTGTTCGGCAAAGCGGCGTAAGAGAAGGAATCTGTCTTGTAAATGCAATGCATATTACGGCCAGTGTTTTTATCAATGATGATGAACCCGGACTGCATCATGATTTTGACAAATGGCTGGAAAAATTAGCTCCTTATGAGCCGGTATCCCAATATCGGCATAATAATGGAGAGGACAATGCGGATGCCCATTTAAAGCGCAGTGTCATGGGCCGGGAGGTAGTTGTGGCGATAACAAAGGGGGGATTGGATTTTGGCCCCTGGGAGCAAATTTTCTATGGAGAATTTGATGGGCAAAGAAGAAAACGCGTACTGGTGAAGATAATCGGGGATTAATCTTTGAATAAATCTTAATTAATGCAAATAAATTGACACTCTATTTTTGAGGTGATAGAATAAAATCAATTAAAAAAGGAGGGAAATGATGCACAAAAAATTTTTTGTTTTCGTGGTAATAATATTAGCCGTTAGCTTAGTCGCCGGGTGTGGCAAACGCACTGTAAAACGTACGAGCATAAAGAAGACGATCGATTTAAGCGGGAGATGGAATGATACCGACTCCCGGCTTGTTGCCGAAGAGATGGTTAAAGATTGTCTGAAAAGGCCGTGGTTAAATAAGTTTGATGAAAAAAGTAAACGTGAACCAGTGCTTATTGTGGGCACGGTAGTAAACCGGAGCCATGAACATATAAATTCACATTTATTTACGAAAGATTTAGAGAGAAGTTTACTTAACTCCGGGCTGGTAAGATTTGTTGCCTCCCGCCAGGAGCGTGAGGAGATAAGAGAAGAAAGGCAGTCGCAGCAAGAGGGATTTACCGCTGAAGAAACAATTAAAGCCAAAGGGGATGAAACCGGTGCCGATTTTATGTTGCAGGGAAGTATTAATTCCGTAAAAGACGAGGTTAAGGGGAAATACGTAATTTTATACCAGGTAAACTTAGAACTTATAGACTTGGCCAATAATCAAAAGGTTTGGATCGGACAAAAGCAGATTAAAAAATACGTAAAGAAAAGCACATTTTCGCTATAAAACGCCGCAACAGATAAAAGCGCAAATATTAACATTGAAATGGCCAGGCGGAGCCTGATAATTCGATTACAATAAAGGCTTCGCGGATGGTAATTATTTTCACGATTGGCAATCCAAAATTTCCCCAAAAGACATGGTTTTAATTTATAATGCTTGAAAATTTTTCAAAAAAGAAAATGATATTTATGTCTCAAGCGATATTTAATATATCGCTAATTTTTTTGCTCGCATCCTGTGCTTCTTTCCCCAAAAACTTACCCGTCGTCGACAACATGATTCTTGCCAGTCAATATGAACAGGCGCTTAAAATTTTAGCGGACCAAAAGGCATATGGCAAAAATAATGAATTGCTGTATTTATTGGACAAAGGGTATATTCAGCATCTAACTAAAAACTATGAAGACAGTATAAATACTTTTGATAAAGCTAAACAAAAGTTTGATGAACTTTATACCAAGTCAATCAGTAAAGAGGTAATGACTTGGGTAATTAATGATTATTCAGCACCGTATCACGGTGAGGATTTTGAACATGTATTGATTAATATTTTTCAGGCTTTAAATTATATAATGATCGGCAACCATGAAGATGCTTTAGTTGAAGCTAGAGATGTGGACTCAAAGCTTCATGCAATTAATGATCAATATAAAGCGGACCAAAAAAATGTCTACAGAGAAGATGCTTTCGCTCGATTTCTGATGGGCGTTTTATATGAATCGGGGCCATTAAAGGAAGATATAAATGATGCCTTCATATCCTATGTAAAAGCAGAAGGGATTTATGAGCATGATTACATGGAAAATTACGGAGTTTCTACGCCTGAGGTCTTAAAGGAAAATCTTTTAACAACCGCCCGGTTTATGGGATTTTCTGAATTTAGTAAATATAAAAGTAAATATAAAGGAGTAAAATTTATTAGTTTAAAGGAGAAAAGAAAGAAGGCCGAAGTTTACATCATTCAATATGGCGGTCTTTTGCCGATAAAAGTCGAAGATTCAATTCCGATCCCGATGCCTGACGGACACATCGTAAAAATTGCCTTTCCGCGGTATAAAGCGCGGGCTTATGGGATTGTCGCTTCACGTCTTTTGGCAAAAAATTCCCAGGGACAAGTGTACAAGGCCGACAGTCAGCTCGGAGAAAATATCGGGGCGATTGCGGTTGAAAATTTAAACCGACGAAAGCTTAGGTTTATTGCTAAATCAACAGCTCGGGCTACGGCTAGATATTTAATCGAAAAGAAACAAGAAAAAAATATTAAAAAGAAACTGGGAGATATGTCCGCTGGCTGGTTTAGATTTTTTAGTAATATGTTTAATCTTATTGTCGAGCAGGCAGACTTGAGATGTTGGCAGAGTTTACCTGATCAGATGCGAATTTCGAGACTAATTTTGGAGCCGGATGTTTATCATCTCACCGTGGAAAATTTTAGTAGTAGCGGTTCTCATTTAGGTGAGTTCAAGCTCGGAGAAACAGAACTTCGTGCCGGGCAGAAAATATTTTTTTTGATCCATACCCCACGCTGACTTAATCTTAACGTATAGCTGGCGGCAATTTTGTTGTCTTTTTTGAGAAATATGCAAGTTGTGTTTTTCGATGAAAAATCTTTCGAGTTGACAAATGCGTGCTATTTATATTATGATTAAAACAATAAAAGAATTTAAGCTTAAGCGGAGGTAATTTTATGAGGAAAAATTGCTGGGAAGTTAAAAATTGTGGCAGAGAGCCGGGCGGAGAAAAGGCGCATGAGTTAGGAGTTTGTCCCGCTTCGACCGAATCAAAGTTGGATGGTATGCATGAAGGCAAAAACGCGGGTCGGGCCTGTTGGGTTGTGGCCGGCACTTTTTGTCGGGGCCAAGTCCAAGGAGAACATGCGGTTAAGATGCATAACTGTGCAAACTGTGATTTCTACACGCTGGTCAAAAAGGAAGAAGGCTCTGATTTTCTTATGTCTACAGCTTTGCTGAGAAAGTTAGGATAAATGATTAGTATTTTATAATCGGAGGGATATCGATGAAAAAGAATTGCTGGGAAGTTGAAAATTGTGGCAGAGAACCAGGAGGGGGAAAAACACAAGAATTAGGAGTTTGTCCCGCCACGACCGAGTCAAGGTTGCATGGTGTGCATGAAGGCAAAAACGCGGGTCGGGCCTGTTGGGTCGTCGCTGGTACTTTTTGTCGGGGCGAAGTCCAAGGGGAATTTGCCAGTAAGAGTCATAACTGTACACAGTGTGATTTCTACTTAAAGGTAAAGGAAGAAGAGGGCTCTGGGTTTTCTATGTCTTCAGCTTTGCTGAGAAAGTTGAACGACTAATAGTTGGTCGCGGAAATTGGTCATTATATAGAAGTTTGTAAATAATAAAAAACCCCCACCATTAGAAAGGGTGGGGGTTTTTTAAGGTGTTGTTTTATTATAAATATCTAATAATGTTGCCTTTTACTTCTTCAAATTCGAGTTTGAGTTTAATCGGTGTCCTCCCGAAGCAGATGCCCATATTTTCATGCAGTACTACCTGATCGAGATCGACATGACGCTGTTTGATTGCCTCCGGGGTGCTCAAATATCTAATTTTATTGCCATGGACTCCGACAACGGTGACGCCGGAAATTCCCTGCTCAAGCAGCAGCACCGCCGCTGCTCCGGCCTCTTTTCCGAAGTTAACATCATATGCTGAAGAATTCCCAGCACGGACAAGATGCCCGGGACGTACTTCTCGAACCTCAGGGGTCTCGTAGAGTTTGGGAATAAACATTCTGGTTTTCTTCATGAATTCTTTTATTGAAGGATCATTCTGGAGCCGTTTACTAATCTCCTGGCAGACATATTTTCCCGCGCCGGAGAGCTTTTTATGCCCGAAAGCATCGATTCCGGCTGATTCATCAAATAATTCTTCGCCGCTGGCATTTTTAATGCCTTCAGCAGCCATAATCAAATATGTTCCTGCGGTTACGTCACTTTGCTCGACCCTTCTGGTAAATCTTTTTTTGGTGTGTTCGTAGAGAATATCAAAGTCTGCCGGAATCTCAGGGATTAGAATCGCATCAGCGTCGGCAGCTATTCCTCCGCGGAATGCCGTGTGTCCGGCATATCGTCCGAACACTTCTAAAATAATTATTCGGTTATGCGTTCTTCCCGTTGTTTTTAAATCCTGTCCAAATTTGGCAATGCGGTTGATTGTTGAATCAGCGCCAACGGAGTAGGTTTGTAAGTCCATGTCCATGGTTTTTGGGGCATGAATACATTTAATACCTTGTTCCGTTAAATCGACAATAACACGTCCCGTATCATCGCCGCCACTAATGACTAACCCCGTGATGTTAAATTTTTTTAGACCATTTTTAATCCGCTTGTATTTTTCAGGGTCATCGATTTTTTTTATTTTTACCCGGGAATGGCCGGCTTCCGAGCCGGCTGGATTGGCCTGGATCGCATCGACCCGTTCTGGATGTAAGTCCACGAGCCTGTCGAATTCAATCAGATTATAGAGACCGGCATAGCCGTTAGGAATGATAAAACAGGACATCCCCCGCTTATGGGACATTTGGGCAACTCCTTTAACAACGGCATTAAGCCCGCCGCAGTCACCTCCGCTGGTAATGATGCCAATGTTTTTCATGATTCCTCCTTTTGAAGTTTAGGATTTGTAAGTTGTTGCATGAAACGGACAAACGTATTGTCGCGAATGAATATATCAAAATCAGAGTAAATTTTCAAGTAAATTAATAAAATAATAAAGTGATCGCTCCGATTTTTATTTTTAAACCCATTTTCCGTTTGACTTATTTATGGGATGGTAGTAAGATTTATGCAGTAGAATAATAGAGGAATTATTTTGAAACAAAATTGCTGGGAATACAAAAAGTGTCAAAGAGGGCCGGGCGGAGAAAAGGTTAAAGAATCGGGCATGTGTGCTGCGGCTGCGCAAACAAGGCTGGATGGTGTACATGGCGGTAAAAACGGAGGGCGTGCATGTTGGATTCTTTGCTTTGACCATCAGCAGGAATCATTTCATTCAACATTTGCTCAATGTGCGAGATGTGATTTCTACCGAAATGTAAAAAATGAAGAGGGAGCTGATTTTGTCAGAGCGCCAGAGTTGCTGAAGAGAATAAAAAGTAAAGATTAGCGAGTTTTTTCAAGCCGATTGCGGAATAGATAAAGCAACTTTTCAAAGAAGAAGGTTGCTTTTTTGTTTTTTAAGATGGTAAAATAAATATAGACAGGATAAATCTGGCCGAACGAGTTCCGGCAGGAGCCGGTTTTAACTAGGGGAAACTAAAGAAAATGGACTCTTTACTCTTCATCTTAGTTGTGGGAATTGCTACCGGTATTTCCGGAGCGATGATCCCCGGACCGTTAACTTTGTTTACGGTAGCCGAAGCATTAAAAAATAATAAGTTTGCCGGTTTTAAGATTATCTTGGGGCATGTGCTTGTTGAATTTGTTTTGCTTTTATTTATATTTTTAGGATTCCATAAATTACTTACGATTAAAAGTTTTTTGTTAGTTGTATATATTGGCGGTGGTTTGGCGCTAATAACGATGGGGATACTACTGCTTTTAACTGCTGGCAAGATGAAGCTTTCCGAGATTAAGACAAATGCCAACATTGATAAGGGATTAGTAGCGGGGGGGATTTTTTTTAGCATGATAAGTCCCGGATTTTTTGTTTGGTGGGTGACGATCGGACTTTCTACAGTTATAAGTGCGGCCGTGTATGGAATCATAGGTGTTTTGATTCTTATGTTAGGGCATTGGTTGGCCGATATATTATGGTATGGATTGCTTGCTTATGCCGTCGATAAGGGAAAAATGTTTCTCAGCGATAAAACATATCAATGGGTTATAAAGTTCTTTTCGGTCTTGCTTGTCTGGTTAGGATTAACTTTTTTGATTTTAAAGAGATAGAATAGCGGGGGACTCAGATATGGAGGTTAGCCAAACCTTAATCGAAGTTATTTTTATTATCATTGCTTTTAAATCTTTCCAAAAGCCAAGGGTCCATATCAGAGATGATATTGAAACTTCGGAGAGCAAAATTTTTGCCGCCAAATGGATTTTTCATCTCTTTCTTCTGGGAACATATTTGGTATCTCGGCCTATTTTTTCGGCGGTTGCAATAGTTTTTTTTATTTTGCAGCTAATCGGTGGCTTATGGATAATAATTAATAAAGAAAGTTTTTTAGAGTTCTATGGAAAAACACCGGTGTTCTTGGATAAGGGTTATTGCGCAGCCTATCTTATTTACTTTGGCTACAATTTGGTGGCTTTTATCTTTATGTAATCTATCTAAGACATTATTATCTAATCCGCGATAATATATAGAAAAAAATGTTTGGAAAAATAAATACTTTAACTGTCGGAATAGTCTTAATCTATCAAGCTTTAGCTTTTGCTCAAGAATTTACGCTCACCGGAATTATTTATGGCGAAGATCCGATCGCAGTTGTAAATGATGAAATAGTTAGGGAGAAAGAGGAAATAGCCGGGGGCAAAGTCGAGGAAATCGGCAAAAATTTTGTCAGATTCAGGTATGAGGGTAGGATTATTACAGAATATCTTGGCCATAAAAAATCAAGTTTTGTTATGATCGATAAAAATAAGCCGGCGCCGATCAGCTCTGGTTCTGATGCTTTTGAAAATTCTGAAAGTGAGAATAGGGCAACTGAGAAGAAAGAGCAAAAGACGCAAGATGCTGTACAAAGCAAAATTGATGCTGTCGTCGGGACCGGCTTGGAGAGTCTGTTTTCAACGCCTTCGGACAATGATTAAGAAGAAGAATTGTGGTAATTAAAAGGAGGTTTCATGAACATATTATTATTTATTGCTATTCTTATCATCGCATTCATTATTGTGAGAATTGGTGCGATTGCTTTTGAATTAACTGGACTCGAATGGTCGTTGGCTAAATTCCAGGCGCTTTCCTGTTATACGGGAACCGGCTTTACGACAAAGGAGGCGGAGTTAATAACCGGACATCCGCAACGCAGAAATATTGCTTCTTTTCTTATTATTCTGGGCCATGCCGGATTCGTTACTTTAATTGCAACATTTGCTAATTCATTAAGACCCAACGTGCTTATCCCCGAATTTACAATGCCGTTTTTGCGCCTTGTTTTTCCAAGCCGATTTTTGCCGTTGGTTAATTTCTTTATTATTGTAATTGCCGTGGGCATAATCTATAAAATATTTACTCAGGCAAATATTACTAAAAGGCTGTCGGATTGTATTCGAAATTTTCTGGTGCGAAAAGCGGTTATTAAACGCACATCTTTTGAAGAACTTACCCTTTTAGCCGAGGGGTATGGTGTCTCTAGTGTGGATATTTCTTCCCGGAGCCCGATGTTAGACAAGAGTCTTATCGAAGCGCAATTAAGAAAGCTTGATATTACCGTCTTAGCGATCCAAAGAGAAGGGAAGATAATTCCAAATCCCGCAGCGAATAGGAAAATAATTTTAGATGATAAAATCATCTGTTTTGGAAAACTGGCAAATATAAGAGGAGTGCTCTCGGGCGAATAGGGGATCTGAGGGCCGAAGACTTTAGGGGTTGAATTTAAATCGGCTTTTAAGTTTTAAATGAATTTCTCTGGTTTATGTTTGACATGTTTCTCCTTGGATGGTATGATAATAATCTAAGGCGATGGATAAGGTGCTTGTCAACTGATAAAGAGAGTAAAAACTTTATAATAAGGAGGAAAAATGCGTAAAATAGTTATATTTTGTGTTTGTCTTGTTTTATTTTTATCGGTAACTAAATTGGCTTTGGCCGAGGATGCAAAGCAGATGAATGCTGACCTGCGCAGCGTAGTGGAAGCGAACTTTGCGGCCTACGAAAAAGAAGATATTGATGCCGCGATGGAGACGATTCATACTCAATCGCCTGGCTACATTCAAACCCGGGAGATAAGCAATCAGTTGTTCCCTTATTATGATCTAAAGTATGAATTGCTGGAGTTTCAATACATCGCGACAAGTGGTGAATATGGCTTAGCGCGGGCTAAACAGAAAACCTCAAAGATCGAAGGCCCCCAGTTCCAAAATAACGTTCTGGATATGATCCATGTATTCCGTAAAGAAAACGGAAAATGGAAATTCTGGAGTCAGGCTGTCCTGGAAACGTCATTTATCGACTGACCTGGTCGTTTCTTAGATGCTTTCCCCAAAATCTGTTCTGGGTAACTATTGGCTGTGGATTAATTTGTTCAGCTTAGATTATCACAGAAGAGACGATAATTTTTCATTTTTTTTGCTCGCCATGACAAAATCTTTTAACAAAATTTTTTTCTTTAAAATTTCGGGCCGTGCTGTTTTTGGAGGGGGGGATCGGTGTTGAAAAAGCAGAGGACATTGATTTTAGATCGCAAGACCGTTAGCGAGTTAGTTGGGATCGAAGAAGCTTTGCAGTCGGTAGAAAAAGCATTTCGGTATTTTGGGCAAGGAAAGGCCCAGATGCCGGCTAAGGTGTATATATGCCTGGATAAGTACAAAGGCGACTTTCGGGCAATGCCGGCGTATTTGGAAGGGTTTAAAGGCTGCGGAATTAAATGGGTTAATGTGCACCCGGAAAATAAAAAAAGAGGATTGCCGACAGTTATGGCGGTAATAATTTTGAGCGATCCTCGTAATGGTTTTCCCCTGTGTCTGATGGAGGCGACATATGCTACGGCGTTACGCACCGGAGCTGCCGGAGGTATTGCCGCAAAATATCTTGCCCGGGCGGATTCCCGGAAGATTGCTTTAGTTGGCTGTGGAGTTCAGGCGCGGATGCAGCTTTTGGCTTTAAATAAATTATTTAACATTGAAGAGGTTAGGGTCTGGGGGATGAAACCTCACGAAGCAAAAAGAGTTATAAACCGCATGAAAGAGCTAAAAAGTTTAAAAATGACGGTTTGCGATACGGTGAAAGATTGCGTTAGCGATAGCGATATTATAGTTACAACTACGCCCTCGCGCAAACCGCTGGTTCGTTTAAAATGGCTAAAGACAGGAGTCCATATAAATGCGATCGGAGCTGATGCTGCGGGTAAACAGGAAATCGATCCGCAAATTTTAAAAAGCGCAAAGATTGTCGTTGATGCCTGGGAACAGGCGGCGCACAGTGGGGAGATAAATGTGCCGGTAAGGGAAGGCAAGTTATCTAAAAATGATATATATGCTAATATCGGAGAAATAGTTACGGGAAGAAAAAAGGGCAGGACAAAAAGGAGTGAAATTACGGTTTTCGATTCAACCGGTCTGGCAATCCAGGATATCGCGATTGCAAATATTATTTATCGGAAAGCGAAACGCCTTAAAAAGGGCCGCGATCTGAATTTTATCTAGGATTATGTTCTTATTGACATTGGTATGCGGTTTGTACTAAATTAATGATAATAATAAGTTAGTTAGAAGATAATTTCCGTTTAGCGGAGGGGCGAGAATGATTCAGGAAAATGAGGTTGTTACACTTATACTTGCTGTGATCGTTTTATTTTTTATTATAACTAATCGTGTGCTACTGAGGCGCCTTGTGGCCGCGAAAATTATGATTGCCAGCTTCTGTATGCTCTTGGCAGGGTATATTCTGACGATCCTTGAAGGCTTCTTTTGGGGAACGTGGTTAAATTTAGGTGAGCATATTTGCTATGCGGCAAGTTCGCTATTGTTATTCATCTGGTGTTGGATGCTGCTTGTCAAGAAAAAGGAGCGGTCGTGAATCTGGTAACTCTTTTTGATGCGATTAGTCTCTTTGCTATATTTCTGGCGGTGATTATCGTATGGAAGCACTGGAAGTCTATCCCCTGGGGGATTACAAAGTTATTTTTAGCTGCTTTGTTGGGAATCAAACTCTATCATGATTTCAGCAATGTTCTTGAGTGGTCGGGGATAACTAGTGCCTTAGATGTGGTTGAAGATTATATTGAAATTTTGGTGCCGCTAATTTGGGGAGCGATTTTTTATGTTTTCTTGCAGGAGATAGCAAAGCGTGATTTGTATAATAGCCGGGAACAGTTTCGTTCTCTGGTTGAGAGTAGCCTGGACTGGATATGGGAAGTAGATAGGGAGGACAACTTTGTCTATGCAAGTCCGAGAATTAAGAGCTTGTTAGGCTATGAGCCGGAAGAGGTTCTGGGAAAGAGCATTTTTGAGCATATGCCGCCAGATGAAAAAAAGCGTGTAATGGAAATCAACAAAGCTAATCGTGTTAATCCGCAAAGCTTTAGGTCAATAGAAGTTGTATATTTACACAAAGAGGGAAAAACGGTTATTCTTGAAGCTAATGGGGATCCGATTATTGACCAGGACGGAAAGTGGATGGGCTTTCGCGGTATTAGCCGGGATATCACCGAGCGCAAGCGAGAAGAAGAAAGAAAAAAGCTCCTTGCCGTAGCCTTAGCCTCGGCCGAGGTTGAGAAGAAAAAGTCGGAAGAATTAGCGCAGGCATATGAAGCTTTAAAAAGGACACAAGCCCAATTAGTAAAATCAGAAAAACTCAGCGGCATTGGGCAATTAGCCGCCGGGGTGGCGCACGAGTTAAACTCACCCTTATCCGGATTGTTGAGCCTGCTTAAGATATATCGCAAGAAGACCAAAGAAGACTCAAAGCAAAATCAAGAGCTATTAGTCATGATCCAAGCTGCCGAATACATGTCGAATATTATCAAAGGCCTTACTTCTTTTGCGAGAGATTCGAGAGGGGAATTTACAGAGCTCAGCTTAAATGTGGTATTAGAATCAACATTAATTTTTACTTATCATCAGCTTGTGCAAAAGAAAATTGAGGTAATTAGAGATTACGCGGCTGATCTTTTAACCGTAAACGGAGACAGATCTCAGCTTCAACAGGTAGTTTTGAATATGATTACCAATGCCTGTGATGCGATGCCCGAGGGCGGCAAATTAGTGATTACTACTAAAAATTCTGAAGATGAGAATGAATCCATAATTGAGTTTATTGATAATGGAATGGGGATAGAAAGGGAAAATTTACCGAAAATATTCGATCCCTTTTTCACGACCAAAGGCCCGGGGAAGGGGGTTGGTTTAGGTCTATCGATTTCGCATGGAATTATAAAAGAGCATAACGGAGAAATCCTGGTCGAAAGCCAACCGGGGCAGGGGGCGAAATTTACGGTAATCTTACCCAAAAAGGAATAAGCAGAGAAAAACGTAACTATCGATTATGAATTAAGAAAAAGATTATTCAAATCGAAATTAAAGGGGTAATAAAAGAAACGGGGCTAAAATGGCTGGCGAAAAGATACTCGTAATAGATGACACAAAGGTTATCTGTACGGCATTGAAGGTGATCCTTGAGGAAGACGGTTACGATGTTGATATTGCGCTCTGTGGTGAAGAATCTTTTGAGAAGGCAAAATTAAAAAAATACGATGTCATCTTTGTGGATTTGGTCATGCCGGGTATGGACGGTATTCAGACCTGTAAAGCGATAAAGGAGATCAGCCTCGAGACGGAGTTGGTTTTGATGACCGGGCATATTGATTTAAATCTTCCGGATAAAGAAGCGGAATTTGTTAAGGCCGGAGGGAGAGTATACAATCTTTATAAGCCCTTCGAAGTAGAACAGATTTTAGAAGCAGTCAAAAGGGCGTTAGCCGAGAAAAGTTAAACCCGGATGCTTTTATCAACAATTAAACGGAGCGAAGATGTTCGCTAAAGAAAAAAAGGGATTGCTTGGTTTTATGTTTTTAGCCGGTGCAGCTTTGATAATCATCGGTTTATGCAGCTGTAGTGAAACCGAGCAGGCCGCGGATGTCATCTTGGATGAAATTACCGGTAAGCGGGCAATCGAGCAAGGCAAGCGGATGAAAGAGGAACTTCAGCAAATCCGTGAACAACAAGCTGATCGTCTGCAAAAAATCGAAAAGATAAAAAACGAATAAAGTGATAATATATGGGGCCACGAGAAAGGATTACCCGGCGGCAAAAGAATACATCGCGGCTTTTAAGGGAGCGAAAACAGGTACAGAAAGATAAAATTAAAATCAAGACCTTTAAGAAGGAAAGCGCAGGCCGCTCGTATGTCGGCACGTTTATGTTTGTCCTGGTGTTGGTGATCGTGGTTATTTCAGCTTGGCATGTTATTAAGGCGATTAAGATCCCGAAGGATATCGATACTTCCTGGAACGAATTTAAAGGCGAACAGTGATAATAACGCAAAATTACTTTTTTATTACCTTTTTTAACCGAACTTAGTATATCAGCATTAACGGAATAGATCAAACCTATCCCAACGGTTCAAACCTATACAGAGCGATCAGGTTAAAGAAACCAGCCCACGTAAAATACCCAAGCCGATAAGAAGCCCGGATCACCAGGGAGTTTTCCTACTCTGCTGTAACTTCCTATAATGTATCTTATGTTAACTTATGCATGAGAAAAAAATATCTGTAACTATATTGTTTTCAACGAGTTGCAATGATATGGGAATAAACTGTGGATAACTATTGTCTTTTGATTGTACGTAAGCGGCGGGTAAGCTTTAAAATTTTTGTTGGCCCTATTTCCATATGCGCCCTGGTCTTAAAACCGTTCTTTTGACAGAGTGTATTAGCGACTTGCATTTTATCTGTCGACCGGAAAGTAATAATTCGATAACCTTTTTCCTGGCAAAATTTAATCGCTTTTAGCATCAGCTTTTTGCCAATTCCGATGCCTCTAAATTCCCCGGATACACAGATGCGCCGCAGGAGCGCGGTATTCTTGTCGTCCTCTTTTATGGCGATTGAGCCAATCACACTATTGCCCAGTACCGCAACCAAAAAGATATCTCTTTTTCCCCCATATGAGTTCTGAATATCATTTAGATCTATTTCCGGGTAGGTTTGTTCATCAAGCCCAAATTCCTTTTTAAGCACCGAGCTGATCAATGCATATACCTCTTTTTGGTCTTCTTTTTTGAATTTTCTTATAATAATGTCCATTTTTTAGATCACTCGTTTTTCAATTATGTGTTTGATCACCGGCCAAGGTATATCTTCCGTGACAATCACATGGCCAATTTTTGTCGGGATAACCATCCGGATTTTGCCGTGAATAAACTTTTTGTCGCGGGCAAAGGCATCAAAAATAGCCTTGGAATCAGCTATATTTGCCGCTACCGGCAGTTTTAAGCAAATCAGTAGTGCAAGGATCCGATCAAACGTTTTTTGGTCTAAAATGCCTAAATTTAACGCTATTTCAGCCGCACTCACCATCCCGATACTTATCGCTTCGCCATGGGATAGATTGGTATATTTAGTGGCTGTTTCTAAGGCATGGCCGATCGTGTGCCCAAAATTGAGGATTGTGCGTAAGCCTTTTGTTTCTTTTTCATCAATTTCAACTATGCTGGCTTTTATTTTGCTGGAGATATTAATGATATGCATCAGACATTTCCGGTCTAATCTTAATAGCTTCTGGTGATTTTTTTCCAAAAAGCGAAAAAGATGCTGGTCAAGAATAATCCCATACTTAACCACTTCCGCCAGGCCGCTTTTTATTTGGCGCGAGGGTAAACTCCTGAGCAAGGAAATGTTTGAATAAACCAGGCGCGGTTGAAAAAAGGCTCCGACGAGGTTTTTTCCGGAAGGTAAATCTATTCCGGTTTTACCCCCAATCCCTGAATCCACCTGGGCTAATAATGTGGTCGGGATTTGTACGTAATTGATACCCCTTTTGTAAGTGGCTGCGATAAATCCGCAAAGATCTCCGATTACTCCCCCACCCAGCGCGATAAGAAAAAGACGTTTTTTAGTATCTATTTTAGATATTTTTTTTATCGTTTTTATGTATTCCGGTATCGACTTGCTGACTTCCGAATCTTTTACTTTACAGAAATGCGAACGAATGCCGGCCCGGCCCAGACGCATGCGCAGATTATCAGCGTACAGCTTATAAATTCGCGCGTTAGTAATTATAAAGGCATCGCGCCCTAAGCAGAGCTGATTTATATTTTCGGCTAAAATTTTGAAATCTTTTTCCGCAATTACGATTGGATAACTGTGTTCCTTTAAATTTACTTTTATATTTTTCATGATAATATTCTTCGGATCAACATCAATAACATTATTAGGATGAAAATACCATAACGCTCCAGGCGACTGTACATAATCGCCAGTTTAACCGGCAAAAGCCCCATCAGGATACGTGATCCATCAAGCGGGGGGATCGGGATAAGATTAAAAATGCCCAGGATCAAATTTATGAGCAGAACATTTATTAAAAAGCTATTAAGGAATGATTGGTTTATGATTTGTAGATGCAGGACGATAAAGGTCAGAAAAGCAGTTATAAAATTTGCCGCCGGGCCAGCGAGGCCGACCCAGATCATATCTTTTTTTGGATTACGTAACTTGTAGAAGTTTACGGGTACGGGTTTTGCCCAGCCCAAGACAACGGGTGAGCCGGTTAGAATAAGAAAAAGCGGTAAGATTATTGTTCCGAACGAATCGATATGCGCTAAGGGATTAAAGGTTAAGCGCCCCATTTGTTTTGCCGTATTATCCCCGAGCCGGTTAGCGACAAATCCATGGGCATATTCATGGACAACGAGGGCGATTAAAAATGCGGGTAGATTTAAAAAAAAAGTTAAAATTAAAGAGCTTCCTTTTTCCATTGTTTTTAATTTAATTTTTTTAGATACTCAACTTCGATGACCGATATTTTGGACTTTTCGCTCTTTTTGATTTTTCCCCAGACATAGACTTGGTGATAAATATAATCATCAAGGTTTAGCGCATCACTCTTTAAATAATAGATTGTTTTTTTGTCTTTGATTAATTTATGGGTGCCCACCCGGTTAAGGTAACGCCCCAGTTCAATAATCTTGCCTTTTCCCTGCGGCTGCCCGTTTGGTTGTGCCGGGATTTGTTTTTTATCTTGGTTTGATTTACTGATTTTTCCTTTCAATCGATTTATATGATGTTTGGCCATTTTAAGGGGCAGCCCCTGGCTGTATGTTTGGGCTATATTCTGGTATTTTTGCAGGACTAAATTTAGATTTCTATCCGTATTTTTCTTAGACAGTTCTCTTTTTTCCAATCTTCCGGCCTGCTTTAGCAGCCTTAAACTTTTTTGATAGTCGAGATAAAATTTTGGCTGGCCATGATATTTCACGTATTTTTTATTTACCCAGGCAAAACAAGCCTTAGCCGGAAAAATTTTATACCAGTCCCCTTCTTTACCGATCAGCTCAATTTTATCATTTTTATTCAATTGCCCAAGAATGTTAAAATTCTTCCCCTTCCCTGCGCGCACATTTACGCGGGACCCGCAGATTATGGCTTGCCAGGCATTGCGCGGGCTGATGAAGTCTTTATAGACATAAGCATTGCTATCGCGAGGGACCTTTATCTTATACCAGTCTTGTTCTTGGTCGAGGACGAGAACGAGTTCTTCGCTGTCCATTTTTTTTAAGATCTCGAAATTTAACCCTGGACCACTGCGGACATTGACCGCATTGCCGGTAACTATGCCGGTATAAATAGTTGCTTTTTTCGGTTGCGCATCGTCGGCCGCACTCGAATTGAATACAAGACTCACCCAGATAAAAGCAAGACTTAAACAAATAAATATTTTCCGCATTATTTTTGGTGTGGTTTTACTTAGAAGTGGCTTTCTGATTAGAAGTGGCTTTCTGAGAAGTTTCCGCTTCCTTTGTTTCTTCAGTAGTTTTTTCTTCGGCAGCTTTCGCTTTCTTTATTTTTACCTTAACGATTTTACCTTTAGGCAAGCCAAAAGTTGAATCGCCCTCTTTCCACTTACCTTTCTTTTTCAACTCCTCCATCCGCTCAAAACGCTTATGAACGCTTCTGTGTTTTTTTCCTTTTGCGGCGGACAAACTAGGGTGTATTGACATCTTTTTGTTACTCCTTTCCCGCGCGACGACCTAAGACCATTCGAATCGTCGCACCAAACAATCTTTGTAGCGTTTTTTCAAATGGTTAACTTTTTTTAGGGCTCCTTTTCTTGTGTTATAAATTCCCGAATAAACGACGAAATATTTACCTTTTTTTAGGAGAAAACTTTTAAAACCGTTGGCCTTTAACCGGTCAACTTCTATTTTAGCCAGGCCTTCTTTGCTGTAGGTTACCAGTTGAATTGTATATTTTTTATCTCGGGTTGCTGAATTAGGCGGATTATTTTGTCCGACTTTTATCTTTTGCTCTGGTATTATTTGAGTTTGCCCTTTTCGAGTATTATTTTTTGGGACAATTGTTTTTTTAAGCGATTTGGCTTTCGCTCTTAATTTTAAATCCGATTTATTATTGTTTATCTTAGTTAAGTTTTTACCTCTTTCTATCCCGCAAACAAAAGACACAAGATTTATCATCAACAGCGTGATAATGACAACAATTAAGGCGTCATAAGATATTGAAACCGCTAAACTTTTATTAACCGGGAACAGTCTTTTTCTAAAAGACGTCTTTTTGTGCTTTTTTTCAAGGCCGGAAAAGAGTTCCGGCTGAACATCCCTGTTCTTATACGACATCGAGCTACCTCCTGTAACTACGGAGCTTATCCTTTTTTATTAGAACCGTTTATATTATAACAAAACTTTCAAAATAAACAATCTTTTTTTCCAAGGGGCGTGATTAGTGCGGTTTTTTAAGAATTTTTTTTATCTTGGCGATGATTTTTTTATCCGGCGTGAAGGCGTAGCCTTTAATCGAAGCGCTTTTGTGGATGATCACTATTTTATGGGCGGTTAATTTTTCTAAGGTTTTTTGGGTTTTTTCCAGACTTAATTCCGTCCAGATTGAAATCCCTTTTGCCGTATCAATGCAGTACGGGTTTTCGAAAAAAAATTTTAGAATCTTTAAGCTCGATTTTGAATTTAAAATTTTTTCCAGACCCATGCGTTTTTACCACTTTGAAATATCTTGTTCTTTGACCGTTTGATTGCACTCACAAAAGCATCAACAATTATCGGATCGAATTGTTCCCCGCTATATTTAACAATTTCCGAGACCGATTGGGCAACCGTCATCTTTTTTCGATACGGTCTTTTGGATAACATGGCTTCAAAGGCGTCAGCGACGGCAAGAATCCTTGAACCGATCGGGATGTGATCTGCTTTTAGACCGCTCGGATATCCACCGCCATCGTATCGTTCATGGTGATAAATGATTATCGGTAGAACAGATTTCAGTTTGCCTCCGATCGGCCGGATAATTTGGGCTCCGATTAGCGGATGCTCACGAATAATTTTATAATCTTTACCGGTTAGTTTTGTCGACTTTTTAAGGAGTTTTTCGGGTAGACCCATTTGACTTACATTGTGTAAGAGCGCGGCATAATATAAAATGCGCATTTGTTCCGAGACAAGTTTTAATTCCATGCCGATAGACATCGTGAGATTAATAAATAGATTTGTCCGGCCGTAATTATAGGCGGCCCCGGAACTTAATACCGATGCTAACGCTTTTATGCTGTTCAAAGTTAATTTTTCCTGCTCATCATACAATTGCGCGTTTTTAATTGCAACTACTGCTTGTTCAGCAAGGGTAGTTAAAATTTCTTTATCAAAGATTCCAAATGCCTTTTTATCTATCCGCTTCGCGATACTGATCGAACCGATTATATGTTCTTCGGCAACAAATGGTACGCATAAGTATTGAGGGCGAATGATAGATTTTCCTAATTTGACCACTTTGCCGGGCAATCCCTCCCCTATTTTTAGCGGTCTTTGCTTGGCGTGTTTTTTTTGTAAGTCTACGACGGCGTGCGGGATGAGCATTCTTTTTTGTTTGTCAACCAGCATTATTGTGCAACGTCTGGCCCGTAAAACCTGCAGGCTAAGTCTGGCGACGCGGGGCAATAATTCACCGATTTCCAGGGTTGAGCTGATTATTCTGTTTATTGTATGCACGGTGGAAAGAGCGATCGTCCTTGGTCTTATTGTTTCGTATAATTTTGAGAGTTCGAGTTCTTTTTGTATGCCTTCGATTGTTGTGCAGGTAAAGGAATTGAAAAGCTCTAAAAGTTTTGCCGAGATCGGTGATTTTAAATTACCGATTATGATATATCCGTAGATTTCCTCTCCCCGGGTAATCGGAATGCAGTATGTGCAGCGTCCCTTGCGGCCGATTGTTTTCTGTATTTTCTGGGATCTTTTTGCCTTGGGGAGTAGTTTTTTTATCTTTGCCAGAAAGGTTTTTGCGGAGACTTTTTCGAAAGGCTTATTTTTCTGATAATTATAATAGTTTTTTCCGACTTTAGGAATTATTGTCCAGGTGGCATTGTCGATCAGCTTTGAAAAAGAATTGATTTCACCTTGCCAGCTGGGATGCTCAATAAGCTTCTTTATTAATTCTTCTTGATAGGAATTTTTCATGGGACGTTTGGCCCTTGAATTTTAGGACATGTTCCTTTTTATTAATTCATAGACCGCTTTTTTATCCTCATCCCGGTTCCAGAAGGAAAAACTAATTCCCATCAAATAATCATCTTTTTCATCTATCCTTTTGATCCAGGCAACGCGGCCAAACGCTCTTATTGGTTCATGTTCAGAGTTGAGTTTCAAATCAATTCCTACGGGAGCTTTTATTTCTAATAGATTGGTCGTTTTTAATGCCAGGCCGCCCAAGCTGATGTTTTGGATTGGCTCTTGAGTTTTATTGTGGTAGGTTGACCAGGTGCGTGGATCTAAGAGCTTATAGCTTGCCTTTACTCCAGGAATCTCTACCCGTTCAAATTTTCTTTTCTCGTTAATTATGGGTTTGTTTTCCATAACTCACTCCCTCCGTTTTAAGGTTTTTTTATATTTTTAAAAAATTTTAATTTAGCTTTCATTTACTATTATAAATATACAATCTTTCTTTGTCAAGTATATTATTCTGTTCCTAATGAATCAGGCTGGGCACAATATGTAGTATCTGAGATGGGTCAGGGCAATAGATGTTGTGATATCCGTAGACTAAACTTTTTCCCAGGGTTGAAATAGTTTTTTGTGTTCATCAAGGGCGTAGCGGTCAGTCATGCCGGCGATATAGTCACAGACAATCCTGTGCAGCGGTTCGTTGCGAAGAATTTCTTTGGTCGGCGGGAGTTGTTCTGGGTTATCCAAATATACTTCAAATATTTCCTTGATAAATCTATGCGCCTTGCTCGACATGCGGATAACTTTAAAATGTCGGTACAGGTTTTTATAGAGAAATTCCCCTAATTGTGCTTGTTGTTTTTTCATCATTGGGCTTAAGGATATTATATTTTCTCCTTTAGGGTGCATTTTTTCCGGGGAGTTAATATTAAACTCCTCGATTCTTTTTTTTGATTCCCTTAGCAAATTACTGACCTGTATATTGATAAGGGTGCGGATAATTTGATATTTTTCAATCTGCGGATCTAATTTTGGATTTTGGCGGCGGACATTTCTTTTAGCGATATTCCAGAGCTCTATTTGTTTGAGGTCATTTTTTAAAATCAATCCACTCGTAATACCATCATCCAGATCATGGTTGATGTAAGCTATTTCATCAGCCGCATTCACGACTTGAGTTTCTAACCTGGGCGGACCCTCAACTTCGAATTCGGTCAAAGTAGAAGGGTTATCGAAGATCGTGTTGTGTTTTATAATTCCTTCGCGCACTTCCCAAGTTAAGTTTAAACCTCTAAAATTTGGATAACGTTCTTCCAGCAAGTCGACGACCCTTAATCCTTGAAGATTATGTTCAAACCCACCATGATCTTTCATAATCTCATATAGCGTATCCTCCCCGGCATGTCCAAAAGGGGTGTGACCAATGTCGTGGGCTAAGGCAATCGCTTCTACCAGTTCCTCATTTAGCCTTAAGGCCTTGGCTATCGTGCGGGATATTTGGACAACTTCTAATGTGTGCGTAAGTCGGGTCCGATAATGGTCGCCTTCGTGATTTACAAATACCTGGGTTTTGTATTGAAGTCTGCGAAAAGCCGTCGAGTAAATTATACGATCTCGGTCGCGTTGAAATATCGAACGGTAAGGGTGTTCGGGCTCTTTATACTTTCGCCCCTTTGAATATTCAGGACGCATGGCATAGGTTGCGAGGCTTGAACTGGTTGCGGATTGTTTACTTTTCTTTTTCACGATGGACATTTATCTTTCTTTTAAGCTCGCCGGTAATATTATTCAGTTTGACCGATTCTTGGGTTGCTTCGTTCATATCCCGTAAAATAATGCAGTTGTTTTTAAACTCATTATCGCCCAGAATTAAGACATAGTCACAATGCAGTTTACTGGCTTGGCGCATTTGGGCTTTTAACGATCTTGGCTCATAATTTACATGTGTAGCGATCTTGTTTTGGCGCAGAATATTAGCGATCTCAAGTATTTTTTTATAGGCCGCTTCTCCGAGCGCGATCGTGTAAACGGTAGTTTGTTTAAGGCACGGAAACTTTATGCCTTCTGCTTGTGCGGCCAGAAGTAAACGTTCAACTCCGAAAGCAAATCCGGTCGCTCCTTTCGCTGGTCCGCCTAATTCCGGTATCAAGTTATCGTATCTGCCTCCGGCACAAACAGCGTTCTGGGCACCGAGATCTTTATGCGTAATTTCAAATACAGTTTTTGTATAATAATCGAGTCCGCGCACAAGAAAAGGATCTTCCGTATAGTGGACCTTAAGCAAATCCAAGGCATTTTTTACTTGTTGGAAGTGCTCAGCACAGCTTGGGCATAAATGGTTAATTGTTTTAGGTGAGGCCTGAATAATTTTTCTGCAGGTTTTATTTTTGCAATCAAGAACTCGTAACACATTGCGCTCAAAACGCTTTTGGCAGCTCTGGCACAAATCATTCTTTTTATCTTTCAAATCGGCTTTTAACGCTTGAGAAAATTTTAATTTATCTTGCTTGCAGCCCACGGTATTTATAACTAATTTGAAATGTTTTAGTCCGAGCGCGTTTAGATATTCAACGCTGATGTTTATAATCTCAGCATCGAGATAAGGATTATCCGAACCTAAAGCTTCTATCCCGATTTGATAAAATTGTCTGTTTCTTCCGGATTGCGGTTTCTCCCCTCTAAACATTGGCCCGATGTAAAAAAGTTTAGATAGTCCTTGCTGGTCGAAGTGGTGTTCGAGGTAAGCTCTTACCACGGAAGCGGTTGCTTCGGGGCGCAGGGCGATATTTCTTTTGCCCCGATCAACGAATGAGTACATTTCCTTTTCTACAATATCAGTTTCTTGCCCAATACTTCTGCTGAATAATTTGCTTTCTTCGATTATCGGTATTCTTATTTGTTGATATCCGTAGACTGAAAATAACAGCTTTGCTTTGTCCTCCAGGTAGTCCCACTGTTTTATCTCCTTAGGCAGAATATCATTTACCCCTTTTAGGGCCTTTAGTTGCATCATCCCACTTCTCTCTTGTGTTATAAAATGTTAAACCCCAATACTTATTGATTGGGGTTTAATCGCAAGTAATATTAAGCGTTACAAAATTGACCCTTTTATTTGACTAGTTTTTTCATCTCCAAGCCCGGTTTAAAAACTACAACCCGCTTGGGTGGAACCGGAACTACTTCTCCTGTTCTTGGATTGCGGCCGGTACGCCCGCGTCTTGATTTAACTTTAAAAATTCCAAAATTGCGCAGTTCCACGGTTTGTCCGTTTACCAGGCTGCCAATGATCGCATCGAGCGTTTTTTGGACAACCTTTTTTATATCCTGTTGTTTCATTTTGGTTTCAGTTGCAATTTTAAGCACAATGTCTTTTTTAGTCATCTCCAGCAATCCTCCTTTCCTATCCGGTTGCTGATATGTTTTTTAAACATGGTTTACGAGAAAAAATTTTTTATAAAATAGTATATAACGGTAATCACGATAATGATTAAAATTAAAATAAATAAAGGATTTGTAAAAAACTTTGAGCATAATTTCCCAAAAGCACTTATCTTAGCCAGGTCTGCCTTTCTGTTCTCTAATGAACCCAGAATTTTATTTAGGGTAATATAAGAGTTATGCCAATCATTTTCCAGCTTTTGCATTTGTAAAGGAGATAAGCTGGCAACGGTTTTGAGGCTCATAACCTGGGAGATTACATCAAACGTTCGGTCTTCCGCGGTTGACTTTATTCCGAGAGAATCCATTAACCCCTGATATTTTCTCGCCAGGTTGCTTTTGAGTTCTAAAAAAGTTTTTTCCTCTTCTTCCGTAAAAGATTGTTGATCGATTGCCCGTTTATATGACTCATGAAATAATGCCCAGAGATCAACAAATTCGTTAAGTTGGATTATTCTATTTTCTAATGCGCGATCAATCATTTCTGTATCCTTTTTTATAACAATGACTACTGATAAATATTATCATAATGCAATTTCCATGTCAAGATAAAATTGATTCTAGTTCCGGACAATAATCAAGGGCTGTTTCCTTGGTGATCAGGTTGCCGTAAAAGAGCCTTTTGATGCTTTCGGCCATCGTATGCATTTTTCGCCGGGCACTAGTTTGAATTGTTGATGGTATTTGAATCGACTGTCCTTCCCGAATATGATTACGAATTGCATCGCTTGCAATCATAACTTCCGTCGCAATAACTCTTGTCGCGCGGTCTTTTTTAGGCAGGAGCAGCTGGGTAACAATCCCCTGTAAACTATTTGCTAGTTGGAAACAGGCTTGTGAGCGTTGCTGGGGCGGGAAGATGCCGATTAGTCTATCGATGGCCTGAACTGTGTCCGGAGCGTGAAGCGATGTTAGGACAAGATGTCCGGTCTCGGCGGCTGTGATTACCGTACGAACGGTTTCGGCATCAAGCAGTTCTCCGACTAAAATTACATCAGGGTCTTGTCGCAATGTTCTTTTTAAGGCTACCGAAAAGGATAAAGTATCAGTCCCGATCTCTCTTTGTTTTATGATTGAGTTTAAATTTTTATGAATATATTCAATCGGGTCTTCAAGGCAAATAATTACTGCTTCACGTTTGTGATTAATTATATCGACCATTGCCGCGAGGGTTGTGGTTTTCCCGCTGCCGGTCGGACCGGCAATGACAACAATACCTTTCTTTATTAAAGCGAGATCCTCGATGACACTGGGCAGGCCTAATTCTTGAATCGTTTTTAAATCTGGTGTAATAACCCGGAAGGTGGCTTCTACATTGCCGCGTTGAAGATGCACATTGACTCTGAATCGCAAATCCGCACTTGGCGAAAAAGCAAAGTCTAACTCCTTGAATTTTTCAAAGCGGTTGATTTGTTCATCACTAAGGATGCTATAAATCATATGTTTGAGTTCTATTGTGCCCAATTTCTCCATTTCCAAGGGAATAAGATGCCCTTGAAGCCGAAGTGTCGGCGGCCGATTATAGGTTAGATGTAAATCCGAAGCTTTCTTTTGCGCGGTAATCTGGAGGAGCTTTAATATATCCATCAAATCTATGCGTTTTAAAATTTCTTCTTTGTTATCGGTTTTTATTTCTTCAATTATCATCCCGATGCCAAATTTACTATTATCTACCTCCTCTACTCTTACGACCCGGCAAACAAGATCAATCGGGTTATCAACCTTTGGTAACTTAAAAGTTATTTTGAGCTTTTTATCTAAAGGCAGGGGCCGATCTAACTCAATTTGTAGTCCGCTCGTGCTGATATCTTTAGCGATCGTCTCGTGCGTTTGCTCAAAAGTTCCGTCTTCTGCGATAATTTGATATTTTACTGCCAAGCGGGACCGGATTCGCGTATGCGCTCTCATTTCCGTAAAAAAATCATCCATTTTTTATCTCCTTTGCGGTTTTTATTTATCAATAAGAGTTTATCACCTTTTTATTTTAATAGATACTTCTTCTTTTCCCAACACTTTTTCTAATTTCTGAATTAGTTGATTATTAACTTGAACCCCGGCTTCGGCTTTTATTTTTATTCTCTTGCCCTTATCATTTGCCAGCGAAAGATGAACGGGAGTTTTTCCGGGATGGGAAAGTATTATTTCCTTTAATTCCGAGAAAAGTTTTTGTTTTGAATCGTGAGCCGGAATCTTGAGGTTTATACTATCAATCAATACTTTAGCTGCTTCTTCGATCGGGATAATATTTGAGGCGGTAATTTTAGGGATCTCCTCTCGCAGGTCAAGTTTACCCTTTACGACAACAACGGCATCCTCTCTAATATATTTGAAAGTTTGTTTGAAGGTTTCTGGATAGACAAGGGTGTCAATGCTGCCTTCGGTATCTTCAAGCCGGATGATCGCCATTTTTTCGGACGTTCTTTTGGTGAGTGTAAGCTTGACTTTTTCCAAAATTCCGGCGACGGTTATTTCTTTACCGGTTATATGTTGCGTCCGGAGATCGTTGATTGTGGAGATTGAGTATTTTTTTAACATTTTTTTATATTGCTCTAATGGATGCGCCGTGATATAAAAACCAAGCATTGCTTTTTCGAATGAAAGCAACTCAAGGAGCGGCCATTCTTCAATTGCCGGTAGATTATCGTGGTCAGATTTTGCTTGCCCTGAACTTTGAAAAAGCAGAAGCTGCCCATTTTGTTTGTCCTTTTGCAAGGAACTGGCCAAATTCATAATCTTTTCCAGTCCGCGCATAAGCTGAGCCCGATAAGCACCGAACCCATCAAAGGCTCCACACTTAATTAAACTTTCGATTACTTTTTTATTCACGGCTTTGCTGTCAACCCGTTCACAAAAGCCAAATAAGGAAAGGAAACTTCCCCTTTCTTTTCGTAATGAAATTATCGTTTCGACTGATCCTTCGCCAACATTTTTTATCGCAGATAACCCGAAACGTATCGCATCTTGTCCGACCACGGTGAATTGGGAAAAACTTTCATTGACATCTGGAGGCAGAATTTTTATTTTCATATGTTTGGTCTCGTTGATATAGCGAGCTATTTTATCCGTATTATCTTTTTCACTGGTGAGCAGCGCGGCCATAAATTCGACGGGATAATTCGCTTTAAGATATGCGGTTTGATACGAGATAAGGGCGTAAGCGGTAGAATGACTCTTATTAAATCCGTACCCGGCAAAAAATTCAATGAGCCCAAAAACTTTTTCCGCGATTTTACGGTTGATCCCTTTTTTTACGGCTCCGTCGACGAAAGATTTTGACAGGTTTTCAATGACTTCCGGAGTTTTTTTGCTCATTGCCCGGCGCAGGAGGTCAGCTTGGGAAAGTGAAAAACCGGCTAAAGTATTTGTTATCCGCATTACTTGTTCCTGATAAAGAATAATTCCATATGTATCTTTTAATATTGGTTCAAGTAACTGATGATCATAACGGACTTTTGCGCCCCGGCGTTTTCGCTTTATGAAATCGTCGACCATTCCGCTGCCCAAAGGACCCGGTCGGTATAACGCCAGTAGCGCAATGATATCCTCGAATTTATCTGGTTTTAATTTTTTTAGCAGCTCACGCATGCCAGAACTTTCAAGCTGAAATATACCAATAGTTTCCGCATTGGTAAATAGATCAAATGTTTCTTTATTATTAAGATTGAGTTTATTTATATCTAATTCAATGCCTTTTGTGCGTTTGATAATCTTGAGTGTTTCAGCAATAACGGTAAGTGTCTTTAAGCCGAGGAAATCCATTTTTAGAAGGCCTATTTTTTCTAATGATTTCATTGTGTAGCCGGTAGTGATTTGACCTTCAGAAGATTTAAATACCGGGATGTGCTCGTAGAGTGGTTTATCGCTGATAACCACACCGGCGGCATGGGTCGAGGCATGTCGGGTCAGGCCCTCAAGGACATAAGCGGTGTCAATCAGTTTTTTAATTGTGCTATTGGATTGATATAGAAGTTTTAATTCTGGTTCTAAGTTTACGGCTTGGGCTAAGGTTATGTTTGGATCAATCGGAACGAGCTTGGCAATCCGATCTACTTCCGCATAAGGCACACCCAGAACACGACCGACATCGCGCAGTACTCCCTTTGCCGCCATCGTCCCAAAGGTGATAATTTGAGCGACATTTTTTTCGCCATATTTTTCCGTTACATATTTGATTACCTCATCTCGCCTTTCGTAGCAAAAGTCGATGTCGATATCCGGAAAACTTACACGTTCCGGATTTAAGAATCTTTCAAAGAGCAGATCATATTTTAAAGGGTCAATTTCCGTGATCCCGAGCAAATAACTAACTATACTTCCCGCCGCCGAACCTCGTCCCGGGCCAACCGGAATATTATTTTCTTTTGCAAAACGAACAAAATCCCAAACAATTAGAAAGTAGCTGGCAAAGCCGGAATTTTTTATAACCGATAACTCAAGGGTTAATCTTTCTTTTGCTGTTTGTTCGTTTTTCGGATAGCGCAGCGGTATGTTTTTTAAACATTTCTCTTTTAAAACCTCAACCACGGAAACTCCGGTCGGCAGATTGTAATGCGGAAGATGCGTTTTTTTGAAATCAAGTTCAAGATTGCACATCTCAGTTATTTTGATTGTATTCTTAATTGCTTGCGGGACTTCGGTGAATAATTTTTTCATTTCTTCGGCGGATTTAAAATAAAACTCATTAGTTTTAAGCCGCATTCTTTTTTCATCAGCGAGATTGGTCTGTGTTTGCAGACAAAGGAGTACTTCGTGGGCATGAGCCATTTCTTTTTTTAAATAGTGAACGTCGTTGGTCGCCACCAGCGGTATGTTTAGAGCACTACTCATTTTCAACAGTACTTTATTAACTTTTGTCTCTTCTTCGAGGTTATGGTCCATCAATTCCAAGTAAAAGCTATCTTTGTCGAATAAATCCTTATATTGTTGAGCTAATGTGTAGGCCTGTTTTTCCTGGCCGGCTAGAATTAAAGTAGAGATTTCACCTTTAAGACAACCGGATAGACCGATAAGTCCCTTTGCGTGCTTAGCCAACACCTCTTTATCAATTCGGGGTTTATAATAAAACCCCTCCAGGTAACCAATCGTAATCAGCTTAATTAAGTTCTTATACCCTTCTTCGTCTTTAATCAATAAGGTTAAATGACTCGTCTGTTCTTTCGTCCCGGATTCCCCTTTTTTTAATCTGCTCGTTTTGGCAACATAAGTTTCGCAGCCGACAATCGGCTTTAATCCTTTCTTCATTGCTTCAATATAAAATTCAATCGCGCCAAAAATATTGCCATGGTCGGTAATCGTTAAAGCCGGCATATGCAGCTGAAGTGCTAAGTTAATAAGTTTTGGTAAAAGACACGCGCCATCTAATAAACTGTATTGGCTGTGAACATGTAAATGGACAAAATCAGAATGCTTCATGCTACCCCTTACTCCCACTCTATTGTTGCCGGCGGCTTAGAACTAATATCATAAACCACACGGTTAATCCCTTTAACCTCATTGATGATGCGATTGGAAACCTTCCCTAAAAATTCCATTGGTAATTTTGCCCAGTCAGCAGTCATTCCGTCAACACTTGTGATCGTCCGGATCGCAAGTACATTTTCATAAGTCCGCTCATCACCCATGACCCCGACGCTTTTAACCGGAAGCAGTACGACAAATGCTTGCCAGACTTGGCGATATAGCCCGGCTTTTTTTATTTCATCCATTAAGCGAAGGTCGGCCTGGCGCAAGACTTCAAGGCGTTCCTTTGTTACCTTACCGATGATTCTTATGGCCAGTCCCGGTCCGGGAAAAGGGTGTCTGTTAATAATCTCATCCGGAAGACCTAATTCTTTTCCTAAGAGCCGAACCTCATCTTTAAACAGATATTTGAGTGGTTCGATTAGCTTTAGATTTATTTTTTCAGGCAGACCTCCGACATTGTGATGGCTTTTTATTTTTGCCGTTGGGCCGCCAAAGACTGAACGGCTTTCAATGACATCCGGATAAAGTGTGCCTTGGGCTAAGAAGTGTATATTTTTTAATTTTTTTGCCGCTTGCTCAAAAACCCGTATAAATAAACGCCCGATTATCTTCCGTTTTTTTTCCGGGTCTCTAACCTGACTTAAATTTTTTAAAAATAGATTTTGAGCTTCGACATAATGAAGATTTATATGAAAGTGTCGGGAAAATGTTTTCTTAACTTTTTCCGCCTCATAACTGCGCAGGAGGCCATTATTTACAAAGATGCAATGTAATCGTTTACCAAGTGCACGGTTTAATAAAACGGCACAAACAGATGAATCAACCCCGCCGCTTAGTCCTAAAACCACGGCAGAATTTTTGACCGTTCGCTGAATTTGTTGGGTTGAATTTTCGATAAATGCCTGCATTGTCCATAACCCTTGACAGTGGCATATACAGAAGAGAAAGTTTTTTAATATTTCCTTGCCGCGGGGAGTATGGACTACTTCCGGATGAAACTGAACGCCATAAATTCTTAATTTGCGGTTGGCAAAGCTTGCAATGGATGCGTTTTTGGTATGGGCAAGGCGGATAAAATCTTTAGGCATTTTTTTTACTTTATCTTCATGGGACATCCAGGTGATAATTTCCCCCCCCATTTTTAAAAAAAGGTCTTTTCGATCATCGATAAATAATTCTGTCTTTCCATATTCTCGGGCCGATGATCGATCGACTTTACCTTTAAAGTGGTGGGTAATGAGTTGCATCCCGTAACAGATTCCTAAAATCGGAATATTGAGATTGAAAATTCCCGGCTCAACGCGCGGCGCGTTTTTCTGGGTCAGGCTCAAAGGTCCACCGGAAAAGATAATTCCCTGCGGATTTAAGGTTTTTAGACGTTTTGCACTGATCTGCGGGGGGTGGATTTCACAATACACATTATATTCTCTTACCCGGCGGGCAATAAGTTGGCTGTATTGTGAACCAAAATCAATAATAACAATAAGTTCTTTCATGAGGTCAAGATGTCATATAATTCATCAAGTGATTGCGAAATCACTTTTGTTTGAGTTAGGACCGGCATAAAGTTTGTATCATTCTTCCAGCGCGGGACAATGTGCACATGGAGATGTTTATCAAATCCCGCCCCGGCCGCTTTACCCATGTTGATGCCGATGTTAAATCCCTGGGGCTTCAAGTTTGTTTTCAAGTTGCGTATTGATTCTTTAACCAGTAGCATTAGTTCTTTTAGTTCCTGATCATTTAATTTTTCTAATTCCGGTGTGTGTTTATAAGGCGCAACCATTATGTGTCCGTTGTTGTAAGGAAAAATGTTTAACATGGAGAATACGTATTTTTTTCGCTTTATAATATAATTTTTCTGGTCATTTTTCTTTTTTGGGTTGTGGCAAAATATACACCCCTTTCTTTTCAGGCCTTGGATATATTTTATCCGCCAGGGGGCCCATAATTTATCCATTTTTTGTTTCCCTTTCCTTTTCCAAATCTAGCCGTTTTCTTGCCTCTTCAAAAAAAGGCTTAGCAAATTCAGTGGTCCATGTTTTTTGCTCAAAGCTCCGATTTTTGACCGTGTTCTGGAAGCGGCTAAATTCCTCAAAATAAGACCCATAGATATGGAAACTGTCGCTTATATCAACATAGCGGCCGACTAAAACTTCGGTTTCTAAATTTTTAGAAATTTGGTTTGCAATTTTTAGCTGTAGTTCGATTAAGGCAAACATATTCATAAAGGAGGCTTTAAAAGCATCCCGGGAACGCCAGTGGGTATTAAGGTTAAGAAACAATTTTTTATCCTCAGCCTGAGTTATTCTAAACCAGAGTCTTTGTAGGCAGGGGGGATCATGAGTTTCCTGGTCAAGTTTAGGATTCCAGGTTATCGCTTGGGCGCGTCTGGAATGCGGAGATTGGGTCAACTTCTTTAGGATATAATCCACTTGATTGATTTGAGAATTTTCTGTTTCATAGGAATAAATTCGCTTATTATAAGTATATGTCCACTTGCCTTCTTCAGGGTTTATCCAATGATTATGGATGCCGTCTACGACTTCTTGCTTATAAACCTCCAAGTCTTCCAGGCTGCCGGGGAAGGCGCGGTGAATGCGTGGTTCCTTTAAGGGGGAGTTAATGACGATCATCATTGAACAATCTTTGCTGAGTGGATCCTGCGGGCGGTCGTACTCAGTTTTTACGCAAAGACCATCAGCCCAAGTTTTTAGCACTGCCTCCTCCCAAGCATTAGGCAGGGTTTCCGCTTCGATTCTAAAAGCAGGGATTTGCCCTCCATTCATATCTTTATTATTTTTCCTTTCTTTTGCTCATTTAACTCTAAAATTCCAATTGATTTAAACTCGGCAAAAATATCATCCGTCGGCGTCCCGGGATTAAAAAATAAAACGCCGTCCTTTTTCACATTTAACGCTTTGTGCGAATGTCCGAAAACGACAATATCAATATTATCAAATTCCTTGCGCACTAATTCCGGTAAATTTTTGGTCGGTCCCTGACCGTGAATCAGACCAATTTTATAGTTGCCGGCAGTGATCACCTTTTTCTTCGGCAAAGTGTTTTGCACTTGCGGACAATCCATGTTGCCGCAAACCGCAACAATGTTTTTAGTAAATTTTGCCAATTGATCTAGAACACTTAGCTCGATTAGATCGCCCGCATGGATAATTAAATCCACGCCCTGGAAATATTTTTCAATTTCCTTTGGCAGCTCTTGGCAAGCAACCGGAATATGTGTATCTGAAATTACGCCGATGATCATTTTATAAACCGTGGTTTTTCAAAAATTGAAAGAAACTCATTCAGAATATTCTCATCCCAAATCCAGACCCGGGCTTCGAGTGCTTTTAACCGGGCATTAACATCAAGACCATTAAGGGCGATTAAAATTCTTCTAATGTATTCTCTTTTTCGCTGATTAATATTAGCGAGGAATTCTTCGATTTTTGTCTCATCAATATAGTTTTTTTCAATATAACAGAGCCAATATTTTTTTGCGCGCCGGGCATTTAATATGCTCGCTCCGTTAATGTCTTTTATAATGATTTCATCAAAATGTGTCAGCATAAACCTTTTTCTATCTAACTCAACGATGTCGTTTTCAAACCGCTCGAACAACTCTTTTAGTCTTTGTCCGATCTCCTTTTTTGATTCAATAATAAAATCATCTAGAAGTTGTTTTATGTCCGATTCGAACTGGCTTACGGCAAAACGGACATCTGTATTAAATGAATTTTGCTTTTGCTGCAATACAAATTTGAGCCAATGCACAAAAAGCGGATCATTGATGTAATTAAAAACCCCTTTTTTTGTGACAATATCCATCTGAATAAGTTTATTTAAACATTTATTAATTTCTTGAGTTTTTTTATTCGCAAGACTGCTTATCTGTGATGGTTTTTTTATGCCATTAGCAATCGCTAAAATGATATTTGTGGTTAGGGTCGAATGGTTTTCGTCTTGAAATTTTAGATACTTATTATTAAAAAACTGATTCAGGATGCCATGGTCTTTATGCATTGTTTCCGTGAGGCCACAGAGGAGTATTTTTTCACTGACATTTTTAACGTTGTTGTCGAGACAGGTACACTTTATGCGTTCGGTGATGACATCTAGATAAAATGGATATCCGCCGGTGAAATAGACAAGGAAATTTCTGAAATTTTCCTGTATGTTCAGGTCTTGGAGTTTAGCTTTAATGAACTCCCGTGCCGTATTGTTATCAAAAGGCTCAAGCCGTATTATTTCGAAGTTCCCAAATAAAAGACTTAATTTCTCTGCCAGGATGTTTTGCGCGATACAAATTGCCGAGCTGATCACGATATACATGGTGTGTTTTTGAACCATTATTTTATTGCTGAGTTCAAAGTACGGGTTATCCAACCCCAGAGAATCAAGAGTATGAAACTCATCAAGGATTAGGAGCAGTATTTTTTTTGTTTCATCAAATAAAATCTGGGGCAGTTCTAAGAGGTTTAAATAAACTTCATTGTTATTACTATTATCTTTCAATAGTTTGTTAATCTTAATAATTGCCCGCGTTGTAATCGGAATTTTTTCCTTGCTGCTTGCGATTAAAAACTCCAAATTATCTTCGACCGATAGATTTTCACTGCTTAAATACTGGTAGAGGAGCACGCCGATAAAATTTTTCACGAATGATTCAAAAGAATTTGGTTTTATATCGATATAAATCGGGATAATCTCATTGCCCTTGCAGCGCCGTAATAGGTCAAAAATCAGGGTTGTTTTGCCTAAGCTTTGATGGCCAATTATCGCAATATTCTGTCGATAATGCTTCTTCATCGCATTGACGCGTTTTACGAGCAGGTTAATTATCTCTGCCCGTTCAATAAATTTGCTTGGTACTGTCGTTACGTTTTCCATAATTACGGTTGGATCAGGGTAAATAATATAAAGGATTCTGTGCTTTATTATTTTTTCTTAATTCAAAATGAACAATACATCTTTCTGCTCTTCCGGTTGATCCCGCCCGGGCAATAGCTTGTCCGTGCTTTACAAAATCTCCGGTTTTGACCAGATTTTTCTGATGATGAGTATATACGGTGCTAAACGGACTTTTATGTTGGATAATAATTGCTTTTCCATGGCCACGCATATTCTTCGTTGTAAAAATTACTTTCCCGGAAGCAGAGGCATAGATATATGAGCCTTTTTTAGCTAATATGTCAATGCCATGATTTTTAACATTTATTTTTTTTTGATTGAAATACCTTATGATTTTACCCCGATTGGGCCAGGTGAAATCCATTTTTAGGTTGTTGAACTGCTTGCTGGTTTTGGCTTGGCGCAGTGAATCAGGAATAAATATTTTTTGTCCAACTTCAATTTTACTCGCATCCGGGATTTTATTAAAATCCACAAGTTTTACCAAATCAGTTTGATAGTTTAAGCTTATTCTCCAGAGCGTTTCACCCTTTTTTACCCGATGGTAGATTCCGGGAAGAGTTGTTTTTACGTAGCTTATTTGGGGCGGGATAGCGGTGAGGTCTTTTTTTACGGCACAGCCCGTAATCAATACCAGCCCGATTACCATATAGATGAACTTATTCAAGATAATTTTCCTTTTTCAGCTTATATTAGTAAGTAAAATTCGCCCAATTGTTACTGGCCCGCCAAACGAAGCTTGCTTCTGTGTATATGCCAAAAACAGCGTAGTTTGGAGCGGGCGAAGGGAATCGCCTCCTCTACTCGGAACATCGTGTTCCTCATTGCGTAGGCTCCCCTACGTTCACTACATTTTCAATCCTGCAAATGTGCGCTCCTGTTCGTCGCGCCGTTCACTCCGCTTCGATTCCCTTTTTAGTATCCGCACTGGAGCGGGCGAAGGGAATCGAACCCTCATATCCAGCTTGGGAAGCTGGTGTTCTGCCACTGAACTACGCCCGCTTAAGGCATTGCTCCATCAGCTTAATAGAACAAAATTTTCCACACATTGTACAGGCATCATCAATCTTTGATTTTGAATTTAACCTTTGCGCTCTTGTATGCTGCGGATCAAGCGACATATTAATTTGTTTTATCCAATTTCTTCTGCCGCGAGCCAGCGTCATTAATTCATCTTTTTTTAAAGCATTGTTATTGCCACGGGCTAAATCAGCACTATGCGCCGCAATCCGACTGGCAATAACACCCAATTTTATATCTTCCAGGCCAGGCAGTTTTAAATGCTCAGCTGGGGTCACAAAACACAAAAAATCAGCTCCGTAAGTAGCGGCGAGGCTTGAACCGATGGCCGCCGTTATGTGGTCGTAACCGATTCCGATGTCTGTGACTAATGGCCCTAATACATAAAAAGGAGCATCGTGACAGTATTGTTTTTGTAATTCAATGTTTCTTTTTATTTGATTTATGGGGATGTGTCCGGGGCCTTCGATCATTACCTGGACCCCGGCTCGATGTGTTTTCTTCGCTAATATTCCAAGCAGCTTTAACTCCTCTATCTGTGATTTATCTGTTGCGTCAAGTATTGATCCTGGTCTTAATCCATCCCCCAGGCTTAAAGTTACATCATATTTTTTTACAATCTGCAAAATATCGCTAAAGTATTCAAACAAAGGGTTTTCTTTTTTAGTCTTAGTTATCCAATTGGCTAATATCGCCCCGCCGCGGCTGACGATACCTAATCTGCGGGGATTTTCATCCAGAGTTTTTAGGGTCTTTTTGGTTACGCCGCAATGAAGCGTAAAGAAATCGACCCCGTTTTTTGCCTGTTCTTTTATAACGTCGAACAAATCATCTTTAGTCATTTTTAAAAAAGTTCCGTGTTTTTTTTCAGCGTTGATTGCGGCCTCATAAATTGGTACCGTTCCAATCGGCACGGAAGTCTTTTTTAAAATCAGCCGCCGTATTTTTTCTATTTGGCCGCCGATGCTTAAATCCATAACCGTGTCTGCGCCGAAGCGGATAGCTATTTTTAATTTAAGGAGTTCGGTTTTGATATTGATCTGATCCGGGGAAGTCCCGATATTAGCATTTATTTTCACTCTTAAGTTCTTCCCTATCCCGCAAGGGTTTTTAAGGCAGTTATGAGAATTTTGGGGGACAATGACTTTACCATTAGCAATTAGTTTGGCGAGGTTTTTTGGCGGTATTTTCTCCTGCTTTGCAATTTGTCGCATAAGCGGAGTAATTTTGCCTGATTGAGCTAATTCGATTAATGTCCGCATCGGAGTAATAATATTTATCTGTTATTTGAGGGGGCGGGGTGTTTTTCCCGACACCTCAATTGTTTTAACTTTTTTTAAGGAAATAAGTTTTTTGATCGCGCGTTTCTCCAAAACATACATTTTGTATCTTAAGCTTTTAAAATGCGCGGCAGTTTTTTTGTCGTATAGTTTGAAAAATTCTTCCAGAACCCGGATCGATTCTTTTATCCGCTGGGCATTAGCTAAGAATATATCTAAAACACTATTTCTTTTGAATTCCTGTCGAATCGAATGTTTACCGACATCTTTCCCGGCTTCTCGGTCTTTTATAATCGAAATCGATTTCAATTCGGTAACTTCCGCAAGACAACTGGTGATTCCATGGCGTAAATTTTTGAATCCATAAGTCAATTTTTTATCATTAGCGATAAATCTAATAATATCTTCGATGACGCGCAACCCCTCTTTTAATCGATTGGCGTTGGCATCTATTATTCTGTGTATATCTTTAACGAAAACTGTTTTTTTTGACAATTTTTTTTATCAGTTGAGTCGTGGAATAACCCTCGATGAATTTCACTCTTATAACTTTACCGCCGTATTTTTTTATGTAATCAAAGCCAATTATATCTTCTCTTTTCCAGTCCGCACCTTTAACAATAATATCAGGCTTTAATTTTTTGATGATTGCCAGCGGGGTTGGTTCGTTGAATATAATTACATAATCAGTGCATTCTAGAGCGGCAATTACACGTGCTCTTTCTTGTTGAGAAACTATTGGTCGTGCGTTGCCTTTGATTTTTTTTACGGATTTATCACTGTTTAAGGCAACGATTAATACATCGCCTTTTTTTTTTGCCGCTTTCAGATATTTTATGTGGCCGAGATGTAAGAGATCAAAACATCCATTGGTGAAAACGATCTTTTTATGTTTTTGTTTTAGCTTTGTAATTGTTTTCATCAACGCTTGATGTGATTTAATCTTGTTGTTAGTCATCATGAGAGCATTTCCTCAACCAGCTCGCAGATTATATGGCCAATTGTGATGTGGACTTCCTGAATCCGGGCGGTATTACGGGAAGGCACTAAGACACAGATATCGCTTATCGCTTTTAGATTCGACCCGCCTTTTCCGGTTAAAGCAACGCAGTATAATCCCAGATCTTTAGCCTTTTTTAAGCCGAAGATGACATTTTTGGCTTTTCCACTTGTTGAAATTCCAATCGCTAAATCATTTTTTTTAGCCAGGGCTTCGATTTGTCGTTCAAAGATAATGTCATAATTGTAATCGTTCGCCAGGGCCGTGATTATTGAAGTGTTTGTTGTTAGGGCTAGCGCTGAAAAGGCACGCCGTTCCTTTTTAAAGCGGCCAACAAGTTCAGCCGCAATATGCTGGCTATCGGCCGCACTGCCGCCATTGCCAAAGATGAATACTTTTTGTCCTTTATTGTATGTTTTTACAATTCTTTTAGCAATTTGCTCAATTTGCCGGATCGTTTCGCTTTTAATTGCTTGTTTTACTTTAATCGACTCTTTTAAGCTGTTCAGAATTTTCTCTTTCATTTTATTACCTTAAAAATGGGATTTCTTGCTTTCTTTCCTTTTTTTCTTTTCCTGATTCACGTTGTGTAATTTTTGTTACATGGACATTTACCAAGATTGGTTTTTCAATCCCAGAAAGCAGTTTCTGAACCTGGCTCTTGATTATTGACTGAATTTTTCCCGTGATCTCTGGGATGTTCGGCGTCGACCAGAGAATTACCCGGCATTCAATTTCAATGCCGCGTCTGGTTACAAAAACCTCAGAACGTAGCTCTTTCACATCGGGTAACTGCTGGGTTAGCCGGCGAATAAAATCCTCGATCGCCTCGAGCGAAATTATAATTTGTCCGCCGTTTGCTAAATAACCGATTGTTTTTTCTTGTTGAAATTTTTTAAAAGAAATACTCGCTAAAGAAAGACTGACTAAAATAAGCAGGATACCGCTTAGGCCGACGATTAAATAAAGATTTGGATGGCAAATTACTTGATCAAAAATTAATGACAGATCAAGTTTTTCTGCCAGATGTAATGAAATAACGATTAAGCTCGCACCAATTAATGAGAATATTAAAGTGTAGAAAAAAACAATAATTTTATTGAAAACCCGCATTATCTCCCCCTTCTTTAATCTGTACTTTTTTCAGTATGAATATCGCCAACATTAATATTTACCTCGGTTGCCGATAATCCGGTCATCTCTTCGATCGCGGTGCTAATATTTTCTTGAACCGCATCGGCTACGGCCGGGATATTAACCCCATATTTTACAATAATCGTTATCCCGATTTTTACTTCATTTTCGCTTATCTCAAGTGTAATTCCTTTGTTATGATATCCGATGTTTAAAAAATCAAGAATCGTTGCCAAGGTATTACTTTTTATTCCTTCGACCCCATCGATTTCCAAAGCCGCATTTTTTGCAATTGAAGCAATTACTTCATTGTTGATTTTAAAAATTCCCAGATCCGTCTTCTTTTCTTTTTTTGACACGTTTCCTCCTTTTTAGAATTTTTTTTCTAAAAGATTATCGGCAAAATCAGTATAATACGTGCCGCGCAAAAAATCTGGATTATTAAAAACTGACTTGTGAAATGGAATCGTTGTTTTTATCGGGCTGATAATGAATTCATTCAATGCGCGGTGCATGATTTGTATTGCTTCTTTCCTGTTTTTTCCATGGACAATCAGTTTGGCAATCATTGAATCATAGTGAGGGGGGACGGTGTATCCGTTATAAATATGCGAGTCAATTCTCACCCCCCGGCCACCCGGCAGGTGCAGATTTTCTATTCTTCCGGGGGATGGACGGAAATCATTTTCAGGGTCTTCAGCATTGATCCGGCACTCGATAGCGACCCCCTGTATTTTTATTTCATCCTGGGCATAATGAAAACGGCTCCCATCGGCTATTTTAATTTGTTCTTTTATGAGATCTATCCCGGTAACCATTTCCGTTATTGTATGTTCTACTTGGATGCGGGTATTCATTTCCATAAAATAGAAACCCCCATCCCTATCAAGCAAAAATTCTACGGTTCCCGCACTAACATAGTTTGCCACCTTCGCGGCCCGGATCGCCATATCTGTTATCCGGCGGCGCAACTTTGGGTCTATCGCCGGGCAAGGTGTTTCTTCAATTAACTTTTGATGCCGCCGCTGAATTGTGCAATCTCTTTCTCCGAGATGTACAATATGATTATGTTTATCGGCTAAAATTTGAACTTCAACATGACGCGGCTTTTCTATATATTTTTCTAAATAGACATTTGAGTTTGCAAAATTAGCTTCGGCTTCAGCCTGGGCCGTAATAATCGAACTAATTAGGCGGACGTCATTGTGGGCAATTCTCATTCCCCGGCCGCCGCCGCCGCTGGCAGCTTTAACAATTACCGGATATTTTATGCGCTTTGCTGTTTTTATGGCTTCGTTTTTGTCGCTGAGGACATTGATTGATCCGGGGATAACCGGGATGCCGGCCTTGCGCATTGTCACCTTAGCGGTCATTTTATCTCCGAGCAATCGGATGTTTTCCGGAGTCGGTCCGATAAAAGTGATGTGGCAGGACTCACATATTTCGGCAAAGTGGGCATTTTCTGCTAAAAATCCATATCCGGGATGGATCGCTTCGACATCGGTTATTTCGGCAGCACTCATTATGGCTGCAATATTAAGATAACTTGCCGAGGCTGCGGCTGGACCGATGCATATCGCTTCATCGGCAAATTGCACCGGCAAAGATTCAGCATCGGGTTCTGAATAAACAGCGACCGTTCTAATCCCCATCTCTTTACAGGCACGAATTATTCTTAAAGCGACTTCGCCGCGATTTGCAATCAAAATTTTGGAAAACATAAAAACCCTAAGTTGGTTCTATTCTAAACATAACTTGTCCGAATTCCAGCGGGTCTCCGTTTTTAACCAACATTTCTTTGATTTTACCCTTGACTTCGGATTTTATTTCATTCATTAATTTCATTGCTTCGATAATACAGACGACCTGTCCGATTTCAATCTCGGCACCGACTTCGGCAAAAGGCTCTGCTTCTGGTGAAGGAGCGCGGTAAAAGGTACCGACCATTGGTGCTTTTATTTCTAAAATATTTTTATTTTCCGCTGTTGGAATAGCCAGAGATTCGGCTTGAGTTTTCAGTGCTGGCGGAATAGCTCCGGCAGTTACTTCCTGAGCGGGAGCTCTTTCAATGAAGATATTTGGTTGCGCTCCGGTCTGGCTGCTGCCTCGTTTAAGCCGGATTTTCAGCCCTTCTCTTTCCAGCTCTATCTCCGTGAGGTTATTCTCGTTCATTAGAGATATCATTTCTTTTATTTCTTTTAGATTCATATATGTCTCCTTTTAAATAAAGACCTAATGCATCTATGCTCGTTCTACGTAACTACCGGTTCGCGTATCAACTTTAATTACATCATCAATATTAATAAATAACGGTATTTGTATATTAGCTCCGGTTTCAAGGATTGCCGGCTTGTACGAAGATCTTGAGGTGTCCCCTCTTATCCCGGGCTCGGTTTGCACGACTTTAAGTTTTATAAAAATCGGAAGTTTGATGTCGATGACTTTATTTTGGTAAAGGACGATGGAAATCTCCATGTTTTCTTTTAAAAAATTCATAACCGCATCTAATTTTTCTTGCGCGACAATTAGTTCTTCGAAGCTTTCCTTATCCATAAAGTGATACATTTGGTGTGCGTTATAAAGGTACTGCATCTTTTTTTCTTCAACAAAAGCTTCTTGAAAACGTTCTTCCGCGCGGAACGTTTTTTCCAAGATTTTTTTGTTTCGCAAATTCTTTAACTTGGTCCGGACAAAAGCCCCGCCTTTGCCCGGTTTCACCGGCTGAAATTCGACAATCGAATAGACCTGTCCGTCTAATTCAATCGTTAAGCCATTTTTAAATTGATTTGCATTAATCATTGCTATAAGATTTTGTATCCTTTTTTTGTTACGACAACCATATCCTCGATCCGGATGCCACCCCATCCGGGAATATAAATGCCGGGCTCGACTGTGAATACCATGCCGGCTTTTAGACGCTGCTTGTTTTTCGCACAGATACGCGGTGCCTCGTGTACTTCCAGTCCGATTCCATGGCCTAGGGCGTGTCCAAAATATTGGCTTAGTCCGGCAACTTTAAGTGTTTGTCTGGCCGCATGGTCAATCTTTTGAATTTTGACCTGAGGGCGGATTAATTTTATCGCTCTATCTTGTGCTGTAGCAACAAGTTTATAATAATTATCATATTGCGTAATTTTACCTGAAAAGAAGGTTCTTGTCAAGTCGGATTTATACCCCTTAAAATCAACTCCCACATCAATAATTATCGGCTCTTTATTTTTTATTTCCTTCGGAGTAGTTTGGGCATGGGGCATAGCGGCGTTAGTCCCGGAAGCGACAATAATATCAAATGCGGTTTTTTGTCCGCCATAACTTTTTAAAATTTGCTCAAGTTTATTTTTTAAAAAGATCTCCGTCACTCCGCTTTTAATGAAGGGCTCTAATTTAAGTAATGATTTTTTTGTAATTGTCACCGCGGTTTGGATCAGACGCAACTCAGCGGGGGTCTTTATCAGGCGGTGCTTTTGGATTACATTTTTTGTCGGGATAAGGCGTACTTTCCCCTTTAATATTGTTTTAAGCTGGTTATAGCGGGCGACGGTTAGCTGTTCGGCCTCGAAGCAGAGGGAGTTTAGCTTTCTTTGCAAGGCGATGTCTTTGATCAGTGAATTTATAGAGCCTTTGATTAGCTTAATTTCAAAACGTCCCTTTAACTCTTTTTCCGATTGTAGCTTGTATCTAAAATCAGTGACAAAAATTTGTTCTCTTTTGGTAATCAACAACCAGGCGCTGGTGCCGCTAAACCCGCTAATGTACCTTATGTTGGGCAGGGCACTAAGCAAAAAAGCATCGCTGCCGCAGTGTCTTAAAAAACTGCGGATTTTAGAAATTTTTCGTTCGATCATCGGTTTGGTTTTTTTGATTTTAAGATGCAGGTCAGTGCCGCTTCCAGTCCAAGGATATAACTTTGCTCGCCAAATCCGCATATTTGCCCAAAACTTACCGGAGCAATAAGCGACGTATGCCGGAAATCTTCCCGGCCATAAATATTCGAAAGATGAACTTCGATTGTCGGTATGCCGATGGCGCTAATCGCGTCCCTGATCGCAATGCTTGTATGCGTGTAGGCCGCCGGGTTTATAAGCAGGACATCAAAGGCATTCTTTGCTTTTCCAATAATCTCAACAATTTCTCCTTCATAATTTGACTGGAATATTTCAATCTTCACCTTTTTTAATTTGCTCCATTTCCTGATTTTTAGGTTTATATCTTTAAGTGTAGTCCTGCCGTAAATTTGTGGTTGGCGTCCCCCGAGCAGATTTAAATTTGGACCATGGATAACAAGTATTTTTTTCATGCTTACCTCCCGCTTACTATTTATCAAGTTCTTTATCTTGTCCCCTGGATATAATATTTATCCAGTTCTTTGGCAATTGCTTTTTCTTTTTCCGCGGATTCCGGTTCACCTATTATATCATAAAAGTGGCTTAGCTGTTCATGATAAAAAGGTTTTGCCGGATATAATACGGAAGCCTTTTTAATTTGCGCTAATCCCTCACCGAAATAAGCACTTTTTCCAGTCAAAAACAAGAATCGCCCCAGCCGGAAATGGTAATACGGCATATAGGGTTCCAGCGTAATTGCTTTTTTATAATAAAAGATTGCTTTTTCAATATAAAGATGCTTTAAATCCGAAGTTGTTTGTTTACGACAAAGCATCCTTTCGTAGATAACTGCCTGTTGAAAGCGATACTGTGCCGAAAGGCGGTCAAGAGCTGAGGCCTTTTCCAGAAATTTGAGTGCTTTTTCGAGATTATTTTGATAAAAAGCCTGGCGCGCTTTTTCATTATGAAACCTTGCGATTAAAACACATGTAATATAACTCATCAGGAAAATGAACAAAACGGAAGAAAAAAACAATAAAAATTGTCTCGCTCGTTTGTTAGGCTTGAGTTCTGCTTTTAATTTCGAGTTTTCCCGTGAGCTTGTCCAGATAAATATCCCGATCAGGGCAAAGACAACAGTTGATATTTGCCCCAGATATAAATCAAAGTCGACTAAATTGTGGATTAAAAATGAAAGAATTGCCGTATATAAGCCGAGCTTGATAATCTTTTTCTCCGAAGATTCTTTTTTGATTTCCTGATAACCGTTGGCGATGAATTTTAACCAAAATAAAAGAAAAGCCATAAGTCCGAAGATGCCGGTTTCAGCCCAGAGTTGCAGGTAGCTATTATGGGCCATTTTTGTTTCCTCGGCCAGTTTAGTTTTAAAGGCTGGATAAACGCTACCAAATGTTCCGGCCCCGTATCCTAAAAGTGGTTTCTCTTTAATCATCTGTGCCGCTGCTTTCCAATATTCCTGGCGCACCTTTAGCGATGCGATCACATTACGAGGTTTGGGTAAAATAATTTTTTTTGAAAATCCGATAGCAACAAAAAATATAACAAACGCCAGGAAGAATATTATAATCTTTTTAGCGACTCCCCTGCCCTTCCCAGATAGAGATGTGAATATAACTAGCCCGGCAAATAAACTTAACCAGCCGCCCTTTGATTTGGTTAAGATCATAACTAGGATAATCGTTAACAATAGCAGATAGTAGGCGCAGCTCTTAATCGCGGAAAATATTTTTCCATCGCCTTTGTTGCTCTCTGCTAAGGTTAGACCGAGGATTGCAAAAAATACAACATTCAAATACCCGGCCAATGCCGGGGGGTATAGAAAAGTTGAAAATACGGCATTAGATTTAAACCGCCGCAGGTAGTCCCTTGATTGAATAAGGTATTGCGGATGTTCAATAACAAATTCGCGCATTGCCGTAAAGCCACTTTTATATTGATAGATGGCATATATAATAATTAGAATTGCGGCCAAAATTATAGTCGTGAAAATAATTTTAGGGAATCTATTGTGGACGGGAAGATTAATAATTATCCAATACCAGAGATATAGGGTTAAAAAATAAATAATTTGATTTAAAGTCGATTGCTTATTGACGGAGCCGAGGAAAGTAAAGCAGATTATTATAAGAAAGATGAAAAACATTTTGTCCGGCCCAAAGATGAGGGTTGCGGCAGTTGGCGTTGATAATTTATATAATATTAAAGCAAAGGCGAGACAGATAATAATCCCTTGGAAAATTAAATCTGCGGGAAAAAAAATATCGCCACTGATAAATGGTCTAAAAAAAAGGACAGCGAGCGTGCCCAGGGTTATAACCTTTATCGTCAGTGGCAGATCATGCAAACGGCGAAAGACCAGCCAAAAGGAAGTTAAGGTGATTAAACCTAAGGCCAGTGTTAATCTGAGCATTTTCTTACCTTTTCTAGAAGCACAATTATCGCGATTATACAAACGGCCTGTAATAATATGATTAAACAACCTTTTAAGTTCAATGAGGCAAGTAAAAGCGCCCCTAGTCCGATGCAGAAGTTAACCAGATAGATAAACAAAAGCGCTTGTCTTTTACTCATCCCAAGGTTTAGGAGGCGGTGCGAGAAGTGATTTTTGTCGGCGGTGAAAATTGAGGTTTTGTTTTTTAGGCGGATATATATTACCGAACACGTATCAAAAATTGGCACAGCCATGATCAACAGCGGCATAATCACCGGCGCGGGAGTCGGATTTGATTCGCGATAAAAAGTATTGACGATAGTTAAAATGCTTAAGGTATAACCAATAAATAAACTTCCGGCATCACCCATAAAGACACTCGCCGGCGGAAAATTATATTTTAGGAATCCGAGCAAGGTTCCGATAAAGCAGACAAGAATTGAAGCAACAAAAAATTGACCGGTTGATGCGGCGATGATGAAAAAAATTGACGCTGAAATAATCGCGGTACCGCAACTTAATCCATCCATATTGTCCAATAAATTAAAGGCATTAGTGATGCCGACTATCCAGATGATCGTCAGCAGCGCACTGATAAAGATGTTATCTATAAACAAACTTATTCTTATCCCGCTCAGGAAGACAAACATGGCCACGATAAATTGAAAGAGCAGTTTTAAAGGGGCCTTAAGTTTTTTTAGATCATCAACCAGTCCGATAACAACTAAAAGCAGACCGGTCGATAGAATTAGGATGATTTTGGGAAGGGTTGATTTAATGCCGGAGATATGGATTTGCAAAATTTTCGGCAAGAATCCGCATTTATTCAGGGAAAAAATAAATACGATGCTGATAAGAATCGTTAAAGAAAAAGCAAGCCAGATCCCGATCCCGCCTAAAAGCGGGATCGGGTGCTGGTGTATTTTTCTGCGGGGATCCGGCTGATCAACAATATTAAAGCGCTGGGCTAAATTTCGCGAAAGTTTAACAAATATAATTGAAGATAAAAAACTGAATAAAAAGATATAAAGATAAATTATTCCCGTCATAACTTAATGAAATAGCTAAGCGCTATCCCCTAATTTTCCAATAATTGTTCATAAAGGTTATCGATTGCGTCGACCATTTTGTCGCTACCAAAATACTGAAAAGCCAGGCGCTGGGCATTGGTTCCCAGCTGTCTTAATTTTTCCCTGTCTTCCAGTAGTTCAAGCAGACGCCGGGCTAATTTATTGACATCTTTGGGGGCGACCAGAAAACCATTCAAGTTGTCTTTTACAATATCTCTTGCACCGTCGACATCAAAACAGACCGCAGGGATACCTAAGGCAAAAGCTTGAACAACCGCACGCGGTAATCCCTCGTGTAAGGAAACGTGTGTCAATACATCAATTGCCTGAATGTATTGAGGGATTTCATCCGGGGAGATCAGTCCGGCAAAGACGATATTATTTTTTAAGTGCAGATCTTCTGCTTGTTTGATAAGCTTTTTTTTTAAAACCCCCTCCCCGATGAATAAAAACCTTACATCAGGCACTTTTTCCTTGATTTTTACGGCGGCCTGAAGAATGTATTTGTGGCCTTTGAAAAAAAATAAACGCGCGATTTTTCCAATCACCAGAGACCCAAGCGGGATCCCAAGTTTTTTTCTAATTGCCTCTTTTGCTTTCTGGTTTTTTTTGTAATTGTCGAGTTCGATGCCGCTGTAAATTTTAACAAATTTTTCTTTTGTGGCGAGCCGCGCCTTAAGCGCGTCGCGAATTAGGCTCTCCGAAACACAAATAATCTTGTGCGTAAACCGGGCGGCAAATTTTTCAAGCATAATATAGAGTTGGTTTAAAAATAGATGCTGACCTTTAAAAAAAGGGAGGCCGTGGATAGTGTGAATAATCAGCGGTACTTTGGCTAATCTGGCCGCGGTGCGGCCCAGAATTCCCGCTTTTGAGCTATGGGTATGGACGATATCAAATTTCCCTTTTTTAATGAAATTAAACAAGCGGAAAAATGCGATCAGATCCAGCACAGGATTAAAGTTCCTTCTTAGCTGCGGCAGAAGAACCAAATTTGTACAGCGTTCAGCCTCATTTACAAGACTGCCCTCCGGCCCTAAAGCCGGGCCGGTGAGTAACGTAATATCATATTTATTTTTTTTGTTTAGTCCAACTACCGAAAGAATAGTATTTTCCTGGGCGCCGCCAATAATTAATCGGGTAATTATATGTAAGACCTTGATTTTATTTTTAACCGTTGCCCGCATATGGTTGTTGATTTTAGCCGGTTACTTTTTTAATTTTAAGATATAAATTTCCCCATCTTCCATGACGATTACTTTATCTTGCTCAATATCCACTACCGTTTTGCCGGAAATCAAATCGCCGATTTTAACAACCTTAGAATTTATAATCGCACTGGGTACCATTTTATCCCAAAGAATGCCGCTTACCTTTAAACCGATCAGGGCTTTTTTTTGAACTTGGATTGGTATCTTATTATCGGCAATCTTATTCGAAGGAAGAAACGGGTCGCGAAAGGCTGAAGCTTCCCCCCGGACCGGGATCCCGTCTTTGCCGGCGGGTGCTTCTCTTGCCTCCTGGCTGATTGTACTCGGTTTTGTGGTTGGTAGAATGTTTTGAATAATTAGTCCTTGCTGTTTATATTGTTCTGCCCATAAAATAAATAGAAAATATCCCGCTACGGCAAAGATCAGAAAAATTAAAAGCAAAATAGTTTTTTCCTTTTTGGAAAAATGTTTGCTGGCAATTTTATTAATGATTTTTTTTAGGGGAATAATTTTCATTGAAAGACTTTCCATAATAATATCAACGTACAATAATTGACAGATTTAAACGGATTGTCAAATCCGGCCGATTTTTGACTTCGATATAAATTCGTTCTGGATAAACGGAATATTTACTGATCTGCTCCAGGAAATTTAAAAGGTTAATGAACTTAGCATTGATAACCAGTGTTAATAACATGCTTTCATAAGCTTCCTTGTGCTTGAACCCCTGGGGTTCAAGCACCTTGATTTCAGTGCCCGATTCGGCAGCGAGTTGGGTAACTTTTTGCAAGATCAAAGAAAAGTCAGACTTTTTTGGCAGCTTTTTTTCTTTAAGGTTAATTTCACTTAAGATACTTTCTTTGTCGCTTTTAATTTTACGCAGCACGCCTTCGATGTTTTTTGCTTCTGGACAATCCAAGGTTCTAATTATTTCTATCTGTTCTTCTAAGGTTTGCATCTCGGCAGCCAACTCGGAAATTTTTTCCGCGTGCGGCTTGTAGAGATGGTCATGATAAAAACTAAAAAGTAAGGCCGCAATGCCGATTAAACTGATTACTTTATATTTTGTTTGAATTTCCGGTAAATTTAATTTTGGAAGTGCCATGATTTATTTATTAGAGATGACTATGGAAAAATAAATATAAGGTATTTCTTTTTCTCCGCGCTCTTCTACCAATTCGGGCGGTTTAACATTGCTAAACAAGTTAAGCGATTCCAGCTTGCGTGCGAATTCTATAACTAGGATGTTGCTTTGGGCAGCACCTTTCAGGGTTAACTTTTTTGCCGATCGTTCAATATCAATGGAATCCAGCCAGACCCCCTCGGGAATTACTTCACTGATCCCATTGAAAATATCAAGAAAATTTTGTTGCGTTACTTTTATCGAATTTAAAAATTTCAATTTTTTTTCAAAATCCTTATTCGTTTTCCATGATTCGATAATTTCTTCGTGCGCGACCTTTTTTTCGGCCAAAACTTTCTCTTTATTAACGATGCTTGTATAGATGAATATTAGCCCGATTATGATCAGCGCTGGAATAACTTTGAGCAAGGTTTTTCTAAGCTGCAGTTTAGGGTCTTTGCGAAACTCTGCCGGCAGCAAGTTTATTTTTTTGACATCACCGCTGTTTATCGCTGCCCCTAAGGCGGTTGCAAAAAAGGATTTCAATTCTTCAGTATTGGTAAAGGATCTTTGTTCAAACAGTAAACCATTGAAAGGGTTACCGGGCTCAGCCAAGAGCCCTAAGCCTGCGCTTAAAAATTTATCCAGGTCTATTAGTTGCGAAGTTCCCCCGTATATAACTAATCGATCGATGCGTTCAATATGAAATTGGGCCTTATAATAGCCAAAAGACCGATCGATTTCAGATATTAATTGTTTAACGGTTGAAGCTATGCTGGGCATATATATAGAATTCTCTTCCAGCCCATATTCTATTTTAGCCTCTTCCGCTTCCGGCCGGGAAATATTCATGTCCTGCATGATCTTGTTGGTTATCGTATCGCCGCCGAAGAGAATTTCTCGGGTAAATTTTATTGTGTCATTGTTGAAGATGTAGATTGCGGTTTTTTTTGCTCCGATATCAATCAGGGCAGTCGTATCCTCTTCTTTCCATTGATTGGATTTTTGGAACGCATTCCAAAGGCAAAAAGCAGGAATATTTATCGATTGGACAGTGAGCTGGTTTTGGGTATAAATTTGGATATGGTTTTTAAGTTCTTCAGTTTTCGCGGCAATAACTTCTAATTCTAAATTTTTCGCTCCGGCACTAATTTTTTCACCGCTAACCAAGAAGTCAGTGGTTGCTTCATCGAGGGGGAAATTTATTTTTTGCTCCATTTCCCATCTTACGGATTCGCGCAGTTCATCTTCCGGCATATTCGGCAGGGTAAGATTTTTAATATTTACCGAAGGGGCATTTATGATCGTGCAGACATTTTTTACGTTTATTTTTAATTGTTTCAGGGCATTTTTTATCGCTTTATTGATTCTGTTTTGAGGGTCTTCTTCTGGTTGAGCTTGATTTTGCGGAGGGATTTCCGCGATCGCAATACTTAATAAACGGGTGCCGATCGGAGCTTCTTTGATGAGGGCGATTTTAACCAGTTTTGAACCGATGTCTATGCCGATGAATTTTGGTCCGGGTTCGAATATGTTAATCTCTTTATCCAGCCCTGCTGCTAACTGCTTGATTTTTGGTGGCATAGCTTTTCCGTATTGAATTTTAGGGCCAGAATGTCCGCTGCCCTTTATGATCCATCCTTTGTTTGTTATGACTCTGTTATTTTGGCCAAACCGGTTGTTGAATAAACATTTATTGTCAGCGTATCAGGAGAGTTATTTCCTTTTATTATTATTGTTGAAGCCGCAGATGCCTCTCCTTTTGGTCGAAAAGTCGTATCTGTGGCTGAAGTAATATCATTACTCAGATTAATCGTTCCGATAGTTTGAATAAATGCATCTGTTGCTGCATCCCGTTGTTCAATCGTATATGAATCAGAATTAATGTCGAAAGTAAATCGGTAATTATTATGCTCGATGATCGATAATTGCCGGTACGAGCGTAAATCAGAAAGCAACGTCCAACTGTCTTTTTTTAACGATGAATACTGTAAAAAAGGCTTTAAATGCGGCATGCCAAGATAGGTAAAAACCCCTAGTAAGCCAATGACGATTAGGAGCTCAATTAGACTAAAACCGTGATTTTTCCCGACAGCCCTGCCGTAAGGTGGTTTAAATTCTTGCCAGAATTTTTTTAACATATTTAATTAAAAGGAGTTCTGATAAAATAATTTTAACATCATCTTAGATTGGATGTCAAGGAAAGTTTTAGCCCCTTTAATTTCTTGACAGCAAGTTATACAGATGATAAAATTTAAAAAAGGAAATATTTCATAACTTATGGAAAATAGAGCATTTACCCCGTTAGAAAAAACCGCACCTAAAGTTGATGAAGGCTTGAAGTTATTATCAGCCCAAGGCCTTAGGCGGCAGACTTCTCTAACGGGGTTTACATATCTAGAAGTGCTGATTGCGGTCCTTATTCTCGGGCTGGTGCTTATCCCTATGCTTTCTCAGTTTTACATCGGATTCCAGGGCACAAAAACTTCAGAATTGGTTACCCAGGCAACCGACCTGGCCAATGATTTAATGGAGGAAATTAAAGGCCGCAGGTTTGATGAAAATATCTATCCGGATGCCCCTGTAAATATAGACCAACTTGGTATAGATGGTGGGGAGGCTAGTAACAACCGTAAAACATTTGATGATGTAGATGATTATATTGCTTATACTGACTGGGGAAGCTCTCCCCTGAAAGCTATCGATGGCACTCCATTTCCTGAATCTGAATTTGCCGATTTTAGACGACTGGTTGAGGTTGAATATGTGACTATTAGCGGTTCAGACTGGGTTACTTATACGGGGCCTGATCCCTTTACTTATTACAAAAGGATAAAGGTAACGGTTTCCCATCCCAAAATAGCGGATAGAGTACTCGAGACGATTGTTGCTCATTACTAATATGAATATGTTATGAAGAAAAGATATTATACGTTAAGTAATATTAATCATCGCGGTTTTACCCTGGTCGAAGTCTTAATTTCGCTTGCGATTTTAGCTTTAGTTTTGTTTCCCACATATGAGTTTTTGAGACAAGGGGCGCTTTCCTGGCAGGTTGGTGAAAATAAAACTGAAGTTGTTCAGAATGCCAGAATTGGTCTGGATAAGATGTGTGATGAGCTAAGACATGCCCGCGAATTTTATACGATCAATGCAGGCCAGATTCGATTTTGGTGGCAGGATTTAAATGCTGATGAAATTGCAGACCCTAATGAAATTTTAACCTATTCCTGGTCAGGCAGCTCTGGAGATGATCTAACCCGGAAGCTCGATTCCGAAGCCGACCCTACTCCCCTGGCTAATTATGTGGATAGTTTAGACTTAAAATACTATGATGAATCCGGCGCGCAAACCTCTACTCTGAACCTGGTATATTTTATAACCGCGACCCTGCGAATTAAGAAAACCACTCAGGGCCATGACTATACATCGATAATGAGAAAATCCGTGCATCCGAGGAATATTTAATTTCATGAAGATCAATCGCCAAAAAAACAATAAAGGCATTGCGTTAATTATTGCGCTTATTGTCATGATGGTTTTATTTTTGCTCGGCACGGCATATCTTACCGCAATCCTTTCTGAGGCCGGCATTGCCCGCAATCAAGAAAATAGTGAAAAGGCATTCTTTATTGCCGAAGCCGGAATAGAAAGAGCGCTTAGATTATTATCCGAAGGCAGTACCTTACCTTTTTCTCTAGTTGAAAACCTGTCTGACGGTTACTATACAGTGGTGGTCGAGGATGATCCGGTGCTTACTGGGGTGATACGTATTACTTCTACTGGCCAGGTTGATCTGGCAAAAAGAATATTACAGGTAAAAACGGCGATGGGAGGTAATCTGATTTACGCTGTATTTGCCGCGGACACATCTGACCCAGGTGTGGTGGATATAAACTGTGCTACGGCTAGTGGGAGTATTGATGGAGATGTTCATGCTAATGGTTCTGTAAGCATGGGTGGTGTTTCAGTCACTGGGACATTAACCCAGGGTGATTTAGGCGATCCAATAGAAAATCCGTTTATGATTGATATGGATTTTTATAAATCCAGAGCAACTATACCCCTCCCCCCAGGCAATTTTGAAATAACCTCATCTCAGAGTGGTAAACTTATCTACGTTGAAGCTGGAGCAACACCAGGAATTGCTACTATTAATTGTAGCGCGAAAAAGATTAAATTTATCCATTCTTCAGTCATTGCTGAAGGCGGTATTGTTATAATCGGGAGTAAAGGACTTCAGGTTGATGAATATGACGATCCTGAATATGGTAAATTGATAGCCCTGGGAACAAAAACCGGTGATATCGTTGAATCCGGTTCTTCTGTTCCTCAAGATAGAGATGTAAAAGGAATTATTTTTTCTGAGCAGGGAAATATAGATTTCGAGAACATAAAACAGCAAGGGGCAATTTTTGGCCAAAATATCACAATTCATAACCAGGTAGATATCCAATACAAATCACAACGTGTCCCTGGTCCGCAAAGCGGATATATTGGTGGCATATCTTTTTATGAATGGCAGGAAAATTATTATTAATTATTCCTCTTCCCCAAACACTTCCGCGCTGAATATATAAATTTGAGTATTCTTTTTCCAGGCATCAGGCGGCAAGCCGGCTTTCATACAGGTATGCTGCAGGAATTCCTCTTTTGTCCAGTTGTATTCGGTAGCGACCTGCGGCAGTAAAAGCCCGGCTGAATAACCTTTTTTCATAAGCAGGCCGTGGGTGCCGACCTCTATTTCATCGATATTAGAAATCAACTTTAGCGGCGTGAGAACGGAGATTTCCAAAGAAATTTTATCCAGCTCACTTTCTTCTAAAGCCGGAAATCGGGGGTCACCGATCGCCGCTTCAATGGCCATCGCACTGATCGCGTTAACTAGAGGCATATCCGCGACAATGTGTCCGATGCATCCTCGCAATCCCCCCTGCTTTTTTATGGTTACAAAGGCGCCCCGCTTTTCTAAGAGGGCCGGATCGTCTTCTTTTATTTTCGGGCTCTTTTTATTTCTGACGATTTCAATAATTGAATTTCTAGCAATCGACAATAATTTTTTTCTCTGCAAATTGTTCAACATGTCTATACTCCTTTTGTTAGTGAGGGGTCCCCTTTTTCGTTTGGAAAAAGAAATACTCGGATAACCGACGACCCGGCTTTTACTTGCGTAGGTTATATCCGCCGAGGTTGCATATTTTAATATTTTGATATTGTCTGCGCCAAGACGTTTCATCGTCAGCATGAGCGTTATTACGGCTCCTGAGCCGCAGAGTTCTGCTTCCCGCCGCGAAGTTAACAGAAAGAGTTTGTGCGGGTTGAATTCTTTGATCAGCGATAAAGTTTTTTGGTCAATCTCGTAGGCTTTATCCTGATGGTGGAAATGAGACATGTCCGAACTGGCGACAACCAAGACATCATCCCGGTTTTTAATAAGCTCGGCCAGAGTTTCGGATAAACTTTTAAATAGCGCAAAGGACTGATTACTGATAATTATCGGCACGATCTTAAAATCTGTTAAACATTTTTGGAGAAAAGGAATTTGGACTTCAATCGAATGTTCTTTTTCAAAGGCCCGGGGGAGGTGTTCAATGTCATTATTTTCTTCAAGTAAAGAATCGGCAAAGTTTGAATCTACCGGTACTTCACCTAAGGGTGTCTGGAAATATCCACTTTTATATATCGCTATTTTGTCTAACTGCTGATAATGACTCGGTCCGATTATAATAACCGTTTTATAATTGCCGCCTTGAATAGTTTTATAACTATAACCGGCAACCGCTCCGGAATAAATGTATCCGGCATGCGGACAAATAAGCCCGGCTACTTGTCGGAAATCCGACTTTTTAGGAATTTTGGTTTTTTTGAGGATATCATCGATCATTTTCGATAATGTTGCTGGGGTGCGGGGGTAAAAAGAACCGCTGACATTTGGCGATTTTACTTCCCGATCCTGCTTGGCCTGGCTTAAATTACAACTTAAAAAACTAAATAGGATTAAAAGCGTCAGAAAAAACAAAAAATTTTTATATCGTTCGATCATGACCATACCCCGGCGATTTCGTGGGCGCACAATTTACATTTCCCATCAATTATCAGATTATCAATTATGCTGTAACCTACTCTTTTAATAATTGCCTCGCGGCAATTAGGACAATATGTGTTTTCGGCGGGATTCCCGGGCAGATTTCCGATATAAACGAATTTCAGCCCGGCGTCATAGGCAATCTTTTGAATTGTTTTTAAGGTACTTACCGGCGTTGGCGGTAAGCTGGTAAGTTTGTACATCGGGAAAAAGCGCGAGAAGTGTATCGGGACCTGATCGCCTAAATTGTTTTTTATCCAGACACACATCTTTTTTATTTCCGTCCGACTATCATTAAGTGTCGGGATGACTAAATTGGTTATTTCAAGCCAAACCCCCATTTCATTTTTCATGATAACTAAACTTTCTAAAACATTCTTTAAACTGCCTGAGCAGATATCTTGATAATACTGCTCCGTAAATCCTTTAAGGTCTACATTTATTGCCGTGAAGTGCTGGCAGAGCTCGCGCAATGGTTCTGGATTTATAAAGCCATTTGAGTGCATTACATTTTTAATGCCTTTTTCTTGGGCGCATTTGGCGGTGTCCAACGTATACTCGTAAAATACCGTTGGTTCGGTATAAGTGTAAGCGATCGAAAGAGCGCCTGATTGCTTGGCTCGGTCGACAATTTGTTCGGGAGCCATTTCCACACTTGCTACTTGCTCCGGAGTCGCCTGCGATATCTGCCAGTTTTGACAAAATTTACAGCGCAGATTACAGCCAACCGTGGCAATAGAAAATGATTTTGAACCAGGGAGAACGTGAAATAACGGTTTCTTTTCTATCGGATCAATATGCACCGCGCAAGGCCGGCCATAGACTAGGCAATAGAGTTTACCATTTCTATTTTCCCGAGTCCGACAAAAGCCCCGTTCCGATTTTTTGATCAGGCAATAATGCGGGCAACGCAAGCATTGCACTCTTGAATCACTCAAAGGCGTATAATAAAGAGCTTCTTTAAGCGGGATATCAGCCTGGAGCCCAGGCAGGTTACAAGTTAGCAAATACCCTCCGGTTCCCAGGCAGATTTTCAGAAAATCTCGTCTTTTAAGTTTCATTTGTTTCCATCTCTTAGATTATTAACACCACTTTGAGATTGCTATAGCAAATTTTTTAAAAACGGCTTCAACAACCACTTTATAATAATCAATGAAATAATTCCGGTAAGAACAACAATGATCACCTTCAAGGTGCAGTCATTAAGGACGAGTCCCAGCGCTAAACTTGCTGCCGGCGGATGTTCGGTATTGGTGATAACCATCACGAACATGGTTAAGCCTACTGCTATCGCCCCGAATATTACGTATGAAAACTCATGCAAAAATGAGGAATTAGTTATTATCGGCAGTAAAGATAAATAATAGCAAAGGCCCCCGGCCGCGATTCCGACGAGATATCCGCCGAGCATATACCTTGGTTTTGAAGCTTCAGTGGTTGGCATTGTAAAAGCGATAAAAGAACTAGCGCCTAAGGCAACAATTATCGCGGCATTTGATATCGCATCGAGTATTAACAAAATTATAAAAATAACTACCGTTGCCAGCAGGCATTGCAGGATATATCTGACTTTATTTTTTGCGAATTTTTTATCAATTATCTGCATTTTGTTAATTTAAAATTTCAATTTGCTCCGGCGTCTTTAAAATTATCTCCGGTTGCCCGTTATATTCTTTGATCAGGCCGGTAACCCGCACTCTCTTTCCCTGATAATAACTTTCCGGGTTTGCCGGAAAGCGGGAAAAAGCGGAAGCGAAGATAACCGCCGTAAAATAGCGTTTGTAATCAGGATGAAAATTAAGAAAGCAAGCTTTTCCCGAATTATGCGTAACGACAATCGTCCCCTCGACCGTGGCATACTCGCCAAAGTATTTTGCGGCATCCTGCCAGGGAATTACCGTCCCTTTCGCCAGCGGCTGGCGCGTGCGAGGAAAAGACACCCCCTGTTTTTTATTCCCGGGCTTTGACGTCGCCATGCGGCTAGGTTGTTGGTCAACGAACCAGATTTTTGCTAAGTACATTATTAGAATTATTGCCGTTACCGTGACTCCCAGCCGGATAAGAAAATTTTTAAGTTGGGGATCGTTTTTTGGATACATGATGTTACTCGAACTGCTGATTGTTGTTATTCTCTGGGTTAATATAGGGATATTTTTCTGTAAGTTCTTTTAAAACGTCATCTAATCTCCGGCGGCCTTCAATGTTGAGGGCTTCATATCTTGTTATGAGATTAGTGAGCCGGCCATCCTTAAGACTTAAATTCCATAAACCGTATTGACGCTTACGCGCCTCGCGCTCTAAGGCGATAAATTGCGCCTGACGCCGAAAAGGAAATCGGGTATAGGCGTAGGCATACCCCCGGCGGATTATTTCACTGTTCGCCAGGCGTCCGTTGATAAAAACGTAGGCAAGAGACCTTCCGTACCGGTCTTTAAGATTATCCGGTTCGAATTCCAAGGTACACTCAAAACCTTCAATAAGCTGTTTTAAGAATTGCGTTGCCTCAGTACCAAATCTTTGCGCTGGTATTTCCGGGTGATGTGTTTCCGGAGCATCCACGCCGATCAAGCGAATTGTCTGTCCGTTATCGAGCATTATCGTGTCGCCATCAATGACCCGCTTCACGCGAAACGGGCCTGGCGAAGGCAGAGGCTTAAGTAAAGCGGATGAGGGTTTTTCTTCGGTGTGAATTCTTTTATTCATCCAGATCCGCAAGATAAACATCGCGGCAATTATAACCGCGCTTATAAGGATGACTCTTATTAGAAATCGATCGGGTAAGAACCGCATAACTAACGATTACCCTTGTTTTCGAAATGAACAAAATCAATCAGGAAAACAGCGCCTAAGAGCAGACATTTTTCTTCCTTGTTGGAATCAACGGGAAATATAATCCCGAAGTTATCGGCATCAGTAAAACCTTCCTTTAGGAGACCAGTCCATCTTTTTGTGATTTTTCCGATTTCCCGACCGTTTTTATTGATGATGAACGTCCAGGGGTGTAAAACCGGGCCAAAGAGTTGAAAAATTTCCTGCTTAGAATTATTTAATACCGAATAAATACGGCGCAAGATCGAAAAACGCTTCTCGATCGTCCCTAAAAGATTGCCCTGGGCATCAAAAACATCTAATTTGTGGAAGTAAAACCGGAAAGGCCTCTCCAGGCGCAGAATCGTATGGCCGTCACGATTATTAATGAGCATTTTGAAAGGACGCAGTGCTTTCAAAAAAATCCGCAGTAAGGCGGAACCTCCAACTTCGCCGGCGAAATATAATTGTTGACCGGAATCGTCCTTGACCACGTATTTGTTTTTTGTTTCAAAACCGGAAACAATTTCTCCCCATTCTTTTTTCTGACACACGATCAATTTATCGATAGTTTCAAGGTTTTTCATTTGCCCCACCTCCAGTTTTTTGTGCTGTTACTCAGTTCCGGTTATTGACTTTATTTTAACTCCTTTATTTTTCTTGTCAATAAGGGCTTACCAGTCTACCGGTGCTATTAAATAAGGTTTGAGTAATTTTTACTCTAATCATTTGTTAATCCGGATTCAATAATCTGTCGCAGTTTTGCTGCGAGTTCATTTTTATTGCTGAGAGAAGATTTGCGAACATCAATTGGCGGATGAACAATAAGTTTTATTTTTCCGGGGGTAATCCAGCCTTTCTCTTCCAGCAGTTTATAAGTTCCGTTGACTGTTAAAGGAACGATGAGTGCATTAGATTGGAGTGCGATTTTAAGGCTTCCCGGCTTAAATTTTCCCATTGCTTTTCCTTTGCTTCTGGTGCCTTCGGGGAAAATCACCATGGCATGGCCCTGCTTAATATTTTCTATGCCCTGTTGGATCGCTTTTAATGATTGTTTTTTATTTTTTCTGTCGATAAAAACACAGTGCATAGCTCTCATCCACCAGCTTAAGATCGGGATGTGCCCTAATTCCTTTTTGGCAATAAACCCGGCGGTTTTGGGCATGTAAGCGATCATCAACGGAATATCAGCGCAACCCTGGTGATTACTTATGAAACAAACATTATCTTCTTTAGGGATATTTTCTAGACCCACAACCTCCACTCTTCCGCCGGCCATCCAGATGACATTTTTTGCCCAGGCAGATGACATAAAGAAAAAATATTTTTTCAGAAGTTTCTTTAGGTTGAACAAGTAAAGAAAAAAGTAGGGAATGAATAAAAAGACGGTTAGTATTAGAAGTGCCCAGTAATAGATGGCATAGAGAATAGTTCTGATCATTTTTATCTTTTCAAAATGCTATAACGCAGGTGGTTGCGGTGTTTGAACTGACTCAATTTCAGATAACAGTTTACGATAGACAAAAGCTACGGCCACACTTGTGGTTGGGATCGTTGCGAACAAACCGACTAGCAAACACATTATTCCAAGAAAATTAATTCCCGCGAGTAACAGGCCAAAGGCAAATAGATTGAGCTTAGCCCCTTGAGTAATCCGAGCGCTCTTTTTTAATGCTGCGATCGGCCCCAGTCCCTGATCAATGATAAGATAGCTAAAAAATTGGAATTTTACTGCCCAGATAATACCGGGAACAATCAATAAGATTGTCCCGCCTAAAGTAATTAAACCATAAAGTATCGAACCACCCAGGTATTTAAAAAACAAAGGCAGACAGGAGAAAATATTTTCAAATTCAACCTTTTTATGATCACAAAATCTTAAAGTTACATTGATCAGTCCCATTCCGGCGACCATCTGAAAGATTAAAGTAATTATGCTGATGATTGCCGAAAGCGCCGGGGTATTTTCTTTTGTCGCTTCTTCGGCATAGTTCAGCCCGAAAGAAATAAACCCCATAACCGCCAGAAACCCTAGAAAAAATCCGATATTGTTTTTCATTGTTGACCAGCCAAAGCGGATCGCTTTTTCCATCGAAAATTTTGGTTCGGCCATATTATTCTACTCCTTTTTTAGGTGGTGGTTACTTCTTTACTTTCAATGAGTATCGTTGGGAAGTATTTTTAACGGTAATAGATCGATATACAATCAATACTTTTGCCCAAGTGGCGGTCTAAATATCCAACAAAAGCCAGCAGCAGCTGCCAGTCGGAAGTGCCTTTTTTAGGATGAATTTCCGCGATTAACATGCCGCCTTTTTCGGCATCCCATTTAATCGAGCCGGGATACCTTAGATGTTTCCAGCGGCCGGCTTTTTCCCGGTGAAAGGTAGTGCCTCTTTTGCGAAGTTCTTTTTCCTTGTTGTTAAGCAGAGTTTTTAACTTTTCCTTAACGCCGAATTTAGGTACTACTTGCACAATTTTCATCCTTCAACCTCCTCCGGAATTAAAAGCTATATAAACAGTTCAATTTTTAATAAAGAGAATAAGATATCTATATCTAATCAGTTTATCATATTTTTTAAGGGATGAAAAGGTATTTTAGACACAGCTCGGTGGGTTAATAAACAACCGTAACGTTAGATAACTTTGGATCCTTATTTTGCTTGAGTTACGTAATCCTTAACTTTTTCAAAACTGTAAGTGGGCTGGCCGACCATCTGGCCGCGGCGGTTAAATACACGGACGTTCGGGATACTGCTTAAGCCAAATTGTTTAACCACTGGAGTGCTCCAGTCGACAATGTCTATTTTTCGCAAAAATACATCTTCATCGGTTTTGGCCAGCTGTTCCAAATAAGGAGACATCGCCCGGCAGGGACCGCACCAATCGGCATAGAAATCAATTATCGTGACCTTACCGGGAACAATAACTTTATTGATGTCTATTGCTTGGCCACCGGCAGAAAAGACCATAATCGGCTCCTGTCGCAGTTTTTCTTTTATTACCCGTTCGCGTTCGGCGAGTATTTTTTTTCTTTCCAGCTGCGCCTTTTCTTTGGCCGAGATCCAGCGCCCCTGATGAAAGACAAGTCCTTTAGCGCGTTGTTTGACTTTAAAAATATCTTCCTGACGCCGTTCTTCTAATCGACCGACAAAGTTACTGTCGATATAACTTACCTGGTTATTTACAATCGTAATTATACCTCCCGGATAAGTAAGGATTTCTTCCTCCCCGCTGGTCAGCTGTCCTGATGGCTGTCCAAAAGCAGAAATTACCTCTTGCCGCGTACTGCCGATTCCGATTTCAGCATGCGCTTCGCCCAGGAATCCAAACAGAAAAAAAACAGCTACCGCGATAATAATTTTCTTATTTTTCTGCATATTTATATAATACCACCCTGAATGCTTAATGCAAGGAGAGAAACTTCGAATCCCATGAAGTTCATCTTTGTGGCCTGCCATGAACCCGACGCGGTTCATGGTGGAGCAGATGGGACTCGGCCACTACACTCAGAACGTCCTGTTCTTCGTTGCTTAGCCTCCCCTTTACTCACTGACGCTCACAGTCCTGTTCGCTTTTCCTCCCGTTTGGTCGGCGTTCGTTCGATTCGAATCCCATGAAGTTCAAGGGTATGGTGGAGCAGATGGGACTCGAACCCACGACCCCCACGTTGCGAACGTGATGCTCTCCCAACTGAGCTACTGCCCCAATTATATTAATTCCTTGTCAATAAATCAGTTACAGATATGTCCTTTTTAACTGTCTCTTTGATATTTTTGTTTTGTGACGTATTTGTGTCAAGATGCAGAGCAAGTTTTTCAACAGATTGTTTTCTATAGAATGGAGAAAGATGAGCATATCTAAGAGTCATTTGAAGGCTTTTATGTCCAAGAAGCTCTCGCACAGTATTTAAATCAATACCTATCATGACTAATTGGCTGGCAAAAGTATGGCGTAAATCGTGAAATCTGAAGTTGACTATACCCGCCTTCCTTAATGCTGTATGGAAGGATTTTTTAACGTCACGCAATGGCTTACCTTTCTTATTGCAAAAAATGTAAGGACTATTAGCAGTTTTTCTGACTCCGAATAAAGCTTTTCTCACGCTACTATTCATAGCGAGTGTTCTTTTTTCGTAATTTTTTGTGTCTAAGAGATTGATGTTATCTCTTTTGAAGTCTACATCATGCCACTTTAACCCAAGAATTTCCCCCTTTCGCATTCCAGTATTTAAAGCGACTATTATAATTGGTCTTAGATGCTCAGCACATTTATTAAGCAGCAGGTTGATTTCCTCACGCTCTAAATACCTAAGCCTTTCGTTTTTGACCTTTAATTTCTTAATAGTCTGAATTGGATTTTTTGTTATCTTTCCCCATTCTACTGCTTTTGTAAATATATTTTTAAAAACATCTATTTCTCTATTAATTGTGGAATCTGATACTGTTTGTCTTCGGTGGGCAATAAATTTCTCTACCATCATAGGTGTAATTTCATGTAGATGTTTTTCACCAAAAAAGGAATTCAGTATTTTTAAGAGGGATACTTCTCTTTTTGCTGTTGATTCCTTTTTATGTTGCAGTGAATGTAGTTTATAGTATGTTTTTGAGAAAACATTAAATTTGATTTTATGCACCCTTCTTATGTCTAAATGCTTTTCCTCTGCAATTTCAACTTTTCTCTTTTGTAGGATAGTTTCTGCTAATTTTTTATTTGCACCAATCTTTCGTCTGATTCTACGTCCTTCAAAAGCATAATCAATATACCAAATATTTTTTCTTTTATAGACTCCCATTACACACCTACCTTTCTCATTAGAATACACGCTTTCATTCTTATTTTCAATAAATAATTCTTTGGGAAGAGGGTGCATTCGAAGAATACACCCTCGAATTTCCGTAGCAGTTTTAATTTAAAGGTTCGATTTCTGACTGGTTTAACCAATCTTCTATTTTATTTAAATCAAACTTAATCAACCTACAGTATTTGTAAAACGGTATCTTTCGCATATTTACCCATTCTCTAAGGGTTTTAGGGCTGATTCCTAAATATTGCGCAAGTTCATTTATACCTATAAATCTCTTGCTAAAGTTGTTGTTTTTCATGTGAAGCTCCTTTTTTAGGAGCACCGAAATAGCAAAAACAAAATATACTTCAACAAAAACCAAGGTGCTCAATTATTATTCTTTATATTCCTCTTTAATCTTTAATGAGTAGGCTACCGTGTTTTTAAATTTTAAATTCTTTGTGTAGCTTTACTCAAAAAAGCTTAGTTATTCGTTTTCTCATTAGCTACCATATGACTTTTGAGCAATACAGGCAATTTATCAGTGCTATCCTTATTGCTTTTCGGTCTCTTGCCCATCCTATATGGATATAGAGGGCACTTTATACTTTCGCAGTTGCGAATTAATGAGTAGTGATTACTTTGACATCCACAGCAATAATGCCTTATCGCTTTTATTGGTGTTGGTTTTTTCATTTTTTTGTCCTTTCTTCTTACTTACGTTAGTATTAGCAAAGAGTATTAGTATTTAGAATGTTAAAAGAATATTAAGTAAGTAAAAATATATTATTGTTCTAAAAGTATGTTTAAATAGTATATAGAGTATATATAACTAAGTATTTAAGTATAAACACTTAGTATTAGTATATATCTCTCTATTTTAATTAATTCCTTTTCTTATCTTAATTTCCATGTATATCATCCTCATAACGTTCAATGACTTCTTTAATATTGGGTAAATGTTTTTCACTAAAATTATCAGTAAATGCCCACTGCCCAGTATTTTTGTTTTTGTAGCTTCTTTTAATGGTTATGTTTACTATGGTAACTTTTTTGCCATCAACAATGGCTTCATTTTCCCATACTGATAAAAATATGTTGTTTATGTTGATTTTTTTTATTAATCTACCTTTCATGATTTCCTCCTTGTTATAATTTCTAATAAATTAATCATCCCTGGAAGGTATTAAACAAAAACTAAAGAAAAATAATAAATGCAATTTATTCTCCTTCTAACAATTTGAAGCTATCTATTGCTTCACAACAATAACTTTCCTTCCCCAATTAAAACTTTTACGTTTTTAAGACAATCACATTAACCACCTCCTTCAATTTTTGCTGTAATAAAAAAATACTTTATAAAGTCGTAAGCAAGTGAACAGAAAATTCCTACAAATTAATTTAGTTGAATAATAGAATTAGCAGGTTACTTTTAGTAACCCTAACAAAACGGAAGGAACAATAACAGGCTTGCTTTTAGGCAAGTTTTTAGAACAAAAATAACAAATCTATAAATAAAAAGGCCATACTTCTTCCATAAAGTAGAACCTAACCAAAAACAATAAGCTCTATAACTCTATACTTCACAATGTGTTACGAAAAACAAGAAAGAAAGTTGATACACTACTCTTTTCTCTCTCCTCCTACTATAATTATACCATATTGGGGGGGCATTTGTCCAGTTTAGAACTGTAACTTCTTTATTTATAGTCACTTTTAAAATCGATTTTTAGGAAACTAAAGAGAACCTTTAACAGCTCAAATTGTAACTTGTTTATTTTAAATAAGTTAAAATAAGCTAAAAATCAATTTTTTGGAAAGCAGGTATGGATTTTGAGTAACTTTTTTAAAATTTTTTTCTAAAATTTTAACAACATTAACAATATCAATGAGTTGCATTAATTCAAATATCTGGAAACAAAAAAGGGATAGCCAGGCGGGAAATAATACAACCTGGCTGGTGGGGTAGCGGTCAGGTGCGATGCGTTGTTATCCTAATCAACTAATTCGATTGTAAAGTGGTTTATATTGCGCTTTCCACAAGATTGGGCCCCTCTATTTTCCTGGCCCCTCTACTTTTCACTTGAATCGGAATCTTCTAGTGCTCTTTGTGTAGCGAAGAACGAATCAAGATATTCATTAGCAGTCGTTTCCTCCAAAAACTCCACATCAGCCGATGTCTTACTTTTAGATGTTTTCGACTTATTCTTTTTAGCATTAGCACGTGGTTTCGGCTTTGCTAAAGATACTTTGATTTTATTCAACCAATAAATAAATTTTTTAAAATTAAATTGCTTGCGTTTTTTAAATTTTTCCTCAAAATCCGAACTTATCTTCTCTACCCTCCCATATTGAAGCGTAATATCACCTCCTGGATAAATAAAGGTAGTCGTTTCATTCCCCCTTTGCAATTTTCCCGACGGCTGGCCATAGGCGGCAATCACCTCTGTTTTAGTACTGCCAATATCAATCTTTTCTGCCACAACGTCAACAACTTCTTGAGCAAAACTCATCTTAATAAAAGCAACGGCAAATAAAATTAACACTAAAAATACAAAATTTTTTCTTCTCATCACAATACCTCCTCTGCTCCACAAATAAAAAAGCAACCACATCCGTGATTGCTTCTATAAAATTACCTAATTCTGTCCTCATTATTCGCTCCATTGCGATATTTGAGTTAACGCACCTCTCCTATGTGATGTGCGGTTAAATTGTGTAGGTATATGATAACTCTGGGGCTGTATTCAGTCAACAAAAAAGGGATAGCTTGTTAAGGGGGGGCATATATATCCTAAATCAACAACAAATAATGTTATTTACTTAACTCTTTCTTTAACTGTTCAATGGCTCTTATAATAATCCTTGATTTTGGCTGCACAAGACCTTTTTCCCAGCGGTAGATACTCATAGCTGAAACTCCTATCTTAGATGCTATGTCCTCCCTGCTCAAATCATATTTTTTTATTAAATTATTAATTTCCTTCTTAATATTCATATTTTTAGAGATTATTCCTTATTATTTGCTGTTTTTAATCATTTTTATCGTTTTTTGTTTATTTTCTCTGTTCGGCTCTCTTTTTCCCTGTTTTGTCTCTGTTTTTTACAGAGATGGCACAGAGATTTACCTGTAGTTGTACAGAGATTTCCCTGTTCTTTTTCTGTTGCTAAATTAGACCCTATAGCCGTAAGTCATTGAAAACAAACAAAGTTTATTCACATAAAATACTACAATTTATATGAATAATATTTGAGTATATGAAATATCACTGAATTAACCCCTATTTTTACAGGAAAAAGGCGATTTTTTCCATTATCGCTAATCGAATTTAACCATTATACAGGTATTTTTGGATATAGAATTCAGCAGGGTCTTTTAGCCTATTAAGGTCATGAAAATAGCCTGAAGTTGACTGTATTGAGCTATGAGAAGCCATCTCCTTGGTCTGAGTGATATCTGCACCCCCTAAAATAGCAAATGTAATAGCACTATGCCTTAAACTATGGCTTTTAATCTCTGGACGAATAATTCCCACTTTCTTGAATAGATTTTTAATTATGACTCTTATACTCTGTGTAGTAAGCCTATTTCCCTTGTTGCGGTCACTATAAGAGATAAAAAGTGGACTTTTGGGGTCTATATCGTCCCTTCGTCTAAAATACTCGCTAAGAGCCGTATAAACGCTTCCTGATAGCACAACAAAGTCGTCTTTAATATCTCTGCCTTTACTCTGATAATAAAGTATATATCTTCCGTCTTTTACTTGCAAGTCCTCAATATCAGCTTTTACGATACTAATATCCCTTAAGCCTGTAAATAATTTTAGTAATAATATTGCTTTATTTCGGTAGTCTTCATTGGTATTTAGTAGATTTAGCTCGATTAGACGTAATGCTTCATCTTTAGTCAGTGCATCCCTTTTTGATTTAGGTTTTTTAATACCTCTTATGCTTTTTGCAGGATTATAAGGGATTATTCTATGTTCAACAAGGTAATCCAAGAATACCTTTAATGCCGAAAGATAAACGGAAATTGAATAAGGGGAAAGCTTTTTCTCTATAAGGAAGTTTTTGTATTGCAGGATAAGGTTAATATCGGGATTCTTATTTTGAATATTTAAAAAGGTTAGCCACTGTTTTAGAGCTTTGCGATAGGTTTCCTTGGTTGTATCTTTTCTATCGAGGTTAGCAATAAACCTATCAATTAGCTCACTTCCGTAGTCTTTTAAAATAATCTCTTTATTCATTATTAATTGATTATCCATATAACACCTGTGTAACATCTGTTATAATAAATATAGCACGTAACCTGTATTTTTTCAATAGCTATCTTTCTGTTATAAAAGATTAATTCAGGAAGGATTAGAAGTAGAAGGTTTTTTAGATTTTGTCAAAGGATATTGCGTAGCCTTTAAGTTGTTTTCCAGTTTGTGCTAAAACCCAAATCTTTTAAAAATTTAAACGTGTTGCAACAAGAAATTTTGAAATCGTTACATATATCTGGAATATGACGATTTGCACGTAGCCTTTTGGGTTTGGAGACCTCTGTTGTTACAACGCATCGGTCTTTCGGTGATACTAAAGCATAAGCTATTAAGAACGGGTCACGACCTATTTTTTCTACCTCATCATCAGTTAAGTTTGATGCATACCCAACATCAATTACTTTTGATACCAACTCTGCATCTACTTCCTCATCGAAAAGCAGAGCAGATTCTGTTATAGGGTCTTTTGCCCACTTAATGAGAGCATTCTCTTTTTCTTTTTTTTTATTTCCCTCATTAATTTCTTCATATACTTCGATGGGCATTTTGACAACACCGTTTTCTCCCATTTGTACTAACCATTCCCAAAATTCTGGGACACTATTAATTGGATAATAATCACGGTTTGCATCTATAAGAACATTTGCGTCTAATAAGTATAACACTTAATTTTCCTAACATATTTAATATATACCAATAATGTTTTGCACATTCGTTGCTTTTACTCCAAGCACCTTACCAGCTTTGGATGTAGTTAAAGCACCTATGGCCATCATGCGTTGAACAAGATTAATTAATGAAGCGCCAATGTGTTGTCTATGTATTATGTAATAAGATGGGCCGCTTTCTGATTCACGCATTTTTTTACGTTGAGCTGAGCGATTCTTTTGCCATAATTCTCGAAATTGTTTACTCAATCTTTCCCAATAATCTTTAGAAATCATTTTATTGCGAAAAAGCTTATACGAAATCATGGAATTGCTCAAATTGTTTGATTTAGCAAAATCAATTATACGAGTTTCAACTTCTTTATAGTCTGTATTAATGTTTATTTTTAGAGATGCCAGTATTTCTTTAGGTAATAAAAATTCACTTGCTACGTCATTACAAAATTTTTCAATTTTATTTCCTGAGTCAAATCCGCTAATTCCTGTTTGTCCAAGTAAAAGATGGGTCAGTTCATGGATAAGAGTAAAAGACCATGCTCTTTTTGAATCTTGGTTATTAATAACTATAAATGGGGCTATATCATCAGCGTGTGCAAAACCACGAAACAACTTTGGTTCAATTGCGGTATGATAGCTCCCGAGGTCGCTTTTAAGAAGAACAAATATGCCTTGCTCTTCTGTTTTTGCTCTTAAAAGTGAAAAAGCTTTTGATGGTGATGATGCGTTATAAAATAAATCTAAGTCAAGCTGTAATAGTTTATGAATAGCTTCTAATACTACAGTCCTTCCATCGGAAATATTTTTTGAGCCTATAAACGGTAATGTATCAGCCTCCTCTTCATCTTCTAATGCAGCTCGTATCATGCTTTGACGCGCACAAATATCACGAATTAATGCGTCTATAATTACATCAACTTTAGCGAACCTGTCATGTGGGAGCGTGCGGAAATCTTGACCGCGATTTCCCTTTTTGGGTGGAGTGGACATATAGAAGGTCAAGAGGGGACGTCGATAAATCTTTGCCATCCTTAATAACATTGCTCGGCTCGGCTCTTCACCCTCATGTTCTAAAGCATATAGGCGATTAACTGCAGTGGTGTTTTTAGTGTCATTAATACTTAGCTTCTTGACAGCTTCTTCTGGTGATAACTCAGCTTTTTCACGAGCCCAACGAAGTATATTTGAATTAACTTTTGGCATTAGTTTTCCTCAACAGGGATATTCCAGGTAAACACCTTATTTGTTCGCAATTTATTCCTTTTGACTTCTTTTTTAATCTTATCCATATCCATAACACATCACCTTATTTTTCCTTATTTTATCTTCTCAGATATTATTAAAATTATAAAGGAAAATTTTCTCATCTTTCCGATATCCAATCTTCGAAAGATTTATTAACAAATGTAAATTTATCATTTAAAAACTCTGCAAATTTGAAATATACACTTTTTTTAGTAAATGAAGCCGTGTGTTCTATTTGTTGATTATCGATTATCCAAATCTTATCCCTATCAAGCTTTCTATTTACATTAATTGCATCATAGAGCATAAACTGTAACAATGAATCAATATCACTTAATGAATATCCAATAAAATATAGTTCTTCACAGCTTGAAATGCTTTCTTTAGCTTTATGCCAAATTTCCAATAATGGTCTTAGCTTTATGAAAGACTTAACATAATTTGGCAAAATGAAATAAATACTGTTACTTGCGTTAAATTTATTTTCTTCTGTATTCATTCCTTTGAATCCTTTAAAATAAAGTTGTAAATCCGTTAAGATAATTTCTTCTTCCCCGCGATAACCTGCCCAATTAAGAGAACCATGTAATTTATATATTTTCACTAGAGAATTATCTGGTTTTTTATATGAATTCACATTATCTTTGCCCATTAAAGCCTCTTTAGTTTTATTAAAACCGTAACCATCTAAAAATGTCCATTTATTTTTTTCCCATAACCCTTGCTCGCAAAGAACATCATAATTTAGTGTAACTATGCTATCACCTCCTTCTAGCATATCAAAGAATTTATTATATACGGATGCTAGAGGCTCCTCGCTAATTGGGGGAAATTGCAAATAGTCAGAAATTTTTGTATGGTGATTTAAAAAAGCATTTCTAATCCCATTGATTATCCTTCCTAAAATAAGGTGCGGGAAAAAATATCCATGATTTTCTTTACTTATAAACTCTCTATAAATTGGTTCCAACATTTTTAAAAGATATTTATCCTCGTAATATAAAGATAATGATAACGATGTTAATAACAGTTCTAAATTATTTATAAAAAAATTACGGTTAATTGATTTATAAATCTCTATTACTTTTTCTAAGATTAAGTAATATTCTCTATCAAAAATGCCAACGCTTCCTGATAATTGTTTTTCAACAAAGCCCAAAAAATCATTACCCAAAGGGAACCCTGCTAACTTTGAAAATCCAGCTCCCAAGAAAAATACTCTTCCCATATATCCTCTATTTTGCTTTTGTGCAATAAAATTATAAACCTTCTTTTTTCACATCCTCCACCAAAACAAAAAAGACACCCCCCCTATCTTGAGAGTTATCTTGTAACTTTACCCTATTTTTAACCTCATCTCTCACCCATTGTGGTGTTGAGTTAGCCTCTCACGCCTGTGTGCTGTACAGTTAAATTGTGTATGTATATGATAACTCTGAGGCTGTATCCAGTCAATAAAAAGGGTGGAATAAATTAAAAATAGCAAAAACTATTATGATTTTATGTTTCCCCGTTATCTAAGGTAGAGTTTATTAATCTGATAGTTCTTTGAACAACACTATTTAGACAATTACTAAAATTTACCCTTGGGAAAAACTCTTTAGCAAATTCAGGCTTTCGATATTTCAATCTATTTTCTTTAAACCAGTATTTTAAAGCTGCCAATGGATGGGTGATATTATTAGGCATTGATTGGGCAGGGGGCATGGGAGAATTATATTTTCTTTTATAAAGACAAGACATTACGCTTTGGATTATAGCGGGACATTCCCAATAAGAAGATTCTATTTTCGGGTTAAAACAAATATATTTAATTACTGTTTTATCCACATGCGATTCTAATTTACTTTCGATACGATTTTTGCGATTTGCAGGACATATTAAATCTTCAACATCACAAACAATAAAAATATCTCTCAATTCAGCTCTTTGAACCAAATAATAACTTTTATTTATTTCAAAGGGTATGTTATTCACCCCATTACAGTCATCAATATAAAGCATGTTATGCGTTAGGCTATTAACATCTATTGTTATAAATTTTGCTAAATCTTTCTCAATTAATACGTTCTCAAAGAAATTTTTTCTAATTAAATTTATTACAAAAGAATGCTCTGAAGAACCTTCAATGAAAAACCACAATTTTTTCATTTTTTACTCTACTTTATATTCTTCAGAATTGCTAATATGTTTTGCATAGAATTCCCAATGCTCATTCTTAAAAAGTTCAAGTTGCTCAATTAAGTCTTTTTCGATTTTTTGGGGGGACAGAACGCGAAGTTTAGAGCCTTCCCTTTTAACTACCATCCAGCTTTTTGGATGGACTAACTCACATACAAGCGGTGAATGACTTGTAATAATAATCTGAGAGTCATCAGAGTAATCCTGTAAATACCTAATGATATGTTTTAGTCTTTTAAAATCTATCCCATTTTCTACTTCATCTATAAGAATAAGAGAGGGGGGCTTTATCGTTTTATTTATAGAAAAAGGTACTTTTGTCGATAATATCAAATACAATATTCTAGAGAGACCATCAGACCAACTGAACTGTAAAATTGGATAGTTTAGGTTGTTTTCGTTCATTGAAAGTAATTCCATATGCATTGCTTGAAAAACATGTTTAGCAAAATTTATTTTATCAATAAAGTCAAAACATTCACAAAATTCATTCATTACTTCATTGAAAATTTCTGGATATTGCTTGCTCCAATTTTTTAATACACAATTTAGATTAGTTCCTCCTTCATTAGGAATAATGGCATCAACATCTACAGTGACTTCTCTTTTTTTTAAAGATGTTACATAAATAATTCTCATAAAGAATTCTCGCAATAAATTGATAGTTACAAAATCAGGCTCAGTTATTGAAACAATAGCTGGAATATTTTTAGGAACAAAATAATTATCGATTTTAACTTTTTTTGTTTCATTATACAAAAATTTTTCTTTGGATGAATAAATTAGCGAGCCATCTTTAACAATGGATTCATGAAAAATGTTTTTTCCACCTTCAGGTTCTATGTTTATTTCATATGCAATATCTTTTATGCTATCTTGCTCAATAACCTGGAATTTCATTTTTGCATTAAAATTGGTGCCAATTACTCTTGGTTTGCCCGAAAATTCTTTGCTGAGGAAACCAAGTATGTTTAGTAAACGTGTTTTGCCTTGAGCATTATCTCCTATCAAGAGATTAAAATCGGTTAAGAAAAATTCATCGAATTCTATTTCTGTATTATCCCCTCGTTTTTCGCTAGCTTGAAAAGAATTCAATTTAATTCCAGGATTATTAATTATAGAATTTGACATTTCATCTACTCCCATTTTTAACTTATTTAGATTATCTACCTTATTCCTTTAGCCACCAAATTATAGCACGTTTGGTATTAAAAGGTCAATTTAAGAAACTTACATGGATTTATAATATTTAGGGAAATAGCAAGAGCATTATAATATGTGACAGATTTGTGACATATAGAGACAGTTTTTGGGGTATTTTGAAGGTAATTGACGGTAATTAAAATTTGTGCTAACTTATTGAGAAATTGTATAATTACATAAAATGGTATGACTTACAAGAAAGCACTAATTCCCCTTGCGAACGTGATGCTCTCCCAACTGAGCTACTGCCCCAGCGCTTCACAAATGACAAATTAAATATAGAATTAGTTTAAGATTTTTGGTGGGAAAAGTCAATGCCGAGAATAAAACTTTTATTTTTAAATTACTAATGCTATAATTAAAATAATGAAGTTGGAAATTGAAGGATTTGTTATGTGGGACATTAAAACGCTAAGTAAACCGCGAGCCGGTTTTACGATGGTCGAAATTATGATCGTGGTGAGTATTATCGCTTTGCTCGCGGCATTACTGGTGCCAAATTTACTGTATGCCCGGATGAACGCAACTGAAGCAGTTGTCCAAGGGACATTAAAAAATATCGCTAGTGCATGTGAAAGCTATCGAAGCGCACAGACTATTCCACGGTTTTCGCTTACTCTGGCGGTAATGATAAATGAAACCCCACAATATTTAGATGCAACCATTGATACAGCGGCGACGGGTAATGCTAAAAATGGATACAACTATACCTACACGCGAATTAACTTTCAGCAGTTTATTTGTTGTGCGACCCCTTTTACATATCGCGGAACTGGCGTACGGACTTTTGCCATTAATGAAGCCGGACAGGTGCGGGCTATTGATAATGGTGGGGCAGTAGTTAATACAATAGCTTTATATAACGCGATGACATCAACACAATAGCCTGATTAAAACTTGCGGTCAGTGATTAAGAAGATACTTATTGAATTCGTCTTCACTAATCCTTTTTCTGCTACTGCGGTTCAGATCTAAATTCTGTATATAATAACGGTTAGGTTTTGAGAGGTCAATTTTTGCGGAGCCTTCGTATACAGAATACGCCACATATCCCGTATTCCCGACAATAAAGGCAAAACTTTCCTTGAATTTAGGGGTGAATGTCAGCCTTTTACTATCACGGCCATCAAGTTTCTCAATATATAAGTCGTTATTTTTACTGACCAGGTTATATTCTCCATATCGTGCAAAGCGATGGGTATATCCTCCGCTGCCAATTGTATCTCGGCTGGCACAGCCGGATATAAAGCACAAGGAACTAATCGACGCAGTTAGACATACTAAACCAAGTATTTTTTTCATTTCCATAATCTCCTCAATCGGTTGTATTCTCTTCGACAAATTTTTTTATTTCGTCAATATTTTCCAGGATTAACTTGGCTTTGCTTAACCCAAAAGAAAATGGAAATTTATCATCCGCACTTCTTTTTATGACAATTAATGGTTTGCCTTTATATTCGCCTCTTTCAATCATATATCCCCCCCTTTTTATAATAGCTTCTTATACTCTTTAATTTTAGTAAATGCTTGAAAATAAACCGGTTCTTTTTTTCTCCACCAGTCCATTCTGTTGTATTTTTTAATTCGTTTTAACATCTTCCTCAAATCTTTAGGGAAATACTTACGCATCATTCTAATCGAAAACAGTTCGGCCTGGTACTCGCTTTCTACTTCCTCGTCCACGGTATCGTAAGGCAGGTTATTAATCATATGCCCTATTTCATGAAACATGTCACTGATAACTATAGACATCGGCACCGCACCGATCCGCCGGGCATTATAAACCAGACAAATATCGTCATTGTTCCAGTTGATAAGCGCAAACCGGCAACTTATCCGATTATCTTTAGTCGAAGGGATTATTTTTTTGATTTGCAATTTTCCACACCAGTAATAGAAAAGCCTGATCGCCTTTTCGGCTTTGGTTAATTTTCTCATATCTTCGTATAATGTTATTGCCGGAACTCTAAAATTTGATTTTTAGAGCTATCCAGCACGAAAATACTGCCGGCGCCGTTTACAGAGAGCGAAGCAATATTTTTAAATTTGATATCCTTAGATTTAGGAAGCGCAATTTTATTAACTAACGTTCCATCATTTTTAAACTTATAAATATTTTTGTCTTTGGCATCAGCAACGTAAATATAACCCAAACCATCAACGGCGATATCCACGGGTTTGCCGAATTTCTTATCCGGTTTTTGGAAACTATCGATAAAATCGCCTGTTTTTGCGTTAAACTTATAGACGGCTTTATTCCTTTCATCGAGCACGTATACCGTCCCTTCACTACTAACGGCAATCTTTACCGGTTTTTTGAAATGACCGAAAGTCTCTTTGCGTTTGCGATGTAATTTTTCACCAAATGATTTCAGATGACTACCCTCAGGATCAAATTTTTTAACCGCATAATCTCTGCTATCAAGGATATAGATATTGCCCTCGCGGTCAATACAAATATCAACCGGGGCTTTAAATATCTTTTTCGAACCAAAAGAAGATAAAAATTTACCCTGTGATGAGAACTTTTGCACCTGGTAAGTCTTACTATCCAGAACATACACATTGCCTTCGTAATCAATGGCGATCTCTTTCGGGTTTTGGGACCTGCCTTTTAGGGGGACAAATTGTAATGACCATCCGTATCTATCGAATTCTTGATATGCTTTCTTTCGGTTGTCGAGAATATAGATATTATCTGAGTCATTGACGGCCAGGGAAACGGATTTTGATACCTGCTCATCCTTCAATTTTCCCAAAAATTTGCCTTGTTGGGAAAACTTTTGAATATTATAGTTTTTACCGTCGCTTATGTATATATTTGTTTGGTTGTCTACGGCAATTCCGGTTGGATCAGAAAACTTGCCAGCGGCTCTTCCGCTTGCGCCAAAACGATTTTTTATCTTGAAAGATGTAGCATCATATTGTATCGCCGAGCATTTATCCGCGTCTAAGACAAAAATACGGCCTAATAAAACAGCCATATCTACCGGTTCTGAGATTTTTGACAACTTCACTTTCTTCTTTAAACGTAAATCTTTTGTAAAGATATGCATATATTTTGTCCCTTGATCAAGGACATAAATATTGTCGTCTTCATCAATATCAATCGCGATCGGGTCTGCATCCTGAACCTGACTGGCGTCCAGCTGTCCAAATATTGCCCAGAAGTCGTTGTCCTCAGTAAAGGCATGAATTCGGCAGGATCCGCCGTCGAGTATAAATACATCTTGATTAGAGTTGACAGCTAAATCCACCGGCTTGTCCAAATCTTTTTGACCATCTTTAGGTCCATAAGCTTTTAGAAATTTACCCTTGCTATTAAATTTACTTACTTTATTAAGCCCCGTGTCAAGCACGTATAAATTATTGGTATGGTCAATCGTGATTCTTTTCGGTGTTTGCATTATTTCCCGGCCATATTTGTTTTTCTTTTCTATGGTTAGTTGTAATTTGCCTTGGCTGTTATATTTTTCTACGCTTGATTTTTTCGAGTTTAAAAGCCAGATATTTCCCTTTCCATCAACGGCAATATCTTTGCTCAAAGAAGATGAGGCAGATTTGGGTGGATTTAAGCTGCGACTTCCTTTAAAAGAATACGGCGAGTTTTCTTGTATCCGGCTATATCGATCTGTTTCCTTTTGGGCTACTTTAGAATATATGCTGGCCGAAAACTCAGCGGTAATTTTATCATAAAGTTCAATGGCCAGAGCTTTATCGTGCCTTGAGGCTGCTTTTGCCTGGAGAAGAATTTGCTTTGCTTTGTTGTCAGCTTCACGTTTTTTAATTAATTCTTCATAGCCGGTTCCGGGAACATTAATAACCTTATCATTTACCATGAGTTTGTCGGTGGGCTCGGTATGAACAATTTTACAATCCGCACGAGTGTCCTCTGTTTCAATAACCTTTATTTTTCCAACATAGTACTCTTTTACTCCCTGGGCGATACCTGTTGCCGGCATTTCAATTCTTTGTTCCTTACGAAACACTTTAAATTCCATGCTTGGCGTAACGTATACGTTTCTACCTAAATTTATCACGATTTCTTGGCCGTTTACGGACTCAATTAAACCGATCTTTTCTTGCTCAATGTCTCTGCGGTAAAGAATGTGTGCTTCTTTTGGTGCTATATTATTTGAAGGTTCAGGTTCTGCGCCGGCTTCTTTTAAAGGAATAAGTGCAAAAAGTACGATTATGATAATTGAATATGTTTTTTTTAACATAACTTCTATTTCCTCCTTTAAATTGTGAAATTAGAAATGACAAAACCAAGGACTAAGACAATCGCGTTTTAGAGCGATAGAAATATTCTAATGGCGATTAGCAGAAAAGTCAATGGGCTTCAGAGGAAAGTAAATGTATAAAATGTGTCGTCTAAACAATACTTAATGAACGCGACCGCGAAGCAAGGACATGATTTTTTATGGGCAGGTTAGATTATTTGAGGTTTGCCCGGATACAATTAAGGAGCTCTTCTTTAGTCGTTGGCTTGGCTAAAAAGGGTTGTCCCTTCATAACGTTATGCGAAACTTCATCCTTGGTTATAATCGAAGTTAAAAATACAACTGGGATTCCCGCGCAGTCTGGGTCTTGCCTTAATTGAGAAAATACGTCCTCGCCGGACATTAAAGGCATTATAATATCAAGAAATATTAAATCCGGCTTAGTCTCCTTTATCTTGGCGAGCGCTTTTGACGGATTGTTTACGGCAATTACAACATATTCTTCACTATCTATAAAATAATCTGTCAGCTTTGTTGTAAAAAATGTCGAATCATCAACAACTAATATCTTCTTTGTCATAATTTGTCCTTTTTTACTAATATAACTCAAATCGAGATGGTAGTCAATGTTTTAATTAGATAGAGCTTCTTTAATCGCGACAAGAAGTTGATCTATCTCAATCGGTTTTGCGAGCATCGAAAATTTACCGGTTACTTTTCTTAAGATATCCTCGTCCTCTTTATCTATCCTGCCGGTTAAATAAATTATTGGTATATTAGCAGTGATGTCGGAGTCCTGGAGAATTCGTTTAACGTCTTCTCCTCTTATATCCGGAAGCAGTATATCTAAGATAATTAAATCAGGTCTTAAGTCTTTAGCTAACCTGATCGCCTCTTTTCCTCTCGTCGTGGTGATAACGTCATAGGAAGATTCTAAAACTTTTTTTAAAATATTTAAAAGTATTTCTTCATCATCAACGAGCAATATTTTTTTAGGAAGAATGCCGGTCATTTTTTTTCCTTAAAAAAACACTGTTCTTGGCGTTATCGGCCTCCAAGACCACATGCCCTTCTCTGATTAACCAGCCTAAACTCATCAGAATCAGAGTATTAGCTCCCTCTATTTTTGCAAGCAATTCTGATAATTCGATCGGCTCATTATTATCCAAAAATTCCCAGATTGCGCCGGCAGTTATACTTATTTGTGTGATCATTACAACCTGTCCTTTGGGGGATTAAGGTTAGCGACCATGTATGTAGTTAAATTACACACTCTATTCTTATACTAAAGCCAAACATCAAAACTGTCAAGCTTAAAAATTATCATTTTAGCTGAGACTTATGTTTTATCCTAAGGGGTTCGGCGTTTTCGTTATTTAGCATTGTTTACATGATTTAGCACCTCTTGGTAGCTGGAGGTGGGTTTGCCGACCATCTCGCCCCGGCGATTGAAGACACGGATATTCGGAACACTGCGGATATTATATTGCCTGACAACAGGAGTGTTCCAATTAACAATGTCAATTTTTCTCAAAAAAACTTCCTTTTCACTAGTCGCCAGCTTTTCCAGATAAGGGCTTATTCTTCGGCAAGGACCGCACCAATCGGCATAGAAATCAACGATCGTTACTTTTCCGGGAACAATTACCTGGTTTAAATCAATGGAGCTGCCTCCCTCCTTGTAAATCTTAACCGCTTTTAGGGAGCCGGGATCAGTTTGCTTTGGCGCCTTAGACCACACTTTTTTTAGAAATTCTTCAATTTTTAACTGGAACACTGTCTTTTGCTGCTTTTCATAACTATTTTTCCCCTCCGGTTTCATCCACATGCCTTTGTGTAACATTAACCCCTTTTTCGCCTGTTCGGCATTAAATTCAGCATCAGGGTTGAGTTTTGGAGAAAGGGGCCTGAAACCTTCGTCAATATGTACAACCTTATCGTCTACGATTTTGATTATCCCGGCGGGATAGCATAGAATGTGCTCTTTGCCGCTAATCATTTCCCCGGTTGGAGTTCCATACGCTTTAAAAATTTCTTCAAGTCTACTTCCGATCCCAACTTCTGCTCGTGTCTCTACCGGAAAAGTAAATATTTGAAAGCAAACAACCACGATAAAGATTAACAAATTAATTTTCATAACTCAAATACTCCCACTTTTGTTATTAGTTGTAACGATCTGCCATTATATTCAATTACACTTAAATAATAACATTTTAAGCTGAATATGGCAATTCCAAAAGTAGAGCTCTATCCGGAGCAGATAAATTAAGCGGCCGCTTAAGTAAAATCTGCGGAATTTTTGTAATTCAGCAGGTTTCGCTCAATAAAAAAGGGATAGCCAATATTATGCTATCCCATAAGTACAATGTAAAAAATAAGTAGTAGTTAGATTTGTCCTTTCTCGCGGATTTGTTTTTGGCCATCATAGTAATCTTGCCAAACGGTAATATACTTTGTATTTATCCACTTGCCCCGGACATATGCCTTTACCACTTTATTGGTTTGTCGGTCAACTAGAACCGGGTATTCCTCGATCCCGGCAAAAACCATTTCTTCTATATATCTATTATCATTAATCACAATCTAACCCTCTGGACTTAAATACAATATGTCTTAAAGAGTGGCTAAGCATAAACTGTGCCAATCTAACTACAAATGTCCCTAGTAGTTACAACTAATGATATAGCTAATAGTTAAAACTTTTTATAAAGGAATTGTATGGGGTTAATTAAAGAGAATAATGTAGAATATTTTAGACAACCTGTTGAAAATAATTGGCTTGGGTGATAAAAATCGATTGCATTCTGTCGTCTGTTAGCTGGTTATTCGTTTTTCCGGCTGTCCTTGACAAAATTACTTCCTTCTTCGGACTTGGCTAGCTTCTTTAACTCGGCGCCTATTTCCCCTATTTCCGCGACATGAGAAATCGTTCGGAATACGTTTGTAACGATGCCAATTGAGATCGAGATTAAAGCGGTTTTGGTTTCCTTGCCCTGGCGGTCTTTAGCAACAATATACCCGCGCTTCCGATCCGGCCGGTTATAGAAAGCCGGAGCGATTTTGTCAAAATCATCAATGATTTCATTACAGATAGTTTCTGCTTTTTCCACGCTGGTGAGAAAAACAAAATCATCTCCGCCAATGTGCCCGATAAAGTCGTCTTTATTTCCTTTTGCGGATACCGCACTAAGAATTATCCGCGCGGTTTGTCGGATAACTTCATCTCCGTGTTCGAACCCGTATGTATCATTAAATGACTTGAACTTATCCAAGTCAAGATAACAGACGGCAAAGGGTTTATTGCTCTTAATCGCGGCTTCAAGCTCGGTTAATATTGTGAAATTGCCGGGTAGTCGGCTTAATGGATTGGCGTCTAAATCACGTGAGGATCTTCTTAAAATCATTTTAATCCGGGCGACTAATTCTTGAGGTTCGAATGGCTTTACCAGGTAGTCATCTGCTCCGGCATTTATTCCCTTAATTTTATCTTGAGTCTCACCTTTTCCGGTGAGCATTATTATCGGCATATGCCGCAGGAGGATATCTTTCTTTAAAATCTGGCAAACCTCATGGCCGTTCATCTTCGGCATTTTGTAATCAAGAAGAACCAGGTCCGGAGCGGTTTTGTGTACTTTTTCCAAACCATCGACCCCATCTTTAGCCTCAACCACCTCGAAATCTTCGCATTCTAAGGTTATCTTTAAAACATCACGGATGTCCGGCTCGTCGTCAATTATAAGTATCTTTTGTTTTCTCATCTTTACCTCAATTGACTAGGCAATTGTTACTTGTGAAGACTCTATTTTATTGATCGACAACGTAAAATGAAAAGTGGTTCCTTTGCCGAGTTCGCTCGTAACCCAGATTTTTCCCGTATGGGCAATAATTATCTTGTTTACCAACGATAATCCGAGGCCGGTTCCTTTTTTCTCAACATTTATTGCGTTATCTACCCGGAAGAATTCATCAAATATTTTTGCCAGGTCATCAGAACTGATGCCAATCCCCGAATCGACTACTTCAACGGTAATAAATTCCTTTCCCGGTTTTACGCGAATAATAATTTCACCGTTTTGTGGGGTAAACTTCATGGCATTACCAATCAAGTTAATAAAAACACGTGAAATCTGGCCTTGGTCGATCCAAACCATTACCGGGTCTGGGGGTATATCTAAAGTTAGCTTTATCTGCTTCTCCTCGGTTTGCGGAAAGAATAAATCCGCAATGCTTTTAATGGTTTCCGTTAAAGAAGCCTGTTCTATTTTTAGCCCAAATTTTCCGGATTCAATGCGCGCAATGTCTAATAAGTCATTTACGAGCTTTATTAATTCGTCGCTATGTATATTTATTTTATTTAATTTTTCTTGCTGAACATTGGTTACTTCGCCTAATCTTCCCGCGCCAAGTATCGCGGCGTATCCTTTTATGGAAGTCAGTGGCGTGCGCAGCTCATGGGATACTGCGGAAACGAAGTCTGATTTCATTTTGTCGAGTTTGATCAGCTTTTTATTAGCTTCGGCTAACTCTTTTGTTCGCTCCTGCACCCGGATTTCCAATTCATCGTGTGAACGCTTGAGTTCTGCATAGAGCCGAGCGTTGTCCAAGGCAACAGAAAGTTGATTGGAAAGTATGAATAATGAATCAATATCACCCTCGGAAATATGATTATAAGGGTTGCTGTTTCCGACAAAAATATATCCTTCAACTTTTTCTTTTATTACCATCGGGACAATGACAAATGAAGTAACCCCAAACAACTCAAGCCACTGGCGTTGGGCATTTGATGAATCGTCAACATTTTTTACCCAAACCGAGCTTCCCCGTTCAAAGACACTTTTTAAAAATTCACTTTCGATATTTGCCTGCTTAATTCTTTCTATTTGGTCGAGATCAAAACCGATCGCCGCTTTGCAAGCGGGATGTTTGTGTCCCTCTTCAAGCATAAAAATTACCGTTTTTTCAAAACCAAGCTTTAAGATTAAAGGTTCGGTTATTTGGGAAAATATTTTTTTCACATCCAGAGTCGAACTCATGAGTTTTCCCAGCTCATGCAGGATGTAGAGGCCGTTTATTTTTTTGTCCAGCTCTTCCTGGGTGCGGTTTAATTCCAAGTCTGTACGGATGATAATTTTGGCTTGCTCATCCAGTTCGTTGTATGCATTTCTTAATTTGTCGAGAGCCCGTTGCATCTTTCCAATCTGTTCTTTTGCTTCCCGGAAAACTTCCGCAAGATAAGCTAACAGAACCAGGAGAATAAATCCGCCCATAAGCTTGGCAATCATGCTGTCAACAATCACGACAACACTTAAAATTGCCGCTCCGACAATTAAAATTAACCAAATATTAATTTTCATTACGATCTATTCCCCAATCGCAAAGACAATAATTGTTTCGTTGTGAAAGAATGTTTGTCCGAGATGAATAGTCGCGCCCAATGGCGCCTGCTCGCCGTATGTATAAAAGCCAATTAGCGGAGTTTTTTCGCCAAAAATGCTTTTAACGGCGGCAATTTCTTCATTCGCATTTCTCCCGAACAATCTTTTTCGGGAGACAGAATCGAAAATAAAGACTAATTCTGCTTTTGCATTGCGCAGGGCTCCCAGCGCAACTGATGCTGCCTTTCGGGCTGCTTTTAAAGCCGTTTCCTTAGACCCCATCATTACGCGAATTTCAGAACCGCGGGGTACCTCTCCGGCACAAACTAAGGAGCCATCTCTTGTTACATTTAGGGCATTTCTTACGATACACTCTTCTTCCTCGGGGATAGACATCCCCAGCGGATACATAACTGCCATCCGCGTCATTAGTTCATTGCGCAGGTCAGCGACTCGCTTGCCAAAATAATCTTCATAGATTCTAACGGCTGGCTTCCCGTCAAGCTTTTTGATTATGTTGTGCTCGGCTTCGGTTACGATGCGGGGCTTGCCTAAGGGATACCAGCCGTGTCTGGCGCCAATGCCAACACTGATATCACCGGAAAATAAAACCCCGCCGACAGAGTCTTCGTATACCCCTTCATCAAAATATTGAAATGTTTTCTGAAATAGAAAGTCATCCGCTGCCGAACCGCCGACAATCGGAAAACTGGTTCCCAAAACTTCCTGAATCCCACGGATTACGTCCGTACCGTTTCCTTTTAGTCCATCGGGAAGCATCATAAATACATGACGGATATCCCCCTTTTTCGCTTTAAGTACTGTTTCCCGGGCAATTTCCTGCCCCGCTCCGCGAGAGTTTAGCTCAAGTTTTTTTCCAATGCCTAAGGAGGTGTGCAGGACATCGGATTTAAGTACCAATATCGCGACGGATTTATTGTCCGTCCCGGTAGTTGTGATTTCTCCAGCCGTGGTGCAGCCAATAAGCGGTGCGTCCGGGATTACGCTTTTTATGCCGCGGATAAGTTCATGATGGTTAAACCGCGAAGATGCAAAACAAAAAACAACATCAGGTATTTCCCGGCTGATTTTTTCCAGGGCATTTAAGCTCGCCGCCGCGCCGGCGGCAAAAGATTCTATTTCTTTACTCGTACCGATTCCTACAGATATAGCCATATCTACAATAGTTTATAACTACTTATAAAAAATGTCAATCCTGGGCATGTCCAATGGAGATAATATAGAGAATACTTAGATTATCGTCCGGCTGCAGAAGCTCCTTTACTTTTTCATCATGAAAGGCACCAATCGGGACGGCTTCTAAGCCCAGACTTACCGCTTCAAGAAGAATATTTTGTCCGCAATGACCACTTTCCATATAGCAATAACGAATTCCGCGTGACCCATATTTAGAAGTTGTTCTTTTAAACTCAGCCGCAATAATTATGCTCAAGGGGGCCTGTGCAATCGGGTTTTGATTCAAGGCTGCGGCTTTTAGTTGATTGCGGAAATCCCCTGATTTTATCCTATTTAACCGGTGCGCTCGCGGAAGATAGTGAAAGATGCCTTCATGCGTAACAATAAATATTTCTAAAGGATAAAGGGCGCCGGCCGAAGGTGTACTTCTAAATCTCCTTGGCGGATGAGTTATTCCTTGGGCGGCCCAGAGGAGTTGACTGATTTCACCGAGGGTAACTTTTTCATTTTTGAATTGTCTGCATGAGCGGCGTTTGGCGATCGCCTCCTCCAGCGTAATTCCGTGCTTTAACTTTGGCTCTGGTAATATGATCTGATTTTTATCGTTCATTTTTATTTGTTTTGCTCGGGGTTCGGCATCAGCCAGGCCGGTCAATGTTAGTCCGGTAAAAATGATAAAAAAACAAAAAGTGCAACTCTTCATATTTTTCTCGGATTATTTAATCCACCTGCCCCATAATTCGTTACGGCTCGGGATCGAAAAAAACACCAGAGAAAGTTGTCGACCCGCTTTGTTTGCCATCTTGCCAGAAAATTTTTATTAAAAAATTATTTAGCTTGTCGCTTATTGTCAGCTCATCTAATTCCCAGCGAAAGACTTTACCCGATATTTCCTGTTCAGACTGTCTTTCTATTGTTTCTCCGGTTTCGATCCGGGTTAATATATTATCAGCCAGGATTGCGGCCAGAGCATGGTTTCGAATTTGGGTATTGCATTTGATGATCAGCGATAAGGAATTAATTAAAAATAAAATACCGACCACAAGGATTACCAGCGCAACCAAGGTCTCAAGGAGAATAAATCCCCGCGGATCAGATTTTTGACCGCTTTTGAGAAGACTGGAGATTGGTTGCCGGATCTGGAGATTACGGTTCTTCATTTTGGAAATTCCAAGTATATTTCACCGCTTAAGGTTGTCGTTAATTTTGCACGCTGGTTTTTCAGATTTTGAATATAAAATTCACTGTGGGTTATGTTACCATCCGGTTGAAATATTATTTCTTTTTTATTTAAATCGGCAGTATCGCTCTTTAAAAAAATTTTGCTGGATAAAGTGCGGCCATGCAGGATTGAATCAGACATTTTTTTGAATTTGTAAGGTTGATCCGATTTATCTAACCTTAAGATTTCGTAGGAATTTTTAGGAAAGTCCAAAGTAAGCTTGTATGCTCTTTCTTCTAATACCGAAATTTTTTTTAAATATTTCAATAAGGCCTCAAATTTTTTTGCCTGGTTTCTAAAATAGAAACTGCGTGCTGTTTTTGCTAGCGTGGGAACACTAACGCTGATTAAAAATGACAAGATAATGATTACACATAGCAGTTCGATGAAGGTAAACCCCGTTCTCTCATTTTTTAAGAATTCTTTCATTGGCGTGGCCTTAATCGCTCCAGTTGTCAATATCGTCTTCGCCGCCCTCAACGCCGTCTTTTCCCAGCGCATAAAGGTCGTAATCGTCCCGATTGTGGACACCAGGACACATATAGACGTAAGCATTCCCCCAGGGATCAACGGGTTTTCGTTTTAAATAGCGTCCATTCCAGTTTTTGGGTATGGGAGGTATGGTTGGTTTTGTTACGAGACTGGATAAACCTTGCTCAGTGCTGGGAAATTCTCCGTTGTCTAATTCGTAAAGATCTAGGGCGAGCGGTATATTTGATAAAATATCAACCCTGGCCGCCGTAATCCGGGCCTGTTCACCACGCCCGGCAAAGCGTGGAATAACTAAAGCGGCTAGCGTGCCGATAATGATTATTACGAGCATTAGTTCGATTAAGGTAAACCCCTTGCGAAATAAACGATTATTTTTCATGGTCTTCCTTCCCTGTTTTTAACTATATGTTTTCATTGGATGAGAAAATTCATTTGAAATATAGGTAGTAGTATCGCCATAACAATTAGCGCAACAATCCCACCCAGGATAAGGATCAGTGCGGGTTCGAGCATAAAGACAAAAGATTCAATTTGTTGTGAAGATTCAGTTTCGTTCATTTCGGCGATACGGAATAACATTTCTTCCAATCTTCCGCTTTCTTCTCCTACAGATATGAGATCAAGCGTATTTTTCTCAAAAAGGCGAGAGTCTTTCAGCGCGATACTTATGTGTTGGCCTTTGGATACAGCGAGATGAACATTTTTGATTTCCCGAGCAAATACTTTGTTGTCGAGGATATCGCTTATTATTTGTAAGGCCAGCAGGATCGGAATCCCGTTTTCCAATAGACTCGCTAACGTGCGGGCAAAGCGGCCGGTTTGTACTTTAACGATTATATCCCTTAAAAAGGGAATTTTAAGCTGCAACTCATCAAACCATAATTTACCGGCAGCTGTTTTAAAATAGTTAGAGAGTGAAAAAGAAAATATAATTAACAGGAAGAGAATGTGCATCCAGAACTTTTCCATGAATAGGCTAAAAGTTATTAATAGTTGGGTAAGCAATGGCAGTTGTTGGTTTAAATCCTGAAATAAAGAAATAAATTTGGGTAAAACAAAAGTGGTCAGCACAAAGAGAGTTAGGATGCCGACGGTTAATAACAATATTGGATAGGCCAAAGCGGATTTTATTTTATAGGTAAAGGCGATCGCTCTTTCTTTTAAATCAGCGATCTTTGTGATGACCTCAGGCAGCGTCCCGCTTGTTTCCGCGGATTTTACCATATTTATTTCTAAGGCACTAAAAATATGGGGATAATTGGCCAGCGCTTCAGAAAACATTTTGCCTTTTTGAATTTTTTCTTTGAGAGCAAAAACAACGATTTTTAGATTAGGATTGCTGGTTTGGATGCTTATATTGGCGAGGGCTTTAACTAAAGGCAGGCCCGCCTGGATTAAATTAGACAGTTGTCTTAAAAAAATATAAATTTCTTTGTGGCCGATTTGTTGAAATAATTTTATTTTTTTTAAGCGCTTCTCCTGCTTGAGTTTTATGGATATCGGATGATAATTTATTTGCAATAATTTATTAACTGCCGCTTTTTCACTTTCCGCTTCGATCGTGCCGGTTTTGAACATATCCGGTTTTATTTTTGCTTTATAGGTATAAATAGCCATAAGAGAAAACAAATTAACTTTTTCCGCCATAATACATGGCGGATTCGCCACGCTTTGTGACGAAAACTTTTAACTTTTATGATGCGGTGTCTTCTTGGGTTACGCGGATAACTTCCTCGGGTGTCGTTATCCCATTTACCACTTTTTCCCAACCGGCAAGTCTTAGTGTTTTCATCCCGGAATTAATTGCTTTTTGTTTAATCGTGTTCGAAGGGGTGTGATTTAGAATCATTTCCATAATTAAATCTGATATTTCTAAAACTTCGAATATAGCTGTCCGGCCCAAATAGCCGGTGTGTTTACATTCTTCACAGCCAGCACCTTGGTAAAAACTAATTTTCGAGATTTTTTCGTCTTTTATCCCGAATTCTCTGATGAGTTCTTCATGGGGCGAGAATGCTTTTTTACAAGCCGGACATATCAGGCGTACTAAGCGCTGGGCGATGACGCAATTTAAGGAGGAAGATACTAGGTACGGCTCAATGCCCATATCGAGCAGGCGGGCAATGGCTCCGGGAGCGTCATTGGTATGTAAAGTGCTGAAGACCAGATGTCCGGTAAGCGCAGTTCGAATAGCAAGTTCCGCTGTTTCTAGATCCCGGATTTCTCCGACCATCATAATGTCCGGATCGTGTCGTAACATAGACCTTAATCCATTGGAAAAGGTAAGATTGATTTTGGGATGGACCTGGATTTGAGTTATGCCTGGTAATTGGTACTCAATCGGGTCTTCGATCGTAATTATTTTTCGTTCGGATAAGTTAATCTTGTTTAGGCAAGAATAAAGGGTTGTTGTCTTTCCGCTTCCGGTCGGCCCGGTTACCAGGATTATGCCGTGGGGACGTGTCAGCATTGAATTAAGCAGCTCTAAACCGGTAGAATCGAGTCCCAGTTGCGTAAGGCTGAGAAAAACTTGTTTTCGGGCAAGTATTCTTATTTCAACACTTTCACCAAATCCGGTCGGCAAAATTGATATTCTCAGGTCAAAATCTTCATTATCTATTCTTATTTTTATTCTTCCGTCCTGGGGTAATCGTTTTTCGGCGATGTCCAAATCAGCCATTATTTTTATTCTGACAATAATCGCGGATTGAAAATGATGGATTGTTGAAGGAACCGGAACATCATATAATAACCCGTCAATGCGGTAACGCAGGCGTAGTTTGCCTTCATAAGGTTCAACATGAATATCGGTCGCTCGTTCGGCTACGGCCTGCTGAATAATTTGATCTAAAAATTTTATTACCGAAGGATCATCGGTGCCCTCGCCTTTTGGGTCGATATCTTCCGCTTCTTTTTTCGAAATCACCTCTATCGCTTGAGGATCATCAATCATTTGCGCCATAGTTTTTGCGCCCACACCATAGTGTTTTTTTATCGCTTCATTTATTTCGGAAGTGCTGCTAAGCATTATATTGATCGGCGTTTTTAGCAGGAGCTTGATTTCGTCCAGCGTATACAGGTCGAGGGGATCGCTGACCGCTATATTTAAGACATTATCCTTCTCGTTAAGCGGCATGAAATTATAGTGGGTAACAAACCGGGCCGGGATTTTATTGATAATCTGTTGGTCGATGTTTGCCGACCGTAATTTTATGTAGGGCAAGTTTAATGATTCTGCCAGCGTAGATAAAATTTGCTCTTCGCTGACGATTTGGCTGCGGATCAATTCTTCCCCTAATCTGCGGTTTGAACTTCGCTGCCGGGCTAAGGCGAGGTCGAGTTGTTCCTTGGTGATAATTTTTTTCTGAACAAGCAGCTCCCCGAGCTGATTATAATCAGTCATCGTCGTCTCCTTAGGATTTAGGTCACTCTATTAAGTGAAGTAATGAAATCGGCTATTTTTTTAAACGCCTTTTTCTGAGCATAATCTTTTTGAAAAATTTTTATTATCGCACTGCCGATAATAACTCCATCGGCAACTTGGACGATGTTTTTTACCTGCGCTGGCGTAGAAATGCCAAAGCCAACATAGACCGGGATTGATGTGGATTGTTTTATTCGCCTTACATTTTTGATTAAATCTGACGGTAATTTATGGCGCGCTCCGGTTACCCCGGTTAAAGAAACATAATATAAAAATGTGGAAGAAAGGCCGGCTATTTTTCTGATCCGGCGTTTTTTGGTTACCGGGGAAATAAGATAAACAAGTGAAACCCGCGGCGGTTTTAACTGGCGTTTTAAATCATTTGCTTCTTCTGGCGGCAAATCAGGAACAATGACGCCATCTAAGGCGCACTTTTTTGCGGCCTGAGCAAATCTTTTTAATCCATACTTAAATATCGGATTATAGTAGGACATCATGATCAAGGGCACTTGTGTTTTTTTGCGTAACTTAGCGACAAGTGAGAAAAATTTTCTCATATTCATGCCCTTTTCAAGCGCCGTGCAGGAAGATTGTTGAATCGTCGGGCCGTCGGCAATCGGATCTGAAAATGGCATCCCTAATTCGATGAAATCGACCCCGTTTTTTTCCAGCATCATAACTAATTTTTCTGTCGTTTTTAAATCTGGAAAACCGGCGGTAATATAGACGATAAGTGCTTTTTTATTTTTCTTTTCCAACAAGTTGATTTTTTGTTTTATTCTATTCATTTAATTACCTTTAGTTTAGAAATCATTTCCATGTCCTTATCGCCTCTTCCGGAGAGGCAAACAATCACAATACTATTCTTTCTGATTTTCTTTGCGGTTTTTAGTAAGTAAGCAATGGCATGAGCGGATTCAAGGGCCGGGATTATGCCTTCAAGCCGGGAAAGTATTTTGAGTCCGTTGAGCGCTTCCGTATCTTTTACGGCAACGTAGGTTGCCCGACCGATCTGTTTATAATAAGCATGTTCCGGGCCAACCCCCGGGTAATCTAATCCGGCCGAAACAGAATGCGCAATCTTAATCTGGCCGTCATTATCCTGTAAGAGATAACTTTTGCTTCCGTGTAATACCCCGACTGTCCCCTGGCAGAGACTGGCGGCATGCTTGTTTGAAGTGAGCCCCAGTCCGGCTGCTTCGACACCGATAAATTTGACTTTTTTATCGTGAAAAAAATTATGAAAAAGTCCGATCGCATTACTTCCGCCGCCGATGCAGCCGATAAGATAGTCGGGTAATCTTTTTTCTTTCTTAAAGATCTGTCTTTTTGCCTCTTTTCCGATTATCGATTGGAAGTCCCGAACCATGACGGGATAAGGGTGGGGCCCGACAACTGAACCGAGGATATAGTGCGTTGTTTTTACATTAGTAACCCAGTTTCGAATTGCTTCATTAGTGGCATCTTTAAGTGTTTTACTTCCCGATGTTACACAAGTGACTTTTGATCCCAAAAGGCGCATTCGGAAAACATTTAATGCCTGCCGTTGCATATCTTCTTCGCCCATAAAAACTTCACATTCTAGCCCAAAACGTGCCGCGGCGACGGCGGTCGCCACGCCATGCTGGCCGGCACCGGTTTCGGCAATGACGCGCTTTTTATTCATCATTATCGCCAACAGCGCCTGCCCGAGGGTGTTATTTATCTTATGGGCTCCGGTGTGCAGGAGGTCCTCTCTTTTTAAATAGACTTTTAACCCCAGATGTGCGCTTAAGCGCGAGGCAAAATAAAGCGGTGTCGGCCGGCCGGCAAACTCCCGGAGTAAGAATCTCAAATGTTTTTTGAATGCTGAAGTTTTTCTGCTTTTTTCATAAGCAATATTCAGCTCATTTAATGCCGTGATCAGCGTTTCCGGAACAAACCTTCCGCCAAAATTGCCAAAGTATCCTTGGGGGTTGGGTGTTTTTCTCATCGTTACTTTCTCTCCTTAACAAATGCATCATTAATTTTAGTTTTTTTGCGAAACACTTTTTTAAACGCGTTTGCTTCCTGAATCGAATCAAAGAGCCCAACATCAACCTTAAAATAGGGGTTTTTTTGATTTTTTTTCCGGTAGATGGTGTTAACGGTTACGAAGTAACCCAGTTCTTCCATGTCCTCAACAAAACGCCTTGCCGACGGCGCATCGGCATATTCAGCAACTTGCAGGGTAAATTTTCCGGTTGACGAATTATTTTGCGCCGGCGCAATTTTTACCGGTTTTTTTTCCGGTCTGCCAAATTCTTGCCTGGTCTTTTCGATCGCCGGTCGCGGTGTTTTCGGCTTAAAATTCAGGATGACAATAAAAACAATAAAGACGACGATAATTATCGATAGAATGATATATTTTTCCTCATTTTGCTTCGAGTAAAACCGGGAAAGGTTGTTTCCAATATGCGTTAACCTTCGGCGTTGGATTAGTTTTATCTTGAGTCTTTCTTTTCGATTTTCTGACTTGTTTAATTTTTCTTCAAGATTTACTATTTCTTCCTTGAGTGAATTGATTTCTTCTTTGATCGATTGTTTGATGTCGTTTTTTTGGGTCAATAAGTCTTTTTCGGTTGGGGCTGATTTTTTCTGGTTTTTTATCCGGACCTGTCCATAAAGCTTTTTTTGGATGTCGCTTTCGGAAAACTTAATTTTTGGATCATTTTTTTTTACATTTTTCTCTTTCATCTCTCACCTCAATTTTAATCGTTATCAGTTCAATTACTTTTTTACCGCTCGGATAAAAGATTGCATAAGTTTTTCACTCTTTTTGCCCGGAGACGCTTCAATCCGGCTGGAGACGTCAACGGCATAAGGCCTTAAGCGCCGGACAATGGATTTTACATTTTGGTTTGTGAGGCCACCGGCAATAATAACCGGCTTCTTTAATTTTAAATTTTTAAGATGTTTAATGTTAAAGCTTTTTCCGGTACCGCCATATTCATTCTCATCATATGCGTCAAAAAGATAAGCATCTATATTCCTGTAGGCGCGAATATTTTTTAATGAGCTGCGGTCCTTTATCCGGAACGCTTTTATAATTTTACAATATTTTCTCAAAAATGCACAGTATTTATCGCTTTCCTCTCCGTGAAGTTGTAGGACATCCAGCTTACAGATTTTGAGTACTTTTAATACTTCTGCTTTTTTCGCGTTTACAAATACGCCGACTTTAGATACGAATATCGGGAGTTGCCCGATAATCTTAGCCGCCCGCTTAGGGTTTATTCGGCGCGGACTCCTGGTAAAGACAAACCCCAAAGCATCGGCTCCCCACTTTACTGCCGTTTTGGCGTCGTTAATATTTGTAATCCCGCAGATTTTGATTTTGGTCATTTTCGTTTTCCAGTAAAGGATCTGATTTTTGCCGCCATATCTTTTGCCGTTACAATCGCTTCGCCGATGAGCACGGCATTGACCCCGAGCTTTTGTAAATAGCGAATGTCTTTTTTTGTATTTATCCCGCTTTCACTAACCAGAGTTTTATCGTCGGGGATTTTTTTTCTTAGTTTTTCCGTAGTTTTCAGGTTGACTTTAAAATTCTCAAGATTTCTATTGTTTATGCCGATAATTTCAGCCCGGGTAAAGTTGATATTATTTAGATCCCTCTTGCTGTGTACCTCGATCAGGGCGTTCATGTTGAGTGAGTGCAAAATATGCAGCATCCGGGTTAATTTTCTTTTACTTAATAGCGAAGCAATGAGCAGCACGGCATCAGCACCGGCTAAGTATGATTCATATATCTGGTACTCATCGATTATAAAGTCTTTACGCAAAACCGGCAAGTTGACGGCTTTTTTTACTTTTTTTATGTCCGATAACTTGCCATGAAAATGCGCATCGGTTAATACGGAAATAGCATTTATGCCCGCTTTTTCGTAAAGCTTGGCAGTTTTAACCAAATCAAGATTTAGGCAGAGATGCCCTTTTACGGGTGAGGCCTTTTTCAGTTCGCCGATAAAACTTATATTTTTTTGAACACTGATGCTTTTTTTAAAGTCTCGTCGCTGGCGCCGTTGTTTTTTTATTGCCGCTAAAATGATTTTTAGCGGCCTTCGCTTTTTTGCCTTGAAGACTTCTTTTTTTTTCGCTTGGATTATTTGTTTAATTATTGACTTCATTAGTATACTTAATCAAAGTATCGAGTTTTTCTTTGGCCCGGCCCTCATTTAAAGCTGTGGTCGCCAAATCTATAGCCGCGGTGGGCGATTTTGCGCCGTCCGCCGCATAGATCGCAAAGGCCGCGTTTAAAAGCACCGCATCGCGGATGGGTCCCTTTTTACCGTTGAGAATGTTTAAAGTAATTTCGACGCTTTGTTCAGGCCCGGATATTTGCAAATCTTCCAGGGCCGCTCTTTTTAACCCAAATTGTTCCGGGGTTACCGTATAATTTGTTATTTTTCCGTCTTTTAACTCGCAGATTTTGGTCTGGGCGATAGTGCTTACTTCATCTAACCCCTTCGCGCCATGGACAACAAGGACATGTTTTGAGCCAAGATTCCTAAGCACCTTAGCCAGCGGTTCTGTTAAATCTGCAGCAAAGACGCCTAAGAGTTGATTGGTAGCACCGGCTGGATTAGTAAGCGGGCCCAAAATATTAAACACGGTTCTGATCCCGATTTCACGTCTCGGACCAATTGCGTATTTCATCGCTTTGTGCAAATTCGGTGCGAATAAAAATCCAATCCCGATTTCATTGACACATTTTTCGACAACAGACGCATCCACGGCAATATTTACCCCCAGTTTTTCAAGTAAGTCCGCGCTCCCCGACTTGCTGGAGACACTGCGATTGCCGTGTTTGGCAACGGTTATCCCGGCGCCACTGGCAATGATTGCCGAAAGTGTTGAAATATTAAAGGTATGTTTATTATCGCCGCCGGTGCCGCAGGTGTCCAGAATTATATCCCTTTTAACATTGATTTTTGTGGCAAACTTCCGCATTACTTTTGCCGCACCGCTGATTTCTTCAACCGTTTCCTTCTTTAATCGCAGCGCCGTGATAAACGCCGCGATTTGGGCCGGCGTTGCCTCCCCATTCATGATTTGGTTGAATACCTCTTCCATTTCCGGCTGGCTAAGATTGATTCCGCTTACTACTTTTTTTATTGCATCTTTAATCATTTTATTTCCCTACTGTTAAGAAATTTTTAAGGATATTTTTCCCCGCTTTAGTCAGAATGGATTCGGGATGAAATTGAACACCGGAAAGCGGAAATCTGCGATGTTCGATCGCCATTATTGTTCCGTCTTTGCAGCGGGCGGTAATTCTAAAGCAATCCGGCAGGCTGCTTTTTTTAATTACTAAAGAGTGGTATCGGGTCGCCGTGAATGGATTGGGAATATTTTTAAAGAGGGTGCTATGCTTGTGATATATTTTTGAAGTTTTTCCGTGCATTATTGTCTTGGCCTGGACGATCTTTGCCCCAAAGGCATACCCGATACATTGATGTCCGAGACAAACGCCGAGAATGGGAATGGTTTGCGCAAATTTCTTTATAATCGCACACGATAGTCCGGCTTCTTTGGGGGTACAGGGTCCTGGGGAAATAACAATATATTGGGGCGTAAGTTTCTTAATCTGGTTTAAGGTAATTTTATCGTTGCGCACGACTTTTAGCTTTTGTTTTAATTCCCCAAAATATTGGACGAGATTATAGGTAAATGAATCATAGTTATCGATAAGTAAGATCACAGCATCCCCTTTTGGGCAAGCGCTATGGATTTTAGAAGCGCCCTCGCTTTATTCAATGTTTCCTGATATTCTTTTTTTGGGATCGAATCAGCAACAATTCCTGCTCCCGCCTGAACATAGGCGTTATTTCCTTTTAACACAATTGTTCTTATCGTAATACAAGTATCCAGATTTCCGGAAAAGCTAAAATACCCGACTAAACCCGCGTAAGGACCGCGTCTTATATTTTCCAGTTCATCGATGATTTCCATCGCCCTGATTTTCGGGGCACCGGTTACGGTTCCGGCCGGGAAAGTGGCTCTAATTACATCAAAAGCGTCTTTGCCTTTTTTTAATATCCCTTCGACATCGCTCACGATGTGCATTACATGCGAGTATTTTTCAATGCCCATCAACTCCGTAACCCTAACCGTTCCATAATTACAAACGCGGCCCAGATCATTCCGTCCCAAGTCAACAAGCATTATGTGCTCAGCTAACTCCTTTGGGTCATGAAGAAGGTTTTCGCTTAAAATCCGATCCGCCGCTTCCGTTTTTCCCCTTTTGCGCGTACCGGCAATCGGTCGCACCTCAGCGATATTGGCCTCGTTACGAACCATTACTTCCGGCGAGGAACCGATGAGCTTCATATCCTTAAATTTTAAGTAGTACATATAAGGAGAAGGATTCACCGTCCTTAGCGCCCGGTATAAATCAAATGGCGGGATATCAATTTTTACTTTGAGACGCTGAGAGATCACGGTTTGAATTATATCGCCGGCTCTTATGTATTTTTTTGCTTTAATTACGGCTTTTTTGAAAATATTTTCCGTCATATTTGATTGGACCTTGAACGGTTTTGGCTTTTTTCTTCGCGGGCCGGTTTTAAGCGGGGCCTTTAAGAGTTTAGCCAAATTATCTATTTTTTTTACGGACTTTTCATATATCTTATCCAATGTTTTCGCCGAACGCTGGATTTTTGGTGTGTCGATATGGACATTGGAAACGATTTTTATTTTATGCGCGATATGATCAAAAATTAAAATTGTATCGGTTAAGACAAAGATGGCATCATATAGCTTTAAATCGTCAGGATTTTTATTAGGTATGTTTTCAAAAAATCTAATCATATCATAACCGATATAACCGACCAGCCCTCCGCAAAATCTTGGCAATCCTTCAACATCGACGAATTTATATTGGCTGATAATTTTTTTAATTTCATCCAACGGGTCATTCTTTGTTTCAAAACTGGTCTTTTTAAACCGCGTACCGAATCGGCGGTATATTTCTATTTTTTTGCCTTTATTTTTAAAGATTAAAGATGGATTACTGCCTAAGAATGAATAGCGGGCGATTTTTTCCTGTCCTTCTACTGATTCTAAGAGGTAAGAATAATCTCCGGTATCGATTTTTAAAAATGCCGAAACCGGAGTTTCAAAATCAGCCAGAAGTTCCCGGTAGACGGGAATCAGGTTCCCCTTTTTACTTAATTTTCTAAATTGTTCTTTTGATGGATAATACATGATAAAAAGTCAAAAGTTAAAAGTCAAAAGTTAAAATCGAATTTACTTAAAAATACCTCTTTTTACTTAAAAACACCCCTTTTCGCTAAGCCCGTGACTGCCTCGTGCCGTCCCGGCCGCGCGTTCTCACTATTCCGGCGTCCTGCCGTAATTACGCTCGAAAGCGCCGCTCAAAGAGGTATTTTTAAATATACTTACACCAGTCTGCGAAAAAAACATGTTTTCTTACCGGTATGACAGGCTACCCCAAGCTGCTGAACTTCGATCAGCAATGTATCCTTGTCGCAGTCAAAATATATTTTTTTTACCTTTTGAAAATGACCGGATGTCTCCCCTTTTAGCCAAAGTGTGTTGCGCGACCGGGACCAGTAGGTCGCTAGGCCACTGCGGATGGTTTTTTTAATTGATCGTTTATTCATATAAGCGACCATCAGCACCTGGTGATTCTTTGCGTCTTGGATAACGGCCGGGATTAGTCCGCTTTTGTCAAATTTCAATTCGTTAATCGATTTCAGGTTTTTTAATTTTAATGAGTTAAGTTTAGGTTTTATGTTCTTTTTTTGCATAGTCGATCGCCTCTTTCAGATTTACTCTTTCTTCATAGAGTGCTTTGCCGATTATTGCGCCATAGAGATTATTGTATTTGTCCGATAGCTTTTTCAAGTTTTTAATGTCCGCTAAACAGGAAACCCCACCCGAAGCAATTATTTTTAAATCTGTTACTTTTAAGATGCTTTCTAATAACTCAATGTTTGGTCCGGATAATGTCCCATCGCGGTTAATATCCGTGACTACCGCCATGTTTATCTTTGTTTCTTTTAATTTGGTTATCGCCCCCTGGGAGGTTTGTAATGATGCTTGTGTCCAGCCGGCCGCTTGCAGAATATAATCGCTTTTGTCTGGACTTTGTTTGGCATCGATACTGACAATAATATTATCTAACCTGTTTTTTAAGTCACTGTCTTGAGCTGCTTTTTCTAAAAAAGACGCATCTTTAAAGGCCATTGTCCCGATGATTACTCGGTGGACACCGGCCTTGAAAATGGTTTTTATGTCTTCGGTGCTGCGGACTCCGCCGCCGTAATGTACCTTTATCCGCAATGTTTGGATGATTTCTTGGGCAAATTTTAGGTTTTTTAGCTCACCATGTAAAGAGCCATCTAAATCAACGATATGAATAATTTCTGCGCCTTGAGATTGCCAGCGTTTCGCAACATTTAGCGGCTCTTTATCATATACGGTTTCTTTGTCATATTCCCCGCGCAAGAGCCGGACGACTTGGCCGCCTAAGAGATCAATTGCTGGTATGATAATCATATTTTTAATCGATGATACCTTTTGTTGAAGGCACTCCCTTACGCCGCGGGTCAATTTGCGTGGCCTGATCAAGGGCTTTGCCCATGGCTTTAAATAAGGCTTCTAATATATGATGGAGGGTGCCCTGCCCTGATTTTATAATGTAAACGAGACTTATACCTGCATGCTGAAGGAATGATTCCAAAAATTCTTCTGCATATTTAAAGGTAAAGTTTGTGTTATCAAAGGTATGATTTTCCAATTTTAGATTAACTTCATCAAGAGGAGCGCATGATATTCTCCCGATTAAAGAAGGCCTGCCGCTGATATCCAGAGCAACTTCTACCGCCACTTTATCCATCACCACCGTAAAACAGCCATAACGGTTTATCCCTTGTTTCTCTCCTAAAGCCTGTTTAAATGTTTTTCCCAGGGCAATCCCTATATCTTCAAGGATATGATGCTGTAAATCTCCGTCTGCTTTAATCTCCAGGTCAAACAAGCCGTGAAAGGCAAACAGAGTTAAGAGATGGTTAAGTGGTTCAAAGCCGGTATTTACCTTAGCTTGGCCCGTGCCATCAATGATAAACTCCCCCTCGATATTAACTTCATTAGTCTTTCTTTTTATGGGTGCTTTTCTTAATCGTGACATTATTCTCTCCTATTCAAATCTTGATTTTAAAGAGCTTATATGTTTTTTCATTCCTTCCAAAGTGGCTATTTTTTCAATCGCCGGGGTTACCTTTTCCAAAGCCTTTTTCGAATAACTGATTAAATGGATACTTTTAATAAAATTGCTGACGCCCAAGCCGGAGAAAAATCTCGCGGTCCCGGAGGTCGGCAGGACATGGCTGGGGCCGGAGATATAATCTCCGACGACTACCGGAGAATAAGCGCCGATAAAAACCGCCCCGGCATTTTTTATTCTTTTCAATAATTTATTTGGCTGTTTTACCATGATTTCTAAATGTTCGGGTGCGATTTTGTTCGCGACGTCAACCGCCTCTTCTAAATTTTTTACCATTATAACATAACCGCTGCTTATTTCCTTGCGCACGATCCGGGCCAATTTTTTTGAAGGCGTAACTAAAATAGAAAGCCCCATTAAATGTTCGGCCTGGGCCTGTAAATCGGCAATAACATGAGCTGGGTTGGCAAATTTATTAGCAATAATCACAACTTCGCTGGGACCGGCAAGCATATCTATGTCGCAATAGCCGAAAACCTGTCTTTTGGCTTCCGTCACATAATCATTCCCCGGGCCGACAATCTTGTCCACTTTGGGAACGGTTTTTGTGCCGAAGGCCATTGCCGCAATTGCCTGGGCGCCGCCAAGCTTGAAAACGGCATTTACTTTTAAGAGATTAGCCACGACGAGGATGTAAGGATTTACTTCTCCGTTGGCATTGGGTGGAGTTGCTAGATATATCTCGCTTACCCCCGCTATCTTCGCCGGCAGGACACTCATATATACGGATGAGACAAGCGGTGCCGTGCCACTGGGCACATAAACTCCGACTTTTTCGATTGGCCGCAACATCTCTCCTAAAACTACCCCGTCTTCACTTCTCAATTTCCATGACTTTTTAAGCTGCTTTTTATAGAATCTGGTAATATTATTGATTGCTATTTTCAAACTCGCGACAAATTCGGCATCAATATTCTGGTAAGCGCCATTTGTTTCGGCCTCATCGACCTTGATTTGTTTTGGCGATAATTTTACTTTATCGAATTTTTTTGTATATTTTATTAAGGCATCGTCTCGATCTACATAAACATCCTGAATGATTTTTTCGACCGTTCTTTTTACCCGAATTTTACGGTTTCCCAAACGACAATAAATTTTTTCCAACTTCTTTCCGGAAAATTTAACGACTTTCATTCTCTACTCCGACTTTTTAAAAATTTTTCTATGATTTTTGGTGATTCTTTTATTACCCGGCGTAAACCGGCGATGTCTTTGGTTCCGGCCTGGGCTAACTCTTTTTTTCCTCCGCCGACGGCTTCACCGGCAAGGGTGGTGATTTCTCTGATGAGCTTAACAGCATCCAGCCCTTTTTCGCTCAATGAGCGGCTTAAGCCCACGACTAATAGCGGTTTATTTTGGGCATGGGAAGCCATAACGCAAATGACCGGATCTAATTTACTCCGGATCAGGTCACACATTTTACGCAGCAGGCTCATCTCATAATTCGATAATTCCGTAATGATTACCGGTACTTTTGCAATCTTTTGTGCGCCGGCAATAAGTTCTTCTGCTTGTTGAGCGATAGAGCTTGTTTTTAATTTTTCTATTTCTTTTTCCCGCGATTTCAGCTCTTGCGTAAGCTTTATTACGCCCGGGAGGAGTTTATCCGGTGCAATTTTAAGCACCGCGCTTAACGTATCGATTGTGTTATCATTGTCCTGGACGAGGCCTAAGGCTGCTTTGGCGGTTATCGCTTCAATTCGGCGAATTCCTTGTGCAATTGAACTTTCATTGATGATTTTAAAAAGACCAATTTCTCCCGTTGCCTCAACATGTGTACCCCCACATAATTCTTTGGAATGATTTTTTATCCAGACCATGCGCACGGTCTCGGCGTATTTTTCCTGAAAGAAAGCCAGGGCGCCTTGTTGTTTTGCCTGGTTTAAGTCCAGGCTCAACGTTTCGACGGCAACATTTTGCCAGATACATTCGTTGACCAGGCGATCTATTTCCTTGATTATTTCCTTTGGTAATGGCGTAAGATGCGTGAAATCAAAACGCAGTTTTTCCGGTGTAACATAGGAACCGGATTGTTCAACGTGTTCACCGAAAATTTTCCTTAGGGCATATTGCAGGAGATGAGTAGCGGTATGGTTTTTGGCCGTCGCCATCCGCGCGGCCCGGTTAACATCCGCCAGGACAACGTCATCTTTTTTTAAAATCCCCTGTTTTATCTTCGCCCGGTGCAAAATCGCTTTACCGATATTTGTGGTATTGATAATTTCCGCAAAAAAAGGATGATTGGGGTCATTACTATAATGAATGCTGATACTACCACGATCTCCTATCTGTCCGCCGGCTTCAGCATAAAACGGAGTTTTATCTAAAACAATTTCAACTTCATCTTCTTTCTCGGCCTCAGCTACAAGTTTTTCGTCTTTTATGATCGCTATTATTTTAGATTGATATTCTAAATAATCATAGCCGACGAATTCACTGCTAATTCCTTTTAAAAGGCCCGCTATTGTTTTGGAGAAAATTTCGCTTGAAATTTGGGTTTTGCTGCGTGAGCGTTCACGTTGCATTTCCATAAGTTTTTCAAATTCCTCTTCTGATATTTCAAGATTTAATTTTTTTGCAATTTCTTTACTTAACTCCAATGGAAAGCCATAGGTGTCATATAGCGTAAAAGCTACTTGTGCCGGAGTCTTTGGCTGTTCCGGTACAATCCGAAGGTCTGTTCCTGGTCCAGTTGATGATGCAGATGGAAGCTCTCTAAATTTTGCTTCAGCTTGCGGCGCACGTTCTTTTAATATTGTCCAGAACATCTCTTCTTCTTTTTTAATAATCCCGGCAATTGTTTCATGGAGTTTAAGGATTCCCGGATAGGGTTCTTGCATCGTTGCGCCGATAATATAAACTAGTTTATAACAGAGGGGTTTATTGATTCCGATCTGCTTTAAATTAACAATTGAACGGCGAATAATCTTGCGAATAACATATCCTCTTTCTTCATTCGATGGAATTACTCCGTCGGCAATCGCAAAGACGGCTGCGCGGATGTGGTCAACAATCGCTTTTGCTTTTGTCTGCATCCAGGTTTTTGGCGGGGTTATGTTTTCGCGCTTAAGCTGTTCTTCAAGTGCCTTTAAAATCGGCACAAATAAATCGGTTTGATAGTTTTCCCGCACATTCTGGATGACACTCGCAATGCGTTCAAGCCCCATACCGGTGTCTATATTTTTACTTGGGAGCGGATTTAAGCTGCCGTCTGGCTGACGGTCGTATTGGGTAAATACCAGATTCCATATTTCCGTAAAACGTCCACAAGCACAGGCCGGGCTACAATTAGACTGTTTACAGCCAAATTCTGGGCCCCAATCATAGAATATTTCCGAGCAGGGCCCGCAAGGACCGTTGGGGCCTTCGGCCGGGGCATTTGCCGGCCAAAAATTTTCCTGATCACCTAATTTTATTAACTGCGCTTTCGGAATACCGATTTTTTTAGCCCAGATTTCATTGGCTTGCGCATCATCCTTATGAACCGATATCCAGAGCTTGTTTTTAGAGATTTCAAGCGTCTCGGTCACAAATTCCCAGGCCCACAAAATCGCTTCTTTTTTAAAATAGTCGCCAAAAGAAAAATTGCCTAACATCTCAAAGAACGTATGATGCGTTGGGCTCTTGCCCACATTTTCTAAATCTGCGGTCCGCAGGCACTTTTGACAACTTGCCGCCCGGCGAAAATCTTCTGTTTTGCCCATGAATTGTTCTTTAAATTGATTCATGCCCGCGGAAGTAAATAAAACCGAGGCATCGCCCTGCGGCACCAAAGAATCACTGGCCACGATTTTATGCTCTTTTGCGGCAAAAAATTCCAAAAATTTAGTTCTAATCTGGTTACTCGTCATTGCCAATCAACTCTTTCGTTATCCGCAGGGATAAATTAATACTAAAACCACGCTGCTGCAAACAGGAAAAAAGTTTTTTTCTGATTTTATCTGGCGGCTGATCTTTAAGTTTGCTTAATTTTTTTTCGGCAATCCCCTGGGCGATGCTGTATTCTTTCTCATCGTCTATAGTTAAGAGCGCGTTATCTATTATCTCCTTTGCGATCCCCTTTTTTACCAGTTCATATTTTAAAAAGCTTTTGCTCCGCGGTCTAAAGTTCAAGCGGTTATTAATCCAGGCGTTGGCAAATTTTAAATCATCGATAAAGCCTAAGCTGACTAAATAATCAAGGGCACTTTTGATCGTTTCATTTGAAAATTTTTTTATTTTAAGTCTTTCTTCTATTTCTCTCTTACTACGCAGGCGAAATTTTAAGAGAAGAAAGGCATGGTTTTTTGCTTTTTCAAGCTCTGATTTCATATCATTGTACTTATTCTTCTAACTTGTCCCGAGTTTGAAGTTTTCCCTGATTTTCTTTTCAAGCACATTGTTGATTTTTGGATTATTCTTTAAAAATAACTTTGCGTTATCGCGGCCTTGACCTAATTTTTCTTCCCCATAAGTAAACCAGGTCCCTGATTTTAATATAAAACCAAGGCGGATCCCCAGATCGAGGATATCAGATTCTTTGGAGATGCCTTCGCTATGCATGATATCAAATTCCGCTTGTCGAAAGGGGGGAGCGACTTTGTTTTTAACTACTTTGACGCGGACTCTGCTGCCGATTACTCCTTCTTGGTTTTTTAATGTTTCTATCCGGCGAATATCGAGTCTGACTGAGGAGTAAAATTTAAGAGCCCGACCGCCGGTGGTCGTTTCCGGATTCCCGAACATGACCCCGATTTTTAATCGTATCTGGTTAATAAATATAACACAGGTTTTAGACTTTGATATCGCGGCGGTTAATTTGCGTAAGGCTTGAGACATCAGCCTGGCCTGTAAACCCATATGCGCATCACCCATTTCACCTTCGATCTCGGCGCGCGGAGTTAATGCGGCGACGGAGTCAATAATGATAACATCAATCGCATTACTTCTGACCAGAGTTTCCACAATTTCCAGGGCCTGCTCGCCAGTATCCGGCTGCGAGATTAAGAGATCATTTAGATTTACGCCTATTTTTTTGGCATAAGTCGGGTCAAAGGCATGTTCGGCGTCTATGAAAGCCGCGGTGCCGCCTTGTTTTTGCGCTTGGGAAGCGATACTAATACTGAGTGTTGTTTTTCCACTGGCTTCGGGTCCATAGATTTCAACTACCCGGCCGCGGGGCACACCACCCACCCCGAGCGCAATGTCTAACGATAAAGCACCGCTCGGGATAACGGGTATGTTTGTAGCAGAATCCTGGCCCAACTTCATTATCGAGCCTTTACCAAATTGTTTTTCAATGTTCTTTAATGCCAGATCCAGGGCTTTAAATTTTTCTGAAGCCAGTGTGGTTTTGTCATCCTTTTCTATCTTTAATGATTTTTTATCCATGTATTACCTCCGGGGTTAATAAGTTCTTGCTGAAAAGTTATCAAGAACTTGAGATTATAGATGTTAAAATAAAATACTTCTGCTTGCTTATGCTTGCTTGGAAATTAGTCCAAACGTTTGTATCGTTTAATCGATAAAGGTAGACTTTTTAGATAGTTTATTATTATAAGGTTAACCGCCTAATTTTTCAACCACTTATTTAGAAAGGCTTATATGCTTTGACCTTAATTCATAAAGCATCTGGTCTATTGCTTTCGCTTCCTCATCAATGAGGTTGCCTTTTGTTTTTTCTTGGAGCATTTCAATAACATCAATTAAATATTTTGCCTGCTCCAGGTCGACTTCTTTTTTGTTAGTTGCGGGATTTTCAATCTCGCCTAAGCCCATTAAGGCCTGCATTCCCAAGCCGGAAATGAATAAAATGAAGTTAGCCGGAGGCATTTCTTGTTTATCCGGGGTAATATTTACCGGTTCTTCTGCTGGTTTTGTTTCGGGTGCTTTATTTTGCTCTTTTTCTACGTTTTCCTTCCAGCTTTCATCGACTCTTTTTTCGACCATATTAAACCTCCTTTATAGTTTTAAGTCTCGCTTTCATTGTTTGATAACAATACCGGCATAACCGACGACACTGGAATAGTCACCGGAAGTATCGCCACTTGTCTGGTACTCAATAAGCTGGGCATTTTTTGCCCCAAGATTTTTGCAGGCATAAAGGGCGACTTCCACCGGTGCAATTCCACACATCGAAATTTTTTGCTTGTTGACAGCGGCGTATAATTTCTCCGGGTCTAGTTCGAGGATGGCTTCAATCGCTGCTTTGTCTTTATCTCTTGCTTGCTCATGGGGTTCATAATGGGTCATATCCGTGCTGGCAACAATCAGGGTCGGTTTTTCATATTGCTGGATGGCCTGAGCTATTTCTTCTCCAACTTTTTTAAAATTACCGGGTAGGAAGTCGGAAATAATCATCGGGACAATTGTTATATTTTTATTAAAATACTGCAGAAAAGGTAATTCTACTTCAATTGAGTGCTCATAGATATGTGCGCTTTCATCCTCAACAATTACGCTTGAGTTTTTGATCAGGAGTTTGGCCAGGTTTTCATTGATCGGCACCTCTCCTAATGGGGTGCTCCAAGTTCCGGAACTTATCAGGTTATAAGGTCCTCCTAAACCGGTGTGATTTGGCCCGAGAATCAAAGCGGTATTATTGATTTTGACCTGGGATATGGTTTTTCCGGCAACCGGGCCCGAATAGATATATCCGGCGTGGGGCATAATTACCGCAAGGACATCTTGCTTTTGAGCTTGCTTGTCAATTAATTCTTCAATCTGCCTTAAGAGGCTCTTTTGATTTGCGGGGTAAAACTGTCCGGCGACTACGGCCTTTCTCTTCACGATCAGCCCTTTCAGGTTATAATTAGATTATATACTGGTTAACGATATGAATTACTTATGGTTTAAATAATTTTTTCAAGTATGAGACCCCGGCAACAATTTCTTTTTCCGTAGCTGGCTGATGAACTTCTAAGACCTTAATTAAACCAGTTTTTAGATAAGGGGTTAAGGTCCTAAAATCAAAGCTTCCCTGTTGCGGTGCTTTGTGGTCATGGGCTCCGGCTACGTCATGGAGATGGATCCCATACATTTTTTTTGCGTATCTTTTTAGGTAATCAGTATGGCGGGCAAAGCCTAAGTTTTCCGCGACCTGGGCATGTCCGACATCGTGCCAATATAATAGATCTCTATGACCGGAAAAATAGTCAAAAATTTCACCAAGTTCTCCGATATTTGGAATTTCGCGGTAATAGTATCTGTTTTCTAAGCAAATTTTGACGTCGGTTTTTTCGGCGCGAGCAAGGAGCACCTCGAGACTCCGTTTGATCGCGGTCAAATAGGGTTTTATTTTTTGTTCGCGGATCGTCCGCATTTTTTTAAACAGCTCATTATACGCCGGCGTATTTTTTAGCCCGCGTTCATAAAGATTTGCTAATTCCTTTGTGCGTTGCTTCATTTGGACACGTCCGGCGTGAATAATAAGCGCTTTCGCTCCTGCGGCCTTTGCCGTGCGCAGCGAAGTAAGAGTTAGATCTACGGCTTTGCGCCGTTGTTTTTCGTCCAGACTTGATAACGAAAAAAAATCAGGTGTAAATTTAGCCGGATTATAAGCATCTGGCACGGGACAGAAATTATGCACACTCTCAATTCGGATAAGCCCTTTCTTTTTTAGTTCTAAGATTTCCTTTAATGTTTTATTGGAAAGGGAAAAACCCAGCTCTAATTTTTTGAACCCCATTTTTTTAATTTGCGCGATGATAAGCTGTCCGCTTTTTTTTAAGGGGGTGTACCAGGCCGTAGATATGCTAAACATTAGAATTGCTTTTTAGTTATGACAATAACACTTTTGTCGAAATTAAAATATTTTTTTGCCGTTTGCAGTAACTTTTCGCGATCAAGGCTGTTAATTTCATCCTCGTAGTGCAGATATCGCCCGAACCCGAGTCCATAGAGTTCATCCAAGGCCGATACAAAGCTAAGCGCTGAATTTGATTGCAGGCCTATGCGATGCTTTCCAATCAGATAATTCTTAGTGTTTATTAAAAGTTGCTCATCAACCGGGGTTTTTTTTAACTTGGTTATTTCTTCAATAACCATTTTTTTGACATCAGCGATAGTTTTCGGGCTGGTCGCGACATAAATAAAAAAATAACCGGTATCTAGTCCCGGAACAGATGCCCCGCCGAGCGTATATGCGTAGCCATATTTTTGCCGGATCCGATTGTAAAGTATGCCGCTGGGGCCGCTGAGCAGGTGATTCAAGAATTCAAGCGCATAATGTTCCCTGTTTTTTATATCCGTCCCCGGGAAGCCGATCATTAATATGGCTTGTTCTTTATCGCGCTGGTTATTAATTATAACCTGACCCCGGCGCGGCTTTTCCTTAAAATCTAATTTTTCTTTTATTTTGTTTTCCGGAAGCCGGCCGATTTTTTTTTCGAAGAATTTCATTATCTTGTCTTCATTTATATCCCCGAAGATGGCAATGACCAGATTATCGGGACGATAAAATTTTTGATAATAACCAATGAGATCTTTCCGGGTAATGGATGCTACTGATTTCGCCATTCCGATCGGGTTAAAGCGATAAGGATATGCGGAAAATAGATTTTTTTTAAGCCGGTGGAGCGTGTCCTGGTAAACATCATCGTCCTGAATTTGAATTTTTTGGCGGGCCAGTCGCTTGGCAAGTTTAAATTCATCTTCCGGATGCGTGGGTTTAAGTATCAGTTCCCCTAAAATATTTAATCCGGCATCTAAATCCTTGCTTAATAAATTCAGGCTAAAGCCGAAGCTGTTGTACCCGCTAAAGGTAGAAACAGACGCTCCCATATCCTCTATTCTTTCGGCAATATCAACGGCGGAGTATTTACTTGTCCCTTTTATCGCCAGCGTACTTAATAAGTTAAATATCCCGTTATTTTTCTCGTTCTCCCATCTTGTCCCTCCGCCAAAAATCGTCTGGATAGAGATTGTCGGATGAGCCGGGTTTTTCTTAAGCAGGACAGTTACCCCGTTTTTTAACGTCAGCTTTTTTATCGGCGTAGATTTAAAAGGCCGGGCAATCTTTTTTGACTCAAGCTCGCTTCGGGGTTTAAGGCTGACGCGGATAAGATTTTCGCGATCAAAGTATTTTTTGGCACAACGCTGTATATCCTGAACGGAAACTTTAATAATCATTTTTAGGTAGTTTTGTGAAAATAGTGGATTAGCGGTGTAAGCTTCATCCCGGGCTAAGGTTTGAGCTTGTGATTGCACGGTCTGTTGGCTGAATATATAATCACTTAAGTATGAATTTTTTGCTTTTTCAAGTTCCCGGGCGGAAGGTGGTCGGGCTTTAATCTTTTCTAACTCGTTGCATACTTTATCAGACACCAGTTCTGTATTTTTCTGGTCTAACATATAAACAATAGAAAATATTCCCGGGAAGGACGGCGTATAGTTGTAACAATGTATAGCGTAAACGAGCTTTTCTTTTTGCAGAAGCTGCCGATATAAACGCGAGCTTTTTCCCTGCCCGAGCAGCAGGGCGAGGATGTCTAGGGCCGCGGCGTCCGGGTTGCTGAGGCTAACGCTGGGAAAACCTAGAATCATATGGGTCGTCTTAACATCGTACTCTTCGTGATAACTCTTTGCGCCGCCCGAGAAAGCAATTTTCGGCAGGATCAGCTGCGGGTACTTTCCTAACGGGAGATCAGTAAATGAATTTTTAATCTTTTCGAGCGCTTTTTCAGTTTGAATATCCCCGGCAATAGAAAGGATCGTGTTGTTCGGGACATACCATTTTTTGTGAAACTTTTTGAGGTCTTCCCGGTCTAATTTTAAAAATAGCGCTTCGCGTCCAATTACCGGAAGATTATACGGAGCGATAGAATAGGCCTGCATCCAAAAAATGCGATTGAGATATCTTTGCGGGTTGTCGCGGTTAAGTCTTATTTCATTAAGGATGACCTGTTTTTCCTTTTGCAACTCTTGGCGATCGAAGGTTGGATTATTAAGCATATCCTTTATAATATCCAGACCCTTATCAAAATGCTTTGCCGGGAGGATCAGCGAATAGCCGGTAAACTGCCGAGAAGTGTACCCGTTTATATTGCCGCCTAAGGCTTTTATTTCGGCTTCAATTTTACCCACCGTTCGCCTTTTTGTCCCCTTAAAGAGCATGTGTTCAACAAAGTGGGCAATACCGCTGCCTTGTAAATCTGCCTCAAAAATGCTACCGGTTTTTACAATGATTTCAAAAGCGACAAGTTTATGTTCAGGATTCTCCTGCAGGAGCACGATCAACCCGTTATCAAGGACCTCTTTTTTAATCTGAATTTTAGGTAGTTTTAAATTGTATTTAGAATGTTCAGCCTTTAGCTCGGGGTGGGAAATAGAAACGAGCAACACGATAAAAATCAGAAAAAAGAAGAATTTCTTGGATTTCATACGGATAATACTTATCTTCCGGTTCTTCCGGATCTTGCGTTTTTCGCTTTCCTTTTTTTACGTTCACTCGGTTTTTCATAGTGCTTTTTAGCTTTTATTTTTTTAAGAGTTCCTTCGCGGTCTAACTTTTTCTTAAAAATGCGTAAAGCTTTCTCGAGCGGCTCTCCTTTTCTAATGCTAACTTTTGCCACAGTTCATCCATCCTTTCCTGGTTATTATTTCTCCTTGCAGATTATGCTCACCTGCATTTTTTTAAAAATTTAGTGGGCTTAAACTTAGGCCCGCATTTAGCAGTGCACTCTCGTGCCCAAACAAAAAGTCTCCTAATTATAACAGCGTTCTTTTCACTTGTCAATAACATCTAATTTCACTTTGCCATAACCAGCTAGGAATGAACCAGTTATGATTATTAATCCGCTGATTTCCTTATTGTTTTGCGCAATTTTTAGGCCCTGCGGTATATCCTCTTTTGAACTGACGATATTACCGATCGCCGTCGCAAAGCTATCCGCTAAGGCTGTTGACTTAGCCAGGACTATCGTCGCGTTTGTTTTTCCGAAACTCAGCGAATGACCAATTTTGCCGCTTGAAGTGCATATTCCACAAGGTGTATCTTTTGCCGCGATAGAAATCGCCAACTTATTGTATAAGTTTGCCGCGCCAGCAAAGATACCAATGCGCCGTTTTCTTTTAACGGAAATAAAAATATCGCCGCCATTCTCGACGATAACTTCCGCGCTTGATTTGAGTAGTTCTTTTCCGACAAACTCAGCAATTGCTCCGGCCACTGCGGCCATCGGGCCGACGTTCGCTTTGCGGCTTGCCTTAATCATGGTTTTAATTATCGAAGGGGCAGCATTATCATTATCCAGCGGCGTAAGTGATTTTTCAAAATGAGGATGCTTATCGATATAATTTCTAATCTGATTATGATAATGAACCAACCACTGCCGGGCCGCCTTTTTTAAATTTGTTTTGGCACAGATCAGCAAGTCGCTTTCATAATGCTGGACCTCGAATTTTATAAGGTCGGAATTATAAACTGAGGTTCGGTAATATCTTTCTTTATACATGGTTTTAAGGCAATATTATACACTATAGAATACTGTTTTTTAACCTTCTTGTAAAGCAGGGCTTTAGGCGCTTAAAAACCGGGGGTTGGAATTTAGGTTTTCTCCCGAAAACAGATTACGACATTAAACGTGAGTTGTATCCGGCGCAGGTTTTCCGGAAAGGGGGGGAACGGAGAAGCATTTCTAATGATTTCAACGGCTGTTGTTCCCAAATTGTTGTTATCGGGACAGTCGCTGTTTATGACCTCCACGCTTATTAAATTCCCATCGCAGGTGACGATAAAAGACAAGAGAACTTCGCCTTCAGAAAAATATTGCGGATAAATTATAGCTTGCCTTAACCGTTCGTTTATTAATTTATAATAATCAATATATAGTTTATCTTTCGCATATAATTTGTCAGGATTTCTGTTTTTCGTTACTATTTCTTTGTTGTCTGGTTTTTTTATCGCATTTTGACGGGCGGCGTTAGCGGTTTTTTTAATGTGTTTACGTTTTGTCTTTCGCCTTTTTTGCTGAATTTTAGATCTTTTAGAATACTTTTTTGAAATACGTTTTTTTTGGGTGAGTATTTTTTTGGGTTTGTCACGCCCATGTAATGCCGAATTTTTACTTATCCGGACGGGGACTTTTGTTTTAAGATAAGTTAAGAAGGTTGGCCTTTTTACTTCCGGTGCATTTTTAATTGCTGAAATCGGTAAAAGAATTAAGGAATGAAAAATTAAAGAAACAACAAACGTAATTTTAAACAGATTATTTTTCTGCTCCATCCTTGAACGAGTTAACTCCTTTTATAAAAAGTATACCCCTAACTGGTCAATCTGTCAATACCTAAAACACGGATAATCGGATAATTACTAATTGCTGTTGTCCTGAACCTCAGCATTGACAAATTCGCGTAACCAGACGCAGTTAATTAAAAAACTGCGGCTCTTTCTTTTTTTCTTGACAGCGGACGATTTTTTATTTTATAATGTTACACCTGATACATACACATTGACGCGCGCGAAATATTAAAGGCATAGAAAGAAAAATGCAAAATACACCCTTTATTTCCATAATCGTACCGGTTAGAAATGCCGAACGCACTCTCGAAAAAACTTTTGAGTATCTTCTTAACGTGAAGTACCCAAGAGATAAGATGGAAATTGTAATCGCCGACGGCGGTAGTTCAGATAAGACCCTCGATGTTATTCGGCAGTGGCAGATAAAATATCCGTTTATTAAGTTAGTAGAAATTCCTAATTGCCCCTCCCCTGGTTTTGCCCGCAATAAAGCACTTGAGGTTGTAACGGGAGAGTTTATCTTTTTTACTGATGGGGATTGTGCACCGTGTGAAACCTGGATAACTGATATGCTGAAAATATTTGAAAAAGATCCCAAGGTCGGTATCGTCGGCGGCGAGATATATACCCTGCGCGTGGACCCGGAAAACTTAACCGAATTATATTGTGAACATTTCCGGTTTAATATGGTTGCCCCGCGGTACGGCTTTATTGAAGAGGGATATTTTCCTCCCCTTACCGATAAGTCACCGACCCAGATCGCCGGACACCGGGCTTATTTTTTTGTTACCGCTAATGCCGCCTATAGAAAAGAAGCTATTGATCAGGCCCAGGCCCATTTCTGGAGTGAACTTACGGGTGAGGATATCGAGTTTGGGTTACAGATTCAAAAATTCGGCTGGAAGCTTTATTTTGTTCCCCAGGCCAAGGTTGACCATATGCACCGGGCTGATTTTTCGGCTTTAAAAAAGGTCTGGGTAACTTATGGTAAGGCCCATCCACCCCTGCTCGCCGCACATGCTGCTAATTATATGGATATTGTATTTCAATTTTTGGGCGCTTGGCCGAAAATGCCGACTTTAAAAGTTCCCTTTCCCATTAAGGGTTTTATATACATCGGCGACTTTCATTTCATGCACTTCACCGCACTTATCTCATTAGTCGGGGCGGGGCTTTTGTTGTTCGGTCAGGGCGCTGCGCTGACGCTGGCGATTACGTTAATCAGCCTGCTGCTGACTCTATTTTATGCCCGGCGATTTTTTAAGTACTGTTTCCAGATGGAGCCGCGCAAGCACTTTTTTACCTGGTGTAAGATGAAGTACATGACTAACCTGATGTTTTTAATCGGCGGCCTAAAACGTTCGCGGAAATTTAAGACCTTCTGCATCGAACCGAGCTTTTAGAAGGAATAGCTCTCTTGTCTATATCTCGCCTTAGGATTTGAAAAAACACCCCATTTATGCTATATTAAATGCCGATCTGATAAATACAGGAGGATGGGAATTTTAAACGCAATAAAAAAATATTTTAATCATCTCTTAAATATTGTTTATCCTGCGTTTTGCCCCGGGTGTAAGGTGAAGATTTTTCCACCGTGCGAACTACCTGTATGTGCGGTTTGTTGGCGAACGATTAAGCTTAACTGTTTCCCGCTTTGCCCCCGCTGTGGAATGGCATTGGAAAAGGTTTCACCAAACCGTAAAGGATGTAATTTTTGTAAAAAATACACATATTTTTTTGAGCAAGCGCTTAGCGCGTGCAAATATCAAGGCATCATTAAGATTTGTATTCATAATTTCAAGTATCGGCGAAAGATGAGATTAGCCGAACCCTTAGCTGATTTGATCTTAAAATTCATAACTAATCAGATCAATGTCGCTGATACGGATTTAATAACCGCGGTTCCCCTGCACCGGAACAAATTACAAAAGCGCGGTTTTAATCAATCACAAATCATGGCTGAGATAATTGCCGCGCGTTTAAATTTAAGATTTTGTTTTGATAATCTTTATCGTCGCCGGAGAACAGCGTCCCAGTTTAATCTTGCTCCGAATGAGCGGCGGAAAAATGTGCGCGGAGCATTTGCCTGTAAAAGGTCGCAGGAATTTAAGGAAAAATCGATCTTACTCATTGATGATATATTTACAACCGGATCGACATTGAATGAATGCGCTTATATCTTAAAGCAAGCCGGTGCCCGGCGGGTTGTGGTTTTAACTTTAGCCAGATAGAGATGAAGATTTTAAAAAATTACATATTTAAAGAATGGTTTTTATTGTTTGCACTTTCGATTGTTATTATAAGCTTTATTTTGGTTGTCGGCAATATAGTTAAGCTTGTGGAATTAGTTATTGCCAAGGGAGTTAATGCGGGTGAGATTTTAAAGTTATTTGGATATCTTTTGCCTTCGCTGCTTATTTTTTCTATCCCGATTGCTATTCTCACCGCGACCTTGCTCGGCTTTGGCCGGATGGCATCTGATAATGAGATTACGGCAATCCGTTCGGCCGGCATCAGCTTTTATCCGATCATTGCTGATTTATTGCTCGTCGGCCTAATGTTTAGTCTGCTTTGTTTATATTTTAATGATTCGTTGATACCGCAGTCGCATTATCGGACCCGCAATATTTTAAGGGAGATTGGGGTCAAGAAGCCAACGGCCTATCTTGAAGAAAAAACATTTATTAAAGCGTTTAAAGGTTATATCATCTTTATTTACAAAATAAAAGGTGACCAGTTAGAAGATGTGCGTATTTATCAACCGCAGCCGGATAAACCGACGCGGACAATAATCGCCCGGGAAGGTGAATTTATACCGATTCCGGAAAAGGATGCGATTAAATTATTGTTGCGAAAAGGCTCGGTAAGTGAACCTACTTTTGCGGGTAATAAGATGTTTTATAAAATGAATTTCAATAAAACCTATAAAATTTTGCTGGAGTTGCAGGATAAGCAGGATATCGAAAAATTGGGGAAAAAGGCTTCGGATATGACGATCAGAGAGTTAAATGAAGAAATAAAGAACCTGAGAAATTTAGGTGTTGATGTCCAGCCTTTACTTGTTGGTTTATACCGGAAGTTTTCTTTATCATTCAGCAGCCTGGTGTTTATCCTGATCGGGGTCCCCCTGGCAATTAAAGCAAAACGCCGGGAACGAAGTCTTGGTTTTGGTCTAAGTTTAATCGTCTGCCTTTTTTATTATCTGCTTATGGCCTTGGGCGAGAGTCTTGCTCTGCGGAATATGGTTAATCCGGTGCTCGGGGTCTGGTTGCCGAATATTGTGGTGTTAATAATTGGCGGATTTTTGACTTTTAAAGTCCTTGAAGATTGAAATATGAAACTTATTAAAAGGTATATACTTGGTGAATTTTTAAAACCATTCCTGTGGTGTTTTATACTCTTTATTTCCCTATCCTGGATTATCGACCTTTTTGAACATCTGGACGAAATTGCTAAGGCGGAAGTGCCTTTATTTGTGATTTGCGATTATTATTTTTCGCTCACCCCTTTTATTTTTGTTAAAATCAGTCCGATAATTATTATTTTAGCCACTATTTATACACTTAATAACTTTAACCGGAATAACGAAATTATGGCGATAAAGGCAATTGGGATAAATCTCTGGAGTATTATCTGGCTCTTTTTGGGCGTTGGAATTTTTATGAGCGCGGTTAGTTTTGTTGTCAATGAAGTCGTCAAACCCGAAGCCTCTATGCATGTGGAAGATCTTAAGGAGGAGTATTTCAAGCCTTTTTCTAAACGAGAAATAAATAAGATAATGAACGATATAACTTTTTACGGTTCGCATAACCGTATATTTGTAATCAATAGTTATGATCTAAAGCGACAGCGGATGAATAACGTGACGATTTCCGAACACAATAAAGACAACCAGCTGGTAAAACAGATCGTGGCCAAACAGGCGCAATGGGTTGATGGGTATTGGATATTTTATGATTGCATAATAAGTGAATATGATCAGAGTATATTAAAAGCGGAACCAATAAGCTACACCGAAAAAGTAATTATTATCGATGAGAAACCAAAAGACATAAAACGGGCAAATATCCTGCCGCAACTTATGAGCTATTGGCGCTTAAAAAAGTATATTCGCCGACTCAAATCCAGCGGGTTTACGGCACACAAGGAATTAGTCGTCTTATATAGCAAGATTGCTTTTCCCTTAGCCAATTTTATAATCGTATTTTTCGCGGTACCGTTTACTTTAACGCAAAAGCGAAGTGGGAGCGCATTGCTCGGGATAACGATGAGTATTGCCGTAAGTTTTAGTTACTGGGGTATAAATGCCGTAAGTTTGTCTTTAGGAAAAATCGGCGTCTTCCCGCCGTTACTGGCGGCCTGGTTTACAAATTTAATATTTTTCTTTGTCGGGGTGGGCTTGGTTGAATCGATAAAAAAATAGTTCAAGCCTACCTTTCCCCTTTTTGTTTAAGCTTTGCCGGCCGACTTAAGAACGTGTTCGTTTTTATGTTTATACATGACAATTAAAGCTTCCCGGGCCGGGCCTAAGTATTTTCGCGGATCAAAGTCACCGGGTTTTTCCCGCAGATGCTTTCTGATCGCCGCGGTCATCCACAGCCGTCCGTCGGAATCGATATTAACTTTACAAACTGCCGATTGGGTCGCCTTTTTTAACTGTTCTTCCGGAATGCCAACAGAATCCTTAATATCTCCGCCGTTGGCGTTGATTGTTCTAACCGCTTCGATCGGAACAGATGAAGAGCCATGAAGCACGATTGTGAATTCCGGTATCTTCTTTTCAATTTCTTCTAAAATATCAAATCGCAATTCCGGAGGGACATAGATTCCCTCGGCGTTCTTTGTGCATTGCTCCGGCTTAAATTTATATGCGCCATGGGATGTGCCAATCGATATCGCTAATGAATCAACACCAGTTTTCTTGACAAATTCGATCACTTCTTCGGGATGAGTATAAGTAGATTTCTCCGCCGTAACATCATCTTCTATTCCGGCGAGAACACCCAGTTCCCCTTCGACCGAAACATCATGCTGATGGGCAAAATCAACGACCTGTTTAGTAAGTTCAATGTTTTTTGCAAAAGAATGATGGGAACCATCAATCATCACCGAGGAAAACCCTGATTCCACGCATGATTTACAAAGCTCAAAAGTATCGCCATGGTCAAGATTCAATGCGATCGGAATTTCTTTTAATTTTTTTTCCTTGGCCAAATCTTTCATCATTTCCACCGCCCCTTGGCCCATATATCTGAGCAGCGTTTGATTTGCATATTTGCGGGCACCGCTGGAAACCTGGAGGATTACCGGTGATTGCGTTTCAACGCAAGCAATGATGATCGCCTGAATTTGTTCCATATTGTTAAAGTTATAAGCGGGAACGGCATATTTGCCTGCCCTGGCTTTTTTAAACATTTCCCGTGTATTTACGAAACCCAACTCCTTGTACGATACCATCTTTTTTCTCCTTTTTCTTGAATCGTATATTTAAATTAGAAAATCAGTAGCGGTAATGCTCGCTTTTATAAGGACCATTTAACGGAACGCCGATATAATCCGCCTGTTCCTGAGTAAGCTTAGTCAGTTTTACACCAATCCGATCCAGATGCAGCCGGGCAACTTCCTCGTCAAGATTCTTAGACAAACGGTAGACTCCTGGTTTGTATTTTTCCTTATTTTTCCAGAGGTCGATCTGGGCTAAGACCTGGTTCGTAAAAGAATTGGACATAACAAACGAGGGATGACCCGTAGCACAGCCAAGATTAACTAATCTTCCTTCGGCTAATAAAAATATTTCCCGGCCGTCAGGGAAAATATATTTATCTACCTGGGGCTTAATGTTGATTTTTTTAATTCCGGGATAATTTATTAGTTGATTAACTTCTATTTCATGATCAAAATGTCCGATATTACATACAATCGATTGGTTTTTCATCTTCTCCATATGCGCGATCGTGATCACCGATTTATTTCCGGTAGCGCTAACATATAGATCACCAATTCCAAGCGTTTCTTCCACGGTCGTGACTTGGAAACCGGCCATTGCCGCTTGGAGGGCACAGATTGGATCGATTTCCGAAATAATCACCCGGGCGCCCATTGCCTGCAAAGACTGAGCCGAACCTTTACCGACATCTCCGTAGCCGCAGACAACCGCAACTTTGCCGGCAATCATAACATCAGTCGCTCTTTTAATGCCATCGGCAAGTGATTCCCGGCATCCATATAAATTGTCGAATTTTGATTTTGTAACCGAATCGTTTACATTGATTGCCGGAACAAGCAGTTCTCCTTTTTCCATCATTTGGTAAAGTCGATGGACCCCGGTAGTTGTTTCTTCCGAAACACCTTTCCATTCCTTAGCGATATTGGTCCATTTATGCGGTGCTACTTTTAATCCGTCTTTTAATCGTTTAATAAGCATTGCTTCGTCTTCTCCGCCGGGTTTTTTATCGAGCCGGGTAGGATCTTTTTCCGCTTCAACTCCCAGATGTATCATCAGCGTCGCGTCCCCACCGTCATCGACAACAAGCTGCGGACCTTTCCCTCCGGGAAAAGTAATTGCCTGTACTGTGCACCACCAGTATTCATCCAAACTCTCTCCTTTCCAGGCAAAAACGGGAACCCCGGCTTTGGCCATAGCCGCCGCGGCATGGTCTTGGGTAGAAAAGATATTACAGCTTGCCCATCGCACATCAGCACCAAGTTTAACTAATGTCTCAATAAGCACGGCAGTTTGAATGGTCATGTGCAGCGAGCCCATTATTCTTACACCGCGGAGAGGTTTTTCTTTCTGATATTTTTTTCTAATTGCCATAAGCCCGGGCATCTCATGCTCGGCAATTTCGATTTCCTTTCTTCCGAAATCGGCTAGATTGATATCTTTCACTTTATATTTCTCGTTCGTCATCGGCATGCTCCCTTCCTTATCCGGAAATCCCAGCTTTTGAGCAAGTTATTTAATGTATTTTTTTAACCTTTGCGCTTTATTAGTTCTTTCCCAGGTGAATTCTTTTTCATTCCGGCCAAAATGTCCGTAACATGCGGTTTTTAAATAAATCGGCTTTAATAGATCAAGCTCCTTAATGATTTGTTTAGGCTTTAAAGAAAAGTTGTCTTTGATTAGCCGAACAATCTTTGCATGAGAAATCTTTCCGGTTTCGAATGTATCGACAAGGATCGATACGGGCTCGCTTTTTCCGATACAGTAAGCTGTTTGGATATAACATTTATCGGCAATTCCGCTGGCGACGATGTTTTTGGCAATATAACGCCCCATATAGGCAGCTGAACGGTCAACCTTTGAAGGATCCTTTCCGGAAAATGCCCCGCCGCCGACCGGAACAAACCCGCCATAGGTGTCGACAACAATTTTTCTTCCGGTCATTCCCGTATCCGATTGGGGGCCGCCGATCGTAAATTTTCCGGTCTGGTTGACATAGAACTTTGTACTTTTATCAATCCATTTTTTTAATATCGGCTGGGCAATCAGATCGATTATTTCCTGCCGGGACTTTTTAGTGATATGTTTTTTTGTGGCATCGAGAATTGCTTCGGTATGTTGGCAAGCAAGCACCACTGCGGTCGCTTTTTTTGGTTTACCGTTTTCATACAATATAGTTACTTGCGCTTTCCCGTCCGGGCCCAGATAATCGAGAATTTTTTTCTCGCGCACCTTCTTCATCTGGTGCACCAGCTGGTGCGACAAAATAAGCGGTAAGGGCATAAGCTCAGGGGTCTCCCGGCAGGCATAGCCGGTCATCATTCCCTGATCTCCGGCGCCGCCACGGTCGACACCCTGGGCGATATCAGGAGATTGATTGTGGATGGCATTTAAAATTGCGCAGGTATGATAATCGAACCCATATATCGGATGAGTATAGCCGATATCTTTAACTACATTTCTTACTAAGGCATGTATATCCACATATCCGGTCGTCGTAATTTCTCCGCCAATAATAATTAACCCCATCGTAACATATGTCTCACAAGCTACCCGGCCGACCGGATCCTGTTTCAAGACTGCATCAAGCACCGCATCAGAGACTTGATCGCAGAGCTTATCCGGATGCCCGCAGGCAACTGATTCTGAAGATATGATATAGTTATTTCCCATTCCGCTTACTACCCCTTTCGTTAAATGTTACACTAGCATGATAAAAAGTAATGATATCACCGATGTCATGCCAAACCCCGTTAAATTTATACCCCCAAACATTAGATTTTTTGTAGAGCCATTTTATATAATTGCCCGGGGCATCACGGTTGTGTTTGCATTTCAAATATTTATTGACCAAATTAAGGTTGGCTTTAGGAATGTAGTATATACACATCGAAATAAGCGTCGACTTACTTCTTTTGGGTTTTTCTTGAAACTTGACAATGCTCTTGTTTTTAGCTAAGGTTACGACCCCAAAATGCTTAATCAACTCCGGGTCCCTTATGTCATAAAGCCCAACCGTACAGTTATCTTTTTTGCTTTTCGCAAATTTAACGAATTTTTTTAAGTTAAAGGCGAACAGATTGTCTCCGCCAATAACCAGTAGGTCATCAGCGATCGCGCGTTTCTTTATTACAAACGAAATATCACCAATCGCGCCCAATCTATTTTTTATCGAAGTGGTTTTATCGCTTAAAACAACAATTTTTTTCCGAAATTTAGAAATCCTTGCCCATTCCTGAAAATGATGGATAAATTTGTCATTTGTGACTACAATTATCTCATTAACTTCCTTTATTCCCTGAATATTTTTTATGGTATGGGAAATGATCGGTGTTTCTTTCACCAAGAGTAGTGGCTTGGGCCAATGTTTTGTTAAAGGATAAAGCCTGGTTGCATACCCGGCGGCAAGAATCAATACTTTCATTTTTTGTATATTTAAAGTGTGATTACTTTTTTTTATTAAACAGAATCTCTTTTAATTCCGCTCTCGTATATTCCTCTATTTGGGCAGCCGTGGACAATGTAAGTGCCTTATCGGCAATTAGCTTTGCCTGTGCGTAAGATACAGAGCGAATCACCTTTTTTATTTCCGGCACAGAAACTGAACTCGCACTGAATTCATCCAGGCCCATCCCCAAAAGCAGTAAGGTAAAGGGCGGGTCAGAAGCCATTTCGCCACACATTCCGACCCAGATTTCGGCATCGTGTCCGGCATCAATTACTCCTTTAATAAGCCGCAACACCGCGGGATGGGCTGGTTTGTAGAGATAGGCAATCTTTTCATTAACCCGGTCAACCGCTAAGGAATACTGAATTAAATCATTCGTTCCAATGCTGAAAAAATCCACTTCCTTGGCTAGAATATCAGCAATTAGGGCGGCGGATGGAACTTCGATCATTATTCCAACTTCTATGCTTCTGTCGTAAGGAACATGCCTTTTTTTGAGTTCATTTTTTGCTTCTTGTAATATCTTATTTGCCTGTCTGAGTTCATCAAGCCCGGAAATCATCGGATACATAATCTTTAAATTTCCAAAAACGCTTGCCCTCAGAATTCCCCGCAGTTGAGCTTTAAAAATATCTGGACGATCAAGGCAAAATCTGATCGCCCGGCGCCCCATCAGCGGATTCATTTCCATGGGAATATCTAGATGAGAGACAAATTTGTCTCCGCCTAAATCCATGGTTCTGATAACAACAACATTTTTTTTCATATGCTGAGTAACTTTTTTATAGGCGAGAAAATGTTCCTCCTCAGTTGGCAGGTCAACCCGGTTTAAATACATATATTCGGTACGATAGAGTCCAATCCCCTGAGCCCCATGTGCTAAGACTGAAGCAATCTCCTCTGGAAATTCGATATTTGCCCCAACGAGCACCTGATGCGCATCCTTTGTGATTGCCGGCAATGTTTTAAGCTTTGAAAGTCCCTGCCCGAACCTTTCAAATTTCTTTTTTTCCTTTTGATACTTTCTAATAACAGCTTTATCGGGATTTATAATCACCTCGCCCTGATTGCCGTCAACAATGATGACCGCTCCGTTTTTAACAGAAGGGGTTAGTGTTTTTAAGCCAACGACGGCCGTTATTTCCATTGAGCGGGCGAGGATTGCCGTATGCGAAGTCCGCCCGCCCATGTCCGTAGCAAAGCCAATCACATTTTTTTTGTGCATAAGGGCAGTATCCGAGGGAGAAAGATTGGTTGCGACGATGACAACTTTTTCTTCCAGTTGCAATAAGCCTCTTTTTTGTTTGCCAAGAAGATTCCGCAATACCCGTTTCCCAACATCCTGGATATCGATTAAACGTTCTTTTAGGTATTCATCATCCATTTTAGAAAAAATTTCGTAATATTTTTTGAGCACGCCGGCAAATATATACTCCGCATTTATTTTTTCCTGCTTTACTCGGTTTATTACTTCCTCAATTAACATCCGGTCTTCCAGGACTAATAAATGAGCATTAAAAATTTCGGCATGCTCGACGCCCATCTCTTTTGAAATTTTCTTTTGAATATCTAAAATTTCTGCCCGCGTTTTTATTAAGGCTTCCTCAAAACGGACGATTTCAAACGCCACCTGTTGGTCTTTAATTTCGGACTTGCTGATGTTATATTCCTCACTATCCCAAATAAAAACTCGGCCAATAGCTATTCCTGGTGAGGCGGCAATTCCCTTGATCATTTTTTCACCCGATTTTTTCTGACTTTTCGTCATTTAACAGAATTTGCACTAACTCCGTTATCGCTAATTCGGCATCTGCCCCTTCCGCGCGGACTTTCACTTTTTGCCCTTGACCGGCAGCGAGCATTAAGATCCCCATTATGGATTTTCCGTTTACTTTTTGCTTGCCCTTTTCGACGGTAATCTCGCTGTCAAATTTATTAGCAATTTGCACAAAAGTAGCCGCGGGCCGGGCATGCAAACCGGTTTTATTCTTAATAATTACAGTTTTTTCAACTATGTTCACGTGTTTATCCATCGATTTGGACCAGGTTAAACATAAATTGCGCCTTTGTATTTTAATTCTAATACTAGGTTGATAATAATCTTGGAAATTTTTTCTGAATTGTGACGTACATAATCCTTGGTACTGATCACATCATCGGCAATTACAGATATTCCGGAATCTTTAATTTTTTGCGCATCGGCGATTACCGGATCGGCATTTTCCTCTTTATATTTTTTTAGAAAATCATCCGGAATCGCGCTGGTGTTTACAATACAATAATCCATAATCTTCCGGTTTGTGTGTGTATTGATCGCTTTGATATGATCAAAGGCGGTATAATTATCCGTTTCGCCGGTTTGCGTCATCACATTACAAATATATATTTTTATCGCACGTGAAGCTTCAATTGCTTCCGGGATATTTTTTATAATTAAATTGGGCAAAACGCTGGTATAAAGGCTGCCCGGACCTAATATTATTGCTTCGGCATTAGTTATCGCCTGCAAGGCATCAGCCGTGGGCAGACAGTCTTTCGGCATCAGATGAACGCGGTTAATCGGCGTTGTGCTTTTTGAGATTCTTGTTTCACCGTAGGTTTTTGACCCATCAGAGTGGTCGGCCATTAAGGTGACTCGTTTTAATGTCGAAGGTATTACCTGTCCGCGGATCGCTAAGACGGCGCTGGATTCCTTGATTGCTTTTTCAAAATCACCGGCCAACTCGGTCATCGCGGTTATAAATAGATTTCCAAAATTATGCCCTGCCAATTCCGTGCCTTCAGGGAAGCGAAATTGAAATAAATCTCTCATCAGCGGTTCGGCATCGGCCAGCGCGACTAAACAGTTTCTTATGTCTCCGGGGGGGAGGATATTAAATTGCTGCCGGAGTCGGCCCGAACTCCCGCCATCGTCGGCAACCGTGACAATCGCGGTCAAGTTTGAGGTGAAAGCCTTAAGTCCGTGTAAAAGGACCGAAAGACCGGTGCCGCCGCCAATGACAACAATTTTTGGTCCCCGGCTGAGTTGCCGTTTTTTATAGACGATATCAACCAGGTCTTTTTCCCGGTAAAGGGGTTTAAAAATAACGATAAACGATTTGATCATGCGCTTGATGCCAATGATTGTTAGTATGATGCCACAAACTAAGGTTACCAGTCCGGGAATAGAATTCCGATCTTCCCCAAATTGGGTTATCGCTTCTATCGTTCCGATAAGGATAAAAATTATCCCAACCGCGCTTAAAGCAATCCAACGCTTAATGTTCATTCCTGGATACAGCCATTTAAAAATTCGCATTTTAACTTTTATTTTTTTTCGTCTTCTAGTTTAATCGTTTTCAATATCGTTTTCTCATCCTTGGCCGCGCGCAAAGTATCCCGAAAATATTTATCCTTTAAAAGCCGTGAAATCCTCGCTAACGCCTTCAAATGCGGCCCCGCCGAATCTTCCGGCGCGACAAGCAAGAAGAATATATATACCGGTTCGCCATCCAAAGAGTCGAAGTTTACACCTTTCTGGGTTAAGCCGAAAGCCGCCACTAGTTCTTTAACCCCTTCTGATTTTCCATGCGGGATCGCTACGCCCTGACCAATCCCGGTTGATCCCAGTGCTTCGCGTTCGAGTAAAACCTTAGTGAGTTTATCTTTGTTTTTTATGACTTGGGCTTTCACCAGAAGATTAAGCAGCTCCTTTATGATTTCTTCTTTTGACGTTGCTTTAAGGTCGGCAGAGATTGCTTTCCCATTTAAAAAATCCATTATTTTCATAAAATTTCTCCTTCGTTATTGATCGGTTGTGGTTTATTTGATTTTTTACGATGACCTTTTATTTTATCTTTATAGCGGCTTAATGTTTTCTCGATCCGCGAACAGACATCATCGATTGCCGCATGCATATCTGTAGTTTCACTAACTTCGGTGACTTTAAGCCGCTTTCCAAATACGGATACTTCGGCACATTGGCGATACTTTTCAACGCTTAAGGTTATATGGACATCAATTATGCGTTTAGAATATTTTTCAAATCGCAGCACTTTTTTCTGAATATAGGTTTTCAACTCTTTCGTAACCGTAAAATGTCTCCCGCTAATCGTAACCTGCACCGCATCTCCTCCTTTTAAAACTACTCTTCCGTCTATTTTCGACGCCGCTAACGGCCCTTTTTAATCAAATAATGCACACTCAAACGCTGATAATAATAACATCAATTCTAATCTGCGTCAAGACGCACATGCTACATCGCAAATCTTTCCCCCAGGTATATCTTTTTTGCCTCCGGGTTATTAATTAATTCCTCAGCGTTTCCGGATATAAAGATCTTCCCCTCGGCCATAATATAGCTGCGGTCGGTTATCTTTAATGTTTCCCTGACATTGTGATCCGTGAGCAGTATGCCTAAGCCCTTTTTCTTCAAGTCAGCAATTATTTGCTGAACCTCAAAAACCGCAATTGGATCAACGCCGCTAAACGGTTCGTCGAGTAAAATAAACGAAGGATTGGTAACCAGGCTTCGGGTTATTTCAAGGCGACGTCGCTCTCCCCCGGAGAGTGTATAGGCTTTGCTTTTGGCCAGGGAAGTCATCTTTAGCTCTTCTAAAAGCTGCTCCAGCCGCTTTTTTCTTTGTAACTTGCTGAGTTTTAAAGTTTCCAGAACCGCCATGATATTATCGGCGACGGTTAAATTTCTGAATACAGATGGCTCCTGCGAAAGATAACCAATCCCGCAACGGGCTCTTTTATACATCGCCATCCGGGTGATATCCTTTTTGTCAAAGAAAATATGTCCGTTGTCCGGCCCGATCAGACCAACAATCATGTAAAAGGTGGTTGTCTTTCCCGCCCCATTTGGGCCCAGGAGTCCGACAACTTCCGCCTTTTTTATATGAATACTGACCCCATCGACGATCTTTTTTTTGTGATAGGATTTTTCTAGCGATTGTGTTTTTAAAAGATGTTCTTCATCCATAATTCACCCTGCATAATGCCGGATTAGCTCATCCCATTTACCTTGAGATTTTAAAATAATTTCAATGATTTCCCTTACCGCACCTTTGCCACCATGATTTTTAGTTACATAGTCTACGGTTTTTTTTATTTCATCACAGGCATCGGGGACGGTTACGGACAAGCCGACAACCTTTAGCGCTGCCAAGTCTAATAAATCATCGCCAAAGAAACAGGCTTCTTCCGGCTTTAATTTAAATTTTTTTAAAATTTTACGTAAGGCCGTTAATTTATTTAAGGAATTTTTTAAAAGAATCTTGATTTTTAATTCTTTCGCCCGGCGGCTTATTGCTCTAGAAGATTTGGAAGTTATAATTGCCGATTTTAAGCCAGCTTTGTGCAATAAAATGAAGCCGAGGCCATCGCGTACATTAAACGCCCGATATTCATCGCTAAAATTACCATAAACTACCAGGCCATCAGTTAAAACTCCATCCACATCAACAATTACAATTTTAATTTTTTCGGCTTTTCCGGCGATCATACAATACCTGCTTTAAGTAAATCCTGGACATCTAAAAGACCCACCGGATGTTTATGTTCATCGACGACGGGGATCTCGTCTATCTTTTTTTCTTTAATAATTTTCAGCGCCTCGACGGCCAGTTTTTCTTTGCTTATCGTTATCGGATTTTTGGTCATAACTGTCCGGATCTCTTTTGATAATAAGTTTGGTTCGCATTCGATCGCCCTTCTTAAATCGCCGTCAGTAAAAATACCGCAGAGTTTTCTGTTTTTGCCGACGACAATCGCACAGCCGGCACGGGATTTGGTTATCTGCAACAAGACGGTTTTAACTTTAGATGTTTGCGTAACAATCGGATTTTGATGCTTTTTGCGCATCAGGTCCTTAACTTTAAGTAATTTTTTCCCCAGACTACCACCCGGGTGATAAAAAGCATAATCTTCAATTTTAAAACCCTTTTTTATTAATACCGCGAGGGCCAAAGCATCTCCCATCGCGAGGGTCGCGGTTGTACTGGCGGTCGGGGTTAAATTAAAAGGGCAGGCTTCTTTTCTTACTCCAACATTGAGCACGATGTCACTATTTTTAGCGAGCGTAGATTTTAAATTTCCCGTAAAACAAATCAACTTTGACCCGATTTTTTTAATTAAAGGTAAGAGCCGAGTAATTTCTTCGGTTTGTCCGCTATTAGAAATGGCAATTACAACATCTCCTTTTGTCACTCGTCCCAAATCGCCATGGACAGCTTCTGCGGGATGAAGAAAAAGACTGGGTACGCCTAAACTGGCTAAGGTTGCCGAAATTTTATTTCCAATTATCCCGGGTTTACCCATGCCAGTGACAACAATTCTTCCTTTGCAGTTTGAAACAAGTTCTACGGCGTTATCAAAACTTTTATTTATTCGTGGTAAAAGGTCAGTTATCGCTTTGGCCTCAGTCAATAAGACTTCTTTGGCAATTTTCTCAAACTTTTGTGAGTTCATCAGTTATCCAGAATCTCGCTTATCTTTTTGGCTTTTATTAGTAAATTTTCCAAGGTTTTAAAATTGATCATATTTGGCCCGTCACAGAGCGCTTTTTTGGGGTTTTTGTGAACTTCTAAAAATAAGCCATTACAGCCGGCGGCTACGGCACTAAGCGCTAGTGTTTGGGCAAAGCAACTTTGGCCTAAGGATTTATTTCTTCCCGCTCCCGGCTGTTGGACACTATGGGTCCCGTCAAAAACTACGGGGTAGCCGAATTTTTTCATAATGGGGATAGAACGCATATCACTTACCAGATTATTATATCCAAAACATGTTCCTCTTTCCGTAACGAAGATTTTTTTATTACCCGTAGACTCGATTTTTTTTACTACATTTTCCATGTCCGCCGGAGCCATGAATTGCCCCTTTTTTACGTTGATTATTTTGTTTGTTCTGGCCGCGGCCAAAATTAAATCCGTTTGCCGGCTTAATAAGGCCGGGATTTGAATCACGTCTAGTATGTGCTTTGCATATTTAATTTCCGGCAAAAGATGCACATCGCTGATAACCGGAACTTTTAATTGCTGCCTGACTTTTTGTAAAACATTAAGCCCTTTTTTTAATCCGAGACCACGAAAAGACTTAAAAGAAGTTCTGTTCGCTTTATCATAGCTTGATTTAAAGATAAATGGGATGTTAAGGCGATCACAGATATCTTTTAAAATTGCCGCATGCTCAAAACACATTTTTTCAGATTCCATTACACAGGGACCGGCAATTAGAAACAGATTCGTCCCAAACCGCATACTTTTCTTCGTTCTGGAAAAAAAAGAATCCGTAAAAAGCTTCATAAGTGTATATAAAAATTAAAGTTATGTAATTTAAAAATTCACCACAAAAAATCTTCACACAGATTTCTACAAATTAAATGCCAATTATTCACCAATCCGATCGGCTTTATCTGGCTCTAATCTGCCAAGATCTGCGTTGAAGCAGGATTTTCAGGGGTAACTAAGTAATAATAGTTTACACCAAGTCGTTATTGAATTCAAGAAAAAAATACATATTTTAGCGATAAAAAGCAATCGCCCGCCAGCTTTTTACGGCTAGCGGGCGATTGCTTTTTTATCCAAGCTTAAAGCTTACCCGATTGTTGTCTTAACCTCCGTGGCTTGTGCTTCTGAGCAAGAAGCCAGCTATATCATAATAGTAACTAGTGTTGAGCGATCCTTCAGGGTTATAAGCGTGTGTTTGTCTGCCAGAGGCATCAAAAACCACATACCCGGCATAAGTACCGTCTTGCCATGATTCGCTGCGACTTAAGAATCCATTTGCACTGTATTGATAACGGTTCTGCAATGCTCCGCCTTCGGTATATGTTTCCCATTGTCGCCCGTAATTGTCGTAATGGGTAGTTGTTGTCGGCTCAGATTTCCAAGTTTCGTCATCAATTTGCTGTTCATAGTAAGACTGGGTGGAGTCTAAGAACCCGGCATCGCTATAGAAGTATTCCTGAACCATGGTTCCACCGGTAAAGGTAGCCAAGTCCGCGCCTTGAGCGTTGTAAACCGCAGTTGGTCTCTGATATTTGTCGAAGAGGGTGTAGCTTACGGCATTGCCTGATCTGCCCATGGTAACCGTAGCCTTCATCATGCCGAATTCATTATAGTGATTTACCTGACTAAGTGCACCTCCACTGGCGCCACCATCACTGTAATTAGGTGTACCACCATCTACAACTGAAGCATATTGATATCCATCGCTGCCATTTACTACGTTTCCAGTAAACAGCTGGTAGGTTGCGGTTGCTTTGGAGTAGACATCAAATTCTGTTCTTGTGCTCAGAGTATCGTTCGAGAAGCCAAGCGTATGGCCTAACATACCCATGCTGTTGTAGTAATATTCAGTTGTTTTAGCATTGGCATAGTTGTACGCAGTATCCGGTCGACCGGTAATCGTATAGGTGAGTTTTCCCGTATAGGTTCTATGCTCGCCAAAATTATGTGTTTCCTTCAAAAACCCTTGTGCACTAAAGATATTTCGTGAGGTCAGCTCGTCGTTTTCGTTATAAGTTTCTGAAGGACGGCCTAAGTGGTCATAGGTAGTTCTTCCGGCAATAATAATTTCAGTGCCGACTGTATCGGCGATATTATCCGTACAGATTGCGTTCCCATCGTCATCCAAATTCAAGGTGTAGGTTATTTCTCCGGAGACAAATCCTGTTGCCGTGCCATCAGCCTTTTCATAGACAAAATCCTTGATCTTAACTTCCCTGAGATTTTGACCGTCCCAATCATCATCGTAAACCGAATATGCAGCGGTTGGCCTTGATTTTTCATCATATAGCGTATACCCGGTAACGACATGTTGGCTCTCGCCATCAACTTCGAATACACCGAGAGTATTGCTGCGGGTTAAGAATCCGCGCTCATTGTATACAAAGCTCTGAATGGTTTCTCCTTCCAGATTAACGCTATGTGTCTGTTTTCCGTATTGATCAAAGAAGGTTGTGCCGGTTTCCGTCTCGTCTTCTCCGTGAGATGTTGTAGATTCCAAAAAGCCATTCTCTGAATAATTAAAGGATTGGACAAGCGCGTTCGCAATGTTGTATGTTGCCAATGGTCTTCCGGCATCGTTGTATAAGGTCTTTCCCTGGTATGATCCATTAAGGCCGAGACTGTGTGTTTCTTTCAAAAAGCCTTGAGCCGAATAGATAAACCGAGTTGTCATTTCTCCGAGCTCATTAAAGCTTTCTACCTGCTGTCCAAATACATTGAATATTGTTGACCCAATTAAGGTTTCATTATCCCCGTAGTTTAAGGTCTTGGTCATAAAGCCGGTTTGAGCGATTTGAGATTCCCAAGCACCGGCACCATCATTAGCCTCCGGATTCCATACCTGGAGCACACGTTCATATACAAAGTCCTGAATCTTACTGCCCTCGTGGTTATAAGCCGCAGTCGGTCTTTGGGTATCATCATATTCGGTCCATCCGGTTGTTACGCCACCTTCACCCAAGGAGATTGTTTTCTGAAGAAATCCGAATTCATTATATTCATAAGCTTGAACAGCTGCTCCTTCGGCGTTAGTTGCGGTTTGGGCTTTTCCGTAAAAGTCATACTGCGTTGTTCCGGTTACCGTTTCATTTTCCGCATAACTTATGCTGTGGTCGAGCAGCCCGGTCGCACTATATACAAACTGCTGGACTTTACTGCCGGCCTGATTATAAGAATCAGTCGGTCGACCATCGTCACCAAAATCAGTATAACCTAAATAGCATTGATCTATTCCATAGTTGAAAGTCTTATCTAAAAATCCCTGATAGGAATAAATAAATCTTGTTGTTAATTCACCTAAGTGGTTATAACTCTCAGCCTGTCGACCAAAACCATCAAATGCTGTTTTTCCAAGAAATTCGCCATTGTTTCCATAGTTTAAAGTTTCGGTCACGAAGCCATCCCGATACACATATTCCTGTATCCGAGCGTGTTGATCACCATGTGTTCCATCATTGAATACAGACCAGGATTCGGTTGGTCGGGATTTCTCATCAAATAAGGTATATCCGGTAAGTACATAGTATCCGGTAATTGTTACCCCATCGATGTCAAGTGCCACAGCTAAATCGCCTAAAGCAGCAAGCTCAGCGGGATCAGTTATCTCAACAAAAGCTAAATTGTTGGTATTGGTCATGAATCCCTTCTCATTATATTCATAGCTTGTAACCACGACCCCTTGGGCATTTTCAGCCCTGATTGCTTTACCGTTGCCGTCGTAATAAGTTGTACCAGTAAGCGTTTGATTTTCGCTAAGGTTTTCACTGTACTGCAAAAATCCATAATCATTATAAACGAATCTTTGCGTAAGCCCCTTTAATGTTACATTGTCGGAATACATGTTATAGGATTCAATGGGTTTACCTTGCTTATTGAAAACTGTTTTTCCTAAATAAGCACCATCAAGGCCCCAATTGTAGGTTGTGGTTAAGAATCCCTGACGGGAGTAAATATAGGCAGTCGTTCTTTTATCTTCATCATTATAAGTTGCCAGCTGACGGCCAAAACTATCAAACAGCGTGTACCCGGTAGCTGTTTCGTAGTCGCCAAGATTATTTGTTCTCGTAAGAAAACCATTTTCATAGACATACGTTTGCACAAGGGCGAGTTCCGTAGCCTCGATTATGCCATTATTATTATCGTCGTAACACGAATAAGTTTCTAACGGTTTTGATTTCTCGTCATAAACAGTGCGTCCGGTTTCCGTCATTACCGGATTATTATCACCGTCTAAGATCACCGTACCGTTTTCATCCGTAGCAACTCCCCAGGAATGCGATTGCGTTAAGAAACCGCGTTCATTGTATTCGTATGTTTGCACGGTAACGCCTTCGGTATTAGTGATAGATTCTGCTTTTCCATATTTATCATAGTGGGTTTCTCCCGTAAATGTCGCTTGATATTTGGCTTTGTGCACAAAGCTGTTAACAAAAGCATTCAGGGTATCCCGATCTACACTACCAGTCGCAATAGCCTCGATCATTGCCGCGGCTCCGGTGAATGCTTCCTCAAAAATGGCCGTGTCTTGATCATCGATTACCCCGTCATCATTAAAATCATAAGCCGTATTGTAGTTAGTATCACCCTGTGCTGAACCTAATGCATTAGTGAAATATTCAATGTAAATAACATTAATTTCTGTTGCTTCACCCCATGATTTACTTGAAGCTAAGAATCCATCAGCACCATATTCAAAGGTTTGCGTAAGTCCGATTAAGAATGGCTGCCACTCTTGGTCATTGATGATATCTTCGGTGAACCCATTGCTAAGTTGGGTAATCATTTCATCAGTGATGGCACTCGCAATACCAACCATATTAAAACTTGCTGTTGGACGACTATAATTATCAAATATCGTCATCCCGGTAAATGCACCGTTATTATAATTAAACGTTGTTTTTAAGAATCCTTCATTAGAATAGTTGTAGGTTTGAACAAGTTGGTCCTCATCATTATAAGTTGCCTGCTGACGGCCAAGGCTATCCATTACCGTAAAACCGGTATAGGTTGGATTGCCTTGATCATCAATATCTCCGTAGTTAAGTGTTTTAACCACGAATCCGGTTTGGACTGTTTGAGTTTCATAAGCACCTTCACCATCATTAGCCTCTGGATTCCATACCTGCATTACACGATCATATACATATTCCTGTACTAATGACGCTTGCAATCCATTCACCCCGTCATCGTAATACTGGTAAGAAGCAACTGGTCGGGAGTCTCCGCCGTATTGTGTATATCCGGTAACTACGGACAAATTAGTGCCCATGTTTGTTAAGTTTATTCGACTACTGTTGCTGACGCTCCAGTATGTACCCAGTCTTGCATCAAATGCCTGGGCAAATTTGAATTCCGAAGCCTGAATTTTATACGCGCTTTCTGATTCTTCCTGCATTCCCTGTATCCCCAAGGTCTGTCCTAAAATAAAGTAACAAGTTCCGACATCATTTAACGCCCAGTTTTCAGCAATATTTTCGGTTGGCATCTCATCAAGGGCGGCTTGTTGAGCTGATGCCTCATCAGAATAAAGGATTATACACTTAAGTGCACTGGCTATTGCTGCTTCAAAATTTTCGCTTTGTAGATTTTCCCAAGCCGCAGCGGTCAATGTTTCTGATGACATATCTCCAAAAATAGTGGCATAGGTTGTATTCCAATCATCATTCCATAAAGCAGCAATATTTTCTATGTCCTCGACCGTGGAAACAATTAAGCTCGCTACCCCATCTTCGCTGGTAAGACTGAAACTAAATAACAGTAATCCATAATCATCATACATATATTTCTGGACGAGACTGTCTTCGTGATTATAGACCTCAGACGGTTTACCCGATGAATTATAGGCTGTCCATCCGGTAATCGTTCCATTTTCACCATAATTAACTGTTTGCTGTAAGAATCCAGAATCATTATACAAAAATATCTGTGTCTCCTGGCCATAAACATTAAAAGAGGCCGTCGGACGACTAAAGTCATCATATTGAGTTTTTCCAGTATATACTTGATTTGCTCCATAGGTATAAGTTTCACTCAAAAATCCGGCGTTATTATAGATATATCTTTGAGTCAGCTCTTGCCCAATAATTTCACCGCTATCATTGGTAAGGATGCTATAGACTGCCGACGGACGCCCACGTGTGTCAAATTCCGTCATCCCGGTGATTACTGATATCGGCTGCCCATCATCTCCAAGAATAGCCTCTCCATCCTCATCACGCTCAATTCCATAGGTATAGGTTAAGTCTAAAAGTCCATTTTCCTTATATTCGTATGATTGGATGAGTACATAATTATCACCTTCGCCAAGTTGATATACTTCTTCCGGTCTTCCTTTATTATCAAAAACTGTGTAGGTGAGAATAGTTTGATCTCCGGTTAAAGGATCAACATCACCCAATGATATGGTTTGGGTTAAAAAACCATGATCATTGTACACGTACTGTTGGATTAGCGTGCCTTGAGCGTTGTAAGTAGCAATCGCTCGGCCCCAGTCGTCAAATTCTGTCCAGCCGGTAACCACGCCGTCACCACCAATTTCGGTAAGCGAAGAAGTATATCCTTCGATGTTGTAATTATAGACGCCGATTATCGCTCCATCCTGATTGGTTATTTGAGAATAATATCCCTGATCTATTTGGGTTGTTTCATTGGTCGCATTATTAACCACATAATCCAGGTTACCTTGGCTGTCATAATGATAGACTTGGGTTGTTGTCCCTTCGGCGTTAGTGGTATGATTCGGCCTTCTTCCATCGCTCTTAAAATAAGTAATATTTCCGAACTGATCTGTGAAAGATTCTAAATTATCGCCGGAATACTTATAAGAGCCGACAATGTTACCTTCGGAATCAATAATTACATGTGGCTTGCCGCCGAGATAGTTAGTAACGTTACCCCATTCATCATCAGAAGATACCAGGTTTCCTTCTTCATCATAGCTATAAGAGATACTACCCTGGCTGCTGACGGTCATTAAGTGGCCAGATTGATAAGCTTCTGAGCTAACGATTGCTCCCTGGCTGTTAATTAGATTCACAGTTGCACCATCAAGTGTATATTCATAGGTAAACTCTTCGCCAAATTCATTTCTCATCAAAAATGGACTTCCTTCTAAGAAAAATGTCACTGTATCCGTCCCATCCTGCTGCATACTTAATTTCGCTTTCAGTCCATCGCCTTGATATAAATAATAATCGCCGTTAGATGTGGTAATAATCAGGGGTTCTGGTGCAATTTGTGTTCCTTGAAGGTCAGCGGGAAAACTTTGATCAGAGATCTGATCATTAACCAAGTCTGTTGATGCCGGTCCGCCGACTCCTAGATCCAGATAATCATAAGGTGAAGTTCCGGTTTGGGCGAAAATCGTCCCGCCCGTTAACACATAGAAAGTAAAACTGATCAATACAAAATATTTATAATAGCTAATATTTTTCCTCATCTCAATCCTCCTTTTTTCAAACGCTAATTTTTTATTATAAAATAAATAAATAAGATCACCAATAAGATATAAATATAATTGCGAAAATAGACCGCCAAACACATGAAACACATTTTTCCGAACATTCTTTTCCTTCAACCTTCTCATCTTTCTCCTTTCTTTTAGTTACATTAAAGACGTTATAAAATAAAAACCGACCTGCTTATACTTCGGCAGCTCGGCTATCTATAGCTTGCTAAATCGTTGTCGGTGCGCCCGGCGATCATAGCTTTTACCTTAGACCCGTAGCTTTGCGCCTCCTGATTTCCCAGGATTTGCCCCCGCCTTATTAGCGGATCCGTAATTAACGGATTTTCGGATATAACTGATAGTTGAAACTTAAATTAAACCTATAAAAAGTATTTCAAATTGCTGTAATAAGTATAGCATATATAATTAGCACTGTCAAGGGAACTTAAAGATTTTTTTTCGGGAAAATTAAGACCGTAACCCTTTTGCTCTTAGTGAGTTGCGAGTGCGAAGAAAAACGATTATGAATTTAAAAAGAACAAAAAATGACAAAAAAACCAAAATTATGGATAGGGAAAGCAAAATGTGGTTATTTTTGTTAAAATACTCCCTTATTTTAAAAATTAAAGCCGTAAATGCAATAACAAACATCAAAATTGCCGGTGTAAATGTATAGCGGATTCTTTTCCCGGATTTATATAACCACAGTGTTATGATCATCAGCGCGAATGCCGCAATTAATTGATTGGCCGCGCCAAAAATCAGCCATATTTTCTGCCATCCCCCGCTTAATGCTAAAATCCCGCCTAAAATTGTCACAATTGCCGTTGCTATGTAGCGATTGTTCAACTTAAATAATTCCTCTGTTAAATACCGGCCAATACGTGTCGCTGTATCTAGTGTGGTTAGAATAAACGCATTGAGAAGAGTCATCGCGATTAAGCCACCATAGCCGCCGAGAACTATATTTGTAATATTATTGAAACCTGTACCAAAAGCGATTACCGGATTACCGGCTAATTTAACCAATTTTGCCTGTGAGCTCAGCCCGGCACAGACCGCAATCAAGGCAATAACCGCCAAGAGTCCTTCTAAGAGCATTCCGCCATAGCCAACCTTAAAGGCATCTTTTTCACTGGCAATTTGCTTTGCGGTAGTTCCACTTGCAACTAGCGAGTGAAATCCAGATACGGCCCCGCAAGCAATAGTCACAAAAAGCATCGGAAATAAATAGCCGGCAGATGAGGAAAAAGAAATAAATGGCTTGGTTACAATTGGCGGTTGGGAAATAAAAATTCCCAAAATTCCGCAGCTTACCCCGAAAAACAATAAGAAACTGGTCAGATAATCCCGCGGTTGAAGGAGCACTTGGACGGGCATAATTGAGGCAAAAAAAGCATAAATAAGCAGGACGATGCTCCAGATTTTTAAAGGCGCAACAGAGACAACTATGGGGATGAAGTTGCCTAAAATAATCATGCCGGTAAGCAGAATTAGGCCGAAGATTGTTGCCAGGAGTTGATTAATCTTAAAACGATAAAGAAGCAAACCAACTACAATTGCGACCGGGATTAAACCAAAAGTGGGTAGAACAATTTTAGGTTCGGCGATAAATGACTTAGCGCTGAAATAAACGAAAACCGCAATTATAAGGATTAAAGTCAGCCAGATAAAAATTCCGAGAATTATGCGGGTCGGTTTGTCTATGATTTGCTCACAGATTTGGGCGATAGATCCGGCATTATTCCTCATTGAAATTACCAACGAGCCAAAATCATGGACCGCGCCAATGAATATTGTCCCAATAACGATCCACAATAGAGCCGGGAGCCACCCCCAAAAAGCACAGGCAAGGACTGGCCCAATTATTGGTGCGGCTCCAGCAATGCTGGCAAAGTGATGTCCGAAGAGGATTGTCCAGTGTTTTGCCGGAACATAATCAACACCATCATAACAACTTGCGGCCGGCATAATCCGCTTCGGGTCAATCCCGAGTAAACGTTTTAAGCGCGGGCCATAATACCGGTAGGCAATAATGAATGAAAAAAGAGCTAACCCAAAGATTGTCAAAGAATTCATATGTTTTCTTCTTTGATAAAACAATCCATTAAGTTATAGCCATCCTCAAATTTAAAATTACTATTTTTTGCAGAATCCTCGCTGTAAGTGTCAATTTCATCTTTCTCGATCCCCTTCCCATACATTAGGAAACAGACCGGATCGGCGGTGTGTGTTTTTAAAGCAATCGGGGTCGGATGGTCAGGCAGGACAATAATCCGCGCGTTTTGGTCATTTTTATAAGCGCGGAGAATCTTTCCCACTATGTAGCGGTCAAAATTTTCGATCGCTAAGATCTTTTGTCTAGTATCCCCGTTATGCCCGGCTTCGTCCGGAGCTTCAACATGGACAAATACAAAATCATTCTTTTTCAGGCTTTGGAGGGCATAGTCTGCTTTGCCTTCGTAATTAGTATCATAATACCCGGTTGCACCCGGGACATCAATTGGTGTTAAACCGATGGAGCGGCCGATACCGTTGATCAAATCTACGGCCGAGATGACCGAACCCTTAAGACCGTATTTTTCCTTAAAAGTCGGTAATTCTATCTTTTCTCCCTGGCCCCAAAGCCAAATCATGTTCGCCGGATTTTCCTTTAAATCTATGCGGACTTGGTTTACATCATGTCTACTTAATATCGATTGTGATTTTTTCATCAACTCTATAACTTTCTCATTGCTTCGTCCGCGTGGTAGATATTCGATAAAGGGTTTGCCCATTATATCGTGTGGCGGAAAGCACCTGAGTTTTAAAAGTTCAGCTTGATGTTCCGGACTTTTGATAACCATAAGATGCCGATAATTAACCCCGGCGTAAAAACGAATCTGCTTATCGCCAATTTTCTGGTTAAGGAAATTTATTAAAACTTGAGCTTCCTTTGTTGAGATATGACCGGCACTGTAGTCAACTAATATATCTTTTTCTACGGAAATTAAATTGCATCGGAATGCGACCTCGTTTTTTTGTAAATCGACCCCTAAATTAACCGCCTCCAGTGGGGCCCGACCGGTAAAATATTTATGCGGATCATATCCAAATATTGACAAATTAGCGATATCACTGCCTGGAGTCATCCCTTTTGGCACATTAAAGGTGAGACCTATTTTCCCGTGTTTGGCTAAATAGTCAATATTCGGTGTTCTGGCCACGGCCAACGGAGTTCTGTCGGTGAGTTCGGCGAGGGGATAATCCGTCATCCCGTCGGCAACTAAAACTATAAACTTTGGCGTATTTGAGTTCACTTAATATCAGCTCCTTTTAATACTGCAGCTATGGTTGGCGGAATTTCGCTTGGTTTTTCAATGCTTTTAATTGCCCGGTCCGGGTCTTTTAAGCCATGCCCGGTAAGTACACAGACAATTTTAACCTTCTGCTGCTTTTTAAAATAATTAATTTGACTGAGTTTTAAAATTCCGGCGACTGAAGCTGCTGACGCTGGTTCAACAAATACCCCTTCTTGACCGGCGAGAATCTTGTATGCCGCTAGAATTTCCTCATCCGTAACCGCATCAATTAATCCCTTAGATTGATCGCGGGCAGCTTGCGCTGCTTCCCAGCTAGCAGGGTTACCGATCTTTATTGCCGTGGCAATGGTTTTTGGATTTTTGATAACCATTTTATTCACAATTGGTGCTGCCCCGGCAGCTTGAAAACCTAACATTTTAGGTAAAGTTTTAATTTTTCCGGCCTGGTAATATTCTTTAAAGCCTTTCCAATAGGCCGTTATATTACCGGCATTTCCCACGGGTATAGCTAAAAATTCAGGTGCCCCGTTAAGCTGTTCACAGACCTCAAAAGCCGCTGTTTTCTGACCTTCGATGCGATAGGGGTTAAGGGAATTAACCAAAGTTACAGGATAATTGCTGGTTATTTCCTTGACTAAGTCTAAGGCATTATCAAAATTACCATCAATAGATAAAACTCTAGCTCCGTGGATTAAAGCCTGGGCTAATTTTCCTAAGGCGATCGCTCCCCGCGGTATTAAAACAACGCATTTAAGTTTAGCCCTGGCGCTATAGGCAGCAGCAGATGCGGAAGTATTTCCTGTCGAAGCACACATCACCGCAACTGCCCCTTCTTCTTTTGCTTTGGAAATAGCCATTGTCATCCCCCGGTCTTTAAAAGAACCCGTTGGATTTAAGCCTTCATATTTTAAAAAGATATCAACGTGTTCACCGACAAGAGTGCTTAAATATGGTGCATAAATTAATGGCGTATTGCCTTCATTTAAACTTATAACCGGTGTTTTTTTTGTTACCGGTAGAAATTTCTGGTAACGCCTAATTAAACTCTGTCTGATCGTGAGCATAATCTGTGTTTAGCCCCTTTCTACACGAATGGCTACGGTTTTTCTTTTGATGACCGGCAATTTGTGGATTTCAAGCAGCGCCTGGCGTAAATTTTTTTCCTTTGACGCGTGGGTCATCATCACAATCGGAACGGCTTGATCTTGACCTCTTCCCTTCTGGATGACACTGCGGATGCTTATCTTTAAATTTCCCAGGATACTCGCAATCTGAGACAAAACTCCCGGTTCATCAAGGGCTGAGAAACGAATATAATAACAGCTTTCAATCTCGTCGATCGGCCGAATTTGTTTTATTTTGTTTTCCGGAGAGATCCCCAATAACGTTAGCGGTTGAGACTCTCCAATTTTTTTCGCGACATCAATTAGATCACTAACTACGGCACTTGCGGTTGGTAATTGCCCCGCGCCTGGCCCATAAAGGAGGAGATTACCGACCAGATCAGTGTTGATAAAAATGGCATTAAAAACCCCATTGACATTAGAAAGTAAGTGCTTTTTTGGTAAGAGAGTTGGATGCACTCTGATCTCAAGGTCGCTTCCTGCCCTTTTTGCAATCGCTAGGGGCTTTATGCAGAAACCAAACTCATCAGCGTATTTCACATCACTTAGATCTATGTTCTCGATGCCTTCGACATAAACATCCTTAAAATCGATCTGGGGATTGAAACACATCCGCGACAAGGTTGCCAATTTATGTGCGGCATCTAATCCGGTTATATCCAGGGCCGGATCATTTTCGGCGTATCCTTTATCTTGTGCTTGCTGGAGTGCCTTTTCAAAATCACAGCCGTTTTGGCTCATTTCCGAAAGAATATAATTGGAAGTCCCATTAATAATACCAAAAATATTTTCGATGCGGTTACTAATCAATCCTTCGCGCAGGGTTTTGATGATCGGAATTCCACCACCCACACTTGCTTCAAAATATATCTCAACGCCATTATCCTGAGCAGTTTTAAATATTTCCTCTCCCGCTTCAGCCAGTAATGCTTTGTTTGCAGTGACGACATGTTTTTTGTTTTTTAAGGATTCTAAAATATATTCTTTTGCCGGATGTATTCCTCCGATAAGCTCGACAACAACTTGGACGTCCTTATTTTTGATGACCTCATCAACAGCCGTAGTTAATATGCTTTTTTCAATCGGAACATTTCTCCGGGTCGTAATATCCTGGTCACAGACAGCTTTAAGCTGCAGTTTTAGGCCACTCTTTTTTTCAAGCTGAGAAGCTTTTTCTTGAATAACCTTAATGACGCCACTGCCGATCGTTCCAAACCCAATTATACCAATCGTAAGTATCTTCATTTTATTTTTTTCTTCTTTCCTCTATTTCAAAGTAAATTTTTTTACCGGCAGAGGCGCATTCTTTAATGACGCCTTGTAGAATAAAGAGATCATTTTCATTAGCTTCCACAAATTTAATTCCCGTATCATATAAGGACCGTCCTTTTTTTAGTTTTTTAGTATAAACCACCCTTCCCAAAAATACGATCAATCTGTTTATTTTGGGTAATTTTAAAGAGATGTGCAAAATTGTGTCCAGATCAAAATTTCTATCCGTCGTAAAACATATCCCGCCGAGACTAAGATTACGCGTTAACGTCATGTCTGATTTATTGCGCTCACTTGGATATATATAATAACTTACAACAAAATTAGCATTTATGCGCAAGAATTTGCGTCTCTCGCTGGTTCGTTTGTTTGCCTCGTTATAGAACATATCTGCGCACATAATCTTCTCTCCGATGGCTGAGGAGCCTAAACTCGCCTCTTGGCCTCAAAAACACGAAGGATGGTCGGGGCGAGTGGACTCGAACCACCGACCTCTTGAACCCCATTCAAGCGCGCTAGCCAAACTGCGCCACGCCCCGCCCTAAACAACCAATTTTTTTAACAGAAACACACAGAATAGTTTACAATAAAAATTAATAAATTTCAACTACTTCTCTTTTTTCTTGGCTCTTAACATTAATGATCCCACCGCATCGCGGGGGTTTTTATTTAAGAAAAGGACATTGAAAACTTCCCGGGTGATCGGCATTTCAACATTATAATTCAGAGCTAATTTAACCGCAGATTTTGTCGTAACTATCCCTTCGACCACCATTTCTGTTCGTTTTAAGATAGATTTGAGAGATTTCCCCTTTCCCAGTTGTTCGCCTAAGGAGCGATTGCGGCTTTTTTTGCTCAGACACGTTGTTACTAAATCCCCCATACCGGAAAGGCCACTAAATGTTTTATGTTTTGCCCCCATCGCCACACCGAGTCTTGCAATTTCAGCCAGACCGCGGGTTAAGAGAGCGGCCTTGGTATTTGTTCCAAATCCCAATCCGTCCGATATCCCGCAGGCAATAGCAATGATATTTTTTAAAGCTCCGGCCAGTTCAACGCCGATTAAATCAGTATGTGTATAAACCCGAAATGTCGGTCGCATCAAGGTTGCCTGAACCATATTAGCCAGTTGCTTATTATTCGAAGCGCATACGGCTGCCGAAGGAATATGGCGGGCAACTTCATAAGCAATGTTTGGGCCGGATAAGACCGCCAGTTTACAACGGGGGAGTTCCTCAGTTATAACCTCGGACATGCGTTTGGATGTTTGATTTTCTATCCCCTTCGTAACACTTAGAAGCTTAAGATTTAATCTTTGGCAGCGCTTTATCCTTTTTAGGATTTTTCGCATGTACTGCGATGGTACCGCGAGCACGACCAAACCCGCATCAGCCAGGGCAACTTTTAAATTTTCGGTAAAATCGATTTGCTGCGGAATTTTAACTCCCGGTAGAAACTTTACATTTACTCTCTTTTTGCGCAAGAACTTGATATATTTAGGGAAAGCACCCCAAACCTTCACTTTTGTTCCTTTTTTGCACAAAAGGATCGCTAATGCTGTGCCCCAACCGCCGTCACCAATTATAGAGATATTCATTATTTTTTAAAAATTTTCCTCTCTCGCCCGGTGATTAATCTTTTTATGTTCGCCTTGTGCTTAATGACAATTATAATACATAATAACGAACTTAGCACGATATAAGTATAAGCGCATTTTGTTATTAACATATGGAAGGGGATAATAATGCCGGCCAAGATCGAGCCTAAGGATACATATTTAGTAAGAGTTACCGTAATCAAAAAAATAACGATTCCGATTAAGGCTGACTCCGGGGCAACGCCTAAAAGAACGCCGAGGCTCGTCGACACCCCCCGCCCCCCCTTAAATTTTAAAAAAACATTAAATACGTGTCCACTTACCACGGCCAGGCCAAAAACAGGCCGGATGATCTCGGGGCTCATGCCGGAAAATTTTAGAAAAATATGGCCAAGCAGAGTTACGGCCAGGAAGCCTTTGAGAATATCCAGAAATAAAACTAAAAAACCAGGCATTTTTCCTAATACCCGCAGGGCATTAGTAGCGCCGACATTTCCACTGCCATACTCTCGGATATCAATACCCTTGATTGCCTTAACAAAAAGATAGGCAATCGGCACCGCTCCGAGCAAATAACTTAATACCGCACCGAATAGAGTTGTTAACATTTTTTTACTTTTTCCTCGTTTTTTTCTTTAGCACTAACTTTATTGAAGATCCTTTAAAATCATAACGTCGCCTTAATTCATTTTCAACATAGCGCAAAAAGGATTTTTTTATAAACCCGGTGTTGTTTACAATAAGTACAAATGTCGGCGGTCTTGATTTTGGCTGGGTAAAGTAGTGAATTTTTAACTGCCCGCGCCGACTGACCGGATTAAGATGAGATTGTATCTCGGCTAAGGTTTGATTTAGTTTTTTTTGCTTTATCTTTCGGTTGTTGTTTTCCCAGGCATACAAAGCAAAATTAAGCGCAAAATTAAGATTTTTACTGAGCTTCGCTGAACAAAGCACACAAAAGGCAAAGCTCATAAACGATGCTTTTTGCGAAATTGTATGAATACAATCTTCTACTTTTAACTTTATAATATCGCATTTATTTACAACGATTACGGCGCATTTTCCCGCATCTTTAACTAAGCTAAAGATGTGTAAATCATCCCTGAGAATACCGCTTTGGGCATCGACAATAACGATACAAACATCTGCTCTTTTTATTGCCTGGATCGTTCTCGTGCGCGAGTAGATATCGATATTGCTATGCGGTTTTTTCTTTTGCCTTATTCCCGCGGTATCGATTAAAATTAGTCTCTGATCGTTATAAAAAAGATAGGTGTCGATAGCATCCCGGGTTGTGCCCGGGCAATTATCAACGATTACCCTTTCTTCTTTTAAAATTTTATTTAAAAATAAAGATTTACCAACATTGGGACGACCAACAATCGCAATCTTTAAAGCGGCTTCATTTTCACTAAATGAGCGGTCTTCCGGTTTTAATTCTTCAACTATTGAATCCAGCAGCTGATCAATATTTAAGCCATGTAAAGCGGAAATCAAATGAACCGGTTCGATTCCCAGCTCATAAAACTCCCCGGCCGGTTTAAATTTGGTTAGATCATCAACTTTATTAACAACTAATATAATCTTTTTGCTAAAATTGCGCAAGAATTCCATTATTTGCTCATCTTGCGCGGTAAGCCCGGTTTTTGAATCGAGCACCAGCAGAATAAGCGTGGCCTCGGCTACGGCTTTCTGCACCTGATCGAATATCGCCGAAGAAATTTCAACTTTAGAATTAAGCAGCATCCCCCCGGTATCCACGAGTTTAAAAACTTTCCTCCCCCAGTCAACCTGGGCATAGACGCGGTCACGCGTAACGCCACTTGTTGCTTCAACGATTGCCTGGCGGCGTCCGACAAGCCGATTAAACAAACACGACTTTCCAACATTTGTTCGACCGACAATGGCAACTATATTTTTATTTTCCATCGGATTTTATTGCGAGAAATGATTACGCAAGTTATTGTTATTAATAAAGTTGTTCCCGCGCAATATATAATCAAAACCAGAGACGATTGTAAAAAAAGCTGCAATATTCCAGACCAGATAAGAAAATGGAAACTGAAGTAGAACGCAAATAATAGTAATCATTTGAAAGAAAGTAGTGAGTTTTCCCAAAAAACTGGGATTCATTTTTAAATCTCCAGTTATAACATGGATAAGCAAACAGCCTAATACTAATATTATGTCCCGGGAAATTACCAAAATTGGCACCCAAATAGGAAGTTTAATCGCCTGGGGTAAATTATGCGCCAGGGCCAGGGTTATAAAACTTGAAGACAACAGGAGTTTATCGGCAATCGGGTCGATAAACGAACCAAGTCTGGTTTTCAATTTTTTTGTCCGCGCGATGTACCCGTCAACCCCATCACTTATAACGGCAACCAAAAAAATTGTCAGGGCAACATAACGTAAAAAGTCCTTTTCCGGCCGGTAATAGGCAATTGCCCCAATAAAAAAAGGGATGAGAATTATTCTAAAGATTGATATCCAATTCGCTAAATTCATACATTAGTCCTTAAAGCCTGCGGCGTCCGGCTTGCCGGGAGACGGCAGACAATATAATTTTTATTCGATTAATCTGATTCTATGTAGGGGCCAATAGATCAAAATAGCTCTTCCAATAAGATTCTTATGCGGCACAAATCCCCAATAGCGGGAATCACGACTATTAGCACTATTATCACCAAGGACATAAAAATCTTTTCCCGGAACGCTTATTTCCTGACCAATCTCTCCATAGGGGCCGCGATTGTAATAAAAAAATAAACTAATAAGCGGATTAGAAATTTGTTCTGAATTTATAAGGATACGTCCGTCCTTAAGTTCAAGCTTTTCCCCGCCAAAGGCGATAAGTCTTTTAATAAAAGCCAACCGTGGTTTCTCTGGGTATTTAAAAACAATAACATCTCCCCGTTCTGGCTCACGAAAACGGTAGATAAATTTATTGACCAAAATCCGGTCATTTTCAATTAATGTCGGGTTCATGGACCCGGTCGGGATTTTAAATGCCTGGACGACAAATGTTCTAATAATCATTGCCAGAACAAAAGCAATCAACAATGATTCGGCATATTCACGAATTATAGATTTAAGTCTTTGATTCATTAGTTTTCCTTTGCGTTGTAAAAATTTTAAATAACAAGGTGTATAATATGAGAATTTATTACTTATGCAGCGAGCAGCTAGTAGAGAAAAATTTTTTAAATTCTCGCTACTTACCTACCGACCGGTAGACAGGCTACTCTCTTCTCGTTTCTATATTCTCAGGACAGCCATAAATGCTTCTTGCGGTATTTGTACCTTTCCAAACTGCTTCATCCGTTTGCGACCCATTTTTTGTTTCTCCCAAAGTTTGCGCTTTCTGCTGATATCGCCACCATAACATTTAGCGGTAACATTTTTGCCCATCGCCCTTACGGTTTCCCGAGCAATCACACGGGAACCGATTGCGGCTTGAATCGCTACCTCAAAAAGCTGTCTTGGTATTAATTCTTTCAACTTGCTTACAACCTGACGCCCCTTATACTGGGCATTATCTTTATGGATTAGAAATGATAGCGCGTCGCAAATCTCACCGTTTATTAAAATATCCAATTTTACCAGGCTTGTCGGCCGATACCCGATAAATTCGTAATCCAGAGAACCGTAGCCGCGGGTCAATGATTTTAATCTATCGTAAAAATCAACAATTATTTCCGCGAGAGGAAATTCATACATGAGCATCATTCTTTGCTGGTCCAAAAATTCTTTACTTTTATAAACTCCCCGCTTTGACTGGGCGAGGTTTAGAACGAGACCTAAACAATCATGGGGTACGATCATAAACGCCTTTATATAAGGCTCTTCGATATGCGCAACTTTATTCGGCTCGGGAAACTTTGCCGGGTTATCAATCTCGATCATATTACCATCTGTTTTCTTCACGCGAAAGACGACGCTCGGGGTGGTGGCAATAAGATTTAATTCAAATTCTCTTTCCAAGCGTTCCTGGACAATATCCATATGCAAAAGACCCAAAAACCCACAGCGGAATCCAAAACCCAATGAAGGACTGCTTTCTTGTTCAAAAACAAATCCGATGTCGGCAAGTTTCAATTTGTTTAATGCTTCACGCAGCCGGTCAAAATCTTTACTATTTACCGGATAAAGCCCGCAAAAAACAAGCGGGCGTATTTTTTTAAATCCCGGCAGGGGCAAGACGGCAGGATTTTTTGAATCAGTAATTGTATCACCGATTAATACATCAGCCGGATTTTTTATGTTGCAGCAAATATAGCCGACTTCTCCGCAGGAAAGTTTGTTAATCCGTTCTGGATCAGGCTTAAATATTCCTGTTTCCAAAACTTCATAACTATTTCCGGAATCCATAAGGGTTATATTCATTTTTGGTTTAATTGCGCCATTAACTATGCGCACATAAACAATGACCCCTTTAAAATTATCAAACACGGAATCAAAAATTAGGGCTTGCAGCGGGGCATCGTCCGTTCCGCTCGGCGGAGGAATTTTCTCTATGACTTTTTCCAGAACTTCTTTGGTCCCGGTCCCCTGTTTGGCGCTTGTCAATATCGGCTCCTCATCGATAAGCAGGACATCTCTGATTTGATGCTTAACAACCTCCGGGGCGGCATGTTGCAGGTCAATTTTATTAATTATCGGAATAATTTTTAAATTTTGCTCCCGGGCGAGATGAAGGTTTGCCACCGTTTGAGCTTCAATCCCTTGCGCGGCATCGATCAGCAAAAGTGCTCCTTCGCAAGCCGAAAGGGATTTTGCAACCTCATAACTAAAATCAACATGTCCCGGCGTATCAATGAGATTTAATTGATATTGCTGACCATCCACCGCATGGTAAATCAAGCGCACGGCAGAAGCTTTGATCGTGATTCCCCGCTCTCTTTCGAGCTCCATATTATCAAGCATTTGATCCTGAAATTTCCTTTTTTCGATACGATGCGTAATTTCAAGCAGGCGATCGGCAAGCGTTGACTTGCCATGGTCGATATGCGCGATTACGCAAAAGTTTCTAATTAAGTTTTTGCGCATAACAATTGCTCCCCGAAATTTATCAGTTTTTGAGTAAATCTTAAATTTTTAGATTCCGCGTAAATGCGAACAATCGGCTCCGTGCCCGAGGCGCGGATGAGCAGCCAACTTTCGTCCTCTAAAATAAATTTTGTCCCATCGTAAGTCTTGACCTTGAAAACCGTTTTATTCAAAATTGATTTAGGGTGTGGTATTTTTTTTGACTTTTTGATCGATTTAAGCTTTATATCCTTTCGCAAATATGCAAAATGTCCAAATCTTTTTTCCAGATCATAAATAATTTTTAAAATTGGCTCCTTTTTCTGGGCCATAAGTTCCAGCAAGAGGAGTCCCGCAAGCACGCCATCACGCTCGGGCATATAATTTTTAAATCCGATACCACCTGATTCCTCGCCGCCGAGCAGCACATCCCCTTTTTGCATCTCACAAGCAATATTTTTAAAACCAATCGGGACTTCCTCGAGGTGCAATTTATAATGTTCGGTTATCTTATCAACCATTGTCGTGGTGTTAATGCTTTTAATTACTCGGCCCGTCCATTTCCGGTTTTCAATTAAGTGTAGCAGCAAAAGACAGATTGTATAATGAGAGCTTATATATCTGCCGCTTGGGCACATCGCGCCAATCCGGTCCGCATCTCCATCTAAGGCAATCGCTAAATCGCAATTTGTATTTCTAATTTTTAATAACAATTCGGCTAGATTTTCGTAGATCGGTTCCGGGTTAACTCCGCCAAAGAGCGGGTCATGCTCGGTATGGATGCTCACGACCTCGCACTTGGTTGATTTGAGTACTTTTTCAAAAATATCGTAACCGGTACCATGCATGACATCGATAATGACCATAAAGCGGCTTTTTTTTAAAAGATTAAAATTCAAATATTTTCTCAATAATTTGACATAAGGTTCAATGATATCAATTTTTTTTATTTTCGCCGGGGCAATAGCTTTAGGACTTGTATTCTGTTGCGAATTTATCAATCGTTCTATCGCTTTGGTCGTCGCTGATGTTGCCGAAGCCCCGTACTCATTTTTTATTTTTAACCCGTTAAAATTAGAAGGGTTATGGCTGGCAGTTATAATAATCCCACAAGGCAAACCATTTGCCCGAACAAAATAACTGACGGCGGGCGTCGGGACCGGTTTATCGGCAAGAAAAACCGGGATTCCGTTGCCGCTTATTTGGGCGCTAATATGCTCGGCAAATTTGTCGGATAAAAATCTTCGGTCATATCCGACAATCACTCCCCTTTTCAAAGCTAAAGGCTTACTTTTTTTTAAATATTCAGCGATTGCCTGTCCAATCTTTTTTAAATTTGAAAAGGTAAAATCTTCGGCAATTAAGCCGCGAAATCCATCCGTACCGAATTTTATTTCCTGCATTGCTTAAGCCTCGCAATCACCCTTTTTCTGTTTTTGGCACCAAAGATATAAGACCCGGCGACAAGAATATCTACCCCGCGGGCAACAACCAGCGGCGCGGTTTTATCCGTAATGCCGCCATCAACTTCGATCAGGCCGGGATAAATCTTTCGCAAGTTACTTATTTTTGGCAGGACCGTAGGCATAAATGCCTGCCCGCTAAAACCCGGATTTACGCTCATGACCAAAATTAAATCCGCGACTTTTAAGACCTTATCCAGTTTTTTAAGCGGTGTTGGGGGATTTAAACTTAAGCCAAACTTAACATCGTTGTCTTTTAGTTTTTGGCTTATACGTTTAATAACTCCAAGCGAACAGGTTTCAATGTGCACGGTAATAATTGAACTACCGGCTTTAATGAAATCATCCAGCAAGCGTGCGGGATCTTTGATCATCAGGTGGACATCAAGCGGCAGCTTAGTTCTTTTTTTCATGCTCCGCACAACGGCCGGACCAATCGTAATGTTTGGGACGAAGTGACCATCCATGACATCAACGTGGATTAAATCTGCAGCTGCTTTTTCGACACAGCGGATTTCCTTTTCTAAACGGCTGAAATCCGCCGATAGTATTGAAGGAGCAATTAATAATTCTTTTTTCTTCATCACTTCCGATCCTTTTTTATAAAAACCAATAGTTAAAATGAGTTTAGCAGGCTGATTAAATTTTTTTGCTTACCTTTACTTAAGGGCCCGATTATTGAAACATTCAAACTTTCCTTTTTAAAGATTAGTTTAGCGACTTTTCTTACATCCTCAATTTTAACATCCTCGATTTCCTGGATTATTTTAGCCGCACTTTTTACCCGATTTTCAGTCATCACACTCTCGCCAATCCAAGCCATGTGCTCTAATGGCGATTCCAAGCCCATCAGTAGCTGTCCGCGATAGTAAAGCTTGGCCCTTTTAAATTCATCACGACTAACCAGGTCATTGCGGACCTTTTTTAATTCCTTAAAGATTATCCGCAGGGCATATTCGGCCTGTTCATTAACTACGCCGGCATGGACAATGAATGCTCCGGTATCGCTAAATCTTTTTGTAAAAGATCCTATTTCGTACGCCAATCCTTTTTTCTCCCGGACCTCATTAAATAACCGGCTGGACATATTCGCGCCTAAGATAATATTCAGCACCGATAGGGCATGGCGCATCCGATCAGTTCTTTTTAGGGCATGCAACCCAATCCAAATATGTGTCTGCTCTGTCGGCTTGCTCAAAAATTTTGCCCGTGGTTCCTTTTGCTTAATTTGCGATGGTTTGTATTGAGGTTTTGCGGATTTTCCGTCAGAAACTGAATTGCGCGCCAGAAATAGATTTACCTGTTTGACTAAATTCTTATGTGCAATATTGCCGCAAGCAACGACTAAAATATTATTCGGCATGTAATGCCGATTTTTATAATTAATCAGGTCCTTTCTTGTGATTTTTTTTAAAGATTCAAATGTGCCAATTAAATTTAGCCCCAAGGGTTGACGTGACCAAAGCAAGCGCATCAATCCGTCATAGGCGAGATGATGCGGCAGGTCGAAATACATTCTAATTTCTTCAAAGATTACCTTTCTTTCTTTTATAATGTCCTTGGCCCTTAATAATGGATTTAAAGCCATATCCATTAGAACATCAACCGCGATATTCAAATGTGTTGATAGGACTTTCGCCAGATAGCAGGTGAGTTCCTCGGATGTAAATGCATTCAGGATACCCCCGGAACCTTCAATTGATTCTTTAATTTGCAAAAAGCTACGGCTTTTTGTACCTTTGAATACGAGGTGTTCGATAAAGTGGGATATTCCGCTTGTTTTTTTATTTTCATAGCGGCCGCCAGCTCCGATCCAGACCCCTAACGCCACGGAGTGGACACCCGGCAGAGAAAAACTAGCCACGCGCAGACCATTTTTTAGGCACGAAATTTTATGCATAAGCTTATCATTAGGATATGGTTGCCAAAAGAAATTGAAATTTACAAAATAAGTATTTAACCTATAGATTTTACTCATTTTAGAGCATTATGTCAAATAAAAAAAGCTCCTCACAAGAGGAGCTTTTTTTTGCCTTGAGTGTGTGCGGTTGCGTTAATTAATTAAATTTTTAAGTTCGGCTTCCTTTTTAGAATATTTTACGCAAAGAGCATATTTAGTAACGTAAAGCTCATTATTCAAATAAAAGTAGTAAGCAATATAAATAGAAGCGATAAGCTGGGCATAGCCGGTTTTTGTATCCCGCTCGACTTGAAACTTCCTTTGAATAAATAGATTGCTGTCCCTCATTCCCCTCTGCCCTGTTTTATACAGACATTATAAAAGTGCTTAATTATTTGGTATAAAAAAACTTACCTTCCAACAAATTATAGCACATATTTTTTTGTTTGTCAAGGTACCCCAAATTAAGCGCACAGATTTAATCCGTGATATTAATTTTTAGGGTTAGCGGCAGGTTGTTTCTGGTCAGACCGACTTCGATAATTTTGGCTGTTTTTAACTTGCTTACGATTCTGATCGCTTTTGGAATACTGTCTATTTGCATGCCGTTAATGCGCTGAATTAAATCAAAATTTTTAAGTCCGAACTTTTTAATAAATCCATTTTGGGGGATATCGCTCACCATAATCCCTTCAATTTTTTTGGTCTTTTTATTAACCACGGGTTTTACCGATAACTCATTTGTTTCATTTGCGATGTTTAATACGTTTAATATAACATCGGCCTTTTTTACAACTAATGAGTTTTTACCAATTTTTTGAACCGGCAGTTGCTCCGCTTTAGGTATGGATTCATCAAAGGTCAGTAATTTTTCCTTGCCCCTAATATTTAATAAGACCTGCCCGGATAAAATCTTAAGCAGCTGAGCCGGCCCAACGCGGTCACCGACCCGATAAATTCTGCCAATATTCCTGTCGATTAACTCGATAAACGCGGAAGCGTTTTTCCCTTGAATAATCCCGAGCAATCTTAATTTTAAATTTTCGGTGACTAATTGGTTTTTTCTTGCCGATTCGCCGCTGGTTGTAAGGACGTGAGTCTTTTTATCGTTCGGAACCCGTGCTTTTTGATGAGGTAATTGGACGGAGTTTAATTCCAGAATTTGTTTTTGCTCCCTGATCACCTTGATTCGCTGTTCGATGTTATGCCGCTTCGCAAAAATCCGGGGCAGATAGCTTAAAACAAAAATAATAAAACTAAAGTTAAACAGCCAAATCAAAAAAACAAATTTTCTAAAATAATTTTTTTTCATGTCCAGGAAATGTTTATAACAAAAGATGTTAAACGCCTAAAACTTAATTGATGCCCCTAATTGATGGGTGTAATCGTCCATACTAGTATCCGGATCACTCCAATAGACAAACGTGTAATCAAGGTAAAAATTAACCGGATGGATCCCTAAAAAATCAGACCGCTGCCAGCCGAGGCCAAAAGTATAAGCTTTCACAGTATCAACATCAGAATTAGGATGGCGGACCCCGGAGCGTATGGTTAAGACATCGCTTAAATAGTGCTCCATGCCAATCCGAATATCCTGACTGAAATCACTGCTTCTGTCTTCGGTGTTTCCGGTTAGATCGTAGATATCCAGGGTTATAACTGTATCCTCGTTAAAATAATAGGCAACTCCCGGGCGCAATATTCTAACCAGCTTATTTTCTACGCCAAACAATGTATATGATGGCTCATTAATATTTTCCCAGGTACAACCAACACTAAAATTATCCCGGACATACCACAGGACTCCCAGGGTATAACTAAATACAGTATCATCAGCAGAGACCGAACCCACTTTCATATCAAAAGAGTAATAATTTACACTAAGCCCAAACGATATATCTTCAGAAAATTGCCTGCCGTAAGCGATGCCGGGCTGATATGTAGTTACTTTTGCTGCATTCCCCGAATAATTATTGTTATGCAAAAATATACCAAATGCACCCATCCCCTCAAAATTTCTTTGATAGCCGCCCTTTAGCGGCTGGACATAACTAATATAGTCATCACTGATAAAATCTCCGGTAAGATAATCACTGCGGCTATTAATCGTCCCGGAATAAGTAACTTCCTTATCATCGAGCCAACCCAGTCCCGCCGGGTTCCAGGTTGCCGCATGAACATCGTCGGCAAGCCCGATAAATGCCCCGCCCATGGATATTGGCCGGGCCCCGCCTTCAGCCGCCCAACTCGCTGCTGTTGCGAAAAACAAAAACGTGAGAAAACATAATCCAACAGATAATAAGATCCGTCTTTGCATATTAATTTCCTCCGAATTGAAAGTTTATATATGTCACAAGTGGTTCTATAAAAAAACGGACAATCGCTTTGAGTTGCTCATTCTTACTTATAATTAAAGATATATTAGGACTAGTGAGATAATATAATTTGATAAAGTTTTGTCCCCAAGGACTTTTTAGTAAAACCCGGTCCCGGAAATTTCTCAGGATCTTTACCTGATAAGTATCCGGGTTGCCATAGCCAGCCGTGGCGATAAAGCAATTCCCGCCGCCGCCGCCAATTTTCCCGCCGCTGCCGATCACTTTTGAGGTTTTTTGCGCTGCGCTGTTTACCGCGTTATATCCGTTATCAGTATCAAAAGCAAAAATTGAGTAGTAATAAGTTGTCCCACCAGATACACCGGTATGACTATAATAATCGTTTGCAGCTACTGTTCCATTTTTTTCAACGAGCAGGGTTCCAGCTGATGTGGTTGCCGGATAAACGCCATCAGTTCGATAGCGGATCATTACCTTTGTAAACGTGCTCTTTGAAGGATTTGTCCAGCTTAACATTATCCAACTAGCATCGCCGATTGCCACCGGGGACGCGGAAAAGGTAACTATTCCCGAATATGGATATAAGACTGTAATCGCATCGATATCATCCTGATGAAGGTCTCTTTTTAGGGTTTCACCATTTGCGGCAGTTGGCCACATTGTTGCATTAGCAACGGCCGAATGGTCCACCCCGAAAAAATGTCCAATTTCGTGGGTAGCGATATTTTGAATATCCATTTTTAAAGCTTCAACAGTTGTTGACCAGCTATAACCTGTGCCACCTATATTTCCATTAAATATGATATCAGAATCAAGATTATTGCCTGCGAGTGACCAAGTAATGGAGACAGCAATAGAACCGCTTACAGCCGAATACGCAGTGCCTGCAGATTCAGCCCAGGACATTACATTAAATCCATCCCCTCCGGCTCCTCCGGCTCCTCCCTCTATAGCAGTTGTTCCTTGATAAGATACAGTGGCATATGTTGTCGATACATTGGTCCAAGTAGTAAATGAGTTCTGAACAGCCGTAAAATCAGTACCATCACCTATATCGTCAGAGCCAGCGGAATTTATGTAATAAGGAACGGGCAGGTCTCCGTCCACCCACTTAGTTCCAGTTAGCACATAACCCCATACGGCAGTTTGTGGTAAGCCCAGACACAGACATAAGCAAAGTAGGACCAATAAGTTCTTTTTTAAATCAAACACATCTAACCTCCTTATTTTTACTCTTCATTGGCGATAAACGTTTGAATCTGTTTAATGAATTCATCAAGCGCTATTCTTTGCCCTTTTTCTATAAATACGGCTCCGGTTTTGTCGACCCGCACACCCTGTTCAAATACAACCTCTTTTACTTGAGTGAGTTCATTCTCCAGGATGCTGTATTTACCTTGAGTTCTTGCCATAAGGATTTTTATGTTCGCCGACTCAGGATCATCATTTAAAAATAACATTACCTCATCGTTTAGCTGAAAATTTGGGGTATCCGAAACTTTTAGAGCTAAATCACCGATTGTTCCCCCGATGTGTTTCACCGTAATCGGATTCTCATGAAATCCACCCTTAATAAACTCTTTCACCTGGATAAGCGTATTCGTAAAGATGAGTGTTTTATCTTCGTTCCAGTAAGAGTTTATATTGAGAACCGTACCGATAATAATGCTCTGCGACTTGTTGGTTAATTCTTCCGTACTATAGGCGATCATCGCTCCCCAACTATAATCTTTCGGTAAGATGACGATAAGAAGTAATCCGATTAAACAACAAAACAAAAAACTTTTTATCCGTCTATTCATAACTTTTTTCCTCCCAATTTTTCCATTTCACCTGTGCTTCTTTAAGCGCCTGTTCCATTGCTCCGGCACGTTCGATTGCTGGTTCTTTAATTAAGGTGGTTTTGAGAATATGCGGCGTAATAAAGACAACTATTTCTTTTTTAACCTTTGTTTTTGTATAACTCCTAAACAAGAGCCCAAGCAATGGGATATCACCTAAAATCGGAACCTTTGTTTGCGCTTTCGATTCTGTATCCTTAATCAGCCCGCCTAAAACAATTGTGTGTCCATCTTTTACAATGACGTTTGTGTCGGCTTGGGTTGTGTCAACGGCCAGGGCGTTATTTACCTCGGCTACCCGGCGCGCGGAACTGACCTCGGGATGAATTTTTAATGTAATATATCCATCCTTACTTATCTTTGGCGTAACGTTTAATTTTACACCAACATCAATAAATTTTGTGTCCTCGGTTTGCGTATTAGTTTCCTTGTCAATATAAGTGACTAGATATGGTTCCGCACTGCCGACTAAAATATTCGCTTCGGTATTATTCATGACCACAATCCGCGGATTTGACAAAATATTTGTATCGGTCGAGGCTTCTAAAGCTTGAATCGTCACCGTATACTCATCATTGGTAAGCGTGCCGACTTTTAAAATCGCTCCGCCAGAGACCGTAACCGGCAGCGTGGCGGAAACGTCAACGCTGTTACTGCCGGTGTTCAGGTACTGCCAGCTTATCCCCAACCCGTCGGTTTTATCTAATGATATTTCCATGATTCTTGCCTCGATTAAGACTTGCAAAGGACGCTGATCCCAGTTTTTTATCAAGAGGTCTACTTTTTCAATGGTCTCGGCGATTGCGCGAACGACAATGCTATTTGTTCGCTCATCAGCAAATATTTCTCCCGCCTGTTTAGGGATAACCTCAGCAAGTTTGGTCTGTATTTCTTTGGCATCCCCATAATCCAAATTGTAAATCTGGGTAATAAGTTCCCGGTCTAAAACAACGATCGCTTGTTCGATCTGCTTGATTTTATTCGGCATATCCGTCACAATAACCTGATTAGATACAACATTTACTTCGACCCTTCCCCGCGGTGATTTTATCGAATTTAAAACCGGCTTAATATCGGCAACTTTTATGTTTTTAAGGAAGAAAATCCGGCTGATTAATTCTTTGGTTTGCTCCTGTTGTAAGATATCCTGGCGTGTAAAAACTTTGATAATTCCACCCTCTTTTTTGCTGACAAAATTATTGGCATCTAAGATTGCATTCAGGGCTTGGTCAACAGATACGTCTTGTAGTTTTGCCGTGACGCGGCCCTGAACATTTCTACTCGCAACAATATTTATTTGACCCTGCTCTCCGAGTAAGCGTAAGACATCAACGATGCTCATATTTTTAACGTCTAGATTTATCCGTAAAGGTTTTTCACCTTGAGCGAATAAATTTAAATTCATAGATAAAATCAATATTAAAGTCAAAAATACCCAGCCGATAACGGGAAGGATTTTAAAACATCGAATTTTGTAAAAACTAAATGCTTTCATAACCTAAGTTCAATTATCTCCTCATCTTTTTCCAAGATAACCCTGTCGCTTTGCACCTCTTTTACTTTGAACCCAACAATATTTTCTCCACCCTGACAAAAATAAGATTGGTCGGTCCGGGTATTAATTATAATTGCCTGTGGCCGCTCCGCTCCGGAGATTATCCCCTGCAACTGCAAATCGGAAATCAGCACGGCATCTTTGTCGACAAAAGAAAAAGCTGTTTTAGCCCCTGACTTTCTTACCCCGCTCTGGGCCACGAATAGTCTCCGCTGTGACAAAATCCGCTCATAATACTGCATTGATTTTTTCAAAAAGCTTAACTCCGGCACGAGGTTAATTTGCCGTTGTTGAGATTTTAAAGCAAAATCGATATTCTTCCCCCCCGCGAATAAGGCTGCGCCTAAGAAAAAAACAATCGCCGAAGCGGAAAATATTAAAATTAAATTCAGTATATCGATGTGTTTTTCCTTATGCCAAACGGGAAAGACTAATCGTTTATTCCTGATCATTGACAACCTATTCTTTTGCCAAAAATGCACTTAATAAAAGCTGCACTCTTAATGGCGCTTCTTGTGTTTGCGCGTTAGCTTGTATATATTTAATCGTAAATATGTAAGGTGAATCGTCTAAATTATATAAAAAGCTTCCGAGATTCTTCAGCTGGCCTTCCGTATCCAGCTTAAAATCAAACTCAGCGTATAAGTTTTCAGCTTTTAAAGAAAACGGTTTTATGTTTATAACATTTAAACCAGCCGTCGAAGCCTTGCTTTTTATGTCTTGTAAAATTTCCGTAGAAACAGTTTGTTTTATCTCCTTAGAAGACAGTTTTTGTTCAAAAAGACGGTATTCTTTTTCAATCCTTTCCTGGTTGCCTAAAATGGCCTCTATTTTAGATAATCCCTTCTCGGTTGTTAGGATCTGGCCATTAACCATTTTATATTGCGGATAAATAAATTTAAATAGAAAAAAATACATTGAACTTACAATTAAAATCCCGAGGTAAAGACTCAACAAAAATAATTCCCTGTGTTTTAATTTCATAAAAAAGGATTCTCGGTTTTTTCCTCGCCAATAGAAGTCTGCGGTCCATGCCCGGGAAAAACCTGCAGGTCGTCTTCAAGAACCATCAGATTGTCCTTAATCGAATTGAGCAGCTTTTCATAAGAACCACCGGGTAAATCGGTCCTCCCAATCCCATGTTGAAATAATGTATCACCGCTAAATAAAACATTGTCTACTTTTAAACAGATTCCGCCGGGCGTGTGACCGGGGGTATGGATAACATTGAAAGTTAAATCACCGACGGTAATTTTACTCCCATTTTCCAAAGTTTTCATTTGCGTGTGAAAATTCTTTTTCTTATCTAGAGTGGGCGAAAAATTATTCGTGCCCTCCTCAAGCATAGATACATCTTCACGATGAATATAAACCGGCAACTCAAAATCATCTAAGGCGCCAATATGGTCAAAATGACCATGCGTTAATATAATTCCACTGAGTTTAAAATCAGCTTTCTTTATTTCCGCTTTAATTTTTTCAGCTTGGGCGCCGGGATCGATTAAAACTGCTTCTTTTGTATTTTTGCTCCCGATGAGATAGCAATTGGTCTGGAGATTTCCCACAATTATTGTATGTAAGGCTATTTTTTGATCCATGGTTTTGCCTGGGAATACTTATAATCTTTCCCTAAAAGCTTAGCGATGTTTTTTAGGTTGTCGTTGATTTTCGTCTTTTTGAATTCAGCCAGATTCTTCTTTTTTAAAGCCGAAAGCATGATTTTGAGCTCTTTGCTGATCTGGGAAAAGGCATCTTTGTGGTCGTCTTCTAATAAACCGATAAGTAGCTGTAAATACCGATAAGCATTATCAACCATCCGGTAGGCCCATCTTTGGTCGTCGAAGATTGAATTTTGAGCTTCCTCAAGCGAAGTAATGCTTAGAAGATGATATTCGTGGTATAATTCTTCACTGGATTTTTGCGGGGAGACTGTTTCTTTATATGTAACGACAGGACCGGTGTGCTCTTCCGGGTTTTTTTCCGCATCAGATTCATATCCGGATTTAAAAGCACATAAAAATAACGCAACTGCAATAACTGTTATAAGAAATGAATATTTTCTCATCATCCCTGATTAATCAGCTTTACCAGAAATTTAACTTCCCGGCAAGCTTTTGAGTTTATCCTTAACATCGTTTCTATTATAGCTAATTCTTTCGCTTACGGCAAGCATTTTTTTAAGTACCCGTAATTCTTGGCCTTACCGGGCCCCATATCGCTGCCAGGCACATTCCGGCCGACTAATCAATTATCCTAGAATTGGATCGTAAAATTATTAAATTCACCGGTCGCCTGTTCCCAATACACATCGTTATTACGGATATAATGTCCCATCTCGGTTTCTATTTCACTTAAAAAAGATTTTATATTTTTTTCCTCACCTTCAGCGATAATTTCTACTCGCCCGTCGACCATATTTTTTACCGATCCGCTTATATCAAAACATCTTGCCGCTATGCGCTTAGCGGTAAAGCGAAATCCAACCCCCTGTACTCTTCCGGAATAATATATTTGTACGCGTTTTCTGGCCATGATTAAAAAACCTAAAACATTAATAATAAAAATTTACCCGTATCCGTCACCGATTGCGACAACTCTTTCATTAAGAACATTTTAACAAACCAGGCTCTGTTTAGTCAAGATGCTTTAAGCAAGAGACGCTTTGGGGTTGCGCTTGAAATATTTTTCCGTCTGGTCATTTCTGCCGAATTGTAGTAAAATATATACAGTTTTAACAAAAATCAAGGTTAATATTGAAATGAAAAGAAGTAATATAATTTGTACCGGTATTGATCTGCCAACAATAACTGCGCTGCGCAAGCATTTTGCGGCTGACGTTTTTGAATTTTTAAGTTTTTCCTCGGCCCAGGAATTAATCAACAATGTGAAAAAGTGCAAGCCGAGGCTGATTTTTCTCAACCGCGTTCTGTCCGACTTTGATAATTGCCAAGAGATCTGTATCGCCTTAAGGGCACTGCCGGTTACGGAAACTGTTCCGACGATTATCCTCACCACCGGGACCCCCGATCAAAAAGAAAAAATAAATCTCTTTCAAGCGGGTTTAATCGACGGTTATTTTGCGATCCCGATGGATATCGAAGAATTAGCGGCCTATTCAAAAGTTTTTTTGCAAAGACAAGCCTTACAGCAAGAGCTTGAAGAAAAAAATAAGTTACTTTCGAAAATATCAATTACGGATGAGTTAACCCAGCTTTATAACCGGCGCTATTTAGCTCATCGCTTAAACGATGAGCTAAAAAGAATAAAAAGGTATAATTATTCGATCGCCGGATTAATGCTCGATCTTGATCATTTTAAAAAGATTAATGATACATATGGACACGCCGAGGGTGATCGTTTGCTTAAAGCATGGGGGCAAATTCTAAAAGACAATCTTCGCGCGATGGATATTATCTGCCGTTATGGAGGTGAAGAAATTATTGTCCTCTTACCTCATACTGATATTGAGGGTGCTTATTTAGCGGCACAGCGTCTAAGGAAAACAATAAAAAGGCATGATTTCGGTTCCGGGGGTTCATCGATAAAGATTACCGTAAGCATTGGCGTGGCTGCCTTCACCGGCAATGACGATATAACTATAGACTTATTTGTTCAAGCGCTCGACAAACAGTTATATCAGGCAAAAAATGGCGGTCGCGATAAAGCTTGCCGGATTTCATAAATATTGAAATTTTAGAGCCCAGTCATTTTTAAATTCCCGAGCTTGGATTTTAATTTTTGGGAAGCAGCTCTTTGTACTTTTTCCGCGGCCCCATTTATACATTCCAAGAGCATTGCTTGTAATATTTCTTTCTTGTCGGGCTGCAAAAGTTCGATATTGATATCCACGGAGCTTAATTTCTGTGTTCCGCTCATCGAAACTTTGAGTAATCCATTGGCTGTCTCATTGTCGACATTTATTGTTTCCATCTCCAGTTTTATTTCATTAAGTTTTTTCTGGGCCTCAAACATATTTTTTAGTTTATCAAGCATATTTTTCTCTCCTCCTTCTCAGGGTACCTTTTTCAAGCATCATATCACATTCTAACTTATTTACAATTATTAATTGTTTAACGAAAAAAATTATGTTAGCATGATTTGCATGAAGGGTAATCTTAAGTTACTAATTGATACCGCGTTAAAAAAGCACTTAAAGAATAAACTCAATGAATACAAGCTTAATCAAATCGATCCGTTGTTGGCGCGGGGAATACGCGAGTTTGTCTTAAGGCCGGGCAAACGCATCCGTCCACTTTTTTTCCTGCTTTCCTATCTTGGTTATTCACGAAAAAAAACGATAACCGACAAATTACTGATAACGGCGCTGGCCTTTGAACTCCTCCACGATTTTTTGCTGATTCATGATGATGTAATTGACAATTCTCCGACCCGAAGAGGCAAGCCGGCGTTACATAAAGTTTTTCAGCACGCGTTGCGGCAAACAGAAAAAATCGGTCAAGATTTGAGTATTGTTGCCGGAGATATAATCTATGCGTTTTCAATCGATGCCTTTTTGAAATTGCCGGCAAAACAAGCAAACCAAGAAGCAGCTCTGCGCGCTTTCTTGAGTTCGACAGTACTTACCGGCGCTGGCGAGTTTAAAGACATCCGCAATGGGCTAACAAGAATAAATAGAATTGAGCTCAGGGATATCCGGCTCAATTATCTTTTAAAAACAGCGGAGTATACTTTTAAGGCCCCGCTGGTCTGCGGTTGCCTGCTTGCCGGACGCACTCAAAAAGAAGCCGGAAAAATAGCAAACTATGGACTGCTTTTAGGTGAGGCGTTTCAAATACATGATGATCTTATCGGTCTTTTCGGGAAAAGCGCGGAAATCGGAAAATCGGTTTTAAGCGATATCATTGAAGCTAAAAAAACTTTGCCGATTTTTTTAGCTTACAAGAATTCTTCCTGCTTTGAGCAAAAGTTCATAACCTATTGTCTGGGAAATAAAAAGCTAAAATTTTCTGATTTGCAAAGAATCAGAAAAATAGTCACGACTACCGGGGCACGTGATGACAGCAAAAAGCAGATTAATAGACTATTAACCCAGGCTGATAATCTGCTGTATAAATCTGCTTTGGATAAAAAATACAAGCAATTACTTCACGAATACCTTTTATCTTTTATAAAAAATTAGGTTTAGATTATGAAAAAAGTGACTTTGGCAAAAAGTGCCGGTTTTTGTTTTGGCGTGCGCCGGGCGATTCAATTAGCGCTGGATATCGCCAAAAGCAATAAAAATGTGTATATGCTCGGTGATATCGTTCATAATCCCAGAGTAGTTGGTGATATAAAAAGGCAAGGGATTAAAAAGCTTAAAAAGCTTAGCAAAAGAAGCAGCGGAACGTTGATTATTCGGGCGCATGGCGCTCCGAAAGTTCTATTTGCTCAGGCAAAAGCCCTGGGCTATAAGATTATTGATGTAACCTGCCCGATGGTAAAAGAGATCCAATCAATCGCCAAGGGGTACGAGGCTAAAGGATATACCGTAATAATTTTTGGTGATGCAGAGCATGATGAAGTTATCGGCATAAAAGGTAATCTTAAAAGAAAGCCCATAATTATATCTGCGGAGTCTCAGATCGATAAGTGCCGTTTTGCGAAACTCAGAAAAGCTGTTGTCGTCGTGCAATCGACACAAAATCTGGAAAAGATTACTAAGTTAATGCGGCGGATAAAACGTTATGTAAAGAACTTGGTGTTTTTTAATACGATTTGCCGTCCGACCCGTAAAAAGCAAAAAGAAATAAAGCAGTTACCTTTAAAAAATGATGTAATGATTGTCATCGGTGCCCGGAGTAGTGCTAATACAAAACGTCTATATGAAATCTCAAAAGCGATTAATCCGCATACCTATTGGGTGAATTCTAAACGCGCCATAAAAAAGGAATGGTTTGCCCATAAATCGAAGATCGGGATCAGTGCCGGCGCTTCGACCCCGGACTATATTATTAATGAAATCCGGACATATCTTGAACGTTTATAAGAAACGGGAAATTTAGGACGGAGCACGTTCTGGTGTTTAGGCTAAGACTACATCGATGCGGATAATCTCCCCCGTCCGAACCTGTTGCGCATAAGGTGAACAAATAAGACTCCCCTTTATTTTAATTTTTCCCCCTTTACGGTTATGCAGATACAGGTGGGCAGGTTTTACGCCTTTTTTGCCATAGGTATTTTTCATTTTGTGATTGTGGTAAACGACTAAAACTGAACCTAAAAAGTTAAAGGCATAACAATTCTTGCCTATTTTAATCTCTGCTTTTTTACCACTGGGCAAATAGTAAGCAAAACTTTCTCTTCTTTTTGTAAATAACCAGGCCGGTAGAATAGGCTTAAAAGCTAGGGCTAACTTCCCGTTTTTTGTATTTTTGAATGGTTTTTTCCCGATGTTCATCCAAAGCCACATATTTATAAATTCTGCTGTTGACCCGCTCAACCGGGCAACAAACCCGTTCCCGTGCAAGGATTTATCCGGATATGCGCTGCTGACAAGAAAAGAAGAATTTTCCAGGATGCTGCGACCATAGCGACTTGGCGGTTGAAATGGAATCAGGATATTTTTGAACTCCGAGAAAAATTCATCATAAAGTTCCGTGCGCAAAAGTTCCAGTAAAAATTTATATTCCATGTGTAACCAGATTGATTCATTTTCCAGCCAGCCCGGGGTAAAAACTCTTGCCCGGCCAACCTCATAACTAACTTCATCAAGTGATGCGTTTACTTTGAACATCTTAAGCTCTTTATCATAAAGCGGGCTTTTTTTTGTATTCTCATAGATTGTTTTTGCTTTATTTCTATCCGCTGCCAGCCGCAGCGCATGTACTTGAGCCTCTAAAAATAAGGGCAGTGGCTTTTGCTTAAAATTTTTAGGTCGAATGCAATATAAGCCATCCTTACTTATTTTGAAACCGCCCTTCTTTTTGTCCTTAATTTTTTCATGTTTTATTACATCGTTAATGAAATACGTATGATTTAAACCGCTTTTTTTATCTCTGGTCTTTTTTAGGCTCCGGGTCACCTTATTTTTCATGTTTTTGAAAATTGTTTGCAACGCGACAAGCGTTAGTTTCTTTTCACGTCCGCTTAAACCCTCGCGTGTTTTTTTTCGGTAGGATTCCTTATGGGCGTAAGTTTTCTGCCAAAAATTTAAATCTTTATTGACCTTTTTCCGCTTAAAATTATCCGCGATAAGCTTATTGACTGCAATTAAAAACTCATGCAGCTCTTCCGGGATTAGTATTTTATAATCTTTATTAAGCTCTAATTCCTCGAGCGCGTTAGATGTGAAATCGATCAGACGCTTAAGCTCCATCATTTCACATACCGAAGAACCGAAAAGTCCGGGCAAACCGTTTAACGCGTCATACCACCCCGGCTTATTTGATTCCATCTCAATCCCGCAACCAAACGGGTCAAAGGAAGCCATTTTATTAACGATAAGGCAAATGATTTTGACTAAAAGCGTTGTCTTGTAAATCTTCCCTTTACCATGTTCGGTACGCACCGCCCAATCCCTATTTTTTAATTTTCCACTCAAAGCAGAACCTTCTTCGATTCCTTCGATCGTAACCGCACGATACTGTCTCGCCCGGCCGTCGAAAAGAACATATTTTTCATCCCGCGGCTTAACTTTTACAAGATTGTTAAAGAAAATAAAGGTTCTTTTGCTGATCAGAAGTTCCCTTAATTTCTCCGGATAGATTGCCAGATATGATTCCAGAGCGTCAATATTATATGTCCAGTGGTCAATCCAGAAGCCGTCGCCGTGTTCAGCAGTTTCTTTCCGATCACAGGCGGAAAGTATTATTTCTAAAAATTTTTCTTTGCTTATCTTTAAAGGGATATTATTTTCTTCTAAAAATATGAACAGATTTCCCGGGACAAACTGCTTTTTTGAGAAGTTCACGATTTTTTCCAAATTCGACCTCTTTACGAACTGGATCAAGGTTCGCCGCAGGTATTTTTCATCACTCAGCTTAAACTGGGTACCGATTACAACAAGCGGATTAAACCCATCCAGTTGCAGGAGGTTGAAAAAGCTAACCACATTGTGATCCTTGACCTGAGGATTAAACCAAACGTCATTTCTGCGGTTTTGGTTGACATCGCGATAGTTTCCATTACCTTGAGAAAGATATGTTGCTTGGGTTAAAAAATTATTGTAATCTCTTTCTAGATCACCATGTTTGCGTGAAAAAACATGCGTAATATGTGTTTTATCTTTTGCCTTAAGCGTCAACGGGAACCCTCCCCTTAAAATATTATCCAGATATGTTTGCTGGCAATAGAGATTATAAGTAGAATCTCCGCTGGCCGTAAAAATAAAATTTTGCAGTTTTTCGATGCTTTCCTTGTAATCCGTAAACTTGCGGGGAAGAAAATCGGTATTTTGGGTTTTTTGAATTAGAGTTTTTAGATGTTTTTCATCCTGCGCATAACCAATCATGCTAATTATGCAAACCTGTTCCTGGGCATTAAGCGCAACCTTACAATGTCCGAAAGCGGCGGGGCTTTTGTTGGGTGTCGACTGCTTTTTAGAAACATTAAAACCTTTAGCAAAAAAACGTTGCGGATAATTAAAGTCCGTGACCGGGCCAAAAATTTCTTCCGGGTCAACAATAAAAGAGGATTTTTTTTGCTTGGATTTTTTCAAATAGAAATTGTAATAAAAATTCCCACCCTTTATATATATAACCTGAGGCCGGTCAGTCGGGTCAACAGATATTTTATAGAAAGGCAGCCGGAAACGGGTGAGGAATTCCACCTGCATCCAAGCCTGAATCGTCCGGCCTAATTCTTTTAAGAACTTATTATTTACGCCATAAGCAACTATCTGCGGCAAACCATCTACAATTTCAAATTTTTTATTTGAACGGGATGTATTTTTTATCGTTACCTTCCTAATTAAACAAGCCAAGGGTTCATTGCTTAACGTAAAATATTCAACATCCGTAGCTAATCCGAGTGAGTAATTTTTTTCCTTTAAGCTAAAATCATATGCGGAGATAAACATCTTTCTCTCTAAATCGAAATTATCGTTAGCCGAGCTGTTTTGAAAAGGCTCATAATTAATCGTTTTATTTTTACTTTTAATTTTCAAAAATGTTCGAAATCCCTGGGTTGAGACAATCTGCCAGGCCCGATTTGCCGGAAAAAATTCACATATCGCATGATCCTTGTTTTGGGTGCCAAAGCTAACAATCCCCTGTCCGCGATTAACGTAAAATACCCACATCGGGATGCCAAACAAACCGGCAATGCCGGGGAAAAAGCTGGCAAACGGCTTAGCCAAATCATAGTTAGATATTACAAACCGTCCATCTTTTTGGAGAAAATACTGTACTTTTCGTCTGGAATTGGTTGTTTTCAACATTTTCAAGGTTACTCCCTTCTTTTTATATTAAAATAACTTAAAGTATAATTTTAACACCAATCATTATTTTTGTAAAGCCCCTTCCCGCGGACAGGATCAGCAGAAATCCGGGCTTAGTAATTTGAGATGCTAGAGGGCCAGCGCAACTCTCAGCAAAAGGTCAGTATTTACGGTCGTAACTGTTCAATTTTAGCTTTTTTAATCCGGCCTTTTTTATTAAAGTAAAAGTAGATTTGTTTATAAACGCCGTTATCCAAAACTAAAGTATAGATCCAAACCCGGGTATCTTTATCTAAAAAGTTACTTTTTTCCGGGCTCCCCCAGTCTTTTAAAATCTCATGTTCCGATTTGCCGATGAGCATCTTTCCCCCATCGGCAATCATCTCCCCCCGCCGGGCTTTGCTCAGTTGCCCATCTCTGCTTAAAGGAAAGCTTAACTCAATTCCGATCAGGAACCCTTCCCCGCTCTTAATTTCAACTTTCCCTTTACCCAAAGCAATGCCGGGAGCAAGAGAATTCATCGTGCAGCTCAAGAGAAAAATTAAAGGGATTTTAATGAACAACGATATGGCTTTGTATTTTTTTCTCACGGCAGCTCTATGATTAGGTCTTAATATATGTGGAAAGTTTTTTTATTCTTTTAAGCATATTGGGATGGGTACTAAAAATTTCAAAGAATTTATCCGTGCTGCGCAGCTTAATTTGAGAATTCCTTAAAGACTTGAGTTCCGCAGTATCAATAGTGCCACTGTGGTCGTGATCGATTTGACTGAGCTCCTTTAATTCACTAACCGCCCGCGAGGGGTCATTCACAAAAAAAGCCTTTACCCCCTCAACTTTTCTTAAATCCTCCTTTTTAATCCGGGCATTACCATAAACAAGTTTATATAAGGCGCTGGCGAGAAATCGCGGGTGATTACCCAGCACAACCGATCCCCGATCGGCAAAATATTCCCGGATTCGTGAGCCATATAGAACGAGAAGACTTGTCATAAAATAAAACACAAGTGCCGCCAGACCAATCAATTTTATATTTACAGCATTACTTCCTCCGCGGCCCCGTCCGCCAAAGAATAACAGATGAAAGGCAATACGATAGAGAATTAGGGGGATTACCGAAAGCATGGTTATTGTCAGAACATCACGATTTTTAATGTGCGCGATTTCGTGCCCGAGGACTGCTCTGAGTTCATTATGATTGAGTAATTTTAATATCCCCGAGGTTACGCATACCCGACTATCACGCAGCCACCGGCCAAAAGCAAAGGCATTGGGAATATCGATCTGTGATATTCCGATGCGGGGCGCGGGAATCCTGGCTTTTTGTGCTAATTCCTCAATCATATCGTAAAGTTGTGGGTTTTCCTCTCTTTTTATATAACGAACACGCATCGACCATTCTACCAATTTAGGTCCGAGCATAAATTGGATAAAGATAATAATGAAAGCCAGCAAGCTATAGAAAATAAAGTTCTGCATGCCTAAGGCAAACGAAATCATTGATACAATAGCATAGACAAAAGCAAACATTAACGTTAATAAAATGTACATTCTCAGATTTAAGGAAAACATATCCGACCACTCCTTGTGCACTTTACAAATCGATCTTTGATAAAACTCTAAACACCAAACTCTAAATCCTAAATAAACCCAAAGCCTAAAACCCAAATGTTCAAAATAAGTTTTGAGGTTTGACAATTTGAGTTTTGAGTTTATTTAGAGTTTTGGATTTAGGGTTTAGAGTTTTAAATTACATATTCTTAAAGCCGGAGCCTGCGATGTATATATATTTATCAGCTATGGTGTTATCTTTAGCAGCGGGATTGAACTTTGATGATTGTCGGAGCTTTTATACTTTTTAGCTTTGTTATCACTTCAACCGTTATTATATTGTTCGAGATATTCCTCTAAATAGACTTTATCCTGCCGGTCGAGGGATGTAAAAGCAATTCCGGCAGAAAAAACTTTGTTGCCATTTTCATCGACTGATGACTGTTCCTTTGCCCAGCGGACATTTCCTTCGGCCAATGCTAAATCTGGATCATTTGGTATGTCAATGCTCATCGTTACATTTGAGTTGGGTTTCAGTACGCAGGGGGAAAGCATCCTAATTCCCTGGGCGCTTACATCCAAAGTAAAGCCTCCGTGCTTTATTTTCTGAGCACTATCAACATTGAATTTGACATAAAGAGAAATTGGCGTCCTTCTGGATTCTCTGCGTTCTTGCATCTTGCCCCCCCTTAAATTAATAAGATTTCAATTTTTATTTTAGCATTCCCAGCCGATTTTAACAAGTAGCACGACTTATTATTCGATAATTATTTCTTCATCATAAGTCTGCTCATCAACCGGGTCCGGCTCTTTGGGAACCGGGATTCCCTGGCTAGAGCGCGGCGATAGGTTTAGGCTTACGATCATATTTTTTAGACCCTTCTGTTCCAAAGTAACAATACAACTCTCTTCACCATTTTCAAAATTAAGAATCACCCTGCCGAACTCAACAATGTTTATAAAATTCCAGCCATTATAAACCATGTTCTTTTTATAGAACTCGATCAATGTTCCCAGATTAGCATAGCCTTTATACCTTAAGGTCCCCATTCTCGTTTGGTTATTTTGAAAAATAAAGGAAGTTTTGCGTAACAGTGCAAATCCATTAGGGACTGGTAAATCCTCAAAACGCGAATCAATAGCAACATTTAAATTTTGTCCTGAGGCTACATTGCTACTCCGGCCCCGGGAACCCAGAGCACAACCGGATAAATAAACACACAACACTATTGCCATCACCACGATCCCGATCATCCTTCTCTTCCCGCTGTTTCGCATATCGCCTCCTGTTTAAATTATAAATTTTAAAAATTAATATTTATCGGCTAAGTTTAAAAACGCGTTACTATTTCCCTTGCATTTTTTAATAAAACGCCCTCAACTTGAGTTTCTTCTAATCCAGCCCCTTGAGCCACTTTTTTCAACATTTCATCACTAATCAAATCCTCCGGGCCATGAGCATCGGTATTAAGTATAAGTTTTGCTTGCGCTTGTTCGGCTATTCTTCGCACATGACCATTAGTTAAGCAATGTCCCTTGCGAGCACTTAATTCCAAAAATACCCCCTTTTCTTTGGCTAATTTTGCCTCGGCCAGGGAAATCAGACCGGGATGGGCTAAAATATCAACTCCGGCTTCAATCGCCGCCATATTCGTACCTTTTATTACTGGTTCGACAATCGTCTCGCCATGAGCTATAATTAAACCGATTTGATTCTTTCTGGCGTATTGAACAAGCTCTCTAAAATCCTCCCGGCGGATATGAGTGAGCTCAATGCCGGCAATAACCTTCATTGCTATTTTTGAGGAAAGATCGGCACATACTTTTTTGATTCGCGGCAAAATAAAATCAATATTAGACCGATCAGTGTGGTCAGTAATCGCAATCGCTTCATATCCAGCAACTTCAGCGCGGCGGATAAGTTCAGATGGTAATAATTCTCCATCACTTAACAAAGAATGTGTATGCAGATCAATCATTTTATTAAGTTATGATTTTATGATTTGTTGATTAAAAATAAACTTTGAACTTTGAACTAAACTGGTGCCCCTGAGACGAATTGAACGTCCGGCACGCGGTTTAGGAAACCGCTGCTCTATCCTGACTGAGCTACAGGGGCAACTTGATATTTTATCAATCCTGTAGCGTCTCGTCCCGCCGAGCTTTTTCCCGCGTTGTCTTTCTCTAAAGCGCAGGCGGGAAGCTACAGGGGCAAAATTATTTATTTATCTTATTCTAGCACAATGCGATTAAAAATCAAGCCGGCAATAAGTTCCCAGACAAATATGTGGTGAAATGATTGTGCTTAAGGTTGGTCTTTATCTAAGCGAAGAAAAACATATTCTGATATTTTTTGACGGTCAGCATCATTTATTTCTATAAATTCAATCCCCAATTCACAGCAGATATTCGGATCCCCAGGCACATGAATATCATCCCCCCAAACTACTTTTCCCTTAGTCTGAAAATTGCTAGCGTCGGGCAAGGTGATTGCTAATGACAAAATTGTATCTACCGCTAATTTTTCTTTTGCAAAAAAGGCGATCCCCCCGGCGCCGATATTCTTTGTATTAGTTGTTTTGCCCCTATTTTCTTCCTCGATAATGGAATAAGTAATAAACGCATTTAGACGCGGATATTTGCGCCGCTCAGCGCCAGTATATTTGCTTTCTAACGGGTTCATGATAATGAGTATACTATGTTACTATATATTTGTCAAAAAGAATGTTCCAACGGACTACTGAATTTGAGAGATATTTTGTAAAAATTTTCTAAATTGCCTGATCGATGAGCATTTGGCTGTTAAAAAACAGCGGGCTCTTTTTTCGAAGCGGCGAAGTAGGATCTGGTGATGTTTTATCTGTCTTTTCTGATCTGTCTTTCAAGCCGCTAGTGACGCCAAGTTCGGCAAGCATATTCATCGCCTCACGGATACGATCTTGCCATCGACTTATATCCGGCATTTTCGGCGCTAGCGCAACCCATTGGACTGTGCTTTTCTGCCAGAGTTTTTTCGCCGTTTCTAGCCGGCCACTGTTTGCCGCTTTAAATACCGGAATAAACAGTCTGGCAACCTTATCCGGAATTCCTCCCAGTAGCTCATTCTGCTCTGCGGTCAAAAAGCCATCATCCTTTTCACCCTCTTTTCTTAGTAGATGCAGCTGGCGCTGGATATCTTTTTCTAAACGATTAATGTCATTATCTACATCCGCAGCTAACCCTGAATTTTTTATTTCCGCTTTTAATTCATCTAATAATTCCGTTAAGGTTGTAAGGTCATCAATGCTTCCTCCCTCAGCCAAAATCTGTCTAAACCCGTTCAATGAATCTTTAATTTGCTCTATATCTTTATCTTCCTTTAACCGCTTTTGTTTTTTAGCTGGTTGTCGCCGTAAGCCCGATGTTTTTTTCTGTTGTTGCTCCTTTATCTGCCTGGCCAAGGCAATGGCTTCAGGAAGACTTTTATATTTTTCGCACAAATTTAGTGTTGCAGCCTGCAATCCTTCTTCACTTTTATGTTTTCGGCGCAGATTAATAAGTTGTGCTTGGAAAATACTGTTTAGGCGTTGCCTTATTTGTACTGCTTTTTTTGCCTGAACATCATAACAGCTTTTAACCTGCGGGTTAGTCTTTACCGCTGGAATAAGTGATGCGTCTAGGTCCTGCAGATATCTATCGGCGTCGCCATAAAGATTTTGATCAATCTGACGCAGGGCAGCTATACATTGCTCGGTTAATTGCTTTTCTACCTGAGCTAATCTCCGCGCAATAACTCGTCTGGTTAAAGGTAAATTTCTAATTGCTTGCGGCATAGATTCAATCATCAACTGCTCGGCTGATTCCATTGACGGCTGCGCAGCAAAATCAATGGCCGTTGATCGCTGTCTTCCCTCCTGTAGTAATCTTCTTACTTCGGCTCTTTGTTTTTTCCTGACGACTAAAAGACGTGCTTGCAAATCATCTAAATCCGTGCGCGCGCTGGATAGGACTTGCTGCAAGTTTTGATTAAGTTTCTGCTCAAGCTCCTCGGTTCTTTTGCTCTGCGCTTGATGTTGTTTAATTATCTTATCCCATCTTTTTTCCAAAATCTGCGTTGCCCCGTTCAAAATGCCAGCGGCTTGTTCCAAAAGTCTGAACAACTGCCGTCTTAAGTTACTTGCTAGATGACGTTTTTCAGCGGCTTCTAATTGTTTTAATAATTGTCTGTATCCCGCCGCCAATTGCGCTAACTGCCCGCCCGCGTTTTTAATTGTTGCCTCGACCGCAGAGAGTCGTTTGCTCAAAACTGAATATCTGCTTTTTAATTCGGTTTGGGCGGCTTCCAAATCCGCTAGTGCTTTACGGGCTTGAGCCTTTTTTGCCTGGATTTGCTGTGCATCATGCCTAATTTTTCCCCCTGAGAGTTTAATCTGCTCGGCCTCTTGTTTTATTCTCTCATTTCGCAAAAGCTTACGCGGGATCAGTCGGTTGAGAGCCTGATTATAAGATTCATCATCTTTAAAATCTAATGGATTAAGTTTTCGCAACTTTTTTAATGCTTTTTGCTCATGTTTTTTTTCTTGCCGCGTTTTTGATTTACTCCTGGCGACTTTTTTATCATGAGATCTTCTGGATATTTTTTTCAGCAGGTTCGGCAGGTCTGAAAAAATCAATAACCCAGCGATTATTTGCCCGCCAACCAGGCTCACGGCAATGACTTTATTTTCTATGAATCTAAAAGCAAGATATCCCGTAACGACAGTTGCGAAGATAAATAAAAGTGCGTTTAAAAATGACCCTTTTTCAAAATACTTCGGCATCTGATTGCGAGTTATGGGGTTCGCGGCTCTATGATCTTGTCTTTTATTTTCCAAACTATGGCCAATTGTGTTGTCAAGCTCAAGGGTATAAAGATTTTGAAAATTAAAAAGTAAACTTTGCGTATCGATTTGTATGGTTGGAGATAAGTAATTTTGGGATTTTGCCAAAGGCAGATTGCTCCCCGTTGCCCAGGATATATCGAGTAACAAGAAAGCCTGTATTAAAACGATGAGTATGAATTTAAGCCAAATGTTTTTTGTGCTCTTAAAAATATTCATAACTTGTTATTTAGCGATAAGTTACGGATTTATTAAATCTGCTCATAAAAGGTATTAAAGTATACCATGAAAAGTTGAACTTCGCAAATAAAAATATTATAACTCTTTATCAAGAAACATCTTAAATGATAATTAAAGCGGGGTGAAATAGGCTGGTAAACACGGCGGTTTAAAAACCGATCGTTTTTATATTGATTGTTCTACTGATTCAAAGGCAAACAACTGTACTTGCAATATCTCAAGCTGCTCCGGCTGATTGGTTACAGCCGCATGGGAAGCATGCGGATTTTTGCTAAGTGCGGGGACAGTTTCTTGATCGTCATTCTCAGCAGCAACATACAATCTACTTATCTGATTAGTTATTCGGCTGACCAAGCTCATTGGCATATCACCCATGGCTTTTGGCATTTTTCCACTGATCAGCTGCGCAAGCTCATTTGGGTGTATCGGAATCTTTATCCCGCGATAGAATTGCTTGGCCAAATCGCTATTTTTGTTTATTATCCCGTCGGTATTTTTCCAGTGCTTAAAAACCTCAGTTCCCTGATGCTCTTCAATGCTGTATAAGATATAACTTTCGCGAGAGCCATCAAATATATAATCTTTTGTTTCTACCCAGAGATGATCCTCATTTGCTCCTAAGACCGGTAATTCGTCAGGATTATGAAGAAAAAGGTATGCGGCGACATTGGGAGCAATTACCCGGCAGGCCCCTTTATCTTTAAATAAAGAACCAAGCTTAACCAATAACTGCTGGTAAAATTTATTCTCATTTATTTTCCTCGCAAAGTGTTCCCGTAGAAGCTGATTTGGCAGGTTTATTTGGGGGGAAAGACATATCCCGGCACTGGCCAGCTCACTAAATAAGAGTATCTGGATAAAAACAAGACTAAATATCTTATAGAATTTTTTCATTTTTCTAACCAAATTTAAGGATTAAGCCCGCAAAAAGTTGAGGTATAAGTATACCACAATTTAATGGGTTTTCAAGGGGGAGAGATTTTTGCTCTGTTAGTTTTTAATCAGGCTGCTGGGGATGGAATAGGTAGTTATTTTGGCCGACTACTTCATATCTTAACTCGGCAATAAGGACAATTGCCGCGAGGGTCTCTTCTAAGCTGACGTCTTTCAAATAGAGCGTTATTTTTTTATCCTGAATCTCTTGATTAAGTACAAAATTAATCGTTGTTTGCCGGGAAAGGTCGCGAAAAACTTCCCATAATGTCGCATCTTTGTAATCAAGGCTAACTAAAACCTCCCCCTGTTCATCACTGTTAACCTGGGCATGGAGCGTGGGGACTAATAGGAAAAAAGGTAATATTAAAATCGTGATAACTTTCATCGCTGTAAAGAAACGATTTTCTGTCCGTAGAACTTTTTATTTAGCCCTAACGCGTTAGCCAGAAAGGAAGTCTTTAGTCTTGGGTCTGTTTAAATCAATATTTTATCAGCGAATAAATCCGGTGTTTTTTTAATTTCTTCCTTCCCTTTAAAAATTCAAGTTCGATAAGGAAAGCAATACCAATAATTTTTGCTTTTAATTTTTTGAGCAGCCGACAAACAGACGCAATCGTTCCCCCCGTTGCTAAAAGATCATCGACAATCAACACCCGGGCATTCGGTCTTATTGCATCTTTGTGAATTTCGAGCACATCCTTGCCATACTCAAGCGTGCAGCCGATGGTATAGGTTTTATAGGGCAACTTGCCTTTTTTTCTAATCAGCACAAGGCCCGCCCTCAATTTGTATGCTAAAACAGCACCAAAGATAAAACCGCGGGCTTCAACACAGACAACGGATTCTATTTTTTTATTTCGGTATTGTTCATATATTATATCAATTGCCGTCTTGAACATTTTTGGATTTTGGAGCAGGGTCGTAATATCTTTAAAAATAATACCCTTTTTAGGAAAGTCCGGTATATCACGGATCGAATTCGCAAGCAAAGCCAATTTTTTCATTTAATCCGATTCCTCCATATAGCTTCTTAATTTTCGCAAGGCATTGTTTTCGATTTGCCTGACCCTTTCTCGGCTTATCTTAAAGATTTTTGCCGTTTCTTCCAGGGTCCGAAAAGTACCATCTTTTAAGCCATACCTTAAAACCAAAATCTCCTTTTCTCTGGCCCCCATCTTATCCAACAATTCGGCAATTTTTTCTTGTCTTAAAAGACGACTTAATTCATCAATCGGAGATATTGCCGACTCATCTTCAATCAAATCCATAAACTCCCCGGACTCATCCTGACCAATCGGCTTATGTAAAGAGGTGGTTCGAGTTACAATTTCACTCAAGCGCCGGGCTTTTTTGATCGAAATACGCATTTTTTTGGCGATTTCCTTTAGGATTGGAGTTCGACCTAATTTTTGGGTCAGGTGTTCAGTCATCCGTTTCCATTTTGTAATTGTTTCGGTTAGATAAACCGGCACTCTGATCGTTTTGCTCTGGTTAGCAATAGCACGCGTGATATACTGTCGTATCCACCATGCCGCATAAGTACTAAAGCGGTATCCCTTTTGCGGGTCAAATTTATGGACCGCACGCATTAAGCCCAGATTTCCCTCCTCAATCAAATCCGTGATTGAAACCCCCAAAAAACTGTATCTTTTGGCAATATTAACCACCAATCTTAAGTTTGACCGAATCATTAACTTGCGCGCTTTGGCATTGCCGCGTTTTGCCTTTTTGGATACTTTAACCTCTTCCTCTGGGGTCAATAACGGTATGTTTTTAATATCCCTCAAATATAATCGTATCGTATCCATTACCATATCATTTACGCGTTCTTCCTTTCTTTTCGGCGATTGCGGCTTGCGCAGCAGCCAAACGAGCAATTGGAACTCTAAACGGAGAACAGCTTACATAATCAAGTCCGACGTTATGGCAAAAGTGTACTGATTTAGGTTCCCCGCCATGTTCTCCACAAATACCGCACTTGAGATTCTTTTTTGTCTGCCGACCGAGTTTAACTGCCTTTTCTACAAGTTTTCCCACGCCTTCCTGGTCGATCGTTTGAAAAGGATCATCGGGAAGGATTTTATTTTCCACATAATTAGGCAAAAATACACCGGCATCATCGCGGCTGTAACCAAAGGTCATCTGGGTAAGGTCGTTAGTGCCAAAAGAAAAGAATTCAGCACTTTCAGCCACTTTATCCGCAGTTAAAGCCGCCCGGGGGATCTCGATCATCGTGCCCAACATATATTTAATATTAACCCCTGTCTTCTTAATAATCGTATCCGCTGTTTTGCGCACAATTACTTCAAGATTATCGAACTCAGCCTTTGTCCCAATAAGCGGAATCATAATTTCCGGCAAAACTTTGATGCCTTTTTTTAACATATTAGAAGCCGCCTCAATAATCGCTGTTGTCTGCATAACGCATAATTCCGGATAAGTAATCGACAATCGACATCCGCGGTGGCCAAGCATTGGATTTGATTCGTGTAAGCTCATAACAAGCTGCTCAATCACAGCCAGGCTAACTTTCAAGCGCTTAGCCATTTCTTTTTTCCCCACAAGCGTATTCGGCAGGAATTCATGTAACGGGGGATCCAAGAGCCTGATTGTTACCGGTAACCCATGCATGGCCTTAAAAATACCTTCAAAATCCTTGCGTTGGTATGGTAAGAGCTTGCGGAGTGCTTTTTCACGTGCACCTTTATTTTGGGCGAGAATAAACTCACGAATCGCCCAAATCCGTTCTCCCTCAAAAAACATATGCTCTGTTCTGGTTAGCCCAATGCCTTCGGCACCAAGCTTACGTGCGGCAACGGAATCCTTGGGCGTATCCGAATTTGTCCTTACCTTTAATTTACGGTATTGATCCGACCATTTCATTAGCTGCATAAATATTTTATAGATTGGATTCTTTCTGGCGTTAAGGTTGCCTTCAACAATACCGGCAATAACCGGACTTGAAGTGGATTTAATATTCCCTAACATCAATTCACCGGTTGAACCATCCAAGGAAATGGGATCACCTTCTTTAATGATATAATTACCTACTGAGATTTCCTTTTTACTGTAGTTAATATTAAGCGCACTACAACCGGCAATACAGCATTTTCCCCAACCCCGGGCCACTACCGCGGCATGAGAGGTCATGCCCCCGGTTGAGGTCAAAATCCCCTCCGCTGCATTCATCCCGGCAACATCTTCAGGAGAGGTTTCATGTCGGACCAGGATAACTTTTTTGCCTCTTTTTTTCCAGGTTTGAGCATCAGCAGCCGAAAAAACCACCTGGCCTGACGCAGCCCCCGGGCCAGCCGGCAAACCCTTGGCAACTATTTTAGCACTAGCCTTGGCCTTAGGATCAAAAATCGGAAAAAGAAGCTGGTTCAGTTGATCACCTTCAACGCGCATCAGCGCTTCTCGAGCGGTAATTAGTTTTTCCTTTACCATGTCACAGGCAATCCTTACAGCCGCAAACCCGGTCCGTTTTCCGGTCCGCGTCTGCAGCATAAACAGTTTACCTTCTTGAATCGTAAACTCCACATCCTGCATATCCTTGTAATGCTTTTCAAGCTTTCGGCGAATATTATCAAGCTCCCGATAAATTTTTGGCATCTGTTTCTTAAGCTGGCTGATCGGCCGGGGAGTTCTGATCCCGGCAACCACATCTTCGCCCTGAGCGTTAATAAGAAACTCACCAAAGAATTCTTTACTTCCGGTAGAAGGATTACGGGTAAAAGCAACGCCGGTTCCTGAAGTTTCTCCCATGTTGCCGAAGACCATGGCCTGGACATTAACCGCGGTGCCAAGGAGTCCCGTAATTTTGTTGATTCTTCTATAGATCACTGCCCGCCCGACATTCCAAGAACCAAATACGGCATGAACTGCCGCCATTAGCTGCTCTTTGGCTTTATCGGGAAACGGGTTATGGACATGCTTCTTGTACACCTTTTTATACTCGCCAACCAGCTCTTTAAGCTGCCCCGCGGTAAGATCAGTATCCAACCCGGCTTTATATTTCTTCTTGATCGCGGTCAACTTATGCTCAAAATGCTCATGGTCGACCCCCATGACTACACCGGCAAACATATCAATAAAACGTCGGTATGCATCCCAGGCCACTCGTTCATTATTGGTTTTTTTTGCCAGGCCCCGGACCACTTCATCATTAAGCCCAAGATTTAAAACGGTATCCATCATTCCCGGCATCGATACCGCGGCCCCACTTCTGACCGAAACCAGAAGTGGATTTTTAGGATCGCCAAATCCAGCTTGCATGCTTTTTTCAAGCTTGCTTATATTTGCATTAATCTGTTTTTGTAATACCGCAGGATATTTTTTACCATGTTTATAATAGTAATCACAAACCTCTGTAGAAATTGTAAAACCAGGAGGTACCCGCACCCCGATGTTCAACATCTCCGCCAGGTTTGCTCCCTTGCCTCCCAGTATTGATTTCATTTTTGCGTTGCCTTCAGCTTTTCCTTTTCCAAAGAAGTAAACATATTTTTTTGCCATCTTTAAAAAATCCTTTCTTTATTGTATTTTTAAAGTCCTTTATTATGCAAATATTCTTCAATCCGGCTAATTTCGATTCTATCCTGCAACATAGTATCGCGATCTCTGATCGTTACTTTATGATCTGACAAAGACTCGACATCAACCGTGAGGCAATATAACGTTCCGATTTCATCCTGGCGCCGATAAAGCTTACCGATTGAAGCCGTGTCGTCGTATAGTACCACAAACTGCCGGGATAGACCATGACTAATTTTTTGGGCCAGTTGCACAATATCCGTACGCTTTTTAAGTAACGGCAGAATCGCAACCGCAAACGGAGCCAGATTTTTATTAAGTCCGAGAACTATCCGCTTTGCCCCTTTAACCTCTTCTTCACGATAAGCGTCAACCAAAAAAGCCAGGGTCGCCCGGTCAACGCCTCCGGAAGGTTCGATCACATAGGGCAGATACCGCTGCTGGGTAGATTGATCATAGAAGGTTAAATCTTTACCGCTGCATTGGGCATGTTGTTTTAGATCAAAATCTCCCCGGTTAGCAATGCCTTCGAGTTCCGACCAGCCAAAGGGAAATAAATACTCAATATCTGTACAAGCCTGGGCATAATGGGCAAGTTCTCCTTGAGGATGAACCCGCAGTTTCAAATTGTTCTTTCTGATCCCTAAATCTAAATACCAATTGTAGCGGTCGTTAATCCACTGCTCATAATATTTTTGAGCATCCTCTGGTTTTACAAAATACTCTATTTCCATTTGTTCGAATTCTCTCGTCCGAAAAGTAAAATTTCCCGGGGTTATTTCATTGCGGAATGCTTTACCGATTTGGGCCAGACCAAATGGTAATTTGCGATGACGGGAATTAAGAACATTAATAAAATTAACGAATATTCCCTGGGCGGTCTCCGGACGCAAATATGTAATGGCCGCGGTATCTTCCACGGGCCCCAGATAAGTCTTAAGCATCAAATTAAAAAGGCGGGGAGGATTTGTTTTTAAATCTATTTCCGCTTGACAGGCCGGACAAATTTTTTTATTCTGGTCGCCACTAAGCGTATCGGCCCGAAATCGCTTTTTGCAGTGTTTGCAATCAACAAGCGGGTCGGTGAAACCTTCGACGTGCCCGGAAGCCTGCCAAACTGAAGGATGCATTAATATTGCCGCATCCAGTCCTTCCATATCATCTCTCCGGTGCACGGTTGTCCTCCACCAAGCATTCTTTACGTTACGTTTTAATTCAACGCCGAGCGGCCCATAATCCCAGATGCTGCTTAGACCCCCGTAAATTTCTGAGCTTTGAAAGATAAACCCTCTCCTTTTACACAGCGATACTATTTTTTCCATAGAGACTTCAAACATATGCCACCTGTATCTTCTTTAAGAACTCCAATGCATTAAACTTTTGTCCAATATGAAAATCAATGAAACTTCTCAGAAACTGTTTCAACTCCTGATCAACGCTCGGGGTCATTTTAAAATTAGAAATTTTTTCTAGTTCCATCTTCTCGATATGGTTAACGGAAGCGATTGTCCCCTTCATTACATTACGGGCACCGATATCGGCATGAAAGCATTGCGGGCATAGCAATCCCCCGAGAATACAACTAAATCTGCTCTGTTCGAGGATATGATTTTCGCAGCTTACACAACAATCGAAGCGCGGTTTAAATCCGGAAAGATTTAAAAACTTGATTTCGAAAATCTGGACGATGTTATCGATCCTTTCCGCACGATTTAAAATATTCAAAAAATCCGTTATTAACAAGAAGATATCTTTATTTACCTGGGCCACGGGCATGGTGGCACTTATTAGTTCTAAAAAGTAGGTTGCAAAGGTAAGCTTTTCTATTTTTTTTCCAATGTTGTCAAAATTCTTAATAAGATCGGCCTGACTTATAATGTGCAAATCGCTCCTGTTTTTTTCATAAAAAACTATCCGGTTGTAACTAAGGGGCAAAAAGCTTGTTCCAAATTTATCAATTTTCCTCCGCGCGCCCTTGGCCTGCGCATTCATCTTACCAAAATCCAACGTAAACAGGGTCAGCAGAAAACTTGTTTCCCGGTAATCTCTTCTCAAGAGGACAATTGCTTCTGTTTTATGAATAGCCATGATCATTAAAAATTTAGTTCACGTTTGATTTTTGAGTTTAAACTTTTAGTAAAAAGAAAATCAAGCTTGTTATGCCAATGCCTAATAACGCTCCGACAATCACTTCTTTTAAAGAATGATACCCCGGCCTAAGTCTACTTTGCGCGACTAAGACGGCTAAAATAAAAACCGATAGGATCAGGATCATACTTTTTGAAAGAAAAAAAGTAACCGCCCAGATAAAAAAAGCAACCGCGGAATGCCCGGAGGGCATACCTCCACGCAGCGGTTTACCCCGGCCCAGTTTAACCTTAGAAAAAATTACGGCCGCGAGCACTAAAAGCAAGGAGATAAAAGTAACATGCAAAGGTTTTTGTCGAATATACTCGAGGCTGGTCTGAATCGTTTGCACGGGTAAAATTGTTAAAAATAACAAATAGCCAACAAAAACAGCATTGATCGCAGCCACCAAAACGGCTCCCGCCGAAATATCCTTTATGATTCTGGCTAAGGGGTGAAATTCATTTGTTATTAGATCGATCATTAATTCTACACCAGTATTAAACATTTCCGCGAGAAAAACAAAACTGATTGTTACAAACAAAAGAACAAACTCTATTTTGCTGAAATTAAAATAAAGGCCTAATAGCAAGGCAATGACTCCCAGTAAAAAGTGCAGGCGCATGTTCCTTTGAGTTTTTAGAACATACATGAACCCTTCGATCGCATAATTAAAACTCTCGAACAATTTCCGCTTATGCATTACTTTTTAGAATCTCCTTTTGAATTTTCTGCATCCTCAAAAATTCCTTATTCGATGTATCATCATATCCGAGTAAGTGTAATATGCCGTGTATCAAGTAAAGACAGAGTTCAGCATTAAAGCTGGTATTTAAACTCCGCGCACTCCGCTTTGCCGTTTCCACGGAGATTACCACATCACCTAACAGCTGTGGATTTAGTTCACTAAAGCTCCCGTCATGCATTCTAAAGGCGAGAACATCGGTGGCCGAATTTTTCTTTAAGTGTTTTTTATTTAAATCCCTGATTTTTCTATCATCAACCAAAAGGATGCTCAGTTCGCTGTTATCAAATCCTTCACGATTAAGAACCTTGTTCGCCAGCTTTTTTACTTTTTTCTGATTGATCCTTATTTTTTTCTGGATATTCTTTATATATATTTTGTTCATTATTAATTTGGTTTAAATGCGGATATTCAACCCGGCTATGATAGATTCCATTCAGAATATGAGCAAAAACTTCCGAAATCGTATGTAAATCTTTTAAGGTCAAATTGCAACCATTAAGTTGACCATCTATAAACTTATTGTTTATGATCCGTCTTACAAGTTCTTGTATTTTTGCCGGAGATGGCTGGGGCACAGCCCGGGAAGCAGCTTCCACGGAATCGGCGAGCATGACAATCGCCGCTTCTTTAGATTGGGGGGTCGGTCCGGGATAACGGAAATCCTCAGCCTGAATTTTGCTTTTTTCCTTTCCGTGTTGTTCGAGTGCGCGGTGATAGAAATAATACACGACATCATTGCCATGATGCTGGGTAATAATATCCATTATTGATTTGCCCAGCTTGTTCTTTCTCGCTAAATCAACGCCCTCCTTAATATGATTTATAATGATTAAGCTGCTTATCGTCGGGCTTAAATTCTCATGTTTATTCTCTCCATGCGCCTGATTTTCACTAAAATAAGGGGCCATCCTTATTTTGCCAATATCGTGAAAATACGCTCCGACTCTGGCCATCAGACTGTTGGCGCCGACCATTTCGGCGGCAGATTCAGCAAGATTGCCGACGACCAAACTATGGTGATAAGTACCCGGCGCTTTTATAACTAATTCTTTAAGGATCGGTTGATTTAAATCTGATAATTCTAATAAACTGATGTTTGTCGTGATTCCGAATATTGTTTCAAATATCGGCAAAACTCCGGTGACAATAATTGCGGAAATTATACCATTCGCCAACCCCCAGCCACTCTGAATAACCAGATTATTGATCGGCGTAAAATTTATCAGCCCTAAGGCGACAATTGAAACCATATGTGTCAGCCCAATAAGAATGCCTCCCTTAGTTAAATTCCTTCGCCGGCGGACATTAAGAACTGTATAGATACTTATAATTCCACCGGAAATCATCGTCACCGCGATATCAAACCTGTTCCCGCTTATGACCCCGATAAAAACAGCCAAAATCACAGTTAACATTAAAGCTATTCCCGGATCAATAAGGATCGCCACAAGCATAGAAACACAGGCCAGGGGAATTAAGAAAAGCGACCACGATGAGTTAATAATTGCTTTTGCTCCAAGGACAATAAACAAAATTAACAGGCACAGGAGCAGCATATTTTTTATCTGGAAAAGATTTTTTGATTTACTTATGCTTAAATAGGTGGCTGTGATTACCGCGAAAATAATCAGCAGCAGAAAAACGCCTAAAAAGTAATAGAGTTTTTTGGGCTGCTTTTGTATTTTTTTAAGTTCTTTTAACGCCGATTCCTGAGTTCGGTTAATCTTTTCTCCCCGCTGTAGAATCAACTCGTTTTTCTTTATCTCTATTTTTTCGCCTTCCGTATCAATAAAAGAAAAATCAAAGGGGGCATAGATGTTTCTTTGACTAATTTGCCCCGGTTGAAAATTATATTCCGGCCAGAAGGACTCCTGGCCGATAAAAACTACAATACTCAAAAGCAAGCAGATAAAAACAGTAATGATGATCAGGACAACACTTTTTGAATTATGCGGCGGTGTATTATTAAAACTATTTTTTTTCATAATTATTCTTGCCGACCCCGGATTCAAATCGGGCATAAGCTTTAATAATATCTTGCACCAACTCATGCCGGACAACATCTTTTTCGTTTAAATACATAAATTTTATTCCCTCGATATCTTTTAAAATTGATTGCACCTGGACCAGGCCAGAAGACTTATTATGGGGAAGATCAACTTGTGTTATATCTCCGGTAATCACGGTTCGCGAATCAAACCCTAACCTAGTCAAAAACATTTTCATCTGTTCGGTTGTGCTGTTTTGTGCCTCATCGAGAATAATAAAAGAATCGTTGAGTGTTCTCCCGCGCATATATGCCAGCGGAGCCACTTCAATTATGCCTTTTTCCAATGCGTGCTGGATTTTATCGACCTCCATCATATCATATAAAGCATCATAAAGCGGCCGCAGGTAGGGTGTGATTTTTTGATTTAAATCACCGGGGAGATACCCTAAACTCTCACCGGCCTCAACCGCTGGCCGGGTCAGAATGATTCTGCTAACCTGCTGATTCTTTAAAGCCGAAACAGCCATCGCCATCGCCAGGTAAGTTTTCCCGGTTCCAGCCGGACCAATGCTAAAAACGATATCGGAAGCTCTGATCGCATCCACATATTCTTTCTGACCTTTTGTCTTCGGCGTTATAAATTGTTTTTTGGACATTATATCAATTCGGTCTAAATATATGGCGGGTAAACCTAAGGCACTATCTTGGGCAATAGCATTTATTGCACAAAGAAGATCTCGTCTTTTAAAATGCCCTCCTAATCGTATAACATCCAATAGCTCATCAATTAATTTTGCAGCCAAGTTAATTTTTTTTTCTTTTCCACTAACGGTGAGTTTATCTCCACGGGCAGTAATTTTTATGGCGAGCTCTTTTTCAATGATTTTTAGATTTTCATCGTGTCGGCCAAAAAGAATATTTGCTTCCTCATCGTTATGCAGTTTTATTACTCTTTCCATTCTATCGTACTTTAGCTACAACGTTTTAATCCTGAGGAATCTTTAACTTTTGGCCCGGATAAATTTTATGGGGACTTTTTAAAGCATCTCTATTGGCGTCATAAATTTCTTTCCATCTTGCCGACTTTCCATAGACCTTCTTTGCAATCTTTCCTAACGTATCCCCTTTTTGTACGATGTAGATTGTATGGGTTATTTTCACTTGGGGCGCTGGCTCAGTTGGGATATCAGTTAGTTCGGACTTTTCTTCCGGCAAGAGGATCGGCGCAGGTTTTTCGGTTTCGACTTGGGGTGGGGTAATCACCTGTGGTCCGCCATATATATATCCGCGGTTACCCCACATTTTTTTATCCTCACTCTTATACTTTTTCCACTCCGGATAAGGTGGCAACTCAACTCTTACCTCATAAGTTGTTCTTGTTCTAACCCGTTCTTTAGACTGATCAATTGGCGGCGGTGTGCCCGTGAAAAAACCACGGTTACCAGCAGAAATATTTTGATCGAGCCTTTCTTTTTCAATTTTTGTTACTTCGATCCTTTTTGAACAGCCAAGCATACCTAAAAAACTTAAAATGAATATACCGATTAATATCTGTCTCATTTTAAAGCACCTCCCAGGGTCGCTCCCAACTAGTAAATAACCTTCAAAATTATATTCTAACAGTTAACAAGCCAAGGCGTTAAGTTATTGTTTAATTTTTAGTAAGCATTATTATAAACCATTACTCTTTTATTGTCAAATGCAGTTCATTTAACTGCATCGTAGATGCCGGCGAAGGCGCGGCCGTTAACGGACAAGACGCCTTTTGATTTTTAGGAAAGGCAATACAATCGCGAATACTTGGACTGTCGGTGATCAGTGCCAATAGCCGGTCCAGTCCAATCGCGATTCCGCCATGCGGCGGAGCGCCATAATCAAATGCGTTCAACAAAAAACCAAATTTACTTTTTGCCTCTTTCTGGTCTAAGCCCAATATTTCGAATATTTTTGCCTGAAGATCTTGTTGATGAATACGAATACTCCCACTACCGATCTCGACCCCATTAACCACCAAGTCATAGGCATGCGAACGGACTTTTTCCGGTTCGCTCGCCAAAAATTTAACATCTTCGGCCTTTGGCGACGTAAAGGGATGATGTTCGCAATCCCAGTGGTTTTCTTCGCTGTTATATTTAAATAAGGGGAAATCAGTTACCCAGAGAAACTTAAATTCTTCCTTTTTGATTAATTTTAAGCTTTCGGCTAAACTAACCCTTAATTGTCCAAGGACATTTAGCGCGAGCTTTGTTGTATCGGCAATAATCAGGAGCAAATCCCCCTCCTTGGCCTTAAACATGCCGGCAATTTTTTTTAACTCCTCTTCAGCTAAGTATTTTTTTACCGGCGATTGAAAACCATCGGCTAAAACCTTAATCCAGACCAGACCTTTGGCGCCGATCTTGAGCGCAAACTTTGTTAATTCATCTAATTCTTTAAGTGAAAACTTGCCCGCGTTTACGGCATTTATTCCGAATACTTTTCCCTTTTTCTGAAGCACTTTCTTGAAAACCAGGAACTCACTTTCCTTGAGGAGTGAGCTTAACTCCAGAATTTCCATCCCATAGCGCAGATCAGGTTTATCCGTTCCATAACGCTGCATCGCCTGCGGATAGGGCAGCTTGGCAAAAGGTGTTTGTAGTTTAAAGCCTAAACTTTTCTGAAAAATCTCCGCGATTAATTCCTCATTAAGCAGAAAAATGTCTTCTTCATCGATAAAAGACATTTCCATATCAAGCTGAGTAAATTCGGGTTGACGGTCCTTCCTCAGGTCTTCATCCCGAAAACATTTCGCGATTTGATAATACCTGTCAAATCCGGCAACCATAAGTATTTGTTTAAACAACTGGGGTGATTGCGGCAAGGCATAAAACATACCCGGATTTAAACGACTGGGAACCAGGTAATCGCGGGCCCCTTCCGGTGTGCTCTTGGTGAGAATCGGCGTTTCGACTTCGATAAATTCTTTCCGGTCCAGAAAATCGCGAATAACTTTAAATATGCGCGAGCGCAATATTATATTCTTTTTCATTCGCAAACGGCGCAAATCGAGAAACCGGTAAGTAAGACGTAAGTCTTCGGAGACCGCTTTATCCTCATTGACTTCAAAAGGCAGGGCTTTTGAAGCATTTAAAATCTCTAACTCCTTAGTTAAAATTTCAATTTCTCCGGTAGAAATTTTTTTATTTTCTGTCCCCGCCGGTCTTTTACTTACTTTTCCTTTGATCCAAATTACAGATTCGTTTTTTAAGGCATGTGCTTTTTGATGGAGGGATTTATCTATTTCCGGGTCGAAAACTATCTGCGTTAAGCCCTCCCGATCGCGCAAGTCTATAAAAATTAGACCCCCGTGGTCTCGACGAGAATGGACCCAGCCACAAAGCAGAACATCTTGGCCAACATTAGTGGCATTTAGCTGGCCACAGGTATGTGATCTCTTCATCTTTAATCTTTAATATTTAATTTTTAATTTTTAATATTTAATTTTACTTCCCCATCCCTACGCGTTGAACCTGCTGAAATATTTTGCCTTCTGTTTGGATTGAAGGAGCGATGATTATTTCTGTAAAACTCATTTCTTTTATTGTTCTCGCTCCCACGGAACCCATGGAGAGTGCTAAAGCACCGACTAAGTTTTGTGAGCCGTCATCCAGTTTAGCCGGCCCGAACAAAATTTCTTCCAATGTCCCGGTGGTCCCAACATAAATCCTTGTCCCCCGTGGCAAATTGGCATGCGGCGTTGCCATTCCCCAATGATAACCTCTTCCCGGAGCCTCTTTTGATCTGGCAAAAGCGGAACCAACCATTACCGCATCAGCGCCGCAAGCAAAGGCCTTACTAATATCCCCCCCGCTGCGCATTCCACCGTCGGTAATTATGGGAACATACCGGCCCGTTTTTTTGTGAAAAAAATCTCTTGCCGCAGCGGCGTCACAGGTTGCCGTCACCTGAGGAACTCCAATCCCCAATACGCCTCTCGTCGTACAGGCCGCCCCGGGACCGATCCCGATCAGTAAAGCACTTGCCCCAATTTCAAAAAGCTCTAAGGCCACATTATAAGTTACACAGTTACCAACCACGACCGGTATTTTCATCATTTTACAGAATTTGGCTAGATCTAAGGCCTTATATTCCGTGGAGATATGCTTAACGGAAGTAACTGTCGCTTGAAGCACAAAAATATCAGCTCCCGCTTCCTGTGCCAAACGGCCAAATTGGTCCGCCCGCTGAGGGATTGAACTCACGATACAGGGAACATTCTTTTCTTTAATCTGCCTTATGCGTAGGCCAATCAATTCCTCTTTAATCGGCTCGTGATATATCTCTTGCACTAATTTAGTGGCTTCTTCCGTGCTGGCCTGAGCAATTTTAACTAATACTTCATTTGGATTTTTATAGCGCGTTTGCACCCCTTCCAAATTCAATACCGCCAAACCACCTAATTTCCCCATCTCGACGGCAAAATTAACATCGACAACTCCATCCATCGCCGCTGCCAAAATAGGCACTGTATATTTTTTATCTCCTAACAGAAAACTCGTGTCGACCTCATGGGGATTGATCGTTGTTAAACCAGGAACCAACGCAATCTCATCAAAACCATAACACCGCCGCGCTTTTCTGCCGCGACCAATAAACTCAGCCATTAATAAACCTCTTCTTAAGGGTAATTAAAACTTATAAAAATTGCGCAGTTTAAAATGCTTTAAATGCGCGTTAGGTCATGTCTTTCTTTAAGTAATGAAGACCTAATATAACATAAAATTACCGGCCTGTCAAATAATTAAAAAACCCGCAAGAATCATATTTTTCCTGCGGGTTTTTTAAAATCTAATCTTTCGATTAATACATACCACCCATTCCGCCCATACCACCCGGTGGCATCGCCGGACCTGCTTTTTCCTCTTCTTTTATATCGGTAATCAATGTTTCTGTTGTCAATAGTAAACCGGCAATGCTTGCGGCATTTTCCAATGCACTACGGCTTACTTTGGCCGGATCAAGAACTCCAGATTCGATCATATCCACGTAATCATTCTTAATCACATCAAATCCGCGATTACCTTTTTCTGTTTTTACGCGTTGCACAACAACCGAGCCTTCTAACCCAGCATTTTCGGCCAATTGACGAATTGGTTCTTCGAGTGCTCTTTTTACGATCTCCACACCAATTTGTTCATCCTGCGAAAGTTTCAACTTACCTAATTGAGCTGCTGCCCGGATTAATCCAACTCCACCGCCGGCAACAATACCCTCTTCAACCGCCGCCCGAGTTGCATGAAGAGCATCTTCTACTCTGGCCTTTTTTTCTTTCATCTCGGTTTCCGTAGCAGCGCCAACATTAATTACCGCTACTCCGCCCGCTAATTTTGCCAAGCGCTCCTGTAGCTTTTCCTGGTCATAATCAGAATCGCTATCACTGATTTGTTTCTTGATCTGACTAATTCTTCCACTTATTTCTTCGGTCTTTCCCGCGCCCTCAACAATCGTCGTATTCTCTTTATCTATTTTAACCCGCTTTGCTCGACCCAAATCACTAATGTCGATATTTTCCAGTTTTTCACCCAGCTCCTCGGTAATTGCCCTACCGCCGGTCAACTTAGCAATATCTTCAAGCATCTCCTTTCGCCGGTCTCCGTAACCAGGAGCTTTAACCGCGCAACAAGTAAGCGTACCTCTAATCCGATTGACAACTAATGTTGCTAATGCTTCGCCTTCTATGTCCTCGGCAATTATCAACAAAGGTTTGCTAGCGCGAGCTATTTTCTCCAGCAAAGGTAGAAGATCCTTTAGCGCAGAGATTTTTTTCTCATGGATGAGAATATACGGTTCGTCCAAAATACATTCCATTCTTTCCGTATCCGTTGAAAAATAAGGCGACAAATATCCCTGATCAAACTGCATACCTTCAACCACTTCTAATGTCGTCGCCATCGACTTTGCTTCTTCAACCGTAATCACACCATCCTTACCGACCTTTTCCATGGCCTCAGCGATTAAATCACCAATCGCTACGTCACTGTTTGCGGCGATTGTTGCCACCTGGGCAATCTCTTTTATGTTATCTTTAATCGGCTTAGAAAGCTTTTTTAATTCCTCAACTACGTTGACCACCGCCGCATCAATCCCTCTTTTTAAAGACATCGGATTAGACCCAGCCGTAACATTTTTCAGACCCTCTCTATAAATTGCTTCGGCTAAAATTGTTGCGGTGGTTGTTCCATCACCCGCAACATCACTTGTTTTAGAAGCAACTTCCTTGACTAATTCCGCGCCTAAATTTTGATACGGATCCTGCAATTCGATTTCTTTGGCTACGGTTACTCCATCTTTGGTTATTGTCGGCGAGCCAAATTTCTTATCTAAAACAACATTTCTCCCTTTCGGCCCCAAGGTTATTTTTACCGCTTTACTAAGTTGCTCTACCCCACTTAATACGGCCCGCCTTGCTTCGTCACCAAACAGAAGCTGTTTTGCCATAATTCACCTCCTACAATCGTTCTGACCTATTTTAGTATTGCTAAAATATCTTCTGCTCGAAGCATTAAATATTCTTCGCCGTCTTTTGTCGTAACTTCTGTACCAGAATATTTACCAAACAAAACTTTGTCGCCAGCCTTTACTTCCGGGGCCTGTATTTTTCCGCTTTCAAGTACCTTGCCCTGGCCAACAGCAACAACTTTTGCCTCTTGCGGCTTTTCCTTTGCCGAATCAGGCAAAAGAATTCCTCCCTTGCTTTCTTCTTCCGCCGCTAGAATCTGCACCAACACGCGATCACCCAACGGTTTTATATTCATAATTTATCCACCTCCCTTATTTTATCAGCACTCTCACGCGAGGAGTGCTAAAATCAATACTAAAAAAAATAACATAGTTGTTCAACTGAATCAAGGGCCAATTTCAGACAAAAAATGGTGTTTTAGGGTATTTTTATGCTTTTTTCTCGCTTTTATGGATTTTTTCACTTTATTTCTTTAATTTTGTGTAACGATAGGCCATTTCTATCCCTTTTAAGGTCAGCTGAGGATCATATACATCTATTTTACGACATAATGATTTCATTAGCCCTAAATTGCCGCCCGTAGCAATAACGATGGTTTTCGCTTTGATTTTTTTCTTAAAAGTTTCAATCAGACCATCCACCAAAAACGCAAAGCCATAAAGAATTCCACTTAAGATTGAACTCTTAGTATCTCGGCCTAAAATTTCCCGCGGCTTTTGCAAAGAAACTAACGGTAATAAAGCTGTTTTCTCATGCAATGCCGCTAATGACATATTTATTCCCGGGACAATAACTCCGCCAAGATATTCGCCTTTTTTAGTGATCGCATCGATCGTAATCGCGGTGCCAAAGTCAACAATAATCGCCGCCGCTTTATAATAATATTTAGCACAAGTAGCGTTAGCTAATCTATCTTTGCCTACCTGCGCCGGATATTTATAGTTATTTTTAATTGGCACCGGGATATCTTTGCCGAGGCATAAGATTTTCCCCTGGGGGAAAATCTTTTTTAGCTCAGCTTTCATTTTTTTTTCAATCGGCGGAACAACAGAACAAATAATTACTTTCGAAATGCTCCTTTTGCGGAGAGCATTTTTACCAACTTTTAACTTCAAAATTGAACTAAGGCGCGATGGTTTATCTAAAATTTTAGTTGGTAAATCCCAGGCTTTACAGATCCCTTTCCCCTTACTAATCCCAAACGCGATTTGGGTATTTCCAATATCAATTAATAGCCACATCATCCGTCTCTCTTTTTTGTTTCTGGTTTCTGTGTCTTGTCCTGCAATAGTTGACACTTTTTTATAAAACTCTAAACACTAAACTCTAAATCCTAAATAAATCACAAACCTAAAACTATAAACTCAAAAAATATATATTTTGGTCTTTTAAAAATTATTTGTTTTAGATTTTGAGTTTTACTATTTGTGTTTATTTAGAGTTTCGGATTTAGAGTTTAGGGTTTTACTTTCTGGCCTCTGGTATCTGGTTACTTATATTACCTTATAATCCGCACATCACCACTTAAAATATGATGCGAAAAACCAAAATCATCTCTAATAATCAAGGCCCCGTTATCATCAACATCCATTGCTTGTCCTTCGATCAGGACCCCGCGCCATTTGACTTTAACTCGGCGGCCCAAACTCAAGGAGAAACTTCTCCATTCATCGACAATTACACCAAAACCCCTATTTTTTATTTTTATATACTGAAGTTCTAATTCATGCAACAAGTTTTTTAAAAAATCCAGCCGGCTTACATGCTTTTTTAACTTTAACTTTAAAGAAGTTGCCCCTTTAGGTAATTCGTCTTTATCCGTATTCACATTAACCCCGATCCCTAAGATTATGAACTTAACCAGATCTTGTTCGGCACTCATTTCCGTTAATATTCCACAAACCTTCTCATCATTAATCAACACATCATTAGGCCATTTAATCAGCGCCTCGGCCCCGGTAAATCTTCTAATTGTCTTGGCAACACTTACCGAGCTCATCAAAGTAAGCTTTCCGGCTTCGGCCGGAGTAATCTTTGGTCTTAAAATTAAGGAGGCATAAATTCCTTTTCCCTTCGGAGAATTCCAGCTGCGTCCAAGACGGCCTTTGCCCTGCGTTTGTTCTTCACTGATAACCAGCGTTCCTTCAACTGCAGATTGCTCGGCCAAAGTATACGCCCGGGCATTTGTTGAACTAGTTGATTTATAGGCGACGACTTTTTTTCCAAAAGATTTGGTGCTTAATTTATAAGTGATTTCATCGACCAACATGCGGTCCGGGACTTTTACCAGACGATACCCAAAATGCGGCTGAGCCAAAACCTCATAACCGTTTTCTTTTAAATTTCGAATATGCTTCCAGACCGCTGTCCGCGAAACTTTTAATTTACGGCAAATTTCTTCTCCCGAAACAAAGTTATGTTTATTTTCTTTTAAATAAGCTAAAATTTTTGCTTCCATTTTTTTTCTTTTTCTTTAGTTCCTTTATTTTATCCCTTAAGGTGATCGCCTTTTCAAATTGCAAATTCTTGGCGGCCAGCTCCATCTCTCTCTGAATTTTATCGATCAGCTCCATCCGCGCATAGGCTTCTAAATCTTCGGCCACGATATTTTGCAAAAATTCTTCGGTCTGCATTTGGACCCCAATCCAGTTTTTAATCGCTTTTTTTATTGATGCAGGCTTTATTTTGAACTTTTTGTTAAACTCTTGTTGGATAATCCGGCGTCGATTAGTCTCGGTGACCGCTTTTTCAAGCGATTTAGTAAATACATCGGCATACATAATAACTTTCCCATTTACATTTCGTGCCGCCCGTCCGGTAACCTGAATCAGCGACGTGGCTGAGCGTAAAAATCCTTCCTTATCGGCATCCATCACACAGACCAATGAAACCTCCGGCAAATCCAAGCCTTCTCTTAGGAGATTTACCCCGACCAGACAATCGAAATATTTTTTTCTTAACTCGTGTAAGACCTTTATCCGTTCAAAAGCATCCAGTTCGGAATGTATATACCTTGTCGCCAGACCGGCATCTTGTAAATAACGGGCGAGGTCCTCGGCCATCCTTTTCGTTAAGGTCGTCACCAGAACCCGTTCATTCTTTTTGGCCAGCTCCTTTATCCTTGCAATCAAATCATCAACCTGATTTTTGGTTGGTTTAATAATAATCTCCGGGTCAACCAAGCCGGTCGGACGGATAATCTGTTCGCTTATATATTTACTTGAGCTTAATTCATATTCCGCCGGGGTCGCGGAAACAAATAATACTTGCCGGGCCAGGTTTTCAAATTCCGCAAATTTTAAAGGACGGTTATCAAGGCATGAGGGAAGTCTAAATCCGTACTCAACAAGAGTTTCTTTCCGCGCCCGATCCCCGTTATACATGCCGCGTATCTGCGGGATCGTAACATGCGATTCATCTATAATCGTTAAAAAATCGTCCGGAAAATAATCCAACAAACAAAACGGGCGGCTGCCCGGCGACCGGCCGCTTAAATGGCGAGAATAATTTTCAATGCCGTGACAAAAACCGAGTTCCTTGAGCATTTCCAGATCAAATCTCGTCCGGCTTTCAAGTCTCTGCGCGGTAAGTATTTTTCCTTCCCTTGCTAGTTGGGCTAACCGCTCATCCAACTCCGCTTCAATTGTCGTAAGCGCATCTTTGAGATGTTCGGAATCCACCAAAAAGTGTTTAGCGGGATAAACGTCAATGCGCTCAACTTCTTTTTCTTTTTCTAAAGTAACCCTATTTATAACGGAAATCCTTTCAATTTCATCCCCAAAAAACTCGATCCGAAAAGGAAACTGTTCATAAGCCGGGAAAATTTCAACAGTATCTCCGCGGACCCGGAAGGTCCCTTGAAAAAAATCGATGTCATTACGTTCATAGCGGATTTGAATTAACTGCTTAAGGAGATCATCACGGGAGAGTGATTTACCGGCTTCTAGATGAATAAACATTCCGCGGTATTCCTGGGGTGAACCAAGATTATAAATACATGAAACACTCCCGACAACAATCACGTCCTTTCGACTCATTAAAGACGTTGTTGCCGAAAGCCTTAAGCGGTCAATTTGCTTATTAATCGACGCGTCCTTTTCAATGTATGTGTCGGTTTGTGGGATATACGCTTCCGGCTGATAATAATCATAATAACTGATAAAATATTCTACGGCATTCCGGGGAAAGAATTCCTTGAATTCAGCGTAAAGTTGTGCGGCAAGTGTCTTATTATGAGAGAAGACTAAAGTCGGTTTATTTATATTAGCAATAACCGAGGCCATCGTAAATGTCTTGCCGCTACCCGTAACCCCTAAAAGAGTCTGCCGGAGATTGCCCTGGGATATCGCCTGTGTCAGCTCGGCGATTGCTTTTGGCTGGTCGCCCTGCGGCGTGAATTTACTAATAAGCTCGAAATCACCCATATTAACGAAATCGTCTGCCAGACTTCTGGAGGAGGGATTTAAAGTGTGAAATATCTTTTATCCTGTTCAAGGCAGTTTCATAACTAATAATCCCCTTCACATAAAGGCTTGTCAAGGTGGTATCCATCAGTTGCATTCCCATCTCGGCACCGGTCTGAATTATCGTTGGGACCTGCTCAGTTTTTGCTTCTCTAATAATATTTCTTATCGCTGGCGTAGCGATAAGTACTTCGGTTGCTAAGATACGGCCATTTCCATCAACCCGGGGCAAAAGCTGTTGTGCAATAACACCTTGGATACACGATGCCAGGACAATCCTAATCTGCTCCTGGGCATGTGATGGAAAAACATCAATAATTCGGTCAATCGTAGAAGTAGCATCGGGGGTATGTAAGGTCGCGAGCACCAGATGCCCGGTTTCGGCTGCGGTTAAAGCCGTTTGAATTGTCTCCAAATCACGCATTTCACCCACACAGATTACATTAGGGTCTTGGCGCAAAGTATGGACTAAGGATTTAGCAAAAGACTGCGTATCCGAAAAAACTTCTCTTTGAATAATAATACTTTTCTTATGCGCATGAAGATACTCAATCGGATCTTCAATGATGATAATCCGGCAGGATCTTTCGCGGTTTATCATGTCGATCATCGAATTCAGCGTCGTCGTCTTGCCGACCCCGGTCGGACCGGTGACCAAAACTAATCCCGATGTTTTTCGGCAAAATTCGGCAACAACCGAAGGTAGGCCTAATTCTTCCGGCTGCTTTATCCTTAATCCGACAACTCTGAATGCCGCCTCGACATGGCCTTTCGAAATATATACATTAACGCGGAACCGGCTTATCCCCGCTATGTTGTATGAAAAATCAAGTTCCCATTCTTTTTCGAATTTCTCAAGCTGCGTATTATTTAAAATACTATAGATCATTCCCTTCGCCTCTTCACCCTCAATCTTATCCATCTCGATATTTACTAACTCTCCGTCCACCCGTAAGGTCGGCGCATGACCAACGACGATATGTAAATCAGAAGCGTTGCTTTCTACGGCAATTTGTAATAGTTTTCGAATATCCATTTTTGTCCTCCATATTAAAAAAGCCTTTTTACATACAAACCAAAATCAATGTTATCCACCGAATGCGTTAGCTGGCCGATGGATATAAAATCCACGCCGGATTTAGCGATATTTTTAATGTTCCGTTTACTTATGTTGCCTGACGCTTCTAACTTGACCTTTTTATTGATTAAATTTTTTAAATGAACAGCCTTTCTTATTAAACGCAGACTCATATTATCAAGCATGATTATATCCGGAGCAGCCGGCAGCACCATTTTAAATTCTTTCAAGCTACTGACCTCAACCTCGATCAATTTTTTCGGTTTTAATTTTTTCTTTACCTGACGGATAATCCCATTTAAAGATAGATCCGGCGTTCCGATCCTCAGGATTTTAATATGATTATCTTTAATTAATACCTGATCAAACAATCCGTAACGATGATTATATCCACCGCCAAGCCTAACCGCAAATTTTTCCAGGCCCCGCAGACCAGGTGTTGTCTTTCGCGTATCCAGGATTTTAACTTTGCATTTACGGACCTTGCTCAATAACTTATTTGTTTTTGTCGCAATCCCGGAAAGCCGTCCTAAAAAATTCAATGCTGTTCTTTCACCTTTAAGTATGGCTTGCGCAGGCCCACTAATCGTACAAATCAAAGATTTTTTCCGGAGAAAATCGCCATCCTTTACCGCCGCGGTTATTTTTATATCTTTTGCTAACTGCCTAAAGATATATTTTACCAGATCGACACCACAAACGACAAAGTTTTTTTCCTTAGCTACGATTTGAGCAATAATTTTTACGTCTTTTTCAATCAGCAAAGTACTGGTGATATCCCCCCGGCCAATATCTTCAAGCAAAGCCCTTTTTATCAACAAGGAAAGATTCTTATCTTTTAAATTGTTCTTTTTATTTAAGCGCATCTTTTATTTTAAGTATTTCAGACAGCTTGCTTAACTTATCTTTTAGTTCTTCCCGAAGCTGTTTTTCTTTTTTTACGGCCGCGGAGGCGGCTTTATTTATAAATTGTTCATTATTCAACAACACATCTTTTTTGGCGATGCGTTCTTGTAACTGCACAATTTGCTTTTCGATTCTCCGTCTCTCTTTCCCGATATCAACCGCAGACTCACTATCCAAGTATATCACCGTGCTCGTCGCTACCGCAGACGAAACTGCTGCCGAGGGGCAAATATTACGCGACATGAACTCTAACTTATTTATTTTGGACAAGCTCTTTAAATACTCAGCATGGTCATTTAGAAATTTTTTGATTTCAATATTCTCTTCAAAAATACTTATGTCAACATTTTCCTTCGGCTTTATATTTCTTTCACTACGCAGATTTCTAATCACGGTGGTACATTCGATTAATCTTTCCATTTTTTTCTCTAATTTCTTATCAATAATATTTTTTTGCAGATGCGGCCAGCTTTGGCTCATTATCGAACCGGAATTTGGATTCACCTTTTGCCATATTTCTTCCGTAAGATATGGCATAAACGGATGCAATATGCGTAGGCTTTTTTCCAGTACCTTATAAAGGACAAATTGGGTATTCTTATCCATAATCGTTAATTTTGCCAGCTCGATATACCAGTCACAGAACTGGTGCCAGAAAAATTCATATATATAATTAGCGGCCTCATTAAAACGATAATTTGATAATGCCTTGTTTAAATCTTTCAAGGTCGAATAAAACCGGCTTAAAATCCAGGCTTGCGCCAGCGCTAACTTTTCCTTCTCAAAAACTACACATAAATCACCTTTTATCAGTTCCCGGTCTAAATTCATAAGAATAAATCGGGAAGCATTCCAGATTTTATTGGCAAAATTTCTGCCAAACTCAAACTTATCTTTTGCTAAAAAAACATCCTGCCCGGTCGCGGTTATCGAAATCAGGCTAAAACGCAGGGCATCTGCGCCATAATCCTCGATTATCTCCAACGGATCAATAATATTGCCTAATGATTTTGACATTTTCTTCCCCGCAGGATCCCGGACCGTACCGTGGATATAAACATCTTTAAACGGAATATCTCCGATAAACTCAATCCCTGCCATAATCATCCGAGCGACCCAGAAAAAGATAATTTCCTGGGCGGTAACCAAAACTGATGTCGGATAGAAATACGCCAACTCGGTTTTCGGTTCTCGGTTTTCGGGTTTCGACTTTTGGTCTTTGGTCTGATTGAACGGCCAGCCAAATGTGGCAAACGGCCAAAGCCAGCTGGAAAACCAGGTATCTAACACATCTTCATCCTGAAAAATATCTTTCAATCCACAATCTGGGCACTTATCTGGTTTGTGTTTTGATACAATGACCCCTTTTGTTTCTGTTCTTTCTTTGAACTTTGAACTTTGAACTTTGAACTCGCCTGCCTGTTCCTGACAATTCTTACAGTAATATACAGGTAGCCTGTGCCCCCACCAGATCTGGCGTGAGATACACCAATCCTGTATATTTTCCATCCAATTTAAATATACCTTTGTCCATCGCTCCGGGTAAAATTTTATTTTTCCGTCCGTTACTGCTTTAATCGCCGGAATCGATAACGGCTTCATTTTTACAAACCATTGCTTAGAAAGGTAGGGCTCGATAATCGTATGACAACGGTAACAATGACCAACAGCGTGCTTATGAGGCTCGACCTTTAGCAGCAGATTTTTCTCTTTTAAATCCTCAATAATCGCCGCGCGGGCTTCAAAACGCTCACGCCCGGCATACGCTCCCGTATTTTCATTGCATCGCCCATCCGGATGCATGATATTAATAAATTCCAAATTATGCCGTTTGCCGATAGCATAGTCATTTGGGTCATGCGCCGGAGTAACTTTAACCGCGCCGGTACCGAATTCCGGATCAACAAACTCATCACTAATAATCTTGATCTCTCTTTCCAGTAGCGGCAGAATAACAATTCTACCGATAAGTGAATTATAACGCTTATCCTTTGGGTTTACGGCAACCGCCGTATCACCAAGCATAGTTTCCGGCCGGGTTGTCGCAACCACAACATAAGGTCTTTTGTCTTTGGTCTTTTGTCTTTGGTCTTTAAAAGGGTATTTTATATAATACAAAAACCCGTCGACCTCTTTGTGCGGAGCTTCCTCATCTGAAAGCGCAGTCTGGCAACGTGGACACCAATTAATAATGTAATTACCGCGAAAAATAAGGCCTTTTTTATATAAAGATACAAATACTTCAAGCACGGCATTACTGTAATCGGTATCCATGGTAAAGCGTTCCCTTTGCCAGTCGCAGGCACAACCCAGGCGTTTAAGTTGTTGAATTATTGTTGAACCATATGCTTCTTTCCAGGCCCAGACCCGTTTTAAAAATTCCTCGCGACCTAAAGCCTGGCGGGTTAGTCCTTCGCCGGAAACTGCTCGCTCAACAACATTCTGGGTGGCAATCCCGGCATGATCTGTCCCCGGCATCCAAAGCGCCTCATCGCCAGCCATCTTTTTATAACGGATCATTATGTCCTGAAGGGTATTATTTAAGGCATGGCCCATATGTAAAATGCCGGTGATATTTGGCGGCGGGATTAAAATTACAAACGGCTTTTTCTTGGCGTCAATCTCGGCATGAAAAAAACCTTTCTCTTCCCAAAAACGGTACCATTTTTCTTCTGTATTCTTAAAACTATACCTTGTCGCAAGCTCGGACATAATATCTGAATATCCCTATTGATAAGTAACCAGAATCCAGTTGCCAGAAACCAGAAAAAACTTCTGGTAACTGGTTTCTGTTTTCTGGTTACTGGTTACTTCCCCTTTATCTTTTTTCTCTCTCTTTTAATAACTTATATTCGATGCTATCAACCAGCGCCTGCCAGCTTGCCTCAATAATGTTTTCGGAGACACCAACTGTCCACCACGAACTTTTTTCATCCTGTGACTCAATAAAAACACGAACTTTAGCAGCCGTGCCGGCCTTACTATCTAAAACTCTAACTTTAAAGTCAGACAGATGCATTTCGCCAAGCTCAGGATAAAAATCATGCAAGGCTTTACGCAAGGCATTATCCAACGCATTTACCGGACCATCACCTTCGCTGGCTGTATGCTCTTTAATTTTGTTGACCCTGAGTTTTATCGTCGCTTCAGAAATCAGCTGATTATCCTGACGCTTTTCAACCTCGACTCTAAATCCTTCGAGGACAAAGAATTTTTTGTATTTTTTTAATGCCCGCTTAATTAAAAGCTCGAAAGATGCTTCCGCCGCCTCAAACTGGTATCCTTCATGTTCTAATCGCTGAATAAGTTTATGTAGCTTTTTTGTATTTTTATCATCTTTACCTAAATCATAGGATAACTCCCGGGCTTTAAACAAAATACTGGTCTTCCCGGAAAGTTCACTCGCCAAAAACCGTCGTTTATTCCCGACTGATTCCGGGTTGATGTGTTCGTAGGTTTTAGGGTTTTTAACCATCGCATTGATATGTATCCCGGCTTTATGGCTAAACGCCGAGCTACCGACAAAAGGCTGATTATCCTGCTGTTTCATATTGCTGACTTCACTTACGTATCTTGAAACTTCAACCAGATCTTTTAGTTTAGCCTCACTAATACAATTTATGCCTAATTTCAGCTTCAAGCAGGCCATAACCGCACAGAGATCAGCATTACCACAGCGTTCACCATATCCATTTATCGTGCCCTGAAAATGTGAACAACCCGCCTCGACGGCGGCAAGGCTATTTGCAATCGCCATGCCGGAATCATTATGGACATGAATACCGAGTTCGGCTTTTAAATGCGGTTTGACTTCATTAATTATTTTTGTTATCTGTGAAGTAAGCATGCCACCATTGGTATCACACAAAACGATTACCGCTGCGCCAGAATCTTGAGCCGTGACTAATGTTCTTAGCGCATAACTCGGATTGTGACGATATCCGTCAAAAAAATGTTCGGCATCGTAAAATACGGTTAACTTTTTAGACTTTAGATATTTAATTGTATCCGAAATCATCTTAATGTTTTCATCGAGCGATACTTTCAGAACATCCTTAACATGCAAATCCCAGCTTTTTCCAAAAATCGTAACAAATTTTAAGCCACAAGTGGCAAGCGTTTTTAAAATTGGATCCTGCCCGGCACTTTTGTGTTTTCGATGGGTACTGCCAAAGGCAACTAGTTTTGCCTTTTTAAAACGCACTTTTCTGATCTGTTTAAAAAACTCTAAATCTTTCGGATTAGACCCCGGCCATCCGCCTTCGATAAAATCAATTCCTAATCCATCCAATTTTTTTGCAATCAATACTTTATCATGCACGGAATAGGATATTCCCCGGGTCTGAGCTCCATCCCTGAGGGTCGTATCATAAATTACAACTTTTCGCATTTATCCTCCTTTGACTTTCTTCCGGCCTAAATCAAAGGCATCGTGTAAGGCCCTTACGGCTGCTTCGGCCTTCTTCTTTTTTATTACACAAGAGATGCTTATTTCCGAGGTTGAAATCATCTCAATATTTACACTGTTTTTTGCAAACACCGCAAACATCCGGGCAGCAACACCGGGATGGCTCTTCATCCCAACCCCAATAATTGATATTTTAGCGATTTCTTCATCACAGGTAACTTTATCCGCTCTTATAGCCTTGGCAACTCTGCGGGCGGTACGTAAGGTTTTATTTAAATTCGTTTTCGGAACTGTAAAAGAAAGGTCCGTAAAACCTGTGCGGCTCACATTTTGAATAATCATATCCACATTTATTTCTTCATCAGCCAAAGTTTTAAAAATTCTCGCGGCAATACCCGGTCGGTCAGGCACATCACAAATAGTCATTTTTACTTCATTTTTATTATAGGTTACGCCGGAAACAACTACCTCCTCCATCATCGCTTTTGCCTCCTTAATAATAAAAGTACCTTTCTTTTTACTAAAACTAGAGCGAACATGTATCGGAACATTGAATTTTTTGGCAAAGATGATTGACCGGGGCTGTAAAATTTGTGTCCCCAGGGAAGCCATCTCAAGCATCTCATCATAACTTATAGTGTCTAATTTTCTGGCATTGGGAACCGTTCGCGGATCAGCCGTGAAAACACCTTCGACATCAGTATTCATCTCACACACATTACCCGCCAAAGCCTTGCAAAGCGCAACGGCCGTGAGATTTGAGCCGCCCCGGCCCAGGGTAGTTATATCCTGGTCCGTCGTTACCCCCTGGAATCCAGCGACGATTACGATTTTACCGTTTTTAAGTCCTGCTTCTATCTTTTTAGTATTTATATTTATAATCCTTGCCTTGGTAAATGAGGCATCCGTAGTAATTCCAACCTGTGATCCGGTAAAAGAGATCGCCTCAAAGCCTAACTTGTGGATCGCCATCGCTAATAGTGCAACGGAAACCTGCTCTCCGGTAGAAACAAGCATATCCAGTTCTCTTTCCGATGGAGAGTCAGTGATCTGGTAAGCGAGCCTGATTAGTTGGTCCGTCGTGCCCCCTAAAGCCGAGACAACTACTACTACTTTATACCCTTTTTTCGTCGTCGCGACCACCCGCTTAGCGACATTTTTTATCCGTTCCGGATCAGCGACCGAAGTCCCGCCATATTTTTGCACAATCAATCTCTTCATAGGCTTTTAATTCTACCTTAAAACATGTTTGACGTCAATAAATCGTTTACTTATAGGATCGTCGTGAGCTGAGGATTTTACTAATAAGATTCCGATCTTTTACTAGCTGCTTTTTTAGAAGTAAGCGAGAGGAAAAATGTTTTTCCGGTCTTACTTTTTTTTCAAAAAATATTTCTATATCCTGACCATATATATTTTTATTAAAACTAAAAATGTGAACCTCGATAACTCTGTCCTTCTTCCCCTCATTAAAAGTCGGCCTTATCCCGATATTAAGCATACCCTTATACTGCCTTTGCCCGGACTTAACCTTTACCGCATAAACCCCGTTTGGCGGCAGCGCCTCATGATGCGGATTTATGTTCGCCGTCGGAAAACCGATTATTTTCCCCCTTTTCTGTCCCTTCTCTACGGTTCCCAAAACACTAAACCGCCGACCGAGCATCATTTCCGCTTCTTTTAATTTTCCGCTTTCAATAAACTTTCGAATTTGTGAACTGCTGATGATCTGTTTTTTCTTAGTTAAGGAAGGCAAAATTTTTACTTTATAATCCAGATTTTTCCCTAATACTTTTAAATAATTTATATTACCGCTTTTATCTTTGCCGAAATTAAACTTCTCCCCGACAATAATACAAGCGACACCGATTATCTGTCTTAATATTTTTTCCGCAAAATTTTTTGGACTGAGCTTGGAAAATCTTTTTTTGAAATCAACGACTAAGCATACTTCCGGCTTGAGTTTTGAAACCAAACGCAATCGATGCTCCAAGCTTGTCAATAACGCCGGAGCATTCCTTGGCCTTAAAACTTTAAGGGGATGCGGAGAAAATGTCAAAATTATACTCGTCCCCTTTAACTTTTTAGCTGTTTTTATCGCCGCCTTTATTATTGCCTGATGGGCCCGATGCACGCCGTCAAAAGTCCCGATCGCGAGGACGAAGGGTTTTCGGTATTTACTTTTTTTAAAATTGTTTAAACCGAAAATTGTTTCCATTTTTTAGTAATTTTTTCTGCGCTCTACTTGTTGAGAACAGTGATTTTAAATTTAGCGAAATCCCGCCTTTAGGCGGGGTTGATTTGTTTAACATCATATTGGGATAATTCTTTCCTCGACTTTTTCCCTCGCTAGCTCAAGGATTCCGCGAACAGCTATGGCATCTTCTATCTTGTATTGCCCGCATGAGGTTCGCCTTAATTCGCTCATGTGCGCACCGCATCCCAAGCGTTCTCCGATATCGTCACATAAAGTGCGAATATATGTGCCTTTTGAACAAGATACCCCGAAATAGATGTTCGGCAAATCAACTTTTGAAATCTTAATTTCGAAGATCGTAATCTTCTGCGGTCGGCGTTTTATCTCAATGCCCTTGCGGGCCAAAACATAAAGTTTTTGGCCGTTGATTTTTTTAGCCGATACCATCGGCGGAATCTGCTCTGTCTGAGACTTAAAACCGTTTATAGTTTCCTCAAGAACATCAAGGGAAAAATCAGGGACGACTTTTCTTTCGATAACCGCGCCCGTATTATCAGCCGTCGACGTTTTAATGCCTAAGGTCAGTTTCGCATCGTATGTTTTATTAAGCCCGGAAAACTGCTGCGACTTCTTTGTTGCTTTACCAAGCAAAAGAATCAGTAAACCGGTTGCCCCCGGGTCTAATGTTCCGGTATGGCCAACCTTTTTTAAGTTTAGTTTTCTTCTAACCATTTGAACCACATCATGGGAAGTCATCCCGTTGGCTTTATCGACAAGCAGAATACCAATAGTTTCCTTCACAAGATAATCCTCGCTTCGCGAGAAAGCAGCGAGTAGCAGGTAGAAAGTAGAGAGAAAGAATTATAATCTTTCATCTCTCGCTACTTGCTACTCTCTGCTCGCTACTATTTTATTAAAATTTCTACGCTTCTCGTTAGCTCTTACCTATAGATTTTTTTATCCGGCTCAAGAGTAGCTTTTCCGCTGCTGGCAAATTTTTCTCAATTACACAGCCGCTGGCCAAACGATGCCCGCCTCCACCAAAGTACTTGGCAATTTTATTGACATCAACCTTGGATTTTGAACGCAAGCTGACTTTAGCCTTAGCCGAATCTATTTCACGCAGGAAAGCCACGACTTCCACTCCTTCAATCATTCTCACAAAATCAACAAAATCGTCTGTGGCCGCAGACTTCAGTCCCTTTTCTTTTAGCATCCTATTTGTCACTTTAAACCAAACGATCTTCCGATCTTTAGACATTTGAAGATTGGATAAGACTTCCCCCAATAATTTAAATGTCGGCAAGGATTTTCTCTGATATATATATTCATAAACCTCGGCCGGCTTTATATCCAGGGCTAAGAGCTTAGCGATAATCTTATGGGTTGAAGCCGCCGTGTTTGAAAAACGAAAAGATCCGGTATCGGTCATCATCGCGACATACAGACTTAGGGCGCTCTCATCTTTGATGGCGACATGAGCATACTCGTATAAACCATAAACCATTTCGCCCACCGAAGAGACTTTAGGATCAACCCAGTTAAGATTACCAAAATGATTATTGCTGATGTGGTGATCAATATTAATGATATACGCCTTTTTTAATAATTTTCTAATGCTAGCGATTCTGCTCAGATCCGGAGAATCCAGAATTATCGCCACATCAAATTTGAGATCCTCCTGTCTATTATCCAGGCCGCATTCGATTTGTGTGAGCCCCGGAAGCAACTTTAAGTTCCGAGGAACTTCCTGGTCGTTAATAACCCGAACTGTTTTTCCCATTGCTTTTAATAAATTTGCCAGCGCTAATTGACTACCGATCGCATCCCCATCCGGATTTATATGCGCGGAGATTAAAAACCGTTTATGTCTTTTTATTATATCCAAAATCCTTTTCTTGATCATACTTGCGAACCTCGCTTTACTCTTTTTTTTCTTTTTTGATTTTCTCGAAAACTTCATGCATATGGATACTGTATTCGGAGGACTTATCGAATTGAAAGCTGATGTCTGGTGTATAACGGATTTCCATTCTTTCCCCTAAAAGCCGCCGGATATACTTTAAAGCGCTATCTAAACCTTGCTTTGCTCTTTGCTTTTGTTCATCGTTACCTAAAACACCATAGAATATTTTAGCGAATCTTAAATCATTAGTTAACTCCACCTTGGTAATCGTGAGAAATCCAATCCGCGGGTCTCGTATTTCATCATGCACTATTTTACTTACTTCTTTTTTTATCCGCTGGGCTACTTTTTCTTGTCTTTGACTCATCAGAAAATCTCCAATTTAAAATCAATAACTTCGGTTTCCGCAAATGCATCTATTAGGTCCGATATCCGACTCAAAATCCCATTGATATATTTCTTATCTTTTCCGATACAGGCGACGCCGATGACCGCGCGCTGCCATTTATCATTTTTATCAACCTCGCTCACGGAAACGTTAAAGTTCGCTTTAATCCTGTCCTTTAGACTACGCACTACTCTTCTTTTGGATTTCAGCGAACCACTCTGTCCGATAAAAAGCTCGACTCTTAATGCCCCGATAAACATAAAAGTCTCTTCGCTAATTTCAATTCTTCATTTTTAGAGCTTACCTGTCCGTCAATTTTAGCAAATAATATTTTTTGCAGTACCTTTTTAAAATGCGGTCCCGGTTTAAAATCAAGCTCTTTTAAATCATGGCCGGTAAGTGTGGTTTTTATATTAGCATATTTTGTTAAAAATTGAATAAATATCTCTTTAATTTTGATATCTTTTGTTTTGGCCATCAAAAACAGCAACAACTCTAAGGGTAAAGCGCTAAGTATATTATAAGCATTGCTCGGACGGATATTCTTCGTTCGACTTAAAGCTTTCATTATTTTACCGGATTTAGCCTTGACAAGCAAAAGACAACTCTGGGCTTTCTTTTTAAAGCAAAAACGGTTAAAAATTTCTTTAGTATCACGCCCGCTCAAACCATCCAGGAGAACCAATAGATAAACAATCCAGCGCTCCAGCGTCTGATCAAGAAAGCTTATTTTATACCAACCTAAAACTTCTTCCGCCGATTCGAGCAAATCTACCATTTTCTTATTAAATATTATTTTTTTATGAATAAATTTTAGTTCGTGCAACTGCCCCATTCTTCTGACGACCTTCAGCGGGTGTGGCTCATTTAAAAGTAATACTAATTCATCACTGATGCGAAATTTATGCAAGCGGTCGAACATTTCCAGGTCAACCGCCGCTTTAATAAGATTTTCCGTGTGCTTATCTATAGAAAAATTAAAACGCTGCTCGAATCTTACGGCGCGTAGTATTCTTGTTGGATCTTCGACAAAACTTAAATCGTGCAAGACCCTTATTTTTTTCGCTTTTAAATCTCTTTGCGCGCTAAAAAAATCGATCAATTTCCCAAAGTTTTTTTGATTCAAACTAATCGCCAGCGTATTTATCGTAAAGTCCCGGCGATAAAGATCCTGTTTTAAAGAACTCTGGTTGACAACCGGTAAAGCCGCCGGATATTCATAAAATTCGGTTCGCGCCGTAGCAATATCAATTTTAAGGCCGCTGGCGAGGCTTAACGTTGCGGTTTGAAAACGATGGTGCAATTTTAAGCTTGCCGCTAGCTTTTCGGCCAGCTGCTTAGCGTATTCTAATCCGTTGGCTTCAACGACAATATCCAGGTCAAAATTTGGCTGGCCGATAATTAAGTCACGCACAAAGCCTCCGACCAGATAGGCACGAATCTCGCATTCATCGGCCGTTCTTCCAATTTCCCGCAAGAGCGCATATGTTTTTTTGGGCAGGGCGGATTTTATTTTTTTGTTCAATCTCTTTATCTTGGGTGCTTTTTTTACGACTTTTTTTAGCACCCGGGGAGCCGCGGCCAAAATCTGCTCGTGTGTCCTTTTAAAGAATCCCGTGCGGGAAATGATACCGGCGATCTTTCCTCGCCAAAGCACCGGGATCAGACCAATATTTTTCTCGGTTATCATTTTCCGTAGCTCATTTACGGGCGTTCTTTTTTTGGCCCAAATTACTTTTCGTTTCATATACGCCTTTAGCGGGGCATGCCCAAAGCCATTGCGCAGAGCATTGATTAATTCGCTCCGGGTAATCATCCCGACTAATTTTCCCTGATCGACAACCGGCATCCCCTCAACTTTTAATTTTTCCATTGTTTGCTTTGCTTCCTTTACCTTAGTTATCGAAGTCAACGTCTTAACCGGAAAACTCATAATATCCTCGGCAAATATTTTCGACTTTAAATTCTTTCTTAAAATGCAAAGCAATTCATCTTTTACCTTTTCTAAATCTCCCCCCTTTATTGTCGCCGATGCTGCGCTGGAGTGCCCGCCACCGCCAAAATACTTGGCAATTTTCCCAACATCCACTCGGCTTAAACGGCTCCGGGTAATGAGCTGAATACGTTTGCCGGTTTCGAACAGGGTAAAAATTACGTTGACATTTTCAATCTCGAGTAGCTTATGGGTAAGCCAGGCTAAATCCACACTGGAATTATCACAAACCACCCAAGCTACGCCAATGTGCACATCTCCGATAATATAAATTTTAGTGGCCTTTATCATCGCGGCCAAAATCTGCATTTCCGGATCTGTTAATTCTCTATTTAAGTATGCAGAAATCATGCTTAAATTTGCACCTTTAGAAAAGAGGAATCCGACCATATCTATATCTTTTTTTGTTGTTGTCTGATATGTCAAAGAGCCGGTATCTTCATATATCCCTAAGGCAAAAATCGTTGCCTCGAAAGGGGTGATCGGGATCTTGCGTCTTTTAATATTTTCCAGGATGATCGTTACGGTTGCCCCGCAAGGCTCATAAACGTCTTTAACTCCGGTCAAATCCCCATCGCGGCGGGGATGATGATCATAAATGTGTATCTTTAAATTATGGCGATTTAAAAATTCGGCAACTTTTCCAATCCTATTTTTAACCCGGGTATCAACGATTATCAGACGGTCTATATTTTTAAAATCCGTATCCTTTTCCGCCTCAACTTTAACAATACTTTTAACCATATTTAAAAATTCGCGCACACTGCGTTCCTGTGAGCCGGGCAGAACTATCTTTGCTTTTGGGTATAATTTTTTAGCCGCGACTAAGCTCGCCAGCCCATCAAAATCTCCATTAGTATGCGTAACAATAACATCCATAATAAAAGTCAAAAGTTTAAAGTAAAAAGTGAAAAATTAGCAAAATATAACCCTATAATTTACGTGACATCGATAAAAAACTCTTAATCTTTGATTTTCGACTTTTAATTTTTAACTTTTAATTTTTCTGGCGCCCCCTGGGAGACTCGAACTCTCATCACAGGCTCCGGAGGCCAGTGCTTTATCCTTTAAGCTAAGGGGGCGGACACGTTAAAATTAAAAACTAAAAGTTAAAAGTATGATCTTAAGGGCGCGGATGAAATTTTTGATGGATCGACTTCAATCTGTCTTTATTTAAATGTGTATAAATCTGAGTTGTAGATATATTACTATGCCCTAAAAGCTCCTGTATTATTCTTAAATCAGCACCTCTTTCTAAAAGATGCGTGGCAAATGAATGCCTTAGGGTATGGGGAGATATTTGTTTACTTATTTTAGCTAACTGAGCGTAGTGCTGGATCAGCTTCCAAATCATTTGCCGGGAAATTTTACTTCCATTTTTTGAGAGGAAGATGTGCTTTGAGCTTTTTCCCTTTAACAGCTTAGGTCTTCCTTGGCTGATATATATTTCTAATGCCGTCTGCGCCAGACGACCGATCGGAATAATCCTTTCTTTCTCCCCTTTTCCCAGACAACGTAAAATCCCCAACCTTAAGTCCAAATCCATAATTTTTAAGTTGACCAGCTCAGAAACCCTGATTCCGGAAGCATACATAAGTTCAAAGCAAGCCAGATCGCGTAAGTGTTTTGCTTCATTAGCGGGCCTATTTTTTTTAGCTTGCTCCCTTTTTTTATCTTTTCTTATAACCTCTAAAAAACTTTCCACCTCTTTGACGGACAGCACATCGGGTAAATGCTTCCAAAGACGCGGCGATTCTAAAAATTCGGTTGGGTCCTTTTTGAGGTATCTTTGACTTACCAGGTATCTTAAAAACACTCTGATCGTTACAATATTGCGGGCGATCGAGCTTGATTTTAATTTACTGTCCTTAAGCTCATAAATAAACCCGACAATATCATTCCGGGAAAGATTTGACTCAATTGCAGTCTTTTTCTTTTCCAGGAAAGCCGCGAACTTTTCCAGGTCTTTCCGGTAAGCACAGACGGTATTATTGGACAGGCCTCTTTCTAGTTCCAAGTAAGTCAAAAATTCGGCCTTAAGTTTTTCTAATTTCATAACTTCTTTTAACGGGTTGCCGCTTTAGACGTTAAAAATTTTAAAATTTTTTTCATGTCCTGCCAAACAAGCCTCTTCGCCTGAGGGTTGCGTAATAGGTACGCCGGATGAAAAGTAGCTAATACCTTGATCCCTTCGAATTCGTAAAATTTGCCTCTTTGGGAGGTCATCGATCTTTGTTCGCCGGACAGGGTCCAGGTCGCAAATTTCCCTAAGGTGCAAATAATTTTTGGCCGGATTATTTTTAGGATGCCTAAAAGATACTGGCGACAATTAACCACCTCCTCTGGGTACGGGTCACGATTTTTAGGCGGACGGCAACGCAACACATTCGTTATATATACCCCTTCACGTTCCATATCCATCGCCTGAATAATCCGGGAAAGCAATTGTCCTGCCTGGCCGACAAAAGGCCTACCCCTTGAGTCCTCTTCATAGCCCGGGGCCTCGCCAATAAATACAATATCACTATCCAGACTCCCTTCTCCGAAAACAACGTTTTTTCTTGTTCGCGAGAGCGCACAGGCAGAGCAGTTTTTCGCTATTTTTTCCAACTTTCCTATTTCTAATTCTTTATGAATTTGCGCGCCACCGGGGTCGGCCAAATCATTAACCGAAAAGTTTTTTATTGCGTATTCTTTAGAAAACCAGAGCTCATAGTCTATCCGCTTATTAATTTCGCCTATCGTTTTAATCAATTCTTCAATAATAAGTCTTTGACTACCCATTGACATATCCGATCTGCGGCATGGGGTTTGGCAAGCATTTGTGCATTTTTTCTCATCTCGTTTAATTTCTGCATATCATTATCTAAAAGTTGATCCATTTGATTTATTAATAAGTCTACATCCAGTAATCTTACCCCGGCATTATACTTTTCAAGCACTTGAGCATTTCTTGCTTCTTGCCCGGGGATCGGTTTGATAATCATCATCGGCAGTTCTTTGGCTAAAGATTCAGATACGGTAAGACCCCCGGATTTAGTAATGATTATTCCGGCAATGGACATAAATTCATCCATATTATTTACATAACCGAAAACCTTAACTGTCTTGCGAAATCGCTGCTTATTCAAAAATTCATACAACTGCGCATTTTTTCCACAAATAACTACGATCTGTAGCGGCCGATCCATCCGATCCAAATTATTCACGATTCTCTTTATTGGCCCAACCCCGAATCCCCCGCTGGTCACAAGTACGATAAAACGATCTTTATCCAATCCTAACTTATCACAAATAACATCCTTCTGCTTAGCTTCGGAAAACTTACGTCCGACCGGGATACCGGTAACTAATATTTTATCCGCCGCGACCCCTTTGCGCTTAAGCTCATCTTTTGTCATTTCACTCGCCACTAAATAGAAATCCGTGCCCTTATTTATCCAAAATCTATGCACGCCAAAATCGGTGACGCCGCAGATAACCAGTCCCTTAAACAGCCGAGAGGCTTTTAAACTTGCGATTAATTCCGCGGAGAAAAAATGAACACAAAGCACAATATCCGGCCGCTCTCCTAAAATATATCGACACAGCGGTTTGCCGTTTAAATAATTAAAAAAATGCCTTAAGTTGCCGATTAAGGGTGCCAGCTGCGGGCAATTTAAAAAATGAAAAAATATCCCCCATAAAAACGATAAATACTTAACTAAAAAGATATAAACCGCCGGATACATCCGCTTGAAAATTGAATTGGTATAATCAAGAGCATCAATTTTCTGAATACTTAGCTTGGGAAGATTGAGGCAGTTAAAGCTATTATAAAGTGCTTCGGCAGCTTTGCGGTGCCCGGCTCCGGCTGAGGCATATATAATTAAAATTTTCATCGTGGATTGAACATCATAAACGGTTTTTTCAAGCCCGCTCATCACTGCTTTTGGGAAATGCCTTTTTTAGAAACAAATCACTGTTCATCAACACGCCCCCGGAAATAATAATTTTGAATGCTTCTTCGACCGAGATATCCAAAAAGATCACATCTTTCCTCGGAACGATGACAAAAAATCCGGTTATCGGATTAGGCGCCGAAGATATATAAACACAGACTGCATCTATTCTGTTTTCGCCGGAAAGGTTCAAAGAAAATTCATTTGTTACAAACCCCAGGGTATAAACATCTTTTCGTGGATATTCAAAAAGCACCACCTTTTTAAAAGCAATTTTCTCCGACGAAAATAAGAATTTTATGAGCTGCTTCAATGAAGGGTATATCTGATGCACCAAGGGGATCCGTAAAAACCAACCTTCCAGACGAGGCATTATCCTTTTTAAAAAGACATTTGTGGCGAGGAACCCGGTAAAAAAAATTACCAGGATAATCGTTAAAAATCCCAAGCCAAAGAAAGAAACGCCAAACTGATCTTCAAAATAAGGATTGATATAGCGCCCGAGCAGATTGTCGATAAAACGGATCGCCATAAAAAGGACATTAATCGTGATAAAAATCGGCAAAAAAGCGATTAAGCCGGTTATAAAATACCTGCGGAATTTTCGTTTTATCATCTTTAATTACTCAACAATTAAGCCGGTAAAGCCTAAAAAGGAAAGCGATAATAACCCGGCAACGATAAAAGCAATCGGCGCGCCTTTTAATGAGCTAAGGATATCTGCCATTTCCAGGCGTTCTCTGATACTTGTCATTAAAATAAGGGCCAACCAGAAACCAAGCCCGGCACTAAACCCCTGGACCAGACTTTCGATAAAGCTCAGGTCATCTTGCGCATTCAAAAGAGTTACAAACAAAACCACACAATTACAGGTGATCAGCGGTAAATAAATTCCTAATGCCTTATAGAGCAGAGGATTAAATTTGCGCACAAATATTTCTACTAACTGAACAAAACAAGCGATGATTAGAATGAAGCAGATTATATTTAAATATTCCAGATTATACGGCACTAAAATAAAATGATATACCGGCCAGGTAATCGCGGAAGACATCGTAACCACAAAGGTCATGGCAATTCCCATGCCCATCGCGACCTCTAATTTTTTGGATATACCAATAAACGGACACAACCCCAAAAAACGCGCCAGAACAAAATTGTTTACAAAAATTGACGCAATAGCAATCGCTAAAATTCGCCCAAAGTCTATTTCCATTTCTACTCCTCGCTACGATCCTTACGTTTTCGTCTTCGTTCCTGCGTATTGAGCCTGGAGTCTTGAAGCCTTAATCTTATTCAAAATAGCCATAATAACGCCGATTGTCAAAAAAGCACCCGGCGGCAGAATAAAGACGATAGCCGGATTAAAGTAGTCGGCGCCGATGGGGTAACCAAACCACTTTCCCGAACCAAGAATTTCCCGAATCGATCCGATGCCAACGGCGGCCAAAGTGAACCCTAAGCCCATGCCAAAAGCGTCAGCAATGGACTCTGGTATCGTCTTTTTAGAAGCAAATGCTTCTGCTCGGCCCAGGATAATACAATTGACGACCATGATATCTACAAACAAACCCAATTTATCATAAAGCATAGGAAAATATGCCTGTAAAATGAGCTTAGCAATAGTTACAAATGTCGCAATAATTAAAATATAACAAGGAATTCTTACCTGGGTGGGAATAAAATTCTTTATCAAAGAAACGATTGTATTAGACCCCAGCAAAACAAAGGTTGCGGCTAAGCCGATTCCTAAGCCATTTTCTGCCGTTACCGTCACCGCTAAGGTCGGGCATAATCCGAGCATCAAGCGAAAGGTCGGATTGTTTGAACATATTCCACTGCAAAAAGTAGCTTTTAAACATTCTAATTTTTCAGATCTCATCGTTTTTCCCAGGCATATATCAATGGGCTGGCAATAAAAACAGTAGAATAAACCCCGCTCACAAAACCAATCAAAAGAATAAAAGCAAAATTATGTAACACCTCTCCCCCGAGAACAAATAAAGAGAGAACAATAGCAATCGTCGTGACCGAGGTCCATAGCGTACGGCCAAGCGTCTGATTGATGCTTAAATTTATAATATCCTTAAAAGATGTTTTTCTCATCAGCCTCAAGTTTTCCCTGATCCGGTCATAGGTAACAATTGTATCGTTTATCGAATAACCGGCAACGGTCATAAACGCGGTAACGATTAAAAGATCAATCGGCCTATTAGTTAGCGCGCAGAAAGCAATCGCGATGAGCACGTCATGAAATAATGATACGACACCGGCAACCCCATAAGCAAAATCTTTAAACCTGATCCAGATGTAAATACAAATACTTAAAAGGGCGAAAGACAACGCCATCGCGGCATTCTTTTTTAAAAGTCTGCCGACGACCGGACCGACACTTTCGACGCGTAAAATTTCGGCCTTATTTTCCGGAAATCTTTGTGCAAATTCAGCCACGATATCATCGGCATAATTTTTTTCTGTTTTTATCAGGACAATTTCAGGATGTTTTTTGTCCTGCTGAAGCAAGGCATCGCCGAGCCCGATTTTCTTCATCGCCAAACGAACATCATCAATCTCGATTTTTTTTTCAAACTTAAATTCCTGAAGCGCTCCCCCGGTGAAATCAATTCCATAAATTTTATCCTGCCGTTGATTAAAAAAGAATAATCCAAAAGCAATCAAAACAACCGACAGGGCATAACAAACCTTACGCATTTTAATGAAATCAATCTTTGTCTCCGGGATTAACTGCAACATCTTAAGCGATAAATTCTTTCTTTTTAATGTCAAAATGTCAATCAGTAAACGGGTAACAACGATCGCGGTAAACATACTTGCCACCAACCCAATAATCAAGGTTAGCCCAAAACCTCTGATCGGGCCAGAGCCAAACCAGACGAGCAGAATCGCCGCAATAATTGTCGTTACATTCGAGTCTAATATTGCCGGAAAAGCTCGTCCATAACCATTGTTGATTGCGGTGCGTATGGATTTGCCTAATTTAAGCTCTTCACGAATACGTTCGTTGATTAGCACGTTAGCATCTACGGCCATTCCAATCGTCAACCCGATCCCGGCGATGCCGGGCAAAGTAAGCGTCGCTTTTAAAATAACCAAAACCGCGAGAACAATTAGGATGTTTAAAATCAAGGCAATATTAGCCAGAATACCGCCGATAAAATAATAAATAGCCATAAAGATAATTACCAAAATCCCACCAAAGATTGTCGCCTGCACGCCACTTTTGATGGAATCTGCTCCCAATGTCGGTCCAACCGTCCGTTCTTCGGAAATTTCAATCGGCGCAGGAAGAGCACCGGTTCTTAAAACAGTGGCCAGGTCTTTTGCTTCATCAATACTGAAATTACCGGATATCTCCGCATTCCCCTGCGCAATACGTTCCCTAATAACCGGGGCCGAATACAGTTCTCCGTCCAAAACAATCGCTAATCTCTTGCCGACGTTTGCCCCGGTAATATTAGCAAACATCCGCGCCCCTTTCGTTGTAAATTCCAGTTTAACATCCGGGCGGCCGTATTGACTGCGGCCGACCATCGCACCGGCTAAGCCTTCGCCGGTCATTACCGGCGTATTTTCTAAAAGCAAAGGTTTGCCATCCTCATCCTCTATTAACTCATAGCCAACAGGAATTTCCCCGGCTAATGCCTCCTGTATCTTCTCCTCATCATCAGAAACCAGTCTAAACTCAAGCTGGGCGGTCCGGCCAATAAGTTCTAAAGCTCTTTTTCTATCCGTTACCCCAGGTAATTGGACAATTATCCTGTCTTTGCCCTGGCGGGAAATTGATGGCTCCTTAACCCCGAACTGATCGACTCTTCTTCTGATTATTTCGATTGTTCTATCGACGATATCAGCGCGTGCGGAATCAGATATACCTTTAGGCAATTTTGACATATCGACACGTAAAGTAAGAAAAATCCCTCCCTGCAAATCAAGACCAAGATTTATCTTTTCATTAAGCGGGTAAATAACCCAAACACAAAACAAAATCAAGCCACAGATTAATAAAAACTTAATTTTTAGATTTCTCGGCATACATCCCCCTTTTAAATGAGCACGTAATTTATGGAACGATAGTAAACATAAATTACTTTGCGAATTTAACCCCGTACCATCCCGTCTTAGTGGGATTGGTTCGGGGTCAAACTACCCGGATTGTCTTGACTTCTTTATTGTGGCGATAGAACTTTTCTCAAATTCTATTTTCACATTATCATCGACCTTTAAAATGAGCGTCTTGTCCTTGATATTCACTACCGTTGCATGAATTCCGTTGGAAGTAATTACTTCATCATTTTTTTTAAGATGGGAAATCATATCCGCATGTTCTTTCTGTCTTTTCTGCTGCGGTCGGATAAGAAAAAAGTAAAAGACAATGAAAATTATAAAATACATGGGGAGCAAAAGCAAAAAGCCTCCCTGTCCCTGCGGCGCATTCGGACCGCCCTGCGCTAATGCTAATGTTAATAAATACACGATTACCTCCTCAATCTGTTAAAGTTATAGTTATCCTCGGCCTAATAAATTTGCAATTCTTTAGTATATACCATTTTAGACAATTATTCTATATAAAAATTAGAGATAAAAAAATACTATTTATTTTTCAAAAACTCATCCTTAAATTCCAAGAAGCTGTCCTCAGCAATCGCCTGCCGGATATTTTTCATTAAGTTTATATAGAAATGAACATTGTGTAAAGATAAAAGTTCAAGGCCGAGGATTTCATTCGCATTAAAAAGATGGCGGATATAGGCCCGGCTAAAATTTTCGCAACAATAGCAGTTACATACTTCGTCTACCGGAGAAAAATCATCACTAAAGCCTGAATTTCTTAAATTTATCTTACCCGTGCTGGTAAAGGCTGTGCCTGTTCTTCCATAACGGGTTGGAATAATACAATCAAACATATCGGCCCCGCTATTAATACTTTCTAAAATGTCCTCCGGAGTACCCATCCCCATTATGTAACGCGGTTTATCTTCGGGCAAAAAAGGTAAGGTGTAAGAAACTATTTTATAAATCAGCTCCGGGGGTTCGCCGACACTTACCCCGCCCACGGCATATCCGTCAAAATCCATCTCCACAAGTTCCTGGGCACACTCCTGGCGCAAATCCTCATAAGTGCTGCCCTGGACAATGCCAAAAACCAGTCTTTTTTTGTTTTGTTTTATCTCCCGGCTTATCTTCGCCCAGTTAAGTGTCCGCTGCATCGCGATCCGGGCATATTCATGCGCACACGGATAAGCCGCACATTCATCAAGCACCATACAGATATCACTATCAAGTTCATCCTGAATAGTCAAACATTCCCGCGGGCCGATAAAATGCGCTGTGCCGTCTAGATGCGATTGAAACCATACTCCTTCATCGGTAATCTTCCTTAAAACCGCCAGACTAAACACCTGGTATCCTCCGCTGTCGGTAAGGATCGGTTTTGGCCAGTTCATAAATTCATGCAACCCACCAGCGGCTTTTATAATCTTCGTTCCCGGACGCAAATAAAGATGATAGGCATTACCCAGTATTATCTGGACGCCGGAAGCTTCAAGCACCGCCGGGGGAAGTGCCTTTACCGATCCTTGTGTACCAACCGGCATGAATACCGGGGTCTGGATGCGCCCATGGAGCGTTTTCAACTCTCCCAACCGCGCCGCTGAATTTTTATCTTTATGTGTAACTTTAAATGACACGATTACTCCCTAACTTTAAAAATACCTCACAATTAGCTAAACAGTGTTTTTGAACGATTCATGATGTTAGCAAAAAATTGACGTTGCAAAAATCGTCACTCTAAAAATACCTCTTTGAGCGGCGCTTTCGAGCGTAAGTCCGGCAGGACGCCGGAATAGCGAGAACGCGCGGCCGGGACGGCAGGAGGACGTCACGGGCTTAGCGAAAAGAGGTGTTTTTAAGTAAATTCACCTGATAAGCATGCAGTCTCCGTAGCTGTAAAACCGGTATCTTTTTTTTATCGCTTCTTCATATGCGTACCTTAATAAATCCTTTCCCACCAAAGCACTCACGAGCATCAACAATGTTGTCCGGGGAAGATGAAAGTTTGTCAGCAGCATATCGGTCGCTTTAAATTCATATCGTGGATAAATAAATAACTCCGTCCAGCCTTGCCCAAAAGACATTTTTAGCTCATTCTGTACTTTTTGGGCACAGCTTTCGATCACCCGGCAGGCAGTCGTACCGACCGCACAAATTCTTCCCTTCTTCTTTTTAACTTCTTCTAATTTTTGCGCTGAGCCTTTAGGTAAATCAAAATACTCCTTATGCATTTTGTGTTTCGTGATATCGTCAACTCTCACCGGAGTAAATGTTCCCAGACCGACATTTAAAGTGAGCTGAACAATTTCTATCCCCTTCTTTTCTAAATCTTCTAATATGTGTCTTGTGAAATGCAAGCCGGCGGTGGGTGAAGCAATCGCCCCGGGGCAAGCCGCATAAACAGTTTGATATCTTAATCGGTCTCGATCCTCCACCGGGCGTTTTATATAGGGCGGCAGGGGCATCAGTCCAAATTCATCAAGTCTTAACTCCAAATCCTGATCACCGTCAAATTCCAACAGCTTCAATCCCCGGTGTTCGTCCGGATTTGTCGTATTAACGCAAGCTTTCAAATTTCCATTGTCGAAACTAACCTCAACCCCTGGTTTTAGCTTGGCCGCTGGTTTGGCCTTAACCAGATAATGATTTTTTTTTACTCTCTCAACCAGTAATATATCTATGGCTTTGGGGCCAATCTTCCCGATTAAACGTACCGGTTTTACCTTAGCATTGTTTAAAATGAGCGCATCGCCAAACTCGAGCAAGTTAACTATCTCTTTGAAATTAGAATGGATTATCCGCTCGCGTTTGCGCTCAATAATTAAAAGCCGTGATTCATCACGGCACCGCAAAGGAAACTGAGCAATCAGCTCTTTCGGAAGATAATAATCAAAATCGGAAATATTCATTCATCTTTTTAAAATCGAACTGGTTACTTCCACCATAATACATGGCGTTCACCACAAAAATTGGCGAATCCTGAATACTATCCGCCATGCAGTTTGGCGGAGATCCGCCAAGCTTTGTGGCGGAGGTCATCGATTAGCTTTGATATTTCTTTCGGCCCGGCTAAACTCACACCCACAATATTTCTGGCGATACATATCTTCCGCTTTTGAAATACAAACTGATTCTTTGTATCCTGGCCTAAAATCGTGAAAATAAAAATTTACTCCGCTCTGAAAAGCGGCTCTTTCTCCGCTTTCGCGAACTAACGAGATATCCTGGTAGGGACTTACGAGCAGGGTCGTACTAAACCAACCAAAATCCAACTCTTTTGCCACTTCCGCCGTTTTTTTTAAGCGTAAATACCAGCAAATTTGACAACGCTCGGGTCTGTTATCATTGCCGGCGATGCTCTTAAAATAATCCTGCTCCTCATGTGCGGGCGAGAAAATTAGATCAAAATTAATTCGTTTGGCGTAACCAAACAAGGCATTTTTCCGGCGGTTATATTCCTCCTGGGGATGAATATTCGGATTGTAAAAATAACCCGTGAGTTCGCAACCCAGATCACGCAATTTTTTAACCGGATATATCAGGCAGGGTGAACAACAGACATGCAAAAGAATTCTTCTATTATTCACGCTTAGAACATCTCCGTTTGGGCGTCTTTTTTATATTTTCGATTTAAATGCTCATAGGCTGACTCGGTAGCTTGACGGCCGCGCGCGGTCCGTTTTAGAAATCCGATTTTTAAAAGATACGGTTCAACGATATCAACGATCGTATCTGTATCCTCATTTAAGGTGGCGGCCAGCGATTCAATGCCCACCGGACCACCATTATATGTGTCCAGAATGGCGATTAAGACTTTTCGATCAAGCTCATCAAGACCCATCTTATCGACACCTTGTAAACTAAGTGCGGAATCAGTAATTTCCGGAGTAATCGAACCTTTAGCTTTTACCTGAGAGTAGTCACGGACTCTGCGCAGGAGCCGATTGGCAACGCGGGGAGTTCCCCGCGCTCTTTTGGCAATTATGGAAGCACTTTTTTTGTCCATTTCCATACCTAAAACTTCCGCTGATTTTACAACGATATTGACCAGTTCTTCCCAGGCATAAAAATCAAGATGATAGTGCATGCCGAATCTGCTGCGCAGGGGTGAGGTGAGCAATCCGGAACGGGTCGTGGCTCCGATTAAAGTGAATGGTTTGAGGTTAAAATTGATCGTTTTCGCATACGGACCTTTATCAATCACAAAATCTATTTTGTAATTCTCCATCGCCGGATAGAGAAATTCCTCAACAATTTTTGAGAGGCGATGGATTTCGTCAATAAATAAAACATCGCCTTGCTCTAAATTCGTCAATATTCCGATTAAATCTCCCGCGCGGTCTATCGCCGGGCCGGAAGTCGTCGTGATTTTTGCTCTCATTTCATGGGCAATGATATGGGCTAGTGTTGTCTTGCCCAACCCGGGCGGGCCGGAAAAAATTAAATGTTCCAGCGGTTCCTGGCGTGACTTTGCCGCTTTAATTGCTATTTGTAAGTTTTCCTTAACTTTATCCTGGCCGATAAAATCATTCATCTGCAGCGGCCGCAAAGAAAGATTAAGAACGATGTCGTCTTCGGTATCGGCCGCTAAGAGTACGGGTTCCCGCAAAAGGTCATCGGTTTTATCCGCTCTAATCTTGTTTAAGTTTTTGCCGGTAGACTTCATTTAAAAGTTCCTCTGAATTTTTAATTTCCGGATTTCTTTGCAATGCTTTTTTAATCATTTGTTCGGCTTCCTGTTTTTTGTATTGAAGCTGCAAAAGAACAGCGATTGCCTCCTGCTCCAGCTCACTCTTGCTGTCTATGAACGTGCGTTCCTGAACCTCGCACTTTATCAGGCCAAATTTTCCGACCTTATGCTGTAATTTAGCGATAATTTCTCGGGCCCGCTGCTCTCCGATGCCGGGTAAGGCTTTTAAAAAACTTGTGTCTCCGGAATCAATCGCCCGGGCAATCTCAGAAATCGGCTCACTGATTGCCCGGGTCGCGGCTTTCGGGCCAATGCCGGAAACTGTAATAAATTTTTCAAAAAACTCCTTTTCGACTTCATTCAAGAAACCGATCAGAACCGGGATACTCTTGGTTGAATCGCTTTGATAATAATGAAAGGTCACGAGTTCAACCTTTTCCTCATCTTTCTTTAAGCATTTCATCACCCCGCGCGGAATAAGCACTTCGTATCCCAAACCGTTTATTTCAATCAAAACAGAGTATTCATTGCGCTGTATAATCTTACCGGAAATTCGACAAATCATAAGCCTCTTTTTATTATATTTATATGGGTAATCGCTAAAGCCAGAGCATCGGCAACATCGTTAGGTGCGGGTTCTTGCTTTAACCCCAGAATCTCCTTAATTACTTTTTGGACCTGAGATTTTTTTGCTCCTCCGGTCCCGACCACTGCTTTTTTTACTCTTTTCGCCGAATATCCCACGACGTCAATTTGCAGGCTGGCAGCGACCAAATATATGATTCCCCGCGCATGGGCCATTAATATCGCTGTGCGCGGATGCCCGTAATGTGAATACAACTGCTCTAAGGCAATACAATCCGGCCGGTAAACATTTGCAACCTGTTGTAGTCCGCAATAAATCTTATGGAGTCTGTTGGTTAATTTCTCTTTCGTTGATGTTTTAATCACTCCCGCTTCTAAAAGATTCAAATCACGATTTATTTTTCCCGGCGGCAAATAAATATTTCGTTTTTTTATTTCAATAATTCCGTAGCCCGTACATCTTAAGCCGGGATCGACTCCGAGTACCCGCATTGATTATCCTTATATCTCAATTTGACTTAAAATATTATCAGGAACATCAAAATTGGCATAAACATTTTGCACATCTTCCTGGTCTTCAAGCGCACTGATTAGCGTGAGCACGGATTGGGCAGTATTTTTATCGTTTATTTTTACCGTACTCGCCGGAATCATAGTTATTTCGGCCGAATGTGGAGTAATTCCATTTTTTTCAATCGCCTTTTTTACATTCTCAAAATCCTTAACCAAAGTCGTAATTTCATATGTGCTTTCTTGGGTAACCATGTCTTCCGCGCCATTTTCTAAAATCATACCAACTAGTTTGTCCTCATCAACCTCGTTTTTATTAATAATAATAAATCCTTTTTTATAAAACAGCCAGCTCACGGAACCCGAACCAGCCATATTCCCACCTTTTTTAGCAAAAATACCACGCACCTCAGCCGCGGACCGATTTTTGTTATCGGTTAAAACATCGACTAAAATCGCGACCCCATTCGGGCCATATCCTTCATAGACAACTTCTTCATAAACAACCCCCGGTAATTCTCCGGTGCCTTTCTTAATTGCTTTTTCAATATTATCCTTAGGCATATTTGATTCTTTGGCTTTTGCAATAGCCAAACGAAGCCGGGGATTAGTATCTGGATTTCCGCCCCCAGACCTAGCAGCCGTGGTTAATTCTTTTATAATCTTGGTAAACAACTTTCCCCGTTTGGCATCTACCGCTGCCTTTTTATGTTTTATGCTTGCCCATTTTGAATGTCCTGACATTAAATCACTCCGATCTCTTTTTATTATAAAACATCAATAACAAAATCGCAATCAACAAATAAAACTCGATCAAAAAGTAAAATTATTTTTATCTCTAATTTTTAATTTTTAATTTTTTATGTGGGGTTATATTTTACGATTTTAGTCTGGAAAGTCTCACTGTTTGCCTTGCCTTTAAACTGCCAGCGTACTGATATATTTATATCTTTCGCCGGCGCAACACCGAGTGGGGTGACTTCTATTTTATACTCAAACCCGGAATATCCACTAACACTTTCGTAAGTGCCGGTGTCAAAAGAATCAGCATCAGTTATATCATCATAACTTTCCGCTTTAATTTTCTCGATTAAGCCCTGGGCGATTAAAGTTGCCTTAGTCCGGTCCGCTGCCTTGCGCGAGGCATTAAGGGCCACCGGCAGATAAGCCATAACACTTACTAATCCGATACCTAAAATTGTTAAGGCGATAATTATTTCAACAAGTGTATATCCCTTTTTCATACATGTAATGTTTATTCCCCTTTATTTTCAGACTTAGAACAGGCAATAACCTTTTCGGCAATCCGTTGGGGGATCTCTTCATAGTGCGAAAATCTCATTGTATAAGAACCGCGCCCATGAGTCATCGAACGCAGTTCCGTAGCATATCTTAGCATTTCGGAAAGCGGAACCTGGGCTTTGATTTTTTCTAACTTTCCTGATTGCTCCATCCCCTGCAGCCTTCCCCGGCGTGAATTTAAATCACCATTGATCGCACCCATACATTCATCCGGGATAACAACTTCCACATCCATTACCGGCTCCAGCAATACCGGTTTAGCATCGAGCACGCCTTTACGTAAAGCCATGCCCGCCGCAATTTGAAAAGCCATATCTGATGAATCAACATTATGATAAGATCCATCGCAAATGGTCACGCGCAAATCTACCAATGGATACCCGGCAACGACCCCTTCGGCCATTGCCTTGCGCACCCCTTTTTCAACCGAAGGAATATATTGTCTCGGCACAACTCCACCAACAATCTTATTCACAAACTCAAAAGACTCTCCATGAGGAAGCGGCTCTAGTTCCAGCCAAACATCACCATATTGGCCGCGGCCGCCGGACTGACGTTTATATTTTCCCTGGACTCTGGCTGTTTTCTTTATCGTTTCTTTATAAGGTACTTTTGGCGTACCAACTTCGACTTCAACATGATACCGTTTTTTTAACCGTTCGATCGTTATCTCCAGATGTAAATCTCCCATGCCCGAAATAATAAGTTCTTTGGTCTGTGGGTCGCGGGTAACTTTTATTCCCTGATCCTCGGTTGTAAGTTTTGCAAGTGCTTGTGAAATTTTATCCTCATCCTGTCGGGTTTTTGGTTTAAGTGAATAAGATATTGCCGGCTCCATTAAACCCAGCGGTTCAAATAATACCTGATTTTTACTTTCACTCAATGAATCACCCGTGTGGGTATTCTTCAATTTGGCAACCGCAGCAATATCACCGGCAAAAACACTATCTATCGGCAACTGTTCTTTGCCTTGCAAAATGTAGAGTTGACCGAACCTTTCAGTTGTTCCTTGACTTACATTATAAAAATCAGTATTGGATTTAAGCTGGCCAGAAACAACCCGAAAAATGTTCAACTGTCCGACGTAGGGATTCGAAATCGTCTTAAAAACATAAGCACTAAAAGGTTGGTCGCATTTAGGGAGGATATCCTTCTTTTCTTTGGTTTTTGGGTCAAGCACACTTATTTGCTCTACATCGACAGGGTTCGGGAAATATTCCACAATAAAACTGATTAAATCCTTAATGCCCAAATTAGTAAGCGCATTTCCACAGAAAATTGGCACGATTTCACTTTTTTTAATCGCAATCTTTAAGGTTTTACTTATTTGTTCCGGAGTCAGCTCTTCTCCATTTAGATATTTTTCAACTAAACTATCGTCTGCTTCGGCCACAAGTTCAATAAGATTTTCTCTAAACTTCTCCGCTTTTTTCTGTTCTTCTGATGAGAGGCCGTCCCATCCTGACTTAGTGAGTAAATTTACGATCCCTTTAAAGTCGGTAACGCTACCAATTGGCAAAAACACCGGGGTGCATTTCTTGCCAAAATTTTGTTGAATCATATCTACGGTTTCATAAAAATTGGAATTCTCCTTGTCTAGTTTACTTATATAAATCGCACGCGCAATCCCATTCTTTTCCAAAATATCCCAGACCCGTTGCGTTCCTACTTCTACCCCATCATGGGCGCTTACAACCACAATTGCCGAGTCTGCAGCGGGAAGCATATTAAGCAATTCTAATATGAAATCAGCATACCCCGGCGTATCAATAAGGTTTATTTTTGTATCACCGAGCACCGCATGCAGAATTGAGACATTGATCGAAATTTTGCGCTCGATTTCAATCGCGTCATAATCGCTGATTGTGTTGCCCTCATCGATACTTCCTAAACGCGTTACTTGCTTCTGCGCGTAAAGAATAGCCTCAACCAAAGATGTTTTTCCGGCCCCGGAATGTGAAACCAAAGCCACATTGCGGAGTTTATCCTCAGCGTATTTCTCCATTATTTAGCACCCTCCTTTAATGAGCAGATAATTTGTGGCATTTAATGAATGCCTTAAATTATAGGCCTTCGGCCGTCTGCGAATTACCCTGAGAAATCCTTTGGATTTCCAGGACTTAGTCCCGGGAATTCTGCGAATTCCTCGGGGAACCCCGCACCATCCTCCTACTCTGAAATACTTGCCTGCAAGATTGGTGCGTGGGCAACAACGCTTCTTATCCCGCTAATACCAGCGAAAATAAATCACGGTACGAATCCCTGCCGGCCAACAGGCAGGGGCGGATAAGCCTTATTTCAACATGCGATCTTTCGGCTCAATCTTCCAGGTCTGCGAAGCAACAATAATCGCAAAGAATAAAGTAACAATAAGCCAATCGCGACCGATAACAATTATCGCCAGCCACGGATAGCCCTCATAGGCTCGGGAAAATTCCTCCATCAAAGAAGATGTTAAAAGACCAATCAAAACCAGCGGAGTAATAAATTTTATCGATAAATCCCACCACCATTTTTTCAAATTCCAGCCACTATAATGATTTATATGCGCTCTTAGTTTTTTTGCACCAAAAATCCAGCCCAGAACAATACACTCTAAGATTGCCGCAACAACTAGTCCATAATGGGTAAGGAAATGATCGACAATATCTAACCAATGTAATCCGGCCTGGGTCGTAAAAATAATACTCCCCAAAAAGCCGGCTACGGAAAGTGCCGAAACGACGACTTTACGTGAATAATGGAATTTATCAATAATCCCTGATGTAAATGCCTCTAAAATTGATATTGATGAAGATAATCCGGCAATAACCAGGATCCCAAAAAAAATCAACCCGAATTCGCGGGAGAATGCCGGGAGCATGCTTATTGCTTTCGGATAAGCAACAAAAGCAAGTCCAATCGATTGACTGACTACTTCAGGAATCTGTTTTGACGTTGAATGCGCCATATAGCCTAAAACAGAAAATACGCCAAATCCGGCAAAAACAGAAAAAAAACAATTAAAAATGCTGATCGTAAAGGCATCCTTGACAATCTGACTTTTTCGCGGCAGATAAGAAGCATAAGCGATCATTATTCCAAATCCCAGACTGAGCGTAAAAAATATCTGGCTAAAAGCATCCATCCAGACTTTAATATCTTTTAAACGATGAAATTGCGGCTTAAGATAGACCAATATTCCTTCTTTTGCGCCGGGAAGCCGCACACTCCACAAGACAATAACCGCCGTTAAAAAGAACAGCAGCGGCATGAAAATTTTATTTGCCCGTTCTAATCCCTTTTGCACCCCGACAAAAACAATAAGCCAGTTAAAAAACCATACCCCCATCAGAGAAAATAAGATCGGGGTTCTTAAATCTCCTAAAACAAAAGGCCCCTCACTGACCATCAAAAATTTTTGAAAGAAAAATGCATTAGGGTTATTTGTCCAACTGGAATTAAAAGCGAAGAAAAAATAATTTACACACCAGGAAATAACTACCGAATAATACAAGACAATACCGAACATAACAAAAATTATCTGCCACCAACCCAGCCACTCCCATTTTTTTGATATACTGGCAATACTTGCCGGGGCCGAGCCGCGCATCTTATGCCCTAAGCCGATCTCTAAAATCATTAGCGGGATCCCGACAACAAAAAGGGCAATAAAATAAGCAATGAGAAAAGCCCCACCACCGTTTTTATAGCAAAGATAAGGAAATCGCCAGATATTACCCAGGCCCACAGCGGAGCCAATCGCGGCAAGTAAAAAACCAATGCGGCTCTTCCATTGCGGCCGATGAGGTACAAAAACGTCTTTCGTCATAAAATTTTAGTTTTATAAGTAACAAAAAAGGATGACCAGCCGGAAAGTCGAAAAAACTCCCCGACTGCTCATATATTTATATCAAAAAATAAACGTTACGTCAATGGTGAGCAATAACTCTACATTCAAAAATCAAAATGATTTTTTAATTTTAATATTTTATTTTAGCGGGATAAAATCAAATCTTTATTTTGAGGAAACTTAGCCTTAAGCTCTGCTTCAAGTGAATCACCATTATCGCCGGAAAAATTTGGTTCCCGCTCTAGATACGTAAATGCCTCCTTGCGGGCCAGATATAATAACTCTGTGTCTTGCAGAATATTACCTATTTTCAGCTCGGGCAACCCATGTTGACGGGTACCAAAGAATTCCCCCGGACCGCGAATAAGCAGGTCATACTCTGCGATTTTAAATCCGTCATTTGTTTTTGTCATTGCGCTTAATCTTTTACGGGACTCTTCTGTTTTTGCCTCACCATAGAGAATGCAATACGCTTGTTTGTGCCCCCGACCAACGCGACCGCGCAGCTGATGGAGTTGGCTCAACCCGAAACGTTCCGCATGCTCAATGAGCATAATTGAGGCATTCGGCACGTCAATGCCGACCTCGATCACCGTTGTCGCGACTAAGATGTCTATCTTTCCCCGTTTAAACAAGGACATTGTTTTCTTCTTTTCTTCGTCTTTCATCCGTCCATGCAATAATCCAACATTAAACTCTCCAAACACATCTTTTTTGAAATACTCATACATTTTTGTTGCCGCTTTTAAATCTTTGATCTTTGATTGCTCGATCACCGGATAAACAACATAAACCTGATTTTTTTCCTTAATTTTTTTGCGCAAGAACTGGTACAGATCCCCGACCTTTTTTTCGGTAATCCGATAGGTGAGAACTTTTGTCCGGCCCGGCGGTAATTCTCTAATCGTCGAAATATCAAGGTCTCCATAAACCGTAATCGCCAAGGTCCGCGGAATCGGAGTCGCACTCATCACTAACACATCAGGCATTACTCCTTTTTTCTGTAATTTCATGCGTTGGAGTACGCCAAACTTATGTTGTTCATCAACAATAATCAAGCCGAGTCTTTTAAATTCTACATTTTCTTGAATTAGCGCGTGGGTGCCGATTACAATATCAACCTCGTGTTTTTTAATTTGGGATATTATTTTTGACTTTTCGCTTTTTTTAAGCCCACTGCTTAAGGTCACAATTTTTATTCCCAGCGGCTCAAGATACCCGCAGATCGTATGGTAATGTTGTTCTGCCAATATCTCCGTCGGCACCATCAGCGCCGATTGAAATCCTCCTCCTACACAGATAACCTGGGCCCAGATACTCACAATCGTTTTTCCACTACCCACATCCCCCTGCAGGAGCCTATTCATCGGCACCGCCTCAGCCATATCATTTTTGATTTCATTTATTACTTTCTTTTGTGACCTGGTTAACTCAAATGGCAGTGATTTCTTAAACCTTTCCAATAATTCACCGGCGGGATTAAAACTTATGCCGGAACTATATTTTTTTATACTTTTTCTTTTTAAGGCAAGCGCCAGTTCAAGCAGAAAAAATTCGTCAAAAATCAGTCTTTTTCGGGCTTCATTAGTTAATTGGAACGCCGCAGGAAAATGGATATTTAAAATTGCGTCTTTTAAATCTAAAAGCCTATTTCTTTTTAATAACTCTCGCGGAAGAAATTCTTCAACGCCCCGGGCATAACTGTCCAGACAACGTTTGGCTACTGCGCGTAAATAGCGCTGGCTGATATTTTGGGTCAGCGGATATATCGGAACTATTCTTCCAGTATGAATTGTTTGCTCATCATCATCACCGCGAAGAATTTCGTATTCCGGGGAATTGATTTGCAGGTTCCGATAGCGCTCGACCTTACCATGCAAAATTACCTCATCATTTATCCGAAAGCAATCTTTCAGGTACGGTTGATTAAACCAGGTTCCGTAAATAACCCCGCTCTTATCACCAACCGCCAGATGAAATATTTTAAGCCCTCTTTTCGTGCGCCGGATACCTGAGGTCAATACTTTACCCTTTATCGTTTCGGTATTACCGATTGTTACCTTGTTTATTGGCTGAAAATTGCTTCGATCTTCATAACGGCGGGGAAAATAATAAAGCAGGTCTTTAACACTATGGATCTTAAGCTTGTGCAGTAATTTTATCTTTTTCGGGCCAACACCCTTGATGTATTGTGCCGACTGACTGAGAATATGACTATTATTCCTCATCCAATACTATGCGAATAAATTGTTTCTTTCCGACTTTCAGCAGGTACGTTCCCTGATTTGTATCCGCCGGCGGTGGCAATTCCAAATTAACATCATTAACTACCTGCCCATTTAAAAATACGGCATTTTGCTGGATTAAGCGGCGGGCTTCTGAATTACTCATCGCCGCACCAATCAGCGTCATCATTTTACAAATCCAGAGTCTTCCGCCCTTCCATTGTGAGATTTTTATCTTTTTATCTTCAAAATTTTGCAAATTATCCCAGTCTTTTTCGGCCCCATGTCTGCCCGCAAAAACTCCGGCGGCCTTTTTTGCTTTAGCCGGGCCATGATAAAACTCGGTTATTTGCCGGGCAAGATTCTCCTTGCATTTCTTTGGATGCAAGATGCCATTTTGTACGTCTTGTTTTGACTTTTCGATTTTTTCTAACGGGGTATCGGTTAAAAGCTCATAATAGCGAAACATTAACTCATCGGAAATAGACATTAGCTTCCCATACATCTTCTCCGGCGGTTCATTGATGCCGACATAGTTATTCAGGCTTTTACTCATTTTTTGCACTCCGTCAAGTCCTTCTAATAGCGGCATCGTAATTACAACCTGTTGTTCTAGTTTAAAATCCTTTTGCAGTTGTCGACCGACCAAAAGATTAAATTTCTGGTCCGTCCCGCCAAGCTCAACATCAGCCTTAAGCTCTACTGAATCATACCCCTGCAATAGCGGATAGATGAACTCCAGAACACTTATATCTTTGCCTTCGGTATAGCGTTTTTTAAAATCATCCCGGGCCAGTATTTGGGCAACCGTTAAATGGCTGGTAAGCTCCAAAAACTTATAAGAAGACATGCGGCCGAACCAATGGGAATTTAAGACAATTTGCGTTTTATGGCGATCAAGTATCCGCGAAATCTGAGCCTGGTAGGTCTTGGCATTTTCAATAACTTCGGCTTTTGTTAACTGCTTTCTGATTTCCGATTTCCCGCTCGGGTCACCAATCATCCCGGTAAAATCCCCAATCAAAAAAACAACTCGATGTCCCAGTTGCTGAAAATGCCACATTTTTCTAAGCAACACGGTATGGCCTAAATGGATATCCGGAGCACTGGGATCAAATCCAGCCTTTATGGTTAACGGGTTTCCGGTCTTGACCGCCCGCTTTAATTTTTCCTTAAGTTCGGCTTCAGAAATTATTTCGACCGCGCCTCTTTTGATAATTGTCAACTGCTCTTTTACCGACTTAAAATCCATTACCCGACTCCTTTTTTTGTATCATAGCACACAAATAACATACTGTCAACGCTTGACATAAGCAGATTTGACTGTTAGAATTAATGCCGTTGCCAAGCTAACGATTAGAAGTAAAACGAGGATAAGAATGAAAAATTTTAAGACCCTAAAAAAAAACGCATTACGCCAGATTGCCGCATTTATGTGTATTGGCGCAAAAACCGCCCCTAAAGCCAAAGGAATCGATAATATCGTAACCCTGATTATTGACACTGAAAAAGACAGACTTAAGCTCATCAAAAGAATGCTTAAAATCTCTAAGCGCGAAAACAAGCCTGGTTTTGCGCGTGATGCCGATACTCTAAAAAAAACGAGTGTGCTCATCATTATCGGCACTAAAACACGTCCGATTGGTCTTGTGTTTTGCAGTTTTTGTGGCTATGCGGATTGTGAGCATCTACTCAAAACAAAAAGCTACTGCGCATTTAATGCTTTAGATTTAGGTATCGCTACCGGATCTGCCGTAAGCATTGCCGCTGATTTTCATATCGACAACCGGATCATGTATTCGGTTGGCAAAACGGCGATAGAGTTGAACCTTTTTAAAGATAAAGATATAAAAATCGCCTTAGGCATACCGCTTTCAGCGACCGGAAAGAATCCTTTCTTTGACCGAAAATAAAAAAAACACGGACCGAATTTTTCCGATCCGTGTTTTGTCTAATCAATACCTGATATCAACTGCTAACTACTTCATGCTTAAGCCGATTTTTCTCTGTTCACTATCAAGCTTAACTACTTTAGCCTTTACCTTATCACCGATATGGAACGTATCTTCAACCTTCATGGTCTGCTCCAAATTCAATTCGCTGATATGGATCAAGCCTTCCAGCTCTTTCTCGATTTCGACAAAAACTCCAAATGAAGTAATTTTTGTAATTTGACCTTCGATTTGAGTTTCCACCGGGTAGCGCTTGGCAATTTCCGGCCAAGGGTCCTCATCTAGCTGTTTTAGACCCAGGGAAATCTTATGATTTACTTCATCAACAGTTAAAACAACAACCTCTAATTTTTGTCCTTTTTTAAGAAAGTCTGCCGGGTTATTTAACTTTCTTGTCCAGGACATATCAGAAATATGAATCAACCCGTCAATCCCTTCTTCGAGTTCCACAAAAGCACCATAATCGGTTAAATTCCGCACCCGACCCTTGACCTTTGTCCCACTCGGATATTTGGAACTAATTCCCTGCCAGGGATCAGTTTCCGTCTGCTTTATCCCTAAGGCAATCTTCTGATTCTCAACATTCAGATTTAAAACTACCGCCTCAATAATATCGCCAATAGCCAACATTTCCGAAGGATGGCTGATCCTTCTCGTCCAGGAAAACTCGGAAATGTGAATCAACCCTTCCACTCCTTTTTCAAGTTCAATAAAGGCCCCATAAGGAACGATATTTACTACTTTTCCCTTAATCTTAAATCCGATGGGATATTTCTCATCAATTCCCTTCCAAGGACTTTCTGTTTTTTGTTTAAGTCCTAACGATATCCTCATGTTTTCTTTGTCAATATTTAAAATTTTAACATCGATCTTATCACCAATGGCAACCACTTCTGAAGGATGACTAATCCTTCCCCAACTCATATCCGTGATATGCAAAAGACCGTCCATGCCACCCAAATCGATAAACACACCAAAATCAGCAATATTTTTAACCGTACCTGTTCTTATTTGGCCTTTCGCGATCTCTTTAAGCAGTGCCACCCGGCTCGCCTCTCTTTCTTTCAACAAGAGCTCCCGCCGGGATAACACAATATTTTTTCTCGGTATATTGATTTTTACGACGACAAAACTATACTTTTTTCCGAGATATTGATCAATATTCTGTGCCCCTCTTAAGGAAACCTGAGATGCCGGTAAAAAAGCATCAAGCCCGATATCAACCATCAACCCGCCCTTAACTTTCCGGGTTACTTTTCCTTCAATCGTATCGCCCTCATTAAAATTTTTGATTATTCTTTCCCAGCACAGGGTTCGGTCGGCTTTTCGCTTGGAGACAACAACCATTCCATTTTCGTCTTCTTTGGCTTCCAGAAAGACACTAATTTCCTCATCAATTTTCAATATGGAAAGATCATCAAATTCATCTTTAGACAGGATTCCTTCGGATTTATAGCCGATATCCAGCATTACTTCTTTTTTGGAGATACTAACAATCTTTCCCTGTATAATTTCCCCTTCTTTTAAAATCTTAACGCCGCGACTATAAAACTCTTCCAATTCACGAGCAAACTCACCTTTTTGCTCTTGATTTACTTCTTCAAAACTGGCAATTTTTTTCTTTTTTCGAGACATTTCATTTTCAACCCCCTTTTTTAATGAGCACGCAATTTATGCAATGTAATGAACATAAATTGCTGTGCGCCTGCCTGCCGGCAGGCAGGAATTAAACCCGCCTTGTTTTATGGCGGATATTATCAGCCGTTGCACATGTAATTAGTTCTAAAAGTATATCAAATAACATCTTTTATTACAAGCTATTTTTATTTTTTATGCTTTTAACGGCAGCAATGACCTTATCTGCAAATATCTGGTAATCACCTTTTTCCCGCGGATTTAAATTTAATTCTTTATACCGCAAGGGCTTACCAAAATGAACCTGAAAGGGCTTAAATAGAAAAATCTCTCTCGTCCCAACCGGCATTCCCTGATCCGTACCCTCAATAAGTGCTGGCACCACGCAAACATCCGCTTTTGCCGAAAGCATCCCGATTCCTGATTCCCCTGATTTTAATCTTCCGGTCGAACTGCGGCTTCCTTCCGGAAAGATTATCAACGTTTTTCCAGACTTCAACATATCAATAGCCAAGCGGATGGCTTTTAAATCTCCACGCCCCCTTTTTACGGGGAAAGCGTTTAAAGCGGTTATTAACATATTAAACAACCGCCAGCGCTGGAATAAATCGTCCTTAGCCATAAAACTTAAGATCCGCGGACTGGCAACACTCAAAACTACCGGGTCCAGGTAGCTTAAATGGTTGGAAGCAATAATGCAGCCACCGGTTTTGGGTATGTTTTCACGACCGGTCACCTTAAAGAAGAAAAAAAATTTTAAAAAAACAAACAAAAAGGCACGGGCAATTATATAAAAATTGTCGTCACGTTTCATCTTTTAAATATTCTAAAGCAATATCAACTACCTGCTCAATATTTAAATCGGTGCTATCAATGTAAATCGCATCATCTGCTTTTTTTAAAGGTCCACAGCTGCGCCTTACATCTTTTAAATCGCGGTCTTTAATTTGGCGCGCTACATTCCGAACATCAACGCGGCCAAATTTCTTCTCCAAATCTTTCACCCGGCGTTGGGCTCTCACCTTAAAATCAGCATCCAGATAAAATTTTTTCTTTGCCTGAGGAAAGACAACGGTCCCGATATCTCGGCCTTCCATAACAATATTATTCATCTCGCTGTATTGCCTTTGCCATTTGACCATAATTTGCCGGATTTGCGGTATCCGGGCGATTTTGAACACAGCTTGGGTCAATTGGGGTGTGCGAATTTTTTCTGAGACATCATTCCCGTCCAGCAAAATCTTTAAATTTCCCTGCGCATCCGCTTTTAAAAGAATTTTAGTTCGCCGCGCAAGTCGGACCAACGCATCTATATCTTCAATCTTTACTTTTTCATTGATTGCCTTTAATGTTAAGGCGCGGTACATCGCCCCCGTATCGACATACAAAAATCCTAATCTTTGCGAAAGAATTTTTGCCACCGTGCTCTTGCCGGCACCAGCCGGTCCATCGATGGTAATAACCATAATATCACTTTGGGTTATAAGCAGTAAGTATTGAATATACAGACATCTTGAATTTTACGATTTGCTTTTTGATAAAACTCTAAATCCAAAACCTAAATTTTCAAAACAAGTTTTACCGGCCTGCCGGCAGTCCGGAGTTTAATAATTTGAGCCTTGAGTTTATTTAGAGTTTAGGGTTTCGGATTTAGGGTTTCAAAGAGCTATTTTTAAGTTCACGATGTATATATATTTGTCAAGTAAAGATTAAACATTAAAGCCGGTTGTTATCTAATTGCATCTCGTTTAGCTTTTGCGGCCATAAGCTGACGAGTAAAGAGCGCCGGCCGGTCTTCTTTTAATAATTTCTTTAAACTATTTAACTTTTTTTCGAACTCGGTTATTGAACGGAGGATTGCCTCTTTATTGCTAAAAGAAATATCTCGCCACATATCCGCAGCGCCGGAGGCGATACGTGTCGTATCTTTAAATCCGGTTGCCGCAAATTTTAAAAATTTATCGCTTACGCTAGCCACAAGCGCAACCACTATAAAATGCGGCAAATGACTAACCTGGGCAACAATCCGATCATGCACCGCGGGTGATAAAATAATAGTTCTTGCACCCAGTTTCTTCCAGAGTGTGAGAACTTGCTTAAGTGCTTTAGGATTTGTTTTTCTTGTTTTTGTTATGAACGATATCGAATTTTCAAATAACGACTTTTTGGAATTTATTACGCCGGTCTTTTCCGAGCCGGCCATCGGGTGTGTCCCAACAAAACTTACGGATTCATGCAAAAATTTTTCTGCGACTTCAACAATTTCTTTTTTTGAACTGCCGACATCAAAAACTATACAGCCGGCTTTAAGGCTATCTTTCATTTGGGTAATAATTTTCTTAATTGAGCCAACCGGGATCGCCAATATTACAAGATCTGCATCAATTACTGCCCTTTTAATATCCCGGCACCCAAAATCGATAACCTTTCTTTTTTTTGCCTGGCTTAGGGTTGAGCGATGTCTGGCGACCCCAACGATGAGCTCTGCTAATTTATAGCTGCGCAGAGCCAGACCGATCGAGCCGCCAATTAATCCCGGACCGACAATAACTACCTTTTTAAATTTTGATTTCATCGCTAAATTTCCCTGCCTACCGCCTGCGCTACCTGAGTTACGCCGGCGATCAGTTTTTTAAAATTTTTCGGATTTAATGATTGGATCCCGTCCGAAACTGCTTCTTCGGGATTCGTGTGCATCTCAATCAAAAGTCCGTCGGCACCCGCAGCGATCGCCGCTCTACTCACCGGGCCGACCAAGCCCCATTTTCCCGTAGCATGGCTGGGATCAACAATAATCGGCAAATGGCTTAGCTGTTTTATCACGGGAATGGCATTAATATCGAGGGTATTTCGGGTAAAATTTTCAAAAGTGCGAATTCCCCGTTCACAAAGAATAAGATTAAAATTGCCTTCACTCAAGATGTATTCTGCGCTCATCAATAATTCCTTAATCGTAGACATCATCCCGCGCTTTAGAACCACGGGCTTTTTGCACTTTCCTACTTCTTTGAGCAGATTAAAATTTTGCATGTTCCGAGCTCCGACCTGCATCATATCAACATATTTTGCAACTAACTCAACATCGCGCGGGTCCATCACCTCAGTAACAGTGATCAAATCAAATTCTTCACCAACCTGCTTCATTATCTTAAGCCCCTCTTCTCCTAATCCCTGGAACGAGTAAGGGGAAGTACGTGGCTTAAATGCCCCACCTCTTAATACCGAAGCGCCAAGCTGTTTTACCAGGCGCGCAATCCCGCGCAATGTATCCAAGCTTTCGATTGCACATGGACCGGCCATAATTATTATTTTTTTCGCCCCGATGACCAAATCTCCGACTTGAACCTGGCTGTCTTCCGGTTTAAATTCCCGGGAGACAAGTTTATATGGGGCCAAGACCGGGATTACTCTTTCAACCCCGGGAAATACCTCGAAAGGTTGAACCCGCAATATATCCTCTTCCCCAATCACACCGATAATTGTTCGCTCGACACCCTGCGAAATCATCGTTTTTAGTCCGAGCGCAGTTATCTTATCGATAATCTTCTTTTTTTGTTCTGGGGTAATACTGGGCTTTAAAACAATTATCATAATTTATGCTCCCTTTTTTAATGCGTGCATCATTTAGCGAGCAAAGTGAAGCTAAATGATATGTACAGATTAAACCCCCACACCAATTTTACAACTTACTTTGGGGTAATATATTCATCAACTTTACTAAAAATTCTACTTCACCCACCCCACATCAGCGTGTAAAATTGGTGTGGGGGTCAAATTTAGGCAACGAACTTATGTTCACAAATGTTCCATAAATCCGGCCTTCATTTGACCTTCCGTAAAGAAAACAGAATTTTCTTAAATTTATCCACAAAAAGCCTGTTTTCCTTAGCCGTGCCGATTGTAACGCGAATAAAGTTTTTTAGTCCCCACCCGGACATCTCGCGCACAATTATTCCCTGCCGCAGCAAACGCTGGTAAACAACCTGGCCATCGACATCGACATTCACAAGAATAAAATTTGTCACCGTCGGGATAAAAAAAAGATTTAAGGCTTTAAATTCATCACATATGAATTTGCGGCCCCGGCGCACAAGCTGTCTTGATCTGGCGATATGTTTGCGATCAGCCAATGCTGCCTGCGCCCCGATTTGCGCCAGCCTATTTACATTAAAAGGTTCACGCACCTGATTTAAATACCCGACGATCTCCTTACTTGCCGTGGCCCAGCCAACCCGCAACCCACTTAAGCCATAAGCCTTGGAAAAACTCCGGGCAACAATAATATTTTCCCGATTCGTATATTTTGTAGTATCCGGATAATCTTTCGCTTCCACATATTCGAAATAAGCTTCATCAAAAAAAACAATCAAATTTTTTGGCAACCCCTTCAAGAAAATCTCCACTTCTTCCCGGCTTACATAACTACCGGTCGGATTATCCGGATTAGCGATGAATATCAATTTTGTCCGCGGAGTGATTTTCTCTTTCATCGCTGGTAAATCATACCGGAAAGCCTTCAGCGGTACGGTTATTACTTTGGCATCTGCCAGTAAAGCAGCAAGTTTGTAAATCAGGAATGTCGGCTGGGCAATAATAACCTCATCCCCTTTGTTGATAAAGGCGCGGATCGCTAAAACAATGATTTCATCCGAACCGTTACCAACAATAATCCTTTCTGGTTTTATCCCATATTTCTTTGACAGGGCTTTTTTTAAACAAAAGCTTTCCCCGTCCGGGTAACGATTGATCGAGGACAATGATTTTTTTATGGCCGAGATTGCTTTTGGCGAGGCCCCGAGCGCATTTTCATTAGACGCCATCTTATAGACCTTCTTCAATCTTAGTTCTCTTTTAAGTTCGGCAATGGGTTTGCCGGGCTTATAGGTCTTAATATTCAATACACAAGGACGAACTGATTTTTTAATACTCATCGACTATTATTCTCACTTCAATTTATATTGCCGATAAACTATGGTTGTACGGTCTGCGGGTAAGAGCCGAGGATTTTAAGAAAATGGCACTTTTTCTCAAGCTCGGATACTGCTTTCTTTACATGCGGCTCGCTTATATGACCCTGCATATCGACAAAGAAATAATAATCCCAGGCTTTTCGCTTAGAAGGCCGGGATTCAATCTTGGTCAAATTTATCTTTGCAAGTTTAAACGAAAGCAACATCTTATGTAAAGCTCCGACCCTGTCCTTGATCGAAAAAACAACCGATGTTTTATCATTCCGCGTCGCGTTTGCTTCATTTTTTCCAATCACCAAAAATCTTGTTACATTATGCGGACTGTCTTCTATGGATTCCGCCAGGACTTTAAGCTTATAAATCTGTGCCGCTAAACTGCTCGCAATGCAGGCCGCATTTTTTTCACGCGCGGCGGTAGCCGCGGCTTTTGTCGTACTGGAAACCTCAATTAGTTCCCGGTTCGACAAATTACTCTCTAGCCAGAGCCGACATTGTCCGAAAACATGCGGGTTAGAATAAATTCTTTTGATTTTCTTCTGCGGACAATTGGCGAGCAGGTTATGCGAAATATCGAGTAAGATTTCCGAACAAATTTTGAGTTCAGAATCAACAAGCATATCCAAGGTATGGTTCACCGCACCCTCGATGGAATTTTCAACGGGGACCACGCCATAATCACAATTATCGCGTTCCACTTCGCTGAAAACGTCTGTTATCGTCGGAACCCCGAAGTACTCCATCTGCGCACCAAATTTTTTTAAGCTGGCCAGATGCGTAAACGTCGCCGATGGACCAAGATAAGCAACCTTCATTGGCTTCTGCAATATTAATGTCCCGGACATGATCTCCCGATATACGGCCATTAACGTCTTCTGCTTTAAAGGCCCGCGATTTATCTTTTTAAGATAGGTATAAATTTGCTGCTCCCGGGCTGGCATATAGAACGACTTTTTTAAATGGACCTTTAATTTGCCAATCGTTATCGCTAATTGAGTGCGTTTATTCAAAAGACGAACTATCTTTTTGTCTAATTCGTCAATTTCCTTGCGCAACCTCGGAATGTTCATCTTTTTCATCATTCGTCCGGCCCCCTTCCGATATTGATTTATCACTCAAATCTGAGTTTGAGATCTGCCGGGTAAATTCCTCTAAGCTCGGTAGTTCTTCCAGCGACTTCAACCCAAAATATTGCAAAAACTCAGTTGTCGTCCCGTACATAATTGGTCTTCCGACAACCTCTTTTCTCCCCTTTATTTTTACCAACATCCGATCGACAAGCGTTCTCAAGACTCCTTCGACGTTAACACCACGAATAAATTCTATTTCCGAACGTGTAACCGGTTGTTTATAAGCAATAATCGCCAGGGTTTCTAATGCCGGTGCCGAAAGACGAAATACTCTCCGCGAGGTATAGAATTTTTTTAAAAATTGCGAACAATCCGGGTTTGTACAAAATTGATACCCACCGGCAACCTCAGCAATTTGAAACCCATGCTCCGGATTACTATATTCTTCTTTTAAACTTTTAATCGCGGATTTAATCTCAACGAGATCTACGCCCTCGATTACCTCGCTGATCTGGCCCAAGGTTAAAGCTTTTTCACTTACCAGCAATAATGATTCGATGATTTTCTTTATATTCACTTCTGAGGTCTCTCATCCTACGACGTGGTTATATGCATGGGGGGGAGAATATTCTCTTCGTTAAGAAAAACAAAAATCTGCCCAAAAAGCCCCTTTTGCGCAACGATAACTTCCTTTTGCCTTATCAATTCCAAAACGGCTAAAAAGTAAGCAATTATTTCGTATTTATTTTTTGATTCTTCAAACAACTTATTTAAAGAAAACCTTTTCTCTTTTACCAAAGCATGCAGGATATCGTGAATTTTATCGTCTACGGTAAACTCATCCTTTATGATTTCACAAAATATATCCCGCGGGACATCCGTCAATGCCTTGGAAAAGGCACTTATTAGCTCGAACAAGTTTGTTTCAAAAAAAACTTCTGTCTCGCCCTCGATATTTGGCGATATATTGAGTCGTTTAAAAATGTCTCGTTGCTTGGTTTCACGTTGTTCCAAATAACCCGCTGCTTCTTTAAACTTTTTATATTCTAATAATTTTTTCACCAACTCCGCCCGCGGATCTTCCTCTTCCGCCTCTTCACTTTGATTCTCATCAGGCGGCAAGAGCATCTTAGACTTAATATGCATTAAAGTTGCCGCCATCACCAGAAATTCTCCGGCAATATTCAAGTCTAAAAGCTGCATAAATTCCAAATATTCCGCATATTGTTCTGTTATTTGAGCGATCGGAATATCGCATATATTGAGCTGGTTCTTTTTAATCAAATACAGCAACAAGTCTAACGGGCCTTCAAAAATCTCAAGTTTTATCTTGTAACTCATAATCCGATAGTTTGTCTTACCTCATTCATCGTCGCCTGAGCGATCGCCAAGGTTTTTTCTTTTCCTTTGGCAAGTATTTTTAAAATTCTCTTTTTATCTTTAAATAATTCCCGGCGTTTTTTTTGAATCGGGACAAGATATGCCGTTAAAATCTCGCCCAGCTCTTTTTTGCAATCCGTACAGCCGACTTCTGCCTCGCGGCATTGCTTTTGCCGAGTTTTACACAGTTGCCCATCGGCAAATACATTATAATAATTATAAACATTACAAACATCCGGATGCCCGGGATCGCTCCTTTTTATTCTTTTCGGATCCGTAAACATGCGCCTTACCTTCTCCCGCACAAGTTCACCCGAATCACCCAACTCGATAGAATTATTATAACTTTTTGACATCTTTCGACCATCGATCCCCAAAAGCCGCGGGATTTTCGTCAATTCCGCCTGTGGTTCGGGAAAAATATTTTTTTTAAATATATGATTGAAACGGTTAGCGATTTGACGCGTAAGTTCAAGATGAGGCAATTGATCCTCCCCGACCGGAACCACGGCCGCCTTATATAATAAAATATCTGCCGCTTGTAAAACCGGATAGCCTAAAAAGGCATAGTTATTTACTTCTCGATTTTTAAGTTCTCTAAGCTGTTCTTTATAGGTAGGACATCGTTCCAGCCATCCCAGAGGCGTAATGCAGGAAAAAACCATAAATAATTCAAGATGCTCAGGAATCTGAGATTGGATAAACAATGTTGATTTTTCCGGATCGATACCGCAGCTAACCCAATCGACAACATTATCGATAATATATTCGTTTAAACAGGCAGAATTTTTGTACTCACTCATTAAGCCATGCCAGTCAGCAACCATAAAAAAACAATCATACTTTTCCTGCAACTGGCACCAGTTTTTGAGAGCACCAACTAAATGCCCTAAATGCAACTTTCCGGTGGGGCGCATGCCACTAAGAATTCTTTTCTTCATTACTAAACTTAAAGCTTTCGCGCGACCTTTTCAACACGGTAACACTCAATCAGGTCATCGGGCAGTAAATCAAAAAACTTATCGAGTGCTATTCCGCACTCTAAACCAACACCTGCTTCTTTTACATCGTCTTTATATCTCTTTAGTGAGGAAAACTTGCCTTCATACAAGCACTGTTCATTGCGAAAAAGCCGGATAAGCTCAGCATTTCGCATCATCTTCCCCTTAACTACCGTACAGCCAGCAATCTTACCGACTTTATCGATCTTAAATACCTGTAACACCTTCGCGCGCCCCAGAAACACTTCCTTTATCGTCGGCTCCAGTAACCCTTCCATGCTCAAACGCACATCATTGAGCAACTCATAGATAATGCGATAAAAACGCACTTCGATATGCTTTTTCTCGGCGATTTCTTTTGCCTTAGAGTCGATATTCACGTGAAAACCAATAATCACCGCATCACTGGCAACAGCAAGCATCACGTCTGATTCATTAATGCTACCGACCTGGGCGTGCATAATTTCAACCCGAACATCTTTCGTGCTCAATTTTTCCAAGGAGTCGGTTAGCGCTTCCAGCGAGCCCTGGACATCAGCCTTAAGAATTATTTTCAATTCCTTTACTTGACCCTCTTTTATCTTTTGAAATAACTCCTCCAGGCTAGCCCGCTGATTTGGGATAAGGGTTTGGTCACGTAAGTTTTTATTTTTTTGCAACGACAGCTCTTTAGCTTTCTTTTCATCTTCAACGACATAAAATTTATCACCAACTTGGGGTACGTGCGATAATCCAAAAATCTCTACCGGCACCGAAGGCCCGGCCTCTTGTATCCGCTCGCCTAAATCATTCGACATCGCCTTAACTTTTCCATAAGTAAGTCCACAGACAAAAACATCTCCGGCATGTAAAGATCCATTTTGGATTAAAATGGTCGCGGTCGGACCGCTACCTTTTGACAATTTACTTTCGATAATTACGCCCCGAGCCGGCTTCTTCGAATTGCATTTTAGTTCAAGCAACTCTGCTTCCAGCAAAATCATCTCCAATAACTGCTCAATCCCGGTTTTCTTTTTAGCCGAGACTGAAACTGTTATTGTTTTGCCGCCCCAATCCTCGCTCATCAGTCCTAACTCTGATAGCTGCCGTTTGACGTTATCGATATTAGCTCCCGGCAGATCAATTTTATTAATTGCAACGACAATCGGTACGCTCGCGGCTTTGGCATGATTAATCGCTTCAACGGTCTGGGGCATAACTCCATCTTCAGCGGCAATCACCAGAATTACGATATCCGTAATATTTGCCCCGCGCGCACGCATTGCCGTAAATGCTTCATGACCAGGGGTATCCAAAAAGGTAATTTTTCCCTTATCTAACGTCACCTCATATGCCCCGATATGCTGAGTAATCCCACCGGATTCGCGCGCGGTAATATTGGACTGGCGGATTATATCTAAAAGCGAGGTCTTGCCATGATCGACATGCCCCATAAACGTAACTATCGGCCCTCTAACCTCAACGCCGGCGTCATCCGGTTCTTGATGTCTGGATAAAAGCACTTCTTCATCCGTTGGTTTTCTTTCAAACTGTACGCCAAGCTTTGGACCGATCTCGATTAAAACTTCTTCCTTTAAGTTTTGATTTATATTGACAAGTATGTTCATCTTCATCAACTTCTTAATTAACTCCGTCGTCCCGATTTGCAACCTAATCGAAAGTTCTTTGACCGTAAGCGGCATTTTAACCTGTATTTTTTTCAAGGCCGGCTTTTTCTTAGCGGCTACTTTCTTAATCTTCTTTTTTTCATCTAATAATTCATGGCGGACTATTTCCGCCGTATCTTCATCAATAGCGCTCATATGCCCCTTAACATCAATATGAAGGTCCTTCAATTTTTTCACCAGGTCTTTACTCGAAAACCCCAGCTCTTTAGCTAACTTGTATAAACGGACACTCATGTTTTCCTTTCTCGGACACTATGCTTTTGCTTGTTTAATAATCGATTCCGCACGCTTTTTTCCAATACCTTTGATTTGTGTTAAATCTTTCAGCTTTGCCTTGGCCAAAGCTGAAATGTTATCATATCCCGCGGTGATCAGCAATTGAATCGTCTTTTCGCCGATCCCTTCAATCGCAGAAAATACAGACGTCTTTTTTGCCGCTTTTTCTTTTTTGCCTTCCTCCTCCAGCTGCAATTTACTTCTGATATTTATTGACCAGCCAACAAGCTTTGAAGCCAAACGCACATTTTGACCACGTTTGCCAATCGCTAAAGATAAATTTTCTTCATCGACAACCACGGTTATTTTTCCGGCTTCCTTATCAACATCTATTTTTGAAATTTTGGCGGGGCTCAGCGCGACTTTAACATACTCCTTAATATCTTCACTCCAGCGGACAATATCAACCTTTTCCCCGTGCAATTCCCGAACGATGTTTTTTATCCTTGAACCGCGCACGCCAACACAGGCCCCCACGCAATCAACCTTTTCATCTTTAGACCACACAGCGACCTTGGTTCTTTCTCCGGCCAAGCGTGCAATTGATCTGATCTCAACAATTCCCTCATAGATCTCAGGAACCTCGAGCTCAAATAAGCGTTTTACAAAACCGGCATTAGTTCTTGATAATATGATCTGCGGCCCCCGATTTGTCCGTTTAACATCAAGAATTAAAGCTCTAATCCGGTTGCCCTGTTTAAATTCCTCTTTCGGCAAAAGCTCCCGATAAGACAAGATCCCTTCGGTCTTCCCCAGATCAACAATAATATTGCCTTTTTCAAACCGGTGAACTATCCCATTGGTAATAGCGCCAACCTTTGACTGGTAATCATTAAAAACTACCTCCCGTTCGGCTTCACGTATTTTCTGAGTAATTATTTGCTTTGCCGTCTGGGCGGCAATTCTTCCAAATTCCATTGATTTGAGTTTTTTATCATCCTTGACGACCTGTATTTCCCCGGTTTTCAAGTCAATGGAAACATTTAAATTCGCGGATTCTCCAAATCGTTTTCGCGCTGCCGAAAGCAATGCCGACTCGATGGCTGAAACAATAATAGTTTTAGCTATTCCTTTTTCTCTTTCGATATAATCCAAAACCAACAATAATTCATTATTCATGATTTCCACCTAATTTCTAAGTTCGCTTTTTTAATATCATCAATATTTAAATTCAATAACTTATTTTCGTCTGTTTCGAGGACGATGATTCTATTTTCAACGGACTTTATTTTACCAAACCAATCTCCATTTTTCGTTATAATTTTGACCAATTTACCAATCGCCCATATAAAATCATTTATTTGTCTTAAATCTCTATCGATCCCGGGCGAGGACACTTCTAACTCATAGTCCTTGCTAAAGATACCACTGGCTTGCATTCTTTCAGATAAGCGCCGATTTGCTTGGGCACATTCCGCTAAGGTGATTCCACCCGGTTTATCGATTAAAATCGTGAATTTATACCCACGTTTTGACTCTTTCAAACCTACCAGTTCAATGTTTTTATCCGGCAAAACTTCCTGCGCAAGATTCTTTAAAACTTCTTCCATTTTATCCATTTAAGCTTATCACAAAAAAAGTGGGAATAATTTCCCACTTCTCATTCTAATTAAAGAATTTGAGTCTTAATGTATTATACTATTTAAATTAAACTTGTCAAGCCCTTCTGGGCAATATCTCTTCTAAAAAAACCCCTTGCTCTGCACATACGGTTTTCTTTTTATTCGGTTACCTCCATTTTAGCAACATCATTCCGCATCCGATTTAATGCTTTCTCGATCAGACTTGACTCATCATCCAGCGCCTCAATTTCCGTCTTATATTCTTCCGGCAAGATTTCCGGCCCTGCGGATTCGGACCGGGGCCTCACTCGGCGTTGGATTTCAAAGTGCTGTTCATCATCTTCTTCCTCAGTCTCAAGTGCTTCCGACGTGCCTTTCAAGCGTTTTTGCCTAAAAGCCTCACGCGAAGCTATTTTTTTAGCTTTCTCTTTATCTTCCTTCCAATGGATCATGTCCTTAAATTTTTCCACCTCTGTACGCTGATCGATACTAAGCGGCCTTTTTTGGTCCAACTTGCCCAGCCATTCACGCTCTTTTTCCGTCATTATCGGCTCCACGATTATATGGGGTGTAACAAATAAAACTAGTTCTGTTTCTATCTTAGTTATTAATTTCTTTTTAAAGAGAAGCCCCAGAAACGGGATGTCCCCGAAAAAAGGAATCTTATCATAAGTAATATTGTCATTGGTTTTCCTCAGGCCCCCGATGACAATCGTCTGCCCATCTTTAACCAAAAGATTGGTCTCGGCTCTACGCGTATCAATAACCGGATTATTGAGCACCTCATCGGACTTGAAACTCTGCTCCGGTCTTACATTCATCGAAATATAATTCCCACTTGTGATATGCGGAGTAACATAAAGTTTTATTCCCGCTTCTTTAAACTTAACATTAATCGTCACCCCGCCGCCGGTATCTACGGATTCAAAATAAGGAATCTCCTCAATGATTTCAATCTTCGCCTCCTGATTATCCAGGGTAAGCACACTGGGATTGGCCAGAATCTGGGCCTTGTTCTGATGCACCCAAGTATCAATTGTCGCATGAAAGTCGATGTCCTTCAATATCCCGCCAAAAAACTCAAATACTCCACCACTCCCGCCCGCACTTAAACTCGTATCAAAACGATTCGGGTACTCCTGGCTACTATCTTTAATAAGTGATAAAACACTTCCCCACTTATTTTCGTCAGTAACCTTAACATCAATCATCATCGCTTCGATCAAAACCTGCGGGGTCCGGGTGTCAAGACTCATCGCCGCAACTTCGACCTTAACCACAATTGACGGGATATCCGTTACAATCAGGGAATTGGTTCGCTTATCCACAGATAAATTGCCCCGCTTGCTGAGGATGTCACTCAAAGATGCTTTAAGTTCTTCGACATTTGCAAAATTCAAAGGGATTATTTTCGTCTCGAGCTGAATCTTGCCTTCCTCTTCTAACGCCCGCTGCAGGCTCATAACCCGGATAAGGTTAGCCTCTTTTCGATAGGTAAAGTTATAGGTCTTTAAAATCACATCCAAGGCCTGTTCCCAGGGGACATTCTTCAGCTGCACCGTAACCTTTACATCCACATCTTCACCGGCAACGATATTCACCCCGCCCTTAAAAGCAAGGATATTAAGCACCTCGCGCATATCAGTATTTTTGAAGGTTATTGATACTAATTTAGAATCTCTAACCTCAGCCGTTGCCGGAGAGGAACTGGAAAGACAGAAGTTCCCGATCAAAAAAACAAAACTAAAGAAAGTAATTTGATAAAGCATCATCCTTGATTTTCTATTGGGCATCAACATTGGCTCCTCCTTGATCTCCAGAATTATTTTTCTCAATAAGAGAAATTTTGTGCGGCAATCCTTTAAAACTTAAAATCACGCTATCCTCATTAATCGTTTCAATTAATAAATCTACAATTTTATCACCCTTTTTATAAATTTTATGATTAATCATGACCAGGGGCATGTCTTCGTCCCAAAGTACGCCATTTACATTTATTCTTTGTATCCTGAGCGCAAGTTCCTCTTCTTTTGACGGCCCGTCGCTCAAATCTTCCCCCGCCTGATCCAATAAGGGCACAAAGGGATCAGGATTTCCATTAGCATCATATATAAAAACTGCACTTGACATATTTTCTTGTGCCCTTAGGTCTAATGGGTCCTCGGAAAAAGCCGGACCAACAAAAAAACAAACGCTCGAGATTATCAGCGTCAGGAAGACCAATGTATTAAAAAATACAGACCAGGTCATCTGGACACTGACTAGAAGCTTATGGATTCTGTTCATTTTTTTCATTAATATTGCGGATTTCACCTTCTAAAGCAAAAGCACTGACCGTTAAATTAATATTGTGCTTTTTAATATCCCGCGGATTACTGTTGATAGATATATCCGCGATCTTCATAAATCGTTCAGAATTTTCAATCTTATTTACAAACCGACCAAAATCGTGAAAACCAGCCTTTAATTGGAGCCGGATCGGGATTCCTAAATAGTACTTATCTCCTTCTTCACTAACATTGATCTTCTCGATTTCTTGCGGGGCAATAGAAACAAAAGTGATGTTCGTGGCTTTGCCGATCATTATCAAGTCCTCCAAAATCTGCGGGGTATCGGTATTTTTAGGCAAGCGTTTCTCAAAGTATTTTATGCTTTTCTGGATTTGGCTTACTTCGCCATATAATTTTTCTTTATCCTCAACCGCAGTTTTAGCTTTTCCCAACTTAACTAAAAACGCCTTTTCATCCTCGGCAAGGAGCTTAAGCTTTCTAAGAAATGGCATAATGACGAGGAAAAAAAATATTACCAAAATAATAAATCCTAAAATCATCAAAGCTATCTGCTGCTGATTTTTACCTTTTAAAAGGTTTTTCATCTTTGCCTTTTACTTTAAAAAACATTCAACCTCAAAGCGCATGATGATAATTTCTTCAACCACATCACGATAAGACCGAATCAACTCAATCTTTTCAAAATCTTTTGAAAAAGCTTTATTGGTTTTAAGGTTACTAATAAACATATTAATCACGGAAAACATTTTATCGCTGTCTTTAGAATAAGCCTTTCCCCTGATTACCAAATTTTGCCGTTTGCGGTTTCTCGCTTGCGGAGTTAACGTGTCTTCTAATATATCTTCGATTATATCAAACGAACTCTTCTTTAAGAAAGCAGCACCGCTACGGTCTTGTAGTCTTATCTCGGTCAGCCAAATTTCCTTAGGCAAACTCATACTTATTGCCTGCAATTTCTGACTCCAATTCATCCGGTTCAAAATAAGGGCGCGCACGACCCGGATGTGGCGATTAAGCACTGTCCGGCCTTCCTTTAGATTATCGATTTCTTCAAGGACCTTTTGCAACTCCCGGTTATTATTCAATAATTTTATTTTATTTGCTTCTTTTATTTTAATTTGGTTTAAAAGAATTATCCAGACCCCCAGGAGAAAGAAAATGGTAACCAGCGTCGAATAAATCAATGGCTTATGTAAAGAAACAAACTTCGCTATTTTGCTTTTCTTTTGCGGCAATCTTTCCGCAGAAAGATTTATATTAAAAGCACGGAAACAGGCAAGTCCGGTACATATGGCAAGCATTAAAGCATTCTTTTGCAGGATTTCCTTTTTTTCAGTTCCCACGTCACATTTTATTTTTGAAATCGGATTCCAAAACGTTACCTTCAGGCCAAGTACGTTCTGCAAATATTTATCCAAGTTACCAAACATGGCAATCCGGCCGCTTAAAAAAATTTCTTCTATCGTATCCCGTCCCTGGCTTTCATGAAACTCTATTGTTCGGCGAATTTGTGTGGAAAGGGCATTCAATATAAAAAGACATAACTCATAGAGATCATCCCCACCCATTAGCCCCTTTAAGACACCAACATTGCTAAAATCCAAATCTACTTCCGGAGGTAAAGCCTCGATTAAATTACCCCAGGCAACGAACGCATCCTTTGTCAACCCAACAATGCGACCCTTAATTATATCGATATTGGTAACTTCCATCCCGACATTAATAATCGCAATGGATTTTTGCTGTAAGAGATCCGGGCCGTTTAAATAAAAACAATTTAAAAGACTAAAAGTATCGACCTCGACAAATCCACACTTATACCCGGCGGAAGTAACTAAACTCGAATAATTTTCAATAAGATCCTTTTTCGCGGCAACAAGTATCACCCGCGTCCTGGTTTCCGCGATGCTTTTATCTAACACCGAATAATAGTCAAAAACAATTTCTTCTGCTTTGTAATGAACCTGCCGTTCGACCTCAAATTTTAAAGCTTTTCTAATTTCTTCATCGTTCATCTCCGGCCAATGGATATCGCGAATGACGACTGATTCTCCAGAGACAGAAATGTTTACTTCATACTTCCTTTTAAGTGATAATCTACTGACAACATCTTTAACCGCATTTATAATGCCCTGACGACCATCTCTAAAATTTACTTTCGTCATTTCAAAACCAACCAATTTATGTTCCTTGGCGCTGGATTGAATACACATTGCCTTTACCATTCCATCGCCAATTTCTAAACCTATTGATTCTTTATATCTTCGAAACATTTCACGCCAACCTTAATTAGGCTCTTCAATCGAGCACCTGTTTATCAATCTGTTTTAAATTAGACTTAATTTCTCCAACCCCGATTACAGCTCTGAAAAGCAAACCTTATTTCGACCTTCTTTTTTAGCCTGATAGAGCAATGTATCTGCTCTTTTAATCAACTCATCCATGTTTACTTCATTGTCCCGCGGGCACTTACGTACGGTTACGCCGACACTAATCGTGATCTTTATATGCTTAGTCCCTAAAATTAAAAAGTCCGATTTTTCTACCGCACTGCGAAGTCGCTCAGCAATAGAAAATTTATCGTGCGCACATTCCAAAATCCCGGGCAGAACAACAACAAATTCTTCTCCCCCATATCTTGCACAAACATCAGTTAAGCGCACACTTTTACTTATTATTTGGGCAATCTTCTTAAGCACCATATCACCTTCTTGATGACCACAGGAATCGTTTACTTCCTTAAAATGGTCAATATCGATCATCATTACGCTTAACGGCAATAATTGCCGATTGCAAAATTCCATTTCTTCTTTCATCCGTTTTTGCAAAAAATTGCGGTTGTAAAGCTGGGTTAATCTATCCACTGAAGCAAGCCCACGATGGATAGCACTACCCAGGGCAATCGAGGCTTGAGCAAGGAGAAGCATAAAAAACGACTCATCATTTTTTATCCGCGCGGCTGCCTCCTCATGACAAAAGATGACAATAATTCCCCAGACATCATCCTCTAAAACAAGCGGGATCAATGCTAATGCCCCTAACTGACTAAGATAAGTAATCTTTTCTTCCTTTAAAAAGAATCTTATATTTGAGTCACCGCCAAAAATATCACTTATATGCGTAGTAATCTTTTTCGACTTTACAACATCCTTAATCAACACCTCAGTATGCTTAAACTCCATTGATTTTAAAGTATTGCGATCGAAGTTATATCCAATTACGTAAAAGTATTCATCTGCGCCAATCTCCCGGCTTAGAAGGAAGCATTGGCTTTCTCCAGACGTTGCACTTGTCACTTTTGCAAACATCTCAACGATCAAATGCAATAATTGATCTTTATTTAATGCGGAAGAGAGTTGTTTGCCGTAATTTTTGAGTCTTTCAAACTGAAATTTCTGCTTTTCTTCTTTTCTTCTTATTTCATTTATAATCTCTTCTTTCTCTCTTTGAAAAGATGAGACCATTGTTTTAAGTTCCTCAGACACTTTGCGTTTGCCATGGGTAAAATACAAAGTAACAATAAAAAAAGGAATACAAATGACCGTCATCGTCCCGCCCATTAAGGGATTAATGAATAAAAAAATCCCGAGAAGAAGGACACCCAAAACAACCAAGACATTCATCAATTTATCCATTTACCCAAGTCCTCTTTTAATTAATGCGACAACCGCCCTAACACTTTCAACATTGTCATGATATCTCTTTCCGTATACTCGCGGCGATTATTCACCCGATTTCGATGCGGGCACGGAAATTTACCTAACCGTTCATAGCGCCGGACAGTCTGCACCGATACACTGAGTCGTGCCGCCACCTCCCCAACCGAATAAATCTTCTTGGTCATAGGCCTACTCCTTAATTATAATTAATATACCTTAAAATATTTAGATATCATTTGATATGATTTTACCATGTTTGATTATATTCTGTCAATCAAAATTTAAGGTAAACAGGCGAACTTTTATCAAGGAAGTTACAGGCAGGCACTAAAATATGACGGGCCCAAACCTTAGACCGTAACATTAATAGATTCCTATGGTTACAAAAAAGGAACGGCACTTAAAAATGCCGTTCCTTTTTTCAATGTACCAAATTTCTTACTTACTGCACAACCGTGAAAAGACCATATGCAGCTGTTGTAGTTGGAGGAGCTGCTGCCCGAGCACCCGCCCTAAGCACACCCGTTTCATTAATTGAAAATACTCTTATGCCGCTAACGTCATCCGTTAGTGGATCACACGAAGCCACAAATTGATTATTATTGAGCCGGGTATAAATAAAGAGATACCCTTGTCTGCCCGCCGGTGCAGCCGCAAATACCGAAGCATCAATATAGGGTGGGACAGCCGTAGTATGCATTGCCAAAGCAGTTGCCGGATAATTCGGAGTTGTCTGTGCCGCCCTAAAACTTTCCGCTGCCGTAGAAATTGCCTTTATTGTCGATTGGGCAGCTGCCTCATTAGCATTTAACCGGGCACGCAGCAAGTTAGGTATTGCTATTGCCGCTAATAAGGCGATAATCGCAACAACGATCATGATTTCAACCAATGTAAAACCTTTCCTATTCATCACTCACCTCCTTTTCTAAATTTTTAGGTTTTTAATCTACTTATATAGAAGCAATAGGTGTGCCAAAACACAAAAATATACATTATTTCTTAAAATTTATATCTTACTTAAAATAAAGCAGTTACATTAAAACAACCATAAGCATTTTGTGGATAAGTTTTGGCAGTTAAAAAATTAGGAAAATTTTTTCTAAAACCTGAAAATTTTTTCTAATATGCTAATAATATAGCGAGTTATATGATTATGGTTGGGTTTAGGGACGGTATAGAATTATGAATTGTGAACCTTGTCCGCCCTAAAGCATGGCGGATCCGCCACGCTTTGTGGCGGAAACTAAAGACCATATCTTTTTATCTTATAATCCAAATTCCGCCGGGTCATATTAAGTTTTTTAGCCACTAAATTTTTGTTCCCCCCGACTTCTTCAAGAGTTTTAGCAATTAATTTCTTTTCAAATTGCTCGACCTTTCCTTTTAATGAGCCCTCCCCCGCTTGTTCTACATTTTGAGCTTCTTTAAACTTCACGATTCTTTCCGGAATATCTCCTAAATTAATTGTCTCTTCTTCGCTGAGCGCAATTGCACTTTCAATGGCATTCTCAAGCTCACGTACATTCCCGGGCCAATGGTAAGTCAAAAATAGCTCCAGACACTCTTTTGATAACTTCTTCGCGGCCTTGCCGGGGAGCTGATGTTTTTTTAAAAAATAATTCGTCAATAAATTTATATCTCCACTTCTTTCTTTTAGCAGCGGTAAATATAAGGAGATAACGCTGATCCGGTAAAAAAGATCCTTGCGAAAATTTTCCCGGCGCACTTCATCTTCTAAATTTTTATTCGTCGCGGCCACGATTCGAACATCAATCTTTATCGTTTTTGTTGCTCCCACCGGCCTTATTTCCCTTTCCTGCAGGGCACGGAGCAGTTTCGCCTGCATCCCTGGCGAAGTCTCAGCTATTTCGTCCAGGAATAAAGTTCCGCCGCTAGCGACCTCAAAGAGTCCCTGTTTACTAGAAATTGCCCCGGTAAACGACCCCTTCACATGGCCAAAAAGTTCGCTTTCCAAAAGTTCCTCCGGCAAGGCACCACAATCAATCGATACGTAAGGCTTGCTCGCCTTTAAGCTGTTATAATGCACGGCCTTGGCGATTAACTCCTTTCCCGTCCCGCTTTCTCCGTATATAAGCACAGTTGTGTTTGTCTTGGCGACCTTATCAATCAGGCTAAAAACTTTGTGCATCGCTTCGCTCTTTCCAACTATATTGGCAAAACGGTATCGCTCTTTGAGCTTTTTTTGCATGAGCTTATCATCACTAAAAATCCTCTTCTGGCTAAAAGCCTTTCGGATAACCAGCTTTATCTCATTTAATTTAAAAGGTTTGAACAAATAGTCATAAGCACCATAACGCAAAGCTTTCACTGCGGTTTCCACCGAGGCATAAGCCGTAATCATCAAAACAATTATTTCCGGATTATGATTTTTTACCTGCCTTAAAAGCTCAATGCCATTCATCGGACTCATCCGAATATCCGTAATAACCATATCAAATGGTTCCTGTTTAAATAACCTCAAACCCTCTTCCCCGGACGAGGCGCATTTAACCAGGAATCCTTCCCGTTCCAGAACAATACTCAACCATTCTAAAAGGTCTTTTTCATCATCGACTAAAAGAATTCTACCCTGCATACTTTTGCCTCTTTTCAAACGTTCATTACATTTTATTGTGATGGCCTTGAGGTGTATACTTGACTAATTTCTTTTTGCGCCAAGCGGTAAGAAAACACTAAAAGTCGCGCCCCGGCCCAAGCGGCTTTCGACTTCAATATTACCGCCATGTTCCTTAATTATACTAGAAGCAATCGCCAGCCCCAGACCTACTCCACTTTCCTTCCCGCTGGAAAATGGCTCAAAAAGAGTTACTAAAAGCTCTTTAGCCACGCCAATCCCGTCATCAATTACATCAATTTTTACTTCATTTTTTGCCCGGTCTATGCTTCCTCTAATAATAATTTTTCCATGTTCAGCTACCGCTTCGACCGCGTTGACAATCAGATTAAAAAAGACCTGTTTGATCATTTGGGCATCGCAGGTAATTTTTAAACTATCGCAGCTTCCTTCTTTTTTGATCAGAACTCCCTTTTTAAAATCCTTGCTGTTTTGGACAAGCATAATCACTTCATCGATTAATTCGCCCAGACATATTTTTTCCGGCTGCAATCTTCTTGGTTTTACATATTCCAGAAGTCCATTGATTACATTATTTAACCGGGTGGTTTCCGTCATAATCAAGTTAAACAATTTCTGATTATGCCCGTCAAGGTTAAGGCTTTCCTTTAAGGCCTCAACACAGCCGGATATCGAGGCCAGCGGGTTTCGGATTTCATGCGCGGTGTTTGCCGCTAATTTACCAATCGCCGATAAACGGTCCTCCCTTCTTAATCTTTCCTGTAAAGATACAACTACCCGATCTTTCTTTTTTACCTGTTCGGCTAAATAGGCACTTAAAAAACCGATCGTGCAAAAAACCGTAACTCTGAAATAAAGTAAAGTAAATACATAATTACTATCCCGGAGAAGAATCGAAGTGGTGTTAACCGGCACGGGAATAATCCCAAAGTATTCCAAGCTAACCATTGCCGAATAAAATATGCTTCCCAGTAAAGCTATAATCACCGCCGCCCGCGAGGAGATAACGATACTTGCCGCGATTGAAGCAAGTGGATATAAAAGCCCTAATACCGAATCAATGCCACCGGTATAATAAATAAGCAGGGTCGCAATAACTAAGTCGATGATGATCTGGGTATAAAGAAATACCGCATTGCTGAGCTTCAATAATAATAACAACGAGTAAATTATAGTCAGAAAATAAATGCAAGCGATAAGAAAATATACCGGGGTCTGGCCGAGACCAAAAATCGAGGTGTTGACAACTAAGATTATCGTCGCGATAACAAAGCGAATAACCGTAACTTTATATAACTCCGTGCGCTTCTCGAACATGGATGTTATTATAAAAGAGGCTCAAGTTTTTGTCAAATATAATCATTGCTGGATGAGGCCGGGCGGAATTATTCTAAGCGGGCTGGTTAATCAAAGCTTCAGATTTGTGGCTCTTCATCGGTCTGCGGCTCTTCATGAGTGTGCGGTCCTACCTGAGTGTGCGGTTCTTCATGAGTGTGCGAGCTTTGCTGCGGATGAGTCTCTGTATCTTCGATGCCCATTAACGGGCCTTCATGCATGTCCGGCTGAGCATCAAATTCCTGAGTATCTGGTGTCATTTCTACATATCTATCCGTCTCTTTCTCTTGCGACTGGTCAGCTTTAGGAGATGATCGAACAACCTTATCTTCTGCTTTTCTTTTTTTTGGAAAATAATAGCTATGTTTTCTTCTTTGTATTCCTGCTTTTGCTTTTGTTCCCAGCGGGGCATTAGCCGCGGAGCCGTAATCAGTTAAACTTTTTTGTAACCGGGAATCGGTAATATTTGCGGAAGCTCCTCCGGACTCAAGATCCGATCCCTTCTTATCTGTACTAACCTTTAAAATATCCCTAACCCCCCAGACCACAAGCATAACCAGGATTAATGATGCTACGGCGAGCATTAGTTTGACATTCCGATCCATGGCAACCTTTCCATTTTTAATGTTTCTTTTGGAATTAAAATATGTTCATTCTCCACATCTTGAAAAATTATAAAATTAATTGCGCCAGAAAATTCTATTACTTAAATCAAAAGTTAGCGGAGTTGTCAGGGTCCGGCCGCCCATTGTTCTTTTTATAACCGTAAGCTCAATTTCGACTATTTCGAAAGCCGAATCAACCACATAGCGATTTAAGCCAAGATCATATCTATATCCCTTGATCAGAAAACTTGAAACATTGTTCGATATCACGATCTGAGAAACCAAGGTGTTAGTATCATCCCACACTCTTCTTAAGAGCTGCTCGGTCGTATTATCCCAGCAATATTCTATCGTCCAATCCAAACCGCCTTCCGCACCCCACTCTAATCTCAAGTAATCGTCTAAAAAATCACCATCGCCGTCCCAGTCAACCGGCAGTTGAAAAACAACACTTCTTCCGTTATTAGCATCCTCGGTAACTCCGGCCTGATCAATCGGCCGGTCCCAGATGCTCGAATTTAAGGCATTAGACATCCGGATCTCCTTAACCATATTATTCATCGATTTTCTCGCCAGTCGGTTAACATCCCACTTTCCCATACAGGCATTGAAAAAATTATTTTGGGTAACCGCCAGGCTTAACAAGGAACCGATAATTAACGAGAATATCGCTAACGATACAAGTGTTTCAACCATCGTAAACCCGGCAGTAGATAAATTAATTTTCAAATCGATTGAATTTTTTTTCTTGTGGTTTAAAATCTCAAGCCGATCCATAAAAATCACCTTTTATTTTTAACGAAACATTATTACGCTTTCTACCGAGCACGGAGAATCTATCTCATTATTTCCGTTTGCATCTTCCCCGCTGTCCAAGGTGCCATTAAAATTAGCATCCTCGCCCATAATCCTGTTTTTCTGTCGCCAGCAAACCACAACCTTGGCCCGCAATAAATAGCCGGCTTCGATAATGTTAACTGTTACTAACCCTTGATGCGGAACACCGCGATTAGTCAAATTATTCAAGGTGAACAGCATATTGTTATAATTCGGGCTAATATCATCAAAGGGGACATTGCGTATCTCATCCATAATCCCTTGAATCGCATTCATCGTTGGGATTATATTATCGTTTGTTTCGTTGAGCCATAAAATATGGTTTATAATTTGAAACGTTGCCCCAATCGCCACGGCCATGATTATTACCGATACCATAATTTCCACCAGGGTAAACCCCTTCCTCCAATTACTAAATGCGCAGGATTTTATTTTATTTCTCATATTATTAATCATCATCCATAACTTTTTCTTGCAAATCTCTAACCGGGTAAACAGCATCTATTATATTTTAACCTTTTTTATCTTTAATTTCTACCTAAATGAGCATTTTTAAATAAAAAACGCCAACCTACCTTTTCCTTCGGCAGCTCGGCCCTCATCGGCATCAACAAATACGAGTATTTAAAATGATGTCAGCTGATAAAAGAAGTCCTCCTTAGCCTCACTCCACAATGATTGCGCGCCGCCAAAGAAGACATCCGAAGGCGCGCGGGTGGCGGTTTTAAACCGCTTATCATAACTCATGTAGGTAGAAGGTGTCCGCGTGGCGTGTCTAGCATAATCACATGTCTTCCCATATGCTCTGCGGCCGCGACGATCAAGCGATATATCCTTTGGGCTGCTCGGCCATTCTGTCCATTTCTCATAATCAACAAATTGCCGATACGGCGTCGTAAATTCCCCGTATTTGTCCAAAATAAAATAAGCACCGTTTAGATATTTATGGGAATTTACTGTCCTTCTGGTGTCCGGATTCCAGTAACTCCATTTTTCTAAAACATCCCCTTTGGTGCCCCGGTAGCTGGCGATCAGGGAATTATAGGTCTGATTTTGGTATACACGATTGGGCATCATCCCATACTCATAGCTTTCATTGCTTGGAGCCCAGCTAAAGGTAGCAGAATTATCACCATCTTTATCATGGTGATTGAACATGCTGCGATAGACACCATCCTTTGCATCAATCACATTTTTTAACTGCTGCTCATTAGCATCGTCAATATTGGTATAGTAATCATAGCGGTAGTGATTTAAACGACTGCGATATACCCACTGCCCGCCGCCTTTGGTCGGGTCGGACTCAGCATACACAAGCGTAACCGGGTCTTTTTTTACATAAAGGTACGGATAGTCCCGATAATGCTCGGTCGCCGGAATAACTTGAGGATCATTAAAATCATCGGACAACGTAAATATCCGCTTTTTGGAAATCACCGCGCTGGTAACCCAACTCATGGTATTATAGTCACCCTTAAGATAAACATTTTCCTCCCCCAATACCGTAAACCCGTAAGCTTCCATTTTTCGGGGAAGTTCCTGCGCATTTGTAAAACGTATGGGAACCTTGGTATAGAGGATGCCGTTATCCGAATATTTACCCTCCTTCTGCATTTTATCAAGATCAAGTTCTAAAACCACATTCCACTTTCCGGTAAATGTATTGATGAATTCTACCTTTTTCGCTACTTCTTCTCCGCCGCCATTTATATCTGCCACGGCTTTATCAACACTCTTCTCAAGAATATCATACCACTCATCAAAATCATCATATGTTCCGTCGAATTCAGCAACCAAATCTATATATATGCCACCTCTTTCCGCTAACCGGGCATAAGTCACGCCAAATTCCGGCGGCTCAAGATAACTGCCCCCTGAATTTCCATCCATAATTATACCATCTAAACCAGAAGTCCGAAGGAAACTTCCCCAGGAACTAGACTGGTTGCGAGTATTAGTATGCTTAACCGGTATCTTTCCGCCGGATGCGCGATCATCACCATACTGGCCATCCAGTATATCCTGACTAAAATAATCTGCCCATTCTTCTCCTCCGGGCAGCGCCCGGCCGATTGTCCGCCAATAATTAGGGTCCTTAAACATATCCCAGTATACTTTAGCATTCGGATATTTTGTAAAGAAATCAGCACCACCAACCTCGCTCGTCGGAACCATATTTACTTTTCCGTCTGCTAAATACCACCAGGAATCCTTGGTATTAACGCGATTGCCATCATTATCATAGGTATAGAAATTAACCGGCTGCTCATTTGTTGCCGAGCCAGCACCATAGGCACTTCCTTTATACTTACTCCACTGCCAGGTATCATCCAACTCCGCCGGAATTTGATTCCAGGGACCGGAAATTATATTCCCATCATCATCCGTGCTGAGATAGGGTTTTACCCACAGGTTGTATTTATTCAAGGGATTCTCATTATCATTAAGTATACCGAATTGATCCCTTTGGTTGTAATTAATATTATTCCAGGGACTTTGATCCCCATAAAAATACCATTCTGTATCCCGGTACGCCTTTGTCGGCCAGGAGTTTATATTCGTATAAGAAAAATACGTGGCATTCGAATTCCAGGACCAGTAGCGATCACCATTTTTATCTAAATGATAATGTCCGAATTCACCGGGATGATCTTCGCTGTCCCTCCTAAATACATCCCAGGGCTTGTCTAATCTCACTATCGGCGCCATCCCATCAAGACCCGGTGGATCAAAAGGCCCGGCGGTTTGCGTGCCAGGATTTAATTTTAAATTATCAGCGTAATAAGGTGCCGGATATCGATCTGACGCCGCGTAGTAAATCGTCCCGTTTTCTCCGGTACTTAACTCACTACAATCCTTAAGCCTTATCTCGCGATCAATTCTGATGTTTTCATTACTATGTATACCGCCGCCGTTAAGCTTTGGACGTCGGCCCACGGCATTATCAAGATCTATGGTGTACGGGCTATAAAAGAAAAAGTCATATATCCCCTGCCGGTTTAAACTATATTTGATTGCTCGGCGTTCAGTTCCGCTGCTCCCCATTGAGACAACCACGGTCTCATTCTCCCTGTCCGCGTTCGGATAGCTTTTAACCATGAACTCACCGTTATTAGAGACATAAAAACCATCCCCGTTAAAAGAACAATCCGTCCTCAGCTTCTGGTGATAACTCATATCCGCGGGCTCTAACTTTGAGAGCGTATCTTTATCGTCATTCCATTTATGCGTATACCATTGCCAGCCTAAATTCTGTGACTCATAATAAGCATAAGCAACGCCCATTTCCGCGAAGCTCAAGGCCTTAATCCCCTCACTTTCACGCATGACATTCTTTCTTTCGTTTAAGATTAAGCTGAAAAGTGAGCTGGCAACAACAACAATTACGAATAAGACCAGATACGTCGCCACCAGTATGGTTCCCTTTTTATTAAGGATGTTCATCAACGACCTCCGCTATTTACAAAAATTAATTAACATTTTCAAATAAAAAATGCCGACCTACCTTTTTCCTTCGGTAGCTCGGCTGTCATTGGCTTGCCTTTTGCTTCGGTAACCCGGCTGTCTTTAAAGGCTATACCTTTAGACCCGCGGCTTTGCACCCATAGAAGCTCTTTTTTTAGTTACCTCAGAGCTCATAGCTCCTGGCTCATAGCTTTTAGTTTCTGCTATCAGCTATCAACTAAGAACTAACACCTATGGATAGGTATTCACCCGCCCCTGCCTTTCGACAGGTTTGCCATTATCGGTAAAAGGAAACTATGTAAATACTCTTTACCTCTAATACAAGTATACCATATATCTTTAGTTATGTCAACAAGTTAGCCTGTTTTTAAACTTTAGCGAAATTCAATCCTAAATTCCTCCTCCGATTCTAAAAGATCCCGTCTCAGATTGCCATTTTCATCAATGATTCTCCCTTTTACATTGCCATCTGCATCAACAAGTACCGGGATTGAAATATCCGCAACATCCACCGGCGGCTCCTCAAGTTCAAGCCGTTCTTCTTCCAGCGGTGGGCCTTCTTCTTTAAATAATTCCACTTCCGGACCGGGGTCGATCTTCCTTTTCGTTTTTTTCTCGGGGAAATAATAGCTTTGTTTAATGATTTGCGTCTTTGCTTTTATCCCGGGAGTTAAGCGGGCCGGATCGGGAGCGCGAGTTTGAATTCCTTTGCGCGATTTTAATTGCTGATTTTGCTGCGAACCGCCTTTGTCCGGCTTGCTAAGAAAAATTCCTTTTAAACCCACACCAACTATAATCAGCAATAATAAACCTGTAGCGATTAAAGTTATTTTTACATTCTTTTCCACTTACCCCTCCGTTTTGATAACGAGTTTTTCTGTCTCTGTCTTTTTTTTCAGCAATCTCTGCTATTTTTTCCATGAATTTCTCATCTTTAGTCCAATTTTAAAACGACGACATCTTGTTAAAAAAGTCAACATCTGATTCCGCCCATAAAGATTCCGCTCCGCCAAAGAAAACATCAGACGCCGCCCGGGTTGCGGTTTTAAACCGTTCATCATAGGTAATTGTTTGCGGGCAGTAATAAGTATAAAGGAACCGCGAGTAATGCTGTGCATTGTAAGGTGCTAATCTTCCGCGTCCGCCGCCGTAATAGAGTCCTGATTCGCCGCGATAGTCAACGTGTTCTGAATTAGAAGCAGTATAACCGCCATCGCTTTTGCTTTGAGTAATAAAATAAGCACCGTTTAAATTCTTATATCTATTTTTCTTGGTACCACCATCATAATATGACCAGTTTTCTAAAATATCTCCCCGATTACTCTGATAGGAGTTCAGCCAGCGATAACTCGAAATTAGGCAATTGTAGGTGTGATTCTGTAGGACTTTATTCGGCATCATGCCATATTCATAGTTTTCCCCGCTATAACTCCAGGAAAATTTTTCTTTATCTGTGCCCGTTGGATCATCCTTGTTGAATATCTCACGATATTTACCATCTTTATAACCAATCCACCAACGCAAGGTGCTTTCCCGCGAATCCGGGATCTCCGAATAATAGTCCACATCATCTACGGCACCGTCAGAATCTAAATAATCCCGATAAACCCAGAAACCATCACCTTTAGTCGGATCTGTTTCCCAGTAGTACTGGAAGCTCCCCCCCAAGGGAAATTCAATCGTAAACTCTTTTACATATAAATATGGGTAATCCCGATAATGCTCGGTCGCTGGTAGTACCTGGGGGTCATTAAAATTATCGGATAAGGTGAATATACGCTTTTTTGAAATAACCGCACTGGTCGTCCACCCTTCAACATCCGAATTATAATCACCTTTAAGATAAATATTTTCCTCTCCTAAAACCGTAAATCCCGAACCGGATTTAAACTGGGGAAGTTTTGATGCATTTGCAAAGCGAATCGGAACCTTAGAATATACTACACCATTTCTGGGATAGACACCTCTGCTTTGCATCTTATCAAGATCGATTTCCAGCACAACATTCCATTTCCCGGTAAAGGTATTTATAAACTCGACCTTGCGGGCAACAGCGGTGTCGCTCGCAGCGTCGCTTATTTTTTTTACCGCAGCATCTACACTTTCTTCTAAAGCATTTAGCCACTCATTGTGGCTGACTTTTGTCTGCCAGTCCGGATCATTTTCATAGTCTTCATTAACCAAGCCAATATAGTAACCATCCTTTTTCGCCAAACGCGTATAGGTAGTTGAAAAATCCGGGGGGTCAAGATTCTCTCCGCCGGTGTTTGCGTCACGAAGAATATTATCCAATCCATATTTACTTAAATAGCTTCCCCAGGCTGCCTCCTGCCGCTTGGAATTAGTGTTCTTAACCGGTAATTTTCCTCCGCTGGCCCGGTCTGAGCCATAAATCCCATCTGCGATTAATTCCGGATTAAGATGCCCGGCATAGGCCGAAGAGCCTCTTACCGCTTGCCAGTATTCCGGGGATTTAAACATATCCCAGTATCCTTTAGCATTGGGATGGTTGTTGAAAAATGCTTCCCGGAGTGCCGCATCTGCCGGAGGATTAAGCATTACGACATCATTGCCAGCATCGATCTCCCACCAGGTAGTCTCAACATCAACCATTGTCCCTTGATCATCTTTCGTTTGAAAAGTAATCGGCTTTTCATTACTAGCACTGCCGGTGCCATAGGCGTCGCCCTTATATTTATTCCAGTTATAAATCTGATCTAACTCTGCGGGAATTTGTCGCCAAGTTACATTATCAATCTTATTGCCCTCCTCATCCTGCAGATAAGGCTTTATCCAAACATTATACCGGTTTAAGGGCTCCCCACTGTCATTAATTATACTGCTGTCAGGGTCTTTTGCTCCCGGGGCCACATCATACGCGGCGCGTGAATCTCCGGCAAAGTGCCGTTCAGTATTTGTAAAGGCATAGGTATATGTCGGCCAATGAGACACATAGTTGCGAGCAAAACTATAGGCATACGACTTCCAATGCCATCCTCCTTTTGCATCATAATATCCGTAGGGCCCGGGATCGCCGATACTATCATCACGCCACATATTCGTTAAACTATCCAATCGGGCAATCGGTGATTTCCCGTCTCTTACTCCGTCATAATCATCAGCATAATAAGGCGCTGGATAGCGGTCCCCGTAATAATAAATTTTACCGTTTTGACCGGTGCTCATTTCGGATATATCCTCAAGCCGCATATAACTTCTCAGATAAATATCCCCGTTGGCATGTATTCCACCGCCATTAAGGGATGTCGTATGCCCGACGGCACTATAGAGATCTAAGTTATAGGGGGTATAATAGAAAAAGTCATAACCTCCTTTGCGGGATAAATAATACAGCAAAACCTTTTTTTCTTTGCCACATATCCCCATCGAGACAACAATCGTATCATTTTCCCGCACCAGATCAGGATAGGCCTTGATCATAAACTCCCCGTTGTTATGCACATAAAACCCATTGCTATCGAAATAACAATCCGTGCGCAGCTTTTCATGATAACTTGCATCGCCTGAGTCTAAGGGCAAAAGCGTATCCTTAGTTGAGTTCCATTTATGGGTGTACCATTGCCAGCCCAGGTTGTAAGACTCATAATAGACATAGGCAATTCCCTTTTCGGCAAAATTCATTGCTTTTGTCGACTCACTATCGCGGACAACACTTTTCGTATCATTTATCACAACCATAAAAAATGCGCTGGTCACGGCGAGAATAAAAAATAATACCAAGTAGCTAGCTACGAGAATCGTTCCTTTTTTGTTTAAGATTAAATTCATCACGCGCCTCCTTCGGAAAAAAATCACTAATTTCGACAGTGAACTCGATTATTTAAAGTATAAGTCAGCGGAGCAGACAACGTCCGTCCACCGATAGACGTTTTTCGTACTGTAAGCGTTATATCGACAATCTCGATCGCCGGATCCAAAACATACTTTTTTGTCGCCAAATCGTAACGAAATCCCCGGATTTGAAAAGACGACATGTTCGGGGCAACAATCGTCCCGGAACTCAAGGTATTAGTATTATCCCAGACCCTTCTTAATAACTGATTGGTCGTACTATCCCAGCAATATTCGAGCACCCAATCAAGGTTTCCATCCGCGCCCCATTCAATCCGTCCCTGATTATCAAATTTATCATCATCATTATCCCAATCAACCGGCACCTGAAAGACAATGCTCCGGCCGTTTACATGGTCTGCCGTCACCCCGGCCTGGTCAATCGGCCGGTCAAAAACACTCACTAAGGAAAGCTTCGATGTGCGCAGTTCCTTAATCAGAATATTCATTGATTTTCTGGTTGCCCTCCCGACATCTAGTCTTCCGTTAATCTGGCTAAAAAAACTATTCTGGGAAACAATCAGGCCAAACATCGCGCCAATAATTACCGAATATATGCCCATCGTAATAATCAGCTCGACCATCGTAAAAGCTTCAGCAGAACGCTTAGCTTTTCGGTGGTCTTGCTGATCAGCCTGCTGTCTTTTTCTTAACGCACTAAATCCATTCATTTTTTCCCTTTGCTCCGGCATATTTAACATCCTTCAATAAACAAATACTCTGCTTGAAACCAAAGATTATTGATAAACAATTGCCGCCTCGATTGAACACGGAGAATCCAGCTCTCCGTTACCATTGATATCCTCATCCGTGTTCAAAACGCCATCAAAGTTTACATCTTCACCCATCATCCGATCCCTTTGCCGCCAACAGATTATAATCTTTACTCTTAACAGGAAGCCAACTTCGAGCTCGCTCACTCTTACCAGCCCCAGATGCGTGATATTGCGATTAGTCAATTCATTTAAACTAAACTGCATATTATTATAATTACCGACAATATCATCGAAATTAACATTACGAATTTCATCCATCAGCCCTTGAGCAACATTGGTGCAAAGCACGGCGACCTCATTGGCCTCATTCTTTTGAATCAGATAATTTATTAACTGAAAAGTAGAAGCAAAAGCAATGCTCATAATCATCATTGAAATTAAAATTTCAACTAACGTAAACCCCGTCTTATTATTCAAGCAATAACTCCTCATATTGTTCACCAGACATCACGATTACAAATAAAAAAATCCGACCTACCTTTTTCCTTCGGTAGCTCGGCTGTCATCGGCTTGCCTTTTGCTTCGGTAACCCGGCTGTCTATTAAGGCTCTACCTTTAGACCCGCGGCTTTGCCCCGATATTGTAATTCTTAAATTACATCTCGGGGTTCTGATTTTGCACTCTTTTAGTGCTACTTTCAGAACGCCCCTGCCTTTCGACAGGTTTGCCATTATCGGTAAAAGGACACTATTTAGCTATTCTTTACCTCTATTATAAGTATACACTATATCTATTGTGGTGTCAAAGAATTAGCACGAATTAAGCATCATAACTTCGATTAAAAATTTCATCATCAACCGATAAGTTCTGAGATTTTGAATATCGGTAAAAACATAGCGATAACGATCGACCCAACCACAATCCCCAAAAATGCAATAATCAAGGGTTCGATCAGACTTGTGAGCCCGTTTACCGCAACATCAACCTGCTCTTCATAAAAATCAGCTATTTTGCTTAACATTTTTTCCAATTCACCTGATTCTTCGCCAACGGAAATCATCCTCGTCACCATCGGCGGAAAAACCCCGCTTTTGGCTAAAGGCGAAGAAATACTTTCTCCTTCCCGGATACCAACCCGCGCTTTATCAACGGCTTGTTCGATGACCATATTTCCCGCAGTTTTTCCGACAATTTCCAATGCCCCCAAAATTGCCACGCCACTTCTAATCAATGTTGATAGCGTGCGCGAAAATCTGGCGACGGCTACTTTTCTAAGTAATATGCCAAAAACAGGAAGTCTAAGTTTTAGCGCATCAAACTTCAATCTTCCCTGCGGGCTCGCGATAATCCTTTTAACGATAAAGAAAAGGGCAACTAAAACTCCGATGACCAATAAAAAATAGTGCCTTACGGCATCAGAAAGCGTTATAAGAATCTGGGTTGGTAATGGCAAGGTTCCGCCTAAGGAGTCAAATATTTCCTTGAAGGTCGGAATAACCTTTAACAAAAGAACCAAGGTGATTCCAATCGCCATCGCCGATACCACCGCCGGATAAATCATTGCTGATTTGACTTTTCGCTGCAAAGAATCATTTTTTTCTAGATACACAGCAAGCCGTTCTAATATTTCATCCAGCATCCCACTGCTTTCACCGGCCTTTATCATGTTTGTGTAAAGTCCGCTAAAAACTCGTGGATGTTTTGCAAACGCCCCGGACAAACTAGCTCCGGCTTCAACATCACCGCGCACCTGAGAAATTACCCCGCGAAAACCGATACTGTCCATCTGTTCACTTAAAATATCAAGGCTCTGGACCAAAGGAATTCCGGCATTTACCATTGTTGCTAATTGCCGCGAAAAAAGCACTACTTCTTCCCCTTTTACTTTCCCTTTTCCCACCTTGCCGGCTTTAGCTTTTTTTTCCTCAGCGATATTTATAACAATTAAGTTTTTAACACGCAGCATATCTAAAGCGACAACTTCATCTTTGGCCTCAACTATACTTGTCACTGTATTGCCTTCTTCGTCTTTTGCTTCATACTTATACCTGGCCATACAAACCTCCTCTTAAGGTGTGTTGAGTTTGTTCTTTAAGATTATACAATTTTTTTTTGTCTTTTACTATTTATTTTTTATTCTTTAGCCGTAACCCGCAAAACCTCTTCCAAAGTTGTGAGGCCCTTTAAAAAATTCCTTATTCCCGCTTCCCGAAGGGTCATCATGTTCTGTTTGTCTACCGCAAATCGTTTAATCTCATCGCTGGAACAACGTTTCATTATCATTTCTCTTATTTCATCAGTAACAATCATCATCTCAATCATCGCAAAACGACCGCGATAGCCGAGATTACACTTTTTACAGCCCTTTCCTTTGTAGAAGCTATATTTTTTTGGATCAATATCCAATTTTAACCGGTCTAATACCGCCTGGGGAACCTGATATGGTTCTTTGCAATTAGTACAAATTTTGCGCGCCAGTCGCTGCGCGGCAACCGCAATTACACTCGAGGCAATCAAAAAAGGCTCGATCCCCATATCCATAAGTCTCGTCACCGCGCCCGGAGCATCGTTTGTATGTAATGTGCTTAAAAGTAAAGTTCCGGTCAAGGCCGCTTTAATCGCAATATCCGCAGTTTCGCAATCTCTGATTTCACCAACCATCAATACATCAGGATTCTGTCTTAAAATTGAGCGCAATCCGGCGGAAAAAGTAAGACCAATATCCGGTTTGACTTGAACCTGGGTAATGCCCTCGACTTGATATTCAACCGGATCCTCAATCGTAATAAGATTTTTCTCCGGCGTATTTAATTTATTTAAAACTGAATATAATGTGGTTGATTTGCCGCTTCCGGTCGGCCCGGTGACCAAAATCATCCCATAAGGCTGGATAACCGCATATTGAAATGCTTCCATTGTCTCGGGCAGGAATCCCAAGGCCTCAAGCCCAATGCTTAAATTTGCTTTATCTAAGGCCCGCATAACCACCTTTTCACCGAAACTAATCGGCAATACCGAAACCCGAAAATCAACCTCTTTTTCCTCAAGCCTTACCTTGAAGCGGCCGTCTTGAGGAATATGCCGCTGCGTTATATCTAAATTGGACATTATTTTTAAACGGGCGGCAATCGCGTTCTGAATCTTCTTCGGCAAAATAGCGGCTTCTTTTAAGGCGCCATCAATACGATAGCGAACCCTTATCCGATCCTCATAGGGCTCGATATGGATATCCGAAGCGCGCTTTATTAAAGCTTCCGCAATAAGCGCATCAATCATCTTAACAATCGGCGCTTCTTCACTCGAACGGATTACTTCACCGATATCTATCTGTTCGTCTGTTTTGACAATTTTTATATCGTCATCGCTGACCTCCTTGACAAGATCATCAAGCGAGTCAGCTTTTTTTATCTCTTGTTCGGGATTATAAATTCGATCAATTGCCGCCGTAATTTCACTCAACGTAGAAACCACCGGGATTACATCATAACCGGTAAGTGTTTTTATGTCATCAATAGCTAAAACATTTAACGGATCACTCATCGCCACGGTAAGCATATTGCCTAACCGCGATATGATTATAAGCCGATAATGGCGGGCGATACGTTCCGGGATTAACTTTACGATGGACGAAATTGGTTTAAATTTTGACAAACTCAGGGGAGGGATATGCAAATACCGGCAGAAACAAACCGCAATACTTTCCTCTTCGATAAAGCCTTCCTCAATCAATATTGTCCCTAATTGCCCACCTTTTTTACGCTGTATTTCCAAGGCCCGATTTATATCTTCTTCACTAATAAGATTGTAGTCTAAGAGAAGTGCTTTTAACCTCTTCTTGATTGTATGCATTAAAAATTCCTTCTTTAGCGCTGAAGCGCTCATCAAGAGGTAGCCGGTTTTTTAATCATCAGCCGCCGTCAAGCGCGTTACCTCTTCTAAGGTGGTAACCCCTTTTATTGCTTTAAAAACGCCGTTTTCCCGCAGCGTTTTCATCCCTTCGGCCCGGGCCTTCTTTTTGATATGCCCCTCCTGTGCTTTCTCCATAATTAAATCACGGATATCAGGAGTAAAGACTAAAGCCTCACAAAGTCCAACCCGTCCTTTATATCCAGTATTGCGGCAATTCTTACACCCCTTGCCTTTATAAAGTTCTTTGAATTCTGAGGGAATTTTGAACTTTTTTCTAACCTCATCCATTATCGGATAAGCTTCTTTACAGTCCGGACAAATACCACGAATTAAGCGCTGCGCGGTAACTAAAAGACAGGATGAAGTGATTAAAAACGGCTCAATTCCCATGTTTACCATTCTCGTCACGGCGCCGGCGGCTTCTGTCGTATGTAGCGTACTTAACACTAAATGCCCGGTAAGCGCAGCTTTTATCGATATATCCAATGTTTCTGTGTCACGAATTTCACCGACCATTATGATATCGGGGTCCTGCCGCAAAAATGATCTCAGTGCTCCGGCAAAAGTCATGCCCAAATCCGGCATAACACTTACCTGGTTTATTCCGTCTAATTGATACTCCACCGGGTCTTCCGCACTAACCAGATTTAAATCCGGAGCATCAACAAATTTTAAAACCGAATAAAGCGTGGTTGATTTTCCACTACCAGTCGGGCCGCAAACCAATATCATGCCGTGCGGTTCACGGGCGGCCTCTTTCAATTTTTTAAGCGGACCAGGCTCAAAACCCAATACTTCCAAATCCAAGACCACCGCGGCTTTATCTAACACACGTAAGGCCACCTTTTCCCCATGACTTGAAGGCATAATTGAAACACGAAAGTCAACTTCACGTTCACCGACTTTTAATTTAAAACGACCGTCTTGCGGTAAACGGTGTTCGGCAATATTTAAATTTGACATAACTTTAATCCGCGAAACAATCGCCTCTTCCATCGTCTTGGGCGGACCGGGAATCTGCTGTAAAATTCCATCCATTCTCAGTCGAATCCGGAGCGTTTTTTCCTGCGGTTCGATAAAAAGATCACTCGCCTTGTTTTTTATCGCTTCCATAAGCAACATGTTTGTAATTTTTACCACCGGTGCATCTTCGACCATCTTGAGCAGCATTTGTGTGTTTTCACTTATAATCGCATCATCTTTCTTTTCCTCAATGAATTCCAGGTCCATATCTTTTACATTTTCGATGATCCCCCTTATCTGCTGATCGTTAGTTATGTCATAGTAAGTATCGATCGCTGAATTTACCTCTTTTTCCGTCGCGATAACCACTTTTAACTGGTAATTTGTAAGGACTTTAAGCTCATCAATGGCCAAAATATTTAAGGGGTCGACCATCGCCACGGTCAATAATTTTCCAATTTTGGAAACCGCAACGGCCTGGTACTTTTTGGCTAAAGGCTTGGGGATAATTTGAACTACTTCCGGACTTATTTTAATCCGGGAAAGATTTATCGGTGGGATATTTAAGCTCTGGCTTAAGACGATCACCAAATCCTTTTGACTAATGTAGCCCATTGTTGTTAAAACCTCGCTTAATCTGCGCCCCGTCTCTTTTTGAGCAGCAATTGCTTCGGCCAACTGTTCTTTAGTCAGAAAATTGGATTTAGTTAAGACCTCCAACATTTTTTCTTTAAGACTCTGAACCATTTATCTGGCCTCAATAAATTTGGAATTTAGACGTAAAAGCGAGTTATGGCACCTTCAACATCAGAGACGGTAGTAATAAAGGTTTCAACGTTTAAGCCGGTTAATTTTTTAATTTCACCGATCGCGGCAGAGTTTAGGGGGTCGGCCATCGCTAATGTAAGAATATCTCCAATCTTATCAATTGCGATAAGGCAGTATTTGCGGGCGGTTTTTTCCGGAATCAATTTTACAATTTCAGCATCCATTTCATAATTATCTAACTGCAAGTAAGGGAATCCCTGCTGCGTAACAAGCGTACCAACTAAATCTTCTTCCGTGAGCGCGCCTGATCTAACGATCGCGCGAACTAAAAGCCCCCCTTCACTCTTCTGGATCTGAATTGCTTGCTTTAATTGCTCCTGATTAATTACTTGCAATTCTAATAGTATGTTTTCCAATTTCTGAGCGCTATGTGCCTGCTCATAAAGGGTTATTTCAATATCCTCCTGGCTAACAAAGCCAAGCTTTACCAAAATCTGTCCGAGCAAACCCCCTTCTTTAAGCTGAACCTCTAAGCCCTGGTCCAGCTGTTCTTGGGCAAGTAATCCTTTATCAATTAAACTCTCGCCAATTTGTTTTATTTTTGATTTTTTTAATCCCATTGCACTATCTCTTAAATAACCGCATCAGATCTTCCGTAGCCGTAGATCTGATCATTGCATCTTCATAAGTAATCATTTTATTCGTATATAAATCATAAAGGGACTGGTTCATTGTCCGCATTCCGTCTTTTTGTCCGGTTTGGATAATCGAGTAAATCTGATGAACTTTTTGTTCTCTAATCATACTTCTTATCGCCGAATTTGCAACCATAATCTCGATGCCTAAAACCCGGCCGGTGCCCCCGACTTTAGGTATTAATTGCTGGGAAATAATGCCCTGCAGAACAAAAGAAAGTTGGGTCCGGACCTGTTGCTGCTGATAAGCAGGAAAAACATCAATAATGCGATTTATGGTTTGCACGGAATCAGTAGTATGCAAAGTTGCCATCACAAGATGGCCGGTTTCAGCAATCGTTAACGCGGCCTCGATCGTTTCTAAGTCCCGCATTTCGCCAATCAGAATAACATCCGGGTCCTGTCTTAAGATATGCTTTAGAGCACTAGCAAAGCCACGCGTATCCTGTCCGACCTCGCGCTGATCAACCACGGACATCTTATTGGCATGGATAAATTCAATCGGATCCTCAACGGTTACGATATGACAGTGTCTTTCTTCATTAATCTGGTCCATCATCGCAGCTAAGGTCGTCGACTTTCCGGCACCGGTTGAACCGGTAACAAGCAACAGACCTTTGGATTTCCGGGCCAGATTAGTGATTATCTTTACGGGTAATCCGCATTCAGTAAAGCTCATTATCTGAAAGGGTATTGCTCTTATCGCGGTGCCGACAAAACCTCTTTGATAAAAGACATTCATCCGATACCGGCTTAAGCCCTCAATCTCAAAAGAACGGTCAAGCTCTTTTTGCTTTTCAAACTTTTCTACTTCTTCCGGACTTAAAATGCTGTAAATTAATTCTCTGACTTCCGCTCCCGTTAAAACCTGAGCATCGACGGCAACCATCTTTTCATCGATTCGTAAATGGGCCGGACAATTTGCGCTTAAATGCAGATCTGACCCATTTCTTTCAATTAAGATTTTCAGCAATTTGTCCATTTGAATATCCATCTTTTTATTTTTCCCCTTCCGTATCCGACAAACCTTTATGAATTCGTAATGCCGTACAAATCATTTTTACCGCGACATTAAAACCCTTCTCTTTAGAAAAAAATCCGGAAATGCCTAGTTGTTTAGCTTGTTCTAATTTTTCTTTTGTGCCATAAGCACTAAAAATAATTATCGGGATTTTCCGGCTAAACGCTCTGATCTCGCGCAATATATCGATGCCATCTATCCCCGGAAGTTTTAAGTCTAAAAATAATATATTATAATTTTCGGCTTTTACTTTTTCTAAAACCTGTTCTCCATTATAGAGGACATCGACATCAAAATTCTTCTTCCGCAACCAGTATTGCATCATATTGATATAATCAAGTTCATCATCAACAAGCAAAATCCTAATTTTATCTTCCATAATTTTACCTCAAATCAATCGCCTTAAGTAATACCGGCTTATTTTTTTATCCCACCAACTCCCTTACCACTACCTTTAAAGAACCGTTTAAAATCTTCCGGATCCGTAACTCGGGCTGCAGCATCCTTGTAGGTAAGATGCCCGTCCCGATATAACTCATAAAGCGACTGATTCATCGTCTTCATTCCTTCCTTTAGTCCGGTTTGGATCAGAGAAAAAATCTGGTGGACTTTCTCTTCTCTAATCATCGCCCGCACCGCAAAATTGGCAACCATTATTTCCGCGGCTAAACATCTGCCCGGACGATCGGAAAGGGGAATCAACTGCTGGGTAAGCGTCGCTAAAAGCACAAAAGATAATTGCGTTCGCACCTGGGCCTGCGTAAAGGAAGGAAAAACATCGATGATCCGGTTTACACTCTGTACACTATCGGAAGTATGTAAAGTAGCAAATACTAAATGCCCGGTTTCAGCAATATTCAAAGCTGCCTGAATCGTCTCTAGGTCGCGCATCTCCCCGATCAGAATAACGTCCGGATCTTGACGCATAACATATTTAAGCGCATCGTTAAAAGAATGCGTATCGCTGCCTACCTCGCGTTGCGAAATTAAAGCCTTTTTATTAGTATGAACATATTCGATCGGGTCCTCAACCGTAACGACATGACAGTCGCGCTCGGAGTTTATCCGGTCAATTACTGATGCCAGAGTTGTGGTTTTACCCGAACCAGTAGCGCCGGTGACTAAAACCAATCCTTTTTGACTTCGACAAATACGGATAAGCTGTTCTTCGGGCAAGCCTAACTCGTCAAAGCTCGGTATCCCATAAGGAATTGCCCGGATCGAAGCACAAACTGTACTGCGTTGATAATAAACATTCATTCTAAAACGGGATGTCCCTTCGATGCCAAAGGATTTATCCAGCTCTTTCCGGCTTTCAAATTCCTTTATTTCCTCAGGACTCAATATTGAATAAATTAAAGCTTTTGTCTCATCCGGGGATGATTTTGTAGGCTTAAACGGGTTTAATCTTGAATATATCCTTAATTGCGGGGGGCTATCGGTGTGAATATGTAAATCCGAAGCTCCTCGATCAACCATCTCATTAAGAAGCTCTGTCATGTTTAATGCCATTTTGAATTTCCTTTCTGGCTGGAAGATTAAATCTCCCCAAAAACTCCCGCCACTTATAGTTTTATCCGAGCCTTAATTTGCTGAAAAATCTTAGCATAAGTTTAAGAAAACTATATCAGATAACTAAAGTGAAGTCAACTGGTTAAAAAATTTCATTTCCCGTTAATTACGACAAAAACCACCGCGCATCAGACCGGCCGACTTAAGCCCCTGAACGTCTAATCTGATCTTAAACAGAAAAGGTATGTCTTGAAAATAAGGGGTATTTCCCGAACGGCTTTTTGGTATTAGTTAATCGACTAACGATACAAGCCGCGGCCCTGTATTTCTCTTAGAAGTGTTTGCTTGGGCGTCCCGCAATCTATATGTTCCCAAGGCAGCCCTAAATTTAAATCTCTGCGTTTATAAACATATTTCTCCGGGGCGATCTCGCTCTCTTTGAAAGCCTGCTGCCAAATATTGTAATCAAACATATTTGTCCAAGCATCAAACCGGGCGCCCAACCTAAACGCCTTTAATATGACTCGATGTGCATTTCGATCGGCCCGACATAAATAGGCCTCTAAAAAACTCATCTCCAGGTTATGAAAATTAACTTCAAACCTTTTCCCCATTAATCTGCTCTTTAAAAATCTCTGTTTGCGCAAAAGGTTTTCCTTTTCTTCCATCGCTAACCATTGCAGCGGTGTATGTGGTTTGGGAATAAAGTTGGAAATGCCCACCCTGACCCGACCAAACTTTCCGGCAATCGGTTTTCTTAAGGCAGAAAATTCCTCGATTAAATCCACAATGCTTTGGATATCGCTTTCAGTTTCCGTCGGCAATCCAATCATAAAATATAACTTCAATCTTCTCCAACCAGCCCGGTATGCCTCACAAACCGCTTCCTTTAACGCCTCGATATCGATATTTTTATTGATAACTTTGCGTAAACGCATACTCCCGGCTTCCGGAGCAAAAGTAAGACCAGTTTTTTTAAGTTCACCAATAAGCGAAAGAATACCGAGAAAATCTTTATCGATCCGCAACGACGGCAAGGAGATCCCCAATCCTTTCTCCCGGCAAAATAAATGCAGTTGGGTAATAAGTTCTTTTAAATGCGGATAACTTGCACTCGAAAGCGCACAAAAAGATATATTCTCATAACCGGTATGCCGATAAGTCTCTTTAACTAATTGCAAAATTTTATCAACACTGCGCACACGTACCGGATTTAAGACAAAACCGGCCTGGCAAAAATAACACTGGTTTGGACACCCTCTCATTATCTCCAAACTAATTCGATCGTGGATGACATCAATATAAGGAACCGGTGGACAAGTAGGAACTTCGGCGGTATTTAAATTTTTAATATATCTGCGCGTTATCTTTTTCGGAAAATCAGCAGTTTTCGGTCTTACTTCAAAAATAAACCCATCTTTTGTTCGGGGCTCGTAAAATTGTGGCACATAAATCCCCCCCACTTTCGCCAGCTGAGTTAAGAATCTTCTTTTTGCCGCGGCTAAATAGGCGAGATTCGTTTGCGCAATATTTGAAATTTCCTTTTTAAATCCGTGATAGAGCTTGATCAACTCTAAAATCACCTCTTCCGCTTCGCCGATTACAAAAGCATCAATGAACTCAGCCATCGGTTCGGGATTAGAGCAACATGGCCCCCCGGCAATAATCAAAGGCAAACCGTCTCGCTCTTTTGCCTTTAAAGGCAAATTTGCCAATTCCAGCATATTAAGTACATTTGTATATCCGAGCTCATACTGCAAAGAGAAGCCAATGATATCAAATGCTTTTAGCGGCCTTTTACTTTCCAGGGCAAAAAGTTCGATCTTATGCCGGCGCATAATTTGTTCCATATCCGTCCAGGGAGCAAAACACCTCTCACAACAAACCCCGGGTTGTTTATTTAAAAGAGAATAAAGAATCTTTATGCCCAGATGACTCATGCCCACTTCATAAGTATCGGGAAAACACAGCCCAATATTAATATCCGATTTTTTTATCTCCTTAACCCTGCTATTAAACTCCTGCCCGATATAGCGGGCCGGCCTTCTCACCTCCAATAAATAATCTTCAAAGGCTATTTTTGAACTGTTTAGCTGAGTATCAATCACGACTATCTAACACCTTCTTTTCTTTTGGGATAACAATGTTAAAAACGCTTCCCTTGCCTTCTTCACTTTCGGCCCAAACCTTTCCGCCATGCAGGAGGACTATTTCCTTTACAATCGACAATCCCAATCCTGTTCCCTTGGCGGTTCCGTCTGCATTCACGCTCCGCGCCTGCTCAAATTTATCAAAAATTAGCTCCAAACTATCGGCCGGGATACCACAACCGGTATCGCGCACAGAAATCTTTATCTGCCCATCGGCAGGTTGAGCTTTTACGGTAACCTCTCCACCGCTCGGCGTAAACTTTATCGCATTTCCTACCAAATTAGTCAAAACCTGATTAAACAATTTTAGATCAATATCCAGCTCAACATTTTCCAGCCCTTCTTGTTTTAAACAAACACCTCTACTTTCCGACCAGGCCCGGAGCAAATCATAAACACCATCGACAACGGTTGTTAGGCCCGCCTTGCTGTACTCCAAACGCATCCGTCCCGATTCTAATTTAGATACATCCAAAAGATCATTTACGAGACTGGTTAAACGTTTTGTGTTATTACTGGCAATCTGCAAAAATTGTTTCTGCTCATCAGCTAATTTATCCTCTCCTGTTTCCAGGATAAGAGACAGGCTTTTCTGTATTGAAATCAACGGCGCCCGCAAATCATGTGTGACATTTGAAACCAACGCATCTTTCATCTTTTCTATCTCTTTCTGCTTAGTTATATCACTTAAAACCGATACCACCCCGACGGTTTGCCCCTCATCGTTTTCAATAACCGCCGTACTCGCCCTTAAGGTCTTTTTCGTTTTATCGCTTGGTCCGGACAACTCAATTTCTATCTTTTGATGCTTTTCTTTGGAAAGGCTAACAATCTGTTCCTCTTTCAACCCATCTAAAATATGTTTTCCGACCTTCTGTCCCTTATCGACACCAAGCAGTTTTTCCGCCGCCGGGTTAAGCACAAGCACCTTTCCGTCCTTATCAACAATCACCAAGCCTTCGGCAACATTTCTCAATACCGAATTTATGCTCTCCTTTTCTCTTTTGATTTTGCGATTTTCTTTTGCCAAAAGTTCAGTTGCTTGTCCTATTCTTACTTCCACATTCTCCTCAAAATTCTCTAAATCTTCTTTTAAACGCTCATTCTCTTCCTGTTTTTGTCGTATATTTAGATCAGAATTTCCTAATTTTTCTTTTAAGCTCTCATTCTCCTTTTGCAATAACTTCAACTTCTTTTCCAACTGTGTCTTTGTAACCTTCGGTACTTTTAATTTAATTGTTTCTGTCTTTAGTTTTTCCATGTAGAACTGTTGTTCTTCGTCCGTGAACCCCGCCTTATCAAACCGTTCTTTAATAATCTCCAAGACTTCATCAATCGCCTTCTCCGGGCCAATCAATTTAAGCAGTTGTTTAACCAGGCGGCGCGCATGTCTTTTAAATTCAAACGATATCGCTTCTTTTTGGGGAACTACTTCGCTCATGCCCCCTAAGAAGTTGCCAACCTCAGCGACAATATCTTTTTTCTTTTCTCCCGGAAGGCTGATTTGTATTCCGGCACTCTTTGCACCTTTCTTGGCGACCTCCTCTTCTTCAGAAACCCGGGCATAGTGCACCTCGACTAAATGAATATGCTCTATCTGCTCATCGCTAATCAATTTTTTAAGACCGCCTTTTTCTTCAATGACTTCAGCTTTAAACGTAAGCATCCTGAGAAATTTTTCCAACTCAATGTCGCTTAATCCAGGTTTAAGAATAAGGCCTTCAATGTTTACTTTTTTTAAGTCCGCCGCTAAGTCTCTGGTAAATGCCAGGCTGCTGTCTAATGGCTGCCCACAAAGCACTATATTTTGATCCAGAACATCCAGGGACATCTCTCCGAAAGCTTCAAAAAATTTCATGAGCCCCAAATATAGCTGTAAAACTGAATCCTTAACCATCGGATGTGAAGCCGGATATAATGGGATTTTACGCAATGAAGAAGAAAACAGTTTTAGCAGGTTCAAAATCTTCTTTTTTTGATCAGTATCTTTTTGCAGTACTACTTTTATTAATTCCGAAGTTTTTTCATTTTTAGATTCCGCACTCATCTTTAACCCTCCTTCAATGAGACCTTGATTTACGAAACGAAGTGAACGTAAATTAAATGGTCGAATTAAATCCTTGACAGCGAAGCTGTCAAGGATTAAGTTCAGCCAAAATCCGCCACAAATCATGGCGGATGGGCTGCACTTAAAAAACCGTGCGGTGGAGCTTTACGTTAAGTAAAAATCCAACGGCAATCATATTTGAAATAATCGCTGAACCGCCATAACTGATAAACGGCAGGGGCATCCCGACAACAGGCATCAGCCCCAGACACATACCTATGTTTATTATAACATGTAAAGTTAACATTGTCGTTATACCTACAGCAATTAGTCGCCCGGAAATATTTTTTGAGATTTGAGCAATTTTTATCCCGCGCATAAGTAAAAACATGAAAAGAATAAGGATCAAGCTTGCCCCAAAAAATCCCCATTCTTCGCCAACTACCGAATAAATAAAATCAGTATGGCGTTCGGGCAAAAAATTTAATTGATTTTGCGTCCCCGAAAGCCACCCCTTGCCGGTATAGACGCCTGAGCCAATCGCAATCTTAGACTGATTTATCGTATAGCCGGCACCCAAGGGATCGAGATTCGGATTTATAAAAACCATCAACCTGTCTTTTTGGTAACCTTTTAGAAAATGCCAGAAAAACGGCACGCATAAAATTCCCGTTACAATCGTAGCCAAAAAGTACTTAAATCTGACACCCCCTACCCAAAGCATGGACAAAAAAATCGGTAAAAAGATTATCGCCGTACCCAAGTCCGGTTGCTTAAAGATTAAAACCATCGGGAATAATACCACCAGAAAGGGCGCGATGAGTCCCCGGAGGGTTTTAAGCCTTTGCGGGTTATCTCCGATCATCCGCGCCAAGACTAATATCGTAAATATCTTAGAAAATTCGGAAGGCTGAAAACCAATCCCGCCGATACTAATCCAACGTTGCGCACCTAAAGCTACTTTTCCAAAAAGCAGAACCATGACCAGGAAAAAAATCTGCAGGCCATAAATAATATAAGCCACACTTAAAAAGGAGTGATAACTTGTCGTCGCCACTAAGAGCATAAGCCCGGCGCCAAATATTATCCAAATCATCTGGCTAAAAACAAAATTCTTTCCGGTAATCGCTTGTTTTTGATATGCCGCACTGTATAATACCACCAGGCCCAGAATAAGCAGGATGATAAGATTGCTGAGCAGAATTTTGTCAAAGTTTTTTAGCTTGCTTTTAAAAAACATTTTTAAGTTTACCTGTGACGGTAAGGCCTAACCATAAGATTTATTTAAAAATAAGAGTATTTCTTTGGCCATATCCGCAGCTTTACCTCCCCCGGCGCCCCCGTGTTCTAAAAATATTACAAAACAGATTTTTCTCATCTTGAGCTGCGTATATCCAATAAACCAGGCATGTGGTAGAATTCCGGAAACTTGTGCCGTCCCCGTTTTAGCATGGATTTTTAGGCCGGCAATATTTGCCCGCCGTCCAGTACCATAGCTGGTATTCATCGCTTTGCGCATGCCGTTCTGGATAATACTTAAAATCTCAGACGAAAGCATGCTTTTATATTGCTTATTCCTTTTTTTATCTTTTAATAAATGGGGGCGGACTTCCTGTCCGTCATTTGCAATCAGGGCAACCATTTTTAACGCCTGCAAGGGAGTTATTAAAAGATACCCCTGACCGATAGAAAAGTTTAATGTATCCCCGGCATACCATCTTTGATTGAATTTCATCTTCTTCCAATTTGCATTGGGGATGAGACCCTTTTGCTCTTCGGGCAATTCTACCCGGGTCAGCTTGCCTAAGCCAAAATCCAACGCATAGTTAGAAAGCAGACGCGGGCCGATTTTTAAACCCGTTTCCCAAAAAAATATGTTGCAAGAAGCCGCCAGAGCATCTTCGACCCCAATCCGGTTATGCCCTCTTTTCAACCAGCAATTAAAAGATGCTTTCCCTAAGCGAAAAACCCCTAAACATTCAATCATCGTAAAAATATTAATCTTTTCTTGGGCCAGCCCCGCATAAGCGGTAATGATTTTAAATATCGAGCCGGGAGGATAAGCGCAGAAGTTCCGATTTAAAAACGGGGCATTTTTGTTTTTAAGAATTTGGATGGTTTCTTCATATTTTTTTTTATCCATTAGAATATTCGGATCATAAGCCGGACCGCTATAAAGACCCAAAATCTCACCTGATTGAGCATCCATGATCCCGATTGCCCCTCTCTGATCCAACAGCAAATCATAAATGAAATTTTGTATTTTAATGTCGATCGTAAGGTATAAATCCTGTCCAATTGTCGGGCTCTTATATCCTAAAACTCTAATAATACTACCCTGCGAATCTACCTCAAGCTGCATGCCACCCGGCTCACCCCGCAACCGTCCATCCATACTTCTTTCAAGCCCACTGCGGCCAATCAAATCTTGGATGCGATAACCGTATTTTTTAAATTCGGGATAATCTTCTTCACGCATCTTGCCTAAATAGCCTAAAAGATGCGCCGTCGCTTTTTTATAAATATAATAACGGATAATCCGCGGCTTTATAAATACTCCGGGTAACCGGGCGCTTTCCTGCTCAATCAAAAAAGCGATTCTGCGGGGAACATTAGCGGCCAGTAATACCGGATAGAACGATGACTTATAATTATAATTATAAGTGTCGATTAGGGCGTTAGCACGGATATCTAAAAATTTACTTAAATTTAAAAATAAAGGGTTGTTTTCTTCTATCCTTTTCTTCGCTAACGAAGCGACGACATCAAAAACAAGTTTATGTTCGATTAGCGGCCGCTGATTGCGATCATATATAATCCCGCGCGCTGCTTCTTCGTAAATGAGCCGAATCCGATTATTTTCACTATCTTTGAAATATTCAGGCCCTTTAATTATCTGCATCCGGAACAAATTTACCAACAAAAATAAGAACAAGCAAAGTATTATGTTTTTGATTATTTGTAATCTCATCTGATTATATCCATTTTTACAATAATCTGCTTCTCTAACAAGCTAAAGAAAACCACGCTAACCAACGTCGTATAAGTAACCGTTCCCAGGACAACCAATGGATTTTCGAAGAAAGCTGGTAAGCGATGAAAATTTACGGCCAACAGGTAATAACTGGATAAGGAAAATATACTCCCGGCAAAAGCAAGTAGTCCTTTAGTTAAGAAATGATTTTTATAAACCCGTTCCGCGAGGAACCCTGAAAAAAGACCGATCCCGCCAAAAATTAAACAATTTATGCCAAGAATTCCAGCACTCAATATATCAACGCCGAGGCCTAAAATTATTCCACAATACATCCCGCGCTGCGCTTCATTATACAAAGCAAAAAAAATAACCAAGAGTAAAACTAGATCCGGTCTCACCGGTCCAATTGATACAATCTGCAGGAGTGTTGCTTGAAAAACCAATATAATACCGGAAAGAATAACAAATCTTATGGTTCGAAATCTAAATTTAAACATAATACTTCTTCCTGTCCCGTCAAGGAAGTTGCCGGTCGAACAATACAATTCTTATAAATTCCTCCGCGTTCTTCGCGGATACTCTCAATTTGCCCAACCATTAGACCTTTGGGATAGACCCCACCGACCCCGGCACTAACCACAATATCACCCAGTTCGACATCGCTGTCCTGCGATAAATACTTCAAGCGGCACAAGCCCCGGCCAATGCCTTCTAAAATTCCTTCCTCGCGCGTCCTTTGCACTAAAACCACGACCCGCGAATTAACATCACTTATTAAAAGCACCTTTGATAGCCGGCGATTCACCTCGATAATTTTGCCGATTAAACCGGCAAAATTCATCACTGGCTGGTTTATTTTTATTCCATCACGTGAGCCTTTGTTGATAATTAAACTATTCAACCAATTACTGGGTTCCTTGCCGATTACCTCGGCCACGGTAAAATCATAGTGCTTCTGATCGGCGAGCTTTAAAATCTTTCTCAGCCGCGCATTTTCTAGTCTCGCTTCCTCTAACTGATTAATTTTAAAGCCTAACTTTTTATTTTCCTGCTTTATCTTTTTATAATCCGCATAGAAGCTAAAGATTTCTTTGGTATTTAACAAGGTAAGATATACAGAATAGGAAATCGAGAGCGGCATTTTAAAAAAACTTAAAAAATTACTTTTTAAATGAACTAATTTATATGGCGGGATAACTACAATTGTCAGAAATATAAGAATTAAAGGAATGATTAAGAGAAGTTTTTTCCGTTTAAACACAATATAAAATCATCTTTCAAAACATATTCCTTTTTGAAGTAATCTTTTTAAAATAATGCATCTCATCCAAAAATTTTCCCGTGCCTAATGCGACCGCGGTCAAAGAATCTTCCGCCACTCTGACCGGCAGCCCGGTTTCCTCATTCAATAACTTATCGATTCCCCGCAGCAGACTTCCTCCGCCAACTAAAACTATCCCCTGATCAACCAAATCAGCGGCAAGTTCCGGCGGCACCTTTTCTAAAATCACGCGCACGGATTCAATGATTGAACTTATCGGCTCCGATAATGCTTCCCGGATCTCTTGTGAGGTAACTTTGACCGTTTTCGGTAATCCGACAATCAAATCGCGTCCCTTTATTTCCATACTAAGTTCTTCCCCTAAAGGATACGCCGAGCCGATCCTGATTTTAATCTCTTCGGCTGATCGTTCACCAACCATAAGATTATAAGAACGCTTAAGATGTTGAATAATCGCATCATCCATTTCATCACCACCGATTCTTAAGCTCTTCGAGCAAACTATCCCGCCTAAAGATATAACCGCAATTTCGGTTGTTCCACCACCGATATCTACAATTAAATTACCGATTGGATCATGCACCGGCATGCCCACGCCGATCGCCGCGGCTTTTGGTTCTTCAATAAGATGCACTTCACGGGCGCCGGCTCTTTCTGCGGAATCGACAACCGCTCTTTTTTCAACCTCGGTTATCCCGGAAGGCACGGCGATTACAATTAGAGGTTTTATAAACCGCCGGCGATTGTGGACCCGACTAATAAAATAACGTAACATCTTCTCACTAATTTCAAAATCGGCAATAACGCCGTCTTTCATTGGTCGGATTGCCACGATATTGCCCGGGGTGCGACCTAACATCCGTTTTGCTTCCTCACCGACAGCTAAAACCGAAGATGTTCCTTTTTTTATCGCCACCACCGACGGCTCACAGAGAACAATACCTTCGCCCTTTACATAAACTAAAGTATTAGCCGTGCCCAGATCAATCCCAATATCAAAAGAAAAGAATGACCTTATTAAATTAACAAATTCAGTCACTTTCTTAATAATTTTATTCATTGTGCTCCTTTCGTATCATACCATATACATCAAAAAACAATATACTTATAACATAACCAAGGCTTGATGTCAAATCAGAATTTTGCTTCCGACAAACTACTCCTGCCTTGCTAAAAAGTGTGCTAACGATGAGCCTTTATTCTCTGAGATTCTCTAAAATCGACATAAAGTTAGGAAACGACTTATTTATGCATTCCGGATTCTTTATAACCGTGGTCCCCTCTGCCAATAAACCAGCGACGGCCATGCTCATCAGTGTCCGGTGATCATTAAAGCTGTCTAATCTCGCCGCCTGTAATTTCTTATCCCCGGTAATAATTAAATCATTACCCACATTGCGTATCTTTGCCCCCATCTTTCTTAAGTTTGTAAAGATAGAAAAGATGCGATCGGTTTCCTTGACTCTCAATTCACCAGCGCCGGTGATTCTTGTCGTGCCTTTAGCAAAACAGGCGGCAACACAAATAATTGGAAGTTCATCAATACAAAAGGCAACTTCTTTTTTGTTTAATGTTACGGCACGTAATGCCCTTGCGCGAATCAGCAAATCTCCGCTTGGCTCAAAAGCATTTAACCTGCGTTCTTTGTTTAAGATACGAATATTTGCCCCCATCCGTTTCAAAACGGAAAGGATGTAGCTACGTGTAGGATTTAAACCTACGTTCCTGATTACGATGCTTGAACCGGGAATTATGGTTGCCGCAACAATGAAAAATAGACAGGAAGATATATCTCCCGGGATAAAAATCCGCCCCGGGGAAGTCAAATTTTCCTCCCCCCTCACCGTGATCTTCATCCCCCGCACATAAATATCCGCCTTGAATAATTTTAACATTCTCTCGGTATGATCACGTGTTTTTATCTTTTCGAGCACTTGCGTTTTTCCCGCCGCGAATAATCCCGCCAATAAAACAGCTGATTTGACCTGGGCACTTTTTATCGGCATCTTATATCTAATCGCTTTTAACTGCTGTCCCGTTATAACCAGCGGAAGATATTCTTGGCCCCGTTTCATCTCACCCTTAATATCAGCTCCCATCTTCCGCAGTGGATCGGTAATCCTTTTCATCGGCCGGCAACTAAGTGACTCATCCCCGGTTAATACACTCCTGAATTTTTGTGCGGCTAAGATTCCAGAAATCAAGCGCGTGGAAGTACCGGAATTGCCCAAGTAAATAGAACTTGTGGGCTTCTTCAATCCCGACAATCCCACCCCATAAACCTCAAGTATTTTCCCCTGACTATTTTTGGAAAAGTTTATTTTGACCCCCATTTTTCGCATCGCATTAATTAGTTTTCGGCAGTCCTGGCAGTCCAAAAAATTATAAATAGCTGTTTTCCCGCGCGCAAGCGCACTAATCATCACTGCGCGTTGAGAAATGGATTTATCACCCGGAGCAACAAATTCTCCGCTTAGCCTTTTAACCTTTTTTAACTTAATCTGCTTCATCGCAACTCCTAGAGACCAAAAAAGGGGAAGCCGTTGACTCCCCCTTTAAAAAATTAGCTTGTCAAAACCGCTTAAATTAGCTTGACAATATCTCCCTCTTTAATTTCTTTTACTTTAAAATCGGGTAAAATTACGGCACTTGACATCGTGTCGTATATTCTTTCTACCTGTACCCTCCCTAAAGGTTCCTGCCCGCGAAATACGTCCAATACCTCGGCTTCCTTTAAACCATCCTTTTGCCCAAGATTTATAACGACAAAGGCAAACTCCTTATTTACGACCAAAACTTGCCCTTCCAATCCTCCCGTAGGTATTAAGACTAATTGCCGCGGCTCTTCTGATGCCGCCAGCACATTAGTTTTATCCGGTGTGCCGGGAGCTTCATCAACAACAATTTTTTCTAATTCTACGGTGCTGAATTTTTTTTTCCGGCTCAAAATGATTATTCTGTTCTCGAGGGCTTCCTTCGCCATCCGAATCTGACTTAATTGCAACTTTATCGATTCATGCTCGCGGCGCTCTTTTTCCAAGCTGCGACTTAGCTTATTCTTTTCGCTTTCTTCTTTGTCCAGTTTTGACTTTATCGAAGAAATTAACCTCATTTTTTCACCATATTTATCCAGCAGCTTTTTATTGGCCTCTTCCTGCTCATTGAGCTCGATCAAAACCATTTTATAGTTTTCTTTCTGCTGAGTTAAATTTATCGCCAATTGGTCCTTTTCTTCCAGCGTATCCTTTAGCTCTCGTTCGACCTTAACCTTAGCGAGCTCTACCGCTTCCAGATTCTCTTCCACGGTTAAGCGCTTATTCACTTCTTTTTCTTTTAGCACATACAAAGCGATACTGCTAGAAACCGCAAAAACAGCAATAATCACAAGTGCAATTAACGGTATCCGAGAACCCGGCTTTTTATCTTTCCCTATTTCATCTTTTGCATCTCGTCTTGAGCCGGGTTTCATGCCTGATTCTGCTTCTGGCGGGTTTGCATTTGCATCGAATGGGATTTCTCTACCGATACCTATTTCCCTACTCATTATCCCCCCCTCGTTATTTTAACTCAAACTTTAAAGCCGATATTAAATTATAGCTTATAACTTATAAATTATAACTTACAACTTTAGGTTAACAAAATTTAAAATAATTGTCAACCATTTATATTTCTGATTAGACGAGTTTTTTCCTAAATTACTTTAGAAAAAATACAGCACTAAAGGACAAAAAATTCCACGCCAGATGGGCAAAGAGCGAAGGGTATAGACTCCTTGTGCGTTCAAAAAGAAGCGCAAAAACAAATCCCATAAAGGCCAGCGGCACAAATAAACTTAGTTGAAAATGAAAAGCTCCAAATAAAATAGAACTTACCAATGCCGATGTTTTAAAACCGCTATAGCGCCTTAAGCTTGAAAAAATAAAGCCGCGAAAGATTATCTCTTCTGCCAGCGGACCAAAAATTACGACAAATAAAAAAAGCGGGCCCGTCTGCCCGACCTCCTGCGTTGTCGATATAACCTTACTAATGAATTGTGATTGCGGCCCATGACCAAACGATTTTGCAAATATAAATAGATAAAGAAAATTGAAAATTAAAATACCCAACACGGACAACACGCTTAATTTTAAAAGCTTACCCAGTTTAACCACTTTGAATCCCAAATAACTTATATCCTGCTTGTTCTTCTTTAGGACCAGCAAAAAAACAAGACTACAGGTAAGGATGACACTTAAAATCTGGGCCAAAATAGCAATTTGAACCGAGCGGGCAGAAATTTCATGAGTCGGAATGAATATCAAAAACCAATTTCCATAGAATATTCCCCCGATAATTATCCCAATCAGCGGTGGTAAAACAAACAAAGTCAGACCAACCGTTATGCCCTGCCACAACGTCCATTTTATATCAGAAAAAAAAGAGCTCCTTGAGCTCTTTTTCTTGCCGACCAGAAAGGCAACAAAAAATAGAAAAACGATCGCACCAATCGCCCCGACAAATAAAATTAATGCCATTACGATTAATAAAATAACGATTAGCTTTATCTTTTTGAGGCTACCCCATAACTCATCGAAATTACCCAACGCCCCATAGGCCATTCCGAGCAGCAAGTTTTTTTGATAAATCAGGTGCCTGGTCTCCTCGACCAAACTTAAGATCGAGATTGTCCGCTGGTACTGGCCATGGTTCAAATAAAGGGTAGCTAAATCGAGCCGGGCATAATTATTGGACGGACTGATCTTTAAGGTATGATTAAACTCATCTATTGCTTTTTGTGAATCTTCATTTTTAAGATATGCCGACGCCAGGAGATAACTTATCATCGCATCTTCATGCTGCAATCTTTTCGCCTGTTCTAATTCAGCGATCGCCTTTAAATAATTACCCGATTCCAAATAAATCCTGCCCATCCACAAAAATATGCGTTCATCGTTTATCGAGATGCCTTTCGCGATCTTAAAATAATCACCGGCTAGTTTCAACTGCCCTTTTTTATAATAACTTTTCCCCAAGCCGATTAAAGAAACTACATTTTGCGGATTCTGCGCAATAATCTTTTTATATTCAACGGTCGCCGCTTCCAAATTATCATCTTCAAAATAGGCATTGGCCAATAATAATCTTAAGGCGCGATCATCCGGTAAAACTCTAATCGACCTTTTGTATAGGGAAATTGCTTTTTTATATTCCGCCAAATTCTCCCATAACTGCCCTAATTCTCGAACCGCCTCGATATTTTCTAATGATGAATCTAAAATTCGTTCATATTCAGCAATTGCCCGGCCGGATAGCTCATTGCCGGCTAACGCCCGGGCATAATTTAAACGCAACTCAAGATCTTGCGGGCTAAATTCAAGCGCCTTTTTATACGCAACAACCGCTTCATCGAACATCTTAAGCTGCAAATATTCATCCGCCACTCCGGCAAAATCCTTCGCCGCGAAAATCCTCTTCGGGGCCAACAGAGTTGCGAACAATATGACGATCAGAATCAATACAATTTGATAATTATATCTGTTCTTTATTAACATCTTCTTCAATCTGGTTACTTCCGCCATAATTCATGGCGGATCCGCCAAACTTTGTGGCGGAGGTTTCTGCTAATACTTCACCTTTTCCAGACACAGCCCTTTGGCCGGAGCTGGTGGACCAGCGTATTTTCTATTTTTAAGTGCGAGTATCTTTTTCAAACTGCCCGCCGGCAGCTTGCCTTTGCCGATTTTCACAAGTGTTCCGACAATATTTCTGACCATATTATAGAGAAAGCCATCGGCCTCAAAATCGACAAATACAAAATTATTTTGTTTTTTTATCCTGATTTTTTTCATTGTTCTGATTGATTTTCCTTGTCTTTTATCGCTGGCCTGAAAAGATTTAAAATCCCGTTTACCTAAAAGCACCTTTGCCTCGCGCTGCATTAGCGCGACATTGAGTGGCTTAAGGACATGCATTGCGTAGTTTCTGGTAAAAACATGATTATCGGATTGGTTCAAGATCGTATATCTATAAACCTTACTTTTGGCTGAATAACGGGCATGAAAATCATTACTTATCCGGGATATGCTTTTTATTCGGATATCTGGGGGTAATAAAGAGTTTAGCGCTGTCTTTATTTTTTTCAGCGGAATTTTTTTAGCTGTTTTAAAGTTGGCCATCTGACCGCGGGCATGAACCCCGGCATCGGTGCGGCCGGAAGCGAAGATTTTAATTTTTTCCCGGAGAATTTTTTTTAAAACTTTCTCGATCGTCTCTTGAATGGTTTTAACTGTCTGCTTGGCGCTTGCAGTTTTAAGCCGCTGGGTTTGCCAACCATGATAGTTAGTTCCATCATATTCTATTTTCAGAATAATGTTTTTCAATTTATCTTATGAACAGAGCGTTATCCCCAAAAGCACCAGATTCTTGCCCCTCGTTTTGTCTTCTGGTTACTGGTTATATTTTCCAATTAGATATTCTGCGATTTGAACAGCGTTTGTTGCGGCGCCCTTCCTGAGATTATCACTTACGACCCAAAGCCAAAGGCCATTTTTCACAAAAGGGTCTTTTCGGATGCGTCCAATAAAAACATTATCATTCCCTGAGGCTTCAACCGGCATCGGATATTTTGCCCATTGCGGCTGGTCAATAACCACGATTCCTTTACACTTGCTTAGCATTTTTTTAACCAAATTGGGCTCAAGATGCTTTTCTGTTTCCAGATAAATAGATTCAGCATGAGAATTCATCACCGGCACGCGGACACAGGTCGCCGATATTTTTATCTTATCAGTTTTCAAAATCTTATGGGTCTCCTGGACCATCTTCCATTCCTCGGAAGTGTAATCAAAGTCTTTAAAATCGCCGATATGCGGCAGGAGATTAAACGCAATCTGATGCGGAAATACCTTTTCCCCGAGCGACTTCATATCCGGCATCGGATTTTTTAAAAAAGATTTTAAATGTTCATGTTTTTTCGATATCCAAAGTGTTTCACCCCAGAGCTGCTGGAGGGCCCCTCGGCCGGCCCCCGAGGCGGCCTGATAAGTTGAAACAATTACTCTCTTTATTTTTGCTTTTTGATGAATCGGCGCAATCGCCGCTACCATCTGAATAGTTGAACAATTAGGATTAGCAATGATGCCTTTATGCTTTTTCGCATCTTCGCCATTGACTTCCGGAATAACCAGGGGGACGTCTGGTTGCAAACGAAAATCTGCTCCGTTATCAATTACAATCGCTCCCCTTCTTATCGCTTCGGGAGCATAAGTAACCGCCGCTCCTTTTGCTCCTTCGGTTCCAGCAAAAAGCGCAAAATCAATTCCCGCAAAACCATGCGCATGAACTCGTTCAACATTATAGACCTGATCATCGACTCTAATCTCTCTCGGACTGCGGGCAAAAACACGTAAGTTTTTTATCGGAAACTTATGTTGCCTTAAGACCCGAAGCATTTCTACGCCAACCGCGCCAACACCGACAACCGCAACATTATATTTTGATTTTCTCTTCATTGAATTCATTTACTCCCAACTGACTATTTATTATCGATGAGATTTTCAACCACTAAGTCACCGATCTGGGTTGTTGAGTATCCCATCTTTCCGGCGGCTAAATTAGTTAATTCTTCTTTTACTAATTTTATTACCGCCTGCTCAATATTCTCGGCCGCCTTGTTTTCGCCCAGTGTTTCTAAAAGCATCCCTAACGCACAGATCGCCGCTAAGGGGTTAATTACATCCTTTCCTGTATATTTCGGGGCAGATCCCCCAATCGGTTCAAACATGGAAATTCCCTGTGGATTAATATTCCCGCCCGCAGCAATGCCCATCCCGCCCTGAATCATCGCTCCTAAATCGGTAATAATATCGCCAAACATATTATCCGTAACAATCACATCAAACCATTCCGGGTTTTTCACAAACCACATCGTTGTTGCATCTACATGCGCATAATCGGTCTGGATATCCGGATACTCTTTTGCGACCTCATCAAAAACCCTCTGCCAAAGATCCCAGGCATAAGTTAAAACATTTGTCTTGCCGCACAAAGTAAGTTTTCTCCTTTGATTGCGTTTGCGTGTAAATTCAAAAGCATACCGGATGCAACGCTCAACTCCCCGGCGCGTATTATAAGACAACTGAATTGCCACCTCATCCGGTGTGTTTTTATTTTTAAACTCTCCCATTCCTTTGTAGAGTCCTTCTGAATTTTCCCTGACGACGACAAAATCGACATCTTTTTCTTCTTTGCCCTTTAACGGACAAAAGGCCTGATTATATAGTTTTACCGGCCGCAAATTTATATATTGATCAAAAGCAAATCTGATTTTAAGCAAAATACCTTGTTCCAAAATCCCCGGCTTTACCTGGGGGTGCCCAATCGCGCCAAGATAAAACACCGAGAATTTTCCCAGCTCCTTAAGGTCTTCATCGGTAACCGTCTTGCCGGTTTTAAGATATCGTTCTCCGCCGAAATCAAAATTTTTTGTCTGGTACTCAAAATTATAAATTTTACTCACCTTTTCCAGAACTTTTAGGCCTTCTCTGACCACCTCCGACCCCGTCCCATCACCGGGGATAACCGCAATTTTATACATATTATTTCACCTCAACTTTTATCAAGTTAGACCTTCGGAAAAATATAAACAATGAAATCTTTATTTATGTTCGCAAAAGGAACCGAATACAACAATTCATTCCCCGGCATTAAAAATATCCTCGCGTCCGTAATCGGGATAAACTTTCTTTCCACCAAAGTTAGATAGTCCGTCAATCTCCCTCCCGCCGGCAAATGCATTTTTCCCTCAATGCGACTGTTTTGGATAAAAATAACAACTTCGACTTCTGATTGTTTAACTTTCATCCTTTTTTAATCCTTCCTTTAACCCAGCTTAGCAATCCGCCACGATCAATTATTTCCTGTATAAAATCGGAAAATTTCTCTGTTCTATAAATTTTTTTTTGGGTTAAATTATTAATCACGCCCTTTTTGGTGTCAACCTCGATTAAATCTTTTTCTTTTAGACCCTGAGCCGCCTCAATGCTTACCAAAATAGGCAGTCCAATATTAATTGCATTGCGATAAAAAATCCGGGCAAAACTTTCTGCAATCACACAAGATATTCCACAACCTTTAATCGCGATCGGTGCGTGCTCCCGGGACGAACCACAACCAAAATTTTTTCCGGCAACAATTATATCGCCGCGGGATACTTTCCGAGAAAAATCCTTATCGATATCTTCCAGACAGTGCTGGCCTAACTCCGATGCTTTAAAAGTATTTAAATAACGTGCCGGAATTATTTCATCGGTATTAATGTTTTTGCCAAATTTCCAAACTCTGCCTTTTATTTTCATCTTATCTTCCGCCCTCGTGGTAAAACAAGTGTTTTTGAACGACTTCACGATTTTAGCAAAAAATGGCGTCAAGAAAATCGCCGACTCCTTGCCTGCCGGCAGGCAGGCGTAGGCCAGGAAGACGATTTTTAGTCATTTTTTGCGGCCAGAAGGCAAAATCGTGCTCCGCGTGAAAAAACACTGTTTTACTACATTATACCTTCTCGGGATGGGTTATCTTACCGGTAATCGCACTCGCCGCAGCAACCGCCGGACTACTAAGATATACTTCACTTTTCGGATGCCCCATCCGACCGACAAAATTCCTGTTCGTGGTTGCCAATGCCCGTTCCCCACTCGCCAAAATTCCCATATGCCCACCTAAACATGGGCCACAAGTGGGGGTGGAAACAATCGCCTGCGCGTTTATAAAAATTTCAATAAGCCCCTCTTTAATCGCCTGCAAATAAATTGCTTGGGTCGCCGGAAAAATAAGGCAGCGGATACGAGGATGTATTTTTCTCTTTTTTAGAATTTTGGCCGCCACGCGTAAATCAGAAATCCGGCCATTTGTACAAGAACCAATAACGACCTGATCAATACAAATATTTTTTAGTTTAGAAACCGCACAGGTATTACTCGGTAAATCGGGACAGGCAACCTGCGGTTCCAGAGCAGAAACATCCCACTCATATATCTTTTCGTAATCAGCATCCGGATCACTTTTTAAAGAAATGAAATCTTTAGCTTTTCTCCTTTTTCTGGTAACTGGCCTGTGCCCGTAAGGGTGTAACGGCCGGCCGGACAGGCCGGGATAGGCAGGGTGACTGGCAACATATTCCAATGTAATCTCATCCGGGGAAAAAATCCCTGATTTGGCCCCGGCTTCAATGGCCATGTTGGCCATCGTGAATCTTTCATCCATCGCCAGCTTTTTGATCAGCGGCCCGCCAAACTCCATAACCTTATAGAGCGCACCAGCAACGCCTATTTTGCCAATCGTAAACAAAATTAGGTCCTTACCAGAAACCCATTTTTTTAACTTTCCTTTATATATAAATTTCAGTGTGCGCGGAATCTTAAACCAGCAAAACCCAGTTGCCCAGCTGGCCGCCAAATCTGTAGATCCGACCCCCGTCGCAAACGCCCCTAAGGCACCATATGTACAGGTATGTGAATCCGCCCCGATAATTAGCTGACCTGGCCTTATTAATCCGAGCTCCGGCAAAAGCGCATGCTCGATCCCCATCCTACCGACCTCGAAATAGTTTTTTATCTTATATTTTTCCGCAAAATTCCTTAAGATTTTTACCTGGGTAGCACTTTCAATATCCTTGGCCGGTGTAAAATGATCGGGAATAAGGACAATTTTTTCCCGATCAAATACCTTTTTGCTGCCAATTTTTTTGAATTGTTCGATTGCAATCGGTGCGGTAATATCGTTCCCTAAGGCCAAATCAACCTTGGCATAGACAAAATCGCCATGCTTAACTTTTTCCCCCTTTAAATGCGCCCTAAATATCTTTTCCGTAATCGTATCGCCCATCAATCCTCGCTTATTTGCCTTGCCATTGCAAGCTCATTACAGTTAGGAAAATGAATGCAATGCACACAATCATTCCAAATTTTATGCGGCAGCAGTGATTTATCAATTTGTTTGAATTTCAGCTTTCTGAAAAATTCCGGTTTTTCAGTCAAGAGAAACACTTTGTCAATCCTTAAAGTTTTAGCTTCATTTATGCAATACTCAACAAGCTTTCGCCCAATCCTCTGACCCTGTTTTGATTCATGCACGACAAGCGAGCGAATTTCCGCCAAATCTTCCCAGGTTATATGTAAGCTGCAGCATCCATAAATTATCTGCTTTTCTTCAAATACCACGATATCGCGCAGGTTTTCATATATTTCATTTAGAGACCGCGGCAATACCTGTCCCGCTTTCGCATAAATATTAATCAATTCCTGAATCCGGTGCACATCTTTTATGTTTGCTTTTCTGATCATATTAGCTGAGGAGTTATTATTTTAATCTCGCTAATTGCCCATTCATTAATTTATCGGCCAGACTGTTCACGCTTTTAAAAGAAGAACATTCCGCCGGCAATTCAAAAATTGATTTATTTGTCTGGGCATCGGCAAATAAACATTCATCTTCATTAATATAAGTCAAACATTCAAGCCCTGATTCACGTGCCTGTTCAGTTAAAAGATCAGGCAATTGTCCCTTAACCTTATTAAAAAGCAAGCAAACATTAGACACCGGCAGCTCAATATTTTTAGCCAAATTCAATATCCTTTTTGCCGTATTAAAGCCGCGTAATGTTGTGTCGCAAACCAGCAATAAATAATCAAGCTTAAAATTGGTTTTCCTGCTGATATGCTCGAATCCAGCTTCATTATCAATAATAACCAATTTATAATTATTAATCAATATTTTTAAGGAATCGCGCAATACATTATTGGCATAACAATAACATCCCGGCCCTTCCGGACGCCCCATGCTCAACAAATCAAAACCCTCTGCCTCGCTGACTATTTGCTCCAATTTAAACCGCAGGTATTCATTCTTGGTCATCCCGCCCGGCAATTCATCTTTTCTTTTTGTCTCTTCGCAAATATCACCAATTGAAGATTCAACATTTACCCCCAGCAACTCCCCTAAATTTGCGTTCGGATCGGCATCGACAGCTAATATCGGACCGTAGCCTTTCCCGATAAACGCTCTTACCAGTAAAGCACAGATGCTTGTTTTTCCCGTACCACCTTTTCCACTTACGGCAATAATCTTACTCATCTTTTTTAATAATTATAGCATCAACCGCGTCCAGTAAATCCTCGGCGATAAAATCAGGACGCACTTTAAAATTCGCGACATCTTCTCTTTTTCTTGCCTTCCCGGAAAGAACCAATATTGTTTTACAACCAAGTTTTTTCCCGGCCGCGATGTCCTTTTCGCTATCGCCAACCATAAACACCTGCCCCAAATCAACTTGCCTGCCGAGGAGCGCCTGTTTAAAAAGACCAAGCTTTGGCTTTCGACAAGCACAATCCTCATCTGGTCGGTGACTACAATAATGCACGGAATTAATTCGCGCCCCGCTTTTTTTTATTTCATCAATCATATTCCGGGTCAGTAGCGCCAGACTTTCCTGACTATAAAGCCCTTTACTTACCCCGGCTTGATTAGAAATAATAATGACTTCGAATCCCGCCGTGGAGAGCTTACCCAAAGCGGTTAAGGTATTCGGCAAAAATTGAAACTCTTCCCAGGAAGTAATATAACCGCCTTCGATGTCTTTATTAATTACCCCATCGCGATCTAAAAAAATTATTTTATCAACCATTTCAGCTAATTTGAGTCCGATCCTAAACGATGATCATTTCGGCGATCGCTAAGCAATACAAATTATCGCCGAGGCGCCTTTCAGTCCGGGTTAATTTTTATATCAGGTCTCGCCCCATATTTGCTTTAGCTTAACGGTATTATCAATGTAATCTCTGACCACAACCGCTTTGCCCAACTTTGTCTGGATTGTCGTTATCCCGTCAAGTTCCGCAGATACCGAGTCCTTATTTGTTATCTTAATCTTCCATTCGACCGTGATAAAATTCGTGCCAATTATATCCCAGGGATTTTCCAGGCAAAGATGCTTTATCGTAAAATGACTTTTGGTGAACTGCTGCATCCACCGCTTAAACCATAATGTTATTGCCGATTTGCCGTTAATTATCCCGCCAACCTTCACTTCCTTCGGGTAGATAAAAACAGCCTCTTCGGCAAAGCTTTGCATAAACGCTGACAACTCATGCCGGTTTATGGCCTTAATAGCCCTTTTTACAATCAGTTTTAGAAATATAGCGCCAAGCATTATTCTTTTATCTTAATTCAGGCAAAAAATTCTTTCGGGAATGTTATATTATATATCAACAAAAATCTGTTGTCAAACACCTCCGAAACAGAAAATAAAATCGTAATTTTTTAAAACTATTCATCTATTTGCAAGACGAGGAATTCTCTGTGGTAATATGAAAGGATTCAGGAAGACTTTTTACCCAATTTTCTCTTCAAGATCATCCGTTTAGGCCATGGCAAATAATCAATAATAAGGACACCATTCAAGTGGTCGATTTCGTGCTGCAAGACCCGCGCCAATAAACCACTAGCGTCAATTTCAACCGCTTTGCCAAATTCATTCTGCCCCTTAACAATTATCTGCTTCGCTCTCTTTACGTTAACCAAAATTTCCGGTAAGCTAAGACAGCCTTCCTCCATGAAACATCTTCCCTTTCTTTTAGCAATCTGCGGATTTACGATCTTCAGCGGCCCCTCGCCAATATCGACAACAATTAGCGGCTTTAAAACTCCTACCTGTGATGCCGCTAAACCAACCCCTTTTTCCACATGCAAGGTTTCGAGCATAGCATCAAAAAGTTTTCTTTCTGCGTCGGTAATGATTTTAAGTTTTTTACACTTTCTACGCAAGACCGGATTTTTGTTTTTACAAATTTTAAGCGCATCCATAACAATTTAGGTTATTGATTTAAATCTTAAATTCCTCTAAATACTTCCCTGCCGCATAAGCAGCCAAGGCACCTTCACCGCAGGCCGTAATTACCTGCCGCAGTAGTGTCTTTCGGGAATCTCCGCAAGCAAAGATTCCCGCCCGAGAGCTTTGCAAATTCTGTTCGGTAATTATATAACCTCCTTCATCTTTCTTCAAGAGGTTTTGTAAAAAATCGGTTTGCGGACGTACTCCGACAAAGATAAAAATCCCTTCACACGCTACCTCCGCTATCTTGCCCTCGGCATCTTTTACCTGCACGGCCCGTACTTGCTGCGCTCCGGTTATCTGAGTACATACCGAACTCATTAAAAATTTAATCTTTTCATTCGTTTGTGCCTTTTCTTGTAAAATTCGATCTGCTCTAAATTTTTCCCGGCGGTGAATAATCGTTACACTTTTAGCAAGTTTACTCAAAAAAACAGCCTCTTCCAAAGCCGAATTTCCGCCGCCAATAACGACCACGTCTTTATCTTTAAAAAAATACCCATCGCAGAGTGCACAATATGAGACACCTTTACCGGTAAACTTAACTTCGCCTTCAATGCCTAAGGGTTGCGGGCTTGTCCCGGTAGCCACGATGACTGCTTTCGCCGTAAATTCTTTACTTTCAGAGTTCAGTTTCCAGCGCTGCTCCGGGGCCTGAGTAATACTTATGATCTCTCCTTGTTTAAAATTAAAATTGTATTGTTTTAATTGCTCGGTGATGCGCTCCGCGAGCAGGGCTCCGGAAATGCCGTCCGCAAATCCGGGATAATTTTCCAATCGCTCAATGTTATACAAGGCCCCGCCAGGTTGCATCTTATCGATCAACAACACATTAAGACCCAAACGCAAAGCATATAAACAGGCCGTAAGCCCCGCGGGCCCCGCGCCGATAATAATTAGATCATACATAGTACCTCCCTGCTCTCTATTTAAATTTCAAACTAAACATATTTAATCTAATCCAAAATTTTTCTCTCCAGGTTTTATCTTTCAACAACTCTTCTTTTAGGTCATTGTATATTTCAACACATCTATGCACATGTTCTTCGCCGATTGGATGCTGACTATAACGCACATCAATAAAAATATTGGTTAATTCGGCAAATTTTTCACTTTTCAGGTAATGCTGCCCGGATAAATAATCGGCAATTTCCAAGGGTGTTCTCCAGGAACTAATCACCGTGCCAAGTTTACGAAAAACAAACAGCAAGTTTTTGTATACAAATAGAATGAATTCATTCGGCCGAGAGCGAGATAAATGACGCATCCGTAGATCGCCGATCGGTTTAATCGGCAACATCCAAGGACCGACATCTATACTGAGTCTCCTTAATCCAAAAACCATGTTCCGCCAGGTATGCATAATCAGCGATTTAGGTTCAAAAGAAGATAAATATCGCATCCGAAAATCTCTTACTTTTTTAATAATCCAAACAATCAACGCCCCTAAAAAAAGAATCGAAATAATCGTAAAAAATAACCATAAAGGATGACTTTTGCGCGCTGTCTTTGGTCCGAAAGGGGGCGTTGGTGTCTTATCTTTTTCTTTTTCCTCCACCCTTTCCCTCTCTTCATCTTTTTCTTTATCTTTATCTTTATCTTTATCTTTATCTCTTTTAGCAGCGGCAATTTTTTTCTTTTTTTCTACTTTGTCTTTTTCTTTTATTTTTTCTTTTTCGCTTTCTTTGACTTGAGCTTTTTGCTCCGGCCTGGCCTTGACCTTGTCCTCTTCTTCCTTATCCTTCTGCTTCTCTACGCCTTCTCCTTCTTTTCCGCTTCCGCTTCCGCCGGCATCTTCTTCACTCTCGCCTTCACCTTCACCGGCTTCTTCACTCTCGCCTTCACCTTTACCTTGACCTTTGTCTTCACTTTCGCTCTCTGCTTCTCCTGCGCCCTCTCTTTCACCTTCTGCTTCACCCTCGCCTGCTGGTTCGCTTCCACCCTGCGCATCACTCCCGCCTGTTTCAGCACCATTGCCCTTACCGTCTTGCCGGCCTTGGTCTCTTTTTTCGCCTGCTCTGTCCTCTTCGTCTTTTCCTTCGTCCTCTAGTTCACCTTCGTCTTCTCCTCTATCTTCTTCGTCTCCCTCGCCCTTACCTTCGTCTTCTCCAGTACCCTCTTGTTTGTCTTGCTCTTCTTCTTCGCCTTCTACTTCGCCTTCTACTTCGCCTTCTACTTCGCCTTCGCCTTTACCTTCGCCGACTACATCTCCTTCTTCGCCTTCTACTTCGCCTTCGCCTTTACCTTCGCCGACTACTTCTCCTTCTTCACCTTCTACTTCGCCTACGCCTTTACCTTCGCCGACTACTTCTCCTTCTTCGCCCTCTTTATCTGCCTCTTCTTCACCTTCTGTTTCTTCTTTACCTTC